>WLWD01000008.1_pt1:27500-632500 | contig 2670330 bp, 2218 predicted proteins | sample 6712731 | NCBI WGS metagenome assembly WLWD01 (sample SAMN12718690, study PRJNA576275) | sponge metagenome | isolation source: marine sponge | host: Mycale hentscheli | place: New Zealand: South Island, Marlborough, Capsize Point | collected 2014-11-01
GGGTGAGGTCGGAAGTTCAAATCTTCCCAGACCCACCAGTTGCGTGAGCTCTTTTTGCGGAACCATTGTTCGGGTTTAATGTGAAGCGAGCCAGTGTTCCCATTATCCTGTCTGATATCGGGGTAGTTAACTGGGGCCATAGCTCAGCTGGGAGAGCGCCTGCCTTGCACGCAGGAGGTCGGCGGTTCGATCCCGCCTGGCTCCACCAGTTTACCGCCAGACATGAAGGGGATTCTGCAGGGTGGATACTGACTCACAGGTTATCAGGTAGCAAAACCGGTTTTGCCCATGAGCGCATTTTATGGGATTTTTACATCAGTTCCGTTTCTGAAGCTGAACCGGTTTTGTTACTTTCGGCCTATCATGACTGATAGGCCCTGTTCTTTTACAATTAGGGTAGTCAAAGGCGCGCGCAAGCGCAAATTTACTGTTATCAGTGTCCAATTTATTGGACATGCAACGGCGAATTTCGTAAGCGCGGGTACAAAACATTGCAGGTGGTTAACCACGGTTAGCTGCTGGCAATAATTTTAATTTATATAGCTTATGTCAAAAAAACTCGCAAGAGTTTATCCATATGCACCATGAGGAAAGGGATGCCGTGAGGTGTTCCAGACTTTTTGGGATTATATGGTCAAGCAATTAAGCGCACACGGTGGATGCCTAGGCGATAAGAGGCGAAGAAGGACGTTGTAGCATGCGATAAGCCTCGGGGAGCTTGCAAACCAGCTTTGATCCGAGGATTTCCGAATGGGGAAACCCACCTGCTTGCAGGTATCCTGTACTGAATACATAGGTACAGGAAGCGAACCCGGGGAACTGAAACATCTAAGTACCCGGAGGAAAAGAAATCAACCGAGATTCCCTTAGTAGCGGCGAGCGAACGGGGACCAGCCCTTAAGCTTTTTGAGTTCTAGTTGAACAGTCTGGAAAGTCTGACAATAGAAGGTGATAGTCCTGTAAACGAAAGGGCTCTTAAAGTGAAAACGAGTAGGGCGGAGCACGAGAAACTCTGTCTGAACATGGGGGGACCATCCTCCAAGGCTAAATACTACTTATCGACCGATAGTGAACCAGTACCGTGAGGGAAAGGCGAAAAGAACCCCTGTTAGGGGAGTGAAATAGAACCTGAAACCGTGTGCGTACAAGCAGTGGGAGCCTGTCTTCGGACAGGTGACTGCGTACCTTTTGTATAATGGGTCAGCGACTTAATTTTAGTAGCAAGGTTAACCGAATAGGGGAGCCGTAGAGAAATCGAGTCTTAATAGGGCGTATAGTTGCTAGGATTAGACCCGAAACCGGGCGATCTAGCCATGGCCAGGTTGAAGGTCGGGTAATACCGACTGGAGGACCGAACCAACTAATGTTGAAAAATTAGTGGATGAGCTGTGGCTAGGAGTGAAAGGCTAAACAAGCCCGGAGATAGCTGGTTCTCCCCGAAAACTATTTAGGTAGTGCCTCGTGACTTACTCCAGGGGGTAGAGCACTGTAATGGCTAGGGCTGCATCTCGCGGTACCAACCCATAGCAAACTCCGAATACCTGGAAGTACTATCACGGGAGACAGACGGCGGGAGATAAGTTTCGTCGTCGAGAGGGAAACAGTCCAGACCGCCAGCTAAGGTCCCTAAACACATCTCAGTGGGAAACGATGTGGGAAGGCTCAGACAGCCAGGATGTTGGCTTAGAAGCAGCCATCATTTAAAGAAAGCGTAATAGCTCACTGGTCGAGTCGGCCTGCGCGGAAGATTTACCGGGGCTCAAGATGTGTACCGAAGCTGCGGATGCGTGGATATTTATATTTGCGCATGGTAGGGGAGCGTTCTGTAAGCCTGTGAAGGTGAATCGTAAGGTTTGCTGGAGGTATCAGAAGTGCGAATGCTGACATAAGTAGCGACAATGCGGGTGAAAAGCCCGCACGCCGAAAACCCAAGGTTTCCTGCGCAACGTTAATCGGCGCAGGGTGAGTCGGCCCCTAAGGCGAGGCAGAAATGCGTAGTCGATGGGAATCAGGTTAATATTCCTGAACCGTTTGTAACTGCGATGGGGTGACGGAGAAGGCTAGGTTAGCCGGCTGTTGGATATGCCGGTTTAAGCGAGTAGGCTGAGGACTTTGGAAAATCCGGGTCCTTAAGGCTGAGACGTGATGACGAGCTCTTTATTAAGAGCGAAGTAATTGATGCCATGCTTCCAGGAAAAACCTCTAAGCTTCAGGTTACAAGTGACCGTACCCCAAACCGACACAGGTGGGTGGGGTGAGAATCCTAAGGCGCTTGAGAGAACTCTGGTGAAGGAACTCGGCAAAATGACACCGTAACTTCGGGAGAAGGTGTGCCCCTGGTATGTGAAGAGACTTGCTCTTGGAGCAGAAGGGGGTTGCAATAAAGAGGTGGCTGCGACTGTTTACTAAAAACATAGCACTGTGCAAACTCGCAAGAGGACGTATACGGTGTGACGCCTGCCCGGTGCCGGAAGGTTAAATGATGGGGTTAGCTTAGGCGAAGCTCTTGATTGAAGCCCCGGTGAACGGCGGCCGTAACTATAACGGTCCTAAGGTAGCGAAATTCCTTGTCGGGTAAGTTCCGACCTGCACGAATGGCGTAACGATGGCCACACTGTCTCCACCAGGGACTCAGCGAAATTGAAATTGCTGTGAAGATGCAGTGTACCCGCGGCTAGACGGAAAGACCCCGTGAACCTTTACTACAGCTTCACACTGGACTCTGAACAAGTATGTGCAGGATAGGTGGAAGGCTTTGAAGCGGAGACGCCAGTCTCTGTGGAGCCATCCTTGAGATACCACCCTTGCTTGTTTGGGGCCCTAACCGAGGTCCGTTATCCGGATCCGGGACCGTGTGTGGTGGGTAGTTTGACTGGGGCGGTCTCCTCCCAAAGAGTAACGGAGGAGCGCGAAGGTACTCTAAGTACGGTCGGAAATCGTACGGTTAGTGTAAAGGCATAAGAGTGCTTGACTGCGAGACAGACACGTCGAGCAGGAACGAAAGTTGGTCTTAGTGATCCGGTGGTTCTGTATGGAAGGGCCATCGCTCAACGGATAAAAGGTACTCCGGGGATAACAGGCTGATACCGCCCAAGAGTTCACATCGACGGCGGTGTTTGGCACCTCGATGTCGGCTCATCACATCCTGGGGCTGTAGCCGGTCCCAAGGGTATGGCTGTTCGCCATTTAAAGTGGTACGCGAGCTGGGTTTAGAACGTCGTGAGACAGTTTGGTCCCTATCTGCCGTGGGCGTCGGAGACTTGAGAGGAGCTGCTCCTAGTACGAGAGGACCGGAGTGGACGTACCCCTGGTGTTCCAGTTATCATGCCAATGGTATTGCTGGGTAGCTATGTACGGACGGGATAACCGCTGAAAGCATCTAAGCGGGAAGCCCCCCTCAAGATAAGGTCTCCCGGGACTTAAGTCCCCTGAAGGGTCGTTGAAGACCACAACGTTGATAGGCTGGGTGTGGAAGTTCAGTAATGAATGAAGCTAACCAGTACTAATTGCCCGTGTGGCTTGATCATATAACACCCAAAAAGTCTAAAGAGATTTTAGCGGTGTGTGTATGCATAAGACTATATAAATCCCGTGTCCCTAAACCGGACACAGCGCCAATGACTACCCTGATTTGTAAGACCGGTCTTTACCTGTCTGTAACAAACCTGAGAAACAGAACCAGTGACATTGTCTGCCGTTCTGTGACTCATGCCAGTTTGTCTGGTGGCAATAGCGAGCGAGTACCACCTGATCCCATCTCGAACTCAGAAGTGAAAACGCTTAGCGCCGATGATAGTGTGGGGTCTCCCCATGTGAAAGTAGGACACTGCCAGACAATTTAATAAGGGCCCCATGCCGGAGACGGTGTGGGGCTTTTTTATTGCACCTGCCCTTTGCCCTCTGTCACCCTGCGTGCAAAATCCCTGTCACCTCTATCGGGGGGCGTGAAATGTGTACCTTCCCAATAGAATTGTTTGGTATAGAGGAGCGCGAATAGATATCTGGTTAAAGTGCTTGCTCGTTTAAATGTTGCATAATTTCGTCGGCCTGAATGCAGCGTTTTACACGATGGAACAATGAGGAGGCCTCAGAATAATGTCTCATGAGGTAGGAAAGCCATTGTTTTGTTCGGTTACCCACGTATTTGCCTTTGAAGTGTGTACTGCTATTGAATTGATCTCGAACCAACTCCACAACGTGGCTCCAATCCATAGGTGTATAGTTCTCTGACCGATGCCACGCTTTAGTCTGTAGAGCAAGATCTGGACATGAAAGCGCTCCCCTCGCGAGCATGATGTGTTCGGAATTGCTTTGATGCATGGCCTTGGTAACATCAGAAGGTGTCCAGATTTCGCCATTTATTGTAATGGGCATTTCGGCAGGTTGTTGAACCTGACCAACGGCTGACCAATAGGCTGGTGCTTTATATCCTTGGGTCCTGGTCCTTGCGTGGATGCATAATTCCGTTGCTCCTGCTTCAGCTGCTGAGCCAATAATATCCGATAGCAGGGTATCGTCTTCAAAACCGAGGCGGATTTTTGCGCTGACGGGAATTTGTTCAGAAACGTTCTCCCTAACTGCATGAATAATCTCAAAGACCCGTTGTGGCTTTTTCAACAAAACCGAACCACCATCATGTCGGTTTACGGTTTTTGCGGGACAGCCGAAGTTGATATCAATCCCCGGTGCTCCAAGACTGGCAGCGCATCGGGCACTCAGGCCCATGCTTTTCGGATCCCCGCCCAGCAGTTGGAGATACACTGGAATGCCAGATTTAGTTCGTCCTCCGGTTTCAAGTTCGGGGCAGTAGCGAAAAAAGACTTTCTCAGGAACACGATGGTCCGTCACTCTAACGAATTCGGTGACGCATCGATCATATCCACCCACGCTGGTGAGTAGCTCGCGCATTTGATAGTCAATAACACCCTGCATCGGGGCAAGAATTATTCGCATGCCTGTTTATCCCTGTAAACCAATATCCTGTAAACCAATATCGGCGATCACACTTTCCCCGATTATCAGACTCTTTCTAACACCTTCTTTGCAAAAGTTAGAGTGTTCCATAGTGGAATATTCTGCGGCTTTCGTGTCCCGATCGGCGATGGCTTTATAAAGGGTTTTGTGTTGCTGGTCGAGGGTTTCGATGATGGCTTGATTGGAGCTATTGATTTGTTCGGTGTACCACATTTGAGCAATTCGCTCATGATCGGCAAGAATTCGACGGTAGCTGTCGACAAAATATTTATTCTTACCGCCTTCAGCGATACTCAGATGAAAGCGGCTGTTAGATTCCACTATGGCAGAAATATCACCTCTTTCTAGGTCAGAAGCAAATTGCTTCTGGGCTCTGGCGATGTGTTCAATGTCCTGATCTGTCCGTCGCAAGCAGGCCAATCGGGTAAATGCTTTTTCGATTAGGTCGCCGGCTTCGAAAATGGACTGTAATGTTAGGAGATCCAGAGGGGTAACGGTAGCTCCCCGGTTCTTCCGTATTTCAACGAGCCCCTCGGCGGATAAGCGAATCAATGATTCCCGAATTGGGGTACGGGACATGCCAAACCTCTCCACGAGAGACTGTTCATCAAGGTATGTACCCGGCGGAATGCGAAGAGTAATAATTTCGTGTCGAATCTGTTCGTACAATGAGCGCTTCGGCATATTTCGTTATACGTTAGGTGGCTAGGTAAGGTACCGTTTAATTGAGAAATGGTGGTCGCTGCTGTAATTTTTATTTGATGACATTAGAGTTTGCATTGTATATTATTTGCATACAATTATCTTAATGAGAAGACTGATGAAATTCGAAGGTATTTATCCTCCAGTTATTACTCCCCATAGTGAGGGCGGTTCAATTGATCGGGATGGGTTTGTGGCAATGGTAGAACATCTGGTGGAGTCAGGTGTGCATGGAGTGATCGTTGGTGGAACTACCGGGGAGTATTATGCACAAACAAAAGAAGAGCGGGTTGAATTGATGAAGCTCGCTAATGAAACCCTGCGAGGAAGGCTTCCGCTCATTGTGGGGGTTGGCGCTATTCGTACCGAAGACTGCATTGAATATGGACAATTGGCGAAGGAAAATGGTGCTGAGGCCATTTTATTGAGTGCGCCTTACTATGCAGTCCCAACCCAACTTGAGTTAGCAAATCACGCACTTGCGGTTGATCGAGCGGTCAATTTGCCGATTATGCTCTACAACTATCCGGGGCGAACAGGGACCACTATGCAGGCAGAGTTTTTTGATCGCGTGGGGCGTAGTCCAAACTTTCGGGGTATCAAGGAATCTACCGGCGACGTCAATCAATTGCACATGCTGGCAAGAGAATACCCACACATTACTCTATTATGTGGCATGGATGATCAGGCCCTGGAGTTTTTTGCATGGGGAGCCCGGGGATGGGTTTGCGCAGGTGGTAACTGTTTGCCGAAAGAGCATGTTGCGTTATATGAGGCAGTAGCACTGGAAAATGATATCGTCAAAGGTCGTCGTATTATGTCGGCCTTAATGCCTTTTATGGGAATTCTCGAGCAAAGTGGAAAATTCATTCAAAGTATTAAACATGCCTGTCGCATAGAGGGGTTACCAACGGGCCCGGTGAGAAAACCGCTACAGGAACTAAACAAACAGGACAAACGAGAACTCGAAACGGTACTTAAAACACTGAAATCTGCCATGAGAAAGATACAAAGTGAGTCACCGGGCAAGCAGTCGAATATTGAAGAACAGCCGCAAATTCAACAAAGCAAAAACACCCATGGGGATCAAAATGTCGTCACTATTAACCCTTGAAGAATATCAGTCCATCGCTGAGAGTATGAGTTTCCCAGGCGGCGCTTTTATCGATGGAAAAGCGCGATCAGCCCTTAGTGGTAATACCTTTGAAAGCCTGAATCCTTCGAATGGAAAAAGCCTTGGAATGATTGCCCTATGCGGTCAGGAAGATGTGGACCATGCAGTGGAGAAAGCCAGAGATGCTTTCGAGGATAGAAGGTGGGCGGCGGTTCATCCCAGTGAAAGAAAAGCCACTTTGATTCGGTTGTGTAAGCTGATCAAGAGAAATCAGCACGAACTTGCTGTGCTGGAGAGCCTGGAAAGCGGTAAACCCATTGCCGAAGTAGAAACGGTGGATATTCCTGAAGCCATTCACTGTATTTCCTGGCATGCAGAAACGGCAGATAAACTCTATGATCAGGTTGCGCCAACAGGAGAGGATGCCATTGCGATGATTGTGAGGGAGCCAATAGGTGTGGTTGCCGCAGTATTGCCCTGGAACTTTCCAATCTTGATGATGGCTTGGAAAATTGGCCCTGCCCTAGCCGCAGGTAACAGTGTCATTATAAAACCGGCTGAAGAAACCAGCATGACGGCACTCAGAATAGCGGAGCTAGCCGTGGAGGTTGGAGTGCTAAATGTGGTAACCGGAATTGGTGAGAGTACTGGAAAAATGATTGGTTTGCATCCTGGAATTGACATGGTGTCTTTTACTGGGTCTACGGAAGTCGGAAAATATTTCCTCAAATACTCCGCCGATAGCAACATGAAAAAAGTGGTACTGGAATGTGGTGGAAAAAACCCCTGTGTCGTTATGAGTGATGCAGAAAATCTGGATACGGTAGCTCAACATGTTACCAATGCAGTGTTCTGGAATATGGGCGAAAACTGTTCGTCAAATTCCAGGCTAATCGTGGATAAGGAAGTTAGCGAATCCTTAATGGAGCGAGTGCTACACCGGTTAAGAGAATGGCGGACCGGCGATCCTCTGGATCCCTCTAACCGGTTGGGCGCGATCGTATCTCGCAGTCAATACAGGAGAATACTGGACTACATCGAAACGTCCCCAAAAGAGGGTGCCGAGCTTATAGCTGGTGGGAATGCGATCGAACTGCAAAATGGGTTTTTTATCGAGCCAACAATTTTTACCGGCGTTACTCCCGATATGACCATTGCAAAGGAAGAAGTTTTCGGCCCGGTACTCGCGGTGATCACGGTGTCCGGGGAGGATCAGGCTGTGAGTATTGCCAACGAAACCTGCTACGGCTTGGCTGCTTCTGTGTTTACATCCAATCTGAAACGCGCCCATCGCATGTCAAGAGCGATACGGGCTGGGACCGTTACGGTCAACTGTTTTGGTGAAGGTGACATCACAACGCCTTTTGGTGGATACAAGCAGTCAGGATTCGGTGGTCGGGATAATTCCATTCATGCGCATGATCAATATACCGAGATGAAAACAATCTGGATTGATGTATCGGATCAGGATATTGATGACGCCATCAACTAAGCCACTAGTCTACCCCAACACTAGTCCATCCGGGCTTTGTTGGATTGTCATCTGAATGTGAATCGAAACTCAGTTCAGAGTCTATTAATTGAGAAAGAATATTCACCTGATGCTGGAAACAGGTATTGATTTGAATGAATTTGAAAGTTCGAAAACCTCCCAATGATCTTGCGGGCTCAGGTTGGTATGAAATATTGCCTGAGCCACCCCCACCGGAAATTTTGGATAGTACAATTAACGCCGATTGGGTCGTTATCGGAGGGGGATTTACTGGATTAACTACAGCCAGACGATTGTTGGAAAATTGCCCCGATGATCGCATCGTCGTCCTCGACGCCCAGAGAATTGGCTGGGGGGCTGCGGGAAGAAATTCTGGTTTTATGATAGATCTGCCACATGATCTACAGAGTAAGGACTATAGTGGTGGGACTACTCGGGATCGAAACCAAATCAAAATGAATCGATTCGCCATCGGGTATGCAAAAAGTATGGTGAATGAATACGGATTGCATTCATTCATGGATACCGGCGGGAAAATCAACGCTGCAACAGACGTTCAGGGGATGAATGCCCTGCGCGCTTATTCCGAGCACCTCAGAGAGCTGGATGAGTCGTTCGAAGAATACGACGCACAAGTGCTAAAAGAGATTACCGGGATTGATTACTATGCAGGAGGGATCCACACTCCAGGATGTGTTCAAGTACAGCCGGCAGGATATATCCGGGGTATTGCTCAGGGCCTTCTGCAAAGCAGCAAGAATATCAAAATTTATGAAAACTCTCCCATAACTGAAATTGTTTCAGGGGAGACAAAAAGGATAAAAACACCGAAGGGAGAAGTTTTATCCAACAGGGTTGTGTTGGCGGTGAATGGACATTTGGAATCCTTTGGACTATTTTCAAAACGATTGATGCATGTTTTTACCTATGGGAGCATGACTCGTCAATTGTCTGTTGATGAACTCAATCGCTTGGGCGGCCGCGATCAATGGGGTATCACTCCGGCTCATCCTATGGGGACAACGGTGCGAAAAGTGAAGGAAGGTCGTATTGTTGTGCGTAATGTTTTTACCTATAACGGTAATATGGAGACCACTAAAGATCAGGTGAGTCAAACGGGAAAAAGACATGACAAAGCCTTCAGGAATCGATTCCCAATGCTGAAAGACGTTAGCATGGAATATCGGTGGGGAGGACACCTTTGTCTTTCCTTAAATTCTGCACCAGCATTCGGTGAAGTTGAAAAAGGTGTTTTCGCCTCGGGTTGCCAAAATGGATTAGGCGCTGTTCAGGGAACCCTTGGAGGGATATTGATTGCAGATTTGGCGTCAGGAAGAGACAATCCGATGATCAAGTCTTTGATAGAACCAGGTGAGCCGGCGAAACTCTATCCAGAACCTTTTATGACCATTGGTGCAAAAATGAATTTGTGGTGGAATCATCTCCGCGCCGGAAAAGATCTCTAGTTCATTGATTCACCGATAAGATTAACATAAGGCCCGAACCGGGTCCTTAATCAGGACCAGAAAACCGAACCGTCGCGGATCCGGTGTATTTAATCTCTTAGGGTTTAATTCCCCGCTCCTTGGGGCGTAAGATGTATGGGTGAGCGATTATACTCATAGAAGCCATAATGTTACGGTATTACTCTACCATTTGGTATTTCCGTCGAAGTATAGGCGGGTAGTGTTTGACGAAGCCGTGGATGAAATACTTCGGGAAATTTGTCTTGATATTGAGAAGCGATACCAAATTAACTTTTTAGAGATTGGTACGGATAAGGACCATGTTCATTTTCTGGTTCAGTCGGTACCGACTTACAGCGTGACAAAGCTGGTACGAACGTTGAAAAGTATCACAGCGAGAGAAGTATTTCGTCGTTACCCCGAGGTTAGGAAAGCCCTATGGGGAGGTGAGTTTTGGTCAGACGGATATTTTGCCAGTACGGTGGGAAAGCATGGAGACGAAGAAATGATCAAAAATTATGTCAAGAATCAAGGGCAACAATATAAACAGATTCACCATAACTATCAGCTTACTCTATTCTAATACCCCGTAGCTTGCTGCGGGGTAGTTTATTTCTTCCCTTTTTCAGTGAGACAGGATATGGAGTGGATTAGCCAAAAAGAAGCCAAAAAGCTTGTCTTGCATAGCCAATGGCTACCTTCGAAATCAATTCCGGGCAGTGCCCTTGATGCTACCTTCGCCTGTATTGACCATTTGGGTTATGTCCAAATTGACACGATTTCCGTGGTAGAAAGAGCGCACCATCACACTCTTTGGAATCGTAATCCACGTTATCGACATTCACACATCGATACACTTCAGGCAAAGCGAAAGATCTTCGAGTATTGGTCCCACGCCGCGGCCTATTTACCGATGTCCGATTATCGCTATAGTTTGAGAAAAATGAGGGAAGTGGCGAACAGTCCCGGGCACTGGTTTGATCGTGATTCTGCCATGATGAAGGCCGTGCTACAAAGAATAGTCAGTGAGGGACCTCTTCAATCCAGGGATTTTGAGCATAAGACCGGCACCCGAAGGGATATGTGGGATTGGAAACCGGCAAAACGTGCCCTGGAACAACTCTTTATGGAAGGCAGACTGATGACTTTGCGTCGAGAAGGGTTCCAGAAAGTCTATGATCTTACTGAGAATGTTTTACCTGCTGGTATTGATACTTCAGAACCCAGTGAGTCAGAATGGGCGCGCTATTTGGTCAATCGTTTCCTGAAAGCGCATGGCATCGGTAAGTTAAATGAGATGACCTATTTGCGTAAAGGGACGAAACATTTGATTGAATCTGTTCTTGCAGAAATGTGTGAAGAAGGTAGCGTATCCCCTATAAATATTTCAAAAGGGAGACGAGTAGTTGATAAGGATTATTTTACATCCACTGAATATTTGGAACTGTTGGCCAAGCCGCTAATGCGGAAACGGGTAAAAATATTGTCTCCCTTTGACAATCTGCTAATTCAACGAAATCGGATGAAACAACTATTTGATTTTGACTATCAAATAGAATGTTATGTCCCCCAGGCGAAAAGGGTGCACGGTTATTTTTGTTTGCCTTTACTGTGGGATGCCGCACTGGTTGGGAGAGTTGACTGCAAAGCGGATCGGCCAACCAGAACGATGTTAATTCAGTCTCTGACTTTGGAGAAGGACATAAAAGACATGGACACCTTTGTCTATCAGTTAGTGAAAACCCTGAGTGAGTTCTGCTCTTTCAATCAGTGTGACGAGATTTCCTTTAGGAACATTCGCAATGCGGACCTGATTCGAAAAATGGAAACGGCGAGAATGGAAATATTGAGTTGACTTTATGTATTGGTTTGGCATCCTGGTCTGATTGGGAATCAATGCTACCAAAAATTCGTGTCTTTTAACGCTGGCTAATGGTGCGAGCATAATCGCGCTCACACTACTAGTGACTAGTTCGTTAACCTTCATAAAAATCAAAGTAAATAGCAGGAAAAAATGATGACGCCTTGCGCTGATATCGTGGATGAGTCCAAAAGTTCGAGTATTGTTACCTTGACTGGGCATGATCTAAGCATTGACGAATTAATGGGCCTCGCGGGTGGTAAACATCGTATCAAGCTGGAGAAAACCAGTTTCGCAAGGCTTCAAAAATCCCGGGCTGTGGTGGAAACCATGTTGCAATCTCAGGAACCCGTATATGGGTTAACAACGGGACTGGGCGCGAAGGTTTCACAGAAACTGGATATCAGCCAGTTGGAAGCTTTTTCCTTCCAAACACTGCGCGGTCGTGCGCACGCTATCGGTGAAGCATTACCTGTGGAGTCTGTGAGGGCGGCGATGGTAGTTCGACTCAATACGCTACTAAAGGGAATGTCAGGGGCTTCACCCGCAGTTGCCACTCATTTGTTAGCATGTCTCGAAAAACGAATTACGCCGGTTGTGGGCCGAATCGGCTCCATCGGAGCCAGCGATCTGTGTCTGGGAGCAACCCTGGGACTAAGCCTGGTTGGTGAGGGTTTCATGTTGACAGAACAGGGAGCGGTTTTACCTTCTAACGAAGTGATGAAGACGGTTGGTCTCAAACCTTTGGCGTTGGCACCAGGGGATGGGCTAGCTCTGGCTAGTAACTCAACGTTCTCCGGGGCGGTTTCAGCCCAGGCATTGCACCGCTCCATACTATCCCTAAAAAATGCTCAAATAGCTTCTGCCATGACGATGGAGGCGTTTAGGGCTAATCCCCCACCTCTGGCACCTTTTGCACTAACGGCAAACCCACAATCTGGCCAGATGCAAGTGGCGAAGGAACTCAGAAAACTCCTAAAAGGCAGTCGACTCTGGAACGCACAAATTCCTCGGAAACTTCAGGATCCATTATCGATTAGGAATATCGTGCAGGTGCATGGTGCCATGGCGAGTGCGGTGAACTTCTCCCGGGACATTATAGAGATTGAGATTAATGCCTCCAGTGATAATCCGATTGTAGACATCGAAGAGAACCAGGTGTTTTCCTGCGGTGCTTACCATAGCGCCCACCTAACCGTGGCCAATGAGACGGTATCAAGATTTCGTTCAGGTGGTTATGGCTCAGATTGCAAGAATGTCGAAGCTTCTATCATCTCGCCATTCGGATTTGCCGTTATTTCTTGCGATGCCTAAGGCGAATTCCAATGGCTTTGCTCCTTATATGAAAATCGCGGAATCACTGGTTGCGGAAATCGGGCACTTGGCAACGCCGGTTCCAATATGGCCAAGCGTTAATGCAGATGGTTCTGAAGATATTTTAAGCAATGCCATGACGTCAGCCCATGGATTAAATCAAATCGCTGAGCTCGGGCTGATGCTTTCAGCGATTGAGATGATCATGGCAAGCCAGGCGCTGGAGTTGCAAGGGGGAAATCAGCAGATTGATAGCGACATTGCTGTTGAGATAAAAACGGCATATATGTCGGTTCGAGAGCTTGTTGAACCGCTAAGCAGAGTGTAATGTTATCGAGTTAATTGATGGTGGGGAAGCTGAAGGTAAGTTGATTTCGTCAAGCTTGATGATCGACAACAAGAGTCAATTCCAGGGAGAAAGTCTCCGTAAGCAGGCATCAACAGCAAGTGGTGGAAATAATGGTTCGGCCGATAAGGGTGAAAGCGTATTGGAGAAAATCTCGGACATCGATACTTCTGATATGGATCCGTTTAAAAAAAACCGCACGGCTAAACTTTCCACCAGTAGTAAAAAACCCTGAGAGTTTTGTTTTACAAGCGGTTGTAAGTTGAGCAATTGCTGGGTTTTTTAATCAGAATTTGCGTCCCTATCCTAATCCCTATTTCGGGTATGCCTTATTCTGGCTGACATAAAAGTAGGAACCCACTTTTGCGCTCTTTTTTGTGAATCGCTAAAATGTTGAGCCCTGAGCACAATGTCCCAGGGCAGTAATATCTTCCCCTCCGTTGCCAAAAATAGCTCGCCAGGTAACTTACCAAATAGCCTCGCTTGACGATGCCATGTGTCTGGGATTGATGAGCTGAAAGAAACTGTCTGATGATTTTTTGGGGGGGTGGCGTTCCCGGTAAGCGAGTTAGTTCGGTAGGTTGTTATAGACTCGGGCTTTGTTTCAGACTCTCCACAGTGGCTATGATGGCTAATGGCTATGGAATTTACTTATCTCGGCACTCTGTGGGAACTGAGTAGAGGTTATAGCAAATCCAAAGCCCTGGAGAAATTTTGATAGCCGGGGCATGATTGATTCAGGACCTGGGTGATGAGCATGAGTTTGTAGGGATAGATGCAAATTTCACATTACTGAAATTTCATATCACCCAAACTTCATCGTTTGGCGATTTTTAGCGGACTTCTTTGTATCTCGGTGACGACTGACTCGTTTTCAGACGATGGGTTTCAGGTTGGGGCCACGGATGCCCTCCTTTCCGCGACTCCAGATGGCCAAGCTACTTTTAGTATCGATATTGAAATGCCTCCCGGCATTGCAGGGTTAGTACCGCAGGTCAGAATTGACTATTTGAGCAGAGGTGGTACAGGGTTGGTTGGCTCTGGTGGTCGTATCCATGGTTTTTCAATGATAACCCGTTGTCCATCAACCATTCCCCAAGACGGTTTTGTTCGAGGTGTGATGCTCACCATGAACGACCGCTTTTGCCTTGATGGACAGAGAATGGTGTTAGTAGAGGGTATCCACGGTCAGATAGCATCAGAATATCGGTTGGAGCTTGATCCCTTTAAGAAGATTACCGTTACCAGTGTGTTGCCCTATCCGGATGGCGTGCTCGGGCCGGAGTCGTTTACATTGACTAGTAGGAATGGAGTGAGAACAGAGTACGGCAACACAGCGGAGTCCCGCATTCAGAGTCATGCTTCTGCGCCCATACATTCGTGGGGAGTAAGCCGAGTTGAGGATAACTACGGCAATACAATGACCTATCAATATCATGATTTCAGCTCAATGGTGACCGATAGCGACTATAGTCAGATAGAGAGACTGCCGGCAAAAATCGAGTATGGCAGTAATCAGAGTCAGAATGTGGATGCGGTTGTCTCCGTTGACTTTGAATATGAAGTTCGCCCCGATCTTCGTTCTTTTTTCTATTTGGGAACGGGGTTCAAGCAAACTCAGAGAGTATCCCGTATCACGACGCACGTAGATGACACGCTGGTTAGAGAATATCGTTTAACATATGACCAATCAGTCTTCAGTATGCAGTCTAGACTGATAACCGTGCAGGAATGTGCATCTTCCAATGACTGTTTTCCCCCGACCGAAATAAGCTGGGCCGAGGCTGATGGAGATTGGTCCGTTGACGACCTTTGGCAACCGCCAGATGATTTGTATGACGAAAATGGAAGAAGGCTCGGAAATCTGGTTGATCTGAATGGGGATGGTCGGGTAGATTGGATCACCGCAGTTGAGGAAATCGATGGAACCCAATCGTTATGGACCTGGTTAAATACCGATACGGGTTGGGTAAGGGAGGAAAGTTTTCGCCCTCCCTCCCCTCTGAGCCGACATCTTTCAACAGAACAATCAGAAGCAAAACTGGGAGAAACGATTGACCTGAACGGGGATGGATTGGTGGATTGGGTGACTGCATGGAGACAGGGAGAAACGGAGGTCGTTCAAACCTGGATAAATAATAGTAACGGCTGGTCTGAGTCAGCGTCTTATCGATTACCAGCAGCTCTGACTGTTATTTCCAACTCCAATTTACCTCAACCCCATGCAGAGCTCGTTGATCTAAATGCAGATGCTCTTCCGGATATCGTCCTGGGAACCACGAACGCTCACGGAGTTACCGTTATAAAAACCTGGATGAATACAGGTGCTGGCTGGCAGCCAAGTGAATCCCATCGTTTACCCGAGGTGTTATCGAATTATTCAATGGGTAACTCAGCTTCCCGACTGGGAACTTTTGTCGATCTCAATGCCGATGGACTGGTAGATTTGGTTCGGTCCTACATTGACTCCTCGGGGGCCCAATACAGAGAGGCCTGGATGAACACTGGGACATCATGGGAACAGAATGAAGGTTATAGGCCACCAACTGTTTCGATCAGTTATCAACATCATCACGAAGGTCTGCTTTTTTCGAGATTTATTGACCTGAATGGAGATCATTTACCGGACCTGCTTGTAAGCAGGGATGACTATGTGGATGGTATCAAGACTGAAAAACGATCGGTTTGGCTAAATACGGGAGTTGGTTGGGAATACTCTCAACAGTATTTACCAACAGTAGCCCATTGGAGAAATCATGTGTCTAATGCCCAGAATGACCAGGGAACATCGATGCTGGGTTTTTATCAGGATATGAATAGAGACGGTCTGATCGATCTGGTCCGCGCATTTAAAGATATCGATGGCACTGAGTATATTGATACATGGGTAAACACGGGTTCAGGTTGGAGGAAGCAGGGAATATTGGATTTGCCTGTAGTGTTTAAAAAAATATCTCGTCATGAAAACCGACAATTGGATATCGGGTTGGGTTTTTTCGCTGATATGAATTCGGATGGAATGGAGGATTTTGTAATAAGTGCGAAAGGAGAACCTCGCAGGAGTTGGGCGTTTGGATTAGGCAACCGTTCCTATGCTGTTCCTGAGACGGTGATCAAAACAGAAAATGGTTTCGGGTTTGTTTCCCAGGTTCAGATGAAACCGCCAACCCACGTCCCGGGAATGTACATTCCTTCTCTAACGAGGACTTACCCACTGGTTCCAATGAATCGTACAGGCCCTTTGGTATCAGAGTTAGAGACGAGTGATGGTTTAGGGGGATGGCGCCGATTAGAGTTTGAATACGGCGAAAAGAAAGTCGACCTGATCGGGAGACGAAATCCGGGATTCGGTTCGAATACCGCGATTGATCGTGCAAAAGGAATAAGGACTGTTACTACCCTAATGCAAGAATATCCTCATGCCGGGCGCATCAGTAATGTCAAAAAATATGTTGGAGATGTTTTGATTTCCGAAGTCAGGAATTCATATCAATTTGCTGATGTTGGTGCTGATATTGGCGCTGACATTGGAATGGGAAAAGCACTGATGACTTATCAGTCCGCGTCAACTTACGATAGCTATGAATCGGATGGTAGTTTTATTGACAGTAAAAATATGAATGCAGTGGTCGATGGATTTGGCAATACAGTTCGCCGGAAAACAGTTTTCAGCAATGGAACGAGCAGTCATTCCAGGGAAGTCCTCAGTCGTTTCAATAACGATATAACTCATTGGCGTCTGGGTCAAATAAAACATAGAACAACGAAGTACAACACGCCAGGTATGCCAGAAATTGTACGGGAAATTCAGATGGAATATGATGCATCGGGAGCGTTAAAGAGCCAGATTGGTGATCCCGAGTCTAGTCTGTTCCTAACTTCTGAGTACGGATACGACGGTTTTGGTAATGTTGTTTCGACTACCATTTCAGGAGCTGATATTGAACCAAGGACGTCCACTGTTACTTTTTCTGATGACGGTAGATTCCCAATTGCTTTGATCAATCCACTGGGGCACCGGGAGTCCCATTCTTATGACAGGGTTCTCGGTGCAATTTCATCGAAGGTTGATAATAATGGCAAGACGACCAAATATCTTTACGATACGTTTGGAAAGCAAATAAAACAAACCACTATTTTTGGTGAGAAAGATATCAGTGCATCACAGGTCGAGGACGATCACAAGGAGGTGCTTGTGTATCGCTGGTGTCTTGAAGCCTGTCCACAAAATGGAGTTTTCTATGTGGGTGGAATAGATAATCAGGGGGAATCACCCGAGGTCATGTATTTCGATAAGCTGGGCCGGGAGATTAGAAATAAAACCCTGGGTTTTGATGGTCGCCCGGTTTATGTAGATACACAGTATGATCGTGTAGGTCGAAAAGTAAAAAAGTCCGCTCCCTACTTCGCTCAGCCCCTGTGTGGACAGAAGTCGAATACGATGTGTTTGACCGCCCTGTGAGAGTAATTTCCTTTGACGGGAATAGTGAAGCAATGCAATGGCAATATCATGGCCAGAAAATTGAAGAAAAAATCCCTCTGGGGCAATCGAAAACTACTTTTCTGAATTCCTGGGGAAAGCCTGATCGAGTAATCGATGCGCTTGGAAATGTAACTGCCTATTCTTATGATTCTGTGGGACGTTTGATCTCTACTATCGATCCCCACGGTAATGAAATCACAAATCGTTACAATCAGGTTGGTCAAAAAATAGAGACCGACGACCCGGATTTGGGAAAATGGAAATATCGTTACAACTCTCTCGGGAGGGTGACATCAATGTCTGATGCAAAAGGCACTCAAACGGTTACTACTTACGATTTACTTAATAGGCCGCTAACCCGCATTGACTCGTTTGGGGCTCAGGATGCTAGCACAACGATCTGGACTTACGATAACAGTGAAGGGGGAATTGGAAAAATTTCAAGTGTTACTGATGGTGGAGGCTACTCCCGTCTCTATAGTTATGATGACCATGGCCGGGAAGAGACTGTGGATGAAGTGATTGATGGTCAATCTTATAAGACCAAAACCCTTTATCGAGGGGCCACTCAAAAAGTCGATGGTATTGTTTATCCGAATGAAATGCTGGTTCGAACAGACTATAACGAATATGGTTTTCCCGTCGAGGTGCGTAGCGCCGGCATGGTTGAATACCAACAGTATCTAGACCAAAAGTCGTTGATAGAAGATCTTGGAAATGAAGCAAATTTGTTATTTGAAAACCTGGAGCCTGTTCGTGCTGAGCATGTTAAGAAGTACAATGCTTTAGTTACCCGGGGGGCTGAGCCAGCGATAAAAGCCCAGGATTTTGCCAGCAAAGGAGATGCGGAAATGGGTGCATATCAAAGTTGGGTAACTCTTACGAATAGATATGCAGTCCAACGGTCATCTGCAATCAGCCTCTATAATGGCTTGGTCCATGAACATAATGCCAAACAAGAGGAAATCGTTAAATTAGAGGCTCGAACCTGCCCTTTTGCTGGGCATGTTAGAAGGGGAGAGGGGCGGAGTGCAGCGTTTGACAAGAAAGAAGCTCAATATCAGCAATGTATGAAAGAGAAACATGGAACCATTGCTCATAATAGGAACAGGGTGTCAGAAATCAATGACAAACTCCCTCCTATAAAATCGAGGATAAATCATTTGTTAGTTAAAAGACAGGAGTCAGAGGCAAAAGCCGATCGGTATATGATGCAGGCTCGTGCTTATTTCGACCAGGCCAATGACTATAGTACGAAAGCAAGATTTTATTATGATAAGGCGGCTATACATTTGACCAGCATCGAATCGATTAACCGGCAAATCAGATCGAAAATTAGTCTTGTTGAAGGAGCAATAGACAAAGCTGCATCCATGTTAATGATGTATGAAGGCGGGTCAGTATTGCAATGGGATGCAGGTGAAGTTGATGCGTATGGGAGAGTAACCCGATTTACTCAGGGGAACGGGACCGTTACCAAACTTGATTATGACCCTAAGTCGCGCCAAATCAGTCATATACTGACCCAGCTAGATAACGGGAATAGTGCTTATTCTTCTATTGATGGTGTGGGTACGTCACTAAGTCAGCTTTCTAATCTAATTCTGAATTTTGGTGAGATTGCCGAGCGCCATAAAGTGAAAGCACAGAATGCCAGAAAAAGCCGCGAAGAGGGATTGAAGGCGCTTTCTTTGTTGGAAGAGACCAGAGGTGTCTTGATGATACAGAACAAACCTCTGGATGCCTCGTCATTGCAACCAGAGATTGCGAAGCAGCAATTGGAGATCGATCTGCAAGAAGGGGACATGACCCTTTTTGAAGGTTTGTCTGCAATACACCACAATACTGCCATCAATGCTCAGTTGCTCCATGATGCCTTCAAAGATTCGAGCAGTGTCCGGTCTGGTAGAAAGCTCGAAACCGGATATCATTCATTATTGGAAGCCCATTATCAGTCTATTAGTGAGTTGTATCTCGATATGGCTGACAGGCAATTCCATGAAAAAAAGAAATATCAGGAAGCATCTTTACCAACTAATCTGGAAGGGTTTGCCCAGTTAGCGGAGCGACAGTCAAAAGTTGCCTACTACAACGAAGTAAGGCACCAAACCATTAAGTTAAAAAGGGAGAATGAGGGTGGCAGCGATAACGGCTTGTCTGCTGAGATAGACAGGAGTTGGGCATTCTACAGTACCGCCAACCTGTATGAAAAAAGATCGGAGCTTTATGATTTGATGGCGAGTGGGCTGGAAAAAGTTCATGCAAACAGCAGGAGCACCAATTCCCGACTTTCTGGAGTCTACTTGAATAATGGGAAAACTGGTGGCGTGAATTTTTTCAAAAACAGGGAAAATCTTGGTGCGGAACGAATCGAACAGTATCAGCGATTAGCTGATATTTCACGTAGCCGCGCTTCATCGGTTAGACAAGTGGCCGGGCAAGTAACCCAGGATGAGAGACTCCCCCAATTGTTGACCTCTGCAACTGATGCTTTCGAGTATTTGGCTGATGTGAATAGAAATCAGGCTTCCATGTTTCTATCCATGTCATCTTTGGAATATTGGCAAGACTTCTATGGTCGCCTGGAATTAGCCCTTGTGGATACGAGGGATACGTACATGCACAGCGCGAATGCGAATGCAGAGTTGGCTAGGACCCACAGGGAACATGCTCGTGTTGCGGATGACTTTGTTAAAAGGATGAGTTTATTGGGAGACAATGGGGAGATTCAGGATACCGTATTTCAATATGATTTACTGGGACGTTTAATTAGTCGTAGTGATAATGCGATTAATATGTACGAGAATTTTGATTATGACGACTTGAATCGATTGATATCCTATAAAAAGCGAGGTGAGGGTAAAACACTCTATGGGATGGATGCAGCCTCGGAAATCCAATATGAATATGACGAAATAGGCAATATTCGATACCAATCCGGAGTTGGGTACTACAACTATGGAGAGTCAGGCGCAGGAGTACATGCTGTTAGTAGCATCACAGGGGATAAGAATATTCAATATGAATATGATGCCAATGGCAATATGATTTTAGGAGGAGAACGCCAATTCCAGTTTGGGCCCCACAATAAACCAACCAGAATTCAAAAGGCCAATGTCATCACTGAATTTTATTACGGACCTGAGCGACAACTTTATAAGCAGGTCGAAAAGTCAAACGGAGTTACTACAACAAATATATGGGTGGGTGGTATATATCAAAAGACTACTATTGTGGATAGCGGTCTTTCATCTGAGAAACATCAATACTTGGTTAAAGCAGATACTGGTGTGACATCCATTATTAACCAGAAGTCGGATATGGTGCCGGAATCCCGATATCTACATCGGGATTCCCTTGATTCTGTTATCGCGATATCCGATGAAAATGGACAAATAACAGATAGGGTTCACTACAGCCCTTTCGGACAACGGCGAGTCGCAATGATTGATGAGTCAGAGGAAAGTCCGCCCCAGCCTGGCGGTGGTGAAATTATAAAACGTGGATTCACTGGTCATTCACACCTACTATCTTCAGGGCTAATTCATATGGGAGGACGAGTGTATGATCCAGGCATTGGACGATTCGTTTCCGCCGATCCTTTCATCCAGTCTCCAACAAATGGTCAGAGCTTTAACCGCTATAGTTACGTTCTGAATAATCCACTTTCCCTGGTGGACCCTAGCGGATACGCTAGTTTTTTTAAGTCTATTCGAAGATTGCTAAAAGATAGTGTCACAATAATAGATCGGGAAGTTCTTAGAGCGACCAAAAAAATTCTGAAAGATCCTGATTATTATATGGATATGCACAGGAAAACCTTCGCAAGAGGAGGAGTGACTGGTCATTTGGTTTATGAGAACAACCAGGTCAAGATTGAGGAAACCATACAGGATATCAATCATAAGATTCATTTTGTTGGCCATTCGACTACTGTTAAGGACCTCGTTCGTGACAACAAAGGAATACGGGTAGTGGGTGGAATCATCGCATCAGCCTATGGTGGACCATGGGGAGCTGCTGGGTGGGCTTCCTATCTAGCGGATATAAATGGTGCATCCTTTAACGACATTATTAAAGCGGGCGCTATTAGCTATGTTAGTGCTTCTGGTTCCAGTGCTATCAGCGGGATGTTTCCAGGGGCTTCTGATGCTTTTCTTGCCGTAGCTAATGCGAGCTTTCAAGGTGCTGTTGCCGAAGCAACCGGAGGTGACTTTGAGGACACTTTCCTGATTACGATCGTTGCATATGGTGCAAAAACTTACTATGAGAGAGTCACTGGAGGAATGAGCCCTCATATTCAACCAGGTGAGACACGTCCTGAAGGGGAAGGTTATGTTTATGAGCCTAATCCTGATGGGACTATTCCCGAAACTGATCGCTGGAAAAACATTTCCGGAATAAATGAAGAGGCAAATGGTGGATTCTTTCATGATAGCCTAATTCAAGGTGGGCCGGTAAGTACTGCCATCAATTACGGAGTTCCCGGTGGACATGGAATATCCGCAATACATGACATCTGGCTGAACCGAATAGCACCGGATATAAGTAAATCACTAGTAAACGTGTTGAGTATGATCCCGGCAGCTATCGTGCATACGGTCGGCCTCGTAGGTGTTTATCCAGAGGTAATTCATGTGGTAGATTAGGTCGGGAAATTTGGGCCCGGTTGGAAATAAAGCATTTGGTCGTTTCGCTTCATTGTTTGGCCATGCACAAATCGCCCAGCAGAATGCCAATGTCTGAGCTTTGATAGAAAATATGGCGTCTTGAATTCAACTAGTAAGTGCAACTCGTCAAAGAAGGGAAAGCTGGGATAATGTCGGCTTTTCCTCTCGCCAAAGATGAGAAGCATGATGAGTCACTATACCCAGCTCACCCGAGAGCAAAGATACCAGATATTTGCATTAAAGAGTGGGCATATCACAAAAAGCCATCGCCGAAGAGATCGGTGTTAACAAGTCCACGATTAGTCGGGAGCTGTCTCGTAATACAGGGCTTCGTGGCTATCGGCCCAAACAGGCCCATGAGTTCGCACTGTCTCGTCGAGCCGACAAGGTGACACCAAGAATTGAGCCTTCTCACTGGGCCGAAGTGGGTCGTTTGCTGAGTGCTTACTGGAGTCCAGAGCAAATATCATGGAGGCTGTATGAAGAACAGGATTACCGAATCAGCCATGAATGGATTTATCAGCACGTGTATCGGGACAAGAAAATGGGCGGGAAGCTGTCGGGTTATCTTCGCTGCCAGAAGCAGAGAAAGAAACGATATGGGGTCTATAGCCGCCGTGGTCAGATTCCGAACCAGACGATGATTGATGACCGCCCTGCCTGTGTAGAGTCACGCTCCCGAATTGGCGATTGGGAAGGAGACACCATTGTTGGCAAAGGGCATTGCGGCGTATTGGTTTCCCTGGTGGATCGTAAGAGCCGGTACACGTTATTGGGTCATTCGAGTACGAAAGAGAAAGACCCGGTTGCCAACGAGGTAATCCGTTGTTTCAAGGGGAGCGCAGATAGCTGCCATACGATCACCTATGATAATGGTCGGGAGTTCAGCGACCACGAACGCATGGCGAAGGAACTCAGTGCGGATATCTATTTCGCTCATCCGTATTCTTCGTGGGAGCGAGGAACGAATGAGAATACGAATGGGTTAGTTCGACAGTTTTATCCCAAGACAATGTCACTGTTAAAAGTAAGCCGACAGTCGTTACAATCGACGATGGACAGATTAAATCATCGTCCGAGAAAATCGCTGAATTACAGAACACCTCATTAGGTGTTCTGTAATTCAAATACAACCTTGACGGTTGCACTTAAGAGTTGAACCTAAGCGTCTTTTTTACAGGCTCTCTCCCAATCGGGATTCGCCGTGAAGCCTTGCTACGAATTGTGTGATTCATAGACATCTTTTCAGACATCCTTTCACTATTACGGGTTGTATGAACAGACGAATTCAACAACGACTAGCGTAGGTCAAATTGAAACGATCTCTAATGAATCATACAATTAACCTCGTCATCCAATTTCTAAAAATTAGACGCATTCCATGTAATGGATTTTGATGCATCCTTTATCGGAGATACCTGTTTCGACAAATCCTTTTTTACTATATATCTTAACATTCCGGTCGTTTGCAGTTTCCAGATATACCGGGAAGTTATGTTTTTTGCAGTGTTCAAGTAGTGGGTCCATTAACTTGCTGGCTAAACCTTTACCTCGTCCTTGGGGTAGTACTCCAATTGCTGATAAATAGAAATATTTTTTACCAGTGTGTTTGTTTTCCGCTGCCTCTTTATCTTTCAGGCTTCTTATTGCAGTACGTAGTCCCAACTTCAAAATAAAAGAAATATTTCTCTTTATATAATCAATAGTCAGATTCTCGCGGCTTTCTGTATTCCATAAAGAAGCACCCAATAAATCTTTGGTAACTAGGACGCAGCCTGTATTAAAAGCTTCTTTAACCTGGTATTCAATCACTACATTTATTTTCTCACTATATCTTGACTGTTCAAGTATCCAATTCATATGGGGATCATCTTTAAATGATTCGGACAAAATTTCAATGACTGTCGGTAGTTCATCCATACGAGCGGATCGTATATTTTTGTCATCGAAAAATATTTGCATGAGCCAGGTACTCCTGATACGGTAATTAGCTGAACAGGTAATAGTCAGAGTGGTCTTATATTCTGTTGCGTATTTTTAGCGAGAACTAACCGGCTTTTTTACCCTGATTAGGTAGTACTCATTAAATTATACGCTGTAGCGTCCTCGGAAGTTCTTTAAGAATCAACCCATTCCCTGTTTTATTGTTTTCACTCCTAACAATTCGGAGCAGAAGAATGATTGACCAGGCCAATATTGATAAAGCCTGTACTGATAAAGCCTGTGTTTTAGTGACTTTGGATCCTGTCAGTAGAGCAGTGTTGGTTTTCTGCCGGGAGGTCTTGTTATTTTATTCTGCTTTGCAGAGCAAAAACTAACAAAAAAGCCGCTTTTTGCGGCTTCCGATATGCTGTTGAACTTTGTCAAACTTAAACGTAAAGCCCAAACAATGGTGCGAAGGCGGGAATCGAATACTCTGTGTAAGTATTTGATTAATAGTAAATAAATAATATTTAAACAATCAGTAGCACCACTGGTAGCACCAGTCTGGTTTGGCTATATAGTCGTTCCTGAAGAATACAGTTAAGCGGTATTTGGGATTGGGCTTATCTTGTCGGTGATATTGATTTTTCGAGACTGTTCAGAATTCTGTGTCACGTAAATTATGCCCCTGATACAATCAGCCAGGATCAACGGACTGGATCCGCACCAATACCTGACTGATGTTCTCACGCGTCTACCAACTACCAGGTGGTCGCAAATTGACCAACTACTACTTCATCAATGGCAAAATAATATCAAGACGGAATAGCCGGACGGTTACGGAAAAACCGCCAAGAGCACGTTTAATCATAGAGATACCTCCTTCTTTCTGAATCGCCCCGGTTTTGTCGGAGGGGTTTTAATTTGAGTCAAGCGGCTTCACTTGACTCGGCTTGATAATACATTAATTCATATTCGGCAGGTGGGAGGTATTCATCACATCTCCTCTTTGTGACAGTTTGGATTTAAGCAACCTAAAACTTATACCCCGAGGACCACCGCCTCAACTAATTGTGCGAAATTTATTTTACGTTATCAAAACAGGCAGCCCTCGATGACAACAAGAAAAAGATTCGCTGGGGTAAGATCACAATTAATAGATTATCAAGAGAGATCAGAGTCAATGTTACCAATCCAACAAATGAACAACGGCGAAGCTTGGAGAACAATGATAACGTTCGAAGATTGAGAGAAAGGAAGCAGAATGCCAAGTATAATCCAGAAAAAATATGGCTAACAAGGCACTGCTATCGGACAAATTTTCCGCAAGAGCGCGGCGTTAGGCACTTTTAACATTACTAAATATAGCTATGAAACATAATAATAAGTCCTGCTTTGTGATTATGCCTTTTAATGACAATTTTGATGGATATTACTCACAACTTATTAAGCCATTAGTAGAGTCAAAAGGGTTTGCCTGTGAGCGTGCTGATGAAATTTATAATAACCGGGCTATCATTTTAGATATTTTCGAGAAAATTGAGAGTTCATCTTTTGTAATCGCTGACGTTACGGAAAAAAATCCAAATGTTGCCTATGAGCTAGGGCTCGCGCATGCCCTCAATAAACCTGTAGTAATTATTAGCCAGACCTTAGATGATGTCCCTTTTGATTTTAAGCACATTAGAATATGTACTTATAAACCAAAAGCTGTAGATTGGGCTTCTAAATTGAGTTCAAGTATTTCAAAGTCGATTGACTCGATAATGAATGAACCAGAAAAATCTCTGATTCATCTGTTTTCAAACAATTTTTCTAGGGAAAAGCAGTCGATAATAAAACATTTAAATGAACTATATATTCAATATGAATCAATACTTTCAATTGATAGTGATTATTATGTTAAGGATGAAAAAACAACATTGGTAAAGAAGATATATACAATCATCCCCAAAACAAATATGTTACATTTTTACCAAATATTTAGGGTTGAGAATGACGGTAATTTTAAAATATTAAAAGTTCAAGATCCAACGACCTATAACGATTTAGATTACATAATTCATAAACATACTGATACAGAACTTTCATTTATTATTTTAACCAAAAACTTAGAGGAAATTGACAAACCTTTTAGAATCGAGATCCAATTAGAGTTGGATAATCACTTTGATAATTTGTTTGCAGTTGGTGTTAGCGAGTATTCTTTTCATGCTCTAAGTAAGTCACGTTCTAGTTATAAATCTATGCATGAGAAAGTGCACTTTCCTAAGGAAGAAAAGTTCGCAAACTCTCTTGATTGTGCAACTCTAAGTCTGTAACTTCGATTTAGGTTGAGTCATTATTGTCGTTCCACACGATATATCGCCTGTCGGCATTACTCCATTCATCGTCAATCTCAACGAGGATGGCACTGACAAGCCGTAGCAGCGATGCTTCATTCGGGAAAACCCGAACAATCCGGGTTCGCCGTTTAATCTCCTGCTGGATTGGACGCTCAATCCCGTTGGTCGTTCTCATCTTTCGATGATGCAGCTCCGGCAAATTGAACACCGTCAGCCCCTCGGGAACATTGTCCAGTAACCACTGCGACAGCTTCGGATAGTTCGACTCATATCGCTCTGCCAGTTGCTGTAACTGTGTCAGGGCCGATGCCTCGTCCGTTGCATTCCATACCGAACGCAATTCGCCACCAATACGGGTTCGTATCTTCACCGTCGGCGCGTGATTAATCGCATTCTGAACCAAATGAAACTGACAACGCTGCCACGGTACACCGGGAAACACAGCGCGTCTCGCGGCTTTGAGACCGGCATGGTCATCACTGGAGATATACGCAACCCCTACCATTCCCCGTTTCACCAGAGATTGTAAAAACTCTCGCCAATTGATCTCGGCTTCGCTGGTCGCGATCTGTACACCCAGGACACTTCGTCGACCATCCGATAAAATACCTAGTCGTCCCTGAAGAACCCGAAAAGGCTACATATCCAGTATAAACTGGATATAGTCCTGGTTTGAATCGACCGGAATTGTTAAACTGGCGTTCAGTTTCTGGTCGAACACGAGGTATATATGCTACCTGACAGCCCGGTGAATGACGATCAACTCAGTTTCTTCAACATCGTTGATCAGCTGGATACGTCCCATCCCCTGATTGCCCTTGGCAATACCCTTGACTGGTCATCGCTTGAAGCCTCCCTGAGCCAGTACTACAGCGCGAAGGGGCGGGCCGCGAAACCGATCCGGTTGATGAGCGGATTGCTGATGATCAAACAGCTGTACAGCTTAAGTGATGAATCGGTGGTGGATCAATGGAAGATGAACCCGTACTTTCAGGTGTTCTGTGGTGAGGTGAGTTTCCAGACGCAGGTACCGTGCCATGCGACGGAACTGGTGAAGTTCCGCAACCGGATTGGGTCGGAGGGAGTCAGGGAGATCTTTTCGCTGTCGGTAAAACTGCATGGGAAGCTGGCAGAGGAGCAGACAGTACTGGTAGATACCACGGTACAGGAGAAGGCGATCACGTACCCGACAGACAGCAAGTTGGCGATAAGGATCATCAATCGCCTGAACAAGCTGTCGAAGTTACACGGGATACAACAACGACGAACGTACGTAAAGGAAGTGCGGTCACTTCGTTTGGCATGTCGTCATTTCCGTCACGTGAAACGACGTCGTAAGGCGAACAAGGCGTTGAAACGATTACGAACCATTGCGGGTGTGTTGCTCAGGGAATGCCAACGGAAGTTACCGATCGATGTTCTGACGGCGCAGGAAGCGAACTTTGCGTTATACGAACGTGTTTTGTCTCAACAGCCCAAAGACAGGAACAAGGTTTACTCCCTGCATGATCCTGCTGTGTACTGCGTGGGCAAGGGGAAGGATCACAAGGCGTATGAGTATGGTCGCAAGGCGTCAGTGGTGGCGACGAAGGAGTCACAGGTGATTGTGGGGGTGGTGAGTCATGACGAACATGATCATGATTCGAAGACCCTGAAAGCAGCACTGACAGAAGCCCATACCCACCGTGAGACATCGATCAGGCTGGCGGTGGTTGACCGGGGATATCGGGGAGCGAAGAATAAAGTGGATTGTGAGGTGCTGTTACCGGGTCCTCCGCTGAAACGTGACAATGCTTATCAACGCCAGAAGAAACGGATACTGTGTCGCAAACGAAGTGCGATAGAACCGATCATCGGTCATTTGAAGCATGATCATCGTTTATTGAGGAGCTGGCTGAAGGGAGCCGAAGGAGACCGTATCAATCTGCTGATGGCGGGTTGCGCGTGGAATTTGAGAAAGTGGATGATCGCTTTCTTTTTGTTTGAAAAACCCAACGGCGGAGAGCAAACATTACTCGCCATTGCCTGTTGTCAGCCCCTTGGGACGCCGCTAATCGTCGTCTGGGTGTTGTCCTGATCCGAAGGTCGAAAATGACGCATGATCGCTAACGACATCGCGCCTTTTTTCAGGACGGACTACCTACCGCACTGAGTACCGCTGCATCCACCACTTGGTGATCCATCCTAACCCGTTCGTAGCGGGCATCCAATACCAGGTAGCGTATCTCTCCAAGGGCACGATCGCGCCAAACCGACAAAGCATCATCCAGTAATGCCGTTGCACGGGACACCTGCGTCGAAGATATCTTCTCTATCCCGAACAAATCCAGCACCTTCTCCACTCTGCGAGTGCTGACACCACTGACATACATCTGGGCCACACACAACATCAAAGCGCGTTCACTACGCCGACCCTGTTCCAGGCATTGCGGGTAAAACCCCGCCTCTCCGTGATCACGGGTCTTGGGTATCTGAAGATTAAGCGTGCCAAGCGTCGTGTCCACCTGTTTGGGCTTGAACCCATTGGCATGACCTCGACGGTCGTCGCTGCGTTCATGGGGGGCGGCACCCAGAAACTGAGACCGCTCAATCTGCATCGCCTGATTCATCATCGCGGTAATCACTTCACGAAAGGCACCGGAGCCATGTTGAATCAATTGTTCCATCACCACTTCATATAGGTTACTGTAATCCAGTTGGGTCATTGGGTTGTCTCCACATTTGCTTAAGTCACAAACATGGAACGACTTGATGGCTCAACATTCAACACCGAATCAAGAAAAACCGGCTTTGCCTTCGTTCGCTACGCTCACTTCGCCTAAGCCAAACGAGCATCGCTAAAGAAATAAATTACAGACCTCAGATTACACTACCACTCTCTTATAGAGATAACTAATCATCCAAATGCAGAAAAAGTAGGAGAGAAAATTCTTTTTAGTGAGGTTGCAGATGGTTACATCGCCGATATCCGTTTTGAACTAGAAAACAAGGCTACCTTCAGAAGTGGCATTTCGTACAAAGTTCACATTTAACTCATAAAAATGAACCAAATTTTCAGTGTCACTTTTTCTCTACGAGTGCCTAACAAGGTTGTCAAACGGACGCCTTTTCCGTTGTTCGTTTTTGTGCTTGCATCGCTTCGCGAAAACACCCGATAACGAGGAAATATATGAACATGGATTTACTGCGCGAGCAGGATGAAGAACATGAATATGCTGTAGCTTGAAACTGAACATTGAGGCTGCCGCTCAATAGAAAGTGCGAAATTATTTGACACTACCGGCATTTGGTGCTACCAAACTTAAACCGAACCGAGATAGCACCACAATAGCTGAAAAGCAAGAAATGAGGTGAAACAAGCTGAAACAGAAATTAGCTAAAAATCGTTATAAATCAAAGTACTTAGAAACGATTTGAAACAGCTTGAAACGTCTAAATGGTGCGAAGGCGGGAATATATAACGGAATATAAGATATTAATTTTATGGGAAATTTATATTTTCCTAAAAAAAGAGCCCCCAAAAGAGCCCCCAAAAAATATTGTCTACAATACCCTTAAAGATCTGAAGCGGTTGCAATAACCATCGTCACAGATACAATGCCAATGAATAGTACTCCCTCGTAGTGTTGCGGGTGGTCGATCCTTTCTCTCAAAGGCGAACAAGCCACGACACAGTAACGAGGCACATAAAGCAACCAAACACATCATCTAGCATTCAAGCTTACCCGTTCCTCCTGTAGGGAGATTGCTTCGAATAAGCCATCTTGAGCCTGTTTGATGCGCTCCATTTGATCAGATAATAACCACGCAAGATTTCCTTGAAGTTCTTCGTTTAATTCTTGAGCACAGCCATCAGGCCCAAATAGAAACGAAAGCGCATAGGCTTGAATGGTAAATTTGTTTACCCTGTCGATATGCTCACCAAGTTTCATGGCTGCTTCTGGTTGGTCTCTCGTTGATAGACTTTTGCTGTTTTGTTTATGTTCCATCTCGACACCTACGCCGTAAATCCCTGTCCGTTGATGAGCCGAATTTGAATGTGCCATGTCTCTGCCTCGTTTAGTTAATTTGAACAACATTTCATATCAAACTTGCAAAATTAATTGTGCCTCTTTTTAAAATAAATATCAATATTTATTTGTAGGTCTATTTTAATAATGATAAAATCGAAAAATGAATGAACCAGTAAAGAAAAAAAGAGGAAGGCCTCTGGGATATCGAACAAAAAACCCATCCGATAAGGTATTACCAAAGGTGCGTGTTACCGATACCCAGCTAAGCTCTTATAAAGATGCGTCTGTCCGATCAGAAAAGACCCTGAGTGCTTGGGTAAGGGATACATTGGATAGAGGCGCAAAGAAGAAATAGAACGCAGTTGCTCACGATCTGAAAGCCCAGAATCGCCACACCGTCGAGCGGCTTGAGGAAGATTCCCCGTGCGCTATAACCATACAGAAAATTGAATAAAGTGGAAAAACACAAAAGGAGAGATTCGTCAAAATGATTTCGTAAGTAGAGCAATTCCGCGCTAGCTACAACCCGTAACACCGGCTCTCAACAGTACGGCCCCAACAATTACTTGGTGCCTTCAATTTCAACTTCTTTTCCTCAGACTCCCCACCCTTTTTATCTTGCAACGTATTGGTATGTAGCGAAAAAGCATCCACCGTCTTATTCTAGTGTGGAGGATTCAATAATATTTGAAAATTGCGCGAATACTGCGGTCGCCAGCCCTCGTACTAATGAAAACGCTATAGGGTCCCATCCCCTCGTCTCAAAATTGATTTGGCAAATGCTTCTAGCTCGGGCAATGTAATCTCTCCAGCCATAAGCTCTACTTTGTCGTCCTTGCTGAGTAACTCGCATATCCTTTTGACGGGTAAACCGGATGATTTCGAGGCGGCTTTTATTATTGGCAACGTCTCTATACTCTCTGGATTGGGTGAGAGGAGACAGCTATCACCCAAAAGGTAATTCGATTTCATCTTAACGATTTTGAAAGTTATTATTTTTTTAGGGGTGTAAAGGGTGCAGCCCTTTGTTTATAAGGCTATGCGGTTACACCCTTTTATTTCTAGAGGGGTGCAGCCTGAAACCGTTGACATCATTGAGGTACACCGTTTACACCACTTACACCTAAAATAAAACGAGCATCTGAAAAACTCATTGTACATTCTGTGCGTGATATTACGCATCACCCAATATCCCACTGGTCACACAAATAAATCGTTGGCTTTTAGACTCCCCCGGTGGCTTACGAGATAAGGGTAGGTTTTCCACTATCAGTTTTCAGAAACCCCCGACTCTTTAATCTAATTCTCGTCTGTCTAGAGTCGAGTCCCTTGCATACTTCACTATCGAATATTTGAGGAAAGAAGTAGTAATAGGTATTCACTCCTTCATGCTGAACATACCCGGCGCGGTTCTGTATCACCCTATCACTATTCGATTTCCATTCTGCAAATCGGCTTTGTCCGTGTAGCTGAATAAACCCAACAACCCGCTCTATTGCTTTTTGATCTTCTGAATTACCAGAACCGCCCCGTTGATCAAGCCATGTTTTAAAGCAGACTGCCGCTGCCCTGACTGCTTCATCCTGAGGCCACCCCGTGATACCCAGTGTTGTTGCAATATCACCACCGGCCACAACGACCGCAAACCGTTGGGCTACACGTCGAACCTGTCCGCTTGCATCCTTCGGACAATGCTCGTTAATGAAATCCTGTTGTATCTGTTTGATAGTGGAAGGGAGTTTTTCTAGGTAGCCCATCAAGGCACTCAAATAATCACGGTAAGGTGAACCATAAATCTGTGCCGTTTTCTCTTTCAGATGATCCGCGAAACTGGCCCCGTCTGAGAAATCATGCAAGGTCTCAAACCCTCCATGCTGTCCGGTGTTCATTTGAATGTCAGCTAATCGCACTTCCTGACCTGCTTTTATTGTCTGGCCCGTTAGTAAGAGATGATCAGATAAGGATATTTCACCGCTCGACAGAAATAGAGTCCGCCATTGCTTTTTGGCCCTAGCTGACCCGCTACGACTCGCTCTTTGCTTACCTTGTCCATTTGCAAGCATGTAGGCGATCTCTCCTGCTTCTTTGGGTGCAACCTGCCCCATCTCATCCAAAATTAAGAGCGCATCATTGTGGGACGCCGCCACACCTTCTAAACCATTACTAGTTGCTCGCCATGTACAAAGGTACTCACTCCCACCACAGACAGACGCGGCCACCTGTAGGGCTGTGGATTTCCCCTCGCTAGACGACCCCTTAAAATTAAACCCTCCGCCATCAATACCAGAAAGGTGCAAAAGGGGAGCGGCAAAAGCCATAGAAACAGCAAACACTAATCGACTATTCCCAGCGCAATATTTCCCTATTTCGTTTTGCCAATCCTCCGTACTGCCCTTCGCTCGAAAGTGGTTAAGCTCTCCTGCTTCGGTCTGGAATATTACGCTGTCGCCGCTCCTATTGTTAATAACGGTATCAGGAAGAACGTAAGATTTTTCATGCCAGCCGATACGATCAACGCAGGTAGCACAAGCCAATGTTGGGGTTGATGAAAGGTAAGTGATTAAATGGTTACGCGCTTTCCCTCCTCCTATTCTGGTTAATCCAGCGGCAAGTAATACTTTTCTCAGTTCTAACCCATCCCCTGCCAACATTTCCATGGGCATGGCCCAACGATGCCGGTTGTTGTCCATGTCCTTCCATTCCAATAACCTACCGTAATTCTGGCTGTATTGGTCTCTAGTGACAGCCGAAACGGTCAACGGTGAGCAAATGAAAAGCGGATCATCGTCACCAAGATAAAAGACGCCCGACTTAGAAAGGGCGTACCCATTTCCTTGATCTGGGTTTTGGGGGTCGATTATCGCCTTATCGATGATTGTTTGGACTGCGCTCGCTCCGCTGTGTCTTGCGAGATCGTTAAAGTCCGACAATTCGGGATCGTCAAACTCAGGGAAGGCCACCACGCCACCCGCTGCTTTAGCTGCTTTGTTGGCTGCGGCTAGTCCGGGGTTGCAATCTGTTTTCTGGTCATTATCAGCGCAAATAACCAGCCTAGTGTCGGGGTATTTCTCCTTCATCACGACAGCAACGGGGGGCAAATTGCCAGAATTAAATGCAACCACCACAGGTAGTCCAGTTATCTCGTGCAAGCTCGCACCAGTAGCAAACCCTTCTACAACTAACAATGTGTTTTCTGGATCGCCCCCAATGTAAAAGTGATTTGATTGCCCCACCAGCAAGAAATCGTTTAGCGCCATCGTCGCCAATAAACTGCAGGGATTGAATCTCAGCGTTTGAGTTTGTTAGAGGAATAACGAGCGCTCCCGCAATCGTTCTCAGGTTGTGAGCCTTTACCCCTTTTTTAGCTAGATAGGAATGCGAAACGGTAGAGACTGCTTTATTCCACATCTCAGTGGCCTTGATTGCTGCGGCTTGGTGTACTTTCTGTTTTTCCTTGTCCCTCTTTCCCTTTGCGGCCTTCATGCTTGCCTGATAGTCTTGCTTTTCCTGATTCGAAAGGCTGTCTAATGAACGGCTACACCACTTTTCATCAATCCCCCTTTTCCAGCACCCAAACGCACCGGCACAGATATCACCACTGTGGAATACATACCAACCATTTTTTGAGCCTGATTGGTAGTGTAATCTGAGGTCTGTAATTTATTTCTTTAGCGATGCTCGTTTGGCTTAGGCGAAGTGAGCGTAGCGAACGAAGGCAAAGCCGGTTTTCTTGATTCGGTGTTGAATGTTGAGCCATCAAGTCGTTCCATGTTTGTGACTTAAGCAAATGTGGAGACAACCCAATGACCCAACTGGATTACAGTAACCTATATGAAGTGGTGATGGAACAATTGATTCAACATGGCTCCGGTGCCTTTCGTGAAGTGATTACCGCGATGATGAATCAGGCGATGCAGATTGAGCGGTCTCAGTTTCTGGGTGCCGCCCCCCATGAACGCAGCGACGACCGTCGAGGTCATGCCAATGGGTTCAAGCCCAAACAGGTGGACACGACGCTTGGCACGCTTAATCTTCAGATACCCAAGACCCGTGATCACGGAGAGGCGGGGTTTTACCCGCAATGCCTGGAACAGGGTCGGCGTAGTGAACGCGCTTTGATGTTGTGTGTGGCCCAGATGTATGTCAGTGGTGTCAGCACTCGCAGAGTGGAGAAGGTGCTGGATTTGTTCGGGATAGAGAAGATATCTTCGACGCAGGTGTCCCGTGCAACGGCATTACTGGATGATGCTTTGTCGGTTTGGCGCGATCGTGCCCTTGGAGAGATACGCTACCTGGTATTGGATGCCCGCTACGAACGGGTTAGGATGGATCACCAAGTGGTGGATGCAGCGGTACTCAGTGCGGTAGGTATTTTATCGGATGGTCGACGAAGTGTCCTGGGTGTACAGATCGCGACCAGCGAAGCCGAGATCAATTGGCGAGAGTTTTTACAATCTCTGGTGAAACGGGGAATGGTAGGGGTTGCGTATATCTCCAGTGATGACCATGCCGGTCTCAAAGCCGCGAGACGCGCTGTGTTTCCCGGTGTACCGTGGCAGCGTTGTCAGTTTCATTTGGTTCAGAATGCGATTAATCACGCGCCGACGGTGAAGATACGAACCCGTATTGGTGGCGAATTGCGTTCGGTATGGAATGCAACGGACGAGGCATCGGCCCTGACACAGTTACAGCAACTGGCAGAGCGATATGAGTCGAACTATCCGAAGCTGTCGCAGTGGTTACTGGACAATGTTCCCGAGGGGCTGACGGTGTTCAATTTGCCGGAGCTGCATCATCGAAAGATGAGAACGACCAACGGGATTGAGCGTCCAATCCAGCAGGAGATTAAACGGCGAACCCGGATTGTTCGGGTTTTCCCGAATGAAGCATCGCTGCTACGGCTTGTCAGTGCCATCCTCGTTGAGATTGACGATGAATGGAGTAATGCCGACAGGCGATATATCGTGTGGAACGACAATAATGACTCAACCTAAATCGAAGTTACAGACTTAGAGTTGCACAATCGCCTGATTTGTCACTTTCCACAGTAAATCGATGTAAGTCACCGTCTGGCGTGATTTGTTCATCCCTTCCAAGTCCCACAGCGCTCATGGTATCAGCGAAGTCTGTTATTGCCTTACTCAGAGGGGTATAATTGGATGCCTGAATGCTTTGTGAATTGCCCGGCCTCGACTCCGGGCTTTTTATTGTTTGCATTATTGTTTACCTCCTTGGTACTTGCCTTTTTGCAAAACATATCTGGCAAATCGATGAACTGATCCACCTGGATTGCGATCCTTTACCATGATTGTAGTGATATTCAGACCTCGTTTATGCCGTAAGGTGTGTATTCTGGGAGCAGGCATGACGATATCGAGTTGATGACGTGCCTCAGGAGTAGTAATCGAGCCGTGCTTTCTAAGATAGTTCTCGATTCGTAGTTCTTGCGCTTGTAGTGAATGATCCATTTTCCACCCCCTCATGCTGCTTCCGCATTGTCTATCAGATCTTTTATATCCTGTACTTTCCAAGCCGTTGTTCTAGGACCCAGCTTTACAGGCTTTGGGAACCTTCCAGTTTTGACTCCACTCCACCAAGTAGATGCACAGACTGGGTATAACGGAGGAATGTTCTTCTGAGGATCGCCGATTATCTGCTTCAAGCGTAGATAACCAGTTTCAGGAAGTTGTATTGTATTAGTCATATATGATCTCAGTTGTATTAAAGCTGAAAGACTAATAAATTTATCTAACTGTGGCTTCTTAATGTTTTCGCTAAAAAGTTAAGAAAAGTACCCAACTTATATCAATTCGTTAACAGAATAAATTTCCTTTAACTCTTTATGTAGTGAATCTGCTCGGAGTCGATCCTTTTCTAAGCCGTAGTCTATTTCGTAAAATCCAGCTAGGAGTGTGTTCAGCTTCTGAAACCGAATAAACCTCTGCTGCTGAAGGTAATATCGTCTATCAACTGTTGCTGGAGACACTGAGCTATCGTTTCGAGCACTTAACAGGTCACTAACAGTCTCAAATTTGGCTTTAATATCTGTCGATCCCAAACGTGGTTGGTCTCCAGATTTAGAACCCGCATTAAAGTACACTAAATCGCTAATTAAGGGAGAGACACCTTTCTTGGCTCGCCCATACTTTCTTGGGTGGAAGAAATCCATCTCAGAAATATCTCCATTCAAAACTCCCTCTATTCCAGAGGCGACAAACTCCAAGATAGGTAGAGGAATTTCCGTTCTTCTCTGCTGGCGTAATGTGAAGTAATGTAGTATTAGTCGATTGGATATTGCGACTCCCTTAAACGCATCATCAAGGAGCGACTCTAGTTCGTAGCTAACGAAAGTAGAATCTCGAATGCTTTTGTATCTGCCGAAAGAAAAAATAAATCGCATTTTTTATGAGCTGATTTTTTCCAAATAACTTGACCACCATTGCATCATTTCCCTTCTCTCTTCCAAGAATCGAGCATGGTGCGTATAAGCCGCTCTAACGCTGTTTCTCTCTATATGGGATAGTTGGCGTCAGGGGTGAATCCTTGCTCATTGAGAATCGATGAAGCGGTTGCTCTAAAGCCATGTGGAGTAGCGCGGCCTTTATAGCCTAATCTATACAGGGCGTATGTCATGGTGTTTTCGCTGATCGGCTTTGTTCTACTTCTGTCACTATGGAACATTAGTTCTGCTGTGCTAGTGTAGGGTCTTAAATCCTCAATGATTGATATCGATTGGTCAGAGGGGGGGACGATATGTTCTGTGCCCATTTTCATCCTCTCGCTGGGGATGCGCCACTCCTCTGAGAGTAAGTCTAATTCATCCCACTTAGCACCTCTTAGCTCGCCCGGACGTACAAACGTGAATAGGAGAAATCTTAACGCATGTTTCGTGATTGGGTGCCCGTCATATCCATTGATCGCTTTGATCAGGCTGGGCAGTTCTTCGCGGGATATGGAGGGTACATGGGTTACTCTGCGCGTTCTAAGCGCTCCCTTTAACTCCGTGGCTGGATTTATAGTGGCTTGGCCTGTCTGTATGGCATAGCGAAAAACAGATGAACAGCGCTGCAGAATACGCGAAGCTACGTCCAAAGCATCTCTCGCCTCGACTTTACGGATAACAGCTAATAGTTCCGGTGGCTGGATTTCTGTTACCGGACGATTTCCTATCATTGGAAATGCGTCTCGCTCTAAGGATTTAAGCACCCGGACTCTGTGAGTGGAGCTCCACATGTCATTGATCTGAACCCATTCTCTTGCAACTGACTCAAACGCGGCTTGTGCTTCCTTAAGTCGGGTGAGTCTCTCTATTCTCTTGGCTTCTGAAGGGTCTCGGTTTTCGACTTTCAGTAAATGGCGAGCGCTTTCAGTTGATTGGCGAGCTTGCTTGAGGCTGGTTTCAGGATAAACACCAATAGAAAGTGTTTTCTCTTTTCCGTTGTACCTATACTTTAAACGCCAATATTTTTGGCCGCCGGGCTTAACAAGAAGATGGAGGCCTTTTCCGTCAAATAATTTATAAGTTTTTCCTTTGGTTTAGCTCTGCGTATGTTGATATCGGTTAGTTTCATAAATTTGGGGGTATCTCTCATCGAGGGCGCTTAAGTTACCCCTTAAAGTGCCCTCGTCCATAGTTGGATTGTGTTAGACATTATGACACACTGTTGAATGAGTGCTCCAATAAAAAAGCCGCTGTTAAGCGGCTTAGAGCATAGTATTGAACATTATCAGATATTTAATTGGTGCCGAAGGCGGGACTCGAACCCGCACGCCGTGAAGCACTACCCCCTCAAGATAGCGTGTCTACCAGTTCCACCACTTCGGCTGTTTCAGACCACATATTTTACACCTATTTCTTATTCTTGAGGAGCAGTAGGGACATCAGACTCAGCTGAATTTTGCTGGATATTATCCGATTCTGGAACGATTTCGGTATCTGTAGACTGGGTTTGTTGAATCACAGAAGACCCTGAAAGTATGCTGATCTCTTCACCCTTTCTAGTGAATAGATAGGCCAGAACCAGACTGGATAGGAAAAAGGTGGTAACAAGAATTGAGGTCATCCTACTAAGAAAGTTTGCAGAGCCTCTGGCGCCAAATAGTGACTGCGAGGAACCTCCTCCAAAAGAAGCCCCCATATCGGATCCTTTTCCTTGCTGTAGCAGAACCAGTATAACGATAGTGACTGCAACCATAAGGTGCACGACGAGTAATATGTTTGATAGCATTAATTAGTTCCTGTTAAGCCGAGTGGGCTGCCTGACAAATTGAGATAAAATCACGAGAGTTGAGTGATGCGCCCCCGATCAAGCCTCCATCTATGTCTGCTTTTGCAATAAGTTCTTTTGCGTTTTCTGGTTTCATACTTCCGCCATATACGATTCGGCAGACGTCAGCGACATTTTGGTCCAGCTGGGTAAGCTGCTTACGAATTAAACTGTGAATCTCCTGGGCTTGATCTGGAGTGGCGGTTACCCCTGTTCCAATTGCCCATATGGGCTCATATGCAATCACAATATCATTGAAGGCGCTGATACCCAGGTGATCAATGACATCCTGTAACTGGTTCATTACTGTCTCCTGGGTCTGTGACATCTCTCTTTGTTGAAGTGATTCCCCAACGCATAAGATTGGAGTCAGATTGTGATCCAGTGCAGAGTGAATCTTCTTCGAAACAAGCTGATTCGTTTCCGCGTTATTTCTACGACGTTCAGAGTGTCCCACAATGACATATTTGCAGTTAACGTCATTTAGCATGCTTGCTGAAATCTGGCCGGTAAAAGGTCCATTAACGTTAGCATCAAGATCCTGCGCACCCAGAGTCATTCTGCTATTGTCGATATAGGAATTAACCATATCCAAATATGGAAATGGTGGGCAGAGCACAATATCGATACCTTCTAATCGATTCGCGGCAGATACTATGTCCACGCATAGAGACCTGGCCATTGCCTTGTCACCATTCATTTTCCAGTTGCCTGCTACTAGTGGCTTGCGCAATTATTATCTCCAGAAGCGTCGGCAGTATATGTCCGAACAAGCTTTTAAAAGGGGCTGGATATTAACTCTCTGTAGATGGAAAATCAATGCTACGATCATCGATTGCCTGGGGAGTAAAACGTGGCTTGATCCGGAGGCAGATCTACTAACGGTAGTTTGATAATTTCCAATTTTCGTCCCTTTGCATCAGTAACTGCGGCGAGTTGATCATAGACGTATTTATAGGTGGCATATTCTTCAGATTCTGGATCGTTGCACCAGGCAACCATGACAACACCGGGCTTAACGTAGGCGCAGAGCCCATCGACGTGGCCGTCCGTTTCATCCTCCGCCTCTCCATCTAGCCAGATGGTCTTTTCAATGCCTAAATAGTCATGAAAAACCTGTTCAATATCCTGTTGGCTCAATTCCGGGTTTCTGTTTTTATTAAGAAGCACGGATCGAGTGGTGATAAGCGTGCCTTCGCCGTCTACATGGATAGCACCTCCTTCACTAACCAGACTGCTTTTGTAGCGTGGCAAGCCAATCATCTCTAATACTCTGCGTGGAACGTCATTGTCGTCGTCCCATGGAAAATAAAGCCCCTCTTCCAATCCACCCCAGGCATTAAATTCCCAGTCCACTCCACTCACATTTCCTCGATCATTCACAATAAAGCTGGGACCACAGTCCCGCATCCAGGCGTCGTTGGTTACCATCTCAACGACCTTTACAGAGTCGGAAACCAGGGATTTTGCATTCGCTAACTGTTGCCTTGATGCGCATATCGTCACCGGTTCGAATCGGGAAATGGTCTCGGCGACCCTGGCGAAAACCTGTTGTGCAGGAGTGGGATCAAAACCCCAAACATCCGGTCTCTGGGGGAAAATCATCCAGCACCCCGCATGGTGTTCATGTTCTCCGGGCATCCGGAAGCCGCGGCTTTTCGGTGTATCTATCATAAGTTTTGAGATAGTCAGATCAAACTGGAATTTGGCCAGAATTTGGATCGATTCCACCAAGTAGATGCACAGACTGGGTATAACGGAGGAATGTTCTTCTGAGGATCGCCGATTATCTGCTTCAAGCGTAGATAACCAGTTTCAGGAAGTTGTATTGTATTAGTCATATATGATCTCAGTTGTATTAAAGCTGAAAGACTAATAAATTTATCTAACTGTGGCTTCTTAATGTTTTCGCTAAAAAGTTAAGAAAAGTACCCAACTTATATCAATTCGTTAACAGAATAAATTTCCTTTAACTCTTTATGTAGTGAATCTGCTCGGAGTCGATCCTTTTCTAAGCCGTAGTCTATTTCGTAAAATCCAGCTAGGAGTGTGTTCAGCTTCTGAAACCGAATAAACCTCTGCTGCTGAAGGTAATATCGTCTATCAACTGTTGCTGGAGACACTGAGCTATCGTTTCGAGCACTTAACAGGTCACTAACAGTCTCAAATTTGGCTTTAATATCTGTCGATCCCAAACGTGGTTGGTCTCCAGATTTAGAACCCGCATTAAAGTACACTAAATCGCTAATTAAGGGAGAGACACCTTTCTTGGCTCGCCCATACTTTCTTGGGTGGAAGAAATCCATCTCAGAAATATCTCCATTCAAAACTCCCTCTATTCCAGAGGCGACAAACTCCAAGATAGGTAGAGGAATTTCCGTTCTTCTCTGCTGGCGTAATGTGAAGTAATGTAGTATTAGTCGATTGGATATTGCGACTCCCTTAAACGCATCATCAAGGAGCGACTCTAGTTCGTAGCTAACGAAAGTAGAATCTCGAATGCTTTTGTATCTGCCGAAAGAAAAAATAAATCGCATTTTTTATGAGCTGATTTTTTCCAAATAACTTGACCACCATTGCATCATTTCCCTTCTCTCTTCAATCCAGCGGATATCTCTCTATAACATTTGGATTAGATGGATCGCATTGCTTGCCCTGAGCCCGGGCAAGCGCCTGTTCCCATTTTCCCAAAGGAACAGTTGCTCCAAAAATCGAAATGCATGCGACGGCGGAAAGAATGATTAGCGTCGCTTTTCCGTGAAGCTTCAAACGGGAAAGTCCCGAGGGGGCCTGAGAGTTAGTAGCGCTATGCAGTCTATTTTGGTAGTGAGGTCTTATGATTTTCATCCATAGAAAAAATACGACGAAACTCTCCAGAATCAGCGCAGAACGCTGGGACCAAATAATCATTTCTTCCTGTAGTGCAAGAGAATCTAGAGGTAGTAGTGCAAAAGAAGCCATTGCTACCCAACCTTCAACCCAGGGGTGGACCGGGGGTCGCTATCAGCCTTTGAACCCAGCGGACTTACCGAGAATCGATGCGGCTGCGCGGGCGATTTTGGTAGACATTGGCATGGTTGAAGCACCCGACATAGTCATCGATCATGTTACTGAGGCAGGAGGCCATGTAGACACAGACGGTCGACTGCACTTCTCTCATGATCTAATTGAGCAGGTGCTACAGGGACTGGAGCGCAACTTTACCCTTTGTGGGCGCGACCCGATCCACGATCTGCGACTTGGTGAAGCCCGGGTACACGTCGGTTCTGGAGGCGCGTCGCCCATGATACTTGACATTGATACCAGGCAATATCGCGAATCAACCCTAAGTGATCTGTACGATGCTGCCCGCCTGGTGGATCGTCTTGGAAATATTCACTTTTTCAGTCGTCCAATGGTTGCCCGGGATATGCCAGACCTGAGAACCCTGGACATTAATACTGCTTATGCCTGTCTTGCAGGAACCCGTAAACATGTCTTCGCTTCCGCATCCGAAGCCGATCAGGTCCAGGACATCGCGAAGATGTGCTACCTCATCGCCGGCTCCAGAGAAGCCTTCGAAGCCCGCCCCTTCCTTTCAATAAATTGTAATCTACCCGTGCCTCCGCTACGGTTCGATCCAGAATCCTGTGAAGTGGCGGCGGAAGTTGTGAAATGGGGAATTCCATTGCATTCGAATACCTTCGGACAAATGGGTGCATCCAGCCCTGTTACCATGGCAGGGACCATTGCCCAGACCATCGCCGAGACCCTGTCTGGCATGGTTTTTGCCTGGCTGGTAAACCCCGGAGCCAAGGTGATTTTTGGAACACGACCCATGCTCACTGACCTTCGTACCGGAGCCATGAGTGGAGGCAGTCCAGAGGGTGCCGTTACCATGGCGGCAACCGCACAAATGGGAAACTATTATGGTTTGGCAAACTCCACTATTGCCGGTGCCACAGACGCCAAAATTCCGGATGCTCAAAGCGGGTATGAAAAGAGCCTAACCGTTACTCTAGCCGCACAAGCCGGCTCGAATCTCATCACCCAGGCCAGCGGAACCCAAGCCAGCCTCATGGGTTGTGCATTGGAAAGCTATGTGATCGACAATGACATGCTTGGCACTATCATGAAATCCCTTTGCCATATCGAAGTGAGCGAAGAAACGCTTGCCCTTGGTGCAATTGATGAAGTTGTCCATGGTGAAGGACATTTTCTCGGCCGCAACGAAACCCTGGAGCGTATGCAAAAGGATTTCGTTTATCCGGAAATTGGAGACCGAAGAACCATTGCTGAATGGGAAGCAGACGGATCCCGGGATATTCACACCCGGGCCATCGAACGAACCCGTCAGATTCTTCGTGACCACCATCCACGTTATTTCTCTGAGGAACTGGATCGAACATTACGGGAACAGTTTGATATCAGACTACCCAGATCTTCCATGGGATCTGTATCAATGACGTAATCATCAATGGATAGGGTATAGGTGATCACGATCCATTGCGGGAGATCCATTTCGAAAGATCCATTGCCAATGACCCTTAACGAATGGTCCCTGACACTAACCCATTGCCGTGTTCACTCAGATCGGGTCAATCTATAATAATTGTCATCATCGAAGCCCATGACTTCCCCACTTTGAGGATCGAATAGTGAACGTTCCACCGTAGTCAGTTCTCCGAGATAAACATGGATTGCCTGGGAGTCGATGTCACTCCCGCAGCTCACGGAGTGAATATCGTTGGGCCCCATCTGTAGAACGTCACCAGCGCTAACATTGACGTCAGCTTTTTTTTGCAAATCTCCGTCTTCATTCTTCAGCCAAATTTCATTGCGTTCAATGCCCTCATAAACCGCCACGGTGGTCACCATCTGATGATCATGGGCAGGGACCGTCTGTCCCACCGCAAATCGGCAGTGCCAAATTGACACTGTTTCATCTTCAAACAAAATAACGTCCTTATCTTCAAATGAAGGAATAGTCGCCAACTTTTCGGGATTAGTCACTACCTCCTGCAAAATGGTCTTCACTTTTTCTGCTGCATTCTCGTTTAATGCCGCGGCTTTCAGTTCATTCACCAGATGATCGACATCGAAACTGTTTTCTTTTTCATTCACTAGATTCATTTGTTTTTCATTGTTTATTCCTGTGGATAACCAGTCGCTTTATTTTTTTCGGGACGGGATAACGGACTCCCCTGACAGCTTAAATGGTTGCTCGAAACAGGATAGATTCAATACGAAAAGGCTACGGAAAGGCTTGAAACTCAGGTAACACTCTCACGAAAATCAAGGAAAATTCTCCATGGGTATCATCAAATCATAATTTGGTCCTGTTTTTTCGGGGCAAAAGATAGGACGATATACTGATCCGGGGTTCCCCATGATAACAAACCCTGACATTCAGATCGACGAAGGAAAACCTGGACACCCTGAAACATAGTTGACAGGATAGGTGATAGGGATGAATGCACAATCTCAATAAGTGTCACCCCGAACTGACATCGAATCTGTTCCGTATTGGATTTCGACACCATCCATAAAGACATCAGTTTTTTCATGGACATCTGATTTATCACTTGATTTTTAACTTCATCGGCTTCACTCTTCGCTTCCAATTAAATCAACCCAGCTCCATGGGTTTGGTTCTCCGGGATTGCTCTGGCAGCTCGGGGGGCCCGCTATATATAGCCGGCTAAAGCCGCCATGAGGTGAGCAGTGAAAACGATAATTTAGATTAATCAATTGATCGAAATATATACAGACCTGAGTCATAACGTGGAGCGCATATTTGAATACAACACCCGTCAATAATTTACGAGGAATTGCTTTTCTCGTATCCGCCGGATTGTTTCTTACCACCAATGATTCCATTACAAAATGGTTGGTGCCACACTATCCCGCCGGGCAGATTCTCTTTATTCAAGCCATTCTCGTTACGCTCATTGCCTCTTTAGTAATGAAGATTCGCGGTGAGTCTCCTTTGGCTGTTACCCATTGGCGTCCACATCTTTATCGAGGAGGGTTATACGCCATAGGTGCTTTTGCTTTTGTCGTCTCACTTCGTTATTTACCATTCGCCGAAGTTGTCGCCATCGCCTTTGCAGGTCCCATGTTTATGACTTTATTTGGTCGGTTTTTTCTTGGAGAATCCGTGGGCTGGCATCGATTAGGAGCAGTAATCGTCGGTTTTATTGGCGTGCTCTTTGTTATCCAGCCGGGCTCCGATGCCATGCATTGGGCGGTGGTACTACCCTTAATCGTTGCCCTCGCGGACGCCACCCGGGATCTGGTAACCAGAAAGATGGCAGGTCAGGAGTCCAATTTACGTATTGTGTTTACCACCGGCGGCATCCTCGCCCTTGCGGGCTTACTAACTGCATTTGGTGACTGGAAAATTGTGCGGATCGAGGACATGGTCTGGTTTAGTATCAGCGCCAGCGCATTTGTTATTGCTCACAGCTTAATGGTAGAAGCTTTTCGTCACGGTCAGTTGGTTGCGGTAGCACCCTTTCGTTATTTACAGATCATATGGACCATATTAGCCGGATTGATATTCTGGGGCGAAGTCCCCACCCCCATGGTATTGTTGGGTATCGGCATTATTTGCACCTCCGGCATTTACATCGCCTGGCGAGAAGCGTTGGTGAGAAGTGAAAAATAGGCAACGGAATCAGACACCGCAGTGTTAATCCAACAACAAAAATGACATACCGGCTTCTCTCTCAGGGGTGACATATTCCGAAACGTTCAAACAAGGTGCCTGTAACTTGTCACAATTCTCTAATATTTTTTAACACCCGGAATTAGTATCCCTCTGTTTTCTGGCCTGGTGGTAGGTGGTAGTTACTACCCCATACCTGAACCATACCTGCCAGGCATCTCCTACTCACCACCCAATCCCAAATCTCGCAAAAAGAAAGCCATTTCTTCCGGCGTCTTATCCCGATTACGGGCATATTCATGCCCGGCATGGACTGCCATCGCAATGGTAGCCGGGGCAAAGCAATCACCGATCGCGGTGACAGAGCTGATACCCGCGTCGGCCCAATTCTCTTTAGCTTCCAGCAACCCCTGATACAACGAATTTTGCACATCCCTGGAAGTGACCGGAATCACCACGTTTGTCTCTATCTCTATTGGTGTATCCAGATAAATGCAGCCTAATGTTACCCTCCCCGTATCTACACTCAGTAATTGCTTTTTACAAATAATTTCTACCCCTAGCTGTCTTAATTTCACTTGCAGGTGCTCATTCTCCAGAGTGTTATGAGTCCATTCCGCAATATCAGCAGCAGGAGTGACTAAAACCACCTGTTTCCCATCATTGGCGAGCTGCTCCGCCAATGCACTCGCCAGATAATAATGATCATCATCATAGATCAACACTTTTCCCTCCGGCCTTCCCCCGGAGATCACAGTATCCGGGCTCATAATCATTGAGTCATCGGAAACTGGCACAGGCTGTCGATGCTGCAGTCCAATAAAATCCGTACGCCACTTCGCACCAGTGGCAATAGCGACATGGGCTGCCCCCATTTCGAGCACATTGGCAACGGTCAATTTCGACTCCGTATAGGTCTGTACGTTGGCTGCCTGACCTAACAGGTAGGTGCGATGGTCCGCCACCCGTCTCCACTCGCCAAGAGGCATCAGGGACGCTTCCTTGATCACCCGCCCTCCCAGCACACCACTCGCTTCGGAGAGGGTGACATCGTATCCCCTTTTCGACAATGCCAGGCTCGCTTCGAGACCAGCAGGACCAGCACCTACCACCAGCATGGTGTCATTTGAGCCAGCTTTCTCGATCCGCTCTGGATGCCAGTTGCGTCGCCATTCTTCCCCCATCGTCGGATTCTGGGTGCATCGCATGGGGTAAGCAAGATAGTCTCCCGAGGTACACATATTGCATCCGATGCATTCCCGAATTTCCTCTACCCGCCCTTCGTTGATTTTGTTTGGTAAAAAAGGATCCGCAATAGACGGTCTGGCTGCGCCAATCAAATCCAGCACCCCCGCCTGATCTTATCTGTTCTGCCAAAGGTCTGACCTCTGGATATCAACCCATGTCAGCGACCATCATTAGCGACCGGATTTTTGATGTTATATCGGAGCCTGGCGCTATGTTTATGCATGGAATGACCTACTCCGGACATCCTGCCTGTTGTGCTGCTGCCCTGAAAAACATTAAAATTCTGGAGAACGAAAATATTTGCGGACATGTAAAGAGAGTGGGTCCACTGTTTGAGGCTGACATGAAAACCCTGGAAGCTCTGGATATCGTTGGCGAAGTTCGAGGCAGCCACTTTATGATGGGCATTGAATTTGTAAAGGACAAACAAACCAAAGAGGCATTTGATCAGGATACCAATATCGGTGGTATGGTTGCCAAACATGCCCAGCAGAGAGGATTAATTGTCAGGCCATTGGGCAGCATGGCAGTGTTATCGCCCTGCTTGATTCTGGAGGAAAAAGAAACCAAACGGATCGTCGACATTCTTCGGGAAAGTATCAGCGCTGCGATGGAATCCCTTTAACGCATTGGCTGCCCGAGGCAAATGGAATTGTATAAAAATAAAAAGAGACGAGATTGAAGACATGAAGCAGGGGAGTTATTCAAAGCCGGAGGCGCACGGGTTAACGATGACATGGTATTTATCGGTCGGGACATTGTTCAGTCTGTTTTAAAAACAGCACCCTCTTCGATAACCCTTAGAGCAGCAAACCCAACCAGAGAACAGGTTTATGAAAATGGCAATAGCATTAATCGAAAAGGGAGCTGACATACTCATCAATTTTCGCTGACGAACATCGAAGGTGGAAGTTTTATTGGCGCAGACCAGCCCAATTTGGTACGAGCTTTCCCCTCCGCACCCTCGAATATCTGTAAACTTCGATATCCTCCAAAAGATTTCCATGGAAACTCCCATGAAAGATTCTGCCGCTTTTGCAGAAGTACTTCTCCCCAGCCAGGACCTTCGAGCAGATCTTGATTTTTTCACCGAAATCCTGGGCATGAGACTCGACTCCATTTACCCAGCGGATGACCCAGTCAGCGCCAGTTTGAGTGGCCATGGATTACGAATCACCATTCAAAAAAATGCCGATGTTTCACCTGGTATCATACGCATTCGTACCGATGACCTGGAGCGCTTCACCCAAGGCGACCCACACCTTGTCGCGCCCAATGGCACAGTGGTGGAAGTTACCGCTCTCACTGAAAACATCGAATCCAATGGACCCGGCCCAATGGAGATTCACCATGAATTTGTGATTCGCCGGCTGTATGACGAGGCCCCCTGGATAGTCGGACGGGCAGATATGCATTATCGTGATTTGATTCCTTTCCGTTTGGGAGGCGCCGTTATCGCCAGTCATATTCGGATTCCTGGTGGCGGGCCGATTCCAGACCAGGTGCACTTCCATACCGTGAGCTTCCAGCTCATCTTTTGTTATCGGGGATGGGTAGATGTGCTCTATGAAGATCAGGGCGAAATGATCCACCTTCATGCGGGCGATTGTGTGACACAACCTCCGGGGATTCGACACCGGGTTTGTTTTGCATCAGAAGACATTGAAGTGATTGAAATTGGTGTTCCAGCTATGCATACCACTACCATCGATCACGAAATGACATTGCCCACCGCCGAACATGCACCTGATCGGCAATGGCAACAACAGAAATTCGTGCATCACATTGCGGAAAAAGCAGATTGGCAACCGTTTCGACTTCCCGGATTTATTTGTCGGGAAACCGGCGTCTCTGAAGGCACTGGAGGCATTGCTAATGTCCAGGTAGCCCGCTACGAAAAAGGCAATCCCCCTTCTTCCACGCTAAACACCGACGTGCATTTTACGTTCATTACTAAAGGCAGGATGTCCCTGAATATTCTGAATATTGATGACAACCCAAACTGTTCGTCTTATGATCTTGGGAGAGGGGATTCATTTGTCCTTCCACCGTTGATGACCGCCAGATACAATCGCTGCTCAGACGACCTCGAACTGCTTGAGGTAACGGTACAGGGGTATGGGGAGATGCACAAACGCTTTTTAAATGGCGATATCAGCCAACGGGCTTAGCCTCTGGCTTTTTATTTTGCAGAGGTTTCCTGATTCAGGAATAAACAAAGACAACCGACTCCCCAAACACTGTCTACAGATACCCGAATAGGCATCATGAGAATAAACAAACTTGACCACGTTAACATACGAACCACCCAACTCAATACCATGATCAAATGGTATACCGACGTTTTAGACCTGCACAGCGGAGATCGACCTAACTTCCCCTTCCCTGGAGCATGGATGTACGCAGGAGATTCTGCACTGGTACATCTGGTAGGCGTCGATGATACACCCAGTACCGAATCTGGGACTCAACCCGGAACTCAATCCAGAACTGAAAAAGGACTGGAACACTTCGCTTTATCTGCTACCGGGGCAGAAGAGTTCATATGCTTACTAGCGTCAAAAAACATCGATTATCAACCCGTTGAATTGACAGAAATTCAACTTTTATTAATCAATCTTTGGGTCCCAGACGACAACCATCTCCGCATTGATTTCCCTCTTGATGAGTAATCGTACTTTTGGTCCTGGTTTCCACTCAGTCTTCAGTGAAAACAAGCTGACCCTGGGAACCATTTTTCCTATTGAGGCTTATTCCAGCCCTGTCCCATTCATGCAATCCCAAATGGAAATGGCTAGTGTTGCCGAACGGGGAGGCTTTGCCGCACTTTGGTCCCGGGATGTCCCGGTACTTGATCCTTCTTTTGGCGACGCTGGTCAAATTTATGACCCTTGGGTATGGCTAGGTTATGTCGCGGCCCATACCTCTCACATCGCTCTGGGAACAGGGTCCATTATTCTGCCCCTGCGTAGGCCAGTGGATTTGGCAAAAGCGGCTGCATCCGTGGATCAATTATCCCAGGGGCGATTAATTCTTGGCGTCGCGTCTGGCGATAGACCCATTGAATATTCCATATATGACGTTCCTTTTGAACAAAGGGACGAGGCCTTTCGGCAGACATTCCAATTTATTCGAAAAACGGCTCATCGACCAAAGAATTGGGACAACCAGCATGCTGCCTATTCTGGACAAATCGATTTATTGCCCAAAAGTCACTGCGGTGACATACCTTTATTCGTAACCGGCAACAGTCGCCAGTCCCTGGACTGGATTGCAGAATACAGTGACGGTTGGTTGATGTATCCCAGGCCCGTCGCCCAGCAACAAACGGTGCTTAATCAATGGCAGTCCACTTTGACGGAAAAACAGATTGGCTGGAAACCTTTCTGTCAATCTCTTTATATTGATTTGACTGACGACCCGGACACTTCCCCAAGCCCCATTCATCTCGGTTATCGGCTTGGCCGTAACAGATTGATCGAACATCTTGTAGGACTAGATCACATTGGTGTAAACCACGTTACCTTCAATCTGCGGTTTTCAAAACGACCTGTGGACGACGTACTTCTTGAATTATGTGAATATGTGGTTCCCTGTTTCCCTGCTCTGAGTCCAGAAACCAACACTTAAATTCCACCATTTATCCCGGTATGACTGGGTTCTACTCTTCTACTTTAACACCTGTGTTTTATGGCCTTGAGCTGGAATAAATTACTTCTTTGATACTCCGGGAGCCTGGAAATCAGGATAGAAACGTTGAACGTTATCTGGATAGCTGCGACAAAAATAGTTCCACAGCTGCTCACCAAATGTAGACGCCCGTAACGTTCCTTTCATATCACCTACACCAGATTGAGTTTCCATTATCGGCGCCATAAAACCCGCATTGCGATGACGGGGACTGACAGCAACGGCATCGGCATACTCATGAGAAAGAGGTAACCGTTCAATAGAAGTCTCAAGTGCAGGACCGTGAAAATATCCAATGGACAAGCGTTTTGCAGAAGCCACCACTCTGTGGGGAGTTGCAATATAATAATTGCCAGTTACCGCCTGAAGCATCTCACCAAGATTAATGACGAACCCATCCTTCACGATAGGTACCGGCATCCAGGATCCGTCTACCAATTGAATTTCCAGACCTGGCACCTCGCCAGGATTAAGGATTGTTAGGAACCCTGTATCGTGGTGGGCATTCACCCCAAATTCTCCAGATGGCGTTTCGGGATAATGAATTAGCTTAGCCAGACTCATGCGTGTTTTGCCAAACATCTCATCAAAATGCTCAACAGGCAAACCCAGGCTAATGGCCAACACTCCCATTAGCTTATCCCCGAGAACCTTCATTTCATCAATATAATCGGAAACCACAGCCTTAAACCCAGGCAAAATCGTTTCGGGCAACCATTGGTTTGGCCCCAATAATTTAAGACAATCCGGCTGCGACCCAACGGTAACTGGCGGATGCTCAGTCCATAAATCGATTTGTTCACGAATATCTGGTCGGTTATTGGTGTACTCGCTTCCCTCGGACTCCCATCCACGAAAATAAGGAGAGTTTCTCTTGTCAATCAATCGCTTCTGATCAACAGGTAACCTAAAAAACTGGTGACAACAATCAAACACCTGATCAACTTTCCGGGATGGTATTCCGTGGTTTATGGCAATAAAGAATCCGACGTTATGGCAAACGTCTTTCAGTTCCTGTGCAAGTTCCAGTCGTTGGTTATCGCTCCCGTTTAATGAAGACAAATCAACAACAGGGATATTGTTAGGCTTTACCATAGTCATTTATTATTTCTTAATGTTCATCCTGGGACACTATTCTAACGGACCGATGATAGAAAACAGCGACAGAGAAGTATTATCCCTACATGTTTCCAACCATGGTAAGTTAACAACCTTCCTTCTGTCAGTCCGGTTATTGTCGGTCTGGTCTCTGTCGGTCCGGCCATTAAGGTAGATCAGATTTTATGCTTCACCACCCCGATTTCCAAAGATCATCCCCGGTTAAGAAGCCAAAAGTGGTTTTTCCATGCAAAAAAGAAAGAAATTGCCAATTTAACCCGATACTTTATGGCATTGGTATGATTCGATCTATCCGCACATCATCCACAAAAAATGCCCATCAGGGGAAATCATGATCTGGCATAAAATAATTTATGTGGCCCATGAAATATGGTTAGTTGATACCCCGTTTTAAGTAGTGGATAATCGCCCGTCGCCAAATTTACAGATAAATTGCCAGTATTTACTGGTTACAGACAAAGAATTCCGATCTTTCATCAATACAGGAGCATGAATTAATAATGTTGACTACTAATCCTTTTTCCGAACTCGCTGTGTCGATTTCGCCAGGTACCATGCAGACATTTGTCGTAATCATGATACTTTTGGTGATTGGCGGCACCATTTTTGATGTTATCCACAAGAAAAGCGCCAAATACTTCTTTGAGAATATGAAACGCGCTAAAAGCAATGGTGTCAAATCCGTCAGCGGCGGAGAGAAAATGGGTATCGCCGTAAAGACCGTTGCTGAAGACGTCCTGACTTCTGCGGAGTTTTGCAGTACAAAACGCAGAATCGCCCATCTCCTTACCATGTACGGATTCATACTGTTCGTAGTCAGTACTGCCGTTATGATCTTTTCATACCCCAATGCTGGATCGTCTACCCCACAAATCTGGCCCGCTCTTTGGCATATCGGTGCATTTGCTGTGTGTCTGGGTGGATACTGGTTCTGGTTCTTCATTCGCGTTGATGTTGCTGCAGAAGGAAATTCACCATTTCGCCTAATTAAGGCAGATCTGTTCGTTTTGTCCCTCATTGCTACCACCACGTTCGCGCTGCTTTGGTCTATTGTTCAATCTTCCGGCCACGATGTCTGGGGCACCATCCTGTTCACCCTGTTTATTCTGTCTACCATGGTACTGTTCGGTGGTGTTCCATGGTCCAAATTTGCTCATATGTTCTTTAAACCCGCCGCCGCTTTTGAAAAGCGCGTGTCTGTTGCAGATGGCTCCAGAAACAACTTACCACCGCCTGCTGATGCGCCTGCCAAATTCGGCCTTGGCATCAAACGTGACCTACCGCGCCATTATTAATTGTCCGCTGGTTACCGACTAATTATCTAAATTACTGAGAAGAAATTTAAAATGCCTACTTTTGTATATATGACACGATGCGATGGTTGCGGCCACTGTGTCGATATCTGTCCATCGGACATCATGCACATTGATAAAACCTATCGCCGTGCGGTAAATATCGAACCCAACATGTGCTGGGAATGTTATTCCTGCGTTAAAGCCTGCCCACAAAACGCTATCGACGTACGCGGATACGCGGATTTTGCGCCACTGGGTCACAGCGTCCGGGTATTACGGGAAGAGGAAAAAGGAACCATTTCCTGGAAAATCAAGTTCCGGGATGGCCGGGAAAAGGATTTTGTTTCACCGATCACCACTGAGCCATGGGGAGAGAAAATTCCCCGTCTGGCGGAGTTAGCTGAGCCGAGCCAGGAAATGACAGACTCCCAATTGTTATGTTACGAGCCAGACGTGCTTGAAGTTGACGGTGGGCTTCCAACCATATCCAAAGACAAATTCAAGCAAGGAGTTTATTACTAATGGGTAAAATCAATACAGTATACGAAGACTGCGATATCCTCGTCGTTGGCGGTGGAATGGGTGGCACTGGTGCTGCTTATGAAGCCAGATATTGGAGCCGCGACATGAAAATCGTCGTTGCCGAAAAAGCAAACATTGATCGAAGTGGTGCGGTTGCTCAGGGCCTCTACGCCATCAACTGTTACATGGGAATGCGTTGGGACGAGAATCAACCAGAAGATCATGTGCGTTATGCACGTAATGACCTGATGGGCATGGTTCGTGAAGATCTCGCCTATGATATGGCTCGTCACGTTGACTCCACCGTGCATAAATTCGACGAATGGGGCCTTCCTTTCATGAAAGATCCCGACACAGGCCGCTATCTCAGAGAAGGCAAATGGCAGGTCATGATCCATGGCGAAAGCTACAAGCCCATCGTTGCTGAAGCCGCTCGTAAATCCGCTGATAAAATTTACAATCGAATCATGGTCACTCATCTATTAATGGATGAGAGCAAACCAAATCGTTGCGGCGGCGCAGTAGGCTTCAACGTCCGTACTGGTGACTACCATGTGTTCCGTGCCAAAGCGACCATCATCGGCGCCGGTGGTGCATCACACATTTTTAAACCACGTTCAGTGGGTGAAGGCATGGGACGTACCTGGTATGCTCCCTGGAGTAGTGCATCCGCCTATGCTCTGCCGATTCAGGTTGGTGCAAAGATGACCCAGATGGAAAACCGAATCGTACTTTGTCGCTTCAAAGACGGCTACGGCCCGGTTGGCGCTTATTTTCTCCACCTGAAAACCTATACGCAAAATGCCTATGGCGATGAGTACGAGTCCAAGTGGTACGATCAAACCAAACAGTTAGTTGGTGACTATATCGACCATCATCCTACTCCAACCTGTTTGCGAAATCATGCTTTCATCGAAGAAACCAAGGCCGGTCGCGGCCCGATCCACATGGTAACCAAAGAAGCTTTCCAGGACCCACACAAAGAAACCGTTGGCTGGGAGAACTTCCTTGGTATGACAGTGGGCCAGGCAGTGGTTTGGGCTTCTCAGGACATTGACCCTAAATACATTAACCCCGAACTGACAACATCCGAACCCTATGTAATGGGTTCCCATGCAACCTGTTCTGGTGCCTGGGCCAGCGGCCCTGAAGATATTTCTCCTGATGAGTATCAATGGGGATATAACCGAATGATGACCGTTGACGGTCTATTCGGAGCAGGTGACGCACTCGGCGGGACTGCTCATGCTTTCTCTTCGGGTTCATTCACTGAAGGTCGTCTTGCGGCAAAAGCAGCGGTTAAATACGTTCGCGATCTGGGCAAGGATAAAATAAAGGTTTCTGAAGAACAAACTGAGAAATTCAAGAAAATCATTTTCCAGCCCATGGAAAACTACACCATTGGACGTAATGAAATCACTGGTGGAACCGTTTCTCCAAGCTACCTGTTACCTATCCAGGGCCTTCAACGTCTCGAGAAAATCATGGACGAATACGCAGGTGGTACGTCAGTGAATTACATGACTAACGAACCGCTTCTGCTTAGAGGTCTTGAGCTTCTTGCTACGCTGCACGAAGATCTTGAACACATTGGTGCTGAAGATTTACATCAACTCCAACGGGCATGGGAACTTAAACACCGGGCTATCGCTTCCGAGTGCGTGGTCCAACACACCTTATTCCGTAAGGAAACCCGTTGGCCTGGTTACTACTATCGCGGTGACCATATGCAACTTGATGATGAAAACTGGCATGCATTAACTCTTTCTCGTCGCGACCCAGAATCTGGGGAGTGGGAGATGGAAAAAGCGCCTGTTTATCATATTGTCGACTAGACAAAACAAATTGACGAAGGGGCAATATAATTAGCCGCTTCGCTTTTTGTTGGTAAACCGACGTAAAGGGAAAGCGTCTGCGGTGACAAACTGCAGGCGCTTTTCTCATTCTGCATTGTCCGCCTCCGCTGCGCCAATGCGGGCAATCGACTAGTGGTAGAGATATACTCAGCTTCAGAAGATGAAATACCAGTGACCGAATCTTCCAGCTTTCGTTTCTATCGACGAACGAGGCAATAACAGCTCAAACTGGCTCATCACCCACCCAGCACTGGCTCGTTACCAACATACCAATTTTCATCAACCCTTATCTAATCAAACAGACATCACCATGACACAATCTTCAACGACTGACGCTGGTAAACGCTCTCTGGTCGACTCGTTATGTGAATTATTGGGTGCGGAGAAAACTGATTTAACCCAGCTATTACTACCCATTAACCGTAAGAAAGCCGCCAAACAACAGATTCCTTCAATCATCCGCCAGGCGCATTCTCGACTTCAGGAACTCCGGGTTAATGTCTCTGAACACATAACAAAAACAGAGCATAGCACCGATGTTCACGCCAGCTTATTGCAAGGAAGGTCCGCCCTGGCAGTACAAGCCCCTTTGTCGCTGGAAGTCGTAAACCATGCACTGGAATCGGCGGCAGACCACGCCGCTAAATCCGATCTTCCTCCCCACATCATCGCTCAAATCAGGGCATCCAGGGCACTGGCAGCGGCGCTCGATCAAAACCACCAGATCGCCGTTGAAAACTATGAAATGGCAGCACTCACGGAATCCATTGACAAAAACCAACAGTGGCATTATCAAATACGTAAAGCCGGTATCCTGGAAGACCTTGGCCGAGACTTCGGCGTAAACCACGCTTTGGATCGCGCCGCCAACATGCTTGAAAACGATATCCTGACTCTGGCTCCGAAGGAGACCCAACCGGATAATTGGGCAACGACCAAACAACAACTCGGCAACGTACAGGGAATTTTGGGCCAACGACAAAGTGGCACCCGTAATCTGGAAAATGCCATTTTAACCCTACGGGAATCTCTTCAGGTTCGGGATCGCCGAACGGCCCCTCTGCTGTGGGGTGAGGCTCAAAACAGCCTCGGTACGGCTTTAGGCATATTAGGACATCGTCAAAGAGACGAACAGATGCTGACACAATGTATCACCGCATTCGAAAGCGCCCTTGAGGTGAGGACTCGCGAAACTTCACCCCATGAATGGGCCACAACCAAAAATAACCTCGCGGCGGTTCTTCAGTCAATTGGACAAAAAGATAAGAACACCCAAATGCTCAAGCGAGCCGTAGATACCTACAAGGAGGTGCTTGAAGAATGGACCCGAGACAAAACGCCGCTGGATTGGGCCTCTGCAATGAATAATCTCGGTACTGGCTTACGACTGTTAGGGGAACATCGTAAAGGCCCCAGGACGCTAGAGCAATCCGTGGCGGCATACAGTAGCGCCCTGTCGGAAAGATCCAGGGAACAGCATCCTGTGGAATGGGCAATGATTCAGAATAATCTTGGCGCAGCATTGCAAAAACTCGCTGAAAAAGAATCTAATGCGGAGACACTGGAAAAAGCCATCATCGCCTATCAACACGCGCTAAAAGAATGGACCAGGGAAAGATCACCGATGTCTTGGTCAATGACCACCGCCAATCTTGGCGTCGCCCGAAGAACCCTAGCAGAAGTCACAGAGGACTACGAAGCCGCAATTAAGGCGGTAGAAGAACTGGACGCAGTCAGCGACGCATTTCGGGAGGCGAGTCATGCCCAATATTCCGAACTAATCATCGACCAATTGGCTCAGGCCCGTAAACTTGCAGACTCCCTGCTGGAAAAGCAAAGAGAAAAACCGGAACGACTGGACATTTATTAACCAGTTTTAGTATACATTCACGGCTAGAAACTTATTGCGAGAAATAATGATGAACCGATACATGATGAGCTATCTTGGCGGCGACCAACCAGCCACACCGGAAGAAGGTAAAGCCCACTTTGAAAAATATCGAAACTGGTTATCTTCCCTTGGGGAAGCAGTGCTGGTACCCGCCGCCCCGCTGAAGAATCCAACGACGGTGAACCCGGATGGCAGCGTAACCGAAGGCAGTACCACTTCCATGTCCGGGTACACCATTGTTCAGGCGAACACCATGGAGGAAGTACTCGAAATGGGCAAGGCGTGTCCGTTTTTAGAGATCGGCGGTTCCCTGGAAATTGCTGAGTTGATGAAGATGCCAATTTAAGCCAGTATGTGTTCAACGCCAGTCGACTCTTTTGAAAATACCGGGGGGTTATGTTGAGATTTGCCATTCGTGACATCCTTGGGGTTATTCTTACAGCTCTTCTCAATAGAACGACCATCGTCTCCATAGCGGCTTATCAGGAGAAAAACAGCCTCACTGGCCCTCTCACTTACTCCCCCACTCAGACAAACGTTAGCAACCCCTGGTCTATGATCTACGATCCTCCACCCAGCCATAGACCTCATCATAGGCCCCACCATCGGGAAGATTAACGCAACCGGATTGGTTATCTGCCTCAGCATGGCTAATGGCCACCCATTTCGAGAACAATCATTGAAATCCAATCAAACCGCAAAAGCCATGGTACTGGTGATTATTGCAATGCTATTGCTGCCGGGTATCGATGCCATTGCGAAATGGCTATCCGGCAGCGTCTCCGCCGGGCAAATTGCCTGGAGCCGTTTTCTTTTCCAGATTATTTTTATGGCTCCCTTTGTGATTCGAACCCAGGGCCAATGGTTTGGGCCTTTATTAAAGCTACATTTAGCAAGAGGTGCCTTAATCGCTTTTACCACGCTATTGTTTTTCGCCGGTCTAAAGTACCTTCCTATCGCCGACGCAATCTCCATATTCTTCATTGAGCCCCTACTGGTAACCCTACTTTCCGTGTTCTTTCTTGGAGAAATCATCCGCTGGCGTCGGATTGCTGCGATATGTTTTGGCTTCATCGGTGCAATGATCATCATTCGACCCGCTTTTCAGGAAGTGGGTTTCGTGGTTTTTTACCCCGTTTTTGCCGCGGTTTGTTTTTCGTTTTACATTATATTGACCCGCAGGCTCGCCCATCAGGAACACCCGTTTCGGATGCAGTTTTTGACCGGAGTTTCCGGGTTTCTGGTAATGGGTCTGGCCCTAATCATCGGAGATACTGGCGGCGTCTCTATCCTTTCGCTGGCGTACCCAACCCAATCTGAATGGGGGCTACTCGTACTTCTTGGCCTGATTGCAACCATCGGCCACCTACTCGTCGCCTTCGCCTACCAACGGGCACCAGTCTCCATCCTCGCACCTTTTCAGTACGTTGAAATTATCGGGGCAACCCTCCTTGGACTCATTCTATTCAATGACTTTCCCGACCCCATCACCTGGGTAGGCGTCGGCATCATCGTCGCATCAGGCATGTATGTGTTCCACAGAGAGTCTCGAACTAGTGAAAATACCGAATCAGAACCTAACCCCTAACCCCCTAACTCCTGACAGGTGACTAGTACAGTCTGTGGTGGCTTCCCGGAAACAATATCTTTTCACGTATAAACCCACTCCTGACGGTAAGATAGCCGTGGGTGATGCGCCCTAATAGAATACTGTCCCCGGGTTTCTGACCTGGGCGATAGTGGGCATTGGGGTTGCTTGAAAAATAGAGTCGTTTCAAACCTATCCTTTCCTAAAGGAACATCAAGAAGTTAGTCACTGGATAAATGCATATGAAAAATTTCGGATTAATTCTCCCTTTGCATTTTGGGTTTCCAGGTTTGACCTGGATAAATAATTCTTTGATGAAAATTTCAAAGATTAGTACCTACTAGGTTGATGTACCAATTGAACTCCGGAATTCATCATGGAGTGAGCTGGCTTGCGCTGCAATTGTGTCAGGTACTCCAGGCATAAGCGCCAGAACGATATTGACTGTTATTGGCAAGCCGATAAAAATATATGAATAGGGTGTTTTAGCTAATCCGGGATGACATCAGGGCACCGAGACACCATTAGCTAAAACGCTTAGGTAGAGATTCCGGATTATGTCGGTTCCATACAGGAGCCGTGGCAGATCTGGACGCTACGGCTGCAGTTAGCCTCTCTATCTTTGGGGCATTCTCCGAGCGCCAACTATCTTGCTGTGCCCAGCGACTTACAACAGCAATATAAAGATCACTTAAGCAGAAGCCCCAAGGAAGCAGAAAAGGGTCTCCTCCAATACTGCGTTCAACTAGCAACCATCGCTCTCGCCAGATCGCTCGAGCGACTTCACGCACCGCAGGAGCACTATCTGATGTCGGTGCGAAACGCTCAGGATAGTCACTGATTTCCACTATGGGGTAAAGTTCTGTTGCGACAAAGAGCAATGTTCGAAGCGCTTTCGCCCGCTCTGTAGATCCTGGCGGTGGCAGTAGATCTGCTTGGGAATGGCGCTCATCGAGAGTTAAGAGAATTGCCACCGATTCCGTTAGAGTTTCACCAGATGGTGTTATCAGAGTGGGTATTTTACGTTGTGGATTAATGGCCGCATAAGATTCGTCACGCTGCGCGCCATCATCCAAATCGATATCCCGAATTTCGTAGCTCACTCCGATTTCTGAGAGTGCCAGCTCTACCACCAGTGAGCCAGATCGCCGACTACCATATAGAACATAACCCAATTTATGAACCCCACTCATTCAAAAATAATTTTACCTTCACTGGTTGATTGAGAAATAGTTGTTCAGCTTCAAGTTGGCTCGCATCATATTTTTCAAAACCCTTTCGGGCATTCCCTGCATCCCACTGAAACCCAACAGTCTTTCTCCAATCAAACATGATTGTACATTATCAACATATATATCTATGTCAAATGGACCAGATGTGCATCAGTAATTTTTTCTTGCGGGGACTACACCCCTTACGCCGCCTTTGGGGTTTTCGACATCACCCTGATATCGGGGGATAACATGAATATGCAGATGATGAATAGACTGGCCGGCCCAATGACCTACGTTAATGCCGATGTTATATCCATCTGGCTGGTATTTGTCTTCCACAATCTTTTGCCCCTGCTCTACCAATATCCATAGTTCATTCCTTTCCATCTCGTTAATGTCGAAGTACCTGGCAAAATGCCGATAGGGGATAACCAGGAAGTGGCCTTTATTGACCGGGTGACGATCCCAGGAAGCGAATCCGAATTCACCTTCGATCATCATTCGGTCCGAACTGGGGTTGCAGAAGCGGCAAGAGTCTTGAGTCGTCGTCATCGTTAGAGCAGTAAAAGTAAATACAAAATGGAGCGAGTGGGAGCTGAAACCATATTCCCGTTAAGTTTTTTGATTAATAAAGATACCCGCGAGTAGTTCTTGGGGTCCTGGACACCAATTTCCGACAAATAGATCAGACAAATAGAATTATCTCCTGTTAATATCCTGACCAGGCCTTTCTGATCAGGCCTTATCGAAACAGAAGTCCAAATATTATCTCAGGTCCATTAAATCGGGTTTCATACAATGCGTTCTTACAAACCGGATACGCTTCATTACTGATCGTCACACACCAGTTTTCTTACCTCACCGACAATCACCTTCCCCATGGCATTTCTCGGTAATGCTTCGACGAAAAAGACTTTCTTTGGCAATTTGAATTTCCCCAGAGACACCTCACATCGCCGCTGGATAGTCGCTTTCATGAACTCCATACCGTTTTCTTCCTGGACATTTGTGACCACCGCCGCAACGGGAATTTCTCCCCATTTGCTGCTTTTTCGTCCGACCACCGCAACTGCTTCAACACCATCAATGGCCGCGATCACCCTTTCTATTTCTGCTGGGTAAATATTCTCCCCCCCAGAAATGATGACGTGTTTAAGGCGATCATCAAACCAATAGTTACCGTTCCCGTCGACATGGGCCACGTCACCGGTGCGAAACCACCCATCATTAAGCACCTGTTTGGTGGCTATGTCATTTCGCCAATAATTGCTGAGAATGTTATCTCCCCTTATGCAAATCTCTCCCGGAACATCAACGCCCACTTCTCTCCCGCTGGAATCAACTAGCATTACCTCACATAAAAGTCCTACTCGCCCAATACTGCCTACGGTAGCGACTGATTCTTCCGGTCGTTGATAGATCGCAATTGGCCCCGTTTCAGTGGCCCCATAAACCTGGACCAGTGGGAGGCCTTTCTCATGAACTGTGTCTATCAAAGACCGGGGAACATCTGTGGAGCCGATTGAAATTGACTTCAGGCTTCGCAAATCGTCAGTCTGCCACTCCGCCGTATTCTGCATGGCCTGTAAAATTGTGGGCACTGTGTTGATCAGCGACACACCATGAACCTGTATCGCTTTCATACTGCCAACAGGATGAAATTGCTGATGCAAAACCAGGGTGGCACCAAACATTAACGCAGGTAAAGGCTGAATGTTAATTCCACCAACATGGAACAGAGGCAACACATTCAAAACCACCTCATTGTTATTGAGGTCATACATATGCTGACTCATCAGAGCGTTGCATACCATGGCTCGATGGGGGAGAACGGCTCCTTTCGGCCGACCGGTAGTCCCTGAGGTGTAAACGATCAAATAAGGGTCATTGTCATTCACCTCAACCGAAATATCCCCATTACCCCTGACTTTTTCACCACCATGAAGAACTTCTTCGAGAAGCCGATTGAATCCGGATCCGGATGATTCATCGTCCAACGAGACACAGATCGGCCCTGTAAACTCCTCGCACAATCTCGACAAGGCTAGCGCTTTTTCTGACTCATGCTGATCATGAAAAAGCACCTTCGGCTCACAATCAGTGACGATATAGGAAAGTTCTTCCACGGAAAGGCGCCAACTCAAAGGCACAACCACCACCCCCAAACGTGCCGCAGCGAGTAATAACACAAACATGTCAGGATGGTTCAGTCCCAGCCATGAGATACGTTCCCCTTTGCGAAGTTTGAAATGGTTCTGTAATAACCCAACTGTTGCTGAAACCCGATTATCAAGCTCCGCATAGGTCAGACGATATCGTTTTTCGGGCTCCATCATACTGCCTATTCCAGCAGCGCCAGGTTCGAAAATAATCGCCGTCTTATCGGGTAAAAATCTCGCCTGGGATCGCACCCACTGAGCAATATTCATCAGTCGTCGTCTTCGGTCTCTCCAGGTTCATACAACGCAGCACGGCCAATCATGTCGAGACAAAGCTCGGCAGTCCAGGGCAACATTAGTGCCCCACATCGGCTATCCCGATAAAGCCTCTCCAGCGCCAGGGACCGCAGCATAGCTTGTCCACCGCAGGTTCTGATCGCCAACTGCGCAATTTCATTGGCATTTTCCATCACAGAATATTGAGCGGTCCAGGCTCTAATGAGAGACTCCCTATCTGGATTAGGCTTCGCCTCTGAAATACTTTGAAACCACAGCGATTTTGTTTGTTCAAGCATCACCCGCATCTGAGCCACTGCAAGCTGTTTGGTGGGATACATTCGTCGTTTAACCGGTGGTGTTCCTGGCATCTCGCCCCGCAAATAACAAACTGTAAAATCATAGGCGGCCTGGGCAATTCCCATATAGCTGGGAGTTAACGTCATGAACATATGGGGCCATTGGCTAGCAGCCTTGAAATAAACCCCTCGTGGCATGAGTTGAGCACTATGAGGAACGTGAACATCCTTAAAAATCAGGGTCCGGGACACCGTTCCTCTCATCCCGAGTGGATCCCATTCCCCCTCTACACTGACGCCTTGTGCGTCAGCCGGAATAGCCAGATACATGGTATTGCGCCGGGATAGTTCTGAAGAAACAGTCTCTATCTCTGTACAAAGTGCGCCATAGTAATTCGCATGTCCCGATAGCGAAGCGAAGATTTTTTTGCCATTAACAACCCATCCATCATCCACTTTCAGGGCAGTGGTCCCAAACGCCTTTTTTCCAGCCGCGGCAGCGCCACCCTCGGAAAAAGGTTGGGCGTAAATAGCACCATCCCTGATGATTCGATCATAATGAATCTGCCGTGTCTGTTCTAACTCAGAGCGGATAGATGGATCAAGATCCAGTCCATCTGCCAACACTCCGGTCCAGAGGCAGGAGCTCACATGCATATTAAACGTGAGTGCAGTAGCGCCACAGTACCGGCCAATTTCGCTGGCCATCAACATATAGGTTTTTAGGTCGGCCCCCAACCCTCCATGTTCCCTGGGGATACACACACCTAACAGACCGGACTGATGCAGATCCTGATAGTTTTCTGTGGGAAATGCTGCCGCCCTGTCATACCCGGAGGCTCTAGAAGCAAATTGGGTTGCTGCCAGATTCCGCACTTTGCGACAGAGATTGCTCTGGACATCATCCAATTGCCATGATTTCGGATCAAATATTGCAGTGTCTTCCATTTTATATGACTCAGATTGGTACCTGGATAACTATTTTTTCGAAAGAAAACGGCGAATAATGGTATTGCAAGCTTCAGCTTGCTCAAGATTCACAAGATGGCCAGCTCCTTCAATACAGTGGTATTCGTAAAATTCATTCGTCGCGAATTCATCGGACTCATTGGGTAATCGCAGCAATGCCATCTTTTCCATGGTCCGCGCTGGCGCATTGGAGTCCTCGGACCCCGCGATCAGGCATATTCCACTTTGATGCTGCGGCCATTGCTCTCGCATATTGAAGGTCACCAAGGCAACCCATGATTTTTCGATATGTGGCCTCGGGCACGGCGGCCATCGAAGCAATGGCTGCCTCAACGGCTGACAACGGTGCATTCGAACCCACAATTTCAGGCACAAAACGGGTGGCAAGGTCCGACATGGTTTCGCCATTATCCAAGGGAGCTAGTCGTGCTTCCAGAAATTTATTCTTAAACTCATCATCCCGACCGCCAAACGTCGACGTAGTTGCAATGAGCACCAGGGACCGAACCCGGTCGGGGAAATGGAATGCAATCCATTGGGCAAGCATCCCCCCAATTGACTGCCCCATAAGGTGGACCGAGTCGAAAGCTAATTGATCAATCCACTCAATAAAACAATGACCTAACGCTGAAAAATCGAGTGATTCCAATGGGGTTGATCCACGATAACCCGGCATATTCCATGCGAGCATTCGATATTCATCGGATAGCGCCTCACACTGGGGTTCAAAGCTCTTGTGATCACCACCAATGCCATGCAAACAAACCACCGTTCCTTTTGCTGGATCGGCACCGCGGCAAGTGTATTCGAGGTATTCAATACCAGCGATAAAACTCATTCCACAACCCGCCCTTCTTCAACCACCAGCGCCCTATCGAGGCGAATATCACAATTCAATATGGGTAGGTCAAAATGCCCCCTGGTGAATCGTTTGGCGAACTTATTCGAACCCGTCGAGTAAAGGAAATTACCTGCCAGAGCCCGAAGTTCAGTACCATTGGTATCCCTTTTGTCATACATGGTTAGCGCTTCGTATCTGGCTCTTGGATTCAGTCCCCAGCCCACATGGCTGGTTGCATAAGCCTCCGGCTCGTTGAAACCTTTTAGGTATTCACGCATTAGCGCAGCATCAACCCCGTCACCGGCAACCTCCACGATAAAGTCATCTTCAATGGTTAGCGTAATTGCCGTTTCAAGATACCGCTTGAACGTTAGATTCATATCTCCTGGAGCCATAACAAGAGTTCCGTTAACAGACTTTGCTGCCGGGAAACAGACAACCAACCCCGCTGGCCAATGAGCCAGTGTACCTGGGCGATCCGTCCATCCCCAAACTCCCACACAAGCCGCTCCGTCCAAATCGATATTGAGATCTGAACCCGCGCGCGATCTCACTCCCATGTTCTTTGCTGATCGGCACTGGGCAACCGCTGTTTTCGTTATTTCCTTATCCGCAGATATCGGCAACATTCGCACAAGGGTTTCGGGATGCTCATTGGAAACATTAAGAATTCTAGCGCCACTGGACAGAATGCGACCTGTCTCCTCAGCATGCATCAACCCTTCGATTGTGAGGTCAATAATAAAGTCCGACTCGCATAATTGATTAACCGCACTAATCTGTCCTTTCAATGCCATGGACGCGCCCGTAGAACGAATAATTGGCCCCGATGGCACCATAGGGCATGGCAATTCCAGCAAGCGAAAATTCATACCCATTTGATTCAAAGCCAGTTGCGCTAGCTGGGAATTATCGGTCCTAGCACCTTGCTCAGTGAGCACGACAATAGACTCGGTAGCGGATGCCTTGCACAGCTTGAAAACAGTGCAAAATGCGTTTATCCAGTGTTGATTAAATGAATGCGTGACCATCCTGCGATTCTAAGGTCACAATCAGGCAATGTCATCTCCAAACTCGGTCTTCCAAACCCTGCCCTTCCAATCTTGGGCCATATCCACTTAAACCTGGTCCACAAAGGTCGCAAGTGTTGTATTATCCCTGCCAGGTAATGAGAAAGTCAGTAATGAAAACCCAAAGCGGAAAAACATTGCGCGACAATAAGAGTCACCTACATAAAAATTTAAACAAATCAAAGGAAACCTAATGAAGACAATTACTAAAATTTCCCTGGTGTCCTCACTATGCGCTACGCTTTTGAGTGCTGCACCTGCCGCCTTGGCAGAGACGACGTTAACCCTCTCCTCCTGGCTCCCACCCAGCCATCCCATCGTTGCGAATATGATCAAACCCTGGGCGGAAGCAGTAGAGAGCGAGACCAACGGTAATGTAAAAATTCGAATTCTGTCAAAAGCCCTGGGTGCTCCACCTGCACATTTTGATCTTGCAAAAGATGGCGTGGCTGACATTACCTATGGCGTACACGGTTATCAACCAGGTCGATTTCTATTGACGAAAGCCATTGAGCTACCTTTTCTTGGTAACACCGCAGAAGCCATGTCCGTGGCTTACTGGAGAATTCACGAGAAACATCTTGCGAGTGCAAATGAACATGAAGGAACCAAATTGTTAGGGGTCATGTCTCACGGGCCAGGATCCATTTTTAATGCAAAACATGCTGTCAACAGTCTCGCCGATTTTGAAGGGTTAAAAATTCGTGTTGGCGGTGGCGTAGTTAACGACGCGGCTAAAGCAATGGGCGTAACTGCGCTTTTAAAGCCCGCTCCAAAATCCTATGAGTTAATGTCAAACGGCGTAGCTGACGGCGTGTTTTTTCCGCAGGAATCCATCAAGTCTTTCAAACTTACCAAACTGGTTCGTCACGCGACCATCGTGCCTGGCGGCATGTATAACACCAGCTTTTTCCTCGTCATGAATCCCGGAAAATTTGATTCGTTGTCAGAAACTGATCAGGCTGGGGTAATGCGCGCTTCCGGTGAAAACTTCGCACAGCTCGCTGGCAAAGCCTGGGATGAGGCGGATAAAGCAGGCGTTGAGGCCATGAAAGCAGATGGGGTTGAAGTAATTACTGCCTCCGATGAATTCGTTCAGGAGATTAAATCGGCTGTCGCCCACATCGAAGCAAACTGGATTTCTGAGGTTAATGCCAAGGGAATTGACGGTGCCCAGGTAATGAAAGACCTGCGAGCAGAAGTAGCCTCGATGGAATAACAGACAGGCCCGTTACATTGGCCGCTGATGGCTCAGCCTCGGCGGCCAAATTATTCAAGAACAGAATTTCAAGAACAAAAAGGGATGCCGTCTGGTTAATTCCAACGGCTAAACCAGACGATCAAAGTCTACGACTAGTCCCGATGATCGCTCCGCTTTTGGTCTTCCAAAGGTGGCACAATCAGCTCAGATATTTAATGCCATGATAAATCCAACCACACCACCACTCTGGGAACGTTGGCTAAAAGGCCTGTTTGGTGGCTTTGCTGCGGTACTGTTATTTGCCATGATGAGTTTGACCTTCATCGATGTCATCCTGCGTTACTGGTTTAACGCCCCCATACCTGGAGGATTTGAGGTTACTGAATTACTTCTGGCAAGCCTGATTTTCTGCGGACTGCCGCTGGTAACCATGGAAAATGAACACGTTAGCGTGGATCTGTTTGATAAGTTTATTCCGGGTTCCTGGCGCCGATGGCAAGATCTCGTGATATTGATCGCATGCAATGTTTGTGTTGGTGTACTGGCATGGCGGATGTGGCTAAAGGCTCGTGAGTCCCAGGGTTACGGCGACATTACCTCGGTGCTGGAGCTTCCTTTGGCACCCGTTTTTTTCCTCGCTTCGTTTGCTTTGGCTATCACCGTGGTGATATTTCTGATACTGCTGCTGCGGCGAGTAAAATCCGACCGTATATCGCCCTCTGAACACATTCCAAACGCTTAATCAAAACAGACATTGTTATGCTTGAATCCCTGATTGCGTTCGCCATTTTATTATTTCTCATTGCCCTGAGACTGCCCATTGCATTCGCCATGGGACTGGTTGGTTTTTTTGGTTTCGGGTTGGCCATCGGATGGAACCCTGCTTTCTACATGATTGCCACGGTCACCTATGAAACTGGCCTCTCCTACGGTTTATCCGTGGTACCTCTATTCGTATTAATGGGGAATTTCGTTTCCAGAGCTGGACTCTCAGACGACCTCTATCGCACATCCCATGCATTCCTGGGATATCGTCGCGGAGGTTTGGCGATGTCTACCATCGTTGCCTGCGGTGGGTTTAGTGCGGTATGCGGTTCATCCCTTGCTACTGCTGCAACCATGTCCAAGGTAGCCATGCCACCCATGAGAAAATACGGCTATGCGGATTCGCTGGCTACCGGAGCCATCGCGGCCGGAGGCACCCTCGGCATCCTGATTCCCCCAAGCGTTATACTCGTCATTTATGGAATCATGACCGAATCCGACATTGGAAAGCTATTTATTGCCGGGATCGTACCGGGCTTGATGGGAGTTATTTTATACATAGTTGCGGTCAAAGCCTCGGTCATGATGAATCCAAATGCCGGCCCACCCGCCGAACTCAGTAGTTGGAAAATCAGATTTGATTCATTAAAAAATATCTGGGGCGTCATCGCCTTATTTATACTGGTCATTGGTGGTATCTATGGGGGTATTTTCACCCCCACCGAAGCCGCTGGCATCGGCGCATCCGGCGCCTTCCTGTTCGCCCTATTAAGGAAAAAATTAAACTGGGCAGTGCTATATGACATATTGATTGATAGTGTGCGTACCACTTCCATGCTGTTCATGGTACTCATTGGAGCATTGATTTTCTCAAACTACATCAATATCGCTGGGCTACCCGATGAGCTGAGCCATTGGGTTAGTGAACTCGAGATGACACCCATTTTCGTTATCCTCGCTATCGTATTAATCTACGTAGTGCTCGGTTGTGTGCTCGAAAGCCTATCGATGATTCTGTTAACAGTTCCCGTGTTTTATCCACTGGTTCTAACGCTGGATTTCGGTGGCGCCGTGGATCCCGAAATGGTTCTCATCTGGTTTGGGATCGTGGTAGTGGTTATTACCGAAATTAGCTTGATTACACCTCCTATTGGATTAAATGTATTCGTCTTACGAGGAGTCCTTAAGGACGTTTCCCTCGGCACCATTTTCAAAGGCGTGACCCCTTTCTGGATTGCCGACATTATCCGCTTACTATTGCTCATTTTTATTCCTACCCTCACTCTTTGGCTGCCCACAGCCATGGGTTAACTCACTGAAGTCTCACCTCTTTGGCCCGACTTCTCTAGTCTGCCCTCCTGGCATGAAATGGGGAAGCGACTCCGGCAATTGGCAGGTTGGACACATTTTTAGGAAATGCTGAATCACTGCATTCGCCAGCCTGACTTCCCCATGGGTCAGTAGTACCTCAACACTATTTAGTGCATCGAATTGCTGAGGAAACTTACCAGGAGCAGGTGACTTTTTGGCGCGCATTGTTGATGTAGCGGCGGACTCGGCCATTGCCATTGAAGGTAACGGCTTCGACTGTGTTGACAGGACAGATGCAACGGGCTGTTGATTGACCTGATCCACTGCCATGATTTCGCTAGAATCCGCCCCCCGATAGGAGCGCCCCACCCTGTCTTGCATCAACTCCGTTTCCACCGATGGTATGCTCCCGGACTGAGCGGATATTAGCGGTGGGGCTGAGTCAACCTCCTGTTGTCTCGTGGCCTCAAAACCAGGTTGCACAATCATAACGGTCAGACCAATCACACACGCCATTGTGGTAATAGGTAGCCAGCTCACTAACCACCGCCTTACCCTCGGCGTCGATCCATGGGGAGCAAACTGTTGGGCTGTGGCAAGGATACGATGGTCCAAATGATCCGGAGAATCAGCTTTGGGTAATTTATGATATAACTCTGATGGACTGCTTTTCATACCATGGCCTCGATAAATTTACGTAGCGCCTGGTTTGCGTAGCGCAACCGACTTTTTACCGTTTCTGGTTTTGTGTCAGTGATGTCCGCAATCTCCTTTTGAGAAAACCCCTCTTCTTTTAGTAAAAATGCTGTTCGTTGGTCCATTGGGAGCTTCCCAATAGCGCTGCGGATCTCATCCATCACCAATGATGATTCACTCTGGCACCAATCATCCTCTGTGGTGCTGTGAATTGATTCATCAAATTGATGATCAGAAAATTCATTGGCATGCTTACGCCAATGATCAATTAACCGGTTCCAGGCAATGCGATACAGATAAGTGCGAAACGCAGCACTGGGGTGGTAGCTTCTGCCCGTCGAATAACAGAGAGCCAAACATCGTGGGCGAGATCCTCCACCAGGGTTTTATTTTGACAACTATTGTAGAGATAATTAAACAGCGAATTTTTATGACGTTGATAGAGAACATCGAAAGCTCCAGCGTCTCCACGCTGATAACCTAGCATCAACGACTCATCACTCCTTAATTGGGAAAAAGGGATTTTCACTACACTGGAATGCCTAATTAATATGCCACATCAGTCAACTGAATGGATAAATCAAATCGCCGAATCAAATAGATGAGCCAAATCGATGAACCAAACAGATGAACCGGGCCAATACGCTAAAGCGTGCCAATGGAATTCGCCAGTTCAGCAAGACGGATAAATCCACTACGATAACCATGGGAATCCTCTCCTCTTGCATTTCTAGCTAACTCTATGGCCTGCTCCAAATTCCAGTCACCCATGTGCTTCCCATTTTTCAATAATTGCCCAAATCCCGCAACGGCACTCGCGAAGCGGAAATCATCCGTGGCCATGGATAATTCAGGTTTCATTTCCTTAACGGTAACCGGGTGGATAATTTCCCGACTCGCCTTCCCATCTGGCTGCTTAAACCGAAGACGAATAAATGCAATTTCATTTTGGTAGGAATTCCGGGATTGTGGTTTTGCTTCATAACGGGATTGAGGCAACAAACCATAATCGCTGCCTGCGGGAGTGATTTCATAAAATGCCGTCACCGTATGCCCCGCCCCAATATCCCCTGCATCAACCTTGTCATTCTTAAAGTCTTCCTGATTCAACATGCGATTTTCATACCCAATCAATCGATACTCCAGAATCTGATTTGGATTAAATTCAATCTGAATTTTGACATCTTTGGCAATGGTTAATAATGTTGAATTCATTTCATTCACCAAAACCTTTTGCGCCTCTGAAATTAAATCGATGTAAGCGGCGTTCCCGTTTCCCACATCCGCCAACTGCTCCATCAACGCATAGTTATAGTTTCCCGCGCCAAACCCCAGGGTTGTCAACGCAATACCAGATTGCCGTTTTCGTTCAACAAGTTCAATTAATTCGCCATGGTCCGTCAGCCCCACATTCATATCGCCATCGCTGGCAATGATCACACGGTTGATGCCAGATTCAATGTAGTTTTGTGCCGCGATGTCGTAAGCAAGCTGAATTCCCGCCCCACCATTGGTGCTACCACCAGACTCTAATCCTTCAATAGCATCAAGTATTTTATATTTTTCCTGAACTGATGTGGAATCAAGCACCAGTCCCGCTGCTCCAGCATAGACTACCAAAGCAATTTGGTCCTGTTCTGTCATACGGTTCACTAACAGGCTCAAAGAACGTTTTAACAAAGGTAGCTTGTCCGCTGACTGCATACTGCCAGAGACGTCAACCAGGAATACTAAATTCGCATTCGGGCGTTTTTCAGGAATCGGCTCATATCCCTTAAGGCCAATTTGTAGTAGATAACGATGGTCGTTCCAGGGGGCTGGGGCGATTTCGGTAACCAGCGAAAACGGCGTATCCAGGGCCTCAGGAATTTGATAGTCGTAGTCAAAATAGTTGATTAACTCTTCCACTCTGATCGCGTCCGACGGAGGCATCCGCCCTTCCCGATCCAACATGCGGCGGATATTGCTATAGGCCGCAGTATCCACATCCACACTAAATGTAGAGATAGGTTCTCTGATTACTGACTTCACCGGATTATCCGGGTAGTTCAGGTACTTTTCTGCATTCGCGGAATACAACGGCAGGGATGCTTCCAATGCCGGGGTAAAAACAGGGGATGCAGAAACCGATCCCTGTCTTCCTGTCACCGCCGAAACGGCCGTAGATAGCATTGCAGTACCCGCCATTTTTGCTCGGGGCCTCATTAACGACGTGGCTACGGGCTTTACGAGGGGTTGAGGCACTGCCTGGGAAGATGCAATCTGGGGCTGTTTTTTTCCTGACTCACTGGTACAACCCACTATCGAGATAACCGCCTCAATTAGCAAACTCTGGATAGGAAACTTCATGGTGTTCTCCTTTTTTGAATTAATCGTGTTATGTCTGATCTTGAACCCATAAACGTAGAGTTTCTGGAAAAGGGGTTAAGTGTTCCAAAAAAAGTAACCACACCAGATTCTGCTAACCAGAAAACCAGTTCTACCCCAGTCCCCGGTTGCATCCGCTCATTCATTGGTCTTAAATAGGGCTGAAAAAATTTGCATAACCTGAATGATGAAACGTTTTTATTTCCAACAACAGTGTGAGTTCAGAGCTAACAGGGGTATTCATGAATGAAATAATCAGCTGGTCGGCACAAAAAACTGCGGAAAACATCCGTGAAAAGACAGTCAGTTGTGTTGAGGTCACCCAAGCTCACTTACAAAATATGGAAGCGGTCAATCCGGGACTAAATGCCGTGGTGGAATCGTATGTGGAACAAAGCCTTGAGCAGGCGAGTCGAATGGACGACCAATGGCAGAAAAGTGGACTTCCTCCACTATACGGCGTACCGATCACTACAAAAATTAATGTGGATCAGATCGGATCCTGCACATCGAACGGCCTACCTGCTCTTAATCATTCGCCCGCAGACAAAGACTCGCCGGTGATCAAGAACCTGAAACAGGACGGGGCGATTATTATTAGCAGAACAAACACCCCTGAGTTTTCAATTAGATGGTTTACCTCAAACCCCATTTATGGAGTGACTCGTAACCCCTGGCACCCTGACATCACTCCGGGTGGATCAAGTGGGGCGGCGGCCTCCGCGGTTGCAAGCGGTATAGGATGTATTGCCCATGGTAATGATCTCGGTGGATCACTCAGATACCCAGCCTATTGTTGTGGGGTGGCCACCATTCGTCCCTCTCTGGGGAGAATCGCCAGCGGCAATCCTTGCGGACCAGAACGCCCACCCATTACCCAACTTATGTCTGTGCAAGGTCCTATCGCCAGAAGCATTGGCGACGTCAGATTAGGGTTGCAATCCATGGCAAGAAAATCCGCCTTTGATCCATTATGGAACGGTGCCCCAAACAGTGGCCGCCCTAAAAAGCCACCATGGAAAATCGCCTGGTTCATCGACGCTTTCGGAGATGGTGTAGACCATGAAGTAGCGGATGCAACTAAAAAAGCGGTGGATGCATTAACCGATGCCGGACATGAACTTGTCGAAATGCCTCCACCGAGCGCTTTGGATGCGGTAAACACCTAGGGAGAACTGCTATTCACCGAAACAGGAGTACTTAGTGGAGAAACCATTCATCAGATTGGTAGCAAGGAAGTTATCCGGGTTTTTGAAGCCTATACCAGCTGCTATCGTGAACTGAACCTAAAGGATTTCCTCGAAGCAATGAATCAGCGGACTCGACTGCAACGTATCTGGAGTCAGATGTTTGAAGATATTGATGCATTTCTACTCCCGGTATCCGCTCAGAAACCCTTCCTCAATGACGAGGATTTCCGATTTCCCGAAAAGATACCGCAAATGATGCACGCCCAACGCTTTTTGTATCTGGTTAATCTCCTGGGGTTACCATCAGCATCAGTGCCCGTCGAAAAATACAACAACATTCCTGTAGGAGTTCAACTGATTGGCGCTATGCATGATGACGGGATCTGCCTTCAGGTAGCTGAAGAACTGGAGAAAGAAGTGAAATGGCAAGGTCGAGTATAAGCATCTATGTACCACTGCCGGAGCCATTTCACTGTTCTCATTATTGAAGTATTTTTCGATAGCCCTCTACCTGGTGCCACCTGGGTAATGCCATGGGTCTCACTAGACTTCTATCAGCTTAGACCCCGACAAACCGGGCTATAACAAACCAAATCATTATCAGGGTCTTTGCGCCCACACTAAGTCAATCACTAACATGACGACGAATCATTCAAATCCGCAACCACCGTTCACTGGACCAGAGGTTTGTAAGCTACCTGCCCGGGAAGTCGTGGCACTATTAAAAAACAAAAAGATTTCTCCCAGAGAATTACTTGATGCAAGCTTTCAACGGATAAAGCAGGTTGAACCCGACGTGAATGCTACACCGACTCTTTGTGAAGAAAGAGCCTATGAATCACTAAAGGACATCGAAAAAAATTCCTTGCAACATGGTAACTACGCTGGATGGCTAGGGGGAATTCCTCTGGCCATCAAGGATCTTACCGCTGTCTCCGGCGTGAAGACCACATTCGGCTCCATCGGACTAAAGGACAATGTTTCACCAAAGAGCGACCCTCTGGTTGAACGCCTGGAAAATCGCGGGGGAGTGGTTGTGGGAAAAACCAATACCCCGGAATTCGGTGCTGGAGGCAATACCTTTAATAAAGTTTTTGGCTATACCCGTAATCCCTGGGATACCAGAAAAAACGCTGGGGGGTCATCCGGGGGCGCAGCGGTTTCTCTGGCCACCGGCGAAGTCTGGTTGAGCCAGGGATCTGATTTGGCTGGATCACTGCGTACACCCGCCGCCTATTGCGGCGTGTGCGGATTTCGTCCCACTCCCGGGCGAGCTGGAGGTGGACCGGAACCAGCAGCCTTTCTAATGGAAGGAATATCAGGACCCATGGCCCGGGATGTTGAAGACACCGCTTTGTTTCTCGATGCGATGGCGGGATTCGACCCCAGGCAACCGCTGAGCATGGATGAACCTCGTTGCTCCTTTCAGGATGCCCTCAAAGTCGAGCGGTCCGATATTCGTATTGCCTTTAGCCCAGATCAAAATGGTTTTGCTCCGGTAGAGAGCAATATTCGCGCTATCATGGGCGCTGCCATGGACGAACTGGAAAAAGGCGGAATCATAATTGAAGAAAATTGCCCCGATTTACCCCAACTTTATGAAACCTACGTTAGTTTAAGGGGAATGCACTATGGTGCGGTGAATGCCTTTGTTCCAGACTCTATTCAAAAAGATTTCAAGGCGACCCTGAAAGGAAACATCGCGACCGGACAGGCTCAAACCTCCCATGATATCTATCTTGCCATGAGAAACCGTACCGACCTATATCAACGGATGCGCATGTTTCTGGATAACTATGATGTGCTAGCCATACCAGTAGTGGGCCTGGAACCCGGCATGGTAGAGGAAGAATACCCTTTGACCGTCGATGAAAACCAGGTACCCGATTACGTAGATTGGTTACGATTTTCGTTTCTCGCCACTACCACTGCTCTACCCGCTCTTGCCATGCCCATTGGGTTTACGGAAAGTGGTATGCCGGTGGGTATCCAGTTGGTTGGTCCACCTAAAGGCGACGCATTAGTTTTGCAGGTTGGACTGGCTGTACAAAGAATCCTGAGTACCGGGGTTTCGGTCATTGATCCAGTTATTTATCGGGATACCCCCTAACAGCGATCTGAGTCAATAGTATGATTTAGTCGTACGATTTATAGGTTCGATATGAGATTTGGGTCACGTCCGGAATGGTTTGGATAACGCGAAAAATTAAATGAAATCCGGTGGTGGCGTAAAACCACCGATTTCGCGCTCCACAGCCATACTAAAAGCCAACGCAGTGCGATCCTTGCCATGGCCTGCAATGGCCTGATAACCAACGGGTAGTCCCCCCAATAAACTGATAGGTCCTACCGCACTTGGTAAACCAACTACACCGGAATACCCAGCCCAGAACATCTGAAGCACCTCTCCTACCTTACGATCATTTACCGTGATTTTTCGTTCATAACGACCACCCATTTCATCGATGGGAAATGCAGTAGAGGCACAAACAGGACAAAGCAATATGTCATAATCTTCAAAAAACCTATCGAACTTCAGTCGCGCTTTTCTACGTTCATTATGGGTGACTTGCCATTCCCCATGAGACATCACCATACCCTCTATTCGGCGATCCAGAAGTTTTCTACTTTCAGGGTTGTCTTCCTCTCTGGGGATATTGCGCATTTGCTCGATTTCGGCATCGGTCACTCCCACTGAGCGAGCGGCACCTAATAGCTTTAAATATAGATCAAAATATTCCTGACTTTGGATATCAGGTTCACAATCGAAAACCACTGTGGCTCCTTCCGCTGCCAGTTTGTCAGCGAACAAAGCAAGTTGTTCAATATAGGTCTTATCCACGGGGCTCGCCCCATCATCGAGTTTGATAGCGACCCTGAATTCCTTTAACCGGACTCGTCTATCATCCGGGCAATGTGTCCGCCATGCATTTTTTCCAAATTGATCCGGCCCAACCAGAACATTAAATCCAAGATTCAGATCCTGTGCACTTCGTGCCATCGGCCCGGTTACTGCGATATCAATGTCACTGACCCAACCCGGCGGCATATGGCCCCGTAAAGGGATCACATTCCATGTTGGTTTTAATCCAAATACACCACAATAATGTGCTGGATTTCTAATGGAAGAGCCAATATCACTGCCCGCTTCCAGAGCGGTCATACCCGTTGCTAATGCGGCGGATGATCCTCCCGATGAACCCCCAGGTGTGCGGGTGAGGTCCCAGGGGTTTAGGGTAGTGCCATAAATTTCGTTAAAACTCTGCCATTCTACAAGATTCAGCGGGACATTGGTTTTACCAAAAATATTGGCTCCAGCTGATTTATAACGCTGCACAACATCCGCATCTGTATCCGGCCTATTTTCAGCCAATGCTGGATTTCCCCAGGTACTCGGACTACCCACGAGGTCAAAGGCTTCTTTCACGGTAATTGGTACGCCATAAAGAGAACCAAGACCATCCACACCCTGTTTCGCCAGCAATGCATCCTGTTGTCCGGCCAATTCCCAGGCCCGTTCACGATCTTCCCAGATAATCGCATTGATAATGGGATTGACCGCATCCACTCGGCTAAAGTGGAGCTCTAACAGCTCCCGGGCACTGATCTTTTTTTCTTTTATCCATTGAGCCTGAGTAATCGCAGATTCATAGTAAAGCTCGCTCATACGTCAGATTCCAAATAGATAGTTAATCATGTTGATTCCCATTTAGTTTTATTGCAAACTTGAATTGAATACTGTATTCAGTACCGCTGTAAATAATAAATCCAATACTAGCATCCTGTGGAGGGAAAAAACGATGAGCGACAAACATTTGGGCATAAACAGGCGAGATTTCGTTAAGGGGGTAGCCGCTCTCGGTTTAACAACGGGCATGTTAGGTATACGCAATATGGCAATGGCTGCGGAAGGCAGCACCTTTACCTTTGGCCGCATTCGGGAAACCAAACACCTTGATCCCCATAGTTCACAGTTGTCATCCTCCTGGCATATCCAGCACATGGTTTACGATTCTTTAGTCACACTGGACGATAATTTCGAAGTACAGCCGTCCATTGCAACCGCCTGGGAATGGCAAGGTAACACGCTAGTATTCACCATTCGGGACAATGCCGTGTTCGCCAATGGTCGCGCCATGACCATGGAGGATGTTACGGTAAGCCTCAATCGCGCATTAAAATCGAAAGGTAATCCCTGGGGTTTATTACTGCGTAACAAAACCGCCATTACCGCCATGGATGGGAATAAACTCTCCATCGAATTCAATGGGCCCAATAATGTGGCCTTAAGTTCGCTAGCAGCCACATTAGTATGCATCGTTCCCACCGTGGAGGAAGCAAGTGGTGAATGGGACCCCAAAACTGACATGTTCATGGGTACAGGCCCCTATTCCGTTGAAAGCCATACTGCGAACGACCGCTGGGTGTTAAAAGCGAATCCCCACTACTGGGGCGGCGCACCAAAAACAGATACAGTAGTTGTCAGGACCATTCCCCAGGCACAGAGTCTAGTCGCCGCGCTGCGTGATGGTTCCATCGATGCTGCTTCCTTTGACGGCAACCCAGATGCACCTGCCCTGCTGGAAGGTGCACCAGACATCGAGATCTCCCGCCTGGATACCACTGACTTTTATTACATCGGCATGAATGCCGTGGCAGAGGGTTCTCCCTTCCTGGATAAGAGCGTTCGCCAGGCCGTGGCTATGTGTATTGACCGTAAGCAGCTTATCGAATTTGCTTTCGCTGGCCGTGCAGGATTAACTTATGGTTGGACTCAATGGGGCCTAACTGATGACAGCAAACTGCCTATCCGTGAGCCTGATATCGAAAAAGCCAAGGCCATGATCGAAGCGGCCAATCTTCCCACCAATAAAATCAAAGTGCTGGTACGCGAGGGCGACACCTTGAGTGCGGTTGCTCAGGTTCTCAAACAAAGTGCGGCCAAAATTGGTTTGGATCTGGAGCTTGAAGTGGTTGATGGTGGGGTTTGGGCTAAACGTACCTGGGGAACTAATCCAAGTGACATGCAAATGGTAGTAAGTCGGTATACCGGGTTTGCCCACCCACTAATAATTACCGCTCACTGGTGGGCGCCAGAAATGTCCCGATTTACTAAAGGCTATGTCCCAGAAAACCCAGAGTACTCCGCAGCACTAAATAAAGCCGTGCTGGAGTCTACCGGGGATGAAATTACGCCTTCTTTGCAAAAGGCGTATGAAATCCTGAACGAGGAAGCGGTGAAAGTACCTCTGTGCACCGACATCGATACCATTGCCTGGCGATCGGATAGAGTTACAATGTCACCTTCCAGGGAACAGGCACAGAACGACATTCTGTCCGGTGTCGAAACCTTCGAAATGAAAATTTGATAAAAAATCTTTTTTCATATTTGTTGTTCATTGCGGCGAGACTGGGTCTCGCCGCATTAACGATTGCCGGTGTCGCTACCCTGGTATTCTTCGGCATGCGCCTCATTCCAGGCTCCTATGCTGATCTCTTTTTCCCATTGGCCAGTGAAGCAGATCGAGAAGCCATTTCTATTGAATACGGACTGGATGGTTCTGCTCTCGAACAATACATCCTGTGGCTGGGGAAACTGCTTCAGGGGGACTTTGGCACCTCATTGGTGACCAACAAACCGGTCATTGACGAAATCGTCCAAAGACTGCCTCTGACCCTTGAGCTTGGTTTTCTGGCACTCATGATCATTGCCTTCATTGGTTTTCCAATGGGCATCATTTCCGGCATGTTTCATAAAAAGTGGACCTCTCAGGTTGGCAGACATTCCAGTACTTTTTTGATGTCCATACCTAATTTTGTTTTGGGCTCACTGCTGGTTTACGCATTCTCAGTCAATTCCCTGGGGCTCAAAGCCGGAGGATGGGCACCTCTTTCCGAAGGTCTTATGGAAAATCTGAAATACGCCATATTGCCCGCATTCACCTTGTCGATTACTGGCCTCGGTTTGGTATTGGCAACCGCGAGGAGCAGCGTCCTCGGAGTCATTGGACAGGATCACATTCTAGCAGCGGTATCCAGGGGCCTTTCTCCGAAGGACATCTTCTCCAAACACATTTTTCGTAACGCACTGATTCCTGTCATTACAATTTTTGCTATCGTTGCCGGTTATCTGCTCGGAGGAACTGTATTGGTAGAAACAGTTTTTAGTCTCGACGGCGTTGGCCGCCTATTGGTTAATTCCATTACTCGGCGGGATTATCCAGTGGTTCAAATTGGTGTCATTCTAACGGCGACCGCTTTTGTGCTAACCAATACCATCGCCGATATCCTATATGGAATCATCGACCCCAGAGTTACGGAGAAGAATGATGGCTAATAGCTTTTCGGATTCATCGGACTCTGATACGCCCACTTCTATACATGATTCCGCTTCTACACATGATAATGGGCATGGTGACGTCCTTATAGAAGATTCCGGGGCGGGTGCAAACAACCCATCCCCTGGACAGCGATTTACCCGTCTCCTTCGAGTAGCAGGTCCAACAACAGTTATCATGGTTCTCATATTGTTAAGCATGATTTTTATTGGCATCATCGAACCATATCTGGCCATTGCCGACTACAAAAATATTGCCTCTGGCCCCCGTCGTAGTGCACCAACAATACAATGGCTATTCGGTACGGATAATTTGGGTCGTTCGGTTTTTGCCCGGGTTCTTGAAGGTATTCGATTGACATTTCTGCTTTCTGTGACCGCGGTAGTTGCCGCAGGGATTGTCGGTTCCTTTATTGGCATGGCAGCCGCTTGGTACCGGGGAATCTTCGACACCTTTATCGCGAGAATGGCAGATGTTCTATTTGCTTTTCCTTCGCTAATTTTTGGACTAATCATTTCAGCGATTATCGGCCCGGGCTCCTTCGCTGCTATCGTTGCCATCTTTTTCATTGTGCTACCGACCATGGTCAGAGTCGTTCGCGGCGCAGCCATTGGAGTAGTAAATCGGGATTTCGTCGTAGCGGCCCAGATTTCTGGCGCCTCAACCGCCCGTATTCTGTTTAAACATATTTTCCCCAATGTTGCCTCGGTCACCGTGGTACAAACTGCTTATTTGCTTTCCATAGGCATGATCATTGAAAGTAGTTTGAGCTTCCTCGGGCTTGGGGTACAACCCCCAGCTTCGTCATTAGGAGCATTGTTGAGGGAAGGCAGTGCGTTTCTCAATATCGCCCCCTGGATGGTGCTGGCACCCGGGGCAGTGCTAACACTGGCAATTTTCTGCGTCAACTATGTGGGTGATGCTGCCCGCTCCATCATCGAACCCGCCCAGCCCAGACCTCTGGAGTAGACCAGTTCCCGGGAATAGAAATGACGAGTACAGAAGCAAGTAAATTGATCGAATGACCCCAGTGAATAATGCTGCTGATAATCTGGCGCTGAACATCCAGGACCTGGTTCTGGAGTTTGGACACCCTCCCGAAGTGGTTCGTGCCCTTGACGGTGTGACCCTGGCGGTCCCTGGAGGGACCATCCTGGGTATTGTTGGAGAAAGCGGATCAGGAAAAAGTACCATTGGTTTTGCTGCGGGGCGTTTGATGCCCGACGGCGTTAGACCCAAATCCGGAGAACTGACACTACTTGGAAGATCTGTATGGGATATCGAAGTTGAGGATATGCAGGAAATTCGCCAACAGGAATTACGTTATGTGTTTCAGGACCCAATCGCCACACTGGACCCTACCAAGCGAATTGGCTGGCAAGTGAAAAATGCAGTAAACCCTCCCTTGAGTGACGAAGACGTCGTGAATTCACTGCAGAGCGTCGGGCTTACAGACGCCAGCAGGGTGGCCGCAGCATGGCCCCATGAATTATCTGGTGGAATGGCTCAACGGGTGGTGATTGCCATGGCCACGGTGGGGGATCCCAAAGTGATCATTGCGGATGAAGCTACCAGCGCGCTAGATGCTTCTGTCATTACCCGAGTGCTGGAATTGCTTAGAGACCAAAGCCGAAAAAGAAATATCACCTTGTTGCTATTGAGCCACAACTTGAATGCCATGAAACGTTTTTGTGATCGCATTGCGGTGGTATACGCGGGCAGAGTAGTTGAACACGGACCGACCCAGGAGGTATTTAACGCGCCAGCACACCCCTATACTCAGGCATTGCTGGCCGCGTCCGCGGGTCACGAAAAACCCGGTGAGATGCTCCATACTATTCCAGGTATTCCACCTGCTCTTCAGGGCGCATCCAAAAAATGTGCCTTCGAGCCCCGATGCCGTTTTGCCTTGAGAAATTCCGGGGAGAAGTCCTGTGATCGCACACGCCCGGAACAGGATAACATTACCGAAGACTGGCACATCCTCTGCCATCGTTGGCGCGATTTGCAACAGGAGTCAAACTAATGGCCTTACTGGAAGCGCAGAATGCAAGCATTGATTTCTGGGCAGGTCCACCCTGGGCGCGACGGGCGGTTCATGCACTTCAAAATGTTGATCTAAGCGTTGAAGCGGGTGAAGTTATTGGCGTGGTTGGCGAAAGCGGGTCAGGGAAAAGTACACTGGGTAATTTGTTTATTGGCAGGCTCAAACCCACGCTTGGCACATTGACCTACCACGGAAAACCCCTTGCCAGTATCCCTCGCAGGGAACGTGCGGGTCGATTTGCAGCCGTATTGCAACACCCGAAGTGGTCACTAAACCCCATGATGAAAGTAGGTGACTCGGTGATAGAACCCCTACAGCTACTCGGTAAGGCAGGTTCTTCCCGGGAGCAGCAACAGCGGGTGGGGGAAATACTTGAACGGGTGAGTTTACCGGGTAATTACCAATATCGTTATCCTCATGAGCTTTCTGGCGGTCAGCGACAGCGGGTCTCCATTGCCCGGGCCATGATTACCAAACCCGAATTCGTTCTTTTTGACGAAGCAGTCAGCGCATTGGATGTATCTGTTCAGGCTCAGGTACTCAATATGATCAAAGACCTACAGCGGGACGTGGGGTTTTCCGCTATTTTCATTTCCCATGATTTGGCCGCCACACGTTATGTCGCATCCCGAATCGCCGTATTCTATGCCGGTAAAATGGTAGAAGACGCTCCCTCCGGTCATTTTTATGAAACCGCCAGCCAGCCTTATTCCAAAGGCCTGCAGTTCGCCAGTGGATTATTGGATAATCCCGACTTTGAATTGAAACTCGGGGAAAACACCAAAGTCATTACCGGTTGCTCTCTAAACGATCGTTGCCCTTTAGCCTATGACCTTTGCAAACGTGAGTCACCGCCACTGCGACATTTCGATCAGGGATTAAGGGTTGCCTGTCATTTGAACGAAGAATAAATACCAACCCAGTAACTCCTGCCGACCAGTAACTCTTGCCGGTAAAGACCTTGAATTACACCTACAACTCCGCTTCATCCGAAACAGCAGCCAGATTTTTTCACTCCCACCTACCTGCCAGCTGGAGCTGATTTGATTGCCAATAAAAAGGCCAGTTGAGTTACATGCCCTCCTTTACCGTTTAAGCAGACGTTGCCGAAAAATAATGTCCTTTAAGTTCACAGCAGAAGTCAAATCTCAACCATTCTAATTTTTAAGCAACGCCGTTAATTTAGTCTCAACATCAACGACCAGGGCGGGATCGGGGGTACGTCCCGCTTCGATCAGACGCCTGCCCACCATGTATGCTTTAGAATCATTTACCGCATCCACCGCCAACAACTTTCCCGCTCCATAATACCAGTGAGAAATCGCCCCCTCCTTCTCCCCCGGACGCATCACAATCTGGTCATGGCCGGTTCCAAGGCCGGCTATTTGTAAGCGGGCTTCGTATTGATCAGACCAGAACCAGGGCTTGGCGACATATATTCTTTCACCCCCCATCAGATTTTCAGCGACGCATTCCCCCATGTCGATGGCATTGCCCACACTTTCAAGGCGTAACCATCCTCCATTGTTCGGAAATGATGCACAATCCCCAGCTGCCCATATGGATGGATCCGACGTACGGCAGTGCTCATCTGTTTGAATTCCTCCATTGATTTCAATTCCTGCGTCTTCAGCGAGTGTTGTATTCGGAACAATGCCAACCCCCACCAGTACGCAGTCCGCCTCTACCGTAGAGCCATCAGATAGCTCTGCACCGCTTACCTTCCCATTACCCACCTGCTCACCGCTTAACTGCCCGTCACTCACAAGGCGTTGCAATCCCACATCTTCGCGGATATCAACCCCTTTGGATTGATGCAATTGTCGAAAATAGTCTGAAGTGGGCTCCGCAGCGACCCGTTGCAGAATTCGGGGAGCTGCTTCAACCAGAGTCACATTCAGGTCTTTTTTGATGGCGGCTGCCGCTAGCTCCAGACCGATATAACCTCCACCAACAACCAGAACATTCTTTGCATTCTCGAATGCTTTTGCGATATTGTCAGCGTCTCTTAGATCCCGCAAACCATAGACGCCCTGCAAACCACCGGTCACACTTTCTGGAAGCTGCCTGACAGTAGCTCCTGTGGCGAAAACCAAAGCATCATACTGCTCGTCTCCGCCATCGAAGTAGAGCTTTTTTGACTCAGCATCAATGCGCTGTACTTTTTTTGGGCGAATAACCCGATTTCGTTCTGCTGAAAAAAACTATCGGCGCGTAATTCGAGGTTTTCCCGCCCCGTTTCCCCCAGCAGATAAGCCTTAGACAATGGAGGTCGATCATAGGGAATCATTCCCTCATCCCCATAAAGTGAAATGGAATTGGAAAATCCCAGCTCCCGAAGTTTACGGGCAACAGAGAAGCCAGCCAAACCGGCTCCTACAATGGCTACTTTTTTCATAATGTCCTGCACATCAGACTATTTGGTCACGCTTTTAGGATCAAATTGTTAAACGATATCGTAGCGCCACCGGAAATGTTCGCGCCACTTTATTTCTTTCTTTTCTCTCAGATACCTGAATTAATGATTGTCTGGGTCTGAATTCCAGCTTGGGTCCTAACCGGGATTCTGGCTTGAATTCCGGTTTCAATTCCGGCTTGAATTCTGAACAGGGTCTGAGTCCAAAACTGATTCATCCCAGTCCGGGACCGTGCACAAAACCCCTCAACGGCGTTAGACACGACAACAAATGCAGACATGACAATGAAATGAAGAACAGTCTCTAATAAGCGCAATTGTAGCTCATTACATTCCAGTCACAACCCGTTTTCCTGATATCCTTGCCTCATCTGAAGAACGATCACTCACCCTGTGTAAAATGAACCCCATCATCGAAAACCTACAAAGCCGTGCCACCGGTATTCCCCCTTCATTGACCCGGGTTTTAGCCAATGCTGCAATGGGAACGAAAGGAATTCTCCCCCTTTGGTTTGGTGAACCCAACGAGCCTACACCGGCATTTATTTGCGAATCCGCAGCATAATCAATGGCCTCCGGGGATACATTTTATTCTGAAAATTTGGGGCATCCTTTTTTGCGTCAAACCATTGCAGATTACTTAAGCAATCTCCATGATTCAGCTATCACCCAGGACCGTATAGCCATTACCGCCGCCGGAGCCAATGCCCTAAACCTGGCATTCCAGGTTCTATTAAATGAGGGAGACACGGTGGTGACACTGACACCCTCTTTCGTCAATCTGATTCGGATACCCGAGATTCAGGGCGCGAAGCTTGAGACCTTCTCGGTGGAATTCATCGAAGGAGAATGGAAACTGGACTGTGAAAGATTCATTGACGCTTGTGAGCACGCTAAAGTTGTATTAATCAATTCGCCCTCAAACCCCACCGGATTCACCCTATCCAGGGAGGAAATGACTTTCATCATGGACTCGCTTCGGGAAAGGGGTATTTGGCTAATATCTGATGAAGTTTATAGCAGGCTAGTTTTCAATACTGATAAGGCCGCGCCGTCTTTCCTGGACCTCGCAGGCCCCAAGGATAAACTTATCGTAGTCAATTCATTTTCCAAGGCCTGGAGCATGACTGGCTGGCGGCTGGGATGGTTGGTTCTCCCCAACGATCTTTCTCCAGTGATCGAAAAAATAACCGAATTTTCAATTTCTTGTACCCCGGTTTTCACCCAAAAGGCCGGTGCGACCGCCATATTGAACGGCGAGCCGTTTATTCAAAACACCGTGGACAAATTACGCAACGCAAGGAATTATGTGGTCAGTGCGTTAAACAAATATGAAGCGGTAACCTGCCCTCTACCCCAAGGAGCATTTTATGCTTTTTTCCACGTTAAAGATGTAGAAAACACATTCCAGTTCGCAGAAAAAATCATCCAGGAGGCGAAAGTTGGACTCGCGCCGGGGGAAGGTTTTTTACTAGAACAATCCGGTTGGTTTCGACTCTGTTTCGCCCAAACCGATCAGGTTTTACAGGAAGCTTTAAAGCGCCTCGATCCCATATTGAATGATCCAAAGGCCTTCTTTCAACAGGGGTAAAGAAAGGAAAAGCGATAAAGCCTGTCGACAGGACCCTGGGGGGTCGCAATCTAACTTCTCAATCTATCCTGGCTTCGCCGGCCTGGAAATCTGGTTTTAAAAAGTACTGATGCTATGCGAGTAACAGGAAATATGTTCGAGACAGTTTTCTCTCGGTGATTAGAGGTTTAAGTGCTGGAATGGAAGCCCTATAAAGCAGAATATCTTTAGGATTAAAACTTCTCCTAATGGGGCCATATTAATATTATTGAGGTGAATTCTGTCACTTATCTCTGTCACTTCTCTTTGTCAAATCCAGCTCCTCTCCACGCCCAATTGGCCCACGAGGTCACATGTATTCTATTATGTAGGTATACTGTCCTCAGGTTTTACTCGGCACCCGACATTCGTATCCATCTATTTACCAATGCCATGACATCAATTTCCACTGTGGTATTTTCATGATCCAGGACGCTACCAATACGTGGTCGCTGCTGATTCACATGATGGCAAGCATTAGTTTGTTACTTTGGGGCAGTCATACAGTACGCAACTCGGTAGAACGCTCATTTGCATCAACCCTGAATAGATTGGTTGCAGGCGCATCCGCCGCACCATTCAAGGCAATTGCCTCCGGTGTAATTGCGGCGCTATTGATGCAAAGCGCAACCGCAACCGCTCTTCTGGCAACCGGATTGTTGACTTCCGGTACGTTGACGCTAGTGGCCGCTATGGCTATTGTTCTCGGCGCTGATCTTGGTTCTGCGATTGCAGCTAGAATTCTGTATGTAGATCTGTCGTTGATGCCTTCCATATTATTGGTTGTTGGCATGCTTTTGAATTTGTCGATGTCAACCTGGCGTGGAAAATGTTTCGGCAGAATTCTGCTCGGGCTCGGATTGATGTTGATCTCAATTCAGCTGATGAAGCACACCATTGCACCTTTAACTGCCATACCACTGCCAGACGAATGGTTGCTTGTACTGAAGTCTGTGCCATGGTTGGCAATGATATTGGTAGCTGGTGCAACCTGGTTTTCCCATTCAAGTGTTGCTATGGTGTTAGTGATAGCAGCACTTTCCCAAAGTAGACTGCTACCACCGGACTTGTTTGCTCCAATGCTATTGGGCGTAAATATAGGCGCGGGATTAATCGTCTTGCCAATGGTTGGGATTTCCAATACGGAAGCCCGCAGTGTGGTGATCTCCAACATCCTATTACGGACAACCTTTGGATTGATTCTGTTATTCACCGTCCCATTCTGGATTGAATTTTTACCTCGCCTATCTCCTCAACCGGGCAGCCAGGTGGTTTTTCTGCATATCGGATTTAATCTTTTACTGGTGATATTATTTTTCCCGTTTTCCGCAAAGCTGGTCACCAGAGTATTGGACAAACTGAATCAAAGAGAATTAGAACGTTCAGCTTCATTGTCCATCGCTGCGGGCTCAGGGCTTGACCCGTCAATGTTACAGCAACCGACTTCGGCCTTATCCAGTGCGAGACGTGAAGCCTATCGCCTTGGGGACATCACCGAAACACTATTCTCACGCGCCTTGGGCATGTTTGCTGCAGATGATCAGTCGCAGATTGAACGTATTGTTGAATCCGACCGGGAAATCAATGCGCGTAACCGGGTGATTCATCAATATCTTTCAGAAGCCAGAAGACACATTTCTGACGCTGGTCTCGAACGCAGCCTCGATGAAATACTGCAATTTGCTTCTACCATGGAAAATATAGGAGATATAATTTCTCATAACCTCTCACGTCTGGCGGAAAAACGATTGGGTCGGGGAGTTATGTTTTCTACTGAGGGAATGCACGAGATTCAGCATATTCACGCAGAGGTTTTGGCATTGCTAGGTTCTGAAATCAATCGATTTGCGTCAAATGGAGAAATCGAACCCAAGAAAACCTACAAACAAGTAGACCACATTCGCCTTCTTTGCAATAAGAGTATTGCAAAGCACAGACGACGATTAAGCGATCATAAAGCCAACAGCATGGGAACGAGTTCGATTCATCAGGATACCGTGCGTGATCTGTTGCAAGTAGCAATACTTGTTGAACATATGGCAATTAGAGACTGATGGAGTTTTGGGTGGAATTGTGGGGACAGTATACCCAGCGGTCCAAACACCTATCGGCAATGGTCAACTAGATATCCTGTTTTTCAATACTCCATTAATTCCCTGTAAAACCTTCGCACATCTATCTGCATCCAAGGCATCAGCATGTGGCGATGCGAATTGTCCGGAGTCGTTATCAAAATAAAGCCCGGATGCGTCTTTAAATTCATCGGATAGCGCGGCCCTTACAAGTATATCTGCGCCAATTCGAATGTCGTTTCCCGGCACCCCAAAGGCATCCTTGACCATTTTGCTCGCGAGCATCGACCCAGGATTAACCGCGATAATTGATGGGACATTTGGACTCAAAGAAGCCGCCATTTCCCGTGACCACATGGTAATTGCAAGCTTGCTTTGGGCGTACATTTCAAAGTCAGGTAATTCCAGGTCTCCTGACAGCGCTCTTTGATCCACAGAAGACTGGGCCGCAGAGGACAAATTAATCACTCTTCCATCACTCTGTAACAATGGTAATAACATATGGGTCAGCAAATACGGCGCAAAGGTATTAACCACAAAGCGCACATCAAACCCATCTGGAGTAATCCGATTATTGGTATTAAAGACTCCAGCGTTATTAATTAAGACATCCAGTGATTGGTGATCAGCAGTAATTTTGTTTGCGAGACTCTCCACTTCATCCAGAATCGATAGATCCGCCACGTAACACACAATACTTCCCTTTGGGTTAGCCTCTAGCAGGCTGTTTTCCACCTGCTCCAGCTTGCTCTGATTACGTCCATGTAAAAGCAGATGGTGTCCGGACTCCCCGAGTACTTTGGCTGTTTCCAAACCAATGCCATCCGTCGCTCCGGTAATAAGAATTCGTTTTTTCATTTCTACCTCTATCTCTTTCTCGTTATGAATTCCGGGAACAGTATACCTATTAGAATCGCGATCAACTACAACCTTGTTGCCATGGACTGCCTATATGGTGTAAGACACAAATCAGAACTTCAAAGGGTTTTGTGCTCGCCATCGCACTGGAGGGCCAGCAGAGAAAGCCGAGTTTAAAGAAAGCTGGACAATCTGGTAACAGAAAGTTATCAATAACAATATCCAAATAACTGTCAGCAATAATCAAATAGGTATACTGTCCCCAGATACCAAACCACGTTCGAGGAAAAATTATGCAACACCACATTACCGCACTAATCGAATTGCTGGACGATAGTAGTGTGCTAAGCAGTGCAGACATCGCGCCCCGCTATCATGTTGATTGGGGTGGAGAAAACGCCTGCGAGCCGTCAGTCGTGTTGCGTCCGGTCGATACCGACGCCCTCAGGAGTGCGCTAGCCTATTGCAACGAAAACAAATTGGGCATAGTCACTCAAGGAGGCATGACTGGGCTCAGTGGAGGGGCAACACCTCTGGAAGGAGAAATAGTTTTGTCCATGGAACGTTTCAACGGAATTATCGAATTGGACCACCAGGGTATGACAATGACAGTCAAGGCAGGGACTCCATTGCAAGTTATCCAACAGGCCGCTGCGGACGCCGATTTACGATTTCCTCTGGACCTGGGTGCCAGAGGGTCCTGCCATATCGGTGGAAATGTGGCAACCAACGCTGGGGGTAATCAGGTGGTGCGTTTTGGTAGCGCCCGATCATTGGTGCTGGGTCTTGAGGCGGTGATGGCCGATGGCACCCCGATTCGCGCCATGAACAAAATGATAAAAAATAATGCAGGCTATGACCTTAAACATCTGTTTATCGGCTCTGAGGGCACTCTGGGCGTTATTACGGAATTGGTGCTACGTCTGTACCCCGGAAGCGAATCAAGAAAGACCGCCTTGTGTGCCCTTTCTGATTTCCAGGCTACCACCACCTTTCTAAAAAATATCATGGCGAATTTGCCCGGTGTCACGTCTTTTGAAGTTATGTGGAAAAGTTATGTCAATGCCATTTGCGAAGTCAGTGAACAAGCTCGCCAACCCTTTGATCAGCAATATGAACTCTATGTGTTACTGGAAGCTGAAGGATGCACTGACGAGCAATTTGAACAGGCTCTCTTTCAACAAATGGAAAATAACCTGGTTAAAGATGCGGTGATTGCCAATAGCGTCAAGGACAGTGATGCATTTTGGACCATCCGGGATGGTGTGGCCGACCTAATGACAACGCTGGCCGGTTTTGCCTCCTTTGATGTTGGCCTACCCATCAGTAAAATGAAAGAATTCATCGAATCTACTGACCAGGCACTAGAGGCTCGTTTCGAAAATATTCACAATTTACCTTTGGGGCACATTGCCGATGGTAATCTCCACTTCATCACCTGGACGGATAACCCAAACGACGTTTCAGCCATTTACGACTGCGTTTATGACATAGTCGCTAAATTCGGCGGCACAGTAACCGCAGAACACGGTGTGGGTGTAAGCAAACGAAAGTACCTACACCTGTGCCGCACCAGGGAAGAAATCACATTAATGAAAACCCTGAAGAAAACCATGGACCCCAACGGCATTCTGAATCCGGGTCGAATATTGGGTTAGTACAAGTGGGTTAGAACGGATAATATGACAATTCATTAACGGAAACGGTCAAGAGATAATCGCCATTTGAGAAGGATAATGCAGGATGAGAAAAAATGTATGGATCTCATCCTAATCTGCGTGGTTATTATTGAGTTGTTATTATTGATTATTACTGAATTGGTGAAAAAAAAATTGAACCAGATACAGAGTCAATCCCGACAGTGAGCTGGTCAAAAAACAGTCAGACAAACGAACATACTCGCTGAGGTATTCGAGTAGACTAACTCATTGAATAATAAAATCCCATCACTTACTTTGGCGACATCAGCACAAAAATACATAGCCGTGGCATTGGCCTTTTGCATTCTCGCCACACCCACTTTCGCGGCAACACCAGAGAAACATGGCATCAAGGTTCCTTCCACCATCTCTGTTGACGCAATACCCGTTTGTTTTGATTTTGGCTGTAAGTCACAGGAAATAGTAAGCCTGCCATTGACACGATGGTCCCAGATCGCAGAAATTTTTCTGCCTCCCGCCGACACTGCAAGGCAGGAGCGAAAACAGATTGCCGAAGCGGTGGGGACCATGGAGGCCCTGGTCGGTTTATATACGCCAACCCATAATGATCTTGCGTTTGGTCTACCTAAAGACGACAGTACGAACCGACCTACAGGGCAATTGGATTGCATTGATGAAGCCGTCAATACAACAACCTACATGCACCTGTTTGAAAAAAGCGGTTTCCTGAAACACCATACGGTTATTGAACAATCCTATCGACGCTCGCTTTTTATTCAGCATTGGGCAGGACAATTGGAGGAGCAGGCCACAGGGAAGCACTGGTCTGTTGACTCCTGGTTTTACCCAAATGGCTATCCTCCAATCATTCAGCAAACCAGCGATTGGAAGGATCTGAGTTTGTTGACCTGGTTAAAGCGCAAATTTAAGAAAAATAGGAAATAGGACTCTTTTTGATTACATCTGTTCTAATCCGATCAAGTTCTCCACTCGCCAAATAGGGATTTATCAGCATCAACTCAATAATGCATCGATGCGTCGGTAGAAACAAATATCAGGGAAATGAGAACTCCAAAAACGGACCTATCCTGCTCGATTCTGCATTCACTAAACCAGGATGCCAATCCCTGGCCAAAGCGAAAATCATTGGTAAATCGATCTGAAATATATTTTTTCTTATTTCAGTTTTTCTCTAGAATATGAAATAAAGGCTTTCTAATCGACTCCATTTGCAATACAATTTTTCTTATTTCAGAAACAGTATAGCTTTTCGAATTTAAATGAAACTAGAAGACTACCTGGCTGGTGGGTACACCCAGCAATACCAATATCGTAGTTTTAGCCCTACGCCGGTTAATCACGCCTGGTTGATTGATGACGGCGCTGTACAAAGTCTGCTTAGCGATGCTGACCGTATTCTTGGAGAGCTAAATGCCTTCTCCCAACTAGTACCTGATGTGGATTTCTTCATTCGCATGCACATCGCCAAAGAAGCAACTCAATCCAGTCGAATAGAAGGAACCAGAACCAATATCGAAGAAGCACTATTGGGAGCCCAGGACATCGAGCCTGAAAAGCGTAATGACTGGGAAGAAGTGCAAAACTATATTAAGGCGATTAATCAATCCATCGAACAATTACCCACACTTCCACTTTCCAACCGACTACTAAAACAAACCCATTACACCCTGATGCAGGGCGTTCGAGGAGAGGCAAAACAACCCGGAGAGTTTCGTGCTAGTCAGAACTGGATCGGGATGAGTTTAAAAAATGCGGTTTTTATTCCACCTCATCACGATGAAGTAGCAGAATTAATGAGCGATCTGGAAAAGTTCATACACAATGATTCGGTGCCTGTACCCCATCTGATTAAAATAGCAATCGCACATTATCAGTTTGAAACCATACATCCCTTTCTGGACGGTAATGGACGATTAGGTCGATTGTTCATCGCATTGTATTTCGCACACTTCGGATTGCTGCATAAGCCCGCTCTTTATCTTTCGGATTTCTTTGAGCGTAATAAAACAGCTTATGTAGACCATCTGATGGGAGTAAGAGAAGCCAATAAAATCAAGGAGTGGATTCTGTTTTTTCTTTATGGGGTTAAAGAAACTGCGGAAAACTCTATCCAGGTGTTTAAAGATATTCTCACACTTAAAGCGCATCTGGATAGTGAAGTCCTGCCACATTTCAGCACACGACGACAGGCAAATGCCCAGGCATTGGTACGTCATCTTTATCAAAAACCCCTGGTTACTATCAAAAGCATTGCAACACTCCTTGACGTCCAGATAAATACGGCAACCGATTTGATTAATGACTTTGTGCAATATGACATACTGCAGGAGATAACCGGAAATAGCCGAAATCAGATGTTTGGCTTTAGCCGCTATCTGTTGTTATTTAATGCCCGTTACCCAACTCAGCCGGACACAAATACCTAAGAAAAATACCTAAGCACAAATAATTGAGCATAACCGGTCAGGTACAAGGGGTTAGCGATGGATACATTTCCTATACTGCACTTTAATCCAAATCGACCTCCACTATGTCCATTGCTTTTCTTTACTTTTACCTGGCCAAAGAGAAATCGATCTGACACTAATCAACGTAGCAGATTCACACTTTGAGAGCAGTGCTCCGAAAGGCTTTGGATTTTGCCATCAATTGCATCAATATCATGCCTTCCGCAGACAGAGACCCAAAGGTCGTATTTCAAACCCTGCATTATTTAAACTGGCTTGGGATCATTGGAGTGCAGACCGTGAATGGAGCCACCTGCCATACCATTGGTGCATCAAAAGTAATGCAAAACGGCGTATTCACGAGGATTGGTCTGCGCCACCCAAGAGGTATCTCTATTTATCGGCCTGAGGATGGATTATTCGCCACTGACGGATCGGTTATCCCGTTATTGTTAAACCCGAGAGGTTCAGGCGCTGGCATTGGCCTTTAACAAAGTACCGAAGAACTTGAAGAAGCAAAGCAATACGTTTCAAGTCCATCGACCTCGATGTCGACCGCACAGGACTGGTACAGGAGTACATTGAATCCGGCAGCACCCTGCTCAATTTATTGTGAGGCCCGTGTACGTTACACCGTTTGTAATTCTGTGTGAACCCACTCCTTAAACGCTTCAATTTCAGCCAGGATCGGCCCTTCGTTATTAGCGCTTTTCTTAATAACAACATGGGACTGATGCAACGGTATCGGTTCTCCAACAATACGAATGGGCTTTCCCATTTGAATTGTCGTTTTCGCAAAGCGTTCGATCACAACTGCACAGCCAATGCTGAGGCAACAAGATCGCAAGCTAACACAGAAGTATCCACCTGTATTTTTGCAGCACTAGAAACGTCATGATGTATATCAAAGTAGCTCATGTAACGCGACCAATGATCATCGAACCCCAAAATATGAATGGGCTCGAGGTTGAGTAAGTCTATTGTGGACGAAATTTTTTTGCTGTCATCGAACCCACAAATCGGCACAATGAATTCATCTGGCAGTTTCCCAGAAGATTCTGTCTGTGTATTACTCGACATCAAAGCAATATCAATGTCAATTTTTTGTGTATCGACCGGTTCTGGCCAGATTGATGTCACAAACTTGAGCTTGATATTTGGATATTGTTGGCGAAAGTCGTTCAATCTGGGCGTTAGCCATGTCAACACAGCAATGGACGAACGGACGACTATGGTTCTTTTAATGTCTGAACCGAATAAACCATATGTTGCATGAGTTAACTTCTCCAAACCCTCTCGTACTGACAGTAGATATGCTTTACCTGCATCCGTTACCTGCACTTTTTTTGCATGGCGAACAAATAGATCATGCCCCAATTTGGCTTCAAGCGATTTAATTTGCTGGCTCACAGCAACCTGGGTTAACCCAAGCTCCCTTCCAGCCGCTGAGAATCCGGATAAGCGCGCTGCGGCTTCAAATGTTCTTAACCAGTTTAAGTTTATATTGGACTTCATCAATAAATAATTTATGGTCTTACTCTCTTATTATACTATTTAACTTAATCTAAAAAATTCATTATTCTTATCTATAAGAGCCGGTCGACTTACATGTCTACCGTCAAAGGTCGAATAACAGATCGAATAAAAGGTTGAATAAATGAACATTGAGCTACCCAGAGAGATCACCCAGGAGGAAATCGAAACCTATCACCGAGATGGCGTTGTACTGCTGGAGGGAATGTTTGATGATGGGTGGATAGAATTGTTAAAACAGGGTTTACATATAAACTGTGAGAAACCAACACGCCGTGCCCGCACCTGGGATCGCGATTCCCAGAATCGCACCATGTTTTGGGACAGTCAGGCGTGGCGTGGAATAAAGGAATACCAACAGTTTATCTTTCATTCTCCTGCCGCCCAGCTTGCTGGAAAACTGTTGCGATCCAAAGAAATAAACTTCTTCTTTGACGCAGTTTTTGTGCGTTCCCCAGGAGCACAGTTTTCAACCCCCTGGCATCAGGATGAGCCCTATTGGTCCATAGAAGGCTATGACACTTGCACTATATGGATGCCTCTTGTGCCTGTGAAAAAAGAAAGCGCTTTGGCCTATGTGCCCGGCTCACATTTAAGTAGCCAGGTGTTTGACCAATACAATTTTGGTGACCTGAATCCAGACGGTAAAACCGATGTGGATCAGGTAAATTTTTCCGGTATTGCTGAAGAGTCAATTCCCGATATCGACGAGAATCCCGAGCGATATGGGGTTGTGAGCTGGGATATGGAACCCGGAGATTGCATTGCTTTTAATAGTCGTATCCTGCATGGTGGTTCGGGAAAATTAGCGGAAGATCAGGATTTAAGGGTATTTACCAGTAAGTGGGTGGGTGACGATGTGCGCATAAAATTCAGGGAATGCGGGATGGACCCGGACCATAGCGATATTATGACGCAATATGGCCTAAAACCGGGGGAACGCCTGGGTACTGAGTTGTATCCCAGAGTTTGGCCGAAATCCTGATTACAATAGATCTCCCATATTAAGAGCATGTTAAAATCTTTATAAGCCGGTGCCGGTATTCTTACCCAGGCCAGCCCTTGAGTATTCTTTTAGATATCGCCTCTGATAGGTATCTCCTCTGAAAACCACTGAAAATCACCCTATCGAACGAATAGGAGCCGTCTCTCGCAGGGTAGTTCGGTACATCAACCGTCTTGTATTTTTCACATCATAGGGCGTTCCGGCATGAATCACTCGCCGATTGTCCCAAAGCACTGCATCTTTCGCTGTCCATTTATGTCGGTACTGAAACCCTAACTGACAGGCATGCTTCGTGAGATCACGGATAAATGCTTTTGCCTCATTCTGATCCCAGCCAACAATACCAATGGTCACCTGATTGCCAAAATACAGCCCAGGACGTCCCGTCAGGGGATGGGCTCTAACCAATGGTCTGACTACTTTCTTATGTTGTCTTTCTCCGGATAAACTATTCGAACCACCCAACTTTTGTTTTTCCAGATAATGATCCAGTCCTGACGCACAATGGATCATTTCAAGTTTTTCACAACGGCGTTTCTCATCTTCAGGTAATGTATCGTAAGCGTGATACATACAGGCAAACAGCGTATCGCCCCCCACATCCGGCACCTCCTTTGCATAAAGCAGGGAAGCTCTGGCAGCCACTTCATGGTGGATATGGTCAGAGTGCCACTCTAATTCCTGTTCGTCATTGTCTGGAGAAAATGAAACCAGGCCCTTGCCGACGTTTCCCACTACAAAAATCTCTTCATGATTTTCAAGCCTGGCTGCTTCCAACTCCGTCAGCTCAAGGTCACCCAGTGTCGAACTGAAATCAATCATTTGTTGTGGTGTTATCTCCTGTTCAGGAAAAATCAATATACCATGTATTTCCAGAGCAGCCTCAATGTCATTCACGGTTCCAGCGTCGGGTATGTCCGCCAGGGAGAGATTATGAACCCTAGCCCCTATCACTGAATCGGTTTTCTCAATCGTAATCATTTTTCTCTGGACATGTTTCCAGTCAGCCCAGCATCATTCGTGGATTCTATCAATTCATATCCTGCATAACCCAGGTAGAGAGGGATATTGCTAATCGACTTCATGTCATTAATATAAGTCTCTTTGGCTTCCACGGATAGTTCAAGGGAATCAAAGTCCTCGAGCGGAAGAAGGTATTGGTGGCGTTTTGTGGCCTTATTTCTTTCGGTATCATATCGCCACCCCCGGAGATAGTGAAAAGCCATCCAGCGATTGTGCTCCGATCGAGCGATCTTATTAAATAAGCCGATAAAATCCGCAGGAAAATTCAGATAAGTATAGTTTTTTCCAATTTCATCCCATTTTGCAACGCTAAAAGAAGAATCCAACAATTTCATTTTTCGGAAAAGCGTTTGCCTGTTTTGTTCCACCAGATCAGCTTCTGGAGGTTTTCCTTTTGCCTTTCTTTTGACCAATCCCATGGCGAGCAATTTGATGTCCATGTGCATGGCCTGGGCGCGACTTGAGTCTCGATCATCGATGCCTGCACCCTCCAGCCATGCTTTTTCCAAATCCGAAACATGGACCTTTTCTCCATTACCAATTCCGCCATCAAGACTATAGTCATAATGGATGGTTTTAGCGATGGTATCCATTTTTGAATCCAGGAGATTCTCCTTCGTGGCGACTTCCGACAGATCGCCAAAACTGCGTAGATTAGGAAAAAGGCTGTTTTTTTCATTGAGGTATTTTCCGATTCCTTTTTCTGTCTGGAGTGCCACCAGAATCATCGGCATCCGAGCATTGGATGCTACGGCATCAATATAGGTTGTGTCCTGGAGATTAATCGCAATATCCAGATTCTGATCCTGGTCCCCTGTCGCAATAATGATATTAGTGATGTTTTGGTTTTCCCAGACTGGATCAGAAAAAAAGTCGCTAGTATCGTAGCTATTAGTTACGGCTTGGACATTAATAAACGGAACTCTGCCAATAGCAGTAAACTGCTTACCCAATTTCTGGACAAATCTTATGGCGTCAGATCCAACACTGTATATCGTCAGTAAGTTCTGATTGGGCAAATGTGCTATCGACATGACCTGAAAAATGATTTCCATTGCCAAATCTGAATCCCCCACCACCACGATCCCCCAGGGGGCATCAGTCTCAATAATCGATGGCTGTTTTCCGAATATGGAGTAATTGCGAAGAAGGTCTTTGGCGATCAGTTCATTGAACGACTGGGCAACAACATCGGTTTCTCTTCGCCTGTCGACGATCTGTTTTCGGAATAATACGCTGAGTTTTTTATTCTCAATGCGAACCGTCATTGCCCTTTTTTCCTGGTCAGGCATTAACTCCAGCATCCTCGCCGTTACACGCATATTTTGCTGATCATTTCCCAACGAAATAATACAGTTTTTCATCTTCCCTAAATTCAGGCTTTTTAGCGCCGATTCAATCTCTTGCTGTATGACCCCGAAGCCCCGGCTCTTCATGGAAGATACATCGCCACGCTCCATACCAGGCTCAATCACAACCACTCCCGTGGGATCATCCCAGTTTTTCAACAAGGCTGAATTCTGGTCGTCCAGTCCAATGATTAAAACGTAATTCGCATTTTGTGCCTGCTTGACAGCCAATGCATTTGCTACTCGTTTGGCGAATATCATTCCCGTTCCGAAAAACACCGTCGCAGCGCAGAGCAGTTTAGCGAAATCCAAAAAATTATTGTCATCATGGGGATAATCAAATAAAAAAAGAGCAACAGTATTGTTGATCACATCCAGCACTCCAACAGTCTCTGTAGATATGTTGAATCCGGTGACAGATAAAGCAATAGCAAGAACTGTCAATATTGTCAGAACTTTTCTTCGACGACTAATTGTCCATCTTAAAAACCGATACACAATGTCCATGATATAGGTGGTGTGCCTTCCCCTCACTGAAAAAGTGAATAAAGAGAAGGGGTGGGAGAGCATCGCCCTCGCTTTTTGCCTGGAGAACGATGACATCATCCAGCTATCCTGTCTTCATTGATCCGAGTTTTTCGGTCTTGAATTATAGTCCTGCGCTCCATAATTTCGATTCATTCCATATCCATTCAGACATCATCCATACATATGTACGATTCGCGACTCTCCTCGAATAGCGCCCTTCATTGGCTCTAACCATTTATTGGCAACCACGTAGCTCACCTCACATAAGCCGCTTGTATAGCCACCCTCATACAGTCAACAAGGATTGTTATACCAACTTCGAACCTATCCGTTTATCGCCATTAAGTCAATATAGTACATTGTTGCTCACCGTGAAAGCACTGCATCCCTGCAAATATTAGTTTCCCGGAAACTACTATTTATCTAGCATCCGACACAACCATAATTCAGGAGACTTAAACGTTACATTAACGTTTAAGTCTCAAACTATTTGTTAACAGGCTCGTTGAGTTCGATTGGGTAACCATCTGGATCTTTAATAAAGGCCAGAATTCGCGTTCCGTTTTTCATTGGAGACGGCTCTTTTATGAACTCAACACCCTCAGATTTCAGGTATTCGCCTGCGGCGTAAACATCAGATACTTTTAGCGCAATATGCCCCCATGCATTTCCACGGTCATAGGGCGTCTCTTGATCCCAGTTGTAGGTTAGCTCAATAGTAGTGCCGTCATCTTCGCCCTGATACCCAATGAAAGTGTTGGTGAACTTGCCTTCTGGATATTCATTTTGTCGAAGAATTTTCATACCCAAAATACGAACATAAAAGTCCAGTGTTTTGTCGAGATCACTAACGCGCAGCATGGTGTGATCGATTCTAAAATCGGGTCTCGGTTTATTTGTATCGTTCATTTGTCTTGGTTTTAGATTCACTGTTAATCTGCTGATTGAAGATGTACCGATGTCGCATCCACAACCAACTCCTGGAATTGGCGCACACTGACTTCCCAATGAGGCGAAAGATAGCCCCCCATCTTTGAGACATCGGACAATCTTCCCTGTTGTAAACGTTCACATATCGCGTGATCCTCCTTGTGTACGTTATACCAAAGTGTTTTTAGCTTCTCCACTTCATCAGCTGATAACGCACTATCTTCATGAACGTAGATAACACGACTTTGCTTCGTCTCTCCCGTCCCCATCGGCATATTCAAATGTACTCCTACCTGATCTGGAGCATAGGTACCCATGACAAAATTGGGAAATAGCGTTAGATACCGTGATGTCACCGCAAGGGTCGTGGCAGTATCTTCCCCCGGAGTTTCGTCAATATCACAGGCGCTTCCCAGACAATGTAAATCCGAGATAGTATAGTGATCGGTTAGTGGCTGATTGGTGGTTGTTTTATGAACAAACTGGACATGATAGGGCTCGATAAAATTCTCCATCAACAACTTCCAGTTAGTATTAACCACGCCAAAATCAATTGTCGCAACGGGTTTCACCTTGTTAATGGGCAAATCACCAATTTGGTTTTTTAGCGGCTGCAGGAAGACTTCAAAATCTTGTGCTTTCCCATCAATATTGACAAAAACCCAGTCGTGCCAGGTTTCACATCGAACCGATACCAAACCATTTTCCTCCAGGGAAAACTCCTTGGGCGGTGCTATGTCATGCCCACCAAAAAACGGCGTTGCCTTAAGCTCACCTAACAGATTGTATGCCCAATAATGATATGGACACTGAATCATTTTACCTGTGTTTTTCGGTTCATCAATTAACTTTAAACAACGATGCCGGCACACATTATGAAAGGCACCAATCTCATTGTTTGCGTTACGCACCAAAAATAGCGGCTTACCTGCTACTGTGATAGGTTGAACATCGCCAACTTGACTTAGCTGGTGAGCGAACCCGACAAATACCCAGTTATTTACGAAAATGGTTTCGTTTTCAACTGCCCTAAAATCTGGACTGGTATAGGCAAAGTCAGGTAACCCATGTTTTACCGAAGACTCATCGTTTTTGAAATGATCCAGAGAACTCACGGCCTTCATCTCCTGATTATGACCCATTACGACCCAGTGGGCATATCGTCCTGATCGATTCCCGGGACATGGGTAACGCCTGATAGCTCTTTCCAATTGACCGGATAAGCCGCATAAAAAATAACCGCTTTATCATCCGCTTCGTAAATGACGTGGTTATCTTTTGGGACATACATGAGATCACCTGGGTTCAGCTCATAACCCTCCCCATCTACAACCAAACGAAATGTGCCCTGAAAACAATAGATGATTTCATCGCAGGTCAAATCCCAGGGAACAGAAACATTATTCAGGAAGTTTATGCCTCCTGCCATACTGGCTCCCATCCTGGTGTTGATAAAGGGTTTGATAAAAGTACCGCCTTCTTCCAGGTTTTCCAGACGGTCTGAAATTTCACTCATTCTATATACAGATGGTTTATTCATTTTTCGCTCATTTATTTAGTGTTTGGGCTAATTACCCGGATTATGATATTTATTTGGTCGGTTGGGTATCTAACACTGATACCCAGGTGCAGAACTGATGAGTCTATTATCAAATGAGTGCTTATAATAGCGATATCTATCATTTTATTGCTGAGAATATCTCAGCATTTTGAAATCATGAAAACAGACAAACGCCCTTTACCATTGACTGCATTACGTGCCTTTGAGGCTGTGTCGAGACATGCCCACATAAAAGAGACTGCTAATGAGCTTAACGTTACACCTTCCGCGATCAGTCACCTTATAAAACGACTAGAAGATGATCTTGGAGTAAAATTAGTTCAGAAAACAGGTAGAAACATCAAGCTTACTGATAAGGGAAACAAATTAGCTCCGGTGTTACAAGAAGCATTCCAAACCCTTGCTAAAGCCGTAAATAAAACCCGCGATAAGGCCAATAATTATACGTTAACAATCAGTTTACGCCCTTACTTTTCGGCGAAGTGGTTAGCTCCACGACTCAATCATTTTTGGTCGGAAAACCCAAATGTACAATTACATTTACACCACTCTAACGAAACCATTGACTTCAATACCCAGTCGGTTGATCTCGCCATAGAGTGGTCTAAAGGCGATCGGATCGACGTCAACTACCACAAACTTATCCCTGGAGTTTTGGTACCAATATTTAGTCCTAATATGCCGGGCGCAGAAAAAATACATCAACCGAATGACTTGCTGAGTCACACATTGCTAATGGAAGTCGGAATTGACAGCTGGTCGGAATGGTTTCGCGCAGTAGGGGGGAAATCAGAAACCTCAACGAATTCACTATTTGGACGATAGTAATGTCAGGTTGCAGGCTGCCCTGAGCGGGCAGGGCATTGAATTAAGTTGTCGCGAATTGGTCAACAATGAAATTGAAAGCGGGCAGCTAATCGCACCGTTCGATAGCAGTGTAGACGCCTATTCATACTACCTCGTAGAGCCCAAACATGAACGTCCCTCAAAACTCGCGCAACAGTTTAAAACATGGATCATTCGTGAAACAACAGACCGCTAGCTCAATTTTTCATGCGCTGAAAATGCGAGCCGACTCGCCTTGCTTTGCAACTGATAAATCGATCCAAAGTCCCTGGGAGCTGGCAGTGGAATCCGAATGGGAACCTGGCTCATTCTAGGTTCAATAGTGGATTCTCCACAGAGCATTCGACCATCATACTCTTCAATGGAGGGCAATTTGGATATAGCGCCCATAATGGGAAATGCATCCGCCGCAGTTATCTCATATAGCAGCAATCGACGGTCATAACGGGAACGATTGGTATCCGAACCATGGACCAGTCGAACATGATGCAAACTGATCGAACCTGCGGGCGCAGTAATCACCCTGGCTTGGTTGGTATCAATTTCATCTGGACTAATCGCACCCACGAATTCTCCATTAGAATGATGGTTGTATATTTGTCCACGATGGGAACCGGGCAGAAAAAGCAACGGACCATTATCCACCGTCATGTCATCAAGCATTACCCCAACAGCAAGGATGTCATCGTTGGTATGGGGATAGAAGGCCCAATCCTGATGCCATTCCACTGCCGCACCATATCCGGCTCGTTTCATATTTAGTTTGGAGGTGTGCAAACGAAGATTTGCTCCAAGCAACTCCCGCACTGGTTCAAGAAGACAATCGTGGCGCATTAAGTTCCTGCAAGAAGACATCTGCAAATGGGGCAATTTGATTCGTCGAATACGGGGAGCTTGTGTACTATGGCTTTCTTCAAGATCAATGCGATCATCGGATTGCTTCATCCCCTTAGCAATTACATTGAACTGTTCCAGCTCCGAATGAATAGCAGAAAGCATCTCCCCCGGGATCTGGTTTTCTAATAGCAGATAACCCTGCTCCTGATAGTTTTGATATTGTGATGGTGTCAGCATGAATAAATGGGTTTAGCACCAGGTTTCTCTAATTGGGTTCATGATGTTGGATTCGTGATGTTGACGTGATATTGGGTTCCTTACACTACGTTCCGTGCTCAGGGACACCCAACCAGGCCAACTTCTCCATAGTTAATTAGTGTATTGACTGTTTTTAAAAAGCGCAACCAAAGCGCCTGAAGCCACTTACGCTCTCCGACGCATTTAACACACCTCCAAACTCCCTTCATCACCCTCCAGGGACGTTCTTAAAGACCCAGCCAGATTAGCTTTTTTAAAGAAGTTGAGTTCTAATGGGAACACTGGTTGCCATTAGGGTGTGAACGGCGCTGAAGTTCATGAATGCTGGGAATCCACTATTCAATAATTGTATTTATCCAGAGGATGAGGGAACGGAAGTGGAACAGTCAAAAATGGGATACTCAAATCGTATGAATAAAGGAATTTTTTCGGTCTTTTCGCTTATTGGTTTTCTTTGTATACAAACCACATTTGCTCTGCCTGCAGTTGCGAACCCGAAATTCCGGCTCAAATATGAAGCAGACAGCAAAGCCATCCATTTCCAGGGAAGAATTACTCCCCGAGCCTATAAAAAGATAAAGGAACTGATGAAAGGGGGTGCTGAAACGCTTGTGATAGATAGCCGGGGCGGGTTCATCTACCCAGCTTTGTCCATTGCAAACCTGGTTGCCAAACATGAGTTGAAGGTCATTTCTTCACAAGTATGTTACTCCGCCTGTGTGCTTATTTTCATCGCAGGGAAATATAGATACGCACTGGAGCATACCAAATTTGGATTCCACCAGATTGGAATAGACAACAAAGGGGGATTTGATGAACCCGGATCCCCTTATTATTATCGTTTAAGGGCCAAGGAAAGCTCACTCAAAAAAAGATACATCGAAATGGGAATAGATCCAGAGTTTATCCACAAAGCATTTTCGATTCCTAAAAAAGAATTATGGGAGCCTCCATTGTATGAGTTGATGAAAGCAAAGATCATCACTCGATTAATCAGCAGTAGTGAGTTTAATTATTACCAACCTTATCGTAAGTAAATATAAGAATAGGGTTCTTTGCTGAGAATCATGGCTGGAGGCATCAATCCCACCTCGAATACTGGCGCCCTCTTTGAGTTGAAAGCAACCGCATAAGAATTGTCTAAAATGGTTTTTGCTGTGTGTCTCAGTCTGGAATCCGGATTTGGGATGGGATTCTGAATTTGTTCAGATAGCTCCTGCATGTACCTAAAAGGCCTTACTGAACAGTTCTTGACAATATAGCATGCGTAACATAGGTTACATAAATCATCCGATAGATTCATTTTAATATTTGTATTTAGATCAATTAGCGCGGATTTAAATGTCGTTGATAAAAAATCCATGATTTGGCAATGCGATATTTGATGTCGACGTTTAACAACGCGATAATAGATATTGATTGTCATTAATCCTTACAACACTAATCAATTAGAGGCCATATCGATGAAACAAAAAATAAATTCTCTGGCGGTGGGAGTTCTTACGGCTGCTTTCGTTTTCGGAAGCGCATCAACTCAAGCAGCTGAGTGCACCAACGACACCTGGAACAAGGTCATGAGCCGCGGCAAAATGGTGGTCGGAGTAAAAGCTGACTATAAACCCTGGGGATATCGTGATTCCAGCGGAGCCATCGTGGGCATGGAAGTTGACATGGCTCAGGCAGCTGCTGATGCCATGGGCGTTGAACTGGAAACAGTGGCAGTCCAATCCTCCAATCGAATGCAGTTTTTAGAGCAGGGGAAAATTGACATGATGATTGCAACCATGTCCGACCGTCCCGACCGAAGAAAGATTGTTGGAATCGTCCAGCCCAACTACTACACTTCTGGCACCAATATCATGTCCCCCAAAGCAGTGGGCATTAGTTCCTGGGAAGACCTACGAGGAAAACCCGTATGCGGGAAACAGGGTGCTTTTTATAACAAAGTGGTCAATGAGAGATACGGTGCAGAAATCATTGCATTCACTGGAAATGCGGAATCCAAACAGGCGTTACGGGACAAAAAGTGCCTTGCATGGGTTTATGATGATTCGTCCATCATGTCCGATCTCGCTTCCGGTGAATACGACGAGTTTGAGATGCCTCTCAATAGCGAAGATGACAATCCCTGGGGATTGGCCGTTCCTATTGCTGAAAAAGACTGCGTCTTTGGCAACTTCATGTCTGGCCTGACTTTCAACATGCACCAGTCCGGAAAACTGATTGAAATGGAGAAAAAATGGGGCATCCAGGCGACCCAATATCTTGAAAACCAGACAGAGCGTTTCGCTGACTGGATTCAGGAATAATGCCAGCTAAAACCAGTTCTAGCTAATACTTTGAAAAATACCTAACAAACAAATATCGCCTATTGATCGCGCCTATTGTTTGTTAGGTTATCGCCACCCTGGGGATTCCACTAAACAGATCCTCGGGGAATCGAGTCTTCCATACCTCGTCAGAAATCACCACGGGAATCCAGATTGAACGCCTTTCAACAGTATTTCTTTGATCTCGCACAGGAATACCCCAAGTGGAATTTTATCTTCTTCTATGACCCCGTTCAGGCAGACCGGGTCCTGTCTGGTCTATGGATGACGGTCAAACTTTCCGTTGTTTGTGTCATTCTCAGTGTTCTTATCGGTTTGATTGGTGCCTGGCTGCAGGGCGCAAAATCCCAACTCCTGAGAAGCTTCGTACAGGGATATATTCAGTTTTTCAGAAACACTCCCCCACTAATCCAACTACTTTTTTTCTATTTTGCACTAGGTCAATTTACGCCGACCTACTCACCCGACGGTTGGCTGGAAGTACCCATCATTTCCAACGTTGGCTGGGCAATCATTTCATTGTCCTTTTTTGCAGGAGCCTTTAACGTTGAAATTTTTCGTGCTGGTATTGAAGCGATTCCAGAATCAACCCAGGAAGCCGCAGAAGCGCTGGGAATGAGTCGATCCCAGAATTTCGTTTATGTTGTTCTTCCTCTGGCTTTTCGAGTTAGTCTACCCGCACTGAATAACAATCTTGTGAATCTGGTCAAAACAACGACCCAGGCACTTGCCATTGCAGTTCCTGAGCTGCTTTATCAAATGGTCAGTATCTATAACGATTACTCCACTGCACAAAATGCCTGTATGGTGATTTTGTTTATCGTGTACATTCTGTTAGTAGGTGTTCTCGTGCTTGCAATGAACAGTTGGGAAAGAGCCACTCGAATACCGGGGTATGGTCATTAGGATGAAAATACTAAAACCAATTCCAGGAATTTCGCAGCAGCAGAATGCCAGCACCGCTAGAAATGACTTACCCGTATTAAAGCCATTTCGCTACTCCAACCCATCCGGAGAATTTGATCGAATTTTATTTAGCCAATGGCTGGGGCATCTCCCTTTTTGGAAAATTTCAGCTATCTTTGCCCTAATTCTAATTTGGCCACTGGCCAGTTTCGCGCAAACTGGATTTAATATGGTTAATGCTTTTGAAGCCCTGTGGCGATGGCTACCTTTCCTTATGAGTAAAGGTTTTGTGCTTAATGTCGTTATCAGTTTTTTTACCATGCTAATTGGTACCGTAGCCGGGATTTTGCTTGGACTTGGACAAATTTCTCCCGTTCGCTTTCTGTCACGAACGTGCTGGTTCATTACTCAGTTGTTTAGGAACTCTCCCTGGTTGGTACTGCTTTTTATAGTGATGCTTACCTTTCCATTTGAGGTTGAAATAGCAGGGGTAGTTTTTTCCATTCCGGATTGGATGAAAGCGGTATTTGGTCTATCGCTACCAATTATGGCAAACATTTCAGAAATTGTTCGCGGTGGAATTCAGTCAGTACCAACAGGGCAGTGGGAAGCCGCAGAATCATTAGCCTACACCCGATCCCAAACTCTGTGGTTAGTCATATTACCCCAGTGTTTTAAGCGTATGATTCCCCCCTGGATGAATTGGTATGCCATTCTCACTATGGCAACACCACTGGTTTCACTGTTAAGAGTTGAAGAATTGGTTACGTTATCCAGACAGGCAATGGAATCAGAGAACAACCATCCTGAATTACTTGTTCCGTTTTTCGGGTTCGCCCTGTTTATCTTTTTTGTCTATTGCTACCCCATTGCAAAGTTGACGTTGTCTCTGGAAAAACGGTTTACGGTGAAACAGTAACTATAACCATCATCATGAAAAATTGAGCATGAGCGAACAACCTCTGGTATCGATCAGGAATGTCCATAAGTCATTCGGTTCACTTGAAGTATTAAAGGGCGTTTCACTGGACGTAAAAAAGGGTGAAGTTATTTGCATCATCGGTCCTTCCGGGTCGGGGAAATCGACATTAATTCGCTGCATTAACGCCTTAAACACCATTGACTCTGGTTCGATAAAAGTCGAAGGCATGGAAGTGCATGATCCCAATCTCGATAAACTCGAGCTGCGTAAAAAAGTGGGCATGGTATTCCAGCAATACAATCTTTTCCCTCATAAAACAGCGCTGGAAAATATCATGATGGCGCCACTAAAAGTCCTAAAGCAGCCCAAAGATGAGGTTGAGGAACGGGCCCGCCAACTGATTAAAAGGGTTAATCTCGAAGGAAAAGAAAATGGCTATCCCGGCGAGTTATCCGGTGGTCAGCAACAAAGAGTAGCCATCGCAAGGTCTTTGGCAATGAACCCCGATGTGATGTTGTTCGATGAAGTCACTGCAGCGCTGGACCCCGAAACCGTCAAAGAGGTACTCACGACCATCAAAGACCTCGCTGAAGGGGGCATGACCTGTATTCTGGTCACCCATGAAATGGGGTTTGCCCGGGAAATTGCAGACCACATTTACTTTACCGACCGAGGCGTCATCGTCGAACACGGGCCACCGTCTACCTTTTTCTCTCAAGCGAAAGACCCTCGTACCAGGGAGTTTCTTAGCCAGATTCTCTAGCCGGATTCTCTAGTTGGACGATCCAGGCTTATTATCTCTCGCTAATAAGACATTTTTCGAAGCCCTGTTGTAGCTGCACACACCGAAATCATCACCATGATGCAAACTCACTCACTGCCGAATCACGCCTCTGTTATTGTTATCGGTGGCGGAGTCATGGGGTGTTCGACGCTCTATCATCTTGCGAAACAAGGGGTCAGTGATGCCATTCTACTGGAACGAAATCAGCTTACTTCAGGCACAACCTGGCATTCCGCTGCTCAGGTTCGGGCGCTCCGATCCACACGAAATCTGACAGATTTAATCAAATATTCAATTTCACTTTATGGTTCCCTGGAGGAAGAAACAGGCCAACAAACCGGCTGGATTAACAAAGGCTCGCTTTCCATTGCCACAAACCATGATCGCTTGATGCATATCAAACGTCAGGAGTCATTAGCCCATTTGTTTGGTGTTGAGGCAAGTTCCATTTCTACCGCGGAAGCGAAGGAGCGCTGGCCTTTGATGAACGCCGAGGATGTCATTGGTGCAGTATGGTCCCCTGGTGATGGTCGAGTCAGTCCATCGGACCTATGCGCCGCCCTGGCCAAAGGAGCGAAAAACAGAGGGGCGAAAATTTTTGAAAACACTTCCGTTACAGACATTATTACCGAAGGAAACAGGATTATAGGTATTGAGACTCCGGGGGGACAGATCAAGTGCGATGCGATTGCATTGTGTACTGGTCTTTGGAGCAGAAAGAGCGCGGCGCTGGCAGGAGTTAATATTCCTGTTTGGCCTTGTGAACACTTTTATCTGTTAACTAAACCCGTGGACGGGATAACCGGAAACATGCCAACACTATCAGATCATGATGGGCACCTCTATATTCGTGATGATTCCGGAGGATTGTTGGTGGGTTGTTTCGAACCAATGGGAAAGCCTATTTCACCGGAACAGATTGGTGAAAATACCCCGTTTCAATTGCTAGCAGAGGATTGGGATCACTTCGAACCAATGATGATGAATGCCTTACACCGATTGCCATGCCTTGAAACTGCCGAAGTTAAAATGCTATTGAATGGACCAGAGAGCTTCACTCCAGATGGTTCCTTCCTACTTGGAGAAAGCGCTGAAACCAAAGGTTTATTCCTTGGATGTGGCATGAATTCCGTTGGCGTCGCAACGGGAGGAGGCGCAGGTATGGCACTCGCTCATTGCATCACTCACGGTCACACCCCCACAGACCTCCATGAAGCAGATCCCAAGCGTTTTCCCGATTGTTTCAATTCTGTTGAAGCCTTAACTGCACGGATTCCTGAGGTATTGGGTGAACACTACGCCATTACTTATCCCGGTTATCAGTTTTCTACGGCTCGAAATCTCCGTACCACACCTCTCCATCAGAAGTGGACAGAGAACCAACCGTATTTTGGTCAGTTCGGCGGCTGGGAACGCCCTCTTTATTTCAACTGCCCAGACGATCCCGTTTTAGGTTTTGGCAAGCCATCATGGTTTGATCAGGTTGGTGTAGAGGTGAAACAGGCCCATGAAAAAGTCGCAATTTTTGATCAATCTACGTTCGGGAAAATCAGCGTTACAGGGCCTGACGCTGAAACATTCCTGAACAGGGTCTGTGCAAACAATATGCGTCAACCCGTGGGTCGCATCATCTACACTGCAATGCTGAACCAGCGAGGAGGCTTTGAAAGCGATCTTACCGCCTTACGCTTGAGCGATGAATCCTATCGGCTATATGTGGGTACCAGCGCAATCAAAAGAGATTTGTCATGGCTTCGGGGGCACCTTCTTGATGGTGAACGTGTTCGGATTGTCAACGAGACTGAACAATATGCAGTAATTGGTCTCATGGGTCCCGAAACGAAACGTGTAATGAATGAAATTGGCGCTCCATACCTGAATGAAATTCGATATTTCCATCACGCTCAATTGGACATTGCAGGATTACCTGTTACCGCAAGCAGGTTATCCTATGTTGGAGAGTCGGGTTGGGAGATAACCTGCGAAACTACAGACGCTCCTGTTTTATTTGATTTGTTCGCTTCAGCCGGCGCCAAACCAGCGGGGATCTTTACTCAAACTTCCATGCGCATCGAAAAAGGGTTTCTTGCTTACGGTCATGATCTTGATACCGATGTAACCCCCTTGCAAGCAGGTCTTGGCTTCGCTCTGGATTGGAATTCGAACTTCATTGGCCGACAGGCACTATCGAATTTGGTAGATCAGCCCCAGGATACCACCATCGTATCTGTGGCATTTAAAGAGAAGTCGGTTTACCCTCTAGGAAATGAACCTGTTTATTATGACGGATGCATTGTGGGAAAAACCACCTCTGCCGCGTTTGGCTATCGGGTGGATTCTCCCGTCGCTCTGGTCTCTCTCAAAACTGAAGGACTAAACTTCGATGATGTCACGGTACAGGTGGACATCGCTGGTCAACGCTTTGATGCGACGGTTTCGTCCAAAGCGCTGTTTGATCCCAAAGGAAAAAGAATGAAAGTCCAATGAAAAGGGACATAAACTACATCGCTCCATAAGGTTCAATGACCCTTAATTGGCCCATAATTGGTAAATACCTGTTTCTACTCTGATGGCTTGTCCAGTCGGCTTTCGCCTTAATCTCCTTTCAAGGCGGCTGCGTCTTTCATTGCATCTTCCCCTTTTTTCCAAAGATTTCCTTGCCATAACTCATCCAGTCCGGTTTCACCACTGGCGCCCTGGGTAACAAGGTAGTCGTAGTAGGAGGTTGGTTTAAGCCCAGTTAGGTTATAAAAATCAGGGCTACATCGACAATAAAAACCATTCGTCAAATATTCAAAGAACTCGGCTCTTGTGCTGCCAAATTCGTTTTCGAAATCGACCATTGATTGAGGGCGATATTCAATGTGTTTATCCATAGCCCGACCGAGATCGGCTGCGATATCTTCCATGGACTGGGGTATTGGCCCCGTAATGTCATAGAACTTGTTGCTGTGTTTAGCCGCACCTTCATTAAAAATGACTGCTGCTGCTTCGGCGATATCCCGGGTTGCAACAAAAGAGTTTTTAGCGGCACCCAAAGGGTTCGTAAACCAGCCTTCTGCATTGATGTTATCGCAGTCTGTTTTTAACAGGTGATTCATGAAAAAATTATTTCGCAGTACCGTCACATTCAGGCCTTCATCAATCAGCGCTTTTTCGCCCCACCAATAGTGCTGCAACATCAACGGAATCCCTGCTCCCTGGCGCGAAGAATGAACGTCAGGGTTATAGGAAGCAGTGTTTGTGTCAGCCCCCATACAACTGACACGGACAATGAGATCAATATTGGATTTTCTTCTACCTAGTTCCTTGCTAAACGCGAGATGCCCCTCCAGCATGGGGTCTAGTGAAGCGGAATACACCATGGAAACTCCCTGTAACGCCACGTCCCAGGTAGCGCTGTCATTAAGATCAAACTTCACCACATCATGAGCACCCAGGTCTTCCAGCAGTGGTATCTTATCTTCACTAAAATAACAGGCCCTAACCACGAATTGTCCCTGTTTCGAAAGACGGGAGACGAGTTCCCTGCCGATGCGACCACTTGCAGAGGTAATAAGTATCAGAGGCTTGGACATTTTAGCGCAGCGTATAAGTTGAATTGAGAGCCCTGAGGCTAACCTAATCCTTATCCGGTAACAATCCCTTATCTGAATTCCCAGATATGACCATGGGGCCGAGATAGAAATAGTACTCGAGGGGCAAAAATATCTGGAAGAGGTGTTTGGGAATTAACGGAAAGCTGAAGTTGAATACCACACACCTGTAATGCAAAAAGCAGTCGATGGCAAAGCCAATCGACTGCTTTTAATTGCGACACGTTGCAATCTAAACAGCAACAACGTTATTTGCGCAAGGACCTTTTTTGCCTTCACCAATATCAAACTCAACGGCCTGACCATCATTCAATGTTGCGTATCCACCACCCGATTGTATTTCTGAGTGATGGACGAATAAATCCTTACCACCATCCTCAGGGGTAATGAAACCAAAACCCTTATCTGCGTTAAACCACTTAACTGTACCTTTACTCATTATCTCTACTCATAAATGTTAGTGAAATATAAAATTCATATCCGAATTCACCAGTTCGAATATAAAGCTGAGAACAACGCCGAAATACGACGTCAAAATCAGCGACATTTGAATCGCGATAATCAAATCTCAAATAGCAATAGGTTCTACTGACCGAGGCTGCTGCAATCGCTGATGTAGCAACCATTTCCTTCCAGGATATTTCTCCTTCACTCTAAGAAATCTCTACAGAAGTCTGAGCGAGACAGATTGTAGGGGTATTCTACAGACAACGGTAGATTATATCGAACTCCGATATCAACAGAATGAAAGAAACCACAAAAATATCTATCTGTGGCCCATACTACTCTCAGGGGTCTCCCTTAATCGATAGGCTTTGTCCGTTATTCGTTCCTATTTTTGCGAATCTGCTCCCGATGAAAAATGTACAAACCGCTGGTCATAATCAATGCAGCTCCACTCACTGTCCAGATATCGGGCAGGTCACCGAATAACGTAAAACCAAACAAAGTGGCCCATAGTAACGAGCTGTAGCTAAAAGGAGCGACTACGGATGCCGGGGCGCAGCGAAGCGCTCGAATCAGGCACAGATGCCCAATACCTCCTGCGATGCCGGTGAAGACGAACAACAGCCAATCAAACATGACAACTGGCTGCCAGTAAAATGGAATCACCAACGTAGTGACCATCACACCGACTACACCGGTATAAAAAAGAGAGGTCATTGGCTGATCCACCTGTCCCAGCTTTCGAGTAAATATCTGATACAGCGCGTTGGTACAAGCGGCTGCCAGCAGTACAAGCATGCTGAAATGGAAACCAGAACCACTAGGGCGAATCACCACTAATGCGCCCAGAAAACCCAATGCAATTCCTATCCAACGGCGGAGTCCAACCTTTTCACCGAGCATGGGGATACACAAAATGGTAACGATAATTGGCGACAAAAACATTATTGTCGATGCCGTGGTCAGCGGAAGAAATTCAACGCCTACAAAGAACAACACCGTGGTGACAAACATGAAAAATGAGCGAAGCCCCTGTACGAGATAGGACTGACTCTTTACCAGGGCAGGCAATGCAGACCCCATCAGGATGATGACAAAGATGAAATGGAAGAAAAACCGACCCCAAACCACCTGCGCCACTGGATAATCCTGAATCAGGTATTTGGCGACCGTATCCAGTGCAATAAACCAGAACATGGTAGCCAACATCCAGGCAATGCCCTTAAGGTGATTGTCGGTGACTTCACTGGAGAGTTTCATTGGAAGGTTCCATTGGACATATCTCTGAACATCGCTTTTTCAGAGGTCCCCCAATTAAACAATTCTATTGTGATCTCTGTTAATAAGTTAAAACCGAAACGTGGTTACAGTCTATTAGTGGATCATGCCATGAATTCTTCTCATGTCCACCACGATATCCTGACGATACGGTCGAACAACAAAATTGGGATTATGCGAAAATCGATATTTATACCCCGGCTACGGATTAGCTTCTAATCGCTCAGGATATTTTTTAAGGAAGCTCTGTAGCCTTTTAACCACTCAAACCCTCATCAAAAGGGCGAGAATCAACAGGAAAAACTGCTGAATCATGAGTAATAATTTTAATCAACCACTCGGTGGTAATGAAATGCCCCGATTCGCTGGCCCCGGAACCCTGTTTCGTTTGCCGGGCAAACAGCTTACCGATGATCTGGACATTGCCATTGTGGGCGTTCCTTTGGATATTGGCACAAGTAATCGAAGCGGTACCCGATTTGGCCCGAGGTCAGTTCGCGGAGAGTCTGTTCTTGTTCGACCTTATGGTATGGCCACTCGCGCCGCGCCATTCGACAGTTTTCAGGTGGATGATATCGGCGATGTAGCAATTAACACATTTAATCTGGCTGATTCCATAAGAATTATCGAAGAACATTATGATCAAATAGTGACATGCAATGTGAAACCCGTCACCATTGGAGGCGATCACACAATTACCTTACCCATTCTCAGGGCGCTGCATAAAAAACACGGCGCCATGGCATTGGTTCATGTGGATGCCCATGCCGATATCAATGACATGATGTTTGGAGAGAGAATTGCTCATGGAACCATCTTTCGGCGGGCGATAGAGGAAGGATTAATCGCACCCCAAAATATGATCCAAATCGGTTTGAGAGCAACCGGGTATAGCGCAGAAGATTTCGACTGGTCCCGACAACAGGGGGTAACCGTTGTTCCCGCGGAAGAATGCTGGAATAAAAGCCTCGCCCCGCTAATGGAACATTTTCGCAATAAACTCAATCCGGGAATTCCCTTGTATCTGTCTTTCGATATCGATGGGCTCGATCCCTCTGTCGCACCAGGAACGGGCACCCCGGAACCCGCGGGACTCACTGCAGCCCAGGGCCTGGAGGTGATTCGTGGTTGCTGGGAAACCAATCTGATTGGTGCGGACCTGGTTGAGGTCTCGCCGCCTTATGATACCACCGGGAACACAGCCCTACTTGGAGCAAATCTTATTTTCGAAATGCTATGTAGCTTTCCGGGTTGCTTAAGACGAAACTAGCCATTTTTTCCTGGACCTTTTCAGAAAATATCGCTGTATGCACAAGCTTACTTGAGTGAACCAATGCAAATGATTTGGGCGGATCATCCTGGATAGGCAACCCAATTACGTATTTCAAATTCTTTTATCATGCTAAAGAGTGTCTTTTTTGATCATGACGGAACCCTGGTAAACTCCGAAGTAGAACACTTCAGATTCTGGGAAAAAGCCATGAAAAATCATGATGTTACCTTACCCGAGCAACAATACAGAGATCTCTATTGCGGAGTACCTGGAGCAAAAAACGCTCAGATGCTAGTGGAGGAGTATGATTTACCCATCCCTGCGACACAACTGCTACTGGAAAAAGAAACGCTGACCGATCAGTTCCTCGAAACTGGAGTTTTTGGTCTACTACCTCATGTAAAGGAAACTCTCGCGTATTTTCAAAGGCTTAAGCAACAATATCCCACCAAGGCTCCCAGCACTGGTGTTGTCAGCGGCGCAATTCACGAACGCATCATGTCTTCCTTAGACGGACATCATTTAACTACTCACTTCGATTTCATCTGTGGTGGAGACGAAGTGGAACAAAACAAACCGAATCCATCTATCTATCTTTTGGTAGTGGAAAAATCAGGGGCGAAAACAGATCAATGCATTGCCATTGAGGATTCCGTGGTCGGTGTTAAATCCGCCCTTGGCGCGGGACTTGATGTCTGCGCCATTCGAAGCGAATATACCACTGGCCATGACTTTTCCATGGCCACCGTGGTAGTCAATAGCATGAAAGAAGCAAAAAAATGGATGATGGAAACCTATCAGTTGCCTCGGTTAACATAAGGCTATGGGCGTTAATCGTCCATGGTCAGCTCGAATTCACAGTATCCGAAATCCTGACCATTAATACGCAATGATACACCCTGGATTCCAGGGTAATAGCGACGGGTTGTGATAGGTTTAATACAGTGGCGTTTGGTAAAAATGATGCTTTCTTGAGCGCCAGGTTCGAACCGACTGCCTTTAAATACCTTTGCACTCAATCTCCCGTTAGCCTTTTTTAAGTGTAGGCAATAGTCCACAATCAATTGCTGGGGCCGCCCGCCAAGAGAACGAATTTCGGCGTGCAATCTCAAGTCAGAACCAAATGGTAGAACAATGGGGTCGATCTCAAATTTTGTCAATTCGACATTCGGTGCCATGATCCCAAACGCACGTAATGCCAGAGGATGTCCCTGCTTAATTAAAGATCGACATCCGTGGCGCAACAACCTCTCCCGATTTGAATCAGCATTCTCCATCCATCTCAGCGCGAGTTTTGCAATCATCTCCGGATGATCCCTGGCAATGTCATTTAGATGATTGGCCACAGACCGTCTCACATACTCAGATTCGTCGTCCTTTAATTTCTCCAGTAGCGGGATCATGGGAGAAGGGTCTTTCATCAGCTCGGGCAATTGCATGGCCCAGGGAAGTCTCGGGCGGGTCCCCTCAGATACCAAACGACGAACATGTGGGCTCGGATCCTCAATCCAACGGTTTACAACATTAAGAGCACGAGATTGATCTTCCAATAAAAAATAGCGAATTCCAAACTCTGATGTGAACCGTTTAGTCATTTCCCTGAGTAATTCCATGGAATCCTCAAAGTTATCACGATCATGCTGTGCGACTACCAGTGTAAGGGGATATATTCCCCAACCCCGGATTCCCTTAGCATCACTGGTCTGATCCGGGCTGCTCCCCACCTCTGGATGGAGTAGTGAACGAAGCACTACCTTCCGGGGCTCTGGGTTAATAGGCAATACTTCGTGAATCTGGTCTGCGATCCACTGGGCTCTTTGTTTCAGCTCGAACGTCTCAAGCTTTGCCAAAACCTTTTCTTCGAAGGTCCGGCGGTTAAATTGATCCAGATTTTTTCCAGATGCCATCCCAGACATCGAACCAGTTCAGGAGAAAAAAGATTTTTTAACGGTTCCATGATTCAGTACTCCGAAGATAGAAGAAAACAGGCGAAAGGAAATGGATAAGATGGATCACCATCCGGGGCTCTGGGACGAAGGCATTTCACGAAATGGGAGAATCACTACCAACTGACTATTTTGTGATAACCTACCAATATCAGGACAATAGTACGAAACAGTACGAAACGATCTTACCCATTGATGGAGAGGCTTTTCCGAAAGCACTCCGGTCTACTATTGATGATTGCCATTACCTCTTTGACACCTTATTTAACACCCTTACCAATTTTTATCCATCACTCCCCATGATCATTGAAGCGGGTATCGTTCTTGGCTTGTATGCAAGCTTTCGAATGAGAGAAAAAAGTAAGTCAGGTGGAAAAGGACGATTGGTGCCAAAACAATCCCTGGAACAAACCGTAAAGGAATTCAGCGAAGCTAAAAAAGTAAACCACAATTCTCATGGCCTGAATTCATCCACATCGAATCGTCCCCCCGATTCATGCAGTACTGATGTGCCTGAAAAGACGCTGTCTATCACCAGCGAGGAAGAAACCGCCAATCACTACATTAAAGTGAGCGCCGTTCACCTGGGATTGGCAACGATTCGCCAATTCCTCTACCCACCCGTCGCTCCGATATATCTCGGGGTCTATGCTTACAATAGCTATTCGCTTTATCGGCGTGCAGAACGTTCACTGGTAAAGGAAAAAAGAGTCGGATTGGATGTATTGGTATCAATGTCTTCGGTGTTGGGGTTGGCCATCGGGCAGTATTTCGCCATGGGCCTAGGATGCCTGTTCTATTTCGTGGGAGACAAATTCATCATTGCAAGTCAACGTAATTCAAAAACACTCCTGACCGAGAGCTTTGGTGTATTACCGAAAACAGTATGGATACTCCGCAACGGATCTGAAATTGGGGTTTCGTTGGAAGAAGTATCCCGGGACGACATCATCGTGGTAAAAATGGGTGAAATGATTCCTGTTGACGGTGAGATAACAGGAGGTTCTGCTTTGGTAGATCAACACCGATTGACGGGAGAGCATCAACCTGCTGAAAAAAACAAGGGCGACAAGGTATTTGCGGCAACTCTTGTGATTGCTGGGTCACTGCATATTAAAACCCAACAAACCGGGGAGGACACCACCATTGCTGAAATCGAAAAAATCGTTAGTAATACCATTTGTTACAAATCAAAGATCCAGCTAAAAGGGGAAAACTGGTCTGAAAAAGGGACCCTGCCATTTCTTGCACTTTTTATGGTAACGACGCCCATTCTCGGAGCAAAAGCGGGGCTGGTTGTATTGGGTTCTCATTTTGGTGGGAAAATCAGAGTACTTGCGCCTTTGGCGACCGTCGAACATATGAAAACAGCGTTGGATCTGGGGATTCTCGTAAAAGAGGGTGGTGCTCTGGAATCGTTGAATGAAATTGACACTATTTTGTTCGACAAAACCGGCACACTAACCTTGAATGCATTATCCGTAGTCGGCGTGAATGCCTACGGCGACTATGGCGAGAAAGAGTTAATTACCTATGCCGCCGCCGCTCAATGCAAACTCACCCACCCTATCTCTATCGCCATTGTCGAACACGCTAAAAAGCTGAATCTATCAATACCCGAAACCGATAATGCCGTGTATCAAATTGGATCTGGGACGTCCATCCTGATTGATGGGCAATTAATTAAACTGGGCAGTCGGCGTTTTTTTGAGTCGGAAAACATTAACCTAAACGGGTCAGTACTTGATGACCTGGCCGAAATTTCAGAGGCGGGAAACTCATTGGTATTGGTGGCAATTAATGATGAAGTAGTGGGCTCCATAGAATTGAGATCTGAAATTCGAGGCGACATTCAACAGACGTTAAACGAACTCAAGAATACCAGCATCGAACACACAGCCATCGTGTCAGGGGATCATGAAGCGGCCACAAGGAAGATTGCAAATGAGCTTGGTGTGCATGATTATTTCCACAGTGTATTACCCATGGAGAAGGCCGATATCGTCGCTCAGCTACAGGCTCAGGGTAGACGGGTCTGTTTTATAGGGGATGGCATCAATGATTTGGTGGCAATGCAAAAAGCTGAAGTTTCCATTTCCCTGTCCGGTGCTTCCTCCATTGCGACTGATGTCGCTGATATCATCATGATGGACGGATCACTCGATAACCTGGACAAATTGTTCGGAATTTCGTCAGATTTGAATCGAAACCTTAAAACCAGCCTAGGCTTTACCGTTTTGCCTGCAGTCATTAATCTTAGTGGCATTTTGCTAGCAGATATTGGATACACAACTGCCCTGGTTGTAAAGAATACCAGTTTCCTATTTGGTCTTGGAAACGCTTCACGCTTTTTTCAAAAACTCGATCTACAGGTACCCAGTCCACAAAAACAGACCAGAAAACAGACCGGAGAGCAGGTCACAAAACAAACCAAAAAATTACAGATTACCGACAACCAGTCCATCTAACACTCTTATTCAATCCCGGGTAGTTGAATGGACGCGGATTCCCTATAAACAGCTGGCGTATCGTTGTCGGATCACAGAAACCACTTCGTCTGCTGGCTTACGCCACCAATTTCGTTTCGAAAATATCTCTACCTCCACCGCCCCATTAAACCCGGTAGCTTCGAGCCAGAGGCGTATTTGTCGATTATTAATCAGTCCATCTCCCGGCATTCCTCGATCAAGGCGCAGATCCTGTGTATCCGTCAACCAATCCGAAACATGAAGATGGCTAATTCTCCGACCTGCCTGCTCGATTTGAGATTGCAAATCCGACTGCCACCACAACGCATAGGTATCCAATGCAATGCCGAGAACATCATCCCGATCAATGGCGTTCAATATTTGATTGGCTTCTTCAAGAGTTGATATTACTGATCGATTACCACAAACCATGGGATGCAATGGCTCCAAAATAAGCCTGATTCCCAGCTCACTGGCATAAGGCGCTAACGCGGCAAGAATTTCCAGAGACATGGATCGGGCGCGACGAAGATCACGCCCATATCCGTCCAATCCTCCGGTAATCACAATGACAGAGGATGCACCGATAGCAGCAGCCTGATCCAGTATTTTCCGGTTTTGCGCCAAGCACTGTGTCACATTAGCTGATGACCTATCCCCCAATAGCACCGCTGCACAAAGAGCAATGGGAGTCACTCCAAGGTCTTCCAATATCCGCCTCCCTTCCTGCTCGCCTATTTCATCGAGCTTTTGTCTCCAGACTGCGGTTTTGTAGATGCCCTGCCGGGAAAGACATTCAACTGATTGCTGAAAAGAACATTGTTCCATCAAGGTCACCTGATGTACACAATATCGATCTTCCTGGATGGTTTGATCAGTCATCATAACCCAATAATTTTCAGTCTGGTTTTCGACTCTTCTGTTTTATTCACCTGTTGCGTTTTCAGGGCAGCCAATTCGAACTTAATAGGTTGCCCTACCCCCGGTTACATCGAATACCTGCCCCGTCGTAAAAGAACAAAGCGGACTGGCAACCCATGCCGTCATGTCCGCGATTTCCCCCAGAGTACAAAACCGGTTCATGGGAATACGGGCTTTCTTGTCAGCAATGTACTCATTGGTCATTTCATCAAGCAGGGATGTCTCCGTAATTACCGGCGCAATAGCATTGACTGTGATGTTTCCTGGAAGTAATTCCCGGGCAAGGCCTTTTACATACCCAATGACACCCGATTTTGCTGCGCCGTAAGCGCAGGCGCCAGGATTCCCCTCCTTTCCCGCTACCGAAGCCATCACCACAATGCGGCCAAAATTACCGGATCGCATATCTTCCAATACCGCCCGAGTGCAAAGAAACACTCCGGTAAGATCAACCGAAATAACTTTGTTCCATTCTTCCAGGCTGTATTCCCATGCTGGCTTGGTCGGCCCATTTACTCCGGCATTCGCAATCAGGGTATTGACGCTACCCAAAGACCCAAGACTGGTCTGATAGGCAAGGGATACCGAGTGTTCGTCCGTAATATCAACGGTGCATGTAGCATGAAAAGCTGGATCATTTTCAATGGGAGAACAGTCTAGGTCCCATCCGCAGACCTTTGCCCCAAGATCGCTTAAGCGATGAGAAATTGCTAGCCCAATGCCTCGAGCTGCTCCAGTGACAATCACTGTGTTTTTATCTAGTTGAAAACTCATTTTATTCTTCGTCATTTTTCATCATGGGCTTCTTTTCATTAGACAGGCCAGATACTATCGCTTTCTAAAACCACTGCGGAAAAAAGTAATGTCAGAATTTCATTTGAATGTCGGTCACAGCGCCTCTTTTACTAAAACCGTATCAGAAAGTGATGTTTATATGTTCGCTGGCATCACTGGTGACCTGGCTCCTAACCATGTAAACAAAGTGTATATGGAAAACTCTTCCTATGGGAAGCTAATGGCCCATGGAGCCCTTATCGTTGGTTACATGTCCACCGTTTCCACCCTTGCAATACAACATACCCGGGATGCAGATGAAACTCCCGTGGCTCTCGGATTTGATCGGATACGATTTATCAAACCGGTATTTATTGGCGACACCATTACTCTCAAATACGAAGTTACTGCCATCGATACCGAGTCGAAAAGATCCAATGCGGACATCAAGGTTACCAATCAGCATGACGAATTGGTTACGGCGGCCACCCACATTCTAAAATGGGTTCCCAATACCTAATACTCTGGATATCTAATACCCGGTTAGTGAAGGCGGCCCGGTTTTCAGTCAGAAATCAGCAGTGAAATTCGACGGGGCCATCAGTCCTGGTGTCACAGGCATAATAGGAAGAAAATCCATCTGATCAAGTACATCCTGTTGAAGATCAATGCCTGGAGCGACTTCCAGTAGCACCACGCCGTGCTTCTCTAGTCGAAACACAGCACGCTCAGTGATATACATTACTTCCTGCCCCTGGGACAATGCCTGTTCACCGGAAAAAGTAATTTGCTCGACCTGCCTAACAAGCTTGCGAATATCGCCATGGCGATCAATCTTTAGTGTTCCGTCTCCAAATCGTTGTTTAAGCCCTTTAGCCTGAAAGGTGCCACAAAACACAACCTTGCGGGCATTTTGGGCAATATCAATAAAACCGCCAGGACCCACGGTTAATCCACCGAGCCTGGACACATTGACACTGCCTTTTTGATCCAATTCACCAAATCCCAGAAAGGCGATATCCAAACCGCCACCGGAGTAGAAATCGAACTGCGATGGTCCATCAATCATGCAACTTGGGTTCCGCGCATATCCGAACAGGTTTCCGGTTAACAACGTTCCACCATAAGTGCCATGCTCTATGGTCTGGTAGTAATTCTCTTGCTCCCCCCGGGCTGCCACAATGGTTGCCACTTCATCCGGAATACCGAAGCCATAATTAATGACGGCCCCGGCTTTCAATTCAGCATAAGCCCGGCGGGCAATAATTTGACGCACTGTTAGTTCAGGCATGACGGGAGCTAACTCTGGCGCCCTAACCTCTCCCGAAATACTGGGGTCATACACAAGGTCATAACCCTGACGTTGATTTTCATCCACCACTACCGCATCAACAACAGCCGCCGGAATTCGCACAGAGCGGGCTGGCAATGCTCCTCTTTCTACCCGCTCCCGGACCTGAAAAATCACTTTGCCACCACAATTGTGAACCGCAGCAGCCATGGCATAAATATCAACATTAGCAGGTTCCTGATCGACGCTGATATTGCCATCTTCATCTGCGAAACTGCCTTTCAATAAAGCGATGTCTACAGACATGGGCAAATAGCGCAAATAGGTTTGTTTATCAATGGTTAGTAGTTCTACCAGGTTTTCTTTGGCAGCAGCGTTCATCTTCCCACCATCGATTCGCGGGTCAACAAATGTGCCAAGCCCCACATGGGTAATGAGTCCCGGGCGCTTCGCGGCGATCTCTCTCATCAACTGCATCAGAACTCCACCCGGTAAAACATAGGCTTCAATTTTGTTTTCCTTTGCCAATTCCTGCATCCGGGGAGACCAAACCCAATGGCCACCGATAACCCGCTTTACCATGCCTTCATGGGCAAAGCGATTCATACCCCGCTGCTCTCGATCACCGATGCCGAGCGCATGAATACAGGTCAGGTTTTCTGGTTTTCCCGTTTCAAGAAACCGTCTTTCCACTGCTTCATGGAGACATGTCGCCTCAACTAATCCACCACCTCCTCCGATAAGTCCAACGGCATCGTTGTCCTGAATAAGTCTGACAGCAGCGTCAGCACTGATAAATTGAGCCGTGGCCACAGAAAAAAGAAGCTAGGGAAAAAGAAGTTAGGGAAGATGTAAAAGCATTGCTGAACTTTAAAGCCACTTTGATAGTAACGTAAACAGGCATGTTCTCCAAGCCAGGGAAGGTCTTGATATAAAATGTTCAATGCCCGTTGAGCCGAAAGAGGAATCCACTTAGAATTCCTGGCCAATTAATGCTTCCTATTAATGCTCTAGCGTCTTTAAACCATCACTATGAACACACTGTTACTTGTCCGTCACGGCGAAAGTGAATGGAACAAAATCGGCCGAATCCAAGGCCAACAAGACTCCCCACTGACAGAGAATGGTGTCAAGCAGGCCCATGCTGTGGCGAATCAACTTGCGACGATCATCGGCAAAAGGACGGTTAGAATTTATTCCAGTCCACTATCACGGGCCCAGAAAACTGCTGAAATTATCGCCAATGCTATCTCAATGGAGGTAGCAACCGAGATGGCAATAGAGATATCCATGGAGACAGCCCGGAAGACGACCAGAGAGATAACAGAAATTAAGGTTGAACCCCGCTTGAATGATTTCAATCTCGGAGAGATTTCTGGAATTTACGGCTGGGACCGGGTAGCCGAATCACATCCGGAATTAGCACGACTGAGACTTGAAGACCCCTTTCGCTTTCACCCCTCCGGCGGTGAAAGCGGAGCGGAATTTTCAGCGCGACTAGCGGATTTCCTGGAGAGCTTACCTGACGACGACATCCCGAATATCATTGTCAGCCACGGCGTCGCGAACAAGTTTATTCGCAGCATTCGAAGAAACATTACCGGGGGTGACATCATTGCTCTGGGTGAAGGTCAGGATACGATTTATCAGATCGTGGGAGAGACTGAAACTGAAATATCAGCGACTAATCCTGAACATACCGATAACATTGCCCTGGCCAAAGTCGATGTTAGTCTGGAGGATAGGAGTTATGAGATTCTAATCGCCCCTTCGCTAATTAATGATGCAGAAAATTATCTACAAAACATTATTCAAGGGAGACGGATTGCCTTAATCAGCGACAACGCCATATTGGATCGGTATCTTGATGTGCTCGCCCCGCAACTCGACCGGCTAACCTATCGCTGGGATGTGTACCGGGTAAGCGGAGGCGAAGATACCAAATCGTTTTCAGGTCTGGAAAAGCTGCTGACAGACATGCTAGGTGACGGTGTAGATCGTAACTCGGTAGCACTCGCGTTCGGAGGAGGTGTGGTCGGTGATGTCGCCGGTTTCGCAGCGGCACTTTTGATGAGGGGAATCGAGCTTATTCAAATCCCAACTACCCTTATGTCTCAGGTAGACAGTGCCGTTGGGGGCAAAAATGCCATCAACACTCACCATGGTAAAAACCTGGTGGGCACCTTCTTACAACCCAAAGTTGTGTTGAACGACGTCTCGCTACTCAAAAGCCTACCATTGGATGAATTTCGTTCCGGCTATGGGGAGGTTATTAAATATGGACTCCTCAGGGGAGAAGCTGAATTTTCCTGGTTAGAAGAAAATGTACAAAAAATAATTCAGAGGGATGAGAAGACTCTGGTTGAAGTAATCCGTATGGGCTGCGAAACCAAGGCCAATATTGTCAGTGAAGATGAGCTGGATAAAGGCAAGCGGGCTCTGGTAAACCTGGGACACACCTTTGCCCATGCCTTTGAAACCCATGCAGGCTTTGGAAATTTCACCCATGGTAATGCGGTTGCAGTTGGTCTCATTGCCGCCTGCAAACTCTCTGAATCGTTGGGAGTTTGCAGAGCCGGTTTGGCTCAGAGAGTGATATCGCATACGAAAAAAGCAGGATTACCAGATAGTTTGAACGCGCTTTCTCTGGCACATCAATGGGACGCGAATCAACTGTATGCTGATATGCTCCACGATAAAAAGACTCTGGACGGCAATATTCATTTTATTTTACTAAGCGATATCGGAGCACCATTTATCAAATCAGATATTGAACGGGGAGAAGTTGTCAGCACGCTGTGTGCGTTGGGGGCAAAAATCTCCTAGGGTTTCCTCGGCTTTCCCGGGCTTTCCTGGAATCGTCCTACCTCGGAACACAGCAAAACTAATTCATTATTTCAGCGTCGATACGGAGGGAATACCAATGATAACCCACACTGCACTCATCGCCGGAGCGACCGGAGCGATTGGTTCCGCATTGGCTCGGCAACTGGGCCCCCAATCCCAGTGGAAAGTGTACGGAATCTCCCGCCACCCTCCCCCCGATCCGATAGAAGGAGTCCAATATCTAAAGATGGACATGACGGATCGTAGAGATTGCGAGGTCGTATTGTCTGACCATTCGGGTATCACCCACGTTTTTTATTGTGGGAGAGCCACTCATGGAGAACAGATGCTGGAAAGTGCCGAAGATAATTTACGCTTACTGGACAACCTGATTCATGGCGTCGAATCATCCGAACATAACCTTCAGCATATTCATCTAGTGCAGGGCGGAAAGTACTACGGTGTCCACATCGGACCGTTTCCCTCGCCAGCAAAGGAAGAAGACAGTCGGGCTCCCATTCCAAATTTTAATTATGCCCAACAGGATTATCTGCAGGAACGCAGCAGTCAATCATCCTGGAGCTGGTCTGCATCCAGACCGAACACACTGATTCACTATTCGCCATCAATCCCTCGTAATCTGGTGAGTTCCCTGGGGACCTATGCCGCCATCTGTCGCGAGCTTGGGGCTGCGTTGGATTTTCCAGGACCAGTGGGAGCATTCCACAGCTTGACCCAACTGACCTCCATTGACCTATTAGCCAGAGGCATCGATTGGATGTCCACCCAGCAGAACTGCGCAAACCAGGCCTTTAATATGACAAACACTGACCTGATTCGTTGGCAATCGCTTTGGCCGAAAATTGCTGACGCCTTTGAAATGCCTTGTGGAGATGTCAGGCCCATGCAGTTGACCACAACCATGACCGACCGAAAAGAACTTTGGTCGTCTATTTGCGCTAAATATCAATTGCAGAACCTGCCGTTGTCCAGTGTCGCAAATTGGGGGTATCTCGACGCCACTTTTGAACGCTACTGGGATGAGGTCTTTAGTCACATCAAGGCCAGAAAATTTGGCTTTCACGATTGGGATGACAGTGAAGAAAAACTGTTAGGGATTTTGCGCCGCTATCAACATGACAGGATATTGCCATATTGATCCCAATTTTCAGTTCTTGATTTAGACAAACTGCTTTTCTGAATAAAAATGACCCAGCCACCTTTTCCTTTAGACGGCGTGATAGGAATCATCGCAAATGGTTCCAGTGAAATCGATCAGGCAAAACGCATCGGTCTACAATGCGTTGAGATACGACCCGATCTTTTGTTGGATCGAGGTTTTACTCTGAATGAGATAATGTCAATGGTCGGTGACATTGCATCCATCGGACTACGCTGCCTGTTCACCCTACGACGCCATGATCATGGTGGAAAATTTCGAGGCTCAGATCATGAGCAGATGGAAATATGCATGCAAGCACTTTCCTCGGGAGCAGACATCATCGATATAGAATGGGACAGTAAATGTGCTCAAGAAATCGTTTCAACTGGCGTAAACACGATTTTAAGTTACCACAATTTTTCGGGCATGCCATCTCCCGATGAGTTAGCCTCCATTACCGAACATATCACTTGCCTGAAGCCAACAGCCATAAAGTTAATTCCCACCGCCAATAGTCTGGAAGATTCAGTCAGGATACTCCGGTGGGTCTCTGGGGCCGGCCATAGTCTATTGAGAAATGGCCCGTTGAGAAATGATCTATTGAGAAATGATCCATTGAGAATTGGATTCGCCATGGGCAAGATCGGGGAATATAGTCGAATATTAAGTCGAACATTTGGCAGTCCGATCACCTATGCTGGATTTGACAAATCCATTGCACCAGGCCAGATAGCCGTAAAGCAACTACTGACGGACTATCATGCCCACACCCTCCATGATGAAACCCGTGTGATTGGCGTTGTCGGCGAGAACCAGAACATGGAGCAGAACCAGAGTACGGATGGTTGGATAAAAAAAATTAATTGCTCTGTTCGCGCCCAAAACAACCGCCTGATCGCTGTCCCGATTCAATTGGGTACACGAGAGCCATGGGAATCTGACTCGGTGAATCACCACTTAGGAAGCCATTTAGGAAACCATCCAGGAAAACATAGGGTTTCAGAGTTGGAAATTCTTAAAACCAATGCCGAATTTCTTCGCATGGATTATTTGGTTTCTCCACAAATCAGACCCAGGCTAATTCGTCTTTCCGCAAATAGAGGTCTCTAGTTTTCACACGCTACAAGGGCATGGTCATTTCCCTTACCAGTTTATTATCCCGGCCAGGTCCTGGAACAGCTATACAACCCCTGCACTGAATCGACATACGAGGGGAGAACATTTTACAGCGATGAAAATGGAGTGGAAATGGACTGGAGATAGGAACGGGAATGGAAAATCAGAGTTGCTGATAGTGGATACTCGACACTCATTCGTGTTGCTAGCCAACACGAACCATTCCCCGGGCAGGTTTGTCATGCTCGATGGTAAACTTCATGCCATCCAGCAACGCAGCCAGATCCGGTCTGGCAGAGGGACCATTTGAAATAGCTGCTATTTGAACCGTACCATCAGGTCGAAGACAAAAAACCGCCGGTTCAGCAAAACGCCGATCCGTTTCATCTGGCGTTAATGGCTCGCTAACATAAAGCCCTAGTTGAACCATGTCTTTTTCTCCCAGTTCGCAAGCCATTGGAAACGACCACTTATGAGTTCTCACATCTTCCAGGGCCCGCTCAACGGGATCCGCAGACATGACTAAAATATCGAACCCTGCTGCTAACCATTGGGATTGCATGGATTCCAGATTATTCAAATAGGCTTTACAGCGTCCACAATGTTTTCCTCGATAGATAACTAGCAATTGCCATTTGCCAGTGGCTAATCCAACGGCAAGCGACTCTCCTGTAAGAGAGGTAACACTAAAAGCAGGCAAGACTTCTCCTGCGGCTGGTTTGTGGGACAGTCTGGGCATTATTTTGGCACCTGGTTTATATCAGTATTTGTTCTGTCCGTCGCGGAGATTGTTCTTCCACGGGGTTCGCTTTTTCCAATCCATTTTTTCCAATCTACTTTCCCCAATCCATTGCCTACCCAGGGTTATTCCATCCCTAGACGAATCAGCTCACCCACTGCAAGATCAAAATACCACCCATGCAAATGCAAATTGCCAGACTCAACTTTTTCTCTAATCCAGGGGAAAGTCATCAAGTTATTCAGTGACACACCAACCACTTCCTGTTCACACTGACGACAACGCTCTGTCTCCGTAGTAAGGGTATTATCGTTGATGACTTTATGGGCGGCATCCTGGGCAATGCTCATCCAATTGTGGATGAAGTCACTTTTGACGACATCTTCATCATTTCCCTTCACTAGCGCCTTAACGCCGCCACATTGCGCATGACCGAGTACAAGAATATGCGACACACCCAAACCATTAACCGCAAACTCTAACGCCGCACTGGTTCCATGGTAAGCACCCTCTGATTCATAGGGAGGCACCAGATTGGCAACATTTCGAATAGTAAAGAGATCTCCCGGCTGACAGTCAAAGATGATTGAAGGTTCAACTCTCGAGTCACAACAGGATACGATGGCCACCTCGGGAGATTGACCCTGCTCGGCAAGGTTTCGAAGTAAAGAGGATGGTTCGTAGGGAAACCTGTGGCGAAATCGTTGGTGGCCTTCCAAAAGGCGTTCAATAGGTTCCATATGGGCTTCTAATCGTTATCAAATAAAGTTCAAATATTAAGACATGTTGATGTTTTGTAGGTAAATGATTGAATAAAAGAGAAAATTCGTATTATTCGTTCTGCAAAAACCCAAACACGAGTTTGCTATTTCCCCACTCATGCCCCGGGACGAGCACTAGTCAAAGCTACGACGAATCATGTATCAGCAACGGATTTATGACAAGCGGAATCTGCAGGTTACCGTTGAAGGCATTCTATACGGATGTGTATCGGATGAAAGATGGATCCCAAAAAACACGATTTGTATCTTTCGCTGCGGATGATAGCCATTGCGAACCACAATGGCTTTACCTTCTTCTGTTTATCTGGTCGAGTATTGATCAATCAGCACGGCCAATTCTGCTTCAACGACTGATCGGATCAGCTGCTGAGCGCAGGTTCGCAGAAGATCAATTAACTGATCACCAAAAGATCCTCAATCTTCTATCAAACAACGGTATTCCTGTTCATGAGTGGCGTATCCTCGTTTGATTAAATTTCAGATACGCCCCTTGCTTTCAACTTCTCATACACCAGTTTCGGTTATAACTCCGTTTAGCAGGAAGAGGGGCATTAATTCCCGACCTTTCTCCAAATTGGCCGACAAATAATGTTTAAAAAAGGCAGCAAACATCTCTAAGTATGGCTCAGGATATTTGCTGCAATAGTCGTGATTATTATAGCTTGTCTTTTTCCAATTCGACCAACAACGCTTTTAGCTCTGTCGCTTTTGTTTGTGCTTTATTTAGGTACGCTTTGTCTAATTCAGAGTCTACTATTACTTTCAGATCAACATTATCATAAATAAGAAGATTCCTTTGTTCAGTTGCATCTTCATTTAAATCATAGAGTTCATATTGATTATTATTTTCATAATCAGCCGAATCCAGTTTTCTATTTAGCCCTTTATCTAAAGGCTCGAAGTAACGAACCAATTTCCAATTTTCGTTATCCACAACACAATTTACATGATTCGGTTGGCGTACCGAACCCTCTGAGAGATATTTCACTTCCTCCGGGTGTTCTCTTGTTCTATCCCCGACTTTTGATCTGTCCCTTAGCACTTTCACTGCGGCTTTATAAACTTCATATTGTGTCGGTCTTTCTCCCTCTTCGTCTTCCTGGCTCGCAAAAGGGGCGGTAATAGTGTCATGAGTGATAAACAAAACGCCATCATGTTTCCGATCTACTTTCTCTGCTTCTCCTCGAATTAGTGGTGCAATATTATCACCAACCGGCATTTGGACATTGGCTTTTATAGGGTGCTCTTTTTGAAAATCTGCTTCCACCATTTTATGAATAACTTTTAAGGCGGCCTCATCTGCTCCTGCTAAGCCCAGTATGGTTGGAAATAAATCAATGTGACTCGTGAGGGTATCTTCCTGTTTCAGCCCACCCGGTACTTGATGCATCGATAGAGGGAAACGTGCCACTAGAGGCACATGTAGCATTTCTTCATAGCCAGAATGCCATTTTTCCATCATAGCACCGTGAGAAGCACCATATTCCCCGTGATCCGCGCAAAATAATACGATCGTATTATCAGCCTGCCCCGTTTCCTCGAGTGTTTTAAGAACTTCACTTAGATGTTGATCCATTTCATGCATCATATAACCGTAGTACTGAATGAACGCGCGGGAGGAAAGCTCTGGATTCTCTGTCAATGCAAATGGTAAACCGGTTTTGTTAGCGCTCAGGGCCGCTGTAACAGCGATCGCTAATTGCTCCTCCTTTTTCATATCAGTTGCCGTATCAGGATTTTCTTGAGCTGCCATATATGCGTCGGCCGCTTTTTCTGAAGCCAACCGGCCAGCTTTGGATGCCAATGCCAGTCCCATTTTATACCGGTAATCAAATTGGCAATCGGGTTTATTACTGTTGAGAAGATCTTCATCCCAGGTCTCTGGAACATTGGCATTATTTTGTGGAAAACCCTGCTTATTCAGAGGTATTTTCATCGTACCATCCTTGGGTAACGATCCTGTGCTCCCTTTAGGAGGGACGGCTAAGGTATAGTCGGCACCTTCTACCCGAGCATCACAGACAGTGCTAGGTATACCAGGATAGGCTCCAATATCATGGGGATTAGTAAAAGAACACACTGCAAACCAAGGCTTGGAATCGCCTTCTCCTGGTTCTTCTATATCATCAGCGCTCCCGGTTTCCCTTATAGCCTCATTGCAATCAACATTATACTTGGCATGTTTAACGCTGAAAGGTACGCCAAGCCCTTGCCGACGTAAAAAGGCAGTCGCAACATCTTCAAATTGGTAATCACGGTAGTAGCCTAAATTATTAGGTAGAGTACCATGAGGATCAGGACAGCTTAACTCCCAATCGGCAAAGCCATGCGCTTCGAGGCTAGTGGTTTCTTCTCCAGAGACATGCCATTTGCCGAAATAATGAGTGGTGTATCCGTATTTTCTCATCCAATGCCCTAACGTAGGAAAAGCCTCTGGATCGACCCAGGGAAATTTCTTGGAAGCCCCGTCCTTGAAAACACCATCGGTTTGTACTGAACCCGTTTTAGTCCCATACTGGCCTGTAAACAAGGCTGTACGACTAGGAACACAAGCAGAAGATGCAGTTTTATGGTTTCTAAGTACGACAGCATTATTTGCCAAGGCGGTTAAACCCGGAAAGAATTTCCTGAATTCATTAGAATCATGCATCTGATCTTGAAAACCTAGAATTCTCTTAAGAGGATCGACAAAACCATGATCCTTCCCATATCGAAGACGCGGGAAACGCATCTGGTCGACCATAAACATCAGAATATTAGGTTTTTTATCCGAACTACAAACCGTCTTTTCTTTTTTCATAAATTCCCCAAAAATAGTAAATGTGATTTAAGTTATAAATATCACTTGAATGGCATCTTAGGTTCAACTCTTAAGTGCAACCGTCAAGGTTGTATTTGAATTACAGAACACCTAATGAGGTGTTCTGTAATTCAGCGATTTTCTCGGACGATGATTTAATCTGTCCATCGTCGATTGTAACGACTGTCGGCTTACTTTTAACAGTGACATTGTCTTGGGATAAAACTGTCGAACTAACCCATTCGTATTCTCATTCGTTCCTCGCTCCCACGAAGAATACGGATGAGCGAAATAGATATCCGCACTGAGTTCCTTCGCCATGCGTTCGTGGTCGCTGAACTCCCGACCATTATCATAGGTGATCGTATGGCAGCTATCTGCGCTCCCCTTGAAACAACGGATTACCTCGTTGGCAACCGGGTCTTTCTCTTTCGTACTCGAATGACCCAATAACGTGTACCGGCTCTTACGATCCACCAGGGAAACCAATACGCCGCAATGCCCTTTGCCAACAATGGTGTCTCCTTCCCAATCGCCAATTCGGGAGCGTGACTCTACACAGGCAGGGCGGTCATCAATCATCGTCTGGTTCGGAATCTGACCACGGCGGCTATAGACCCCATATCGTTTCTTTCTCTGCTTCTGGCAGCGAAGATAACCCGACAGCTTCCCGCCCATTTTCTTGTCCCGATACACGTGCTGATAAATCCATTCATGGCTGATTCGGTAATCCTGTTCTTCATACAGCCTCCATGATATTTGCTCTGGACTCCAGTAAGCACTCAGCAAACGACCCACTTCGGCCCAGTGAGAAGGCTCAATTCTTGGTGTCACCTTGTCGGCTCGACGAGACAGTGCGAACTCATGGGCCTGTTTGGGCCGATAGCCACGAAGCCCTGTATTACGAGACAGCTCCCGACTAATCGTGGACTTGTTAACACCGATCTCTTCGGCGATGGCTTTTTGTGATATGCCCACTCTTTAATGCAAATATCTGGTATCTTTGCTCTCGGGTGAGCTGGGTATAGTGACTCATCATGCTTCTCATCTTTGGCGAGAGGAAAAGCCGACATTATCCCAGCTTTCCCTTCTTTGACGAGTTGCACTTACTAGTTGAATTCAAGCATTCAAATTAAGTCGATTTCAGTGGACTAATGAAAATAGCTTAATCCACTCCTAGACACATTTATGCGTTTCTCCGCAAGAAAACTAAAACACTTAACGACAATACTAATTTTCAATAAACGCCATTAGGCTAGGTTTTACTTACACAATCAATCGCTCAAAAAAATAAACTGACGGAAGTGTACAAGCCCTAACATACAATATCTAGTTTAAAAATATTCGTTAACTTTTTTCCAAAAGCTAACGTTTCAGTGATGCCCCTAAAACTCTATTCTTCTGACTTCAAGGGGTTTTTCCAGGCTCACTATAAAAAAGAGACAGAGGGCTATTTTTGACGCGATTGCCTGTTTTTAATGAGACAATATCAAATCTGGCGTATGGGTAAATTTAATCAAGCGGCGACCTGATCAATATTTTCTACTTCAGTACCATCCTTAAATGGTATCCCGTGGCCAGTTGCCCTCTTTCCCTGCGGGGAAAGCTACCCAGTTATTAAGGGCATCGGGTATTAAAGGTGTCGGGCTGTTCGAAATCTTCGCAGTAAGCTGTATCATGGACATAAATGGGAATGGTATTCGAGCCGCTGTCCGCTATGGATTTAAAAGACAATGCTGTACTTGTGCAAAAAATACAGGCACTCAAAAATAATAATTTTCTGACGCTTTCTATCACATCGAAATTCCTGCCTTGTAGTAGGAAACACTCGACGGCAAACACTTACGTTCACTTTAAACTTGTATAGATATGATTAGTTTTTCTAATAAAGTAGCCCTGGTGACGGGCGGATCACGTGGAATTGGCGCCGCTACTGTAAAGGCAATCGTCTCCGCAGGTGGATCGGTAGTAATTCATTATGGGTCAAACATCAAAGCCGCTAAACTACTGGCGGAGGAAGTCGGAAGTTCACAATGTCATATTGTAAGTTGTGATCTCAGCGAACCAGGTGCAGCCTCTCGCTTGTGGCGGGACGCAATAGCCTGGAAAGGTCAAATCGATATTGTGGTCAATAACGCAGGTATATTTTTGGCTGAAAAATGCGATGGACCAGATGAAGAATGGCAGAATTTATGGCAACGTACCCTTCAGGTGAATCTGATCGCAACAGCGGACTTGTGCCGCGAAGCGGTAAACCACTGGCGAGCAAAAAATACAGGAGGTTGTATCGTCAATGTTGCAAGTCGTGCCGCATTCCGCGGTGACTCACCTGATCATTGGGCCTATGCGGCTTCGAAAGGCGCAATAATATCGTTAACTAAAACACTGGCTCGTGCCTATAGCGGGCAGGGCATCTTTACCTACGCCGTTGCCCCGGGATTCGTGTTAACCGACATGGCGCTCGCAGCATTCGAAAGTGATCCAACTTTGCGCGATCGCGTAGTGAGCGAAATTCCTCTTGGTGATATTGCCCCTGCTTCACAATTGGCCAACGCCATCTGTTTTCTAGCATCTGGTCTTGCAACCCATGCGACGGGACAGACCCTCGACATCAATGGTGCGTCTTATGTTAGATAAGAACCAGATAAGAAGCACGATTATAAAAAATCGAGTGCTTGACCCCAGCAATTTTCCTAAGGCTGATTCTCGTTGTTAGACGTAAATTTTCCTTAACCTGATTAACAGGAATCATCCTCTCATGAAACCAAAAATTCTGTACGTCACTGATCTCCACTACCAGGCTAAAGGCAGGAATTACTATGAAGAAGATATTTATCTATCTGGGAAACTCAGTGAATCTTTCGACCTTGTGCTTTGCCAACCTAAAGCAGTTAATGCATTTCTGGAAGGTGTTGATGTGGTTCTTTTCAGGAATACGGGGCCCGTTCTGTATTTCCCCGAGGTATATGAAGCATTCAAAATTGAGGCAAGAAAAAGAGAAATAAAGGTTTTTAACGAGCTGAAAGGCAAAGCAGACATGGAAGGCAAACAGTATCTTATTGAGCCAACTAAAAATGGTTACCCGGTCATACCTTGTTGAAGAAACTGAGTTGATCGTCATTCACCGGGCTGTCAGGTAGCATATATACCTCGTGTTCGACCAGAAACTGAACGCCAGTTTAACAATTCCGGTCGATTCAAACCAGGACTATATCCAGTTTATACTGGATATGTAGCCTTTTCGGGTTCTTCAGGGACGACTAGCTATATTTTTTCTCGCTTTTCTTCCCCAGTTTGTTGTGGAAGGAGCTGGACCAACGTCCCTCCAGCTGTTATTGCATGGTTTTCTAGTTGTCGTGATGGCGGTGTTTGTTGAGCCCCCCATTATTCTTTTGATTGATCGAATTTCCAAAGGCATTCGAAATTCAAAGCGTATAGGATTGTGGCTCGATAGAAGTCTTGGTTTTATTCTAATTAGCCTTGGAATAAGGCTCGCATTTGTCGAGAAATAAAAATAGCTATTGATATGTGACTGACTGAAAAAGGCTAGGTATTACCCGTCAAGGTATCGAGCTGGTCATAGCGAAAACGGGTATCACTGACTTTTTTATGAACAGTCGGTAGAATCCTCAAAACAGTCATTTATTGAACAATAAAAATAGGATGTAGGGCGCAATGAGCTTGCGCATTGCGCTTTTTTGGATTTCGGTACCACAGAATAGTCGGAAGCATGGCAGCCTTTTAGGTAGCTTGACTTGAATGTTGAAGTCCGAGAATTCGTTTACATTCGGCGCAATGCGTTACACTTATTGCGCCCTACACGAGCTGGGAACCTTATCAAGGGGTTGCACTTAATTCGTAAAAGCCGATAAAGTTAACCAAATAGAAATTCGTGCAACTCCTCTGAAAATTGCCGAAACACGTGGCATTATTGAATAGTTGTCCTTTGCCTCTAAGTGATTATTCTTTTAACAGCCATGAAACCCTCTATATTTTTTTCGTTCTGTCTACTCGGCATGGTATTAATCGGTTGTAATAACTCCTCGACAACGTCAACAAGCAGATCGGGCAACGGCCTGACCTTCAACGCCTCGGTAGAGTCCTCCTCCGGTTCACAGATCAATATGATTTACTCGGACACTCTTGTAGCAGGCGAACCACAAACGTTTTTTTTCCAGCTCCGCCCCCAGGGCGCGGCACCAGGGGCGACGACCGGCACCGTGCATTGGGGCGACTTTAGTGATTCCCGTATCCGCGATGATCATAATATCCCGGTGGTTAAGACTTGGACCGAATCGGGCAGTTATGATATTTCGGTACAGATTGACGGAGAAAGGAAGGTGGCGATCATGAGAGGGTTATCTGTCACACCCACCGCGACATCCTCTGCAATAACAACAGCGCCGGCCGCACCGATGATCGTGTTTAAGGGCGCTACCGGCCGGTTCGTTGGTCATGTCTGTAACCCTCCCGAGGGCACACCAGTAGCCGCAACCAACAGGGTCCGTTTGGAGCTCCCCTCCCCTTGGGCCGACGCCACGAATTCGTTAGTCTCGGCAGTGACGTCATCCGGATGCCCGTCCGTGGTCATCGCCGCAGCGGCCCCGTTTAGCCCAGGCACTGCCAACAGCGACCACCCCACGACACGCGGTTGCACCGCGGGTTCCGTATTCACTTTCGAGTTGGGTTCCGCTGACACGGACGGGGCATTCTGTCGCTGGCCGGTCCAGTAACGCTCTACGGGAAACTATCCTGTGACGATACTCTTATTTCGAAAGTAGAAAAAAGGGCTAGTGGTACTGGATGGAAACTTGTATATGATAAAACCAATACGAAAAAGAAGCTTCGGAAATATCCCGATGCGAAAAATGATCCCGAAACCATACAATATCTGGTGCACCGAATAACCGAAACGGTGGGCAGTGAGGAGAAAAATACGAGGCTCTATCGACCCTTTGCGAAGAGCTATTCAACCACCATCATTGAACGCACGCTTGGTGAATTTAAAGAAGAGATGCACACGAACCCAAAAGCAAAATCAGCACCGGGTAAATTTTTCACTATCAAGCTTCACTCTGTAGCTCACAAAATGAAAAAGGACTGGATAAAAAAGTGCGGTAAGGATTGCAAGTTTCGGCCAGAAAACGACCTTTTTCAACAGAGAAACTAACGCACTGCGCTTGTTCTCTGGAATATTTCTCTCCTAGTCCTGCTTTTTTCCAAAGCAGAACGAGTCGCTCAATTCCCAGATACTCTCCCCTCTTCTTTGCCTTAGACCTGTTTGTATGATGTAGGAAGAGACTGCTAGAAATGGCCTTACTCAAGAGATTCTGGATGAAATACTGAAAGAGGAGACATAGCTGCTTTTGACAGCAATGATTGCAATGTATAATATGGATTTACTGATTTGATTGTATGAAAGATAAATTGCCAACAATTACCGTACGAGAAGTCAACCCAGAGGTGAAGGAGTTCTACCGAATTAAAGGGGCAAAAAATGGACGCTCGATGGAAGCGGAGATCCGGGCTGTTCTAACGTGGTATTCCAAACAGAATTCCCGTAAACCGAGGGACGTAGCGAGAAAGATACATCAGGCATTCAAAGAAATCGGTGGTGCTGATGACCTTGTCATTCCCAAGAGAGAAAAACTTCCTGAACCTATTACCTTCTCCGAATGATCGTACTGGATACGAACATTATTTCCGAGCTGGCCAAAAAGAATGGGAATGAAAACGTTATAGATTGGTTTTATACCCTTGATCGGCAGTCTGTCGTCACAACATCGATAACCGTGGCGGAGCTGTTATATGGAATCTATATCCTCCCAGATGGAAAACGAAAAACGGAGTTGGAAAAAACAGTTTCCTATGTTCTTGGTGAGGTGTTGGATAATCCCGTCCTTGAATTTGATTATTCTGCTGCACATGCGTATGGAGCATTGTGTGCCAAGCTTCGAGTAGAAGGGATTGCTATCAGCCAAAACGATGACATGATTGCGGCCATTGTCCTTGTCCATGACGGTGTTTTGGTGACTCGAAATACGAAAGATTTTGCCTCTTGTGGTATTGAAGTACTGAATCCTTTTGAGTAAGAAATGAAACTCACTGTTCCCCCCGCTTGAAATAGGCGAAGACGAGGGATTTACGGAAGATAAGGACATTTTTCGCAGAAAATCATTTACAGGAGTTGAGTCGTCCCATACAAAATGTGGATGATGAACTGGTTCTGGCGATTGATGCTCCATGGGGAGAAGGAAAAACAACATTCGTTAAAATGTGGCGGGGGTTGCTGAAGGAACAAGGTGTGGAAAGCATTTATTTTGATGCCTTTGAGAATGACTTTTTGGAAGACCCCCTCCTTGCTGTCATTGGTGAGTTTTATTCTTTGCTTGACGAAGAAGAATCTGAGGCAAAGCAAGAGTTCGAAAAGAAAGCTGTATCCGCGATGAAGGCTATTGGAAAAGCGGGTCTTCGGGTAGGACTCCGTGCCGCTACTGCTGGGATTGTTGATAATACTGTTTTGGGAGGAGCTGGTGCCGGAGAGGAAGCAGCCAATTTATCCCAAAAATATTTAGAGGATCGTCTTGACTCGCTGCAGCAAGACAAATCTGCCCTTAAGGAATTTCGTGATGCTCTGGAGCAAACCGCCCAGAAAACTGGAAACGGAAAGAAACTCATCTTTATCGTCGATGAATTAGATCGATGTAAGCCCTCGTTTGCTTTGGATCTCTTAGAAAAGATCAAGCACGTATTTTCGACACCAAATGTAGTGTTTGTCTTGGTGATGAACCGAGAACAGATGAATGGGATAATCAAATCTCGCTACGGGTCAGAAATTGATGCAGCTCGATATATTCAGAAGCTTGCGCATATTTGGGCTGGACTACCAAGATCGTACGACGGACATAATAGTAACGGTAAAAAATACCTATCTAATTGCTTAAGGAGAATGGAGTTTCCTAAATCACTAAATAATGATAGTTGCGTTAGTGCGGTTATGCATCACTTTGGCAAATTGTTGGATTACTATAATATGTCTCTTAGGGAGATTGAGCGAAGTGTTTCAAATTTTGCGATTCTTCAAAATATTGCTAAGAGTTCGTATATCACGCTATATAGAAATATTTCGGTATATCTCAGCATTATTAAAGTACTTTATCCAAGTGCGTATCAGAAAGTAGTACAAGGTATGATTTCATATGAAGAGCTGGCAGAAGCCACAAAGATACCAAACGAAGGATCTCGGAACTATGAATTTTATTCGAGGGATATACATCTCTGCTTATTGTTTTGTTTTTCAAACGAAGAAGATGCGAATCAATTGGTCATGAAGTATGGATATCTTAAAACTCTAGATGAGGAACATGGGATAGTAGGTGAAAGAAATAGAGTCATTCCAGAAAATAGAGTCATTCCAGAGATTTGTAATTCCCTCGAAACCTTTCGAAGGCAGTGATGAATCGCCCCGGGTTGCTCGGAGAGATTTTTATTTGAGTCAAGCGGCTTCACTTGACCCGGTTTGATAATGCAGTAATTCGTGCTCTGCCGGTGGTCTGTCCCCAATGGGCCAACAGAAATGATGTGATGAACACACAACTCTCATATCACGCGGATCTCCATTTTATTCGTTTTCCAGTTTCAGAAAATATTTGCTCTGTTGTTTTGTCAGACATACCTGAATCTATTCCCCCTTGAATCAGTCTGGCTAATTCCATCCCGATAAATTTCTAAAGCAATTCAAGCATCGGTTTCTTTTTCTTCATGGCCAGTCCACTTATGACCACAGCTTCTACACTCAAAAGGTTTTTCTTTAAAGTGCGACAGAATGCAAGTAACCCCTATCCCTTTTAGTTTAGCAACGTACTTTTGGTGTTTGCGGAGTTTACGTTCATTCTACCAGGCATAGGCAGAAAAATATTTTACAGCCACCAGGTCTGGAATGGGAATTCATGGATGGCATGTTGGATCATGTGGTTACCCTTGTGAAACCTCAACACGCCCTAGTCTGAGGTAACTGAGAGGTGATATACATGGAAACGTCGGTTAAGATACGCCGTTTGCGTTTAGTCGAAGATCAAAGGGCCGATTAGGTGCCTGGGTGCAGTTTCCATAGTGGCTGTAGTGAACTCTAACTAATCCCGCTAAACAAGAAGCCGAATATACGACCACATAAATTCGACCTCGCAATACAATGCGTCATAATCTGCAAACGCAAACACCTCGCTGGCGCGTACGATAAATCACGTTGTGACCTACAATTCATTCGAACTAAAACCAGAGAACGGTTCTCCGTTAAAAAAATTCACACTCCCGATCGGATGATAAATTCTCGTTGAGAGGTCATAACTACCTATAAAACAAGCATGCCACACCCTAACCTTCAAGGTACGGATGGTCTTCTGATGCAAAACATCTAAGCTTACGACTTCTGTTTGGATCGGCATCGCAGGAATTGCGATAATAACGAGATCGCTATTTTGAGTCTTTTTCGACCTCAAACACTTTGGTTTGGAGGTCGTCCCTATAGTGACATTTATTGAGGGAAAAGCTATACTCCACGGTCGTAATTCAGCTTCAAATGAGATCGAAACATCGGTGTTTCCTAGTAACTTATCACCATGAATTTAGCTTATAGGATATTGGAAAATGCCGTTCAGGATTCAGAAAACCAGACATTCCTGACGGACTTAAAAACACATACTACTTACTCATACGAATCACTGCTTTCTGCTACTCTAAAAATTCGCAGACTGCTTGAAAAAAAAGGTGTGCAGCGTGGTGATCGTATTGCGTTTCTAACCATTAACGAGCCCTCCTTTTATCCAGTTTTCTTCGCTTGTGCATCTTTGGGAGCTATCACGGTTCCTCTCGGGGCAGACACTCATAAATCCGAACTCAAGTCTATATTGAGTGATTGCTCCCCTATACTAACGTTTATCGACCCAAGCATCACTAATTTACCTCTGTCCACTCGAAATCTTTTGACGCTTCCTGAAGATCTATTTTCCATCGATCTAGTAAATGTAGAAGATGGTGTCGCAAAACCTTTAGATTGTGATTCCGATGAAGATTGTTTAATCATCTACACATCAGGCACCTCGGGTAACTGCAAAGGAATCTTGCTTTCCCACAAAAGTTTGTGGTCAATGGCACATACATTTGCCAATTTTTATCAATATGGGCCGCAACAGCGTTTCCTTAGTGTGCTGCCCTATTATCATATCAACGCGATAATGATCACAGGTTTGGCCTGCATAGTTGGTCGCAGCCATATTTTTCTATCCCACCTTTTTGGACCGCTGGTTGCTAAGTTTTATTGGGACATCGTAGAGAAAAATGACATAAATGTACTTAGCGTGACACCATCAATCATGGCGATGTTACTCAGCTTCCTCAGTGAGGATAGTAAACATCAGCCACCTTCCCAAGTAAAATTCGCTCTGGTTGGTACAGCACCACTTCCTAGTGATCTCTGGCAAACTTTTGAAGACCGGTTTGGCATACCCTGCTATCAGGGCTATGGCCTAACAGAGACCACAACATGGGCTACCCTTACTCCACCCAGCAACCCCAGGAATTATAATAGTGTGGGTGTGCCTGTGAACTGCGAAATAGCTGTATCAGAGGAAACCGACTTTAACCTCGAAGCAATGAGTAGCGTGACACTACCAGCTGGAACTAAACTGGGTGAAATCGTAATTCGCGGCGATATAGTGATGAAGGGTTATTTTAAAAAAAAGAAACTCACCAAACGCCATTTATCTGCGGGCTGGTTTAAGTCGGGAGATATAGGCTACATTGGGGCGGACAATCACGTTTATGTGCTAGATCGAATCAAGAATATCATCAAGAGAAAAGGATCAACTATTTTTCCCTCGGAAATCGACGAGATACTCCGACGACTTCCCAACGTAGAAGATAGTCATACCTTCGGCATTGAGGATCCGCTTGTTGGCGAAAAAATTGTCTCAGCCTGCGTAACTAACGATATCGGGGAGTTCAGCCACCTCGCTCAAACCACACAGCTAACACAGCACCTAAGACAACACCTTTCGGCCTATAAAATTCCAGACACCTATTTGTTCCTGCCTTCCCTTCCTCGAAATAAGGTCAAGAAGACGGATGTAAAGACCCTCAAATCATTAGCCAATGGAGCAAAGAAAAAAGAAATTATTCAGATAATTAACGAGGGCCGATTTAGGCGGTGGAACTGCAAAGACGATCCGCAAATAAACCAAACAATACAAAACGCGTTGTATGGTGGGCGAGGTCTTCGCTTTTCGTGTTATTGGGGATGCGGTAGAAGATCTACCTGCAATTATTATGACCGAGTCGCACTCGATCATTTACAAGAAGTAGTCAAGACGATTAATCACTCAATGGATCGAAGTTTTGCTTACTGCACTATTATCTTAACGGACGTACATGTACGCAGCAATCGGGTACCGGACCATATTCGTCATGCTTACTTCAGTGAAATTTCAGCTGAAGCAACTGAGCGTGGACTCGAAGTAGTATTTTTAAGTGAAATTTGGGAGAAGTACAATTTAGACTTTGATGCCACTATCTCCTCCATCTCATCGCCAGAGTTTGAAGAGAAGTGGAACGCATTTGCAGACCGCGATGCCTTCATAAAGCAAGCGGAGAAGCGACTCCAGAGCAGCCAAGATATTCGGCGTGATGCCGAGGAAGGTGCTAAGCGCTACTACGCGGTTATAAGCACAGAAAATGAGCCTGTTGCTCAACACATGGAGGGCTCAATATTCATCACCTACAACGGTCCTGATTACAAGAAATTTCTACCCCGGCTTCCAACCATTCATTGGTACTCTCAATTCTCGGGGACAACTAAAAAGAGCGACAAACCTTGGTTTACGGAGTAGCGACAACTGTCCTCGAATCTGACTCATCAGTATATTAAAACGCGATGACTGAACTAGAAGAAAAAATTTTAAGGCTTGCGACCGAACTCCAGCCTAATCTAACTGAAATGGGACCTGATGTCCTCACTGCTGGCATAGTCGAAGAAGGATTGCTCGACTCGTTTCAGCTTATCGGGTTTATAGCCAGTATTGAAAAAGCCTTCGATGTTGTATTAACCCTGGACCTGATCATGTCACGAGAATTTTCAAATTTGGATGGAATTGTCCAAATAGTTGAGCGTTTAACTGAGGCGAAGAACGAAACTTAATCATCCCCCCATGCCTAACATTGAAGCTATTTCAAGCAATCATCATCACCAAATAGCGGAGTTGCTTACATGTCACTATGGGAAGTCCGAAGACTTTTGGCTTCAGCGGTTTAATACATGGTGGTTGAAGAATCCGGCATTTAACGATTTGTCCGAGGCCGGCTGGGTTATTCTGGATAATAAAAGGAAAATAGTCGGTGTCATGGGTAATATTCCTACAAGGATGACCAATGCTGGGGAAACAATAGTCGCGCGCAACGGCACATCCTGGTTCACTTTACCCGCGCATCGAGGCTTGGGTATGCACCTTTTCTTTCATTTGCTCAGATCGGACAGATCACCGGTATTCGTGACGACACCCAACGAAACCACGCTAAAAATACTAACAAGCCTCAAAGTATCATTAGCCCCAAGGGCAAATGCTGGCGAGAAGAAAATGGCGTCATTTATTCCCTTGCATTCACAATCACTGTGGGAGGACATAACTTTAGGCCAGAATAAACAGGAAACCGTTTTACATGTTAATGACACGATAGAAGGAAAGATCAGCGACACCCGACACGATGGGAAGGATGTATTACAGCCTGATTGGGTCGTAGATCAACTCTCACTCCGAGATACAACGCACGTCGAAATCAGAGAAATAAACTCTGCGGGTTTCGAATTTGATCGCTTATGGAAAAAAACTCAAAACGACTACTCCTTTACAAATGTAAGGGATGCTGCGTATATCAATTGGATGGTACATAACACCAACCACAATCACTTAGTGTTGGGTTGTTTTTTGACCGGAGAAATTGTCGGCTTTGCAATAGTAAAGATCAGTCAGCGCAAACAGATATTTCGCTTCGTTGATCTATGGTTACGAAGGGAATACTGGGAAAATGCCATGTCTGCTTTGATTAAGTTTAGTGTTTCTTATGCACACGAGAGTAGTTTTAAAATGGTTGTGATCCCCCATTTCCATCACTCTTTTACTCAGAAATTGACTGAATTAGGCCTTCCGAAAATTGAAATCGGTGACTACGTCGACTACCTCCACCTACCTAAAGAGATGAACAGCGAAATACACGGATCTAACACCTATTTTTGTGATCTCCAGGGAGACAACGATATTTGGTAGAAAACCTTTGACGAGTAAAGGCGCTATTTTTTTACCACCACTCCGTGACCTCATCTTGAAGCAGCTAGAGAGTCTTCCGTAATGAGGTCCGTTGCAATTGTTCATATGCCCGATTAATACTAATCTTTTGCAGTGAACATAGCGTTTCATGGTAGGTTTAATGAATGCTCATCTTTTCCAGAGAGGATCAGTAGGACGATAAGACGCGCTGGCTACACAAAGGAACATATCCCTCGCATGTTATGCAGCTGAATCTGGTTTTGGGTTACCCATAGTCACCAACCTTTTGAATTGAACGCTTAATGGTAAATGCCTGATCAATTATCTTTTGCCCGTCCATTTTCGCTTGAGATAATTAGGCATGCCCTTAATCTCATTATACGAAGTATCCCACCAAATATTGACCCCGATTGAAAAATCAACGGTATCAACGTAGTGACCCCAGTTGGGAGGTAAATACAGCACGTCTCCCTTATTTAGCATCACCTCAGTCCTTTGAGCCAAAGCAAATAATGGGTATTTTTCGTCATCAACCTGAGCCAAATTGATTGGGCTATAGCGCTCTATTCGCAATTCCGAGGGGATATACAAATACTTCAGCTGGTCTTGAGGATAAAGACCCCAACGCTTTCGACCATGGATTTGGCAAAAGAAGTTATGCAGGGTATCAATATGAAGAAAGGAATTGCATCTAGGTTGCCCCATACGGATAAAGTACTTTCTGCCTCTTAGTTTATTAGACCAGGAAAGATAATTGATAGCTCCCAAGTCTTCACGCAACTCATCGTTAAACAAGGCAAAATCCGCTTGCACCATATAATAGCGGCTATCACCAGGATCATCCAAAGTGTCAAGATATTGTTCGAACCTCATATCAACCACCTGCTGATTCTTCAAGTAGTGTTCCGGGTCAGTAGAAATATCAATATCGTAATCCTGAATAGGCACAGTCAAATGACCATATTTTTTACGAAAATAATTCACAGACCAACGCTCGAGTGCGGGCCAATTATCCATTACCCCCGTTAAAATCACAGCCTGTTGCGGTTTAACGAAGTTAGCAAAAAATTCAGCTTTTGATGGTGCTTTTATGCGCTCTATACTCACTGTTATTTACCTTTTATATTAATAGGAGCGAACAACCACCAGACGAATAGAGCATAAACTGAAATTACAGTTATCCGTTAAGGACAAAACAGCCACAGTTATTAAGTAAATTTGATAGCATGTCTTACGCCAAAAACTCATTGAAATAAAACCCGAATAAAGTCATTGCCCTATGAAAACCCTAATAGAATTGGGTCTGGATTAAGTTGACTAGAATACTTCCTTTTTATCGATTCTCCAAATACACCTAGGTCTCTCCCTATATATTTCACTCCTACTTACTAAATTTCGGTTCTAGCGTGATGATTCGATCACTCCATAGGGTTTCGATTTCTTGCACCAATTTATCTTGGCAATCTTGCTCCCAACCCCAATCAGACAAATATTCTCCTGTGTTCCGATCATGACTTTGATTCGATAATAATAAAGTCTGCATCTCAGGGGAGATTTGCACTGATTTGTATGGGTGAAAATTACTTTGAAGAGCGGCGGTACCTGTGGTCGCCAAACCAACATGGAGCGGCAATCCTACCTTGAGCTCTCGTATACTTTGCTGAACAGGTTGAGCCCTCCAGATTAGAAAATCGCCGATAACCAACTTGTCTAATTCAGTCGTCAGATAGCTAATCAGCGCGTCTTCAATTGAATCGACGATGGGCTCAGCGTGATTGTTGAACGAAGTGTTCAACAAAACTGGCACCCCAGTTAATCGATGGAACTCACTAATCAAAGTCCAGTACCTTGCGTTATCTCGTTTGTTGACAGTTTGGATTCGCGATGATCCATCAATATGGGTTGTTGCGCCAAGAATTTCTTGGTACGCCGGTCTGACTGGTACAACATAAGTCATGAAAGACAAATTCGCATCGTAGTCTGAGACATCAAATAGTTCACTCGCGTGCTCTTCTAACACGCTTGGAGCGAAAGGTCGGTAACCTTCCCTTTTTTTGATCATCTGATTGATACGCGCCTTATTTTCCGCTGGACGCGGGTCAGCAAGAATACTGCGATTTCCGAGTGCGCGTGGGCCGAACTCAGAGCGACCCTGCACCCAACCCAAAACCTCCCCTTTCGATAAAAGCTCAGCAGCCTCTTTTTCTGTATCTTGCAATCGCTTGAACCGCACAACTTTACTCCATCGATTTAGGATACGTAAGACTGTCGACTCGCCGCCCGCTTCAGCTCCCCAGTACACATTTGTTACCTTCTGAATCGGGATCTCGGGCTGGAACTTTTTGCTCAAATAGAGCGCACTACCAAGCGCGCACCCCGCGTCGTGAGAGGCTGGTTGGATGAATAGGTTATCAAAAAGTTCGGCTGCTAGTATTTTTCCGTTTAACGTACAGTTATGTGCGACACCGCCCGCCATACACAGGTTCTTATATCCAAACTCTGACCTCAATCCCCTCACAATATGCATACCCACCCTCTCCAACGCCTCTTGCAAAGCAGCGGCGATATTTTTATGCATATCATTGAAAGGTTCTCCTTTCTTTCGGGGCGTCAATAATTCACCGAGGGATTCGATACGAGGCAAGAAGAGCTTAAGGCGCCCTCTTTCACCTAATTCATAGAATTCGCTAAACAAACCTCGGTAAATCGAAGGATCACCATAGGGAGCCAACCCCATTACTTTATACTCATCGAATAAGGAGTAGCCTAGGAAACGGATTGACTTAAGATAAAATAATCCTAAGGAATTTTCCATTGAGTAAGTCTGTAGCGGCACCATTCCCTGTTGTGTTGCCGAGAGTGCCATACCGGAAGCTCCGTCCCCTTCAGCGTCGATTACCAAAATAAGACTCTCATCTAAACCCGACATATGAAATGTACTAGCGGCATGGGCTATGTGGTGAGGTACAAATTCGATTTTATGGGAATCTATTTGCTGGTCGAAGGTTCGCTGTAGTATTTCGATTAGGGCTGATCGCCCGTCTGGATAACGTGCATTCACATCATCGCCAGTAAACTTTTGGATAAAATTATTAGCGTTCTGCTCCGTACAATAAAAAGCAATCTTATCTAACTCATCGACTGATATCCCCGCGTGGCTCAAACAAAAATGGGCAGCATTGGCGGCAAATTTGTTAGTATGCTTAATCCGTCCCGACCGTTCTTCCTCAAGACCAGCCAATACTTTTCCGTCCTTTACCAGCACAGCCGCGGAATCATGAAATTGATTGTAACGGAGGTCAAAAAGATTTTCTTCTTGAAAGTCAAATCCGCCAGAAAGACCCAGAATTAACATTATTAGGTTCTCAGTTGAGAAGAAATTATTCTCATATTAACTAACTCAAACCTGTTCGTACTAGTTATCCCCACTATCGCATGATTAAGATCAGGAATAGAATTATAAGTACTTAGGACCAATGAGTTATATTGCATTTTGCTGGATAGAGATTGCTTGCAAATTGCCCCTCTGCGCGTTAGGGTAAATTCTGTAAATTCAAGCAGCATTCGGGCTAGTCCTTCTCTTGAGTGGCCGGGGTTTCTAGCCTTTTAGCTCTAGTTCGTCGGTTCGGCATAATCAAAGCATTCATCACCCCAAGGCCGGTTGCAGCATTGGTTATAGCCAGGTTCAATAAGAAGGAAGTTCCAAAAAAGAGGGAACCTCCAAAAACCAAAAAACTTGGACCGAGCAAAATCTTCAACCCACCAGACAGATCACGCTCTAGACCTTTAGAAAAATCAAACAAGCGATTAAGTAATTCCAAATTGTCATCTGGTAAGATAATTTGCGTATTCTCTCTCGCAGCAAGTGATGCACCTTGAAATGATACGGAAAGGTTTGCTTTTTTAAGCGCAATCGAATCGTTAATGCCGTCCCCAATAAATAAGACTTTCTTCCCTTCAGCCTGAAAACGCTCAACTAAAGCTACTTTTTGCTCCGGCAGCATCTCGGCATAGTAGTTCGCTATACCAACCTGACCGGCCAAGTATTTGGTAGGCGCCTCGTGATCTCCTGAGCAGATATAGATTTGATCACCGAAAATATCCGTAAGAGACTCGATTAACTTACCGGCCTCTGGGTGAATCTTAGGACTTAGTGATATCGCGCCAACAATGGTTTCATTCACCGCGATGAACACCAATGAATCACCTACTTTATGGCAATTTTCGAGGACCTGTTTCACAGCCCCTTCGACTGGTATATTCAGCATTGACATAAATTTAGCACTACCCAAATGGACTTGACCAATGTCGAGCTGTGCCTGTAAGCCGAATCCCACCTCAACGCTTAAAGAATCAACGGAAGCGATGTGTGCTCCCTGTTCTTCCGCATAATGCAAAATAGCCTTCGCAATGGGATGAGACTGTTTTGCCTCAAGCGTAGCCGCAACTCCAATAATATCCGCCTCGATATAGGATCCCCAAGCGAAGACATTTCCAACCACAGGATAGTGATGGGTTAGGGTACCCGTCTTATCAAATATAACGATATCTATTTCTCGTAAAACCTCTAAAGAGCGCCCATCTTTGATCAAAATCCCTTCCTCAGAAGCGATTTTCATATAGCGAAGTAACGACAGTGGCTCAAGCAGCCTCATACTCGCCCCGAAGTCGGCAACTAAAACTGATAGAGCAGCCTGCGGATTCAAGACCATCAATGTCAAACCACCAAATAAGATGGAGGGAAGTGCTTGACTGTCAGCTATTTGTTCACCTTTGAATTCGACTAGTGATATGTGTTTCTTGGTATTACTCAAGGCGGTAGAAATTTGCGCCGCAATCGTATCTTGCCCCGCTTTATTGGTCCTAACATGGACCCGACCTGAAACAACCAGGGTAGACGCATAAACCGCATCATCCGTTTCTTTTTCCACCAGTTGTGACTCACCGCTTAGAAAGTGTTCATCAATACAGCCCTCTCCCCAAGCAACGGTGCCATCGACTGGTACTGCATTCCCTGCCTCTACTACAACAATATCCCCTTCTTCCAAAGCAGTGAGCGGAATTCGCATTTCGGCCCCATCGGTGAGAACGGATACTTCCTGAGGTTGGTTCTCGAATACATTTGTCATGTGTTTGTCAGACTGATCCTCACTCCGTACTCTGAAATAAGTAATCAAGTGATAGTCCCAACTCGCAAATGCGCTTGTCCAAAGCTGACCTGAACCAACTGCTAGAGCGAGAAATGCAGATTCTAGCAATGATGCTCGAAACTTACGTTCGTGATAGATCGCATTAAACGCTAAACGGAAAACCATTCGCGCTTGCCATAACACTACAGCACCACTCACCAACAAGAGAGGTGGGTAAACCAGCCGTCCTATTGTTGCTAACCCTAGATTTGCCGCAGCAAGCGTGTGCTTTTTTTTGATATCTTCCAGCGAAATAGTATAGGCAGGTTCAATATTTTTTTGTTCTGGCTCAGTTGGTACGAGTTCGCCCTGCAATAACTCATCCGGCTCGCTTTGCTCTTTAATTGATCTCCGCACACTCTTTACCGGGTCACGCTCCTTTGATTTGATCTTGAAGGGGTTCGTCGCCTTTTGCCAAACGGTCACGGCCCCACCGATTACCAACAACTCAAATAACATTGCTTGACCTATTCATGTAATTTCTGAACTAGTGGTTAGGACTTAATAATATTAAGTGCATCGGTACCTGCAATCATTTTCGGCTCAAACATAAACCGCTGATTCGGATACTTTTTCATCAACTCCTGTTCCCAAGCCAAAGAAACATCATCTTCGACATGTCTCCCCCAATTCCTAATATGAAAATATGCGATTCGATCACTCAAGTCATTTTCCATAAAGTACTGCACAGATTCTGATTGTCCAATATTCGAAATATCCACAACATACCTGAATGAAGTATGATCCAGAATTGCGCAAAGCGTTTCTAGTTCGGTTTCCCTCCCACCGTGCGTCTCGAAAACGAGTTCAATATTACCTAACATATCTTGCGCCTGGTTAAGCCTATATATCAATGCAGCATTCGATAACGCTTGTCCAGCTTCGCCCACTAATGCCCTAAACATATTACAGTTTAGAAATGCTGCCTCAGCAAATTGGATCTTAAGATACCGAAAGTAGTCTCTTTCGCCCATTCCAGACATATTACAAAAATCTGTTGTGCCAGCGAAAGACAATACATTGAAGTCGTATTGCCCGATTACAGCAGCTAATTTTTTTATTGAGCGTGATTCAACAAAATCCTTTGCTAACTCTAGAGCTCCTTCAGTTGATTGGATGTGTCCTGACGTAAATAGGCCATTGAGCTCATCGAGAGTCAAGTCCCTTAGCGGCCAACCGGCGATATCAATTTTTATGTTTTGAAACATAGGTATGTGTCCAGATTTTGACGACTATTATCACTACTACCTTTACGTTGAGAGTTAATTAAAGAGATCTAATTCACGTCATCGCCAAAGAGACATCTTAGTGTTACCTCAAAACTTTCGTAAGTCTCCAAAAAGTGCAGCGAGAACATATTGGCCTGCAACGCCTTGCTTTGAGCCATAACCTGAAACATTAATTCAAGTGGTCTGTAGTAACCATTGTAATCATAAAAGAAGATTGGGATTGATCGACCTAATTCTCCTACATGAACTTGCGCCATGAATGTAAACAGCTCATCTAATGTACCCACACCTCCTGGCAAACACAAAATAGCATCAACGTCTTTTACAATTTCAACCTTACGTTCTGCTAAATCATCGACTTCAATGGCAGATGAAAAATCGGCTACGATGCCCTCCTTAACAACCCAACTTGGATAGATTCCGATCACTTGCCCCCCGCTATCCGAAAATTCAGAGGCGAACTGGTACATTAACCCTTGATTGGAGCCGCCATACTTCATCGCCGCAAAGAACTTCGAGAACAATTCTGCTAGTAACTTCGTATAGACATTGGAGAAACCGGTCCCACTAATCTCCGCGCCCGAAGCAAACATCGCAAATACTTTCTTTGTCATGACAATAAAATTCTAATTAGTGCTTCAGTTCTCTCCTCAAGCTCCTCGGCATCTATTTCTAATTCTATGCCAACTGGAGTTGAAAAATATTTATCAATGAAACCGCACCCTACCGCAGAGGTTTTACTTAGTATTCCCTCTAGCAAAGATTGATCTTCAGTAGAGATTTTGCCTTTTAGATCTTCGGCGTACGGAATTTGGGTAAAAACGTGCCATCCCGAATCCAGTAGGCTCGGATAATCAGCAAGCTGTCCCTTATGATCGAATAAAACGGTGGACGGAATATCGCCAGCTTGCGCAGCGATCACTTTGAATCCTTGTGAACCAAGCGCGTTGCTTAAAGCGGAATAAATTTCCCATACTTTAGACCGAATCCAGAACATCTTGGCATATTGTGCCTTAAGAACGGCCCCGGTCAGCTCATTCACCCTTAACGAACTACCTGGAATAAAATGTTGAGGTGATACCTTCCTTGTATTGCCGTTGGGCAAACAACCTTGATCGTGAATACGCCAGGCGTGTAAGTAATCCTCCTCACGTTTAAAAATGGCGACACCGCCATCTCCTGCGCTGATGACTTTGTGTCGATTGAAGGAAGAATAGGCAGCAACGCCAAAAGCGCCAGCATAATCTTCACCCACTTTGACGCCGAATGCTTGCGCAATATCTTCTACTAAGGGAACGTCATAGCGGTCTGCCAGCTTTTTTACTTTCCCAATATTTTCCACACCTCGCCCCATTAAATGAGGAATCACTATTACACCCACCACATTCTCGGATAACTTGGATTCCAGATGTGCGAGGTCAATACTAAACAGTTTTTCATATCGCACAAAATCAAGTTGTAACTCTTTTCTAATCGCACCTGAATATATCGCCGCCCATCCGAAAGGACATGTGAGCGCCACTGTATTTTTCGAAATATTGAGAACTTCCAGGATCAACGACCAAGCAACCGAAGCGGAAGGTAAAAGTATGGAACCTGAAGCGTTATGGCTGATTGCTATCTGCTCTTCCAGTGAGTGACAAAAGCTATCCACCGACTTATGTTCGAATCGAAAAAGTGATTTTCGATCAAGAACGGTATCAACAAGCGACTTCTCAAGTGATCCAATTAGACTGTTTCCCAGGCAACTCATTAGTCTAGATATTAATTCGTGTAGATAGATGAAACAGTATTAGGCAAATCAATAAGAGTAAATTCGATGGATTGATCAACAACTCCCTTGAATTTGTCTGCCAAACTCGCCGGTTGGGATGGATCAAATAAGAACCGGTCATCTTCGACAATTTCACTGATTCCTGTATTGGTCGATATAAATACTGGTTTTTTTGCAGCCCATCCGTATAGAGGCATCAAACAGAAAGGGTCAAATCTTGAAGGTATAACCAATCCATCACTAGATCCGATAATAGTGATAAGTTCATCAACCACCACTTTATTCTCCAGGTGAACCGAACCTCGCAGGTCAAGTGAATCAACAAGAACGGATAGGTATTGAAGGTAGTCCGTATACTTCTCCTTGTGGGTAGTTCTGCTTTTTTCTCGACATAGGATAGTCAAATTGATTGTGGCACCTAATTCGTCCTCTAATGTAGGCAAACTCTGGACCAGTAGGTCGAATCCCTTTTCCCAAACGGCTCGGCCTCCGCTGATGAGGTGAAACTCCTTTTTGCTTGGAATATATATGTCTAGTGATATAGAGTGATCAGGTGTAAAAACAACCTTTTTAACCTGCTCATGGTGGCCGATAGCCTTATAATACTTTTTGTCTGCATCGCTCTCGACAATTGTATTGTCGCAAAAGTCCAATAATCGTCTTTCATAGTATGCCGCAAAGCGAATCTCATCTTCCGTCATTGTCCAGTATTGTGAAGGTGTCTTATCCATTTCAGTTTCCAAGCGGGATACCGTAAGATAGGGCGAAAAGTAGGTGTTGCTTGTAAATGCAACGACGCTTTGTTCACATAGAAAACCGGACTCCCAGCTATGAAAATGAAAAACTGGATCATCCTCAAGTTGGATCAAATCAAGCGCTGACTTTAGCTGCCCTGATAGCATTGGAGCAAGCTGCCTGAACTTCCTGTTACTTTTCGCATACTGATGAAGCCAACCCGGCACCATAACCAAGATTGTAGCATTGCCCATCTCATGATCATTCGAGACGAACGGCTTTATAGTAATTTCAGAAACATAGGCGAAAGTCAGAATCACATGGTTGCCAAGTGACCCTTGATCCGGGTTCGACAACGCTTTAGTCACTATATCGAAAATTTCTGCTTCGGTTCCATTTTTGTAATGTTCACCCGAAACGTTTGCTTGCTTGAAGCAACCAAAGGTGAAATGAACAAACCCAAACTTCACATCCCTGATTAAAGTCTCATCAACTACTTTTGGCACCAATTTGGAAAGTGTGCCATAGGTTAATAGTCGATTTGAAATTTTGTCGACTACCTTATCTAAATCCATCGTACGGGGGCGGTCGAGCAAGACCCCAGACAGATTAAATAAAGAAAAATAGACATCATCCAACTCATCTTCGATTGAATCGGAGCATGGAGCACGTTGAAGCTCCAGAATTTCCTCGGTCAGTTTTTCAAAAGCCTGCTTTCGGTCAATACCGATTGCCAAGGAGATATCGTTCAATATTTCGAGCTCCGCGGACATTATTACAGGACGAGATAGTCAGTTGGTGGGACGAATTCTACTCTGAATTAGAAGTAAATGCATTTAGATTAACCGTAAGTAATGTAATGGACTCCCCTCTTTTAAAATCAGCGTCGAAGAGCCAGATGAACGATTTCTGATCCAAAACCCAATGTTAACTTTTTTCAAAAGTTAACATTTAAAAGGTACCACTAGACGGTAGACTTTAGCTGCTGAAAATTTAAACCCCAGGCAACAAACCCGCAGATCAAAAAGCCAATAACCAACGCCATTGAGTTGCCATCCAACTGTTTACCAATCAACGTTGCCGTAACGATCGCAAGAAACATACTGAATGAACTGATCATCGATGATGCAGCACCGGCTCTATTCCCCATGGGTTCCATTGCCAGTGACATCACATTTCCGAACAACAGCCCAAAATTAAACATGATAACGAACATATAGGCTAAATAGAGCCATAAGGGAGGAGACTCAGACCAAAAAAGCGGATTGACCAACAGCAGCAAAGAGGCTGTGATAATAGCAATCAGTGCGCGGTGAACCAGGGTTACCATGCCAATTTTCTCGACCCACCTTGAATTAAAATAGGACGACAATCCAATCACACTCGAAAGCAAAGCGTAGACCGCAGGAAACCAGACACCCAAACCATATATTTCCTGGAAAATCTGTTGCCCCGTGCTTAGAAACGCAAAGAATGCGCCAAGAAGAACCCCATTGACGAGCACATATCGCATTGTTCTCCTCGAGTTCATCACAGTCACCACCGAGTGTTTGATGGTTGGTACTGACAGTGAAATACGGTTTCTATCGATCAGAGTCTCTCCCTGACGAATAAAAAACCAAATCATGATAATGGCTCCAAAAACACCCATGGACACAAAAACACTGCGCCAGCCAAACCACAATAAAAAGCCCTGCCCAATGAAGGGGGCAATAATAGGAACACCCATAAACACCATCAAAATAAGGGACAGTATGCTAGCCATCTCTTGCCCGGAATACCGGTCTCTCACCATCGCAATAGCAATAACGTAGGGAGCAGCTCCGCCAATTCCCTGGGCCACTCGGCCAATCATAAGTACGGAAAAACTATCCGCAAGAATGCACGCAGTGGAGCCAGCGAAATAGATTAGAAAGCCTAATAACGCAGGGGATCTTCGACCAAAGTGGTCAGCAAGAAACCCATAAAAAAGCAATCCAAAGGAATATCCCAGAGAAAACCCGGTTATAACAAACTGTCGATCATTGTCACTATTAACAGCAAGATCTCTGCTAATTTCACCGAGCCCTGGAGCAATTGCATCGATAGAAAATGCTTCAACGGCAGTCATAGCAGCCATCAAAGTCATAAATTCAAATCGACCCGGCATCTTTTTATTCATTTTTTGAGGGTGCCCGACTGGGGTTGTTGATATTTGCTTTTTTGATACTTGCCTGAGCGAAAAGTATCGCCATGAATGCCACGAATAGCAGGTGTTAACGACCCCGGGGATACTAATAGAAGTTAAGGAACTTTTTGCATAGCCCGGGCAAAAAAAGCAGAAATCAGAAAGATCAGAACCAAAGCGCAGCCCCTCACAGTATCAGCGATATCGCGAAGTTTCGTAACCCAGCAGTTGATTACTTCCCTCTCCAGATGAACTATTCACGATTTTTCAATACTTTTTTATACGTTTCTCAACAAACTGGAAACCACCGTCTGTCATGAAACATGCATCCCCGCAACGAAACCCGAAGACCATGCCCGTTGGAAATTATACCCACCTAGATGCCCCGTCACATCCATTACTTCCCCAACCATAGATAACCCGGAAACCCCTTCCACTTCCATGGTCCTGGATGATATTTTATCCACCGCCACTCCACCTCTGGTTACTTCAGCTGTACGATATCCCTCTGTTCCAGAAGGGGTTATTTCCCAATGGTGAAACAGGCCAGCAATTCTCCTAAGTTCTGCTTTTTTAAATTCCTGAAGCGGTGTATTGATGTCATCTGGCCACCAATGGGACGACAATTCCTGGAGTAGCGATTTCGGTAGCACTTCACTTAACGCCGAAAAAATCGTTTTTTGTGCGTGATCTGATTTAAAACCAAGCAGAATATCTTCACAAGACATCTCTGGCAGAAGATCGATGACAATTTGTTCACCCAAATGCCAATAATTCGACAACTGAAGAATACTCGGCCCACTTAACCCCCGGTGGGTAAATAACATGCTCTCCCTGAAAGCTTTGGTTTCGACCGAAGCGGTGACTGGCACTGAAACACCAGAGATGGCATGGGAAAGGTCATGCCATTTTCCAGTAAGCGTCATCGGCACCAATGAAGCTTCCCGTTGCGAAATCGACAACCCAAACTGCTGGGCTATTTCATAACCAAAACCTGTGGCTCCACCAAGAGTCGGAATTGATAGCCCCCCTGTCGCAACGACCAGGTTTCGACAGCAAAATCTACCCTGATTGCTTTCAATGGTAAAACCATCAGTTTGAGTATCCTGGGATAACGCTTGCACATACCCAACCCCACAATCAGGCAGAATTTTCACACCCGCAGATTGACACTCCGTTGTTAACATCCTCAAAATATCCTTAGCACTGCTTTCGCAAAACAACTGACCATGGGACTTTTCCCGATAACGAATACCGTGCCTGTCTACCATGGCGATAAAATCCCATTGGGTATACTGGCTAAGTGCAGATTTTACAAAGTGAGGGTTTTTGCAAATAAAGTGATGGGGTTGGATATCGAGATTTGTAAAGTTGCACTTTCCTCCCCCGGACATCAGGATTTTTTTACCGGGCTTGCGGCTGACTTCAACCACCAGAACTCTCAAACCTCGCTGACCTGCAGTCAATGCAGACATCAAACCCGCCGCACCGCCGCCGAGGACGATAACATCATATTGGTTCGTCATTGTTATGTCTGTTATTGAACTCGCCCTTATCTGGAAAGAGGCTTATTGAGGAAGGAGCACGAACTCCATTTCCGAAGACTGTTCCCTGCAAATAAGTAGTGGCAATGTTTGTTTAAACCCATTAACCGTCACTATCTTCCGACCTCTAGCGAATAGAATGGACCACTGTCACCAAACCTATGATCGCAGCAGTATACAGTCGAGCTGGTGATACCGCACTGTCTAGTAGTCGATTCAATAGTCGATATCCATATAGTCAATATCCACGAGGAGCCCTATCCCAGAGGCCATTCCAAATAGGAGTTGAGTTTTCCTAACGCTTTCCCGCTTTCTATCGCCCCATCCAACCGCCGTCAATCGTGACGATGGAACCGTGCAGATAATCCGAGGCAGCTGACGCGAGAAAAACAATCGGTCCTGAGAAATCGCTGGTCTCTCCCCAACGCCCAGCAGGAATTCTCTCCAGTATTGATTTACTCCGGTTAGGATCGTCCTGCAAAGCCTGGGTGTTATCCGTTCGAATATAACCCGGCGCAATGGCATTCACATTTATCCCCTGCCCCGCCCACTCATTGGCCAACGCCTTGGTGAGTTGCCCAATCGCGCCTTTGCTCGCAGCATAACCCGGCACCGTAATTCCACCCTGGAAGGTTAACAGGGAAGCGGTAAAAATAATCTTTCCGCTTCCTCTTTCCAGCATTCCCTTTGCGACAGCTTTACTTAGCAGAAACTGAGCATTGAGGTTCACCTCAATAACGGTATCCCAAAAGTCATCGGGGTGTTCTACTGCCGGCGCTCTCATAATCGTACCAGCGTTGTTCACGAGAATATCAATTTGAGGATGGCTGGCGTCCAATTGTTTAATGAAATTCCGTAATGCAGAACGATCACTGAAATCACAAGTGTAGCCGCTGAATTGGCGACCTATTGCATTTACTGCAGCTTCTATCTCACTACCCTGAGGCTCTAACGACGCACTAACTCCAATAATATCCGCTCCTGCCTCAGCGAGTGCAATGGCCATCGACTTACCGATGCCTCGTTTACATCCAGTGACCAGTGCGGTTTTTCCAACCAAAGAGAATTGTTCAATAACAGACATTAGGCAGCCTCGCTTCCGACCTGAATCAGACTTTTTAGAGCGCTCGGATTTCCACTCAGATCAGCGAGCACCTCCCCCACTTTATCCAATTCCTGTACATTAGTGATAACGGAATCACAGGCAATAGCGCCGGAAGCGATCATATCGATTGCTGTATCAAAGTCCTCCGCAGTATACACTCTGGCACCTAGTAGCTCTATCTCCCGCCAAAAGAATTGGAACAGATCGATGTGTGGTTTTTCAGCATGAATGGCGACCATAACGATGCGCGCCCTTGCCGCAGCGGCAACAGTCATACAATCTACTCCGGCCTGGCTACCGGACACCTCGAAAATAACATCCGCGCCCTTGTTACCCGTAATTTCATACATGCGTTCGCCAACATTGATCTCTGCTGGATTGAGCGTATTAAATCCCAGGGATTGTGCGATTTCCAAACGCTGTTCATTAATTTCAGAAATATAGACATTCCCTCCCCGGCTTTTGGCCACCATGGCGATTAGTATGCCGATAGGACCTCCACCAATAACCAGTACATCTTCCCCTTCAACCAACCGACTTCGATTCACATCGTGGCAGGCAACCGCTGCCGGCTCAACCAGCGCTGCGTGTTTTAGTGACATGTCCCCGGGCAATTTATGCACTGTATGCCCAGGTACCGTCCAACTCTGTTGCAAAGCACCATCCGTATCCAATCCAAGAAACTTCAGGTTCTGGCAAATATGGCTATTGCCATTTCTACAGGCTGGACAGTCATTGCATGGATCCAATGGACGCACGACAACTTTGTCTCCAGCTGCAAGACCATTAACGTCACTGGCTACCGCTTCTACAGTACCAGACATTTCATGGCCAATAATTCTCTCACAACCCACTCGGGCATCCATGTGGCCGTGATACACATGTAAGTCAGTACCACAAAGACCGCAATAGGCCACATTAATTTTGACATCACCGGAAGTTGGTTCGACCGGTGCAGAGGCTCCCATCGTAAATGTTTTGTCACAGTTGTAGTAGGATGCTTTCATTTATTTCTCTCATAAAATTAGGATTGATTGGTTACGGAATTCCATTTTTATTGCGTATTTTTTCTTTATTTTTTGTTAGATGGCAACACTACCTAATATCAGTGTATTGCAGTGCGCCAGTTCTCGCTTAGGTCACATCAAAGGGTTCAAGTTTGTCATGAACAAAGGTCACTCCTGTACCCGGAACATCCGGCGCCACGGCCATACGGTCCTGGACCACCAAAGGACGGGTTGTATACTCATCGATGGGGAAACTATGCACCTCAAGCCATCCCCCATTGGTTTGAGCAGATACCAGGCTTACATGGAGTTCCTGCATACCATGGCTGCATACTTCCATGCCGTAGTTTCTGGACATCTCAGCCACATTCAACCAACCCGTTATTCCGCCGCAATTTGACGCATCAGGCTGAATAAACGATAACTTCGATTGTTTAAACGCAAATTCAAATTCGTACATCGTATGTAGATTTTCCCCCATGGCAAGGGGCATACCTGTCTGTCGCACAATCTCTGCATACCCCAAATAGTCATCCGGATTAATGGGTTCCTCAAACCAATGGATATCGAATTCTCTGAATCCTTTTGCGGCCTCAATCGCCTTCTCCACAGACATGGAATAATTGGCATCCACCATGAAAACGATGTCCTTGCCGATGACTTCCCGAACCGCCGCTACCCGCTCGATGTCCTCGGATAAGTCGTCTTTGCCAACTTTTATTTTTACTCCGTTGAATCCTCTATCAAGGTATCCCTGTATATTCGCGCACAATTTTTCCTGAGAGAAATTCAAATCAATGCCGCCGCAATATGCCCTCGCGTGGTGGCCACCACCACCGGCCATTTTCCAAAGAGGAAGCCCTTCCCTTTGGCCCTTAATATCCCAAAGCGCAATATCTACTGCCGATATGGCAAACGACGCAATTCCACCTCTACCGACATAGTGCATATGCCAATACATCTGACCATAAAGATCCAGTATTGCTGTTCCGTCCCTTTCCAGGAGAAACGGTTTCAGATCGTGCTCAATCATCGCCAGTATGGCTCGCCCTCCTCTCCCTCCAGTATAGGTATAGCCCGTTCCACTGCTTCCGTCCGCCAGGGTAATCGTGACTAGCACCAATTCGAAATGACTGTGATCTCCATGTTTAGCATCGGTTAACACCTCAGCCAACGGCACCTTAAACAAACGAGCATCAATTTTTTTAATTTGTACCCGGGTCATCGTAATTTTAGGACTTTTTAGTAGATCAGAAAATGAATCAGCTAAAGTGGTTTGGCTTCTTCCAGCTGGTGGTGTATTGGCATTTACTGCCAGCCCCATATCCGTATTTTCATCCGCACCAATGGCATCATCGAAATCACGGATAATTGAACCCAGATGGGCTGTCACTGACTTTTTTGCCTCAGACAGGTTTCGTTTCCTGAGGGAACTGATAATGGCCTCGTGCTCATCCACTGTTTTTGTACCTCTGGGACCAATATTCCAACTGGCATAACGAATAATCTGCGCTTGAGTGTTAAGACGTGAATACAATTCAATCAGCAAACCGTGTCCGCAATTTTGCATAAAACGCTGATGGAATTGCCAATCTAACTCGAAGGCGAGGCTCCTATTGGTAAAGTCGCCATCATGACAGAGCTTCCCTATCCTTTGATTGATTGTCGTCAGCTCGGCGCAAAACTCATTGCTTATCCGCTTTTTCCTAAACATGATTTCCAAAGCCTCAATCTCCAGTAATCTACGGACATCATAAAGCTCATGCATTTCTTCCAATGAAAATGTTCGAATTACCGAACCCCGTCTGGGAATATTGTTAATCAGGCCTTCTCCACAAAGAATCAGTAACGCTTCTTTTACCGGCGCAATACTGACGCCCAGTGTTTTGGCAAGATCAACAGCCCAAATACGATTACCTGCAACCAGCTCTCCATTCAATATCCTGGATTTTAGTAGCGTACAGATCTGTTGGGTTAGGGTTTCTTTAACCAAAACCAAGGGCGGCTTGTTCGCTTCTTTTGTAGGTTGATCGTTTATAAATTGATCGTTGTTCATAGCAAGTGGGGCCATGGCAAGTTGGGCTTGAAAATCAAATATAAAATATATTTTATATTTGCAGAGAATTGTACACACTTCCCAATGAAATGGGGCGAAAATTTGGGGTCGGATCTCAATCAGATACCTGTAACTCAAGCCGGCGGGGCATCATTACACCCCCCGCCGCACACATCCAGGGATAGGATACCTATCCACTGGCATCGATCAAACATGGGCAGGACAGTAGTTAGAACCGGGTATAGGTTAAATTATGTGACTCAAATCTGGTTCAGTGCGCTCCCCACGTATATTTGAGTTCCCTTGATCTGACCAGTTAAAAATGGAGAGTTTAGGGGAAATCAAAGTGGTATATTTAATGGAGCTCTTCCGGCATTTCGAACAAACGCCCCACACTAAACTGGACCAGCCGCCATGACTACTCCTATGACTATTCCATTGTCGAGTGAACCGCCGATGTTAAATCAGGCTGAAATTAGTCATTATCATGAAAATGGCTATGTCATACCTGAATTCTCACTGGACAGTGAAACCATCACTACGATCAAAAAAATCCACAATGACTTCGTTCATGACCATCCGGAGTTTATGGACTATTGCCCCGCCATTTTGCCCTGGGTTCCACAATTCGTGAACATTGCAAGGAATCCCCGGATTCTTAAAATGGTTTCCCAGCTCATCGGTGATGACATCGCCTTATGGAATTCCAGCTTTTTCGCAAAACCACCCCATGTCGGTTCAAAAACTCCCTGGCATCAGGATGGCAAGTATTGGGCAATGCGCCCTCTTGCAACCTGTACCGTGTGGATTGCAATTGACGATGCAACTATGGAGAACGGTTGTTTGCAGGTAGTTAGCGGCTCCCACAAAGATCAACGAATAAAGCATCACGAACTAAATACGCAGAAGAATCTTGCTCTGAATCTTGAACTTTCAGCAACAGAAATCGATCACTCCCGCATCAACCATCTCGAACTCAGCGCTGGACAAATATCACTGCACGACGTTTATCTTGTGCACGGATCCGAGGCTAATACTTCACCCAATCCCCGCAGGGGAATGACTTTGAGGTTTATGCCCACTACGTCCCATTTCGATCGGGAAATCGAGAGACAACTATTTGATGGAAAAGAAGAGAAAAATAACGCGTTCAAACCTTTACCTATTTATCTGATGAGGGGAGTTGATCGATGTGGGCGAAATCATTTCGCTGGTGATTTTAGCGGTGACTGATCACCGCCAAAAAACGCTGACGCCAGGGTAAAGAGAATCCTGGATAAGGTAGCCCAGGACCGGAAAAAAGGAATGATCAGGCCTGGTATTTTTCCACCGTTTCCATTCTCACTTCGATACCCAGACCGGGTCCAGTGGGAATATCAATCATGCCATCGTTGACGCTCCAGGGTTCCGTAATCAGATGCTGCCGGAAAGGATGATCGGATCGATCATATTCGAGGACAGGCTCTTTGGCAAAAACCGAGGCATGAGGTATGGGAAGGCTGGCAATTACCTGTAAGGATGCGGCCTGGGCAATGGCACTGCCCCAAACATGAGGGTTCACCGCCACACCATTAGCATGAGCAATGGCCGCAATATCTCTTATAGCAGTAATGCCTCCGCAAGACCCCACATCAGGTTGCGCCACATCCAATGCTCCTGCTTTTATCACATTAGCAAACCCGAAAGGTGTGTGCTCGTTTTCCCCTCCGGCGATGGGAACCGCTAATTTGTTACGTAATTCAACATATCCATCGATATCTTCAGGCACCACTGGCTCTTCATACCAGCGAAGATTATATTGCTCCAGCTCTTTACCCAGAGTTAACGCCTCTGATCGACCATAACCATGATTGGTATCGACCATCAATTCAATGGCTGGGTCGTTAAGTGCCGCCGAAACACAACCCATCACTTCGATATCATCAGCGATACCAAATCCGAGTTTGACTTTCATCGCGCTAAACCCAGCCTCCTTATGGGCAATGGCCTCCTCCGCTAATCGCGAAGACTCACCCTTTCCGTGTATGCGATAGAAACCAGTAGCATAGGGTTGCACTTTGTGTCGGAACATTCCCCCTAAAAGTTTTGCAACAGGCTGACCACGAAATTTTCCCGTTAAGTCCCATAGCGCCGTATCTACGGCGCTTATTGCAGAAACTACCGATCCCTTTCTACCAAAGTCACGGGTTTGCACATACATTTTTTGCCACAGCACCGCAGGCTGGGATGGGTCCTGTCCTAGAACGAGAGGCTTCAAGGCGTGTTCAATGGCTGCGGCGGCAATTTCAGGCGGTTCGAGGCCCTGGGTAAACGCTTCCCCCCAACCAGTCAGCCCGTTATCGGCTGTCACTCTTACCAAAGTGGCTGCGCGTTGCTTCACCCAGCCCTGGGAAAAAGCGAAAGGAACATCCAAAGGTGTTTTGAGAACGAAAACGTCAACAGCGGTGATTTTCATGGGAGCAGTCTCTTTGTAAGGAAACAGAGTAGTCAATATGAACCCAGTGTTCTGCAGCACATTAAAAAACGGCGGAAAGCCGAAGCTCTCCGCCGCGTTTTTCGTCGGCTTTGATTAAAGAAATAATGTCACAATAGAAGGCCAAATGAGCAGAACGCTTAATGCTAATAGCTGTAGCCCAATAAATGGCAGAAAACCCCGGAAGATATCAGTCAATGATATATGGGGTGGAGCCACCGATTTCAGATAAAAAGCTGCGCCACCAAATGGGGGAGACAAAAAGCTCACTTGCATATTCATACAAAAGAGTACTCCGAACCAAACGCCAACATGATGAGGAGCCAGTTGGCCAATGAGTCCAATTTCCTCAATGGGTAGCGCTTTAACGATGGGCAAAAATACCGGGATAATTAACAAAACAATTCCCACCCAGTCCATAAATGCTCCCATGAATAACAAAATCAGCATCATGGTCAGTAGCACAAAGAACGTCGGCATTTCCGCACCCACGATAAGCTGCGCAATATACGACGGCCCTCCAGCCAGAGTATAGGCACCGGCAACGCTGCCGCACCTACCGTTACCCAAAGAATGGTTCCTGTGGAACGCAGAGTTCTCATCAGGCTGTCCCAGATTAAAGCAAAGGACGCCTCACCCCGAATCGCTGCGATGATGAGCACTGCAAGAGCGCCCATGCCAGCGGCTTCGGTAATTCCAGTGACGCCACCGTAAATAGAGCCGAGGACAATACCAATAATGGTTACCGGAGGAACCAGGCCCTTGCCGTTCTCCCAGCCTTTAAGAGATTCTTCTCGACCAAAAACGAACTGGATCAGAATCAGCCCTGCAGCAATGACTCCCAGCAGATAAGGAAGATGGTAACTCATGCCGAGAAAGATAGGACCTTCATCTTCGGACAGGTCAGAATTGACTCCAAATAAGGTATACAGCAATGCTCGAACCAGAAGGATCGCCGTAGCACCAGTCACTAGAATCGCAAGGAAGCCACCAAACATAGTTGCTTTTTCTTTCTTTTCCGGCGCGCCGGGTAGTGCATCTGGTAATGGAGCAAGGGAGGGATTCATCCGGGTTCTAACCACGATGTAAATAATAATGAAACTAGCCAGCATAAAACCGGGAACAAATGCACCAGTAAACAATGCTTTGATAGAGGTCTCTGTAATCAAACCATAGATAATCAAAACAATGGAAGGTGGGATCATGGTACCAAGGGACCCAGAAGCACAAATCGTACCAATGGCCAGATTCTGGTCATAGCCAAGACGAAGCATCTGGGGCAATGCGATCAGGCCAAGTAGCACAATCTCGCCACCAATGATTCCTGACATCGCCGCCAACAGTACCGCCATCAATGAAGTGACGATAGCAATACCCCCGCGCACCCGGCTTAGCCAGAAATCCAGCGAATCGTACATGGTTTTAGCCACACCCGATCGCTCAAGTAAAGAAGCCATAAAAATAAAAAGAGGCACAGATATCAGTACATACTCAGTTAGGAGATCGAATATTTTTTGTGTCAATATATAAAGTGGTCCGGCCCCAGGTCTACTGGTTAACAACCCGTCTCCGAAACTGAACGGGTCCAGCAGCAAATTGGGCTCGAACTTCATGATCATGACCAGCAGAGCCAACACCGTAGAAGCAAGCCCCAAAGGCATACCAATCGCTAGCAGAACAACGAGTCCGATGATTAAAACAATTGAAATTGTTGCGATATCCATTATTTTTCACCCACACTACGTTTTATGGCCTCAATCTCATCCGCATCAATATCATCAGTTGCAGTGGGTTCAAGGTTCCAGTCAGAAATAAGATTAATCACCGATTGTATGGCTATAAGAGAAACCACAATCAGCACCATTGGTTGAAGCGTAGCGGGTATCGGCGGATCAAAAGCAGTACCAAACATTTCCCACCGATAGAATTTGACAATAAATACCTGCTTGTAACTGCCATAAATCAGGAAGAACGCAAAAAAGCAGATCAGGATAGCTGATATGGTGTCAAAAATATGTTGGACCCATCTGGGTACTGCTTCGTATAACAAAAAGATTCGAATATGGCACCGTTGTTGCATGGCATAGAAACCGGAGAACAGAAACACGAATCCGGCAATCCAAAGTGTCAGTTCATTAGCCCAAAGAGTGGGCGCTTCGAAGACATAACGCAGGAAAACTTCATACAACATAATTGAAGTCATTGAGATAATCAAAACCATGGTAATCCGACCAACAAACATCGCGATTCGATCAACGGACCGCCATCGCTGAAATTCCATTTTATAACATCGAACCGTGCGCACACCAAAACCAAATAGAATTGGCATTAGAATAAGTGCAGACCAATCGAGAATGTCGGCATACCCGCCAAACAATCCAGACAGTTCCGGGGTAATATCCTTTCGGAGCAGTAACTCGGTCATTTGATCGAGCAAACTGGGGTTTTCTGGTGGTATGAAATCGATGATATATGCAGGGATATGCCAAATAGCCCATCCGGCGCAGATGACAAAGGCAAACGGGATTAACCACTCCCGAATTCTAATGGACTCATCATGCATGGTTCTGTTCCTGTCGTGACTCCTCAGAGTTGCTCTAGCGAGAGTTGTTGCCCTAGCGCTCTAATGGAATATTACTTTTTCCAGGGAGAATACTGCGACCGCTGAAAAAAACTTCCCCGTCAGCCGGAGCGGGCCGGGCTCATGGGGCTAAAATTCAATTCTGGAAGGTACGTTCCAGAACGATTCAACTTAAGACATCTAGATATAGTGATTTGACACACTCATTTTCTGTTTGTCTAGTCTTTCACAAAGACGGCGGCAAGTTTGTTGATTTTGCCGCCGTCGCGAAAACAGATCTGTTTTCGTTTACTTCATTGCGCCCAGTCCTTTAAGGAAGGCGATGTGGCTTTCAAGTAATGCTTTTGCTTCAGGGGTAGTTGCAAACTCAGTCCAGCCTTTTTGTACCGCAGCGCGGTATTCAGCCAAATCTTCTACAGACCACTCATAAAGGTTTACACCTTTAGCACGAAGATCTTTGGCCGTTTGGGCATTTTTCACTTCGTTTGCTGTTGCATTGCGCAGCGCCAGTGCTTGCATAGCAACTTTCATAATGGCTTTGTGATGATCCGGCATAGCGTCCCATACGTCTTTACGGCAAGCCAGGTGATCAGCAGGCATTGAGTGGAAACCCGGGTAATTGGTATGCTCCGCAATGTCATACAGACCCAAACCAACGTTATTAGTCAGGTTAGCCGCATCCGCGCCATCGATGATACCTGATTCCAATGCCGTAAAGATCTCGTTGAAATCCATTACGATTGGAGACGCACCGAGATTTTTAAAAACCAGCGTCGCCATACCAGGAGGAGATCGGAACTTCCAGTTTTTGAAGTCTTCAACGTTACGAATTGGTTTAGTAGAAGACAGCGATTCAGGACCAGGAATCCACCAGCCAACAAACTCCATGTTATGTGCATTATACAAATCATTAATTTTTGTATAACCGTCACCATGGATTAGCCATGCCATTTGCTGGTAAGGGTTCTGGTATCCCCCCATCAGATCACCCGCAAACTGGAAGGCTGGGTTTTTACCGGTCTGGTATGAGCCACCCGTCATGTCACAATCCAGGATACCTGTCGCATGTCGCAGCAGCGTCAAAAGTCTCCGCTGATTTAACGACGGCAGATGAATAGAACATTTCAACCTGGATTTCTCCGTTGGACATCGCTGCAATGTCATCAATAAATTCAGCGGCCATTTGGCCTGACAGTGTTTCCGTAGAAAAGTGAGTTTGGATACGTAGTTTAGTGTCTGCTGCACTCACCGATCCCGCCGCGAATGCCAGTGCCACAGTAGCTGCACTAGCCGTGGCTAGTTTGATTGCAGGCTTTAGAGTTTTATACATTGTTCTCCTCGATGGTAATTTAATAAAATCCAGTTCCGGACAATTCAACCCGGAGCTGAACAGGTTTAGTCATATGACTAAAATTTATCGTTCGTCTAAATAGTCTGGCTTCGACCCGGTTGATACCTGGGACAATCAACGACCAGATAGTTACACTTATATCTTGTTACAACTACTTCTACTTTACTTTCAAATCAGCCAATCTGGCCACATGGGCCGGATTTCATACTTCTGATCCTATGACTGGAATCAGCTAACAACAATCTCATTGAGGACTCAGCCTCATTACTGTCCTTTACCAGAATCGCCTCATATACCCGACGATGAAACGGAACCGACTGAGCATTTGCGCTGGGGTCCGGATTCGTAAGACGAATACTCGAAAGTAGCGTCGAGTAGATCACTCCTTCCAATGCCGACAGAAACTCATTTTGAGCAGCATGCAACACCGCACGATGAAACCTTGCGTCCGCCATTACAAACTGCTCGGCATTATCGACCTCCGCGTCCATGGAATCAACGGCATTGCCAATTTGTTCGATATCTTCTGAGAATCCGCGATCTGCCGCCCAACGCGCCGCTTGGGGCTCAAACACTTCACGAACCTCTAGCAGTTGCATCAATGAGGTCAAATCAGGTGGTGCGGAAAGTTGCCATGCCAATACATCGTCATCCAGCAACCCCCAATTAGACCTTTGCCTTACCCGGGTTCCAATCCCGCGTCTCACCTCTAGCAAGCCTTTTCCAACCAGAATCTTGACTGCATCACGAATGACAGTTCTGCTGACCTGAAACCCCTCGGACAAAGCACCTTCATCATCTACCAGACTACCCGGCGCGTAACGACCAGTTACAATCTGTCTACCTATTTCATTAGCGACCTGAGAACACAGGCTATGTGTCAGCCCGGATTTCTCTTTCAGATCATAAAACGTCATTTCGCTCATCGTTTTTATTTAAACATACTATGTTTAAATTCACAAACCCCTACCAAAGAATCTTCTTTCACAGAATCAATGAGGCAAAGTAGTTGATTAACAGGTGGATTCAAAACATAAAATTACAGCGTAGCAACTGTACCAACCGCTATTTCGAAATAAACCCAATCACTTTATCGAAAAACACACTACCAGCATTCGACAACCGATCAAGTTCATCAAAATGATCGTCCTGTTCGATATTATGTCGCTCCATCGCTCTATCCACGGTGCGATACTGCGCCGCATAATCATCCGATTGACGCAGAAACTCGGCAGTTTCACCTCCCCCTACCGCTACAAGTTGGGGTGCATTAGTAGTGGGAGAGTTAAAACAGGGACTAAGCGCATGGGCCTCGTTGATATCCATTTTCGGGCCATCATTGATTGACGTATGGATAAGTGGCTCTAACTCATATAATCCGGAAATAGGAATTGCTCCACGAATCATATCCAGAGATAACTGATTATCGAATTGAGGCCAATTAGTCGACATCATCATGGCGGTAAGATGCCCCCCCGCAGAATGTCCGGAGACAAAAAGGTGTTCCCGGGAAAAACCAAGTTCATGGGCATGATGCCAAATCCAGGCGATGGCTTTGCGAATCTGGAACGAAATTTCCGTCATACTGACAGAAGGAGTCAAATCATAGTTCAACACCGCTATCGACGCTCCATGTTTCATCAAACCATCAGCAATAAAGGAATACATGGACTTATCTCCCCGTTGCCAATACCCCCCATGAATATAAACTAGCAAGGGGCCCTTTCTGCCTCCTCCGGGAAACCAATCAAGCTTCTCTCGAACACCACTTCCATAGGCAATATCTACTCGAACGCCGGGGGCTTTACGCAACTGGGCACTGCGCGCAATCCAACTCTTAGCCAATTCGTCGAATCCACCACCCCTTCTCTGTCTAACGTTATATTCAGCTTCAAGAGTTTCCGCGTCCATATCTTTATACAATATTGTCATTCGTCTTCCGTATTTTTTCGGTTGTTTTATTACTGTTTACTATTTTTTACTATTGTTTGCTAACGGTCTTTCGTTCAGGATCGCCAGGATTAGAATAAAATACCAGCTCTATCCGCAGCTTTTCTCCAAATATTGCCCTATTCCCTTAAAATCGGAATAAAGCAGTTATGCTACAATTTCAGCATATAACATGGCTGCACCACATAATCACTATGCCCAACCCGGACAAGCCCCAACCCGATTCGACTTTCGATCCATTTGAAAAAGAAAAACGGTTACGGGCAGAATCAAATACCTGGGATACCTCCAATCCAGAAAATGCAGAAGACGGTGATATTCCGATCATCGATCTAACGGATTATCTGAACCAACCAAACGAACAACATCTTCAGGCCGTTGCCGCAGAGCTTCAATTTGCTTGCGAGCAGGTGGGGTTTTTTACCATTATTGGGCATCAGATTTCGCCGAATAAAATGAAAAAAATGTTTGATACTGTTCGACAATTCCATGCTTTACCCATTGAAGCTAAACGGGCAATTTTGATGGATCGTCCGGAATGGGCTGTGGGCGGCGTGGGCTATTTGCCGGTAAAAAACCGCAAACTGCCCGCCCGGGATAAAGGTAATCTGAATGAAGCATTCGTAATCAAGGGCGACCACAAACTCAGTATGGACGACAATCAATGGCCCAACGAGGAAAGCCTACCAGGTTTTAGAAAAATAGTAAGTGACTATGCAAATTCAATGGAAAAACTGGGCAAACAGCTTCTACCTATTTTCGCCACAGCGCTTGGGATGGCTCCGGATTTTTTCGACGAAGCATTTGAATTACCGATGTACCGGTTACGTATGACTCACTACCCTCAGATTAGTAAAACTGGTGACGATGAATTCGGTATCGCTCCCCATGTCGATACCACGTTTTGCACTCTGCTGGCGCAGGATCAACCGGGCCTCACCATCTTCAGCGAACGTCGAAAGAAGTGGATCAAGGCTCCGCTGTTGGAAAATGCTTTCATTGTGAACTCCGGCGAACTGCTACGCCAGTGGACCAATGACCGATTCATCAGCGTTAAACATTTTGCCAACAACAACACAGGAAATACATCCCGTTATTCCATTCCGTTTTTTCTCAACGCCAATACCGATTTTGTGATGTCTTGCATTCCAACCTGCTGCGGCCCGGATAACCCTTCCCGCTATCCCCCTATCTCCTATGCACAAAGTCAGGCCGTGGCTCAGGGCGAGTAAGAGATAAGTAGCTGGCGATGTGAAGAAGGGCAACCAGCGTTTGGTGTGCTGCCGAGTATACTGTTAAAGATTTGTAGACCACCGTACAACCCTCTTCGCTTATTAGTCCGTCATATTAGGTTTTATGTCCTGATCTTATGCCCCGCAGCCTATACGAAGGCTCCCCGAAAAATCATCCCGATGGAAGCAATGGCTAACGCGAAGCCGAACCATCCTCTCAGGCCTGGTTTCTCCCGGAAAAAAACCATCCCGACCAGGATCGAAAAGATAACCACACCAAAATTATTTACCGCGTAAATCACCGAGCTTTCCCATTTCGGCAGCGCTAAAGCCTGAAGAAGAAAATAGACAGTCCCAAAATTAGCTACTCCCAGAACCAGACCGGACAAAACACTTACCATTTCCACCTTCCCTTGCCCAGACACTATGTGATGGCTCAAAGCTGAAAGCAATGCGAAGGCAAAGATAATCGTAATCAACATCGGAAACTGTTCCGGTGATCTTAACCACTGCTCGAATATCTTTAGGCTCGCATCAATAACACCGCTACCGATAAATACCAGTAGCGGCCATTTCATATCTTTCACTCCCAAAGTACCCGACACCGATAGCAACACCGCGAGAATGCCCGCAAAGACTCCCAACATCTTGAACCCGGTAATGCTTTCATTAAGCAATAGCACACCCATTGCGATGGGAATGACCACACTCATTTTCCCAGCAATACTGGCAACTGCAACGCCGTTTTTCTGTGTTGCTTTGGCAATCGATATAAACACAAGATAAAACCCAATCCCTTCGATGGCCGCGGGCCAAAACCAGGGTTCCGCCCAGACACTGGAGAAATCAGACACTCCCGAAGAAAAGAAACCCAACCCACACAACGTAGAAATGAAATAACTAATCATGATGGTGTGACTTATATTAGCACCATGGTCTTTCATTTTCCGAAAAATGATCAACACACATGTTGAAGATGCAATACTCAATATCAGATATATCATGGCGGAATACGTGGAATATGGTCTAAATAGGGACCCTTAGGAATGGTGTTTGGGACTTATCCTTTTGGTTGGATAATAGTCCCGCAATGATGATCAGAACAATACCCGTGACTATTTTTCCATCCATGAGAATGGAGAAAAAAGATAGTCCCACCGGATGATAAAAATCAGAATCATGAATACAGAAAACACCATTAGAGTGACCCCGTGCATGACTCTGCCTGGTCTGGCTTGAAGATTTGGGTCGATCATTAAAAGTGCCCTGCCCAATGATCAGATCTCATCGTAAAGTATGAGTGAGGGTGTTGGTTAAGGGGCTGGTTGAAAACTCAGTTAGCGAATCATTCGCCGTAGTTATAAATTATGAGTTATCAGTTATGCGCTGAAAATAAAACAGGACCATTGCACACTTTGCAATGGTCCTCAATACTAACCCCTCTGTGCTAACTGGTAGCTCCAACCTGGGAATGATGATTTGAATACCCACGCTCCGCGGGCATACATTTCGTCTTTTTAATCAGGTTTTTGGTAACGTATTTTCAGGATCATACAACCCAATACAACCCACCGCTTCTACTTTGATTGGAAAAGGTTCGTCGAAATATTCCATGATTAGCTCTCGCCCTTCCACGGCATACTCATAGGGCAAATATCCAAGAGCTATATTTTTCCCCACCGACGGACCATAGGCCATACTGGTAATATAGGATCGTCTGCCAATTTCGTCGATCAACACTTCCCGGGTATCTGGATCAAGAATGGGCCATTGCCCTACGGGATAACGAGCGACGCCTTTCTCATCAATGTTATCTGTCATGGTCATAGTACAAAGATAAGCCGACTGACGCTCCCTCCCTCGCTGGGCCAAATAAGCTTCCTTACCGTGGAAATCTGCTGCTTTTACTTTTGGTCTGGCAAGTCCCGCTTCTAGCAGGTTGTATTCGGTAAGCAGGTCTGCGTTTTGCAAACGCAGGCTTTTTTCTGCCCGTCGACTATTTGCGTAAGTCTCCACTCCTACCGGAGTCGCCCCCTGCTCGAAAATCATGTCCCATAAGGACAGACCATAACTAAATGGCACATGCAACTCCCAACCCTGTTCACCTACATAGGAAATACGAAACGCCAACACGGGGACACCTCGTAGTGTAATGTTTTTGGTAGTTGCAAAACGAAAGTCATCGTCCTCCAGCTCTTCTGGATAGTCCGCCACCGCCTGTAACATCGTTCGGGCATTAGGCCCCCATAGCCCCAGACAAGACATGTGATCACTACGGTCTTCAATGTAGACCTGCCAGCCCTTATCTTCAGCCATACGTTTCAGCCAGATATAGTCACGGTGTCCTGCGTCGGCACCATCGATCACCCGATATTTATCCGTCTCCAGGCGAAGCACCGTGAGGTCGGCCCGAATTCCGCCAGCCGCATCAAGAAAATGTGTATAAATCCCTTTACCGTTTGCAGTATTGCCGCCCACCTTTGCCACGCAAACATATTCCATCAACGTCTCAGCATCTGGCCCAAACACATCATAAACCGCAAAGTGAGATAGGTTAATCATTCCGGCATTCTCAGACATCGCCAGATGTTCTGCATTGGAAACTCGCCAGAAATGGCGGTTATCCCATTCATTCTCCCGCACCGGAATACGATCGCCGTATTTCTCCAGAAGATGCTCGTTCGCGGCGTAACCATGGGCTCGCTCCCAACCAGCCAGCTCCATAAAATAACCACCAAGCTCTTTCTCCCGGGGCCAGAATGGACTGCGGCGAATGCTGCGACCTTCCGTGTAAGGTTCCCGGGTATGCACAGCGGGGTTGTAGATTTTGAATGCAGATTCGTAACATCGATGATAGATATAGCCAGGTGTTTTCTGAATAGGATAATAACGCGCCACATCAAGGCCATTAATGTCCACTTCAGTGACACCATCCCCGGTCATCATATCCACTAGCACTTTACCTACTCCCGGACCGTCTTTAACCCAAACAGCTTCTGCATACCATAGTCCCCGGGTCTGAGGAGATTCACCCACGGACGGGCCATTATCCGCAGTGACCTGTAATAACCCATTAAAGGATCGTTTATCATCCCAGCCCAATTCCCCGAGAATAGGGGTGAGCTCCATCGCCCGCTCCAATGGCTCCATAATTTGTTCGATTTCAAGATCACGCTGAGAGGGAGACCAATGGGACTCTCCTTTTTCCAGCAAATCCCTGGGGTGGACTAATCGTGGATCCTTTTGTTCATAGTATCCCCATTCAATCATGCCTCCTTCCGCCGTAGTTGGGTCACCGGTATCCCGCAAATAGGCCGAATTACCCTGGTCTCTCAATAGCGGATAGCCGATATCCTTGCCCGTTCCTTCAAATTCATTAAATGGACCAAAGAAACATAATGGGTGATCCACTGGCATAATGGGTAGGTCTTCCCCAGCCATTTGCGCAATTAGGCGCCCCCAAAGTCCTGCACTCACTACCACGTGTTTAGTCGCGACATAGCCCCGGCTGGTTTCAACGCCCTTAATTCGACCATCTTCGATGTCCAGGCCCGTCGCTGGCGTATTAGCGAAAGATAACAACTTACCCGTCGCCACAGCATTATCTACCAGCTCACCTGCCACGGTTTGGGAACGTGGCGCCACCAGCCCCGCGTCCGGGTCCCAAAGCGCGCCCTGGATCATGTCTTCTTCCAGCAGAGGAAATTTCTCCTTGGCCTCCCTGGCCGTAACCATTCTGGCCCTGGTGCCAAAAGCCTTACCTGAACCCACTTTCCGCTTGAGCTCTTCCATTCGGTCGTCATCATCGTGACGGGCTACTTCCAACCCTCCAACCTTTTCATAGCGCCCCATTTTTTCATAGAATTCAACGCTATAACGAGTGGTATAGCAAGTCAAATTATCATGGGCCGTCATGTACACGAAATCCGATGCATGGGAGGTAGATCCGATGTCCGTGGGAATCGATGACTTATCAACTCCCACTATATTTTCCCAACCCTTTTCAATCAGATGGTGGGCTACCGATGCTCCCACAATACCACCCAGACCAATGATAACGACATCTGCACTTTCGGGGAATTTGGCCATTTAACTATCTCTCCGGACTAAATTAGGCTAACGTTTTTTTGAGAATTTAGAGGAGCAACTTCTCACTACCTCCGAGTTGTCGACAACAACTTTCATTCGCCTATTTTAAAACTCCTACTCCCTGTTTGCCCAGGAATAAACGACGCCAATTTATCTGAAAATTGGTATTATGAGCCAGATTGTTTCCTTAGGCTCTTTAACCCGGGGGCCAACAAAAGCCTGTCTTAAGGGAATTATTCCCTTATACATCGAGCACATTGTTTCCGACTTCCAACCGTTCCTCTGTCGTATCGGTTTAAACCGGATGCTTCCAGTCACTGTAAGATGTTGGCATAAAACTCATAAGCACGAATTGTACCTTTTTCGAAAAAAAGAAAGACCACACAAAGACCTGGAACAATAGGATGATTCACACGGCTACTCATCCATTGGTAAACGATCTCACCCATATTCATTACCTGGAGACTATCGATGACAATCAAACTTGGTATTAACGGATTCGGCCGCATAGGGCGACTTACCATGCGCGCAGCCTGGAATATGGACAACATTGAGTTCGTTCATGTAAATGATCCAGGAGGCGATACGGCGACGCTATCGCATTTACTGACCTTCGACTCTGTACATGGACGCTGGCAGCAAAATGCCAGAGCAGAAGAAAAGGACATCGTCATTGGTAAACAACGCATCAGCACCAGCAGTAACAGAGCCATTGGGGAGACGGACTGGTCAGGTTGCGATGTAGTAATTGAAGCCAGCGGAAGAATGAAAACCAGGACTCTGCTTCAGGCCTATCTGGATCAGGGCGTCAAACATGTTGTGGTGACCGCACCGCTGAAAGAAGAAGGCGTTTTAAACGTGGTCATGGGGGTTAATGAACAACTGTTCGAACCGAAGACCCATCCTATCGTTACCGCAGCATCCTGTACGACAAATTGCCTGGCACCCATCGTTCAGATAATTCACGAAAAGCTTGGTATCACTCATGGCTCGATAACCACTATCCACAGCGTCACAAATACCCAAACCATTCTGGATGCGCCGCACAAGGATCTACGTCGTGCCCGAGCCTGTAGTATGAGCCTAATTCCCACTACTACTGGATCTGCAGCCGCTATTACCCATATTTTCCCAGAGCTGAAAGGCAAATTAAACGGCCATGCTGTTCGTGTTCCTTTGACGAATGCCTCCCTGACTGATTGCGTTTTCGAAGTCAGCCGGGCAACCACGGCACAGCAAGTTAATGAACTATTTAAAGAGGCGGCAAATGGTTACCTCAAAGGAATATTGGGCTATGAAGAACGCCCACTAGTTTCAATAGACTACAAAACCGACCCTCGTTCAAGCATTGTAGATGCGCTGTCCACCATGGTCGTCAACGACACACAGCTGAAAATTTATGCGTGGTACGACAACGAATGGGGCTACGCAAACCGAACAGCCGAACTCGCCCGTTTGGTCGGTCAGCGATCCGCGTAACGTTCGTTAGATAGCTTCTTCTCACCAATTTCTGGGGAGATTGCGCAAATACCTCCTGTCAGAGGGAATAGTTAGGCAGTTAATGAGTTTTACTACATTGCAAACACGATGAAGTAACTTCCTGCCTCCATTCTCATCTCACCAGAGGCTCTGGATACCGTTGGATTCATTCATGACAATAAGAATCAATTTTTCGTAGCTCTCCCAATCGAAGCCCTGGAAGCAAAGCCATAAACGCAGCGCCAAATGCTTTGAAAAGGTCAACCCGTGCTGGTTGGTTGAATTAGGTTCGTGGTTTCTTTAGGGAACCCGCCTTTTTCTTTGCTTCTATAATCAAAGGTTTCATTAGTTCGGCAACCGCACAAAAAACCGGAACCACCACACTATTGCCGAATTGCCGGTACGCCTGGGTATCCGACACCGGGATTTTAAATTTACTTTCAATGGGTTTGTCAAAACCCATTAACCTTGCGCACTCTCTTGGTGTCAGCCGGCGGGGCCTTTTTCTGGCTCCTCGATCAACGAGAATCTCAGAGCCGTCCTTATAGTAACGGGCAGATATCGTTCGGGTCGGTCGGCTATCATTATTAACCAATCCAAAACCAAAACCGTTTCCAGCCTTCCTATGCCTGTTTGCATATTCCCTAAGATATTTCCAAAGATTTTCAGTAAGAATATATTTCTCATTAACCTCATCGGAATTTTGTAAGATATCACCGACTTTCGGTTCCGAGTCAGGGAAATACTTTTGGACATCCCTCAGCGTTAGGGTCTGACTAATACCAAGGTTTTTTCTAAACGCAACTATTACAATACGTTCTCGATTTTGGGGCACAAAATTCTTGCCATTTATGATTTTCGGGTCCGGTTTTTTTGCATCATAGTCGAGGTCTGTTATTTCATATCCCAATTCATCCAGAGCATTTACGATCACCTTGAAGGTTTTACCTTTATCATGGCTTTTCAGGTTTTTAACATTCTCTAACATAATGGCCAGCGGTTGTTTAGCGTCTATTATTCGAGCAACATCAAAAAATAGGGTACCCTGGGTTTCATCTTCGAATCCGTGGGAACGACCAAGGGAGTTTTTCTTTGACACCCCCGCTATGGAAAATGGCTGACATGGGAAACCTGCGACAAGAACATCGTGATTCGGTATTCTGGAATCGATGAATTTTTTCACATCCTCTTTAGCCATATTTTCAGGTTGGGTAATTTCCCGAATATCTCCTTGTATGGGATGCTCACAATAATGATTCGCCGCATAGGTTTTAACGGCATACCTGTCATATTCACTAGTGAAAATACATTTTCCACCTGCTGCCTCAAAACCCATTCGAATTCCACCTATGCCTGCAAACAGGTCGATGAATGTAAAATCCGCTGGTTTGGTATCGGGACAAGGTAGCATCTTTTCCAGCTTAACCCTCTCACCGTACGTCAACCAGCAATCTCTATTTTTGTTGCGATGTTGCTTGAGCCACCGGTTAATCACTTCTCGCGGATGGCCTGTCTGAACAGCGACGTCCTGTTGGCTATATATGGAAGCCACCTTTCTGAGCAGCTCAAAATCAGTCATTTCCTGCATTTTTCCTTCGACCAAATAGGAGGCTTTATGTGCTTGATAGTCATTTAAAGCTCTTTAACAATCGACAAATATGAAATCAATACAGAATGAAGAACTTGTAAGAACGAGCAATACCTGCCTTTCATCCATATCAAAAGGCAGTTTTAGAACTGGTCCAATCGACTCAAAACCTTACCCGTTGCTCAAGTAGCGCTTCATAGTGCGGCATGGACATCTTGTGAAGTCTCATCATATCGCGGTTTGACTTAAGAGGTGGGTATTGGGTTTTTTGTTTCATGAATCCAGCGCTGGATTTCAGGCTGTCGTGGAAACCGTGTTCATCGGTATTCCAGGTTGGATTGCTATCGATAGACAGCGCTTCCTGCCAATGCATGGCTTCGGGGATAAATGGGATTCCTACTGCCTCACAATAGAACCGCATTCCGACTTCTACATTATCAAGCAATTCGTCCGAATCAATCACCAACGGGGCGTTTCCTTGTCTATCAGCAATGCGATTAAACAGAGTGTGAAGATCTTCAAAACCAATTTCACCCAAGGCAACATCAGGCCAGCGGGAATGCATGGAGGTGATAACTTTTTCCGGATCTCGAATAAGGAAAGTATGAGTAAAAGCATCAAGGAAACATCTGTCCGCCAGATGGATAATGGAATAGGCAAAATCCTTAATAAAGACCTGATCCGTTTTTACCAAACTTGTCATCTTTTCATGCACCGATGGAATGGTTAGCCCCTGAATAGATTTTAAAGACGGATCTGCTAGAAAATATCGATCAACCCGACGCCCTTCGCCATAATAGAAAGCCTCATTATAGGGTGCGTGGAAACAGGTCATATCTCCACGATTCGCCATGACTTTTTCAAACGCAGTAGAAGTGGAGCGAGGTGTTGCCCAGAGGGCCAGTATTTTTTTCATCACCGTAGCCAGGATTTATTTCGGCAGATTTTCTAATATGCCGAAAATAAAAACCACAAATATTTATAGTTTTTTGATACAAAAATTCAGACATCTCAGCATAAGTCTGAGCGAACCAGATGGAAGCCAGACAAAGATCAACGTCAGGATAGGAAATTCTAGTAATAACCAGCACCAATAGCAGAGGAAACAACCGGACTATCGCGAAATTTCGCAATGCAGGCGTTGATTATTTCTCGTTCAGGATGATCTTTTACGACGTCAGTCGCTGTTCCTAAGGCCGAAATCAGGCGAATAACCGTAAATTTATTTCATTTGCCCAGGAATGTACCTGCAATACCAGGCTGCTACCGCCATCCAGAGAGAAGCACTGAAAAAAACCACGGGTAAAGTGAAAAAATTAAGTAACGCGGCAAATAATCCGGGAGTGGTCAGGTTACTGAAATCCCGATAGGTCACAAAAACTGCCGACATCCTGGATCGCTCCTTCCCTTTCACCGCACGATAAAACAAAACATTACCCGCTCCATCGAGCATGGTCGTACCTAATGCACTGAATATTAGTAACACTGCGGTCACCATCGGGAGTGAGCTCACACCAAATACACACATTGTTAATATGCTTGCAACACTAAAACCCGACACCAGCAACGTTCGCATACCGTACTTTCGCCCTACCCAGCCCCAAAAAGGAACCGAAAGCGTCCATGCACTTCCTAACGATACCACCGCAGCAGCTACCAACTCACCCACCCCCATTTGAATGAGATAGATAGGTGTATAAACCACAAACATCAGCCACCAGCTTGAGCGGGCGCAGACCAGTGCATAGGCCAGACGCAATCTGGGTTGTTTCATGAATGTCCATAAATATTGAAGCGGGTTTTCGTTGAGTGGATGGGACTCCCGAATATGGGTTTGATGCAGTTTTAGGTATCTGAAGTAAAGAATAGAGAATAGAGCAGAAACAGCACTTAGAATAAATGGCGCATCGTGGGAAACCTCTTCCGCTAACCAAACACCGAAGAATGGTCCGACACTTAACGCCAATACCGTTGAAAAAGCGCGCAGGGGCTCAAATTGAGTCAATTCAGCCCGAGGAACCCTTGCCAGAATATAGAGCATAAAAGATACCTCCACCGCAGCAATGGAAAAAACATGGCAGAACAGTCCGATGGAGAAATACAATGGTTCGTTGAAGGAAAGCAGTACCAGGGAAATCAGCATCATCGAGCAGCCAAACAGAAACCCTCGATAATTTCCCAATATGGCAATAATTTTGGGCATCCCTAACGCCCCTAAAATACCGCCGATACTGATAACAAAAAACAGCGTACTCACTCGCTGGGCGTCCTCAAATATGGACAGGGCCTGAATGGGAATAACTGAAAGCAACAACCCCCTGGACAGGGTCTGAATAAAAAACAGGGCCGCGAATTTTGTGTACTTACTATTAACCAGCATAGATGGCCAGCCGGGGAAAGGGGCGGAAATTCTGTTGGGAGCTTTGCGGGGAATTCAACATTGCAGAATACGGCTACTTTTTAATAGAAAAAAACTCGTACTGCATTTAGCCCTTTGATGGCCATGGTCAGTAAACTAATGGTGGTCCGGTTTTAGCAAGATAGTTATGGACCATGATCTATGCTCCAGATCCAGAAAACATCATGAAACCAATTAGGAACGGCGTTAAGCGTCCAGTTTCAATTTACTCAATTTAGACCCAGACAATGCAGCAGCATTTGGGCACAGTCTCATCTTGACGGTGCTTCGCTATTTATTTAGTTGTTCCAAATCAACCTTCCCTGCTTCCAGGAGAGTCCTGAAGCGTTCCACATCCTGTACGATGGCCGTTCGCAAAGGAGTGTACGGAACATCTCCCAATATACGACGTAATCCAGAGTCATCGAGATCCGCAGGATAAGGCAGGGGTGAGTTTTCTTCAAACGTTACCTGGGTATTTGGAAAGAGTTCTTTAAGAATACTCACGAAATCAGATACCTCGACAACATCTCCACGTAGATTACAGGCCGCCACGCCCTGATACTCAATCTGGGCAGAGCGGATAAAAGTTTGCGCGACATCATTGGCATATTGCAATGCCAGAGGACCGCCAAAACGGATATGAAATGGTTTATTCGCCGCTGTTGCCAAAATTGCCTTGGCAAGATCAGAAGTCAAACCCTGATCACGGGCCACGCCGTAAACCACATAGGGCCTAAGCCCCACACTGCCCAATTGCCAATCTTGCCAATATACTTTGGCCGTACCTTCATTTGCAGCTTTGTAAACGCCATAAAGGGACGTGGGAATCAAAGGGACATCGTCTTTTATTGGGCGCTCCGGATAGTTCTCTTCCGGCCCAAATGCAGCAAGAGAGCTGGCATAACATACTCCCTGAACGCCATTGTTCCTTGCTGCTTCCAGCACATTCACTGTTCCAAGCACATTCACCGATGCTCCCATTGACGGGTTCGCCTTACAAAAAGGGATTTGCAATCCGGCAAGATGCACAATATGAGTAACACCATTGCTGGCAACCACATCGTTCACCGCTGTTACATCAGTAATATCTAAAGATACCCAGTTAATGTCACTGATTTCTGTGTCAGACATCAACAATCTTGCCCGTATCGGCTCGGTGGCTAAATCCGCGGCAACGACATTGGCCCCCTGATCCAGCAAATTACGAATAACCCAGGACCCCAGACAACCCATGGCGCCGGTAACAAGAAAAGTCTGCTGATTTCGCATAGTGAATATCTATGTCTAACCGGGAAAAGAAACCACTGTTTGTTGCTGCTGACCAAGCCCCTGAATTCCAAGACTCATCACATCACCGGGCTGTAACCATTTCTGCGGATTCATACCCAACCCCACTCCAGGGGGAGTCCCAGTGGTAATGATATCTCCCGGCATAAGTGTCATAAAATTACTCAAATAGCTGACCAAATAGGCGCAGCCAAAAATCATGGTTTGAGTATTCCCTGTTTGCATACGCTCGCCGTTCACGTCCAGCCACATGTCAAGATTCTGCACATCTTCGATTTCATCCCGGGTCACCATCCAGGGCCCAATGGGACCAAAGGTATCGCATCCCTTACCTTTACTCCACTGGCTACCACCACGGTCAATCTGGAAGGCTCTTTCCGATACATCATTGACAACACAGTATCCAGCGATCAGAGACATGGCGTCACTCTCTTCAATGTTTCTTGCAACCCCTCCCATGATAATGGCAATCTCCACTTCCCAGTCCAGCTTGGTTGAACCGATGGGCTGGATCACATTATCATTGGGGCCACATATACAAGTGTCAGTTTTATAAAACACCACGGGCTCTTTAGGAATGGGTGAACCTGTTTCCCTAGCATGGTCAGAATAGTTCAACCCAATGGCAACGAACTTTCCTGGTCGGGCAATACACGAACCCAGTCGCGGAGATCCACTGACCATTGGCAGCAAGTTCAGATCCAACTCTCCAAGTCTTTTGAGACTTTCCGCACCCAGACTCTCTCCGTTAATATCGGCCACCTCTGCTGACAAATCACGAATATTTCCATCGTCATCAATGACACCCGGCTTTTCCACACCGACTTCACCATACCGAACAAGTTTCATTTTTCTCTCTCGTCTTATCTGTTTTAGTAAGAAATTTCTGCAACAGCACTGGGCAGCCATTCTGAACAAAAAATAACTGGTCTTTTAATGGCCAGCCCATCCATTGCACCCTTCGCAATTCCACACCTCGCAATCACCATGCTCCGGGTTGAAATGATCACGCGTCCGATGGTTGTTGACCAGCAGCATTCGCCACCAACTCGTCCCAATTGGCGTGAAAAAGCTGACCCATGGGTTGGTCAACACGTTCAAACCTGTGTGCACCAAAATAGTCCCGTTGGGCCTGGATGAGGTTCGCCGGTAATGATGCCGAACGAATGCTGTCAAAAAAAGTCAGCGCTCCACTAAAATTTGGCAGAGGAATACCGGAATCGACACCAAATCTCACCACCTTTCTTAACGCGCCCTGGTTGCCACGGAGCACCTGTTTAAACTTCGGCGCATCGAGCAAGTCCACCTCAGGATTTCGACAGGCATCCACTATGTCGAGGAGTAACTCCCCCCGTATAATACAACCCGCCCGCCAGGTCGATGCAATTTGCATCAGACTCAACCCCCATCCTCTTTGCGCAGACACCTCGCGCATCAACATGAATCCTTGAATGTAATTGATTACCTTGGAGCAATAAAGTCCCTTCGCCATATTATCCAGGATGACTTCTCTATTCGCCTCATCAGGGATTAATTGATCAGGAGTGTCGAACGCCTTCGCATAGCGCTGTCGATCTGCTTTTAGCGAAGAAACGATTCTCGCGAAAACTGCCCCACTCATTTGAGTGACGGGAACCCCATACTCCAATGCTGTTCCTACCGCCCAGCCTCCGGTTCCTTTTTGGCCCGCACGATCCAGAATTCGCTCCACTAACGCTGTTCCGTCAGGTTCAACGGCAGTGAATATATTCGCTGTGGCCTGTATCAAATAGCTTTCCAGCGGACCGTCATTCCAACGGGAGAAAGTGTTCGCAATTTGCCCAGATTGCATTTTCAGCCCGTCGCGCATGATGTGGTAGGCTTCACAAATCAATTGCATGTCAGCGTATTCGATACCGTTATGTACCATCTTAACAAAGTGACCTGCTCCCTCAGGTCCTATCCAGTTAACACAAGGATCACCTTTATAGGAAGCGGCAATATCAGCGAACAAACCCTGCAACATCCGACCTCCATTTAGATCCCCTCCAGGCATCAGGGCCGGACCCCATCGGGCCCCTTTCGCACCACCTGAAACACCACAGCCCATGAAACGAATACCCTGTTTTTTTGCAAGCGCAAAACGCCGATCTGTATCCTCATAGTGACTATTGCCAAGGTCAACCACCAGATCCCCCTGGTTCAGTAAAGGTAAAAGCCTGGTTAATACATCATCCACTGCACTCCCGGCTTTGATCATTAACAGAAGACTTCGTGGTGATTCGGTATCACGAATCAGCGCTTCCAGAGAATCATGGCATTTGACCCTTTCGTTTTGGACGCCAACAATCTGGACATAATTCCGCCTCAGCTCCTCATCAATGTCCCAACTTTGCAATGCATAACCCTTATCAACAATATTTTGCGCCAGGTTCTGCCCCATCACGCCCAGTCCAATCAGTCCTAAATGGGGCTTTAGTCGAAAGTCCACTTCCCGCCCCAATGGCTCAGTTGCGAGTTCCACCGTGTTCCTCACTGCCTCACAAAGGGTTGCAAGATCCTTTTCGATATCCAATTCAATAACATTCCATTCGTTAGTTGGACTTTCCAGGGTATCAAATTGACTCTCTATTAGGGAAGTGGGCATAAAGTGCCCATCCCTGTGGGCCATCCGCTGAGCGACGGTTTTCCGATTTCCTTTGAGATGCACAAACCAGGTTTCTCCCTTATTCTGTCTTAACAACTCACGGTAACGCCTTCGAAGTGATGAACACGCGATGACCGCAATTTGCTGCCCCTCACCATCTAGAGCCTCATCACAATGTTGTCGTATAGATTGCAACCATGGCAATCGGTCATCATCATCAAGGGCAATGCCCTTTGACATTTTTTCGGTATTCGACAGCGAATGTAGATCATCCCCCTCGATAAAAAATGCGCCCATTTCCTCGCTGAGTCGTTTGCCGAAAGCAGTTTTGCCAGCACCGCAGACTCCCATTATGACGATGGTTAGTTTCTTTTTGAGCATCGATGTTATTAAATCGGATCAGGGATTAAACTGGCTTGTCCAGTTAGTAAAATTTTTTCGTACGATGTCGTTCCAAAACAGCGTCGCACAGAATCATAGGCAAGATCCTCAATCAGGATCATTGATATCATACCGCTGGAGTACTATGTCTCTGGGAGACTATATCGTTGCTATTGGGTCGTTGCTATTGGGTCGTTGTTATTGGACCGTTGATGCTGGATCATTAGGCTGGATCATTAGATTGTCAGATTATTTCAGAGCCCATTCACACAGAATTATTGAGTCGGACTCATATCGGTGACATGTCGAACTGTGCCATCATACAATAAACATTACTTGATTAGTCTGGGGCATGCCAGTGAAACCGATTTTGTTCGTCAAACTTCATCCTGATGACAATGTTGTCATCGCCACGCAATCTCTCGGACTCGGCAGTAAAATAGAGGGCATTCATGTACGGGATCCCATTCCTTCGGGTCATAAGGTTTCGATCACCCCCATCTCATCAGGGAATGCGGTCAGGAAATATGGACAGGTAATTGGCTATGCAAATACCGATATTTCACCGGGCCAACATGTTCACGTTCACAACCTGGCATTTCGCGCTTCTAATGCGGCACATGAAATTGGAAAGTCCGTTTTATCCATTGATGACCTGAGACCACAACAACGCATGTTCGATGGCTACCTGCGGGAAAACGGTAAGGTGGGCACTCGAAATTTTATCGCCATTCTGACAAGTGTTAATTGCTCCGCCAGCGCTGCTCGTCTGATAGCAGATCACTTTCGAGGCAACACTCTCGCAGATTATCCCAATGTAGATGGGGTAACCGCTTTTGTTCACGGTACGGGATGTGCCATGGACCCCAACGGTGACGGGTACGCCAACTTACAGCGGGTATTATGGGGATACGCCAGTCATCCAAATTGCGGCGGTGTGCTTCTCGTAGGGCTGGGATGTGAAACCTACCAGACTGACGCACTCATGGAAGCCTATGACATGGTCCAGAATGACCGGTTCAGAGTAATGAATATCTAGGACATGGGTGGCCTGAGAAAAACCATCGAACGGGGTATCGCCATGGTCAATGAGATGCTACCCCAGGTGAATAACGCCAAACGAAGCCCAAATCCCATTTCCCACCTGACCCTCGGGCTTCAATGTGGCGGCTCCGACGCCTGGTCCGGTATCACAGCAAACCCGGCTCTGGGGCATGCATCCGATCAACTGATTCGACATGGTGGTACGGCGGTGTTGGCAGAAACTCCTGAAGTCTATGGCGCAGAACACCTCCTTACCCGTCGGGCACGTAGCCCGGAAGCTGCCGACAAATTAATACAAAGACTACGCTGGTGGGAGGAATACACGGCCAGAAACCATGGTTCCATGGACAACAACCCATCCCCAGGAAACAAACGAGGCGGGCTTACTACTATCCTTGAGAAGTCTCTTGGTGCCGTCGCCAAAAGCGGCACTCTACCCATGGAAGATGTTTATCGATATGGGGAACCCATTCGTTGCAAGGGTTTTGTAATGATGGACAGTCCGGGCTACGACCCCGCTTCGATTACCGGTCAGATCGCCTCTGGCTGTAACATCGTGGCGTTCACTACCGGGCGCGGCAGTGTCTATGGGTCGAAACCAACACCGTCCATTAAAATTGCCACAAATACCGGTGTATATCATCGTATGCCAGAAGATATGGACGTAAACGCAGGTGCAATTCTCGATGGCAATAAAACCGTCGCAGAAGTAGGAGAAGAAATTCTGGATTTACTGATCAATGTCGCCTCGGGCAGACCATCCCTGAGTGAAGCTCAGGGCCTGGGAGATCTGGAGTTTGTGCCCTGGCAAATTGGTGCTGTCATGTAAAGACAAAGTCCAATCCAGGAAAACAACCTTACCCCAATGAACACTTCTTAATTATTTCTCCATCGTCTGCTCAATGATATCCAAAAATAGCGCATATCCAAAAGTAGAGCATATCTAAAGAATAGCGCTGGAATGAGATAGTCAATACCGCCGACTAGGCAACCTGGGTAATCAATGGCATGCCATTGAGGTGAGCCATAATATTGGCAATCACGAGGCTTCCCATAGCCTGACGGGTTTTTACCGTTGCCGATGCAGCATGGGGAGATAGTACGACATTATCCATGCCCATGAGCGCCTCAGGTACTGACGGCTCTCTGGCAAATACATCCAGTGCAGCGCCACCAAGTTCACCATTCTCCAATAGTCGAACTAAAGCCAATTCATCAACCAAAGGTCCTCTACCAACGTTAACAAGGTTCCCGTTCGGACCCAGCGCCCGCATAACCGACTCGGAAACAATGCCCTGGGTACCCGGACCTCCCGGCATAATCACCACTAACCAGTCCGAATCCTTCGCCATCTCCTCCAGTTCAGCATAATAAACATAGGGTTTATCTGCTTGACAGTTTCTGCCGTGATAAATCACTCGCATTTTCATTGCCTGGAGTCGGTTGGCTATTTCCTGCCCAATGCGCCCCAGCCCCAGAATTCCCACGGTACGACCGGTGAGTTCCTGGGTAAGGGGGTAACCATTAAGTGGAGTCCACTTCCCATCCCGAACGAATCGGTCAGATTGAGGAATCTGTCTGGCAAGAGAGATCATTAATCCCACGGTTAACTCAGCAACCGCATCACTCAATACATCCGGGGTATTGGTCACACGAATACCTTTTTCCCTGGCAGCGTCGATATCAATGGCGTCATAACCCACGCCATAACAGCCAATCATTTCCAGATTCGGCAATTTCTCCATCATCTCCCGGGAGCAACCATCATGCCCATTGGTGCCCACTACGCGAATTTTTTCACCCACTTCCTGAAGAAGGGCTTCTTTGTCTTCAGCGTTGTAGTAGTGATGAAACTCACAACGTCCATTGAATTCATCAAGATGATCTTCGATGTTCTGGGAAACCAGAAGTAAATGATCTTTTTCAGTCATGTTTTAAGTCCGATATAAAAATTAGCCGACACACCAGGCCAGCAATTGACATTATGCCAAAATGAAATAAAGGGAAGTTCGGCGACATTTAAACACAGGCACCCATACCGCCATCGATGTAGAGAATATGACCATTAACGTAACTTGAAGCGTCTGATGCCAGGAAGACTGCCGCACCCGTCAATTCATCCAGTTGCCCCCATCGCCCCGCGGGGGTACGGTTACACAACCAGGCGTTAAAGGTCTCGTCTTCAACCAGGTTTTTGGTTAGCTCGGTTTCAAAATAACCCGGTGCAAGCCCGTTAGCCTGAATATTGTGTTTAGCCCAGTCCGCGCACATGCCTTTAGTGAGGTTGGCGACCGCTCCTTTTGACGCAGTATAAGGTGCAATGGAGGGGCGGGCCAAAGCGGTTTGAATGGAACAAATGTTGATAATTTTTCCTCTTTTTCGGCTAATCATGTGTCTTGCTACCGATCGGCTTACCACGAATACACTATTCAGGTTCAGATCCATAAGTTGATCCCAGTTATCGTCCTTGAAATTTTCCAGCGACTCTCGATCCTGCTTACCCGCATTGTTCACCAAAATATCGATGGGACCGATTTCTACTTCTATACGATCAATAGCGGCTGCAGTACCCGATCTATCCGTCACGTCAAACGCCATTTCATCGCATGCAAATCCCATTTTTCGGAGTCGATCTGCTGCCTGAGTGACCCGTTCTTTATCTCGCCCATTGATAATGGGAATGGCGCCGGCCTTTGCCAACCCGGCTGCAAGAGTAAATCCGATTCCCTGGGTCGATCCTGTAATTAATGCACGACGATTGGTAAGCTCGAAAAGCTCTAAAGACATAGTTTTCTTCCGAAGTAGTAATATATGGACGTGACGTGACACATCTCGTCGCAACGCCCTTGCATTTACATGGTTTTGTCGATTAAATCAAATAAATTTAACAAAATCATCGAACTTAATTTATGCGCGCTCTGGTTATACATGCTCCACTGGACCTGCGAATTGAATCCCGGGAAACTTTTTCTCCCGGCCCTGACCAGGTTGCCGTACATGTCCGGGCAGGTGGAGTATGTGGTTCCGATCTGCATTACTACAGACACGGTGGTTTCGGTGCCATCCGCATGAAACAACCGATGATCCCGGGGCATGAAGTTGCTGGCCAAATTGCCGCTGTGGGAGAAAATATTTCTGACCTATGTGTCGGTGATCCCGTGGCCATTAATCCGAGTCTGACATGTCAATATTGTCAACGTGAGGAATTTAATCATTGCCTTGATATGAGATTTTATGGATCAGCCATGCGGTTCCCTCATGTACAAGGCGCTTTTTGTGAGCACCTTATTTGTGAAGCCCGTCAGTGTGTTTCCCTCACTAAGGGAACCGACTTGCATCACGCTGCTTTTGCTGAGCCTCTGGCAGTGGCGCTTCACGCAGTCAATCGTGCATCCAGAGTCTGCGGCGGCTTGGCAGGGAAACGGATTTTTGTATCAGGTTGCGGTCCCATCGGACTACTCCCCCTAATGGCAGCTCGCCACGCCGGAGCACTTGAAGTGGTCGCCGCCGATATATCAGATTTTGTGCTGGAAACCGCTCGCAAGGTTGGGGCCGACAAAACTTTCAACGTTCTCACCCATCCAGAAGGCCTTAAGGAATACCAGAAAAATAAAGGATATTTCGACATTGCGTTTGAAGCATCCGGAATAGAAACAGCGATTCACAGCGCTATTGAAGTATTGAAACCCGGCGGAACACTCACCCAGCTAGGGCTTGGTGGTGATATTTCTCTGGCCATGAATCTCTGTGTGGCCAAGGAAGTACAGATGCTGGGTTCCTTTCGCTTTCATCAGGAATTCGAATGGGCTGCTAAATTGATCTGCTCTGGAGAAATCGATGTTCGTCCGCTATTAAGTGCTCGAATTCCAGTGGACGAAGCCCTCTTTGCCTTCGAGCTTGCTGGAGACCGGAGTCAAGCGATCAAGGTGCAAATCGCATTTGGGTCGGATTAAAGAAACACCGGGAGATAGGAAACATGGTTCGGGTGGGTATCGACTGGGGTTCCAGCGCATTTCGTGCTTATCAATTCAATCATCAGGGCAAAGTGATTGAGTCGATCAGTGCCGATCTTGGGATCAAGTTTATTCAGAACGGGAATTTCGCCGAAACCCTATTCAGTCAAATTGGAACGTGGTTGACACCTGGCGATCAGGTTCTTTTGTCAGGAATGATAACCAGCCGAAACGGCTGGGTAGAGACACCCTATGTACCTTGCCCAGCAGACTTACAGCAGGTATTGAATACAGCGGTTCGAAAGGAAGTGAATGACATTGAATTGATCTTTCTTCCCGGACTTTGCCAGCCCGACCCTTCTGATGTCATGCGAGGGGAAGAAATTCAGCTATTTGGCGCAGAATCGATCCAGCCCATTCAGCTTGCAGTGATGCCAGGAACCCATTCAAAATGGACCACCATTAATGATGGCTGCATTCAGGGATTTCACACCATCGCCACCGGAGAAATATTTGAGATACTCCTTGAACACTCCCTGATTGGCAACCTGTATGTGGGTAACGGCTGGATAGAAACGGCTTTCATACGAGGCGTGGACAAAGGCTTCCAATGCAAAAACATCATTCGTGAACTCTTTACCTGCCGAGCCGCAGTCTTACTCGGGCAACACTCCCGCACTGACATTTTTTCCTACCTGTCGGGGCTGCTTATCGGCAACGAAATTCGGGAAGGTATGGATTTAACCAATTGGAATCTTCAAGAGAGTTCCTCGGCAATCGTCACTCTGATTGGTTCAGCATCACTGTGTCCGCGTTACCTGACAGCGTTAAAACAACTCGGGATCAAAGCCGTTGTTGGACCGGAGGATGCTGTGGTCCCAGGGTTTCAACAAATAATTTCTTTGCTCAACGGCAGTAAATAGCCAAGCCAGACAAGAACCAGATACCAAACAGGAACAATGACAATATTGGAAAAAACATGGGCGGCTGCCCTTGAAAAAATGCCTCTGGTAGCGATTCTCCGAGGAATTCAGCCTGAAGAGGCGCTGGATGTTGCCAATGTCCTGATTGATCAGGGTTTTACCATCATCGAGGTGCCCCTGAATTCGCCCAAACCATTTAAAACACTAAAAATGATGTCCCGAAATCTGGGAGATCGGGCCATGATTGGAGCAGGAACGGTACTTTGCGAAGAAGATGTGGACACTTGTGTTGAAGCGGGGTGCGAACTCATTATTGCACCCAACCTTGACCCCGACGTTGCTGCCGCCTGTGCCAGACACAAGGTGATCTATTGCCCTGGAGTAGCTACTCCCACCGAAGCCTTTGCGGCAATCAAGTCCGGAGCCCACGCCATTAAACTCTTTCCCGCGGAATCCATTACGCCGTCCATCGTAAGAGCACTACGGGCTGTTATTCCGTCATCGGTTACAATGTTGCCGGTAGGAGGAATTTCACCAGACAACCTTGGTGACTTCTACAACGCGGGAGCAACGGGGTTCGGCATCGGATCAGCCCTCTATAAATCCGGCAAACCCATCGAAGAAATAGAAAGCGCCGCCAAAGCCTTTGTAGCTGCATTGCATCTTGCTCAACAAACAACGCCATAGTCTGAAAGTGACACTCTTTTCCCGACCATTGGCATCCATTTATTATTCCTTAACGACCCCACTGACTCGCTGTCAGCTCAACCATTTCTAATCCCAACATGACAAACCAAACAAAAACCGCCGTTATTACTGGAGCAGGCAGCGGCGTTGGAAAAGCTGTGGCCCATATTTTTCTTGCTAATGGATATAACGTAGTGCTCAGTGGGCGAACCGAGTCCTCGTTGGCCGCAGCGCTGGAAGCCACCAGCCCAACCCCAGACAATGGGAATGGGAATGGGAACGGCAACGACATCGGCAATGGGATCATCGTACCCACCGATGTGGGGGTTGCCAAGGACGTCGATCGGCTATTCGATATCACCATTGAGAAATTCGGACGAGTGGACGTGTTATTCAACAATGCCGGTATTGGATCTCCCCCGGTAGATATCGACGAACTCACCGTGGAACAATGGGAACGGGTCATGAACACCAATATACACGGTGCATTTCTTTGTGCAAGACGGGCATTCGGTGAAATGAAAAAACAACAACCTCATGGTGGTCGGATTATTAATAATGGTTCCATTTCAGCCCATGTTCCAAGACCAAACAGCACCCCCTATACCATGAGCAAACATGCCATGACAGGGCTTACCCGATGTCTTGCGCTGGACGGCAGACCTTACGATATCGCCTGTGGACAAATAGACATTGGTAACGCACACACCGATATGGCAGAACCGCTAAGTGTGGGTGCCAGACAACCCAATGGAGACGTTGTCGGGGAACCGTTAATGGACGTTGAACACGTGGCAACCAGCGTTTTGCACATGGCGGAACTGCCACTTTCTGCAAACGTTTTATTTATGAACGTGATGGCAACAAAAATGCCTTTTGTTGGTAGAGGATAACTAGTCGAGCCCGAAAAACGCAGAATTAATAGCGGAATTACTATATGTAGTGACTACACGTTTCTCAGGGAGGACAGGTAGTCACCCCATTTTAAGAACGCCTAACTGATCGAGGGGACTAAATAAAATAAGGTTTGATCAGGCATCTCTCGCAGATTTGTACATTTTGTTCTTTATCAGTAAATGGACATGATCCGGTTGCACATTTAACTCAACCAATTCACAACCCAAACGTTCCGAATAAACCCGGATACTCTTCGATACCTCAAACCCTACCCTATCTGTAAGAACCCGATAGCGGTACTTCGGCACCCAGGCAATATGATACTGACAATGCCAAATAACATGTGGTAACTTACTAAATCTGCTCATGTAGTTTTCTCCTGATTCGTGTGTTGTGGTGACAACACTTCTCAGGATACATGAGCAGAACTCCTAACTTTTCAGGCCAGAGCCTGCACCCTTTCCACGTCCTTAGGACGTGGTTAGTGGATTTAATCTATTCAAGCCGAAGACTTGATTAAGGTGTCTGGAGGCGGTTTCCACTGTGGCTCTGGGAAATGAACTTCTCTACTAATAGGCCGGATGTATGACTGATGAATTAAACTGTACCAACCTCCATGCGATGCACCCTCATAGGAATGAATTGGTCTGACATTGAATAACGTAAACGGTCTTTGTCATGTGTATATAATCTTTGTTTTTTAACGCGGGTCCATATGTGATCCTTCGCCGCTCAATGACGACATTTTCCATTGTGGACAGCTGATCTTCATCGACACCCAGTGCAATATCGATTCCATGAATCTCTCCACCAAAACTATTATCGACCAGACTGGAAACTCCTGTCATATGAATGGTTCAGATAACTCCACCACCGGCAATGATTGCGTCGTACACACTATTTGGATTTCAGTATTTTTTCCAACAGAAAGCATCCAGACTTTGCCCACTATACTGGTTGTCTATCTAAATCAGATCGTATTAACGCTGGACTAGTAGATTATCCAAAATGTGGTATTTCTCACAGAATGTGTACTGATATTAGTATAGTATGCTGCCAACGAACTTACTATTTATCTGAATGCCACAAGGAAACGACCGTCTATCGAGGTAAATATCCTGAAAAACTGGACTTTTTTACTCTTTTGGAGGTCTAATTGGAATGTGTATTAGGAAAGTAGATAAACGAGCCCATTTACGCGAACAACTATATAATAGTTTCAATGTCCGCAACTTAACATTGTTAACGTATTATTTCCGCTGGGGCAGTACTGGGTAACAATAATAATTAAAAGGAATTGCGCGAAGGTAATGAAAAAAAGTAGTGCCGCGAGAATTGTCAAAATAGGAGGGTATTTGGATTCTATCGAAAAATGGGAAAGCGACTCCCTAACTTCGAATACATGGATATGTTTTATACAAAAAGGCTTGCCGTTGGAGCCCATCTTCAGAACAACTATATCTATCTGAATGACGGCCCCTCGGTGACCAGGGGAAACGACTTATCACGAACAGCACTAGCGCATAAGGTTATGTTTGATTTCTGCGAAAGTGAAATATCTATATTTGCACGAGGCCTTCACAGAAATATATACAGCACTGAGGTGGTAAGGGAAGCATTCAGAAATTACGTAAAACGAGTCATCTTGCCGGAGAATTCCAATGTGGAGCCCATTGACATCATTTGTAGGGAACACGGAGATAAAGAAAAACTACTTGGATCCCCACTTGTAAAAGAAGCGAAAAAGCTGGCAGAAATTTATGGAAAAACCTCCCCGAACAAAAAAATCATTCGAATTTATGATACCCCCAAAAAAGATGTTGCTGTTCGTATAATCAGATTTTTTGAAGAAGAGAAGGGAGATGGAACGATTGTATATAGTCGAGAATGCGGTGAGATCGAAGAGAAAGCGGCTGGTAACTTGAGCGCTTTTTGTATTTTCGGTGGTTGTTATCGATTTAGAAGGATTAATGGAGAAAAGGCCCACTACGCCTATATAAATTTTGGAGACACTGAAATACTGAAACTCCTGCGCTTTAACTTCAATCAAATACGATCGCAATGCAGCGTGATTCTGGAGGTGTAGCATGGAAACACTTCCCAAAGGCATGTTTGACTACATGGGTGCTTGTCTAGCCTTTTTCCTGGTCTCTTCCTTTTTTTCTAAAGTAAATGAAAAGGTAGGAGGCATATTTAAGAAACGTGTCAAAAAAAGACTGGAAGAACATGAACTAAGTTATGTAAATCGTGTTCTTGCCAAAACGCTTGGAAATGGCGATCAAACAGACGAAGAAGCCGAATTTCAAAGACTAGGCCAATTTAACGACAAGATTCGGGAAAAAATTATTCTGGAAAAAACGGAGAACGATGAAATTAACTTGTCATCGTCTATTGCAAAAGCATCTTCCGGGTTAACATTATCGTTGTTCCTGTTCTTGCTGGTACATTTTTTCGTTGTTGTAATGCTTGTTGATAGGAACTACGCAATTGAATTCAGCTTGTTGTATGAAAAAGTGGGCGTTTTGTTATTTATACTAACGGATAACTTGTCTACAGAAACGAGTTCACTCACCAATTTGTTTGGCCCCCCTTTTGTTCTTTCATTGATATTTGGCGTCGCCACCATCATGGCTTCCAGCCTGATAACTTATCGGAAGGTAGTGCAAATATCCCGAAATATGGGAGAAGAATTGGTAGCGACGAAAAAGAAATCGTTAATTGCCACCATTTGCAGTCAATACATCTTAATCTCAGCCATGGTGTATTTTCTGATAATAATGCTTCCAGTTATCGCCCCTTTTTATGTTGCTCTATATATCTTCCTTGTCATTTTGGCGGCAATTATTTCGTACACTATTATCGATAAATACATAAAGGTCGTTCTTGATACATTTAGCCCCTCAAGTCAGTGATGAAACATCCTGGTGATGAATGCAAACCCTTGTTATGTGTCCAGGCTTATGTTGGATCTGGAACTGGTGAGAGCCTTGTTCAGCCTAAGGCGTGTCTGGACGCAAACGTTTTCTTATACTATTCATCACCGGCACCAGAAACATAGCGATTGCGATCACCATAATCACGCCAGCAATAGGACGATTAAAAAACACACCAAACGATCCTTGAGAAATGAGTAAAGACTGACGCATGGAAGTTTCGGCCAATGGACCAAGCACAATCGCCAAAACTGCTGGCGCCATGGGATAGTTGAGTTTGCGCATCAGATAACCGACCACACCAAAACCAAACATCAGCCATATGTCGTGCATCGTCTGGGTCGGGGCATACCCACCAACGATGCACAATACAAATATGATCGGTGCAAGAATGGAAAAAGGAATTCTGAGCACCCAGAGAAATAATGGAATGAACATCACGTTAATGACTAGAGCAAATATATTTGCCACATACAAACTCGCAATTAGTCCCCAAACAAACTCCTGACTCTCGACAAACAACATCGGTCCAGGCTCCAGACCCCAAATAACCATCCCACCAAGTAATACAGCAGTGGTCGGCGAACCTGGGATACCCAGGGTCAACATCGGCAACATCGATCCAGTACTTGCCGCATTATTCGCCGCCTCTGGGGCTGCTACCCCTTCGAGATTTCCTTTACCAAATGTCTCTGGCTCCTTCGAAATGGCCTTGGCTACCCCATAGGCCATTAGCGACCCCGGGGTTGCACCCGCAGCAGGCAAGATACCCACAAAATAACCCAAAAAGGAACCGAGAAATACTGACTTAACACTGCTTGACAGCTTCTTCATAGAATCCAGTATTCTTGAAAAGCTAACGGTGGCACGGGTAAGATCTATTTTTCCGCTATTCGACTCTATCGTCCAAAGCATTTCGCCAATGCCATAGATGCCAATCGCCAGCACCAGAAAATTGATACCATGGAAAAAACTCGGCAAATCGCCAAAAATAAGTCGCGGTTCGCCACTGATGATGTCGAGCCCAACCGCGCTTAACACCAATCCAATGAAAATTGAGAACAGGGTCTTGGGAATTTCATCACCACCCAGACCAATGAATGTCGCGAATGCGAGCATCATTAGCGCAAATTCTTCCGGCGCACCAAAAGCCAGGGCTACTTCAGCCAGGGGAGGCGCAAACAAAGTAAATAACACAACGGAAATCGTACCGCCCACAAATGAAGCGACTGCGGCACCCACCAAAGCCTGGTCGGCTAACCCTTTGAGCGCCAGGGGTCGTCCATCGAATGTGGTAGCAACAGCAGTGGAAGCACCCGGAATTCCGAGCATAATTGAGCTAATTGCACCGCCATACATGTCCCCATAATAGATAGCGGCAAGGAAAATGATTGCCGATGTTGGCGGCACCAGGAATGTCATAGGGAGCAAAATCGCTACCCCATTGACCGACCCAAGCCCCGGCATTGCACCAATAAACAAGCCCAGGGCGCAACCGAATATTACCAAACCCAGGTTCAGCGGCGTCAGCGCCACCAAAAAACCATCAATTAATAACCCAATGACGTCCATCAATAAAATAAATCATAAATGGGATAAAACAATGGCTCGGTATACCCTTTGGGTAGGGTGATGGTCAAAGCCAATTCGAAAAACAGGAATGTGAGAATGGGAGTGGAAATACCGATCACCAACGTGACCCACCACGAATGGTCGCCAAGTACTCTCATATAAAAAATCATGAAAAGCGGAATCGCACCGTAAACACCAATGAAGTGAATCAATGCGACCATTATTCCTAACGACCCGCCACTGATTAAGACCAATCGCAAGGCGGTCGCTGAAAGATAGGGCTTGTAAGATCTGGATAGGGGACTGATACCTCTTAACCATCGAAGGATAATTAAAACGCAACAAATTAACATCCCGCTTGCTAACCAAAACGGAAAGGCACCGCCCCCCGGCCCTTCATCGGGTATCCAACCAATGGGCAACTCTGCGCTTTTCAGCATCAAGTAGATGGAAAAACACGCCATGGCAACTGCCATGGCAAGTTCAGCTTTTCTTTCAGTAATCATATGCAGGAGGCTGTGTTACTTTCCAAGCGCCGTGACCAATAAGTCTCCACTTGAAAACTTAAATCTCACCAATCTCCTTAAGCATAGTGTGATGAACCCCAGCTTCACGCTGCCAATAAGCCTTTAAGTCATCGCCGCTAATGAATTCACCACGCAGACTCTTTTTCTTCATGTACTGCTGCCATTCTTCAGAATCATATACTTTACGAAACACCTCACTGTAATAAGCTTGTGCCTCGTCGCTCATACCCGGAGCGCCAACCACACTACGCTGCATGAAATAAACGAAGTCCTTGCCTAGCTCATTGAAGGTTGGCGCATCAGGAAATAGCTCTAATCGTTCCGGGGTGAACGCAGCAATAGCCCGGGTATCACCAGCCTCATAAAATCCGAGTTGCTCCGAAGGGTTGTTTACAGTGGAATTAGCATGTTTTCCTGCCAACTCCTTAGCCACTCGACCGCCACCTTTGAAAGGCACGTATTTCATAGTCAATCCATAGGCCTGATTCAGGAAATTCGTCAGCAATTGATCTTCCTGACCTTTTCCTGTTCCCGCCATGATCCAATCAGACCCCTTGGCTTTTGCGGCCTCGACAAATTCATCGATATTGGTGATCCCCGACTCTGAATGCACCCATAGCAAGAAAGTGTCTTCGGCCATACGACCAACAGGGGTAAACGTTTGGGTATCGATTCCCAAACCGCTTTGGCGCATCGGGGTAGTGTAAAAGCTATTCAGAGTCACCATTACGGTGTGGTCATCACCGGTTTTGGATTTCATATGCACCAGTGCTTCAGCACCAGAACCACCCGGTTTATTCACGGGCACAAATGGCTTGGAAGCGAAATCATGTTTCTCGATCACAGTTTGCATCAAGCGAGCCATTTTATCCGCCCCACCACCCTGACCCGCCATGATCACAAACTCAACCGGCTTTTTAGGTTCCCAGGCAAAAGACACTGTCGCAGCACCCAAAGACAAGGCACAGGCAGTGAAGGTTGTCAGTAGTTTTTTCATTCGATTACTTCCTCTATATTCATAGTTACCCCGGCGACATGCTTGGCAAACCACCGCGAAAATTTAAGAAAAAGGAGCATCACACAAATAAAAATAAAATAAAAATAAAATAAAAATAAAATAAAAATTGCTATTTATAATTGCATTGATAAGTTTTTATAAATATCCGTATGGCTAGGTTGCCCTACCCCAAAAGGGAGAAATACCGCTGGAGAAATACAGCCAGGAAGATGAAGTAATAGCAGGGAAATGGCATCCTTGCCCGAGTGCTGTTTGATACCTGGCCTGAGTGACAGAAATGATTTTGCAATCAATAACAGCCCGCAACCCGTGCGCGCTGAGCGATGATCGGGAGAACCGTATCAATAGTTGGCGTATTGATTTCCGTAATCCGCCCCAGTTCCTGAACCGCCGTTAGCAACGCATCAATTTCCATCGGCCGCCCCAACTGCAGATCCTGCAACATCGATGTAGTATGCTTACCCACAGCGGCAGCGCCACTGATTCGTTTTTCGATATCGACCGGAAACCGGACCCCCAGTTTTTCGCCAATCTGTTGAGCCTCAGCCATCATATTTCTCGCCACAGATTTTGTCCCCGGATCGGTGGCGACGACATCCAAAGTCGCATGGGTCAAGGCGCTCAGTGGATTAAACGTCAAATTCCCCCAAAGCTTGACCCAGAGCTCGTCACGAATTTTCCGAATGGGCGCACGCAAACCGGCATCCGCTAGCGTTTTGGAGAGCAGCTGGACGCGCTCGGTTTTTTCGCCATTGGGTTCACCCAATGAAAAACGATTACCGCTAATGTGCTCGATCACCCCTGGCTCCGTAATTTCGCAAGCCGGATATACCACGCAACCAATTGCTCGCTCTGGGCCGATGCCACGCCATTGTTTCCCGCCTGGATCAACGCTTTGCAATTGACGCTCTCCCCAAGACCCATCGAGCTCATAAAAATACCACCACGGAACACCATTAACAGCGGTGACCACCGCCGTATCCTCGCCAAGCAAAGGCTGCATTTGACCCACTACATTCGGCACCGAATGTGCTTTTAACGCCACAATGACATAGTCCTGCTCGCCAAGCTCACGGGGATCATCGGTGGCTTGGGGATGGTTGACAATGGTTTTGTCCCCTATTTTTAAGGCCAACCCATTAGCCCGGATCGCAGCGAGATGTGGGCCACGGGCGATTAAAGAAACATCTGCTCCTGCTTCTTTGAGCATCGCGCCCAAGTAGCCACCAATCGCTCCCGCGCCGTAAATTGCTATTTTCATGATCCTGAGTCTATTCGTTCACTTATGCTAAATGGTCGGCTAATTTATCGGCCAGACCAATTCGTTGCAGTTTTCCCGTCGCACCTTTAGGGATTTCATCCAAAATAACAACCCGCCTTGGCACTTTAAAATCCGCCAAACGCTGGGCCATAAAGTCGCGAATCGCTTTTTCATCCGCCGTTTCGCCATCACGTAATACCACTGCTGCGGCCACCTCCTCGCCCAACTTTGCATGAGGCATGGCGAAGGTCACACATTGCGAGATGGCGGGATGATCCATCAATACCTCGTCCACTTCTCGTGGAGAAATTTTCTCACCTCCACGATTGATGATTTCTTTCAACCGTCCAGTAATAGCAATATAACCTTCATTATCGATCGTTCCCTGGTCTCCGGTTCGAAACCAGCCACTGGTAAAGTTCTCGGCATTCGCCTTGGGGTTATTTTCATACCCTTCGGTCACATTATCACCGCGAATGACAATCTCCCCAATCTCACCCTGAGTCAGAAGATCTCCCTGTTCATTCATAATCGCCACCTCCGGTCCCGCCGCAAGGCCAACGGTGCCTGGTTTTCTGCCGAGCGGTGGCAAAGGATTACTCGCCATTTGGTGAGCAGCCTCGGTCATACCATAGGCTTCGATCACCGGAGTCTGGAAAGTCGCTTCCAACTCCGCCATCACCTGGGGCGGTAGCGAAGATGACGATGATCGAATCAATCGCAGAGGATGCGCATCAATGATTGATTTAGCCCGACCCGCCCGAGAGAGAATCGCCTGATGCATAGTCGGCACTGCCGAATACCAGGTGGGTTTTGCGTCTTCCATCCAGGTAAAAAATTTCAAGGCATTAAAGCCCGGCGTGCAGTAAACACTCGCCCCCGCCCGAAGCGACGACAATATGACCGCAATCAATCCATGAATATGAAATAAGGGCATGATATTCATGCAACGGTCCTGATCAGTCAAATCCAGAGACGCCACAATATTTGCTGCGGATGCGCAGACATTTTGATGGGTCAAAGGCACAATCTTGGGTCGCGAAGTGGTGCCGGAAGTATGCAAAATCAGCGCGACGTCCGAAGCTTCCGCCAGACCCGAGCTTCCGTCGCCTGATGGTTCTAGCTTCGCATCATCCACCGTTTCCAATCGAAAACAGCCTGTGGACTGACTATCATCAGCCACCAGATAAATCACTAAAATACCTAGTTTTTTCGCCGCATCAATTGCCGGAGAATCACTCCCTTGTTCAACCATTAACGCCCGCGCATTCAAATCATCGAGATAAAACTCAAACTCCTCTTGCCGGTAATTTGGATTAAGCGGCGCCGTCGTCGCCGCCCCTGAAACACAAACGAAGGCCGTCGCCATCATCGCCCCATTAGGCAAAACAATGGCCACCCTGTCATTGCGGCCAATCCCTATCTGATTAAGCGCCGAAACGGTATCAATCGCTAACTCCCCAAACCCTTGATAAGTCAACGGCGCTTGATTTTCATAACAAATCGCGACCGAAGACGAACGCCCCCTTTTTATTAGACCCAATACGGTTTCAGATTCAGACACCATTCAATTTCCTTAATAAAGACAAAAGTAACACACACGCAAAAGCGGTGCAGAAATAGGCATGAAAGTATAGTGCAAACCCAACCCCAACCCTATTTACATCTTTTGTCGTAGGTCTAATCTCTACATAGTCGTCCCTGAAGAACCCGAAAAGGCTACATATCCAGTATAAACTGGATATAGTCCTGGTTTGAATCGACCGGAATTGTTAAACTGGCGTTCAGTTTCTGGTCGAACACGAGGTATATATGCTACCTGACAGCCCGGTGAATGACGATCAACTCAGTTTCTTCAACATCGTTGATCAGCTGGATACGTCCCATCCCCTGATTGCCCTTGGCAATACCCTTGACTGGTCATCGCTTGAAGCCTCCCTGAGCCAGTACTACAGCGCGAAGGGGCGGGCCGCGAAACCGATCCGGTTGATGAGCGGATTGGTGATGATCAAACAGCTGTACAGCTTAAGTGATGAATCGGTGGTGGATCAATGGAAGATGAACCCGTACTTTCAGGTGTTCTGTGGTGAGGTGAGTTTCCAGACGCAGGTACCGTGCCATGCGACGGAACTGGTGAAGTTCCGCAACCGGATTGGGTCGGAGGGAGTCAGGGAGATCTTTTCGCTGTCGGTAAAACTGCATGGGAAGCTGGCAGAGGAGCAGACAGTACTGGTAGATACCACGGTACAGGAGAAGGCGATCACGTACCCGACAGACAGCAAGTTGGCGATAAGGATCATCAATCGCCTGAACAAGCTGTCGAAGTTACACGGGATACAACAACGACGAACGTACGTAAAGGAAGTGCGGTCACTTCGTTTGGCATGTCGTCATTTCCGTCACGTGAAACGACGTCGTAAGGCGAACAAGGCGTTGAAACGATTACGAACCATTGCGGGTGTGTTGCTCAGGGAATGCCAACGGAAGTTACCGATCGATGTTCTGACGGCGCAGGAAGCGAACTTTGCGTTATACGAACGTGTTTTGTCTCAACAGCCCAAAGACAGGAACAAGGTTTACTCCCTGCATGATCCTGCTGTGTACTGCGTGGGCAAGGGGAAGGATCACAAGGCGTATGAGTATGGTCGCAAGGCGTCAGTGGTGGCGACGAAGGAGTCACAGGTGATGTGGGGGTGGTGAGTCATGACGAACATGATCATGATTCGAAGACCCTGAAAGCAGCACTGACAGAAGCCCATACCCACCGTGAGACATCGATCAGGCTGGCGGTGGTTGACCGGGGATATCGGGGAGCGAAGAATAAAGTGGATTGTGAGGTGCTGTTACCGGGTCCTCCGCTGAAACGGGACAATGCTTATCAACGCCAGAAGAAACGGATACTGTGTCGCAAACGAAGTGCGATAGAACCGATCATCGGTCATTTGAAGCATGATCATCGTTTATTGAGGAGCTGGCTGAAGGGAGCCGAAGGAGACCGTATCAATCTGCTGATGGCGGGTTGCGCGTGGAATTTGAGAAAGTGGATGATCGCTTTCTTTTTGTTTGAAAAACCCAACGGCGAAGAGCAAACATTACTCGCCATTGCCTGTTGTCAGCCCCTTGGGACGCCGCTAATCGTCGTCTGGGTGTTGTCCTGATCCGAAGGTCGAAAATGACGCATGATCGCTAACGACATCGCGCCTTTTTTCAGGACGGACTAATTAGGGTCAAAACCCCCATAGGTTCCGAAGAAATAGTGAAATAGCTCAGTTTCACCAAGGGGTCTGCGAAGTGATAAGACCAGGATCGATCAATTATTCTTCCTCACCGGGGCAGGGTATATCAGGATAATTCGAAGACTTCGTTCCTTCCAACGGTTGATTACTGCTGGCATGGTAGGTAAAAACTACCGAGGTCTTAATTTTATCTGTTTGGTTTTGGCCCGCCGCGTGGAAGGTTCCGCTATGAAAGAATAATGTATCACCCTGGGAAAGATTGGCGTAAATAGCACTATTAATCAAGGGTTGATTTTCAGGTAAATCCGGTCTCAAAAAGAAGGCAGCATCATAACGACCCCGCTCCAGACGCTTATGATGACTGGCGGGTATTAATTGTAGTCCGCCGTTTTCTTTGTTTTCATCGCCCAACGCCAACCAGACACTCACAAGATTGGGTTCGTCGAACAACCAATAACGAATGTCCTGATGCCACAAGGTTGCACTACTAAATCCCGGATGTTTAGTCATAATGCAATTGTGATGGTTTTGAGACATTTCGATCTGATTTGCGTGAAGCAATTCTCTAACCCGATCAGAGACGAGGGGGGATGTTGCCCAGTTTCGAAAAATACTGTCCCGGGTATAGGCGTGCAATAAGCGTCTCGGAGTATTTCCCCCCATAGAGTTTCGGCTGGTTGGCGCTCCAGGATACTGTACATCGGTTTCGAATTCGACCGGGGCTAAAGGAGGGTTCAATGACGATTCAATTACCTGTAGCATGTTTTCACAGGTTTCCCGGGAAGCGAGGTTTTTCTCGACCAGAAAACCTCGTTGCTGAAACTCGTTAATTTTTTCAAAGGTAAAGGTCATTTTCCCAGGTCTCTTTCCGCTTGGAAGATGGGTTTCATCGTTATTTGGGTTAGCCAATTTTTATGAAAATCGGTCGGGATCAACAAGCATATTACAGGTATAGTTCGCATTCAATAAGTGTATTCTCAAATAGATGCGCTATCTCCCTGTGAAATAAGAAAAAATTTGGTGTAATACCTCGGGTTTGGGGTATGATATCAAGGCACCTGTGCTATTTTCTAAACGATAGCCGACTTGGGGGTCGATTCTGTAGGGTTTGTCCCTATAATGGGTTCCCAAGAACTGGCACAGGCTATTTGGCAAAACATTAAAATAGATAACAGATAAGAGGGGTGGTGAAGTGAGCCTTTATTTGAGACTCGTAGTATTAGTTTTCGCTTTGGTTCTATCCGGTTGTGCAACTCGTTCGCTGGATCCGTATTCCGAATTCGCCGAAGCCGGTCAGCAGTATGCAAAAAGCCTGAATGATGTTTTTGACGTAGCCCAGGCAACGGCAATTGACAGAAGTTCAGCCGAGTTGATTGATGAGAATAGTTTCGCTGATCGACAGGGTAATGGTTTCAGCCAACAGGAATTGGAGAGGCTGGAAAAAATCCGAATGATCGATGTCCGACGCATTCAGGCATTTAGTGTAATGCGTCAGCATGTGTCTACACTATCGAAGTACTTTACCCAGCTTAGTGAGCTTGTTGGCACCAAGGAAGTGTCTCAAACCTCAAATGCTCTGGCAGCAACCGCCAAAAGCATCAATGCCCTGTCCCAAAAGCTCGGCACGGCGGGTGTGTTTGAGCTAAGCGAAGCAAACCAGAAAAAAATAGCGTCTTTCTCTGAATACGTGATCGGCTCCCGGCAACGTGCAACCCTCAAGAAGCGAATTCAGCGGGATCAGCCGATTATTCAAATGGCGTTAAATACCCATGAAGAACTGCTCGGGGTGATTGCTGATGATCTCAACTACGATATCGAGGTTCTCTCCGACCGACAAAATCAATTGCTAATCGAAGGGCCTTTTTTGGCGTCAACACCATTGATGAAAAGCCCGGAGAAGGCGGTTAAGTGGATGGAGGACCGTCGACGCCTGTTAACTGCAGAATCTTCTGTTTTGGCACTAGCGGAAGCGAGCAAAGCGGCGGCGGGTTCCCTGGGCGAGTTGTTAAAGGAAGTGGTTAAAAATGAGCGAAATCTGCTGAAACAAATTGAGTTGTTTAAAGCGGAGCTTGATGCTATTCAGGCAGTGATCAAAGCATTCGAATGAGGGGAGAAAAACAATGACACCAAATCAGGTTATTAAATATTTGCAGTCCCTTAACCGCCAGCTAGGCTCCAGCAAGGTAAGGCTTTTTTTCGAAAGCCAGCCCCCGCGTATCAGAAATGAATATTCGCTGCTGCGTGGAGATGTGTCCCAATTACTCGGTATTCTGAGTGTTCAACGTCTTGAGTCAGTTGCCGAACAATTAGAGGCGCATTCAAAAGAAATCGAGAGCCGCACAGAGGAGTTAAAAGAACAGCTCAAAGAACTCTCCAGCGCTAGACGAATTCTAACCCAGTTGAACAAGGCCATCAGCCTGGTCGGGCGAATTGCCATATATCTGGTTTAGATTGCCTTATTGCTGACCGGATTTAAAGCACCTTCAAAAAACCTTGATTTGTGCAAGAGACGAACTCCGGAGGAATTCAGGTTACTGTGGCGGATTATAGGGGATCCATGGAGAAAACATGGGACCGGTCACGGTCACTGACTGTTGAAATGAGTTGAAAGAGTCGTAATGCGGAACCAGGTGCTTATCTTGATACAATTATGGTGTAGGGATTTAGTGATGAGAATGCAGCGATGAGAATGCGTAAGTTGGAGCATTCGTTTGGTGTTGAGTTCGACCAGGTTGACGTTAACCGGATTACGGATACTGAACTCGATATGGCCAGGGAAGCGCAAAATGAACACGGCGTGGTGTTTTTCCGTGATCAGAAAATGTCCTGTGATCAACATATCAATTTTGCGAATCGGTTAGGTGACATTGTCATCAACCGTTTTTTCGAAACTGTTGATGGCTATCCGAATATTGCCCAGGTGAGAAAGGAACCGAAACATAAAACCGTGGTTGGTAGTAGTTGGCATACCGATCATTCCTATGATCAGATTCCAGCAAAGGGTTCCATTTTATATGCAAAAGAGGTTCCTTCCTCGGGTGGGGACACACTGTTTGCCAGCATGTATCTGGCATACGATACATTGTCCCCTGGTTTCAAGGAAACCCTGGAAGGACTGACAGCAATCCACTCCAGTCGCCATACCTTTAGTAAATCAGCAGTGACCTCAGAAGATCCGAATGAAGATCGCTACGTTAACAGCCATCTTGCTACCCAGGATGCTCGTCATCCAGTGATTATTACCCACCCCGACAGCGGCAAAAAGGCGTTGTATGTGAATCCAGATTTTACCGTGAAATTTGATGGCTGGACGGAAGAGGAATCGGCTCCCATGCTTGAATATCTTTATCAGCACGCCTCTCAGGCAGAATTCGTTATGCGCTTTCAATGGCAAAAAGGCTCCATCGCATTTTGGGATAATCGGGCGACCTGGCATCAGGCGCAAAATGACTATCCAGGGGAGAGGCGCCTGATGCATCGCATTACCCTTGAAGGAGCGCCACTGTCCTGATCAGGCTATCCTAACCAAACCATCCTGATACGGGTCTCAGGTGTTGTGCTTGCGAGATAGTCTTGAGCACGCCTTTTTAGATTGGCACGACACAAACCCAATACCAGATCACCAACGTGCTTATCGGTTTATCCAATATACTCAAATGCTGACTAGACTCGGGCTAGTGTTTGGTTTTTATTCATCATATAAATAGCCTCATCGCAAACACCTCATCGTAAATAATGGCTCAAGCGCTTCGTAAAGCAACTCCCTTTGATATTTTTCGCCTTGTGCTGGTTGGCGCGATCTGGGGGGCTGCATTTATTTTCATCGCCATTGCAGTGGAAACCTTCGAGCCCATCACGGTTGCCGCAATTAGAGTCGCTCTCGCAGCCGTCATTTTGTCTCTGGTGAGTCTGATGCTTCGCTATGCATTCCCCCGGACCCTGGCGGACTGGCGAAGGGTCACCGTGATTGGATTGTTTAACAGCGCCATCCCCTTTTATCTCATCAGCTGGGGTCAGCAATACATTTCAAGCGCCGAAGCGGCATTGCTCATGGCGACCGGCACTTTTTGTGCTTTATTGATTTCGCATTTTTCTACCAAAGGCGAACGCATCAATTGGGCCCGGGGAATGGGAGTCCTGATTGGATTTTCCGGAGTGGCTGTATTGGTAATGGTTGAGTTGATGCAAACGGGTCTGGGAGGGTTGAAAGGGCAAATCGCGGTAATGGCCGCCGGCGCCAGCTATGCCACGTCCTCGGTACTGGCGAGGCGGATTTCCCATCTACCCTCCATCTCGACTTCTGCTGCGATCATGGTTACCGGTAGTTGTTATCTCATCCCGATGGCATTGATTTTTGAGCGACCCATGGCGGTGGAGTTAAGTCTTGCACCGGTGGTTGCTATGGTGTTTTTAGGGGTAATTGCCACAGCGTTTGCCTTCGTGGTGCGTTTTACCGTTATTCGCGATAACGGTGCGGTATTCATGGCGCAGGTTGGTTACCTGGTCCCGTTATTCGGAGTTTTCTGGAGTTGGTTAGTGTTCTCTGAAACCATTACGATACAAACCTGGATTGCCCTGCTTTGTATCGTGGTCGGAATTGCCTCTACTCGAAAAGGAGTCAGGTAATGCAGTCCAACCGAGCGGATCGCCCCTATTTCGGAATCCTGCTTTTTGTTGGTAGTATGATAGTGATGGTGGCGATTTCGGCTTTGGTCAAACACCTGGTTGACGATTATCCGATTAGTCAGGTATTGTTTTTCAGATATCTGTTTGTGGCGATTCCCATGGTCATTATGGTTTCAATGACGACAGGTTTGTCCGCACTAAAAATAACCCGCTATCGGGATTACGCCATTCGGGTGTCCGCAGGCCTCATGAGTTTGGCGCTGTTTTTCTTCGCCATCAGTAAAATACCGTTGGCCGAGGCAACTCTACTTACCTATATTTCTCCCATTTTCGTGGTGATCCTTTCCATTCCGGTATTAGGAGAAAAAAATCGGCGTTTATCGCTGGACTGCGGTTCTGCTGGGGTTTTTGGGGGTTTTTATTATCGTTCAGCCAGGCACTGCCTCATTCAGTCTCGGAACGGTGGCGGCAGTGGGAGCCGCAGTGGGCAGCGCATTTGTGTCTATCTGGCTACGGGTATTAAGTACTACCGAAAAAGTTAGTACCATCAATGCCATCCACAACACTGCCGGTGCCATGGTCTTTGGTTGCTGGATATGGTTCGAGGGTTGGGTGATGCCCCAAAACCTGTTGGGCTGGGGTTTATTGGTAAGCGTTGGGGTGTTGGGTTGCTTCCAGCAATACATGTTTGCCTCATCGTTTCGGTTCACTGAGGCGAGTGCCATCGCACCGTTTGAATACGTGATACTCATTTTCTCTGCCATAGTAGGGTACTGCTTCTGGTCAGAAATTCCCGCCATTACGACGTGGATTGGAGGCGTCATTATTGTTGCTTGCGGGCTTTCCATTGTTTACCGGGAGCACTATCACCGAAGAAATCAGCATCAAAAGCCTCTTTCGTAAACCAAGCCAACCGGAGCCGGGGATTAATCTCAGTTTTGAAAGCATACTATTGTGATACCTATGATTTGCCGTTGCCTGAGAATCATCGCTTTCCCATGGCGAAATATCGCGGGTTACGAGACAGGGTAGCGTAGGAACTCAGTGGTGTTGAATTACGACTTCCCGAAGGAGCCACTGACGTTCAGATCGGTTTGGCTCATGATAATGCCTATCTTGCCAGGGCAGTTTCAGGAGCATTGGATAAAAAAGACTGCCGTGCCCTCGGCTTCCCCTAGTCAGAAGAGCTGATAGAGCGCTCCCGTCGATCTTCCGGAGCCACAATCATGGCTTTACAGGATGCCCTCGATGATGCCGTGGCAGTGAATCTGGCGGGTGGGACCCACCATGCCCACAGCGACCGACCCCAGGGGTTCTGCCTGTTCAATGACAGTGTGATTGCGGCAAGAACCGTCCAACACAGAGGTCTCCGGAATTACCCCTTGATCATTGATTGTGATGTACACCAGGGAAACGGCAGCGCCAGTATTTTGCAATTTGATGCCACGATATTCACGTTTTCCATTCATGGGCAAAGCAATTTTCCATTGCATAAAGCAGTCTCAGACATAGATATTGGTTTGCCGGATAACACTTCAGACGGGCAATACCTCGCTGCTCTGGAAGAAGGACTGAATAGCATTAAAAGCCGATTCGATGCGGATTGTGTAATCTATGTCGCCGGAGCAGACCCTTATGAGGGTGATCGGTTGGGCAAGTTAGCGCTGACAAAATCAGGCTTGTTGGCCCGGGATAGACTTGTGTTTGATTTTTGTCGAAAATACGGCCTGCCTTGTGCGGTTAGCATGGCTGGCGGTTATGCTAATGTGGTGTCAGATATCGTCGATATTCATTTTCAAACGGTGAAGACTGCCCATGAATATTTTCTTCTGAATAACTGCTCAAATACTGTCCTAAAATAGTGTATGAAACTCTGGACTCCTGGAAATCCCACTGGATTCTCCACGAAATAATGTCACGAACGATCTCTTCAGGTTATTTCACCCGCAAATTTTAACTAACTCAACGAGTCAATTTATTGCTATGTATAAACATCGATGGTCTGATGGTCGCGATATAGGGTTGCCGAATGGAAAAGCCGTGTGTATCGGTCGCAACTATGCGGAACACGCAAAGGAGATGGGTAATCCGGTTCTGTCGAATCCTCTATTTTTCATAAAACCTGCTACAGCCCTGGTGCCCATGGAATCGCCCATTGGTATTCCCACGGGTTTGGGTCAGGTGCATCATGAGGCGGAGATTGCGGTATTGATCACTGAGCAGGTAACCAAAGCGGATGCAGAAACCGCGACCAGGGCCATTGGGGGTATTGCGGCGTCATTGGATTTGACCCTGAGAGAGCTGCAAAGTGAACTCAAGGCAAAAGGCCATCCCTGGGGGAAATCCAAGGCGTTTGATGGCTCGTGTCCCATTTCTGCTTTTTTGCCCGTCGAAAAATTCCCCTCGCTTTCTGATATTTCGGTGACGCTTGGGATCAATGGAAGTACTCGACAACAAGGCAACAGCGCCCAGATGATTTGTCCCATCGTGCAGTTGGTACAAAGCGTGAGCGAATTTTTTACCCTGTTGCCCGGAGACATCGTTTTAACCGGAACGCCAGCAGGCGTAAACGAAATTTGTTCTGGGGATGAGTTCGAAATGACAGTGGGAGATCAGATTCGAGTTACCTCCCGGGTAATCTAAAATAACCGATTGGGATCAGAGTCAAACTGGAAGGATGAAAGAGTATGATCGTGAACAGGAAATACAAAAGAGCAATTGGGTAATTTAGCCTTGGAAAGTGGTGAGTTGAAAATCGTTGTTTGTGCGCTGTATAAATTTACGTCGCTCGAAGCCCATGAGTCCCTGCGCAAACCGTTGCAGAACAAAATGGCGGAGCTGGAAATCATGGGAACCCTACTGCTGGCGAGGGAAGGTATTAATGGCACCATCGCTGGATCCCGAAACGGCGTTGATCAATTGCTTCAATGGTTACAGGGGCAACCTTCGTTGGGGAACATTGAAACCAAGGAATCCTATACGGATAAACCGCCTTTTAAGCGAGCCAAGGTAAAACTAAAAAAAGAAATCGTAACCATGGGCGTATCAGACATCGATCCACGACAGGTGGTCGGTACTTATGTGGATCCCAAAGACTGGAATGAGTTGATTACGGATCCGGAAGTATTGGTAGTCGATACCCGTAATGAATATGAAGTTGAAGTTGGAACGTTTGAAAATGCAATAAACCCCCATACCGAGAGCTTTCGGGAGTTTCCTGCTTTTGTCGATAGGCATCTTGATACAGTAAAACACAAAAAGGTAGCAATGTTCTGCACTGGGGGAATTCGCTGCGAAAAGTCCACGGCTTATCTAAAACAAAAAGGTTTTGACGAGGTCTACCATCTTAAAGGCGGTATCCTGAAATATCTGGAAAATGTATCCAAAGAGGAGTCTCGCTGGAACGGGGAATGCTTTGTTTTTGATGACCGGGTAACCGTGGACCATGAACTCAATCCCGGAAGCTATGATCAATGCCATGCCTGCCGCCTCCCCATTACCGAAGAAGACAAGGGCCATGAAAAGTACCAAAAAGGAGTCAGTTGTCCTAGGTGTTATGACAAGGTGTCCGACGAAGATCGAGCCCGTTTTCTTGAACGGCAAAAACAGATCGAATTAGCAAAACGCCGAGGAGAAAACCACCTTGGCCCCCAAAGTATGGTCCCATCAGATGCTCTTAAAAAAGCGACCCCAGAAGTGACATTATCAGATGATCAGTGAAACCCCAGGAATTAATACTGGAAACAAAAACCAGGATGACATGAATTCATGACCTATCTCATAGAAAACTTCAGCGTTTGGGATGGGGTCGCGCTTTCCTGGTTTTTGATCGCATGGATCGGGTTCACTCTGGTTGCAGACTATAGTCCCATGCGTGAACGCAGTGTCACAGCGGCGGTAAACTATTATCGTAAAAGGTGGATGATTCAGATGCTAAAACGGGAAATGAAAATGATCGATACCCAGATAATGGGAAATCTCGGTAATGGCCTGGCGTTTTTTGCTTCCACTTCGGTGTTGATTATTGGCGGTTTGAGTGCGGCCCTGGGGGCGGGTGAAACAGTAAGCATTCTCAAATTCCACGCGCAACCCGCCATCAGCAGATTGATACGGTCTCCTTCGGCTCCCTTCAGCCAGCTCCTCAATAAACGATGATCATGCTTCAAATGACCGATGATCGGTTCTATCGCACTTCGTTTGCGACACAGTATCCGTTTCTTCTGGCGTTGATAAGCATTGTCCCGTTTCAGCGGAGGACCCGGTAACAGCACCTCACAATCCACTTTATTCTTCGCTCCCCGATATCCCCGGTCAACCACCGCCAGCCTGATCGATGTCTCACGGTGGGTATGGGCTTCTGTCAGTGCTGCTTTCAGGGTCTTCGAATCATGATCATGTTCGTCATGACTCACCACCCCCACAATCACCTGTGACTCCTTCGTCGCCACCACTGACGCCTTGCGACCATACTCATACGCCTTGTGATCCTTCCCCTTGCCCACGCAGTACACAGCAGGATCATGCAGGGAGTAAACCTTGTTCCTGTCTTTGGGCTGTTGAGACAAAACACGTTCGTATAACGCAAAGTTCGCTTCCTGCGCCGTCAGAACATCGATCGGTAACTTCCGTTGGCATTCCCTGAGCAACACACCCGCAATGGTTCGTAATCGTTTCAACGCCTTGTTCGCCTTACGACGTCGTTTCACGTGACGGAAATGACGACATGCCAAACGAAGTGACCGCACTTCCTTTACGTACGTTCGTCGTTGTTGTATCCCGTGTAACTTCGACAGCTTGTTCAGGCGATTGATGATCCTTATCGCCAACTTGCTGTCTGTCGGGTACGTGATCGCCTTCTCCTGTACCGTGGTATCTACCAGTACTGTCTGCTCCTCTGCCAGCTTCCCATGCAGTTTTACCGACAGCGAAAAGATCTCCCTGACTCCCTCCGACCCAATCCGGTTGCGGAACTTCACCAGTTCCGTCGCATGGCACGGTACCTGCGTCTGGAAACTCACCTCACCACAGAACACCTGAAAGTACGGGTTCATCTTCCATTGATCCACCACCGATTCATCACTTAAGCTGTACAGCTGTTTGATCATCACCAATCCGCTCATCAACCGGATCGGTTTCGCGGCCCGCCCCTTCGCGCTGTAGTACTGGCTCAGGGAGGCTTCAAGCGATGACCAGTCAAGGGTATTGCCAAGGGCAATCAGGGGATGGGACGTATCCAGCTGATCAACGATGTTGAAGAAACTGAGTTGATCGTCATTCACCGGGCTGTCAGGTAGCATATATACCTCGTGTTCGACCAGAAACTGAACGCCAGTTTAACAATTCCGGTCGATTCAAACCAGGACTATATCCAGTTTATACTGGATATGTAGCCTTTTCGGGTTCTTCAGGGACGACTAGGTACTGAAACGTAAGGCCGGTGAAGCCGCCAGACTGGCGAACTCCCTGGGCATTCACCATCAGGGCGAGGATCATGCCGACGTAGCAGCCTTCCGCAATAATCTGGGAAGTGCGTGGTATTCGAAGGGCGAGTATGACCGCGCCATTGAGTATTATGAACGGGCGTTGGAGACATTTAGTCAGGTCCTTGGAAGTGATCACCCTTCGACAAAAACGGTATTGAATAATTTGCAGGCGGTCAGGCAGGGGAAAGTAAATCGATGAATACCGGTCGGGTCGGATAAAGTGATCAATCTGCCGGTAACACGCAGAACAATCCGGACAAAGGGGCGCCTCATTTTAGTTGTATTTTTCGACTCCGTATCGATATCATTGCCCCTATGCATTCCCACGGGGGACCTTGGGAACGAGGTGGTACAAACGGCTTACCAACCATTAACAATGAATGACAAATACCAGCTTAACCCCAACAATATTGTTCCCTATCTCGCGGATATTTTTTTGCGACGGGGTTCGGAATCCTATCTCGGGGAGTCTGTGACCATGTCCCAGCACATGCTTCAGGCGGCCCAGATTGCGGAACAGGAGGGAGAGAGTACCAGCGTCATTGTCGCGGCCCTGTTACATGATATCGGTCACTATACCGGGGAGTTTCCTGAGGATTACATCGAACAGGGTATGGACAATCGTCATCAGCTCGCGGGGGCGGCGGTGCTTGAAAAGTTCTTTCACGCCGATGTGGTTGAGCCGGTTCGTTGGCATGTGGAAGCTAAACGCTATCTTTGTGCGGTGGATGATGGGTATTTTGCCTGTCTGTCTGGGGCTTCGGTGGAGACGTTGAAGTTACAGGGTGGGCCATTTGATTCTGATCAGATTGCAGAGTTTGAGCAGAATCCCTATCTGGATACGATTATCCGGGTGAGGAAGTATGATGACGCGGCCAAGGATCCGTTAAAGATGACTCCCCCTATTGAGCATTATCTTCCCATGATTCAGGGGTTGCTGGATTCTTATTGATTGGTATTGTTCCTGCGTGGGAACGAGAAAAACGAGGAGACAAATCAGAATAGGGCCTTCCCCCAGGACGATATCCGAAGAACCCGAAACATTGTCGATGGCGAAAGCGGAAATCCCACCTCGTTCCCACGGTCCTCCGTGGGAACGAGGAAGGTCCGGAGAAGGCTGGCGGTGCGATTAGTTAGAACGGATCCAATAAAATCCGCAAGATCGGTCAATGGTGAATTGGATCATTGTGGAATAATTGTGCCATGAAGATTTGCACCTCATTCACTTATCATCAACGGGTCGCCCGGGTATTGGATTATATCTGTGACCATGTTGACGGTCCGCTTTCTGTGGATGTGTTGGCGAAAGAGGCCTATTTTTCTCCCTATCATTTCCATCGTATTTTCCGCGCTATTGCGGGAGAGACTCTGGGGGATGTGATTCAACGTATCCGTCTGGAGTATGGGGCGAGGCAAATTCGCCATGGTGTTCACGACATGGCGATTGTGGCTCAAGGTAGCGGATACGAATCTACTGAAGCTTTCTCCCGGGCGTTCCGTCGGGGGTTTGGTATGCCACCGGGAGCTTATCGTAAATGCAAATCTCATCCGTCGTTTCAAGGTTCCCTGGGTCGAATTCTGTTTGATCCAGAGGCCATGAAAACTGAGCTCTTGCCATCCACCGAGGAGAATAACATGCAGATTAATATCACCACCAAACCCGCCGTTAAATATGCCTACATGACTCACAAGGGCCCCTATACAGAAATTAGTGGTGTGTTCGATGAGTTGATCGAATGGGGTTTGACCCAGGGGATCGACCCATCACAATGTCAGGTGTTTAGCTTGTCCTATGACAGCCCGAGACATACGCCCGCCGAAGAGCTGAGATCGGATGCCTGTGTGGCGATCCCAGAGAATCTTCAAAACAGTATTCAGGAAACCAACGACATCAAAATTACTACCCTCAAAGCCCAGCGATACGCAGTACATACCCACAAAGGACCCTATCATGAACTTTCCGAAGTCTATGGAAAGATGTTGGCAGGTTGGGCCTCGTCGTCCCAGGAGCAAATTGAAGACAAACCGTTTGTCGAGATTTATGATAATGATTGTCGTGTCTTGCCGGAATCTGAATGGTTAACGGATTTGTGCATTCCAATCAAAGCAAATGGCTGATAGGCCTGGGCTAAAGGTAGGTCTCATGGAAAATTTTTTCCATGAGGTTTGCCCAGACGACGGACAATGGTTGCGCATCGAAGCGGCATGAGCGTTATTGCACAATACCTGAATCGCCATCTCTTTTTGGAGATGACTCCGGGAATCATTTTCTTCCTCGTCAATAAGGGGTGGGGGTTGATGCCTGGGGTAATCGCTTTGATGGTCTCTACGGTGCTTGTCGTTACCCTGGGGTGGTTGCTGGAAAAGCGAATCCCCATTTTCCCGATAATTGGGTTGTTTCTGGTGTTGGCGTTAGGGGGCGCTGCCCTGGTATTTCAGAATGAACAATTCATCAAGATGAAGCCGACTTTTGGCAAGCTCACCTTTGCGTTCATTCTCATCGTGGGACTACCGATGAGACGGAGTTTGTTACAACGGGCATTGGATGGGCGGCTTCACCTCTCCCCCAGAGGATGGCGGGTATTAACGCTACGTTGGGTGGTGATCGCATTTTGTTTTGCCGCAGCCAACGAGGTTTGCTGGCGTTGGCTGGACACGGATAGTTGGGTGGCGTTTAATGCCTTTGTAATGCCTCTTTCCATTTTGGGATACATTGCGATTACTCGAATTACCGCAAGGCGTTATTGGCTAGAAGAGCATTCACCAAACACAAACTCCTGAGCAAATATCGAAACGGACAATTCGCTAATTCGGCCTTAAAAAAGGAAAAGTCTGCGACCTGAAGATATCGCCCGTGAAAACATGGCTCTTTAAGATATAGCTCTTTAACCAATTCTCTTTAACCAATTCGACAGCGTTAGCGTTTCAGGATTGTGGTGCTAGTGGTTTTCCTGGCAACAATAAAACGGCGGCAAAAATAATCAGTGCCACTACGGACAATAGCATGAACAACGTATTGGAGCCCCAGGATCCGTAAATCCATGCGATGAGCGGAATGGTAAAAGCCATCACGGAAAAGGTGATGATGTAGCGGGCAGCATAGGCTCGGCTGCGCCATTCATTGCGGGAAATACGCCCCACTAAAACATCGTTAATGGGGATTTGGCCGAATACCGCGAGCATGAATGCGATGGCACCGATCACTGTCCATAACCCTGACAGTTGGGTCATGATTGCGAGGAAGGTAGCCTGAAGTAATGCGATGACCATAAAAATCGTGCGGATGGAATGTTTATCCAATAAATAACCCACGACCAGCTGGGCAAATGCGGCTACCGCAAAGACGATGAAAGAATACCAGCCGATTGCGGTGGCGGATCCAGCAATTCCCGCGAGTTTATCGTCCAGAATTTTTGGCAGGGCAAAGGTGGTGCTTTGGAATACCAGACCGCCCAGGGCCGTGGTAAAACAGACAATGGCGAATACCCAAATCCAGGTTTTTTTGCTCAATGAAGATGCGCCATCGGTAGTTGCTGCCGCTGCCTTTTTCGACGGAGCGGCCTGGTTCCCATGACGCTGGTTTTGTCGGGTAAACCAAAGATACGCCAGACCCACGACCAACGAAATCACCCCGGGGATAATAAAGGCGCTTCGCCAGCCAATAGTGTCGATAAAATAGGCCGTGGTTAGCGCGGCTGATGCAACGCCCATATTACCAAAGACGCCGTTGATGGCGATGGGCATTCCGGTTTTTGCGCGACCCTGAACCAGCATGGCCAGGCCCACCGGGTGGTAGATGGCGGCAAAGACCCCGACTAGCGTCAGGCAAATGCCCATTTGCAGCGGCGTATTGGCCAGACTTGCCAATAGCGAACTCGCCCCAATGCCAATGAAGAAAATCACCATCATATTTTCCCGACTCCACTTATCTGCCAGCCACCCTGCGGGAATGGTGCAGGCACCGAAGGCGATGAAGCTCGCGGTGGCATAGGGGATGAGTTGGGAATAGCTGATTGACCATTCTTCGGTCAATACCAGGGCTGCGACGGTGGCGAAAATCAGCAAAAAAAAGTGGTCGAGGAAATGACCAATATTAAGAAACGCGATGTCTAATTTATGATACTGCATGGGTAAATCCTCGGCAAATCTTCAAGACTATTGAATCCAGGTCATGATGGAATTAAAACCGTGGTACTTCCCATCTCCTGTGATTAGCTGGTCAGGTGCGACCTGGTATTGTGTTTCGTATTGCATATGAATAAACATCCCATTGATGAAGCACCCCGACCAGCGTATTCTCCATCAATTTGATCCTGAGTGTAAGTGGGAAAGCGCTGCGGATAAAGCCTGTCTCGTGCCTGGTTCCGCTCCCGCTGAGAATCCACCAGGTCCTCTGGACTATAAACACCGGGCTATAAATATCGAGTTATAAACATCAAGCTATAAACATCGTCATCAAGATACATTGCCATGAACATTGAAACACTATCCGGCTTAGAAGTACTGCAGGGAATTATTCGGGGTGATCTACCCCATCCCAGTATTACCACCACCATTCCCATGGAATTTAAAGAAGTTGGAGAGGGATATGTGATTTTCGAGGCCATGGCAACGGATGCTCACCTCAACCCCATGGGAGGAACCCATGGTGGCTTCGCCGCCACGGTGCTTGATTCGGTAACGGGTTGCGCGGTGCATAGCCGTCTGGAAGCGGGGGTACCCTATGGCACCATTGATTTGGCGGTAAAGATGTTAAGGCCGGTGCCACAAAACCAGACGCTTGTTGCCGAAGGACGGGTGATCAATTTATCCCGGTCCCTTGGGGTTTCCGAGGGAACCCTGAAAGATGAAACCGGCCGTTTGCTGGCCCATGCTACCTGCACTTGCATGATTATTCGGCGATGAAGCCAAAAAGATCGAGGCAGGAATTAAGGCAGGAACTAAGGTAAGGCATTGGGGCAAAACCAGTTTAGCGCAAGAAATTACGCAAGAAATCAGGGCATCCCGGCCAGTATTTGATTGAGGGTTGAGGCAACCCGATCCAGTTCCTCTTCGCTGATAACAAGAGGGGGAAGCAATCGAACCACGGTGGGTCCCGCAGGCAGGGCGAGAATATGATGGGCCATGAGTTTTTCGATTACTGGCCTGGATTTGGTCTTGAGCTCAATACCGATCATTAAACCCAGTTGGCGAACTTCCCGTATGGCGCTGGCGCTTTGGTCCAGTTTGTCCATGAAGTAATCGCCTTTTGTTTTTGCCTGGGTGGGTAGGTCGTTGTCCAGCATGAAATCAATGGTGGCGCTGGCGGCGGCACAGGCTAAAGGATTACCCCCAAAAGTTGAGCCATGTTTCCCCGCAGCGGAAGTGATTTTTTCGCTACACAGCACGGCCCCCATGGGAAAGCCGCCCGCCATGGCTTTTGCCACGGTCATGATATCAGGACTAACCCCTAGGGTTTGACATCCAAACATGCTACCGGTGCGAGCGAATCCAGTTTGAATTTCGTCGAGTATCAGTAATACATTTCGTTCGTCGCACAATGCCCGAACCTGTTGCAGATATTCCCGATCTGCTAACCGTACACCTCCTTCTCCCTGTACAACTTCAAGCACGATGGCGGCGGTATTGTCATCCACGGCGGCGGTAAGCTTATCGATTTTGTTAAAAGGAACGAAGCTGTGTCCGGGAATCAGAGGTTCAAATTCCTGTCGATATTTAAAGGTTGCGCTAAGTGCACCCATGGACCTACCATGAAAGCCCCGCATTGCGCTGATGAATCCATTTTTTCCCGAAGTGATACGAGCGAATTTTAATGCTGCCTCCATGGCTTCCGTACCAGAATTGCAAAGAAAAACCCGGTTGAGATTATCCGGCGCGATGCCCACCAGCTTTTTCATTAGCATGGCTCGAGTATCATTATAAAAAATTCCCGGGCAGGTAATCAGTCGTTGGGCCTGATCCCCAATGGCTTTAGCGACGGCAGGGTTCGCGTGCCCAATGGATGCGACGCCAATACCAGCGGCGCAGTCAATGTATTCATTGCCTTTATCGTCCCAAAGCGTCGAGCCTTCTCCTCTGGTAATCACGATATCGCGTTTGGGATAAACTTCGAAGGCGTATTGCTGTTCTGGTCGATCCAATGGGTCATTTGTTGGGCTCTAAAGTATAAACGTTGAGATGGTGCTGGCTGGAGTTCAGCTGTTGACGGGTGTTTCGATTAACGTGCTTAGAACTTATGATCAGGGTTGTATCCACGTACCACCGCCATTGAGGGCGTCGGTAATCGGGTTATCGCCCCGACCGTCGCAGATGATGATTTTTTTCACATTGCCTTTTGCCAGTTTATTTAAAGCGTGCATTTTACGTTTCATTCTGCCTTCCACCTGTTGCTCCCGAGCCTCCAGTTCCCCATAGCTTAATCGGGTGTGAACGGAGTCGGGATCATTAATGTCCTCCATGAAACCCGGGGCTTCGATTAGTTGAATCACCGTATCGGCATCCAGCCCCAGCTGCAGCTTGCAAACAATGTCGTCATTTTCAGAATTAATGGCATTCCCATTTTCATCGCAAATCGGAATGGTAAGAACCGGTACGTATCCATTATCGATTAACATCCTGAGCAGGTCTGAATTTACCTCTGCGGGTTTTCCAGAGAAATCCCGTTTCAACATTTTTTTGCCGTTTTCCATTACGCGAATGCCTTTGTTGCGCCTTCCCTGCACAATGCGTCCGTCAAGGCCGGTGAGACCAACCGCGTTAATGTCATTTTGTTGACACAGTTCCACCAGACGTTTGTTGCGCAAACCACTGTAGGCCATGAGGATGGCGTCCAATGCATTTTCGTCAGAAAATACACTGGTATAACCAGAAAGAGACGTGAGTATGGTTTTTTCAAATCCCATTTTTTCCGCTACTTCATCCCGCAATGCATTGGCACCATGAATGATCATGAACGGTTCTGTTAAGGTTGAAAGGTCTTTGATAATTGCTGGGAGGTTCAGCTTTTCGCCGCCGCCAATTTTAACGATAAGCATGGATATATCAGGAAATGAAATGTTGGATAGCTCGATAATTCAAGTCAGATTGGCATGTTAAGTTCTGACGTCAGGGTATCAAGGGTGAAAATCTGGTGATTGTCAATGGTCTTCCATAAGGTTTTCCAGGAGGTCTTGCATTGAGTGTCCAGTGGAGTGCCTATTTGGTCGCGCAAAGAATAAGGCTGGGAGCAAATGATGCGAAGTCCGTCCTCGAATAACGTATGGAGGGCGAAGTAATCCGGATTCTCCCCAAACAGGCTGCAAATCTGTACAGATTTTTTGTTGCTGAGAAAAAAATTCATGGCCCGAATGTAGCGAGTGCGTTTCTTGATGATGTCAACGCCTTTCCGGGTTGCCGGAGCGATGTCTCCTTTATCAAAGCGTTTGATGTAATTGAAAATTTTCTCCGCTCCAATGCGACCTTCTGATTTAATTTTTACGCCCTGTAATTCGCCATTAAATAGAAATACATTCTCTCCATCATCAAAGGGCATGTTGTTTTCCACCACAATGCCTTCGTCTCTAAAGGCACTTCGTGCGTGGACCAGGAACAGACGGGTTTGGGGAATATCGTCCATGGGATCTTCCCAGATAGGAAGAATGTTGTGATAAAACTGCCAATTCTCATTTTCGTCAATCCATGCACAACCCCAGCCGTGGCCCTGATATTCTGGGCTGTCTTTGCATACTTTTTTAAAGGCATCCAGATGGCTAAGAGGATTCACGCCATGGGGATGGTTAAGCAACAGAAGTCGGCACATTGGGTTTGTTTAGAATTGGGCCAGTGGTTAGGTTAGAGGGTAAGCTAGAAGATTGGGCCAGAGATCACGTCAGAGATCAGGCCAGAAGATCGGCCAGAGCCGGGAGTAGGCCTGCTCCCATCAACAGGCATCAAATGGGATGTAGTCCGGCAAAACCCAAAGCGGTATCTTCATCAAATCCATGCATCAGATTAAATGCCTGTACGGCCTGGCCTGCGGCACCCTTCATTAGGTTGTCGATTGCACTCATGACTACCAGACGATTGCTGTCCGGGTCGAGTTCAAAACCGATATCACAATAATTGGTACCGCTCAATAGTTTGGGCTCAGGGTAGCGATAAATCCCGCTCCGTTCCTTGACGATGCGGACAAAACGTTCGTCACCATAGTCTTCCCGATAAATCTTCCAGATGTCTTTCTCCGTTAGGGACTGGTTGAGAAAGACATGACAGGTGGCCAGGATGCCCCTCACCATTTCAATGGAAGTGGCCGAAAAAGAGATTTGGGGGGTGGCGTCGAAACGATCACCCAGCTCTTGCACCATTTCTGCCACGTGCCGGTGGCCGGTGGGTTTATAGGAGCGTACCGCGCCACTGCGTTCAGGATGATGACTGGCATCGCTCGCACTATTCCCGCCCTGGCTGGAGCCGGCTTTGACCTCGATTACGGCTTGTTCTGCCAGGCCACGCTTGAATAGAGGTTGCAGAGCCAAAATGGTGGCGGTGGCATTACAGCCCGCTCCTGTCACCAGATTTGCCTCGCGAATCAGATCGCGATTGATTTCGGGTATGCGTAGACAAACTGTTCAAGGTATTCCGGGCAGGTATGAGGTTGCTTATAGAAGCGTTCGAAAGAGGCGGCGTTATTGAGTCGAAAATCACCACTAAGATCAACGATTCTGGGCGCAAGTGCGCGATACTTTTCGATGCTATTCATGGCGTGGCCATGGGGTAAACTAAGAAAAATCAGATCACAGTTCGTGAGTTCAGCGATGGCGCAAAACTTAATGGAAGTGGATTTTCTTAGATTGGGATGTACCTTGCTTACCGGTTTACCTGCAAACCGTTCTGAAGTCACCTGATGAATATGGACATTGGGGTGATCAAGCAACAGTCGCACCAATTCGCCACCACCGTAGCCACTTGCGCCGACGATCGAAACCGAAATGGGCGGAACCGAAATGGAAACACTCTGGGTCATAAAACTAGACTAGGGAAACGTGATGAATGATTATGTTCGTGCGCTGGAAAGCACGAAGTCGATGACTTTGTCGGGAATGTTAACCCCCGTAGTGTCGATGCTATTGCGAAACTCCATGGTGTAGTTCACTTCGTTCACTAACAAACCCTCTTCGGTTTCAAAAAGATCCACTGCTAATACCCCGCCGCCCACTGCCTCTGCCGCCGCGACACAAATGTCTGCAAGTTCGGGGGTGATGGGGCAATTACTGGCGCTAGCGCCTCGGGCAGTGTTGGTAATCCAGTGTTCTGAGCTTCGATAAATAGCCGCAATGCATTCTCCACCGACGACAAAAGCGCGAATGTCCCGACCTTTCTTGGCAATGTATTTCTGAATAAAGAAAATGGAATGATGATAACTACCGAGAACCGTTTTATGCTCGAGTATGGTTTCTGCGGCGTCCCGGTCATTAATCTTGGAGAGTAATCGACCCCAGGAGCCAACTGCTGGCTTAAGTACAACGGGATAGCCCAGCTCTTCAATTGCCTCAAGAGCGGATGTCTCAGTAAACGCGATACGCAGGTCCGGCTGAGGGACGTCATGATCTTTCAACGCAACCGCGGTGAGTATCTTATCGCCGCAGGTGAGGGAGACGTCATAGGTATTAACACAGGGAATTCCCAGACTTTGGAAAAGTCGAAGTGCATGCAGTGCCCGGGAATGATTGATGCTGCGCTCAACGATGACATCCACCTCAGGTTTGGCGGTTAGGTCGAAGGTCATCTCTCGATCATCGAGCATCACCAGCTCGACATTGGGGCGTTTTTTAAACTCGGTAACGAGAAGCTTTTCTTCTTTTCGAATGAGGGAGTGTAAAAAGCCGACTCTTATTGTCCCCAATCTTCTTCTGCCTCCGGCGCGACTTCAATTTTTAAGGGGTCGATGCTAGTGACTTCCAATTCAGTGCCACAATCGTCGCACTCTAATAGTTCACCTTTAAGGGTATCGGCTCCAAGTGACAGATCGTTGTCACAGACAGGACATTGACTCATGTGTATTTACTCTTTTTGGTTTTCCAGAATGATTTGAGGATCTATGCCTGAGCTTTTCATCCCATAAACTTTTTATCCCATAACAGTGGGGTTAACAATGGAGCATTTTGAATGACAGTACTCATTGGCTGGTTTTCTGAATGGGTTGTTCAGGCAAGAAAACTGCACCTGAAATGTACCGCTAGTGTGTTGATTTCACAACATTTCCAGAGCTGAAATCTTAATGATATTTGCGAAAGTTTACTCATTACTCACCATTATTGACCAAAAGAGCCCCAGGATTCATTACTATCAACAATATTTATAAAATCCATTGTATATTGATTATCAAATATGGGTGGAAAATATTATGATTACGCATAATAATTTTAACGACTTTGGCAACACTGTTTTATGACTAATAATCAATCGATTGATCTCTCCAAACACGGAATTACCACTACCTCCGAAATCGTCTACAACCCATCTTATGAACTGCTTTTCGCGGAAGAGACCAAAGAAGAGCTTGAGGGGTATGCCCGGGGGCATCTTACGGAATCCGGAGCCATTGCGGTAGACACGGGGATATTTACCGGTCGATCTCCCAAAGATAAATACATTGTGCAGGATGGCACCACTAAAGATACTTTTTGGTGGGCTGACCAGGGCAATAACGACAACAAACCCTTAACTCAGGCTCACTGGGAAAGCTTGAAATCCCTCGTCACCAATCGTCTAAGTGGGCAGAGACTGTTTGTCGTGGACGCGTTCTGTGGAGCGAATCCCAATACCCGACTGAGTATTCGGTTTATTGTTGAGGTGGCATGGCAGGCACATTTCGTGAAAAATATGTTTATTCGCCCTAACGATGATGAGTTGGCAAATTTTGAACCTGATTTCGTTGTCCTGAATGGCTCACAGACCCGGAATTCAGACTGGGAGTCCATGGGAATGAACTCGGAAAATTTTGTGGCGTTTAATCTTACCGAGAAAATGCAGCTGATCGGTGGAACCTGGTATGGTGGAGAGATGAAAAAAGGAATGTTCTCTGTGATGAACTATTTGCTGCCTCTAAAAGGAATGGCCTCCATGCATTGCTCGGCCAATGTTGGAGAAGACGGTGATACAGCCATTTTCTTCGGTTTGTCTGGAACGGGCAAGACCACTCTGTCCACTGACCCCAAACGCAAACTCATTGGTGACGATGAACATGGATGGGACGATGATGGCATCTTCAATTTCGAGGGAGGGTGTTATGCCAAGACCATTGATCTGAGCGAAGAGGCAGAACCGGATATTTATCGTGCCATAAAACGGGACGCATTGCTGGAAAATGTCATGGTGAATGGCCAGGGAGAAATCGACTACTCCGATAGTTCAAAAACCCAGAACTCCCGGGTGTCCTATCCCATTTATCACATCGACAATATTGTTAGCCCAGTTTCCAGGGGCGGTCATGCTACCAAAGTCATTTTCCTTTCTGCGGATGCGTTCGGCGTACTTCCACCGGTTTCCCGGCTTACACCCGAACAGACAAAATACCATTTCCTTTCCGGCTTCACAGCCAAGCTCGCGGGTACGGAAAGAGGAATCAATGAACCAACTCCTACATTTTCTGCCTGTTTCGGTGCCGCCTTCCTGAGCCTCCATCCAACCAGGTATGGCAAAGAATTAGTAAAGAAAATGGACATGAATAACGCCCAGGCTTATCTGGTTAATACGGGATGGAATGGGAGTGGCAAACGCATTTCCATTAAAGACACCAGGGCGATTATTGATGCGATTCTGGACGGGTCCATCGAACAGGCAGCGTTCTCTACGATCCCCTATTTTAATCTGGCGATCCCTTCCTCCGGACTTAATGGTGTGGATTCCGGGATTATTGATCCCCGTGATACCTATGAAGACCAGGAGCAGTGGAGTAAAAAAGCGACCCATTTAGCGGGCCTTTTTATTAAGAATTTCGAAAAATACGCGGACAATGAAGAAGGTAAAAAGCTAGTAGCCGCCGGCCCGGTTTTGTAGAACCCCACTGATCTTTGGGAAAACCCTTTAAACAAAGACATCCATGGAAATCTCTGTCAGGAAAAGCACTCGTTCATCAAAGGATTTCGGTTAAAGGGATACCCGGTACTATTGAAACGATTTCATGAGTCCTGATGATCAGCAAACTCCCCCTCTCACACACCGTGAGGTGCAATGGTAATAGGGGGTTGCCTCAATATTGATAGGTTGCCGTCGTGCAATGGTTATGCCTGACTCCTGTCTGGTGGGGTGATTCCGTTAACGTGGTCGTAAACCAAAACCCAATGAAAACCTAATGAAAACCCAATGCTGTCAACCTCTTTATAACCTTTTTGTGGGTGTCCGGGTTTAGCTGTTCTTAAGAAAATCTACAAAGTGTTTGATCAAGCCGTGTTTCGGTGCATTGGAAGGCCAGACGGCAAATGTGGCGACAGGGTCTGTGATCCAGTCGGGAAGGAGGTGCACGAGGTTTCCTTTAACAATATCTGGTTCAGCAATTAACTCAGGTACGATGGCGATTCCGGCCCCGGCACGGGTTAATTGTGACAAGGCTTGTACGTTATTTACGCTAATTCGAGAGTTCTGCTTTGACACTAGTTGACGTTTACCTGCTTTGCAAAATGTCGGTTTTTTTCTCCATACTGGCGCCAGTTCCAACCAATCCCAATCGCTTAGCTCGCTGGGTGACAGTGGTTTCGGTCGGGTTTTGAGGTAGGAAGGGGCGACAACCAGTTGCCGATGGATGTCGAATAACTTTATCGATTTGAGTGAGCTGTCTTTCAACTCTCCTACTCGAATGGCGACATCATATCCATCGTTAATTATATCTCGTCGGTCATCAGAAAAATCTACCGAGAGATTCACCCGAGGGTAGCGTATGGTGAATTCGGCCAATTGATCCATTAGATTCGATGGTGCCAGCACAGCCGGTGCGGTTAGGCGTAGAACACCGGAAAGCTGGTGTGTCTGATTGGCAATATGTTGAAGACCAGCTTCAGCGGCATTGATCATGTTGTGCGCAGCGGCAAGTAAGCATTTGCCATCTTGTGTCAGTGTCAATTTGCGGGTAGAGCGATAGAGAAGCGCGGTACCGAGCCGTTCCTCGAGCTGGCCTACGTGATGGCTGACCACGGAAGGAGATAGGCGCAGCGCCTTGGCTGCGCCGCGAAATGATCCGTGGTCAACGGTCTTTGCGAAAATCGCAATTTGGCGTAGTTCATTCAACATTATGCCAATAATCCAAACAATAAAATCTAATAATACTATCTTATCAATCAATAAAAAAGTATCTATAGTCTCTCCTCGATGAAAGCTTCTGGAGCTTCACACATCCATTTCAATATTATTTAGGAAAGAATCATGAAATTATTCAAAGCGTCTCTGACCGTAATTGCATTACTTCTTGGGTCGATAGGAAGCGCCGCTATGGCGGACGACAAGAAGGTGGTCCAGATATTCTACGACCTTTTGAGCAACCCAGCCTCTGAGCAACACGCAACAGCTTTCAAAGGAATCGCTGCTGAAAACTGGGAGAGTCTCGGCGACTATTCCGGTGCAAACAAAACCATAGACAAATTTCTGGGTCAAGTCGGTGGGTTTGGCAAACTGATTCCAGATCTGAATTGGAAAGTAGAGCAGATGATTCAGGAAGGAAATCAGGTTGTTGTAAAAAGCCGTGCAACTGGTATCCCGGTAGGGCCTTTATTTGGTGTTGATGGCAAAGGGAAGGGCTTTGATATTTTGACCATCGATATACATACTGTCGAAGATGGTAAAATCGTCCGCTCTTATCACGTCGAAGACTGGCGGGTGCACTGCGTCAGTTGAGCGCAGAGTAAAGGCTATAGCTCATTGGAGAATACCAGACATTATGAAACGCCTTATAATTGCCGGATGTGTATCTATGCTCTATGGTTTGTGTTTGCCTTTGCATGCGACAGAACCAGGGATATGTGTAGCAGAGGCGGACAAGCTTTCGGTTCAACAACTTGAGCCGATCTCCTTACCACAAAGAGAAGGGCCGCGTACACGAACAAGTGGCCGGGTTCCCCATGTCCAAATTGGGGTAAAGGCGGTACCGTCGGTTAATCAGGAATTGCGCCGATTGGCCTTCTCCTTGCCTGATGTTGAGAAACGGCCAACGATTGTTTCTCTTCCCGGAACAGATGGGATGTGGTTAAACGATCTGCTACCTATTGTGAGTCCCAAAGCCATTGTTGCCGGTCGTGAATTTGCGCATATTCATACAGATGGAAGTTTGCATGCACCTCTGCCGTATCGACGTGCACTGGAATTAACCAGCAAGGGCTGGGGAGAACGACATCCCTGGGCAGATAAAAGAGACGGCTGGGAGGGGCTTGTGATGCTCTATACACCTCGCTCATTGGAAGAGCTAACAATCACTTTTCAGCTGATTCTCGAATCCTACAACCATATTACCGGGAAAAGCCTTGGAGTGTCGGATTGTTAGGAAGAGCTAAAAAGGCTAAAAAGGCACCAGGATATCCCTCTGTTGAGGTCTTCAATTTAGTAGAACTATTTTTGATTATGGCAGCGGCATTCCGATCACTGTCTCATGTCTCAATGGGAGAACATGATGAATCGCAGAAACCTACTTGCTACTTCTATTGGTGCCGTTTCGGCTTTTTCGTCTAACCAGCAAACCCGGTCGCTTGTGACCGAATGGTTTATATCGTTTTATTCCTTTGGTGTGTCTCCCAATGACTCTCTTATCACGCTCTAACGGTTATCATTCCCGAAACCATTAATGATGAATTAGAAGTTTCGCTTCCAGCCAAAGAAAACGGCTTTTTCCTGATCGGCATCGGGTTGTGATGCAGGGTTTTTGGTATAGGAAAGATGGGTAAACAGGTTGTTGTTTCTGTTCACTTCATAATTGTAGTAGGCCTCAAAGATTTTTTCCTGATCGCCATGCTCAAATGACAATCCAGTACTTTCAAAACCGATGGCTCCGGTTCCCCTGTCCTGGCTCACTGGAAGGGTTAGCGTTGCCGAGCCTCCGATGGTTTGCAATGGACTGCTGTAGGAAAGCCCCATGGAATCTTTGTTGGTGAATACGTTGTCCATTAGCATTCCAACGGCATATCCTTCCGTTCGGATAGTTGAGAAATCAGTTAACAAACTGTTTCTGCTTTCTTCTACGGTGGAAACTCCCTGGAAGAATCCACCAAGAAAAGAAATATTATCAGTTACGTTATAGGCCCCGTTTAGTCCCAGATAATAAGTACTGGTATTATCAACACCGAGGACGCTATCCGAAGATCCTCCCAGCAGACTACCCTGTTCGATTAAGGCGCCAACCTGGAAACCCATTCGGTAGTCCTGTTTTTCAATGCTCGCTTCATAAAGTACGCTGTTGCTTTGATTTCCATGTTCTTTTTGGTCGTCAATAACGGATACTCCCAGTCGACGATTAACGTCTCCTTCTCCCCAGCCATATTGAAACGAAGATCCCTGGGATGAATACCCAAGTATGGGTGTGGTGAAAAGATCGTTGGAGAAAAAGCGAACATCTGGTTGATTCTGTTTTTCCCCTGAGAAAGACAAGGCACCGAAGCTATTGGATAAATCAGCGTTTAATGCCATTGAATAGTTGGAATTAATGCCTTGGGCATTATGTAAAAAACTGATATTCGAATCAAACCGGGGATCAAATGCGGCAGACAGATAGGGATCGATTTCCTGTTTGTTGACGAAAGCAAAGGTTGCATTGTCCGGGGTTGGTCCGTTGCCATTATTGGTAAGTGGGACACGGGTGATGTCCGCTTTCTGTTTGCTCATTAATGCAAAGATAGAAGGTTTGCTGTCGTCCCGGATTGACACATTTTTCGAAAGATCAAAATTAAACGCTCGTCCAAAGGAGTCGATAATGAGTGTCTTTTTTAGTACTTTGTCCTTTTTAAAGTAGGTATAGGCCCATCCACCGCCCAGAATCAGGGCAGCAGCGCCTGCACTGCCACCACCGCCGCCGCCAGAGCTTCCGCTATCGGCGGGTATGGTACCTGCGCCAACCTGGTTCAGGGCACTGGTAAGGTTTAAAGCGCCGTGACCATAAATCGCATCCACACCAGCCTCGCCAAGATCATCCGCGGACTGGAAAAGGATTTGCACAACCTGGCGGGGAGTGAGAAAAGGGTGGTTACCCATGACGGTGGCTGCTGCTGCACTGATCCGCGGAGTTGCCATAGAGGTGCCGTTCAGGTTAGAAATCAATGCCCGGGTTGGAGCAACGATGTAATAATTCTTCATGTTCCCGGCTAGATTGGTTGCACTATAGTCTTGTCCGCCAGCGACAATGCCAAGCCCATCAAGGGCAGCTACTTTTTGTGCATCGCCGGCAGGATTAGCTCCGGCAAAGTTGCCTGCCTGGAAAACAATGATTTTTCCACCACCGGAATTTGCTGCATTTTGAAGAGCCGAAACGCTGGTATTCGAGATCGATGCGCCGGTATGCGCCACCACCCGCACGCCGTCCAGGGTGGCGATATAGTTGAAGGAGTTATCCAGTATTTGAGTACTGGTGTTGAAATTCGGGTCGAATGACTTAATGGAGGTTAAGGTAATGGAAGAGCCGGAGTTAATGGCAACGTGGCCCGCGGATGTTCCGTGTTGATTTGCGGCATCATCGGAAGGATCTGCATCATCGTTTACAAAGTCATATCCCCCTGCTTCCAGCACCCCGCCAAGTACTGCAGGATTGATCCCCGAGTCAACGATGGCGATGTTTACCGCATGGGCGGATTGAACATTAGTCAAACTCAACAGCACAGAGGCTGTTAGAGACACCATAACCGATTGAATTCCAGGGGTTTTGATAAGCATTATTCTAAATTCTGGGTTTAAAGGTCATCCCTCATGAACCGCGACGGAATTTCTCGAAACATTTGATAAACGTTATCAAACCGGAAACCCTGACACCGGATCGTCGGAATTAGTGACAAAACTGACTGGTTTAAGGAGGACGTCCAGCATAACAACCACGTTGCTAAATCGTAGACCGACCCTAAGCCAGACCTTGTAAAAACGAATACTAGCAATTTAATAAAAGAAAAACTACCCAAAAAACAGAGGTTTATTGTTATAAAGTGGTGTAGATTCTAGGTTTTTAAACAATGAAGTCTGTGCAATAACAGTAATTCATCTCTAACCCTTGGCTAATTAGCGTAAATAGCCCGAGGTATTGACAGAGATAGTGGGGGGCTCTGTGGACGGATTCAGGAGGAATATGTTCAAATACGCTACTCTTTACCAACCTGCAAAACGGTCCTTCTCCGGGATAGCAAAAAGGCGGGCGTTAACTAGCAGATCAGGGCTGACCCAAGCGTTTTTTTGCACTAAATTTCGTCGATTTCAACATAAAATCTGGAATTCTATATCCTGGCTAATTATATGTCCGATCTTATTTCCCTGAATCGACTTAAATCCATGGAAAATGATGTTTATTGTTTTCCGTCAAAGGCGGTCCAGGACTTTGGTTATTCTGATGGACAGGACGTCGAGAAATATCTGTCAAAAACCTTTGACGAAGTAGAGGATTTATCCAGTCGATCTACTGAATTGCAATCGAAAATTATTGATTGGCCAAGTGAATACCATCTTACCTCGGACCGGTCCAATCTACTAAGAGGGTTTGATCTTTCCTTTGCGAAAACTGCGCTTGAGCTAGGATCGGGTTGTGGCGCTATTAGTCGTTATCTCGGTGAGCAGGGCATTAGGGTGGATGCCATTGAGGGGAGTGCCATCCGGGCGGACCTTGGTCGAAGGCGATGTAAGGGGCTCGATAATGTTCGAGTGATTAGCGCTAACTACAATAAGCTCAAATTACCCAGGCAACATTATGATCTGGTGCTTTTCGTTGGAGTAATTGAATATGCCCAGCGATTTAAACCAAAGTCCAGGAGTAACCGGGACGCTGCCCTTGAAATACTTCAGCAAGCCAAAAAGTATCTTTCCCCCAATGGGGTGGTTATCGTTGCTATTGAAAACAGACTGGGTTTGAAATACATCCTTGGCCATCATGAAGACCACTATTCTAAACGTTATGTGGGAATAAATGGTTATCCGGATTCAGCGGGGATTGCTACCTACAGCCATGAGGAGTGGCAACAGTTGGCCCTTGACGCGGGCTTCAACGAGAATAGTTTTACCTATCCTTTTCCGGACTACAAAATTCCCCGGGTGGTGTTGACCCAGAGCTATGTCGACAACAACCCCTATGCTTTTAACCATCTTGAGGGAATGGTGTCCCGGGACTATACCGTTCCGGCCGGGCGATCCCCTTTGGAGTCCATTGCCTGGCAAGCGGCCAGTAAGGGTAATTTTCTGCATACCGTGGCGAATTCATTCTGTATTTTGCTTGGCAATAACAAATCGGTGATTGATGGTGCGGTTGATTTTGACTTTTGCCATGCCCCGGGGCCCGGCAGAAAACCCCAATATGCCGTGTTGACCCGAAAACTCCGCGATCAGGATGTGGTGAAAAAAACGCCGGTTTTGGATCAGGATTCCAGCTTGAGAACGACGGACTCCACAATGGCAGGTTTACCAACAGGACTAGCCCAGGACATTGATGAGCAAACCTATCTGTATGGTGATCTACTGTCTAGCCAATGGTTAAGAACCATTTTAATCTATGTTAGAAGAGAAGAGTTTAATCAGCTACTAACCCAGTATTACGATTTTCTTGGAGAAAGGCAGAAAAAAGATTTGCCGCTGGAAATCGATTTGCTGCCCATCAATATCGTCATTGACTCCCAACAACGTTACCAGATTTTCGACCAGGAATGGAAGGTTGACTGGCCTGTTACCCGGGAGTTCCTGCTTTTCAGGGCGCTGCTGACCTTTATTGTTACCAATTGGGTCTACCTCAAGGAGTTTCTTGGTTGGCTCGAACTTTATACGGTTCGAGATTTTATCAATTACGGATTTAACACTCTGGGGCTTCAATTAGCCGGATTTATTGATGGGTTCGTTGAACAGGAAAATCGTTTTCAATCACGAATAGCCGCGGACGGTAAAGCCGATGTAGGGCAGTTACTGGAAACTGTTTTCGATTTTAGCGATGGTGATAGCCGTATTTATAGTGCCTGTTCCTGGCACGATGGGGCCTCGGGTTTTGTTCCGGAAGATCGCACGGTGGTGCCTGTTACCCCAGATCCCAGAACCCAGAGTGTTATCTTTGAGTTGCCGAGCCAGATTAAACAGATTAAAGGTTTGAAGTTTGATCCCTTTGATATTCGTAAAACGGAAAAAATTGGCTTTTTCTCCATTTCAAGAATCGACCTGATTGAGGTGGGTGAAGCGGATGAGCGGATCCGATGGGGGCTTCATGGTTCAACGATGATTGCCGAGCATTGCCTCCCCAGCAATGCCATATTCGAGGAGTTGGGTGAAAAAAATGGCTGGATAGCGGTAACGGATTTTCCAAACATCGAAATTGAACTGGATGATAAAGTGACAATTTCTGAAAACAGTCGATTCAAAGTGCGCATTGATATGGGGTTTTGTGAATCATCAGAATATTTGCTAGCGCGCCAACGATATTTGCTAGCGCGCCAACGATATTTGCTAGCGCGCCAACGATATTTGACAAAAATTAGACACGTGGATCAATTGGAAAGGGATTTGAAATCAAATATTAGGCAGCTAACGGAGCTTCGGGCCCGGATTGCGAGAATCCGATCGTTTTTGCCGATAAGAATTGGGCTTAAGATAATTTCTGCCTTAAGGCGGCTCAAGCCTTGAATGGGTCCCAATTACCTTAAACCTGAGCCAGACTTAGTGTCAATTTTCTCTACCGAATCCGAATAGCCAAATGCCAGCCCCGCTTATCTCTGTTGTTATTCCGGCCTATAACCATGAAAAATTCATTGGCGCCGCGATAGAGTCGGTGCTGAATCAAACCGTTGATGATCTTGAATTGATCATTGTGGATGATGGTTCCACGGACAGGACAGCTGATGTGATCAAAGGCTATGATGATCCCCGAATTTCCTATACATGGCAGGAAAATCAGGATGCTTTCAATACCATCAATCGTGGTATGGGTATGGCTAAGGGAAGGTATGTTTCCATTTTGAATTCCGATGACGTTTACACCACGGACCGATTCGAAAAGTTACTGGCCTATGGTGAAGATAGAGCCGCGGACTGCCTGTTTACCGACGTGATTCCCATTTCAGATTCTGGGGATGTGTTTATAGACCCAGATTTTGGTTGGAATGTGTGGCATAGGAAAAACCGGGATTACTATTATCAGCACAATGATATTTATACCGGTTTTCTAAATGGAAACTATATGGTCACCACTTCTAATCTTTTCATGTCAAAGGCCGCGGTGGACAAGGTGGGTAAGTTCTCCAGCCTGCGTTATCTGCATGATTATGATTATATTTTTCGTATCATGCTGGCATTTCCTGAAACGGTATTCTATGTGGGTGATCAAAAATTACTCCAATACCGAATCCATTCCGGCAATACCCTTTCTGAGGCGGCGATCACGGGTCGAGAGCAGGATTTGCAGGTTATTCAAACTTATATGCTGCAGAAAATTCCTGATGTCTATCGCCAGTATGTACAAACTGGATGCGACCGATTGCGTCAATTGGATAGTGAAATCCTGGACGTTAAAACCCAGCTGGGCCTATCTCAAAGCCCAACTACTTTGCAAAGAAGTCTGTTGCGTCGTGTCGCTGGAAAAGTCAGGCGAACGGTGTTTGGCTCTTGAACCTGGTTGCTGAGTACCTCTGAATATCATCGCTGAATATCAATGAGTCTGAAAACTTTCTATCGCGTCAGTTCACTGATCAAGCACGGTAACCGACTGCTTTCTGGGCCATTGTCGGATGCGGAGCTGGTCAGCTTCGATATGTTCGACACGTTGTTAGTGCGCAGAACTCATGACCCTGATTTGGTGAAGGTCCCTGTGGCACGTTTGATTAGCAATCTGGCAAAGCAGCAGGGCATCGATATTGAGTGGAAGCAGGTACAGGAAAAACGCGATGAATTGGAACAGGCTTTACGAGAGCAAACGGGCCAGACATTTGAAGACAAAGAGGCCCACTACCCTACATTAATGTCCCAGACCCTGACTGCAATTCTGGGAGAGGACGAGGGAAAGGCCCGATTACAGGAAGTGACGGATTTTGAAATGCAAATGGAAAACACCATGCTGGTTCCCGGGAAGGAGATCGTAGAGTGGTTAGAACAGCTCGCGAGGCGAGGCACGCGAATGTGGGTAATCTCGGACATGTATTTGCCTGCTGATCACCTGGAAGTACTGTTATCTCATGCGGGTTTATCGGGCTATTTCGAAAAAGTAATCTCATCTGCGGACAGCTTTTTAGCAAAGGCATCTGGTAAGGGTTATGCCGGGATCCTGAAAGATCAGGATATCAATGGGGAGAAGTGGTTGCACATTGGCGACAACCCCATCTCTGATGGATTTCGCGCCGATGAAGCAGGGCTTCATGCTCTTGTGCTTCAGGATTATGAAGAGCATCGCCGTAAGGCCATCGCGGCTAGATATTATTATTATGGATTGGGTCGCGGTTTTTGGAAAGGTCGGGCCGCCCAGCAACTCATGGCTCCCATAGAGGCAGAGAATGTTCCGCGCTCAGCGATGTATCGGGAAGGATACAATTTTTTCGGCCCGTTGCTATGTTCGTTTGTGCAGAAGGTGGCGGAAAGAAGTATTCAGCAAGGGATCACCAAAGTGTTCTTTTTATCCCGGGAAGGGTGGATGTTTAAGCAGCTCTGGGAGAAGATTACCCCAGTTCTGTATCCTGGCGCGAAGCTTCCCGAGATTGAATATTTGTATGTCAGCCGACTCGCCCTTGCCAGTGCGACCTGCGCCCACCAGGGATTGACTCCAGAGAATGCACGAATTGTTTTCCTCCCTCCGGGCAACAAAAGCTTTGAAGATGTGGCGCGAATATTCGGTTTGGACAAAAACCGGTTCGAGTCCCATCTCGAACGCCACAAACTCACTACAACGACGACGCTAAGCCCACTGCATACCGGGTTTGATCCGGAGCATTTATGGCGTTTTAGGGAAATGCTGAAAGATGATCTGTTCCAGCAGGAAATAAAATCCCAGTCCCGGGAAAGCAATGATGCGTTACAGAAATATCTGGAAGATGTGGGTTTCTTTGATCATAAAGAAGTGGCCCTGGTCGATATTGGATGGCTCGGCACCATTCAGCGATTTTTTAATGATGCCATTGCCCATCGTGACCGACCAACCTGCCACGGTTTGCTTTTCGGTGCAACCAGAGGCATAACCTTTCCTGCTAACCGACATAGCTACCTCGAAGGGGTGATGTATGATCGTGAGAAATTTAATCTTGCCAGTAGTGCGATCCTATACGCCCGGGATCTATTTGAGGAGGCCTGTCGAGCGCCGTATCCCACCCTCAATGGTTATCGCCTGAACCTGGACGGCAGCTATAAGCTGGAATTTCGGCAGATGACCGACCACATTGGTAAATCGGAGCAGGAGCAGGACAGATACTATGCTGACCTGCAACAGGGTGTATTGGATGCAGCGGACCGGTTTGGTCCGGCAGTGGCGTTGATTACGAACCATTGCGAGGATCTAACACCCTGGACGAATTATCTGTTGATGAGCAAGCTTGCGTTTCCGAAACGAAAAGAGATCAGGACCATTCGTTATATGCACCACCTGGATGACTTCCAGGGTTCAAATACGCCGAATTTGTTAAGACGTCCCAAGCTGTTACACAATCCATGGGAAGTCAGGGGGTGGCGTTTCTGGTTGGGCACGTTGTTTGCAGGTCGTTTGTTCAAAAAGCACTTAAGAGTTACGATAAATAGCTGGCCTCCCCAAGAGCGACTCTAGGTAAATGATGGACGATTAATGATGAGTGATCAAAAGCAGCCGACGTTAAGTCGGAACTATGAAATTTCAGGTAATACCATACCCAGGCAGTTTCGCCATTGGACCAGAATGAAAACCGGGGTGATGGGAAATTATGACACCGGACCGGGTCTTAAAAATCTCATTATTCTTTGGGTGCTGCATAAAGTGGGTAAGCCTATTTTCTTTGTCCGAACCTGGTTGAATAATCAATACGAGCTCAAGCAACGTCTCAAACGGGTTTTAGGTCGATAGGGTTTTACCTTTTGCCCGCTGACCGAAATCATAAAGCAGATTAAATTCATAGAAATGGATAGGGCCACCCACTACCCAATCGAATCCACAGAAAAGACAGGAGGCAATCCTCTGATTGCTTTTTTTGTGGCCATGGTACTGGCTTGGCTGTATCTGCATTTTTTCGCGTTCAAAGCCTATGTGGAGTTAGATATTGAAACCTAGGGCAGCGAGACCGGATTTTGTAAAAATTTATTGGGAGAATAAAGAAGCATATTTCAAGGAAGAGAACAAAAATCGCGTCAGAATTAATCGAAACCAGCAACGTTATAATCTGTTCATTGGTGATCTCGGTGAAAGCCGAAAGCTGCGAATCGATCCCATGGAATATGAGGGAGAAATAAAAATACGAAGGGTTTTGATCAGCCAGTTTGGTTTCGCTCCAATAGTGCTGGATGACGAAGCAGGTTTGATGCGTCTGGTTCCGACCAACCAGCTAGAGCTTCCTGTTTATGAGGGCGGTGGATTAAGAGTTAAGGCAAATGGAAATGATCCTCAACTGCTGCTTGAGATCAAACCCATTAAGCAATACTGGATTTTCCCTCTACAGCATGTTTTTTCCCTGATAGCGATATTCGGTTTTGTCTGGATGTGTCATCGTCTGGCTGGAGGGGTGTTTAATCGGTTGGTTTTTGTTCCGACCGGGTTGTTAGTGGTATTGGTCATGGTAATGGCCATGGCGTCGATTACCGGGCAACACGTTCACCCGGACGAAACGGTACACATGGGCGCAATAGAATATTACACACAGTATTTTTTGCCACCGCCGGTGGATTCAGAACACATTTAGTGTTTATGGTTATTCCCGATTAACCAGTTTTGAAATCTATTATCAACTGGCAGGCTATTTCACCCAGGTCCTCAAACCGCTGCAATTATCAACCCTGTTGAGTGCCCGGTTGTTTGGTGTTGGGATGTTACTGGTTTTACTCCTGTTCGCATTTAAGAGAACTGACTTCAGGTACTTTTTACTCCCATTACTCGCCAGTGCCCAAGCCTGGTATTTGTTTAGTTATGCGAACTCCGATGCCTTCGCGCTTTTTTTATCTATTTTGATGAGTTACCAGGTCGCCTATCCCCAGAGTCTCTTTAACCAATTTCTTACTGACTCTACCCCTCGGCAGTTTTGGGCAAAAGCGATTCTGCTTGGGGTGTTTTGTGGGACCCTGTTACTGGTCAAGGACAACTACTATTTTTGTTTGCTATTTTTTGGCGCGTTCATCCTATGGCGTTTTTTCCTGGGAGAGTTCGATGACAGAAGACGTTTCTGGATCCGGATTGGGATGTTGGTCTTTATTGGTTTGTCTGTTTATGGAGTTCGGTTTGCCTAGCATGTTGCGGTGAATGGTCCAGATTCCACTCGAATCGAAGAACAACGGGAAATTCACGCAAAAGATCTCTACAAACCCAGCACTGAACTTGATAAAAAGCACGCCTATCTCTATATGAAGGATCGTGGCGTTTCATTGGAAGAAATCGTGTCCATTTCCCGGTGGGGAGAAAAAGTCTTTATTACTGCATTTGGTGCCTATGGATTTACCCAGTTTTTGGGTACCGCGACGTTTTACGATCTGGTGCGTTATAGTGGGGCACTTATTGTCTTTTTGATGCTGTTTGGCATACTGCTGAACGCACCGCCCCCAGCACACTGGTTGTTTTTTATGGGACTTGGGGCGGCGGTATTGCTGATCGGAAGCGCATTCTGGCATTCCTGGACGGTTTCATTTCAGCCACAGGGTCGCTATATGATGCCCATTATTCCCATTATGGCGGTACTCTATTATCGGCTTAGGGAGTACCTGCCCCAGTCATTAATCACAGCTTTGACCTGTTTTTTGTTTTTGCTGGCAGTGTACTCTTTTGTGTTTATTGGGCTGCACGATGTTCCGAAGTTGGACTATGTTTTATGACAGACATGTTTTATAACGGCCATGTTCTATAACGACTATATTCTGTAACATGGATTCACTGACTGCTTACTGGCTATTTTGTCAGTTACCACACCGACCATTGTATTAGGCATGAGTTTTCTAAGCGCAATTTTTGCCAGGTGGAGCGTCCTGAAAAGTTTGGCGATGAGGGAGATCCGCCAGCAATACGTGGGTTCGGCATTAGGGATTCTTTGGCAACTAATTACTCCCATGGTCTTGATTAGTGTGTTCTGGGTTGTTTTTAGTGTTGGCTTTCGTGTTAAGCCGGAAAGTGGTGTTCCTTTTGTGGTTTGGCTGACGGCGGGTATGGCTGCCTGGTTTGTTTTTACCGAAATCGTTTCGGGTGCGGCGAATTGTGTTACAGGAAATCCACATTTGGTAAAGAAGGTTGTATTCCCGGTTCAGGCATTGCCTATCGTCAAAATTCTTGTGGCTATATCGAACCATCTATTATTTCTTTTGATTCTGATCGTTCTTTTATTGTTCCACGGACTCCCCGTGACGGTCTATTTTCTGCAGGGGTTGTATTATTTCTTTTGCATGACGGTGTTGGCGCTGGGTATTGGATGGATGGTGGCTGCGCTTAATGTTTTTAGCCGGGATACCGCGCGGTTAGTGGGTGTGATACTTCAGGTAGGCATGTGGGCCACGCCGATTTTGTGGGACATAAAAATACTCCCCGAGCCCTATCGGTCGCTGTTCGCCCTTAACCCCATGCATTACGTGGTGCAAGGATATCGGGATTCGTTTCTATATTCTGTGCCTGTTACTGATCGCCTACCCGAGACCGGAATTTTCTGGGTAATGACCATTGTCTTTCTCATGCTAGGTATTTTCATCTTCAGGCGGCTTCGCCCTCAGTTTCCGGATTTGGTTTGACCATGACTGATTCAAGCATTGAATCTCCCAACACTGAACCGGTCGATATTCAACAGGCCAACGGTGAATTAGCGGTTGATATTCGGGGGTTGAAGAAATCCTATCAGCTGTATCGCTATCCTAAAGATCGGTTGAAAGAGGCATTCCATCCTTTCAAAAAAAAGTACCATCAGGAATTTAATGCATTAGATGGCATTGACTTTAGTATTCCCAAAGGCACAACCGTGGGCATTATCGGTCGTAATGGAAGCGGAAAGTCAACGCTATTGCAATGCATCTGTGGCATCGTCAACCCTACCGGGGGCGAGGTTAGGGTAAAAGGAAAAATAGCGGCACTACTTGAACTCGGTGCTGGATTTAATCCCGAATTTACCGGTCGCGACAATCTCTATATGAATGCTGCGATTCTCGGATTAACACGGGAAGAAACCGATCAAAGGCTGGAAGAAATTCTGGCTTTCGCCGATATCGGCGAATATATCGATCAACCGGTGCGCGCCTATTCAAGTGGGATGTACGTCCGTCTTGCTTTTTCCATCGCGATTCACGTGGACCCAGAGATATTGATTGTGGATGAAGCGTTGGCGGTGGGAGACATCCATTTTCAGGCAAAATGTTTTGATCGATTTCATCAGTTTAGAAAACGTGGGGTCACGGTGATTTTTGTTACCCACGACCTCAACATGGTGACCCGGTATTGTGATCAGGCCTACTTGCTAAATCGGGGGAAGCTCATTGGCCAAGGGAAACCCCGGGAAGTGGTCGCGGAATATCGCAAACTTGAAGTAAATCATGGCGATAACGGCCAGTACCAGAACGATCAGGAATCGGCTTTATTTGCCACCAATCCCTATGAGGTCCGCTACGGCAATAGTAAAGCCAAAATCATCGAAGGCGGTATTTTTGATAGCGAAAATAACCCAGTGCAAACCCTTAGTAATGGTGACTCCTATCGGGTCAACATGAAAGTAGAATTCGAAAACGAAGTTGATAATCCGGTATTCGCCTATACCATCAAAGACGTAAAAGGAACTGAAATCGCCGGAACCAATACACATTTCTCGGATATTAATACCGGGGTGTTCAAACCCGGAGAGGTGGTTGATATCGACTTTGACATTGTTGTGCCACTCAATGCCGGTAGCTTCCTATTGTCCATTGGATGCGTTGGCTTGGGAGGTGATCAGATTGAAGTGTTTGATCGTCGACATGATTTCATTGCCTTTCAGGTAATTACCAGTCGAGCGTCTGTGGGCATCGTTGAACTGGATACCAAAATAAGAATTACCAGACACTAGTCAGGGGTTCGTTCCGCCTACCCGTCATTTCTCATTCTCCCTTTTTCCATTCTCTCTTTTTCCATTGTCTGTGAAAAAAGAGTGATCGATACCTCGCGATGTGAAACCAGGTTAATTAAATCAGACCAAACCAAACAAACCGATACGGCATTGCATTCCCAAAGCTGAAGGGGGAGTATCCGCGAGAAATACACCCTGGCATCCTTAATCAGGATAGCGTAAAAGCTCAACAAATTCATACTAAAGAGTGATGCCATTTTGAATCTTTCCAGGATACAACCATAGCTGGTTAGGCTTGGGTATTTCGAGAGATAAACATGGATGAAAAGTATGGTGTCTATTTTTCGTTAGGAGCGAAAATAAAACTTTGGGACCAGGGAGGCGAGTCATACCATCTCTCATCCTTATCTATCTTCCAGATACAAAACTGGTTTTGATTTTAAATCCAGGGCTTTTCTAACCTTATTGGCTTTTTGTTTTGCAAGCTTTCGTGTGGTGGGTCATTGTCATTAAAGAGAAATGGGTAACTAAATAGTCGTCCCTGAAGAACCCGAAAAGGCTACATATCCAGTATAAACTGGATATAGTCCTGGTTTGAATCGACCGGAATTGTTAAACTGGCGTTCAGTTTCTGGTCGAACACGAGGTATATATGCTACCTGACAGCCCGGTGAATGACGATCAACTCAGTTTCTTCAACATCGTTGATCAGCTGGATACGTCCCATCCCCTGATTGCCCTTGGCAATACCCTTGACTGGTCATCGCTTGAAGCCTCCCTGAGCCAGTACTACAGCGCGAAGGGGCGGGCCGCGAAACCGATCCGGTTGATGAGCGGATTGGTGATGATCAAACAGCTGTACAGCTTAAGTGATGAATCGGTGGTGGATCAATGGAAGATGAACCCGTACTTTCAGGTGTTCTGTGGTGAGGTGAGTTTCCAGACGCAGGTACCGTGCCATGCGACGGAACTGGTGAAGTTCCGCAACCGGATTGGGTCGGAGGGAGTCAGGGAGATCTTTTCGCTGTCGGTAAAACTGCATGGGAAGCTGGCAGAGGAGCAGACAGTACTGGTAGATACCACGGTACAGGAGAAGGCGATCACGTACCCGACAGACAGCAAGTTGGCGATAAGGATCATCAATCGCCTGAACAAGCTGTCGAAGTTACACGGGATACAACAACGACGAACGTACGTAAAGGAAGTGCGGTCACTTCGTTTGGCATGTCGTCATTTCCGTCACGTGAAACGACGTCGTAAGGCGAACAAGGCGTTGAAACGATTACGAACCATTGCGGGTGTGTTGCTCAGGGAATGCCAACGGAAGTTACCGATCGATGTTCTGACGGCGCAGGAAGCGAACTTTGCGTTATACGAACGTGTTTTGTCTCAACAGCCCAAAGACAGGAACAAGGTTTACTCCCTGCATGATCCTGCTGTGTACTGCGTGGGCAAGGGGAAGGATCACAAGGCGTATGAGTATGGTCGCAAGGCGTCAGTGGTGGCGACGAAGGAGTCACAGGTGATTGTGGGGGTGGTGAGTCATGACGAACATGATCATGATTCGAAGACCCTGAAAGCAGCACTGACAGAAGCCCATACCCACCGTGAGACATCGATCAGGCTGGCGGTGGTTGACCGGGGATATCGGGGAGCGAAGAATAAAGTGGATTGTGAGGTGCTGTTACCGGGTCCTCCGCTGAAACGGGACAATGCTTATCAACGCCAGAAGAAACGGATACTGTGTCGCAAACGAAGTGCGATAGAACCGATCATCGGTCATTTGAAGCATGATCATCGTTTATTGAGGAGCTGGCTGAAGGGAGCCGAAGGAGACCGTATCAATCTGCTGATGGCGGGTTGCGCGTGGAATTTGAGAAAGTGGATGATCGCTTTCTTTTTGTTTGAAAAACCCAACGGCGGAGAGCAAACATTACTCGCCATTGCCTGTTGTCAGCCCCTTGGGACGCCGCTAATCGTCGTCTGGGTGTTGTCCTGATCCGAAGGTCGAAAATGACGCATGATCGCTAACGACATCGCGCCTTTTTTCAGGACGGACTAAATAGAAATGACCAGAATTAGGCAATTGGAAGAGGCTTCCATTGTCTGAATGGATGGATCCAAATACTTTAGAGCATCCTATGGCACCAATGAGGTTGTGATTAAGTCAAATTCAACTTAAATATTAGAGAAACTACCGTGAAAAAAATCAAACGATATCCGTCTTTAAAACTTTCTTTTATTGGCCTCCTTCTGGGTGTTCTGGCGGGTTGTGGTGGCGGAGACGATGGCGATATATTTGGAAATAACTATGAAAGTGCCACTCATTGTGTGAGTCAAAATTCTGTGGCGAGCGGTGTCGAAATTACCAATACCTGTAGCTCGACGATTATTATTCTGACAGAACGTAATGAGCGACTCGTGATTCCGGCAGGAAGTACCCATACCGCCACCAACGTGAGTTTCTTTACCGGATATGGTGCCTGTTTTTCTCCGAATGAACCGAAACTGGATAGCTCGAACTTTTCTTTTTCCTGTATCTAATCAATATTGTTGAGGTAGTGTGATCGTGCTGGATCGTTCCAAGTGGACTTTTATTATAGTCATGGGCTTTGTGGGCCTGGTTTTCAACGGAGGAATTACCACCCAGGCTTTTGCGCAAACGGACGGAAGCGTTATATTATCAAATCGCATTACACACTACCTCGACGGCAGAATCGGAACCAATAATCCCCAGCAAAAATTTTCCTGCGACCAGCGAATCCATAGCATCATTGAGCTATCTGAATTACCCCTCGGAAACCACGAAATTGCCGTACAATGGTTTGGTCCCAGTGACAAATTGGAGCATATTCAGAATTTCAAATTCGCTGCCACTGCTTCAACGAAGGCAACCGGCAAACCGGTCTATCTATCCTCATTTATCGAATTTCAGAGTGCGGGTGGTTTGACCTCGATATTCGACCCAAGTGCGGGGCTTGATGCCTTTATCGGTGATTGGCGGATTGTAGTTTTAGACAATGAAGAAAATGTCGCGCTGAAGCGTTTTTCCGTAATATGCTGAGGCTTACTCCGTAAATGGTCAAATCTTCCGGGCCTGATCCACATAAACCTACATCAATAAACGACCTGTAATCCGCAGCCCGGAGGATTAGTATTTCAAATCATATATAGGTGGCTCATTCGTTTGGTTCCACACCAATCTGGTATGCGGGATTAGTCGAGAAAATTCTTTTTTTAAGATGTGGCTGGGATGTGGCTGGGATGTGATTGGGATGTGGCTGGGCGTATCGCCGTTTGTAACAATGCCTTTTTATTATGCGATGGTAATCGAAATCGGGCAGTGATCGGATCCCATTTGATCGTGTAAATATTTTACTTCGTCAACCTGATCAAGATCACTGTTATCCATAAGAAAATAGTCGATACGCCAACCGACATTACGTTCCCGACCCTTGCTGATCATATGCCACCAGGAATAGACTTCAGCGACATCCGGATTATAGTGTCGCCAGACATCTGCCCAGTTGTCTTCAATCACCCGATCCATCCAGGCACGTTCTTTGGGGTGAAAACCAATCTTTCCATCATTGGCTTTAGGCCTGGCAATATCGATTTCGTTGTGAGCCACATTCATGTCTCCGCCAACCAATACATGCCGACCCTGGTCCCGTAATGCATTCATGTAATCATGCACCCGATCATAAAAAACCAGCTTCTCCTCCCAAGCCTGCTCACTCTTACCGCCATTGGGAAAATAGATCGAAAACATATCCCACTCTTTCTTCTTATAGGTGAATGAAAGATGTGAAACCCTGCCCTCATCTCCGTTGGGAGCATCCGGAATGGTGGTTTGGAAACTCACATCATTCAGTGTTTTCTGGCACTCAGCGCTAACCCAAACCGACGTTCCTGCATACCCTTTTTTCTCCGCACTGCTGTAAAACTGCTGATAATCCGGGTTCTCACTCAAGAACTTACTGAACTGCTCCACCGTCCCCTTGATCTCCTGAATCATTAAAACATCGGGTTGCTGATCCTCCAGCAATTTCTTAAGCTCACCCTTGCGCTCGACCGCACGGATACCATTCACGTTCCACGTAATAATTTTCATGAGAGATTAGATGTCTTTCGGATTAACCAATTGCCGCGTACTTTAAATGTGCCCAGGAAATAGGGCAACTGTTTATGGAAAAATATAGAGACTTTAGCTAAATTGCCTAATTACATCACGGTTTGTACGAGGTCTGTTTATATTGAGGTTACGTTTCTGTACGAGCCGTGAGAGTGGGAGGAATGCAATCAAAAACCATGCACATGAGTCCGGAGGTTGTACCAAAACAGCCTTACGATGCTAGAAAATTAGCAATATTTGAGTAATCGTGAAAACAGAAATTTCCCATGATGTGGTTATCGTTGGTGGTGGGATCGTCGGAACTACCGCAGCCTATTTTCTCTCTCGTCAGGGAAAAAGTGTGGCGTTGCTTGAAAAGGGGCAGATCGCTGGGGAGCAGTCTTCGCGAAATTGGGGGTCGGTTCGAGTGCAGGGGCGTCATGCTGAAGAGGTTCCGATTATGCTGGACTCGCTGAATATTTGGCGCAGTGCTGAAACCCAATTGGGAGAGAGTGTAGATTGGCGTCAAAATGGTCAGATGCTGGTGGCTTATGATGAGCCCCATCTCGCCCAGCTTGAGGCGACAGTATTCGAACAGAGAAGATTTGGAATACCTTCCCGTATTCTAGGCCCCAGGGAGATCAAACAAACATTGCCTTATTTTGAGGGAACAGGCTGTGTGGGCGCAATGTTTAATCCTGAAGATGGTTGCGCGGAGCCACAAAAAGCGGCCCCGGCATTTGGTAGGGCAGCGGTGCGAGCTGGGGTGGCGATGTTTACTCACTGCGCGGCCCTTGGGATTGAAACCCGAGCAGGAGCGGTATGTGGTGTGCAAACCGAGCGGGGGTTATTCAAAGCAGAAACGGTGGTATTGGCCTCTGGGGCGTGGACAGGCCGGTTGTTGAAACCCCTTGGTGTGAAACATCCGTCATTATGGATTCGGGGTTCGGCTGCATTGACAACGCCGCTCGACATCGAAATGAGAAAGGCAGTAGTCTGGGGCCAAACAGCCTATCGGCAGCGATTGGATAACCGGGTTGTTATTGCCGTTTCCGAAGACGGTTTTCATGATCTTATGCTTGATAGCTTTATTCATGGTATAAGCTTTCTACCTTTGGCGAAGAAGAATCGACACTTGCTTCGTTTCTCTTTGGGGCGTCCATTTTTTCAAAGCCTTGGAGGTGAGTTCTCAACTTTCACGAGGCACCGCACTTTAGATCCCGCTGCCGACCATAAAGGATTGGATAAAGCGAAGGCGCTTTTTCTTGAAGAGTATCCTGACGCGGGTACAATTGATTATGAAAGAACCTGGGCGGGGTATATTGACTATATGCCGGACGAGTTACCGGTGATTGATCAGCCAACTTACCCTGGTGGACTAATTATTGCGGCAGGATTTAGCGGCAATGGTTTTGGTTTGGGGCCGGGAGTGGGTAAAACCATAAGCGATCTGATTATTACTGGAAAAAGTACCCATGACCTTTCAGCTTTTTCATCCACAAGGTTTCAATGATGTTGGCTGAGACTAACAGTGTGACTATCAGTGTACTGGGCACGGAGCTTGAACGTCGAGGTGTTTCCACTCATAGCTCCATGGAGGATATGGAGGAATGCATACCTAATCAATAAAAGTCTCCCAGTCCAATCAGATATCCTCGCCAAAAAGCAGACTTTTAAGTGGTAATTCAAAATCAACCAATTCATCACAGTCCGCACATAAGGATGTTGATGTGGGTAGATGTCGCCAAAGAAACACAGAACTTCATGTGTCGTACTTTCGAATATTGTCTGCATTTCATTAGATTCCTTTGTCCGTTCGCCCTGCCGAAGCAAGTATTCGAAGGATTGGCAGTAAGAAGGGTCCCATTCGACCTGATTCAGAGTGAGGAGAAGATGTGGTAGAAGGTGGCGCATATTCATGGGTAACCCAAGGGAGTTAATTTGGTGAGATTTATTTTGAGACAGGGTGTGTACTCCCAGGTTGAACCAACAAACGAAATAGATGAAATAGGCAATCCGTGATATTCGTTTTACTTCACTAACGTTCGAGGGTAAATTAGCGCGAAAATTAGGAGGTCCTCCATGAAAATTGGATTTATCGGATTGGGCGTCATGGGTAGCCCTATGGCGCAGAATCTGCAACGAAGTGGTGAGCATGAGCTCACAGTATTTGATATTGATTCTGGTCGCTGTGAAATTCTGGCTGAGCTTGGCGCGCGGGTTGTTAGTAGCGTCGATCGGGCGGTTAGGGAAGCGGATATGGTGATGACGTCGTTGCCGGGGCCAAAGCAAATCGAAGAGGTTGGGCTAGGTGCCGGGGGTATCGTTGCCGGGATGAAGCCCGGCGCCGTGTGGATTGATCTGAGCACCAATGATCTGGTGGTGGCAGCAAAAATTAAGAAAGCCGCTGGGCAAGCAGGAATTGAGATACTGGATTCGCCGGTGTCCGGTGGCGATGAAGGCGCGCGAGCGGGAAACCTGACGATTCTGGTGGGTGGTGAACAGCAAGTGTTTGATCGATATCTCCCGGTTCTCCAGGTCATTGGGGAGAACATCAGCTTATTGGGTGCCCACGGTGCGGGATACTCCGCCAAGATTGCCCAGGTGGTATTGTGCTATTTGCATTCGCTGGCACTGTCCGAGGCATTAATGCTTGGGGTAAAAGGCGGGGTTGATCCTGGGAAGATGCTGAATATTATTCAAAACAGCACCGGCAAGTCCTATGTGGCCGATCGTTATGGTCCGCCGATCCTTGAGGGTAATTATGATCCCTCTTTTACCGTGGGGCTTGCTCATAAAGATATGAAGCTTGCGGCACAAATGGCAGAGAATCTGGACATCACCTTGCCCATGTGTGAGCTGACCACGGATACCTATGCCCGGGCAGTGGAAGCCTATGGCTTTGATGCGAATCACCTGAAGGCAGTGCAGCTTCTCGAAGAAGACAACGAAATATTTCTACAAGCATAAATTTAAAGACACAAACTGGAATCAACGATTATGAGTGAAGTATCCGCAGAAGATTTTACCAGCGCCGACGGCGCGGCAGCCGCTAGCGCGGCGGAGTGGGAAGTGCGAGTTGATCTCGCCGCGATGTTCCGCCTAACCCAGCTGTTTGGTTGGGACGACACTGTTTGGAATCACATTACCGCCCGGGCTCCGGGCACTGATCATACCTTTTTTATGCATCGATTCGGGTTGCTGTATGAAGAGGTCACAGCATCCAATCTGATCAAAGTGGATGAAGAAGGCCGGGTACTGGAGGGTCCACCGGATGTGAATACCGCTGGATTCGTTATTCATAGTGCCATTCACTTAAATCATCCCCGCAATAAGTTCGTCTTTCATGCCCATCCCCCCAGTGCATTGGCAGCCACTGCCTTCAAAGACGGCATTCCCTACTGGGTTCAGGACTCATCCATGTTGTATGGAAAAATTGGCTATCACGATTGGGAGGGTTTGTCCGTGGATCTGGATGAGCGTTTTCGTATCGCGGAAAACCTTGGTGATGGAAAGGTTCTGGTGATGCGTAACCATGGTTTTTTATCCGTGGGTGAAACTGCCGGAGAAGCTTTTATGAATATGTATTACATGATTCGTATGTGTGAGGTGGCAGTGCAGGCCCAGGCTTCCGGACTCGAATTGGAACCCGCGACTCCTGGGCTATGGGAAATGTCGGCGAAGCAATATGAAGCGTTCTCACCGGGAAATACGAATGGCCCGCGCTTAAGCGACGATGTGATCGGGCTGACCCTTCCTACAAAAACTAGAATGAAAATCACAAACTGTAATATTCATTTGGTTGATGTGCCTTTGGCGAAACCCATCGCCACCGCTATTCATCAGATGCGCAGTGTGGCCTGTGTTTTGCTGGAGTTGGAAACCGATCAGGGATTGGTTGGGCAGAGTTATGTGTTTACCCTGAACGCAGTGAGGCTTAAGGCGTTGGAAGAAATGCTGCTCGGCTTTCTTCATCGGGTCCAGGGTAAGGACCCCCATGATATTGGCTCGATCAGTCAGCAGATGTGGAATGATATGAATCCTATTGGACACAAGGGATTTACCATTGCTGCGCTGACTGCTATTGATACCGCATGCTGGGATTTGATTGGAAAAGCTGCGGAGCAGCCCCTACATAAACTATTCGGTGCCTGTCGGGATCGGGTTAAAACCTATGCCAGTGGCGGTCTTTGGTTGTCCCAATCCATCGACGAATGTGTGGCAGAAGCGGCGGATTTGATCGACGGCGGATTTCGTTCAATGAAAATACGGGTAGGGTCACCGACCATTGCTCAGGATGTTGAGCGGGTTCGGGCGGTGCGAGATGCCATCGGCCCGGACATCGAACTCCTGGCAGACGCAAATCAGGGGATGACGGTTAAACACGCTATTCGCCTTGGGCATGAACTGGAGATGTTTAGTCTCGGTTGGTTCGAAGAGCCTGTTCCTTACCAGAACCTAAGAGGTTGTGCCGAAGTACGGGCCGCTTTAGTGACCCCCATTGCTGCAGGTGAAACAGAATACACCCGTTATGGTATGCGGGACATCCTGGAAAAAAATACCGTGGACGTATTAATGCCAGACTTACAGCGAATCGGTGGTCTAAGCGAAATGCGCCGGGCTTGTGCGCTCGCTTTGTCCCATGACATTCCCGTTTCCACCCATATCTTTACCGAGCATAGTCTCTGCATTGGTGGGGCTGAACCCGGTTGTGTTTCCGTGGAACACATGCCCTGGTTCGCTCCTCTCTTTAATGAGTCCATGGAAATCAAAGACGGCATGATCGACATCCCCAACCGCCCGGGTATCGGCTTCAGCTTTAACCGGGAAGCGGTCCAGCGGTTCAAAATGTAATAAGCGAAAATATTTTTTTAGACCAGAACAAAAAAGAATATTCGCCTCTAAATAGAGCGGCACCGGCTGTCAGGGACAATGGCTCGATAACTCGTTATTCATCCTTTCGTGTCATCGAAAGCCGCTGTAGCTTCCGGTAATATTCATCTAATTATTGGGGAATAGTGCACTATTTTCGAGCACGCCTTCCTACTCAAGAGTTGTCGCCGCCCATGTGTTCCGGAGATTTTATGATGGTGTTTAATGTAGCCGTTTCTCGGAATCCGGACCACCTGACATCGTCGTATCAGTCCAATGGCTAAAAAAGATATTCTGATCTATTCCTGAAGTGAGTGTCCGCAATGTCGGTAAAGGTCTTCATTTCCTACAAACACGTCGAGCCAGACAGAGCCCTGGCGATAGAGATACACAATGCTCTTGAGGAGAGAGGGCATGAAGTTTTCATCGATACCGGAATATCTGTGGGGAAAAAATGGGGAGATGAGATAAAACGAAACATAGAAGGATGTGACTACTTTGTGGTGCTGTTGTCAGAAAAAGGATCAGACAGCGATGCGATTCTCACCGAAGTCCGGACTGCTTATGATCTGTGTCAGAAGACAGGTCGACCAGTAATCTTACCTATAAGAGCCAATTTCCATGATTCGCTAAACCATGAAATGGCTATTTGTCTGGACTCAATACAACAGCTGTGTTGGAAGAGTGTGGACGACAATGAGTTCGTAATCAGTCAGCTGGTTTCGGTGTTGGGAGACCATGACAATAACAATGCCACTGGGAAGGGCGCTCATACCAAACCGGCGGTGTTTTCAAAAAACCAATTCAGGTCCGGAGCCAATGGAAGCTATGTTGTCGGGGCTGCGATGTTAACACTTGCTCTTCTCGTTGTCGGTTGGGCTTTTATCTCCGTTTTCATACTCAGAGGACTTCCGCTTCTTAGCATTGGGGACACTAGCATTAGCATCGGGTCGACTCACATGGACGTTGAGGTCAAAAACACCAATGCACCGACAAACTCCCCGGGTTCAAAAAACCTGGATCTAAGTGGCACGGACATCGAGAACCTCGATTCGCTGACTAATCTGGACCAATTGCAACAATTGAATCTGCGGGATACCAGAGTAAATGATCTGACCCCCCTTACCGGCGCTAGTCGCCTGGAATACCTTAATCTGCGAGACACCCCTGTCCAAAACCTCGATCACCTGGCTAACTTACACAAGCTGCAGCGGCTGGATCTTCGTGGAACCCAAGTCGGCGATCTAAGCATGTTAGCGGAGTTGATTCAATTGAAAACCCTTTATCTCAATGGTGTCTCAGCAAGAGACCTTGGCTTTTTGGAAAATCTTCGAAATCTGGAACGTTTGTATCTCGGTGATACTCAAATCGTTGACTTAGGCATTTTGAAGAATCTAAAAAGCCTGCAAACGCTGGATCTCAGCTATACCAGGGTAGCCGATCTGGGTGCGCTAACGCAGCACAATGATTTACAGCTTCTATATCTCCGGGGTTCTCGAATTACAGACTTGAGTGGGATAGAAGATTTGGGCAATCTTCGAACTTTGAATATTCGGGATACCGAAATAAGCGAGATAACCAAACTAATTGGGCTAATTAAGCTGGAGCGCCTGGACCTTCGTGGTACGAAGGTCGATCCAGCAAATATTCGCCATCTGACCGAAAAGCTGCCCAATCTTAAGATCAAGCAATAATGAAAGATCACTTAGGGGTTCCGGGGTAAGTTTTATTGGTTGACCAAATTGGTCGAAAACACTACAGAACTGAGGTAACATTCGCTTGCTATCGGGCCAAAGCTTAAGAGATCAGGGAATCACAGCGGACTACCGATAGCGATGAGTTTTACCTCAACCATTGCTTATGGACTATGTGACGATATCTCACACTACATTAATACATGGGCCCGCAGGATTTTGGCAAATAGTTTTCCGATGATTGCCTCTTGGTACTGGGTGTTTGTGCCCAATTGTTATATCCGGTTTGGGAAATCATACCTATTCCATTTTTCGACGGTCGTGAATAAATTTAATCAAGAAGGGGACGAGGGGCGTTTGTTGGGACTGGTCGACAAACTCCCTTATAAAGCTGAGTTCTAAACCCAAATCATACTGATTCTTCATGCCAGCAAAAATATTTATCTCCTATGAACGTAGCGTTGAGACGGACAGGAACCTCGCCGAGAAACTACATCGAGGGCTTGTCGATCAAGGGTATGATGTTTTCATCGACACGGGGATGTCCGTGGGAACGGATTGGGTGGATGAAATACAACGTCGTATCCAGTGGTGTGATTATCTGGTGGTGTTGTTGTCCGAAGCGGGAGCAAGCAGTGAGATGGTGCAAGGTGAAGTTCGTTTTGCCCATCGACAGGGCCAAGGGTCAGGGAAACCTCAGATTTTACCTGTTCGGGTGCAATTTCAGGAACCCCTAGATTATGAAATGGATGCTTATTCCGGCCGTATTCAGTATGTACTCTGGGAGAACATCGAGGATACACCTCGGGTTCTTGATCAACTGATTGGAGCAATTAGCAGTGGAAGCGGTTTGAGTCCTGAACAATCTTCGGATTCGGACCTGAACTCTTCCAAATCGACCCACGCCGATCACCCAAGACCTACCCCCAGCAGTGATCCTCGTGTATTAACACCACCGGGAGGGACCATCCGCGCCACGGATCGTTTTTATATTCGGCGAAAAAGTGATGAAAGAATTGACCAATTGGCGCCATTAACTGGAGAAACTCTGGTGGTGAAAGGGGCGCGGCAAATGGGGAAGTCCAGTTTATTGATTCGCTATTTGGCGGCCTGTAAACAGGTGGGAAAACAATTCGTCTTTATCGACTTTCAGTCCTTTTCCCAGTCGACGCTGGATGATTATCCGGAGTTGCTAAAAGCCTGCGCCGAGAGTTTTCTTCGTCAGCTTCGGTTGGATTTTGCGGGTTCGCTGGAGTTTCATAATCAGCAACAATTTACGGAGTTCATGGAGGACCAAATTTGGAGCAAGGTTTCTGACCCGGTAAGTATCGCAATGGATGAGGTGGATCGGATTTTTGGTCAACCGTATCAGGCTGATTTTTTCAGTATGCTACGTTATTGGCACAATCTTCGCGCCCATCCTTTTTCGCCTTGGGAAGACATCGATCTGGCATTGAGTATCTCCACGGAACCCTATTTATTAATCGATGAAGCAGATCGCTCTCCATTTAATGTTACTCCCCCCATCGAGCTTGCTTCATTTGATCGATCCCATCTGGATAAGATCAATTACCAATATGGCAACATCCTTGGGCAAGCTCAACTGGCGCAATTGTTCGACCTGTTAAAAGGTCATCCCTTTCTCACCCGTCTCGCGTTTTATCGTTTGATGGGGCCCGTGAAAATTGGATTTGGTGATTTGTTGGATCAGGCGGCGAATGACGATGGACCCTTTGGCGATCACCTGAGATCAAAACTGTTTCAGATGCAAAAACAGGACGGGTTGCTCAGGGCAATGAAACAGATTATTGCTAACAGCTCGGTATCCTGGGAGGACCACTTTTATCGACTGCGAGGTGCGGGATTGATCACTCGGGACGGCGATCGGGTCGTCCCTACTAACCTGCTTTATGCGCAGTTTTTCAAACAGCAATGAATTCTGGCCATGGGCAATAAGCCGATCAAAAGCCCAGCCCTTCGTCTACAAGCAGGAGGAACCCTTAGACCCGATAAACATCTCTATATAAAACGGGACGCCGACTATCAACTGCTCGACCTTCTTATTGACCATGAATACGTTAACGTCCTGACTTCCCGCCAAATGGGTAAGTCAAGTTTGATGATAAGCACGATTCACGAGCTTGAAAAACAGGGTATTGAGTGGGTGTCCATAGATGTCGCCGCTCAGCTCGATAATGCCCAGAGCCTCAATGAATTCTATTTAGGGTTTTTGGGAACAATAAAACGGCAGCTAGATCTGGGTCTTGATCTCATTGCGTGGTGGGAACAGGATGGAACGGAAACTGCCAGTCAAAAACTATTGCGATTTTTTGAAGACGTTGTGGGCCAAACGTTGAAACAGCCGCTGGTTATTTTTCTGGATGAAATCGATGCCACATTAAAACTGGATTTTACCGACCATTTCTTTACCGCCATTCGAGGCATGTACAATGAACGGTCGTTGGTGACAGCGTATCAAACCATTAGCTTTTGTTTGCTTGGCGTCGCCACTCCGGATGCCCTTATTAAGGAGCGACGGATAACGGCCTACAATATAGGGACAACCCTGGAACTTAGGGACTTTGACCCCCAAAAGGATGACGTAACGGCTTTGCGAAAAGCGCTAAATTCGGACTCCAGGAAGGCAGAGGAATTGTTGAAACGATTACTCCACTGGACCGGTGGACACCCCTATTTGACCCAGCGTTTTTGTGAGGAGATCGTTAGCCAATCAATTGAGGAAGCCGATGCCCTGGATCAGCTGATGGAAAGCAATTTTGATTCATTGAATCGGGTAAGGGATGACGTGCATTTCGACGCCATCCTGCGTTTCATAAAAGACCGGTTAACTGACGAAAATACAAGTTTAAAGCTGTATCGAAAATTATTGAATGGAAAAGTCGTAGCGGATCAAACCACATTGGCTCACGCGGAACTAAAACTCTCTGGTTTGGTTAAGCGAGATGCTGAGGGTAATCTGAATATCCGAAACCCCATTTATCGTCAATTGTTTGGGGAGTCGTGGCTAAAAAGCCTGCCTTCCCAAAGAAAAGAACAATTCTATCGCCGGGGGTTCGCGCTAGTTTCCGGGATTATCATTGTCCTGGTTGCGATTGGTGGATTCCTGGCGGTGGAGCAAATACGAATTGAAAAAGCGCGTAATTCACTCACTGAACGGGGCATTGTGTTTTCAGATGATGGTGAAGGCGAAACCATCGATTTCCCCGATAATGCCCCTCAGGAGATGCTGACATTTTCTCTGGGAGACATAAAGATTCTCAATGATGAGATACATAACCTCGATCTTGGGGGTACGCAAATCAGCGATATCAGTGCGCTAAGCGATCTCATTGCATTGCAAAGCCTCACTCTCTGGAATACACAAATCAGTGACATCAGTGCATTAAGCGGTCTTATTGGATTACAAACTCTCGATCTTGAGGGTACAAAAATCAGCGACATCAGTGCATTAAGTGGCCTCATTGCATTGCGAAATCTCGATCTTGAGGGCACACAAATCAGCGATATCAGTGCGTTAAACGGCCTCATTGCATTGCAACGTCTCACTCTTGGGGGTACGCAAATCACCGATATTAGTGCGCTAAGCGATCTCATTGCATTGCAAAGTCTCACTCTTGAGGGTACACAAATCAGCGACGTCAGTGCGTTAAGCGGTCTCGTTGCATTGCAACGCCTCACTCTTGGGGGTACACAAATCAGCGATATCAGTGCGTTAAGCGGCCTTATTGCATTGCGAAGTCTCGATCTTGAGGGCACACAAATCAGCGACATCAGTGCGTTAAGCGATCTCATTGCATTGCGAAGTCTTACTCTCTGGAATACACAAATCAGCGATATTCGTGCGTTAAGCGGTCTCATTGCATTGCAAAGTCTCGATCTTGAGGGTACGCAAATCAGCGACATCAGTGCATTAAGCGATCTCATTGCATTGCAAAGTCTCGCTCTTGAGGGTACGCAAATCAGCAACATCAGTGCGTTAAACGGCCTCATTGCATTGCAAAGTCTCTATCTTGGGGGTACGCAAATCAGCGATATCAGTGCGTTAAGCGGTCTCATTGCATTGCGAAGTCTCGATCTTGGGGGTACACAAATTAGCGATATCAGTGCGTTAGGTGGTCTCATTGGATTGCAACGTCTCTATCTTGGGGGTACGAAAATCAGCGATATCAGTGCGTTAAGCGGCCTCGTTGCATTGCAAAGTCTCACTCTTGGGGGTACGAAAATCAGCGACATCAGTGCGTTAAGCGGTCTCGTTGCATTGCGAAGTCTCACTCTTGGGGGTACGCAAGTTGATAAAGAATCGATAAACGCTCTTCGCGCTCAAAACCCTAAATTGAATCCCGCTCTATCGAGATGAACAGCTCCCCTAATCAACAATCGGTCTATTTGGCATGATAAATACCCGAAGTATGTCACTGGAAATTTTCCAATCTACGTGGGCCATGGAGGTCCGTCAGCCGGGGAAGCAGGAGTTGTCTTTATCTGAGAAGTGTTCGTTGACCGCGGGTTCGGGGTTTGATGGATTGAATATTGATTTGGACGTGGAAGATATGCCACCGGTATTGGAGGTTCGGGATACGTTGACCGATTATGGTCTGGCGTGTTCTGTGGTGGCGTTCCCGGCGAATGTGGATGAGTTAATTGTTGCTCTTGAGCGTTGCGGGGTTTTGGATGCGACGTCGCTGGTGGTGAATGCGCGGTATTTTCCGTTTTCCGTGGAACAGGGAGGAGAGTTTGTGGAGAACTGTCTTGCAACAGGCAGGGAGTTTGGAATTCCGGTGCACTTTGAGACCCATCGTTTGACCCTGACCAACGACCTTTTGTATACGGTGCAATTATTGGAATGTTGTCCAGATTTACGATTGGTGGCGGATTTGTCTCATTATGTCCTGGGCCGGGAAATGCCTATACCGGTGGATGGGTTTCATCAGGAATTGATTGAGCGAATACTTCGGCGGAGCGTGTCCATTCAGGGGCGAATACCCAGTCGGGAGCAGATCCAGTTGCCTTTGCATTTTCCGTCGAATCAGGATTGGGTGTCCCAGTTTTATGAGTGGTGGGAATGGGGGATGAAGGATTGGTTGTCCCGTTCGACGATCTCGCCTCGGTCTCCATCTGAGATCGAGGATAACAATCGGTTCAATTTCACCTGCGAACTTGGACCATCGCCTTATGCCATGACGGATGAGAATGGCGTGGAGTTCTCGGATCGTTGGGAAGAGGGGTTGGTGTTAAAACGTGAGGTTGAAAAAACCTGGCAGCGGTGTGTCATAGGATCACTGGGGTCAGAGTCGTAATTATTTGGTTTTTTGGGGACTTGGGAGAACTGGCTTCTGAGAGCAATCACTGTCGGTCTGCATTCCCACGGGGGACCGTGGGAACGAGGAAGTAGCGCTAGGGTCGGTGTCGTAATTATTTGATTTTCTGGGGGCCTGGGAGAACTGGCTTCTGAGAGCAGTTACTACTGGTCTGCATTCCCACGGGGGAACGAGGAAGAGGTGCTGGGGTCAGAGGCGCTGGGGTCGGTGTCGTAATTATTTGATTTTTTTGGGGGCTTGGGAGAACTGGCTTCTGAGAGTAATCACTGTTGGTCTGCATCCCCACGGGGCCATGGGAACGAGAACTGATGAGGACAAGTCTGGCATTTTGACTCAACAACTCTTACATTATGTGCACTGAAAGCTAGTAAGAATACCGGAAACCCAAGTGTCATGAATCAAACTACCAACCAATCTGCCAGTCAGACCCTTCAAAGTAAATTACCGAATGTTGGCACCACGATTTTCACCGTGATGTCAAAAATGGCTCAGGACCATGGTGCCATTAATCTCTCTCAGGGATTTCCGGATTTCGAGCCGGATGAGGTGTTGCTGGATCGGATGACTCATTATTTGAAATCCGGTAAGAACCAATATCCACCGATGATTGGTTTACCGGAATTACGTCAGGCGATTTCTTCGAAACTTATTAAAACCCGGGAAGTGGAGGTTGACCCGGATACCGAAATCACGATTACTAGTGGTGCCACAGAAGCGTTGTTTTGCGCTATTCATTCGGTGATTCGAGAGGGAGATGAAGTGATTGTTTTCGATCCTGCTTATGATTCCTATGAGCCTGCTATTGCCCTTGCTGGTGGGAAGACTATCCATTTGCCGCTAACCCTGCCGGATTATCAAATCGATTGGGATCAATTGGCGTCGGCAATTTCGGATCAAACCCGACTGATTATCATCAATACGCCCCATAATCCTACGGGGTCCATTTTGTCTGAAAGTGACCTTGATAAAATCGCAGCATTAATTGAAAACCGGAACTGTTATTTGCTCAGCGACGAGGTGTATGAACACATTATCTTCGACGGCGAAGTTCACGCCAGTGCGGTGTCTCATCCGGTTCTGAGACAAAAATCCTTTGCGGTATTTTCCTTTGGCAAGACTTACCACGCCACGGGCTGGAAAATCGGTTATTGCATCGCTCCTGCGGAGCTAACAGCGGAGTTTCGTAAGATACATCAGTTTAACGCCTTCACCACCGTGACCCCCATGCAATGGGCACTGGCGGATTTCGTAAATGATTATCCCCAGAACTATCTCGAACTGCCGGCGTTTTATCAACACAAACGTGATCTTTTCCGATCGCTCATTACGGATTCCCGATTCAAATTACTGCCGTCCAAAGGAACCTACTTTCAGTTGGCGGATTACAGTGATATCTCGGACCTCAGAGACACGGATTTCGCGAACTGGATGACTCAGGAAAAAGGGGTTGCGGTAATTCCTTTGTCACCGTTTTACCAAAGCGCACCGGATACCCGTATTGTCAGATTCTGTTTCGCCAAACAGGATGACACGCTTGCCGAGGCGGCGAGGGTCATATGCGCGATTTAAGCGTATCCGTTGTTCAGGATGTCCTGTCCTGGCAGGACCCGGCGGCAAATCGACGCCGCTACGATGAACATTTTGAAACGCTGGGTGATGGGAACCAAAAACCGGATTTAGTCGTTTTACCCGAAACCTTCAGTACGGGGTTTACCATGAGTCCCTGGGAGGCCTGTGAGACCATGGAGGGTGAAACCGTGAATTGGGTGACACAGCGGGCCAGAGAACTCGGCGCAGTGATTACGGGCAGCCTCATTATGAAACTGGATGAGCAGTATGTGAATCGCATGATCTGGGCCAGACCGGATGGGGAAATGACTTATTATGATAAGCGCCATCTGTTTCGATTTGGTGGTGAACATCATCACTATACCTCTGGTGACAAACGAGTGATTGTTGACGTCAATGGATGGCGCATTGCCCTGTTTATTTGTTATGACCTGCGCTTTCCGGTCTGGAGTCGAAATCGCGAAGACTATGATGTTGGTATCTATGTGGCGAATTGGCCGGTGGCGAGACAATATGCCTGGGATACCTTGATTAAAGCCCGGGCCATTGAAAATCAGGTCTATGTATTGGCGAGCAATCGACTGGGAGACGATCCGGTGGGTAATGTCTATTATGGCGGTAGCGCCATTTTGGATTTTATGGGCCAGCCCATGGTAGATTGTGAGGATAGGGTTATGGTCGCCAATGCCAGCTTATCCATGGAGCCGCTGGCAAAGTTTCGCGATGATTTTCCCGCCGCAATGGATCGGGATGAGTTTGAAATCAGGGTGTAATTGGCGACCCGAATTGGAGGCGAATTTATTACCGAACAGTCATTTGTACGGCGGATATTTGCTCCCAGATTCCCTGCAAAAACGGGTGTTCGTTATCTGCACGGCGATAGAGATGAATCTCCAGCGGCTCTTGCCAATTTGTTCCTCCTACCACCATTAGCTTCCCCCGTTCCACGTCGTTCTCTATGAGCATGGAGGGTAGCCATGCCAGGCCCGACCCCATCAGCGCCTGGGATCGCACGCCTTCGGAAAAGGAGTCTTCGTAGACGGGATTGAACCAGTTAGATGCATTATTGCGATTGATAATGCCCGTGATGATTTTCCCCATAAAGTCGTCGGGTCCAGATCCCACCAGCGGAATCGGTTTCATCGGTTCATTGTTGAGATCATAAAACGGCTCGGCTTTGTCGGACTTCGCTGACACAGGAACAATGGTGTCCTCGCCGACTTTTCGGCTTTCAAACTTATTCTGATCAAAATACAAGGGCACACAGGGATGTCGAAAACAGAGCAATAACTCACACTGGTGGGATTCAAGCCGATGCATGCAGTCGTGCAGGTTTCTGGCTTCCACAGAAACCTTCAATCCAGTGTCCGGAATTCGCAATTGATGCCACCACTGAGGAAAAAACTCAGCGGCTAGGGCATGTTGCATGGAGAGACTGATTTGCCTGGCGTTGTTGGTGTGCTCCTGGCGTAGATCGGTAATTCCGTTTTGCAGCTGTTCCAGCGTGCTGTTGGTCAGCTTAAGAAACTTTTCTCCCGCAGGGGTTAACTGGGCGGGAAAAACGCTACGATCAATGAGTTCCACCCCGACCCATGCTTCCAGACTTTTTATATGTCGGCTCATGGCAGGTTGGGTAATGGCTCTGCTATCCGCCGCTTTAGAAAAGCTTCCAAATTCCGCTACGGTGACAAAATCTTTTAGCCAGCGTAAATGCATGGATTCAGTAAAAAAAACTCTCCAGTGAATCAGTAAAAACTACTCATCGTTGCCACGGTTGCTGATGCAATCTGCAATCAATGAAATCATTTCAAACATAATCGACATGGTAACCATGGAGGTTTGTTTTTGGGAGAGTCTTTGGTGGGCATCAGGCAGACCACGTCCCCGCCGATAATATTCTTCCCCTTAACAGAGCGAAGCATCTTCATGGTTTCATTAATTTTCAGTCCTTCGACACCGGTTTCCAGATTTGCTACCCCAGGGGCGACTGTGGGGTCGAGACAGTCAAGGTCAAAGGTAATATAAATTGGGTTGTCACCCAGACGCTGGTTGATAATCTCGATGGCCCCATCAGTGCCGATGTCCTGATAGCGTTCGATATCGATGACCTCATAACCGAGATCATAGCTCGGTTCCAACCAGTCCAGGGTTCGGGGATTGCCTCGAATGCCCACCTGCACGCTGGTGTGGGGATCAACGTGTCCATCTCTTACAAGGTAGCTTGCCCAATGAGCGGCGGATTTTTTTGCGCCAAGAAAATGGTCAATATGGTGAAACGCATCCGTGTGGGCGTCGAAGTGCAATAAACTGACTTTTTTGCCTCCAGTCAATTTGGCGCCTTCTCCTGCAATGGCTTGAAGAATGCCCCCGGTAACGGCGTGATCTCCCCCCACGGACACGGGTCGGGTTCCCGCTGCGTCGATGCGTTTATAAAAATCCGTCATTCGTTGAACTGAGGCTTCATTATCATTGGCCTCGGGTAATGCGACGTCTCCCAGGTCGTTAATACGGCATTGTTTCCAGGGGTCAACACCGAAAACCTTATGGGCCCGTCGACCCAGAGCTGACACATCCCGTACCGCTCGGGGTCCAAGATGCTGGTCTCTTTCCGTGGTGCCATTGCCGGTACTGTGAGGAACGCCGACCAGAGCGATATCACAATTCTCGGGGTTGGGATCATGGGGGCATCGAAATAAAGTCGGAACACCCCACCAATATAAACCGTGTAGCATGGCGTCCAATTTTTCCTGTGTGGCTTGATCTGTCATTTTTTTGTGAGAGTGAAGTTGTGACAACGAATCGTCGTTTGTAATGGAGTTTAGCAGTCGGTTTTATATCAACTCCACTGGGCATACAGTGCGAGAGCCGGTGTGTGTCCGGCGATGACGCCGTGGCGATCATTGGGTTCGTTGTGGATCAGATTTCCCGCGGTGAGCGTCTGGTATTCCTCATGTTTCCCATACCGCCACTGGGCGGTGCCAGAGATAAGGAAGTAGAGCTCATGGGGTGGGTGACTGTGCAGAGGGTATTCACGATGACAGTCAACGTAGATAACTCCCACATCCAAGCTATCCATCAGGCCATCCACAACTGCATCCATATCCAGCACCCTTCCAAAATCACAAACCGCGAGCTCGGTTCCCTTATCGGATGTTCTGGGAGAGTAATCCCAGGGTAGACCTTTGGCAAAGGTTTGAAACCGCTTCGCTAGGGCCATGTCTTTTACCAGGGAAAGGTGTGCCAGAGCCGGCAGGGGGTTGGCTTCAAATATCTTGATTTTTTTGTCGCAATCTGGGATCGCAACCGTTTGGCAATATCGCAAAGAACCGGGGTTTCCGCACATAAATCGATGGCCCTGATGCAGTCGCTCAAAAACCCATGGCAATGGTTGGCTACCTGGGTTGCTGCCTGAGTTTGGGTGAGCTTCTGTTGTTTCGGCTGATTCATAGTCGCTGATATTACAATGAAAAACCTATAAGGGAAAAATCCCGAGAGGACAGCCCCAAGAGACAGTCCGGCAAAAAGCACTATCTGTTAGGCATTACCGGGTTCGCTAAAACTGTAGTCAATGCCAATTAGAAAACAACCGTTTTTAGTTCGACTATTGTGTTCGCTACCCGGCTGATAGATGACGTAGTCGCCGGGCCCCAGGATAGTGCCATCGTCTTCAATGAGATCACCTTCGATGATGAGGTATTCTTCCCGTCGTTTATGGACGTGACGAATGGTCTCTGCCCTAGGTTCCATTTTTATCATATAGGCTCCCTGGCCAGTTTTATCATCATGACTCAGGCGCAGCAAACTCATGTCTTCCTGCAGTGGACCGTCGAAATCATAGGGTTCGAACTGAGTGCTTGCCGTTTTGATGATGACGCGATTTTTTCCGGTTTAGACATGTTTCCCCATAATCCCATGTGTTAATAAGCATTCAGCTTACCCTAGAGTTTTTTGGGGTCGGTTCCTGGATCTGAAGGGATAGGGTCTTCTTCGTCCAGCTTTTCAACTTCCCCACTTGCCACTGCCTCAATGTAGATTTCCGCATCCGGTGCGTTGTATTCCGCAACCGGGGTGCCGATTTGACCTGGTACAACGGTGGACCCCTGTTCTTCGATATCGATGCCCTCTCGCTTCGTCATACGGTATAGGGTAAAGCATAGTATTAATACGAAGGCACTGGCAATACCAAAGAAAAAGAAATCCGCTCCGTATTCTCCCATAAGGTAGGAGGCAAAAATCGGACCAATACTCAGTCCTATGCCGGATACCATAACCAAACTTCCACTTGCTCCTACGATTTGCTCCGGCTCCAAGCGGTCATTAGCATAGGCGATACAAAGGGGATACATGGGAATTGCCAGTCCACCCACCACGGCAATGAGAATGAAAAATAGTGTACCACTGCTGCCCAATTGCACGGCAAGCAAGCATGAAATAATAGAGAGAAAGGACAATGCCGCCATGGTGCTTCGTCGTCCGATACGATCCGAAGCCCACCCAATGGGCCATTGAAGTAACAGACTGCCGAGCAAAAAAGACGCCATGAACAAGGCGACCAGATCAACATCATTTAATTTCTGGCGGGCATACACCGCCCCAAGACCAAAGATGATACCGTGGGCGGCACCGGTTAAACCACTGCTAATCACCGCCAGGGGTGAGGCACGATAAAGTGCGACCAGAGACATGCTGCTAGACGTCTCGAAAGATGGTGCAGGACGGGCGGTTAACAACATCGGTATCAAGCCGAACGAAACGATCACCGAAATTAGAATAAAGAGGTCCACTTCCATGGGGCTTCTGATGCTGAGTAAAAACTGCCCTCCCGCAAGGCCGAGGGTGCAGATAACCATATATACCGACAGAACCTGTCCACGGGTTTCATTGCTGGCGCGATCATTCAACCAGCTTTCACACACAACGTATAATCCAGCGTAACCGAGTCCGGTAAGAAATCGCATAAAGGTCCATGTCACTGGATTGACGTAGATTGCATGAACCAGAATGGCGATGGAAACCAGGGAAGCCAGCGCAGCAAATACCCGAATGTGTCCAACCCTTTGGACGAGTCGAGGAGCGAGCATGGAGCCGATGAAAATACCGACATAAAAGCCGGACATCATGACACCCGTAGTGAACGTTTCGAACCCTTCCATGGTGGCGCGCAGACCGAGCAACGTACCCTGAAGTCCGTTGCCTACCATCATCAGTGCCATGCCGGTTAATAGGGCCCATGATGCTCTTAAATCAGTCCACATATTGTGTACCTCTCAATAATCGGGAAGGTGTTTTGCCGCTAGCATTTGGTAGTTCGACAGGAGACGGGATTCTAGCTCGCTTCGCTAGTCTAAACCATGACTATCATTGGTTTTTTTGATGTTATTTCAAGCGAAAATTCCGACTAATTTAGTGCGCTGAACTCCATGCTTCCTGGACCTGTTTCGTCTCCATGGGAATTAACAGTGCAATGCGTTCCGTATCCGGTTTGAATTTGTCATAATGGGCGGCAATTTCCCTGTTTATTTCCTGTTTCGATGTATCGCGGGTAATCCGCTACGGGCCTCTTCGCCAGGACATCACAGGGACTTAAGCCCTACTAACCAAGCATTCCGAGTTCTATTGACTCATGACCACTACGTTCCAGAATATCAAAAAGGCCCATGAGCGTATTTCTCCATTCGTTCATCGAACGCCAATTCATAGCAGCCGAATCATCAATGAAATGGTAGGAGGGCAGTTGTTTTTCAAATGCGAAAACTTCCAAAAAGGAGGTGCCTTCAAGGCCAGAGGTGCCTTCAATGCCATTCATTCCCTGGACGAAGTCACGGTGAAAAGAGGAGTGGTTACTCATTCCTCAGGAAACCATGCGGCAGCGGTAGCCCTTGGCGCGAACAGTCGAAATACCACGGCCCATGTGGTGATGCCGTCCAATGCGTCCGCAGTGAAGAAGGCGGCGGTTAAGGGATACGGTGCGAATGTCATTGAATGCGCTCCAGTATTGGCAGATCGGGAGTCCACTGCAAAACGGATCATTGAGGAAACCGGGGCAACCTTCCTCCACCCCTATAATGATGAACGGGTGATAGCCGGGCAGGGAACAGCGGCATTGGAAATGATAGAAGATCTGGCTGAAGCCGGAGAGAAACTCGATATCGTTATGTGTCCGGTGGGTGGAGGCGGGTTATTAGCCGGTACCGCACTGGTTACCCGATCCTTGTTGCCTACAGCGAAAATTGTCGCCGCCGAGCCCAAAGGTGCTGATGATGCGAAGCGGTCCTTTGATGCTGGGGTTTTGATTCCTCAAACCGCTCCAGATACCATCGCTGATGGGTTATTGACCTCAGTGGGTGAGATCAATTTTCCGATAATCATGGAGAATGTGGATGATATTCTTACGGTGTCCGAAGAGAGTATTATCGGAGCAATGCGTTTGATGTGGCAACATATGAAAGTGATTGTCGAGCCCTCTGGTGCGGTTCCGCTGGCAGCAATACTGGAGCATGAGCTCGATCTGAAGAACAGAAAGATGGGTATTATTCTAAGTGGGGGCAATGTGGATATTGATCGGTTACCATGGTAATGGCAGATCGTTGAGCCTCTTTCGGGAAAGTTGGATTCGTTGGCGATTCCATTGTTGACGGCTTTATTGAAAGCTTTCTGGTGATAGCAGGTTTCGGTATATGGGATACTTTTATCTATGTGAAGATAGCTTTGATTCAATATACTTAAGTTCGATATAGTGGGATCCTAAATTGACCTGAAGGCCTAAAGCTATCCTGCATTTAGATTCCGTATTGGAATCGATTCTATTCTTATTGTTCTCCTGAATCGAACAGGGAAAAATCAGGGAAAAATCAGGGAAGACCAACCACTCCCAATGAAACTCATCTTTACGACCTTATTGCTTTTTATTTTCTCTCCTGCATTTGGAATGACGATTGTCGGCCATGTTTCCCATTTTAATGACGGTGATACCTTTATTATTCAGGGCCAGTCTATTCGACTAAAAGGGGTAGATGCCCCGGAGATTGCGCAGAGTTGTAAAGACGGTTCCGGACATCTCTATCCCTGTGGCGAAGTTGCAACCAATTACCTGAAGTCCCTGGTCAACCATCAACAGGTTTCCTGTTCCAGCAATGAAAAAGATCAATATGGTCGATTTATCAGTAGCTGTTACGTGGGCAGTGTCAGCCTTAACGCCGAGTTGGTTAGTGCGGGGTGGGCGGTAGCCTTTGTGGCTTATGACGAGACCTACGAGCCGCTGGAACGACAGGCGAAACAAGAACACCGGGGAATGTGGAAAGGGGATTTTGTTCGGCCAGTGGTTTTTCGCTCGGATACATGGGATGCCGCCTCCGGTGTGATCAAGGGACAGGGTGGAGGGTGTCTAATTAAAGGGAATATCAACTCCAAAGGTGTGCGTATTTATCATACCCCTTGGGGTTCACGGCATTATAGTCGTACCCATGTTGACAAATCCCGTGGTGAACGATGGTTTTGTTCGGAGGATGAGGCATTAGCTGCGGGTTGGCGGGCACCCCATCGCTAAATTCCTGTCTTTCGGGACTTCTTCAAATTTGTTTTATCGGTTCAGCGTCTTAATCTGAAGATATATTAATGGGCAGAGCGGTTTCGTATTTGATCTGTTTCAGTGCCAATGAAGATCGAATATTTGATACGCCCTCTATACGTGTAAGGTGGTTGAGAATAAATTCCCGCAAATCGTTCACATCCTGAACGGCAATGCGTAATAAATAGTCCGAGTCTCCTGTCATCAGATAACACTCAAGAACCTCGGGCAATGCGGTGACCGTTTTTTCAAATTTCTCCAGCAGAATGTCGGACTGCCTTTCCAGAGAAATCTGGATAAAAACGCTTAAGGACAGATTGATCTTTTCCGGGTCAAGCAAAGTAACGTGGCGTTTGATGATGCCCGCATTGGTTAGTGCCTTTACCCGAGCCAAACACGGTGAAGGAGAAAGCCCCACCAGCTCCGCTAATTCCACATTGGTAAGGCGGGCATTCTTCTGTAAAGCATGAAGAATTTTTCTATCCAGAGTATCTAGTTTCTTTTTCGGCATTTAATGCTGAGTAAGGGAGTTTTTTCGAATTATATGCTTTATTTGTAGATTTCTGCGAATAATAAGGCAATATTATTTTGTAACAACTTTGATATTCTGCGGTTTCAATTTTTCTACTATTGGTCTTTCGACGATTGCCATGGAAACAACAGAACAAGACGAACTCATCATAGAGCAGAGTGAATGGCTTGAATCACTGGAGGCAGTGATCGTCCACAGCGGAAGCGAAGCCGCGAAATCGATTCTGGAGGCATTGGATGTCCATGCCATGGAGTTGGGACTGTTTCACGCAGTGCCAAGATTCTCTCCTTATCGCAATACTATTCCGGTGGATGAGCAGCCGAAGTATCCGGGTAATCTTAAGATTGAAGAGAAAGTAACCGCCATTTTGCGCTGGAATGCATTGGCCATGGTTATGCGCGCGAATGCTGCCCATGGAGAGTTGGGTGGGCACATCGCTAGCTATGCCTCTGCAGCGGAAATATTTGAGGTTGGATATAACCACTTCTTCAAAGGAGGGGATGAAGCAGATCTTGTTTATTTTCAGCCACATTCTGCACCGGGGGTTTATGCGAGAGCCTTCCTGGAACGACGTATGGACGAGAAGGATCTGTCGCTGTACCGTCAGGAAGTATCAGGGGAGGGCTTATGTTCCTATCCCCACCCCTGGTTAATGCCAGATTTTTGGCAGTTTCCCACGGGTTCCATGGGGCTCGGGCCGATTAGCGCGATCTACAGTGCGCGTTTTATGCGCTATCTGGACGCTCGAGGTTTAGTAGACACCCGTGGTCGTCATGTGTGGGGTGTTTTTGGTGATGGGGAAATGGATGAACCGGAATCATTGGCGGCGCTGACTTTAGCTTCCAGAGAAAAACTTAATAATCTGACATTTATTATTAACTGTAATTTGCAAAGACTGGATGGTCCGGTTCGAGGTAATGGGCAAATCATTCCCGAGTTAGAGGCGGTGTTTCAGGGAGCAGGATGGCAGGTGATTAAAGTTCTGTGGGGCAATGAATGGGATGAACTATTCGCGAGGGATACCAACCATGCCCTATTAAAACGTTTTTCAGAAACGGTGGACGGAAAGTATCAAACCCTTGGCGCCAATGACGGTAAATACAATCTTAAGCACTTTTTCTCCGAAGACCCCGAGGTGATGGAGCTGGTGTCCCACATGAGCGATGAGCAAATTGATGCGCTTAAGAGGGGAGGGCATGATTTGCGTAAGCTTTTTGCGGCCTTTGAGTTAGCGAAACAAAGCGACAAACCCACTGTTATTCTGGCGAAAACAAAAAAAGGATATGGAATGGGCGAGGCTGGTGAGTCTAGAATGACGGCTCATCAGGCTAAAAAAATGAATATTGAAGGGTTGCTGGAATTTCGGAACCGATTTTCGATTCCTCTGAATGACCAGGAGGTTGAAGCATTAACCTTCTATCGCCCGTCGGAGTCCAGTGAAGAAATGGAATACATCACCCAAAGGCGAACGGCATTGGGCGGCAGATTACCAAGCCGCAGAGAAAAATCCGTGGATGTTGCTATCCCCGAGTTGGCCAAGTTCGCACAATTCGCATTGGATGGCAGTGAAAAAGCCAGTTCAACTACCATGGCCATTGTGCGCATGTTGGGTGGTCTACTAAGAGACAAGGAGCTGGGGCCGAGAATTGTGCCCATTGTGGCGGACGAAGCGAGAACATTCGGCATGGCAAATCTATTCCGACAGATTGGAATTTATTCTCCGGATGGGCAAACCTATGAACCGGAAGATTCCTCAAGTCTATTGAACTATAAGGAACAAAAAGATGGACAGTTACTGGAAGAAGGGATCTCCGAGGCCGGTGCCATGTCTTCGTGGATTGCTGCCGCCACGTCGTATAGCACCCACCACCAGCCCATGTTGCCGGTTTATATTTATTATTCGATATTCGGGTTTCAACGGGTTGGAGACCTGATTTGGGCGGCGGGAGATCAGCGTGCCCGAGGGTTTTTGCTTGGTGCGACTGCTGGTAAAACCACCCTCAGTGGCGAAGGCCTGCAACATCAGGATGGTACCAGTCAACTCATCGCATCCACAGTGCCTAATTGTCGATCCTATGACCCTTGTTATGCTTATGAAGCTGCAATTATTTTTCATTACGGTGCTAAAAGAATGATGGAGCAGCAGATTGACGAGTTCTATTACATTACCGTGATGAACGAAAATTACCCCCAACGTGCGTACAAAACCGGCATCGATCAGGGTGTGATTAAAGGAATGTATTTATTGGATGCCGCAGGAGGAAATGAGTCTGGAGGTGGACAGAGCCCCCTTCATGTTCAACTATTGGGTAGTGGCACCATACTCAAGGAAGTTGAAGCAGCAGCAGAGTTGCTTGATACTGATTTCGGCATTAGTTCGGAAATCTGGAGTGTAACCAGTTTCAATGAGCTTGGGAGAGATGGACATGAAGTTATGCGACAAAAAAGGCTTAACCCGAGGGTCGATACGGTTAAGGTCAGTTATATTGAGCAATGCCTAAAAGACAAAACAGGGCCGGTCATTGCAGCTACGGATTATGTCAAACAATATGCCGAACAAATTCGACCCTTTATTTCTTCGCCTTATTATGTGTTGGGTACGGATGGATATGGGCGCAGCGATACCCGGGACAACTTGCGAAACTTTTTCGAAGTAGATCGGTACCACATCGCATTAACCGCATTGCAGGCGTTGAGTGAACAGGGGCATATTCCCCTGGATCAGATTGAAGTAGCTCTTAAGAAATACCAGATTGACGGTAATAAACCCAATCCTTTATACGTTTGATAGGTTCATGGTAGTAGGTTCAGTCAATGGATCCGGGACATGGATCCAGGACATGGAGTAGCTCCCGTCATCGAGACTTTTGCAGAAGCATCACTGAGCCGATCACTGCCGAGGCGCCTATTAACTGAATGAAAGTTAGTTCCTGTTGCAACAACAGGTAGCCAAATATCATGGCCCAAACCGGGGCAGTATTGTCGATGATGGCGGTGCGTAGGGGACCGATCAGGCTAAGTGCCTTAAACAGGGTAAAGGTCGCGATGACGTAGAAAAATGTGCTACCAAAAAAAGCAAACCAACCGGGGTTAGAGACAGGCCAATGGTATTCAACCAACGTAAATCGCAAAACCAATAAAATAAAGGTCACCATCGCGAGGGATTGAGCCATCACTACAAAGGTATTGTAGGCCACCAGATTTCGTTCACTGATGACTAGCATCAACGACATAATAATCGCCGCAGCCACGGCAAAGATTGTTCCTTCCGGTCTCAATGCAAATGATGTATTCACAAGAACGATAATTAGTCCGGCAAAGGCAATGATCATTAGCAATAACGCCCGAAAAGAAAACAGGTCCTCTCTATTTGCCCAGCGATAAATTGCGATCAGGATAGGATAGGTATAAAAAATCAATATCGCGATGGCTACCGGAATGGTTTGCACCGCGCCCAGTAATGCATACATCAGTGCACAAAGTAGAGAACCCGAGACCAGGGCCAGCAATCGAGCACGTTTAGGCATGGACAGCGAAGGTTGGGCAATGAAAATCGCTATCAGCAGGCAAAAAAGAAAGCTACTGGCTCGGGAGAAATTAAGGGCGTGGATATTCGCACCATGCTGGTAACTAATGCTGGCGAATACCATATTAAGCGCAAAGGTTACCGCGGATGTTAGTGCAACAGCACCGCCCAGAATATAATGCCGCTTAGTGGTCAGGATGCTGTTCATTATTCTAATATCTTCCGATACCCCAAGTGGTTTTGGGGTTTAAAAGGCTGGAACGGAGCTATTCAAAGGACAGCGAAACCGACCCCAATTCACCGAAGTCTGCCTTGATCTGATCTCCAGAGTTAGCTGGATAGATGGTGCAAACGGTTCCGGTGGTGATAAATTTTCCCGCTGTAAGCATGACTCCCTGGGACTGGAGGTGATTGGTAATCCATGCAACCGCATTTACCGGATCACCTAATACATTACCACCGGAGCCTTCGGTAAAAAGTGTGTCGTTGACGAATAGTCTGGTTGGGTGCTGGGAAAGATCCACATGTTTCCAATTATTATTTCGTTCCCCCCAGTATGCTTGCTCCGTGGATGGCGTTATCAGCGATTAATGCACCTTTGCCCACTTTTGTAAAATCGGTATAACGATGATCAACTACTTCTATCGCCGGAATCAATGCGCCAATAAATGGTTTAATGGTTTGGGCTGTATATGATTCATTCGACAATGGAATATCTTCCCCAAGGATAAACGCGAACTCCTGTTCTACTACCCTAAGCACAAAATCATCGGCAACCAAAGATTTGCCACTTGGATAAGTAGAGTGGCTCAGCATACAACCAGAAAAAGGGCCAGACACGCCCAGTGCTTCTTTCGCTGCGTCATTTGTGCAGGCGAGCTTGTAACCGCAAATCGATGATTGATGATGAAACGTCAGGTGGGAAACAATCTGCTTCTGGACATCGTATGCCTCGTTTTCTGAAGCGGGATAGGCTGCCTCAGGAATATTATCCACCACCTTCTTATAAAAACGTTTTTCTAACAAAAAGTCAGCAGCGGGGGATAAATTTGTCATTGTAAAGCAAATTCCGGTAGCAGAAAGTATTGGGCGTCTAATGTAACAATATGCGGCAGTTCTGGAAAGCTGTGTATGTTTCGCCTTCAATATGAAAATATTGTACCGACGTATAAGGACATAAAGAGCGCCATATCGGATACCCCTCATGGTTGTATGGTCTGGTTTCTCAGCAGTCGACTCCCGCCATTACTGGCCGCTGCTGGATTCACAATGAATCAAACCGACTAAATCACTCAAAAAAAGTTCTCAACATAATTTATACTAGGCAAGGTTCATCCCCGCCGCGTCGATTCGTCACCGTAGGCCAATGAAAATGCAACAGTTCAGGCAGTGAAGTGCCTTCTTCATACCCACCTTCTCCATACCCAATAGAGCATGCGATCAGAAAACGAGGAGTTAAAAACAGCGGGCCTTAAGGTTACGCTGCCAAGAATAAGGATTCTCAGGATTCTCGAAGAAGCTGCGACGGGAGCGAGGCATTTAAGCGCGGAAGACGTTTATAAGAAACTACTTGAGGCGGAAGATGATGTTGGTCTTGCGACGGTTTATCGGGTTCTGACCCAATTTGAAACTGCTGGGCTTGTCGATAGGCATAACTTCGAGACGGGGCATTCCGTCTTTGAGTTATCTAAAGGAGCCCATCATGACCACATGGTGTGTATCGATACAGGTGAGGTTATCGAATTTACCGACGACTCCATTGAGGCCAGACAAAGAGAAATAGCTGAACGGCATGGCTATGAACTTGAAGATCATTCCCTGGTTTTGTATGTCCGCAAAAAGAGATAGAGGGTCTTTTTTGTTTGGATTCCACTTTCCTGGAGATAAATAGATCAGGAGACGAATACGTTCCAACGTCTTTAAAGTACACTGATCGTTTGATTTGGCAATTTGCTTTCGATTTTTCAATCCATCGTTGGAAATACAAATTCCTGATAGTACAGCTCAGTAGTCTTCGTCGGATTCGCAACAAAAGACTCGATTTTCTATATCGAAATAAGAATGATTATCATTTGCGTTCTCACTACCGCTTTTATATAATCCTCGAAAATCGCGAGATGAATTCTATTTTCTGAATATCCGATTCGTGTTTCCATTTCGCTCAGAAGCGTTTTATTTCAATTTTCTACTCTTCGCGGTTGTTCGTTAATTGTTTTTTGTTAGTTGCTCTTTGTTAATTAAAGAATCCGCATCACAGCGTTAATCGTTTATCTCCATCCAAATACCTGAAATGGCCAATATTTTTAAAACTGTGTTTAGGACTATCAATCTGGTTCTGGGTTTCATTATTTTGTTGACGCAGTCAGTTGTTCATGCCGAGGATAAATTGGTTAATATTTATTCGGCGCGGAAAGAAGCATTAATCTTGCCTTTGCTGGAGCGGTTTGAGGCTGATACTGGTATCGCCTTCCAGCTTGTGACAGGAAAGGCGGATGGGTTACTAAAGCGGATTGAAATTGAAGGCGAAGCTACGCCGGCAGATGTCTTCATTACCGTGGATGTTGGGCGTTTATATAAAGCCAAATCCGCGGGAATTCTCGGACAGGTGGATAGCCCAGTACTGGTGGAAACAATCCCTGCTCATTTGAGAGACAAAGATAACCAGTGGTTTGGTTTATCCCAGCGAGCTCGGGTGATCTTTTATGCTAAAGATCGGGTTGATCCATCAGAACTATCTACCTACGAAGCATTAACCGATGAGAAATGGCGTGGTCGGTTTTGTATTCGCTCATCCAGTAACGTCTATAATCAATCTCTGGTCGCATCAATGATTGAGCACCTTGGTCTGGAAAAAACGGAGAAATGGGCTGCTGGATTGGTTGCCAATTTCGCGCGTAGCCCAGGGGGAGGGGACACTGATCAGCTTCGGGCCGTTGCTGCGGGGCAGTGTGACCTCACCATCGTCAACACCTACTACTATGGCCGTTTGCTTAACAGTGACAAACCAAAAGATATCGAGGTTGCGGACAAAATCGGTGTTTTTTGGCCAAATCAGGATGGTCGAGGAGCCCATGTGAATATTAGCGGTGCAGGAGTGACCAAATACGCTAAACATCCTGATACTGCCCAGGCGTTGCTCGAATATCTGGTGAGGCCAGAATCCCAAAGCTGGTATGGCGAAAGAAATAATGAATATCCTGTCTCGTCGGGGGCCGAAATTCCACCAACCCTGGTGTTTTTGGGGGCGTTCACCGCTGATACCATTGAGTTGACATTACTAGGTGAAAACAACAAAGCTGCTTTGCAATTAATGGACCGGGCGGGGTGGCGGTAACATTTGATTTCGCTCCTTAAGGAAAATAGCCAGGTAAGGTGGGTATACACGGTATTCGGGGCCAGGCATAATCCGCGAACCGGTCATCAGCAATCCGACATCTATTCCAATGGAGCAATAGCGACGTTTGTTTCATTGGGTGTGTTGGATTCATTGGTTTTGGCTAAATAGGAACTACCGGTGAACTGGCCTGTGGCAACCCTGGGGGAAAAATGAATAGCGCCGCTATTGAGAACGGCACACAACGACTGAAATGGCGTGGCCTTAGTCCATGGCTGGTGGTGAGCGTCCTTCTTACGTTAGTCATTCTCACGCCCATCATTACGATCTGCACTTATCTTTTTCACCCGCCGAGTGAAAACTGGGGACATTTGGTGGACACAGTGCTCCCTGACTATATCAACAATTCATTGTTGTTGATGATTGGTGTTACATTTGGTGTCACGAGCATGGGTACCATCACGGCCTGGTTAACCAGTATGTATAAATTCCCAGGAAGGGCTGTTCTTATCTGGGCACTTTTACTTCCTCTGGCGATGCCAGCATATATCATTGCCTATACCTATACCGGAATGCTTGATGCGGGTGGGCCTCTACAGGAATGGATTCGGGAGTATTTTGACCTGCAATATGGCGATTACTGGTTCCCGGAAATCCGTTCAGTGGGTGGAGCGATCGCGATGTTTTCGCTGGTGTTGTACCCTTATGTCTATCTGCTTGCTCGTGCCGCGTTTATCAACCAGTCGGTCTGTGTCCTGGAAGCCAGTCGCACCCTTGGTTGTGGACCGTGGAGCAGTTTTTTTCAGGTTGCACTACCCCTTGCCAGACCAGCGATTGTTGCTGGATTGTCGTTAGCACTAATGGAAACTCTGGCGGATTTCGGCACCGTCCAATACTTTGGTGTCAGCACGTTCACCACTGGAATTTTCCGAACGTGGTTTGGAATGTATGACGCAGTGGCAGCTTCCCAACTCGCGGCGCTTTTAATGCTATTCGTTTTTGTTCTGGTTTTACTGGAACGCTGGTCCCGGCGTCGCTCCCGCTTCCATCACACCACGGATCATTTTCGTCGGTTACCGGAAGTCCAATTGTCCCCGGGGAAGGCCTGGTTGGCAACCGTTGCCTGTTTTTTGCCGCTACTATTTGGGTTCCTCGTTCCAGTATTCCAATTGATAATTTGGGCCGTTTCGACCTATGAGGAAATGATAGACCGCCGAATTATTGAACTTGCGCAACACAGTTTCCTTCTCGCGGGAAGCGCAGCAATACTGGTTCTTATCCCTGCATTGATTTTAGGCTACCGCAACCGCACCGATCCTTCCGCCATAATGAACTTTTGTTCAAGGCTCGCTGGAATGGGTCACGCAATACCGGGAACGGTAATCGCTATTGGCGTACTTATTCCTTTTGATCTGCTGGACAATATGATTGGTCCCTGGATGCGCGATCAATTAAACATCGAAACCGGTTTGTTCTTTAGTGGTACCGTTTTCATCCTGTTATTCGCCTATATGGTGCGATTCCTGTCGGTATCTTTGCAGTCTGTGGAAGCGGGATTAGGCAAGATTAAATTCTCCATGGATGACTCCGCCCGCTCCATGGGGTTATCAAAAGGGCAGGTGATGACTCGTGTTCATATGCCAATCATGAAAGGTAGCCTGCTCACAGCGATAGTGATAGTATTTGTCGACGTTTTAAAAGAACTGCCAGCGACGCTCATGCTGAGACCATTTAATTTCAATACGTTGGCCGTTCGGGCCTACGAATTGGCATCCGACGAGCGATTAGCAGATTCGTCAACCGCAGCACTAGCCATCGTCGTTGTTGGAATTCTCCCCGTGATCCTACTTAGTACAGCAATCAGTCGCTCTCGAGCCGGTAATTGACCCTGATGAGCGCACACCTGAAGATCTCTGATCTAAATGTTAATTTGACGGGGTATCCTATTCTAAAGAATATCAATTTGAGTCTGGAGTCAGGCCAAATTGGCAGCCTGCTTGGTCCCAGTGGTTGTGGTAAAACCACATTGTTACGCACAATCGCGGGTTTTGAAAAACCAAGTGATGGAGTGATTCGTATCCGGGATCAGGTTATCGCTGATAAATCCAGAATCATGCCCCCGGAGCACCGAAAAGTCGGTATGGTATTCCAGGATTTGGCCCTGTTCCCTCACCTTACCGTGGAAGGGAATGTGGAATTTGGTATACGCCACTTTTCCGCCTCGAAGCGCATCGCTCGGGTAAAGTCGTTGTTGGAGCTGATTGGTATGAATGAATATCTTAATAGCTATCCTCATGAACTTTCCGGCGGCCAGCAGCAGCGGGTAGCGCTAGCTCGAGCCATGGCACCTCGGCCAGATTTGTTGTTACTGGATGAGCCTTTTAGTGGTCAGGACACAGAAAGAAGGGAACAGCTGTCTCTGGAAGTTCGTAATATTCTTCGCGAGGACGGAATCACTGCGCTACTCGTAACTCACGATCAGCACGAAGCCTTCACGTTTTCAGACGCTATCGGTGTTATTCACCAGGGTCGTCTTCACCAATGGGATAGTGCATTCAATTTGTATCATAAGCCCATTGATCGATTTGTCGCGGATTTTATTGGTCAGGGTGTCTTCATAACCGGAAGGGTTCTCAATGAAAAACAGCTCGATACCCCCCTTGGGGTAATCAGCGGAGAAATGGCCCATATACTGCCCCAGGGCACTGAAGTTGACCTATTAGTTCGTCCAGACGATGTGCTGCATGATGACGACAGCCTGATTCAGGCGACCATCGAGACGAAATCCTTTCGCGGTGCTGATCACCTCTACAGTCTAACCTTCCCTGGCGGAGTGGACGTTCTCTGTCTCGCTCCCAGTCATCATAACCACAAAGTAGGCGAAAAAATCGGCGTCAAACTGGAAATGGATCACCTGGTTTTTTTCCCTGGAAACTGACCTATCTGCTTTTCATTATCCCCCATTACTTATCTTCCATTGATTATCCTCTATCGATGTTTCCGCTACTTCAATGGATCGCTGAATTCATGCTTTTTGCACCAATGGTCCGCGGTTGCATCCTAACGTAAGCGATATACTGTTGATAAGGCCTGCTTGTTTTAATGGCATTTATTTTCTTGACTCTGTAGTTAGTACAGGCCCTACAATTCAGATGAACATGTAGTCAATTTCCACGGGATTTATTGATGCATACCGGTGATACCCAAATATGCAAGCAAAACCATGAGTCGATTATCAAAATGTCCGCAGAGCAAATGACAGACTCCAGCGAAAGCCCCTCTTTCTGGCGTTGTCGCGAGACATGGATCAAAAGTGCGCACAATACAAAGTGGTGTCTCATTGGGTGTTCAATCGGGGACTTTGGAACCATCGCGTTTTTCCAGGTTATGGCAATCCCCTGGCCTACGCTTTGGATTATAATACTGGCCATTGTAAACGGTCTCATCACCAGTATTATTCTGGAGACGGCTATTTTGAAACGAGGGGGAATGGATTTCTCCACGGCTTTCAATACTGCAATTGGTATGAGCATGGTTTCAATGGTGAGCATGGAAGTCGCGATGAACATTACTGACTGGTTCTTAACCGGTGGAGCCATGCTGACCTGGTGGGTGATTCCCTTGATGCTACTGGCTGGGTTTCTTACCCCCTGGCCCTATAACTATTGGCGTTTGAAAAAATGGGGCAAAGCCTGTCACTAAATCGGTAGTTATCCAGGTTGAAACAACTATAAGAAGAATACCGGGTATGATAGGAAATAGACGAAAACGAGCCATAGTGTCAGTAAGTTTAGGTATGCTAATGGCTTATTCAGTTACCGCTATATCGGACATTCGGGGGTATGATCCACGAATGCTCGAGCGAGGCAAAATCGTATTTCAGGAAAATTGCGAGGTATGTCATGGACAGAACGCCGAAGGCACCGTAAAAGAATGGCACAAGCCGGATGCGCAAGGCCAATATCCTCCTCCTCCCTTAAACGGTACGGCACACACCTGGCACCATTCCATCGGTGCGTTATTTCACACTATCAGAAATGGCACGATATCCGTGGGTGGCAACATGCCAGCCCGGAAAGGGACGCTGTCAGATAACGAAATCCTTTCTGTTATTGTCTGGCTAACCTCGCTATGGCCGGATGAAATTTATCGGGCGTGGATGCAACAGAATCAGGATGGATAAATCACCATGATGACCAGGGGGAAACTGGCCAGGAAAACGGGCTGTCATATCGAAACCATTCGTTACTACGAAAAAGTGGGTCTGATGCCAGAGCCTCAAAGAACAGATTCAGGCTACCGTATTTACGATGGATCAGCAGTGCCAAGACTTCGGTTTATTCAAAGATCCAAAAGCCTCGGATTTACTCTGGATCGCATCAGGGAGTTTCTTGATCTGTCGGACCATTCTGAAGACCACACCCGGGCTGAAGTAAAAGTATTAACCCAGGTACATATCGAAGAAATAGGCAGAAAAATAAAGGACCTCCAGCGAATTCAGGAGCAACTGACACTTATCGCCTCCCACTGTGATGGTTCTTCCCAGTCTGCTGAGAAATGTCCAATTCTCCTGTCCTTATTCGAAGCGGATAACGAAGTCGAGCCTTCTTCGATTGAGGGTGGTTAACAAAAGAGCAGATCGTAATGGTTTTCCCCGTTCACCCTTCGGCCTCTTTCCCCAGGGAATCCACTATTAGCCTCTCGCATCAGAACACCAATTTTTCAGGTGTTTCTCCAGTGGAAATTAAAAGAAAAGGTAGGTGTGCAAATGGTGTTTTTGAAGACGATTTAGTTATTCCGTATGGATTGCGTTATGCTACCACCTAGCATTCGTCGATTAGAGTATTCATGGTATCGCGAACCGGGTGTATGATTTCCTATACTACTGGTGGTTCGCACTACGCCAATATCCATACGGCTCAGTAAAACAGGAATGAGAGCACTAATAGTTTGGCCCAGATACGTCAGCTCCCAACATTCCCTTGATGGGATACGGGATCTGATTGGGAAAAAATCCCAATACATACCATTAACGGTGGTGACCGTTGCCGCGATTTTGCCCCAACAGTGGTCTATTAGGTGAGCGATTGCAATATTGATCCCGTGTCTGAATCAGATTGGGACTGGGTTGAAATGGTATTGATATCCGGTATGGTGACACAAAAATACGAGCAGGTTGCGCTCATCAAAGAGGCTAAGCGGAGAGGGAAAGTCGTTGTTGTTGGTGGGCCATTTGCCACTTCTACTCCGGATATACCGAAGCAGGCGGGTGCTGATTTTCTGGTACTCGATGAGGGGGAGATCACGATTCCCAGATTCATCGACGCCCTTGAGCGAGGAGAGACGTCGGGCGTATTCAGAGCAGACGGCGAGCAGGCGGATATGTCCCAAAGTCCGCCTCCCCGTTTTGATCTGCTTAACTTCGATCATTACATGGAAATGTGTATCCAGTTTTCCAGAGGGTGTCCCTATCTTTGCGAGTTTTGCGACATTCCGGTTCTATATGGCAGAGTTCCAAGAGCAAAAAGCCCAGAGCAGATCATTGCTGAGCTGGATCGATTGATTGAGCTAGGTAGTTCGAAGAATGTTTTTATCGCTGATGACAACTTCATCGGTAACAAAAAGAAGGCAAAAGGATTACTTGCCGAGTTGATCACCTGGCAGCAGGAAAAAGGTTATCCAACTCAGCTTTATACTGAAGCGACCATGAATCTGGCTGACGATGACAAGCTGATGCTTATGATGCAAAAAGCAAATTTCAGGGCAATATTTATCGGTATTGAATCCCCTGATACTGATCAACTTCAAACCATTAAAAAGAAACAGAATTGTGGTCGCCCCATGATCGATAGAATTCAGAAAATTTATCGTTATGGATTCAGAATTATTGGTGGCTTTATCATCGGCTTTGATGGCGAAACCCCGGGTGCAGATCGGCGTATTGTTGAGTTCGCCCAAAATGCCGCTATTCCCATGCTGATGGTGCACATGATGAGCGCATTACCCAATACGCCATTGACAAAAAGGCTCGAAGCCCAGGGTCAACTGAGGCTGGAGAATTCATACCGGGATGGCCATCTTACCGCGAGCCTTTCAAACTTCGCGTTGACACGCCCGCTAAAAGAGGTCGCGGAGGAATACATCAATTGCATGGAAACTCTGTATGACCCCTATGTCTTTTATGAGCGACTTTATCGTCATTGTATGCTGGTTAAGCCCAGTCCCAACATCAAACGTCTGAAGGTTAAGAACAAGACGGAATACAAGGCGTTGTTAGTGCTATTATGGCGTCACGGTATAAAACGGCCGAGCCGTTTCAGGTTCTGGTCCTACGGCATTAAAATTGCCAGGAAAAACCCAAAGGCCATAAGAAGATTTGGCTCCCTTTGCGGGCAATTCGAGCATTTCCATAACTATAACCACACCATCCGGGAGAAAATCTATCAGGAATACGAGTCGCTTGGGCAGAGCCGCTTTGACGTGTATGAGCCTGATCTCGCCCCTTTACCCGTAGCGATTACTGTGAATAAACCCTGACACTTTTATTTGGTAGTGGATTCATGGCTATTTGCGATGAGGCAACACACACCAGATACTGACCATAAGCTAATTCACATCGGTATGCTGGATTGAGCAGGGCCAGCTATGCTCAAATTAGGCCGGCACGTTTTGCGAAAGGATCCCATTCTGGATCGTTATGCCATTGGTATTCAGTGCCTTCGGCAACGTTAACAGCGGTGTCGTTGCCATAGAGATGGGCGATGGCGGCCAGAATCATGTCCATGCCGGCAGATACGCCGGAAGAAGTAAAGAACTTTCCGTCTTCAACCCAACGGGCCTGGGCAACCCAATTTACATTCGGACCCAGTGGAACGGTTTGTTTGAAATCCAATTTGTTGGTGGTGGCGCGCCGCTCGTCGAGCATGCCCGTTGTCGCTAGTAAAACACTGCCAGTGCAGACGGTCATCACCAATTCCGCCCGGTTCGCAGTTTCCACGATCCAATTTGCCACTGCACCATCTTTTGCGATATCAAGGGCGCTGTCTCCTCCCGGGATCAATAGCAAGTCGTAATCGCTCCCTTGGTTAATGGTCCTGTCGATGGATAGTCTCTGACCGTGGACACTGGTTACCGATCCCGACGTTTTTCCGACGATGGTAATTTTAATTTCCCCATCGAGATCGCCCAGCATTTCAAGGGGGCCGAACAAATCCAGAGTTTGAAACCCCGGAAAAACCAATGCCGCTAGTGTTCTCATAGTGTTTTCCAAATTAGGTGATCCCTGGTTTCAGAAATCCCCGGGAGTACGGTGCTCAATTCACTAAGGTAGCTTATTAAGATGGGACTTCCAGGAAAAGCCGGCACAAGGAATGCAATCGTCGTAATATCAGTCTTTTGTTGGTGAAGTCAAGACGATTACAAAGTGTTTTTTAACGAATCTGTCTACGTGCCAAACTGGCTGCAGGCCATTATCCATAACAAAACCATCTCCCGCACGGACAATGAACTCCCTCTCCTCGGTGACGATTCTTGCTTCCCCTTCAATGATATGACAGAACTCGATTTGGTCGTTCATTGGTCCCCTAAAAACCCCCGCCGTGCTTTCCCATACTCCAGATCGGAAGGTGCCGTCGTTTCCGTTGAAGTGTAACCAGGCTGTTTGTTTGGGGTCGCCGGATACGACTAGCTCCGAAACGTCTTTCTGGACTGCCTCGGTGGAACATTTTGAGAATTGAGTAAGCGTTGTCATTATTATTGATGTCCAGGTCAAAGTGTATTGATGATATTGCAAGGATTGTAACGGATGATCGAGGAGAACAGGGCTCCATGATTGAATGGCAGGGAATGGAGCCAGACCATACACTGACTGATACGGCTATATCCAGGAGCGCTGAAATACCATTTTTGACCAATCAACGTTGCATTTATTGGCAATCAAACCTGGTTGATTCTGTTGTATCAATAGTCTGGTCAGGTTGAACGATTCGGCTAGCTGAGTGGTTTTCTTTACATCAGTTGGAAAGACGTGGGTACCGACTCCAGCGGGTCCATTGCGTAAAGTAAGAGCCAATAATCCGTTTGGTTTTAATAAGCTGGAAACCACAGATAGCGCAATCTTCCTTTCTTCATCGTCAATATGATGCCATACGGCAGAGCATAAAATAAAATCAAACTTAACATCCATACGAACAATTTTTGCGAGAGTGGGCAAGGAATCGTTGATCCATTCTACGGAACAGGAAGGATGTGACTGTCTCGCTAAATTGAGTAATTCCTGGCACGGTTCCACCGTAATGACCGTGTACCCCATTGCCGAAAATGTTGCAGCATCTCGACCGATTCCAGAACCGATATCTAGTATTGTGGCTGGTATCAGCGGAAAGAGTTTTGAGCAATAAGCATGGAGATCAAAGAAGTTGACTGATTCGATGGCTTCGACAAATTGTTGTATTGCTCCGGCATAACCGTGTGTACCGTTAACTGACATAGTCGTCTAATCGTGCCTGAATAGTTTGAATATTCCCAGAAAAGATGTCATCTATGACACTTCTTAAACCTTATGGGCTTACGGCTTATTCCTGTGCATAGAATAGTGTCTTTCCGGGCGCCCAACACCACCATAGGTAATATCAACTTTAAGCTCCCTGGTACTGACCAGATACTCAAGATAACGTCTTGCGGTGGTGCGACTGACACCCAATTCCCCACCGATTTCTGAGGCCGCAAATGAACGCGGTGATCGATAAATATATCCCCTAATCTTGGCCAGGGTTAGCGGATCCACGCCCTTGGGAGGCACCGGTTGCGAATCAGCATTTTCCACACGTCCGCGGGGCAGAATTGCATCAATATTCTGCTGGTTCAGTTGCTTAAGACTCCCTAGACGTTCAACATGCTCTCGGTAACGGTCTAGCGAAACACGGATTCGGTCGAACACTAATGGTTTAACGATATAATCAAAAATACCACCATGTAATGCGGTTTTAAGCATTTCGACTTCCCTTGCTGCCGTAACCATGATGATGTCGACTTGCAGTTGTCCCTTACGAATTTCCTTTACCAGATCGAGGCCACTACCATCGGGAAATTGAATATCCAGGAACAAAAGATTGGGCCTGGATAGGCGTACCAGATCCCTGGCCGCAGATAGAGAGTGTGCAATACCGATAACTTCTACACCCTCCAGTTGGTTTAGAAATTCACTCTGAATTAATGCGATTCGTTCGTCGTCTTCAGCAATAGCAACCGTAATAGGTATCAGCCTTGCGATTGTATCTGTCATCAACTCACCCCCTGTTTGGGAATGTAAACAATGAATTGAGCGCCACCGCCCTCTGCAGCTTCCACCATAATCTGGCCACCGAGTTCTTCAACAATGCTTCTGGCGAGATACAGGCCATAGCCATGCCCGGCCTCGTGTTTACTGGAAATTCCTTTTTCGAATATACGCTCCTGATCTTCCGATGCCACGCCGGTTCCACCGTCGGTAACTTCAAATACCAGATCGTCGCCATAGTCATTCATGGATACCAGAATAACTGGTTCAATACCCGGATCACTATTCGGGTTGGCCCGGGTGGCATCAAAGGCATTGTCAATAATGTTGCCCAGAACTGACACCAGCTGTTCCACTGGTATATGGGTAGGAATAGCGCCAACGTGAGTCATGTTATCCAGCTTGAGCACTACACCAAGTTCGTGAGCACGGTTGTATTTCCCAAGGATGCATCCCGCCAATATCGGATCGGACACCGATGCTGTTAGAACATTCACCAGTTCCTGGATACCCTGGCTTTCCTAGCCAATGAGCTCAAGGGCCTGCTCATTGGCGTTGATCTGGATCAACCCGGCGATGGTATGTAGTTTGTTAGCGTAATCGTGGCTTTGTGATCTGAGGGACTCCGCATATTGCTCAATGCGGGAGAGCTGGCGGCTGAGCAACGCTATTTCGTCTTTGGCGCGGAAGCTTGATACCACGCCAGTAACCTTGCCATCTACCATCACCGGTACACGGTTGACTATTAGTCGTTTACCATTGATCAGTACTTCGCGGTCATATTGCGATTGATCTGATTCCAGGACACGCCAGATATCGCTTTGTGGTAGAACCTCGCGAATATTCTTTTCTGCCAGGGATTTTTCATCGATATTCAAAGTTTCAATGGCCGCGCGATTAAAGGTTTTGATAAATCCGTCTGCATCAATGGAAAGTATGCCCTCACGTATTGCCTGTAGTGTAGTGCTGCGTTCTTCATATAGCTGAGCAATTTCTTCCGGCTCTAACCCGAACAATATTTTCTTAAAGTACCGGGTCGTAATCAGGGCAACGATCATGCTGACTATCAAAGATATCACCACTATCTGCATGATAGCGTTTTGGTAGGATCCGATGGTATCGTCAACACTGGTCAGCATGTATCCCACACTGGTAACACCGATAACATTCCCTGCGTCGTCGTGTACCGGCGACTTGCCACGCAGCGATGGACCCAGACTACCTACGGCCCGGGACACATAGGACTCACCTTCCAGTGCACGATGGTTATCGCCGCCTACCCGTTTCAGACCAATGCGTTCGGGTAATGGATGGGAGTAGCGAATGCCTTCACGATCACCGACAACAATGAAACGGGCATCAGTCTGCCTGCGAACCAACTCTGCATAGTGTTGTACCTCTGATGAGTCCTGATGTTCCAGTCCCTTGCGAATCTGGGGAAGTTGTGACACCACCCTGGAAAGCTGCAAGGCCTGCTCACCAATGCGGTCTTCCAGGACGTGCTTGATATATTGAAGTGTAAAACTTCCCGTTATAACGGCCTGTATCAATACCACTGATGCGAGCACCAGAAGCAAACGGAAACGCAATGAGAGATTAAACGGGAGTTTCACTATGACACCAACCTCTCACCTATGAAAAATGATGAGTCTAACATCCTTGTACCTACGTGCCGCAACTATCCTGTTCCCTCGTGAACACAATGAACTTAATGGTCAAAATATTCTTAAAATTCACTAATGTTAAAATCTTCCTCTGGTGGATATTGATGGTTATCCTCACTGTCCTAAACTTAACTGGAGGAGTAAAAAATGTCTTCGCGTTTTAGTGTGTATTGTCACACGTTCGTTAAATTGTTCCTGGCCTCGGCACTCGGCATGTCCCTCAGTGTTACCTCATTCTCTATCGCTGCGGCAGATATTGATGCCATCCATTTCCTGATTCCTGGTGGCGCTGGTGGTGGATGGGATGGCACCGCAAGAGGCACCGGCGAGGCATTGACCGAAGCAGGCATTATCGGTTCCGCCACTTACGAAAATATGTCTGGCGGCGGTGGTGGTAAGGCCATCGGCTATCTCATTGAAAACGCCGCCTCCAACCATGGCACCCTGATGGTGAATTCCACACCTATCGTAATTCGCTCTCTGGTAGGACGTTTTCCCCACAATTTTCGTGACCTGACCATGGTCGCTGGTACCATTGGCGACTACGCTGCGTTGATCGTTAGCAAGGACAGTCCCTACCACACCTTTGCCGAAGTACTGGAAAAGTATAAAGCCGACCCCAGTTCGGTTTCCGTCGGAGGTGGCTCTGTGCCCGGTAGCATGGATCACCTGGTACCGGCGATGATTTTTGAAGCTGCTGGTGCGAACCCACTGGATGTGAAGTACATACCCTATGACACCGGTGGCAAGCTCAACGCTGCTATTTTGTCCGGCGAAGTGGATGTTGGCTCAACCGGTTTTTCCGAAGCAGTTGAACTCACCAGAGCCGGTGAGATGCGGATTCTCGGTGTAACCGCTAAACAACGTGTAGATGCCTTGCCGGATGCGCCAACGTTTATGGAACAGGGAGTAGACGCTACCTTCGTCAACTGGCGCGGATTTTTTGCAGCGCCTGGATTGCCTGCCGATAAGGCAGATGCCTATCGCGCGATGTTGGCCAGGATGTACGACACTCCAGAATGGGAATCGGTACGGTCACGCAATGGATGGGTCAACATTCATAATTCCGGCGATGACTTCGTTGCCTTTCTGGAAAACCAGGAAAAGATCATTAAGGAACTGATGACCAAGCTTGGGTTCCTCTAAAAACCTGGAGGCTTCTACATGTCGCTCGACCGATGTATTGCCATTTTCTTTCTGGTGATATCACTGGCCTATGGCTACTCAGCGCTTAACTATCCATTGTTGCCGTTTGAGCGTAACATGGCTTTTCTACCCAACACCATGCCAATGGTGTTGGGTGTACTTGGTGCCGGGCTATCTCTTGTCATCCTGATTACGCCACGCTCCGCCGACGCCAATCAAGAGAACGCGACAACACCTGAGCTCGGCCACGTCGTTCAGGCAGTTCTATTGCTGGTAGCCATGGTGTTGTTTGCTCTGGCGTTGCGGCCTCTGGGCTTTATTCTGGCTACTAGCCTGTTTTTGGTAGGTTGTGGCGTGGTGCTGGGCGAGCGCAAATTTCACCTAATGATTCCAATCGCTGCCTTTAGTGCCTTTACCATCTGGTATCTGGTGCAGGAAGTGTTGGGCATATTCATGCGGCCCTGGACGGGTGTTGGGGGCTGATATGCTGGAAGGCATTATTTCCGGCCTATCGACGGCCCTGTCCCTACAAAACCTGTTCATGGTGGTATCGGGTTGCCTGATCGGCACCCTCATCGGGATGCTCCCCGGCTTGGGTCCCATGTCTATCATTGCCATCATGATTCCGGTGGCCATCAAGATCGGTGACCCATCCTCGGCACTAATCATGCTGGCGGGTGTTTACTATGGTGCTATTTTTGGCGGCTCCACTTCCTCGATACTCATTAACGCCCCCGGTGTGGCGGGTACTGTGGCTACGTCATTCGATGGCTACCCCATGGCTCGTCAGGGCAAAGCTGGTAAGGCATTGACCATCGCGGCAGTGAGTTCCTTTGTTGGCGGTACTGTCGGAGCCCTATTGTTAATGGGATTCGCCCCGGTGCTGGCTACCTTTGCCCTGTTGTTTCATTCTGCGGAATATTTCGCCCTAATGGTGGTTGGTCTTTCCGCCATCGCCGCCTTCGCAGGAACCGGTCAGGTAATGAAAGCACTGCTGATGACTATTGTTGGCCTGATGCTTGCCACAGTTGGGGAGAGTGCGCTGTTTAATGCACCCCGTTTCACCATGGGTATTTCGGATCTGCAATCCGGTGTAGGTTTCATTACCCTGGCCATGGCCCTGTTTGCTCTGCCGGAGGCCCTTTACCTGGTGCTCGACCCCAAGCGTAGTCAGCGAAGTAAGCAGAACAGCGTTATCAAGGATCTGAGAATGACCAGGGATGAAGCTAAACAGATTGCGCCGGTAGTAGGACGGCAGTCCATACAGGGGTTTCTTATTGGGGTGATGCCCGGTGCCGGCGCCACCCTGGCCTCTTTTCTGGGCTATGCGGTGGAGCGCAATATCGCCAAAGGTAAAGACCAGGAACAATTCGGCAAGGGTTCCATCAAGGGGCTGGCCGCTCCTGAAACAGCCAACAATGCTGCCTGCACCGGTTCCTTTGTACCGCTTCTAACCCTGGGCATTCCCGGCTCCGGTACAACGGCCATCCTGCTTGGTGCACTGATTGCCCTGAATGTCTCTCCCGGTCCTCGTCTAATGATAGATCGACCCGATGTTTTCTGGGCGGTCATTATTTCCATGTACCTCGGCAATGTGATGTTGTTGATACTCAATTTGCCGTTAATACCCTATATCGCAAAACTGCTGAGTGTACCGAGAAATTACCTCATACCTTTCATTCTGTTCTTCACTCTCATGGGTGCCTATATCGGCCAGAACAATGCCACCGAATTACTTATACTTGTCGCCTTGGGCCTGGGTGCAACCATCCTGAGGTTTGCCGACTACCCGCTGGCGCCGCTTTTGATCGGATTTATCCTTGGCGGTATGATGGAGAACAACTTCGCCAGGGCAGTCAACCTGACTGATGGGGTGGCTTTCATGTGGGAACGTCCCATGACCTTAGGCCTGTTGATTGTTGGACTGTTATTGATCTTGATGCCGATTTATCGACAAAGAAAACTGAAGGCGAAAGCCAGGAAAGATGGTATCGCTGATGGAGACTAGGCGATGGAAATCAGGCAATGGAGGCCAGGCGTTTCAGGAGTTCTGGGACCTGAATTCTGGGGACAGTATACCTGCTAGAGCGCATTTTAAGGCGCATTCATTTACCACTCCACCATCATGAATTGGCCTTTATGTAGGCAAGACAGAGTTACTGAATGACAAGAGCAGCTATGTTTGTCATTATACTGAAATGACAATGAAGTAAGGACGAGTATCGGTAGAACCCCCGAGAACCTTCGCAGCCCATGAAAGGCTGAAGACTATTATCGCCATTGCCCGGATCGGGGCTGGCGGGTCAAATGGGTACTGTCCCCAGATTGCTCTTTTTTTGATCTAAATTGTATAATATCGTTTCCAGCGAATGTTTTGAGAACGTTTCGGGAATGTGTTGGGAACGTTTAGAGCCCTAAAGGATTTGGGATATCAGGCTTGTTGAAAACAGGGATAAGGAGGTTAGCTATAAAATTGATGCTATTGCGAATAGATAGCACCATCCAAGTCATTGGTAATTTTTTCGGAGAGATTTGAAATCATGTGTGCAATATCCGGCTTTATTGTTACAGACCTTCAGGCAGACCGGCAACGTATTGCGGAACACTATATAAAAATATTGGAACGCGGATACGAGCGCGGAAAAGATGCTGCTGGTGTGTTGAGTATAGATACCAATGGTGTATCCCGGCGCAGTGTCCAGATATATCCTCAACAGTTTGATTTTATTTATGAATCAATTACGCAGGATTGCAGCTTGCTGATTGCAAATAACCAGGCGGAATTAACCACTGAATATGTCAGAACCAAAACTGAAGCTGATGTTCAGCCCTTTGGAAATGGAACGGTGTTTGTCAGCCATAACGGCACTATTGCCAACGACAACGAACTAAGACAGCGTTATAACATCCAGACAGATACGAAAATTGATTCCGCTGTGTGTCCGGAGCTCATTTATCAGATAGGTGTCGAAAATGCCATTCAGGAAATCACAGGTTCCTTTGCCTTAGCGATTGCAGACAGTCGACAACCTCGCAAATTGCGGCTGGCGCGTAACTATAATCCGCTGGTTTTGCAAGTAAGGTCTGATCTGGGCGCCATTTTCTTTGCCTCACTGGCAGAACATCTTCTTCCTGAGCAGGATATTCAATCTCAGTTAACACAGCCTCCAGTTATTTCTCCTCAAACTTATTCTTTCCTGGAGATTGATGGAGACAGCGGCGAAATATCCCAGGAAACAATAGCTCCCCGGGACCGAAATAAACAAGCGCTGGTGATCTGTAGCGGCGGATTAGATAGTGTAACAACAGCCAAATGGGCGCAGCTGCAAGGCTATGATATTACGCTCTTGTATTTTTTATACGGATGTCGTGCAGAAAAACGGGAAATGGAGTCCGTCCGTCAAGTTGCCGAGGTGCTTGGATGTGATTATCGTTTTGAGGAACTAAATTGGCTAAAAAAGGTAGGCGGCTCTTCACTTACTGATGAAACTATTTCTGTAACCGAAAACGAAACCGGTGCCGAATTCGCCCATGAATGGGTTCCTGCTCGAAATCTGATTATGACGTCACTAGCGGCTGGTTTGTGCGACCGTTATGGCTACGATACTCTTGTATTGGGACTGAATCTGGAAGAGTCTGGGGCATACCCGGATAATACAGTGGAATTTTACCAAACCCTTGACCATGTTCTGAATATCGGAACCACTAGTCGCCCACGCTTATTGAGTCCGCTGGCTAATTTGGTTAAGCATGAAATAATAAAGGACGCACTTGAAATGGACGCACCGATTCATCTCTCATGGTCATGCTACCATGGCAATGAAAAGCACTGCGGGCAGTGTGGTCCCTGCTATATGCGTCGCTCTGCGTTTCATATTTTTGATACCGAAGATTCAGTTGAATATGAACAAGTCTAATCATGACAAACTTCACCAACCAAAACAGGTGGTTTTGTCATTCCTAATTGGAAAAATCAGCTAGTCCGATGTCTAGTCAAATGCCTGGTCCGATGTACTGGATCCCAGCGAAATAGGACATAGGACTGACTGATCGAGGCCACCACCAACCAGGACCATCACCAGTTGAAAATCCTGATTTTTCCCCCTGATCCTGGAGTCGATGTGAGTCTGGGCCGACGAGAGGGCCGATGTGGGCCTGGGTTGATATAGAAATGAGACTATGCCGAGGCATGTAACCTGAAAGATGGGTGAAAACTCATTTCAATATAATTCGTCAGACACCTATTAGATTCCCCCATAAGTAAGTGTGCACTCTTGCGCTTACTTTATATCCTCTTTGATACGCCATCCTGGCAACATCCCCATCAAGCAACTTTTGCCCCTCTACGGTTGCGCCCACGGGCATAATCCATATAGGCCAATCTACCCCGGCCTGTCTGAATCGTGCTATGGTGGAATCTAACTCATCCCAGCATGCCTGAGATCCATTAACAACAAATTTGAGCTGACCGTTAGATGAGAAGTCAAGGTACCTTGCTACTGTTTCTGGTTTAATGGCTTTCCTGGTTGTTTCCCCGGCGACGTTCCAAAGTTTAGGGCTACATGATATAAACAACTCAACGCCCATCCTGTCTCTTGCATCTTTCCAAAAATCAATAAACTCTGGTCCAGGTATTTGTGTTCCGTTAGATTCGTATGTGACAAATAGAGGATAATCTTCATCATCAAACCAATGCCTCATTATTTCCATAGTACATAACTGTGCATGTTTCATTAAAGGTTCTCCACCAGTAAAGCACATATGTCTATCTAACCACTTACCACCATTCCATTCATTAGCAAACTCTGCTCTAACTAAATCAGCTATCTCTCTTGATGTTTTCCTATGTTGTAGATGCTTAAACTTTTTAGACCAGGAATATGAACTATCACAACCATATTCCCATACCGGTAATTCTTCTAGTCGATTAAGTTCAACTGCATCAAAGTCTTTGTAGGGCAGTTTGTATGTACTTGGATCGGTGGGATCGTCCTGGCCAAAACCGTTACATTGTAGATTGCATAAGAACAATCTTAGCCAAGCAGAAGGAAAACCGGCATAGTGTCCTTCGCCTTGCACTGAATCAAATATTTCCGAATATACGTATGTGTTGTTACTGTTTTTCATTTGACTGTTAGTATGGGCATCCGGTAGTAGTGCCGTCTCTTTTTCTATTGAGCTATAACCGAAACCGGCGCGTAGAATCGGACTGCATTCGTTCGACTGAATCGCCCCGGGTTTGTGGTAGGCGGTTTTATTTGAGTCAAGCGAAGCCGCTTGACTCGGTTTGATAATACATCAATTCATATTCGGTTGGAGGGGAGGCTCCAATAGATTGAAGATAGACTGAAGAGGTCGCGGCTTGATTCAATTCGCTCATGCATCAGATCTGACATGAGTTTCAATTAATGATGAACATTTGCGTAGAATCTATAGCTTAACGCTAGACGTCTTATCCATTGCAAGTTATTATAAAGAAGATTTTGGGTCGAAAGTAAGAGAACAGAGGTCGATTTAGAAGGTTGTTTTATAGCGTTTTATAAAGGTTGTGTTACATGCTGTGTTACTTACATAGAAACCCACGCAATTGATGTAGCATATCAGGAAATATTAACCAGGTTAATCATACGTAACAGCATTTGCGGAAAAGCTTAGCGTCTCCCGTTAAGGATTGGTTTCAGTAAGAGATCGAGGCTAGAGCCAATTTTACGCGTTCCAGAGAATGTTTCATGTCTAAATTTCAATCTACAAAAGTTTTTGAAGGGTTCAGCACGGTATTTAGGCAATGGCGGGCTGAAGATACACATTGTCGATATATCCATGGTTATGGTGTTTCATTTAAATTATGGTTCGAGGGTGAGCTTGATGAGCGACAATGGGTATGGGACTTCGGTGGCTTTGCCAGAACTGAAAGTAAAATCGACAATATGAACCCAAAACAATGGGTTTCCCATATGTTTGATCATACGTTTATTGTTGCCGAAGATGATCCGCATTTACCTCTGTTCAGGAAAATGGATGAGCAGGACCTGGTTCAATTGAGAATTATACCGGCCGTTGGTGCAGAACGTTTTGCTAAATTCTTATATGACAAAATCAACCCCATGGTTCTGGGAGAGACTAATGGCAGGGTCAAGATCATTAGGGTCGAATTCAGAGAACATTCTCGTAATGCCGCAATTTATGAACCCGCTCCTGGGACTTAATAGACAAACCCCCACAGCTATTTAAATTTTGAACACCAGCAAACTCTATTCAGACATTATTACTAGTATTGGTGAGGATGTAGAACGTGACGGGCTTCTTAAAACCCCAGAGCGGGCTGCCAAGGCGTTTCAGTTCCTAACCAGGGGCTATCAGCAGAGCCTTGAAGAAATTCTCAATGATGCCGTATTTGAATCCGATAATGACGAAATGGTCATTGTAAGGGACATAGAATTATACTCATTGTGTGAGCATCATCTCCTACCCTTTGTTGGAAAGGTGCATGTTGGTTATTTACCCCAGGGGAAGGTCGTGGGTTTATCTAAGATCGCCAGGATTACTGATATGTTCGCCCGTCGTTTGCAGATCCAGGAAAATATGACCAAACAAATTGCCGAAGCCATTCAAGAGGCGACTGGAGCCAGAGGTGTTGGCGTGGTGATTGAAGCTCAGCATTTTTGTATGATGATGCGTGGTGTCCAAAAACAACACTCATGGACAACTTCTTCTATGATGATAGGGGCTTTCAAGACCAATCAGAATACACGTCAGGAATTTTTGACTTTAATTAAAAAGTAGGATGGCGTGAATTTAATTGGTACGTGTATAACCCAGCGAAGATTCTGGATTCGCGCCTGATAATTCCTGAGACACTCCCGTAAGGTATTTGAACTATAGTCATTTTTCCGGCTTGTAGTCAGCGGGAAGCACCTTGTTGACAAAATTGCCACTGCCTTATCAAAAGACCTACCAAAGGGGGGCCAGAAGGGGCGCAGGCCTGGTGCGTATTTTTTATCATCCGGGAGTGATCATCCAGGAGCAATTACAGGCCGGCTTGTGAAGAGAGTTCTCTCAATATAAACCGGGTAGTTTTGGAGCTACTGAAACTATGATTCTGACTTTGTCGAAGAACAGGCTCCGGTTTTTCCGGAGACCTGTGTTAGAGAGCCCAGGGTAATTTTCAAAGACTTCGGGATAGCCTTCGCAATATTTCTTAAGAGTGATTGAGTGATCACTTGAGACAGGTCAAGACCAGTCAAAGCTAATGAAGAGTTGATATATGACAATTAGAAGGTTCAAAAGATGCTTTATATAATTTGTACACCCTTTGTTGAAGGCTCAATTCACAGGGAAATATTCGATACTTTGGAAACAAAGTTAATTGAATGGAATATCGACTTTCAAAAAGTGGGGTATCACCCTGAAATAAAACCAAGGACAAAGGGAGTATTCAACGATGATACCTGGATGCCCCCATTGCACTTCAAATAATTTTGGATGCATTGAAGATATAAAGTCGGGCGATACTGTTATGTTTATGGACTTCTGGAACCCCAGTATCAGCCATTACTATTTGCATTCCAGAATCAATAGACTTGATGTGAAATTTGTTGCCTGGTTCCACGGATGCTCTCTCACTCCAGGAGACTATGTTCAACAGTTTTTTGAGCCTTCTCTTATAAGCCAAATTGAAACGTTGTGGATGCAGATGTATGATGAATTGTGGGTTACATCAGAATTCTTCAAAATAGGATGGCCACTGGCTGCGAAAAAGAAAGCCAGGATCGTTCGCGATCCATATAGCCACGCCAAATATGAAAAGTACAGAGCAACCCATACTGACAAGAAATATGATATTTGCTTTGCCCATCGATTTTCTCCTGACAAGATTGACGAACCGGTTTTAGAGTACTTATTTGATAATTTGCAGGATAAGCGATTCGCTATGTTAAGTCCCACAGCGATTCCAGAAAAGTATAAGAAATGGCTTGAAAAGTTTCCGGAGCTTGATGTGTTTGAGCAATTACCAACAAAGGAATACTTACAGATCGTCGCAGATTCTAGGATATTCTTATCAACAGCATTCCAGGAGGGATGGGGCTATTCGGTAATGAAAGCGATCTCTCTGGGATGCATTCCAGTTCTCCCAAATCGGGCAGTCTACCCCGAACTTTATTCGGAGAAATATATTTATGACAGCAAGGAGGTTGCATTGGAGAAAATCAAATATTTTGTGTCGACGTATCCAGCTGAAACATTCATTCCTCAATCATTTAATCTTGATGAAGTAAGGAGTTTGCTATGACCGATCACTTTGATACCCTTGTAGAGGAGGCTGAAAAAGAAGCCAAGGCAATGCAGGGGTGGGACTTTTCGTACATTAAAGATCGACGGCATTCCGATCTGCATCCCTGGGACTATAATGATGCGGTTTGTTCAAGACTTGACGGTGTTCGTGACATGTTGGATATGGATACAGGTGGAGGTGAAGTACTTCTCGGCCTGAAGGAAGATGCAAATACCTGGCCTGATTATGTGTGTGCAATAGAAGGTTATAGACCAAACGTAAGCGTTGCCACGCACAATCTCCAATCCATCGGTGCTAAGGTGTTGGAGTGCAAATCGGATGGTAAGCTTCCATTTGCGGATGAATCCTTCGGTCTCATCACCAACCGTCATGGTAATTACTCTGCGCAGGAAATCAAACGGGTGCTTAGACCGTCTGGGCTGTTTATAACCCAACAGATTAGATTTGGAACAAAAACAAGCTTGAATACCCTATTGGATGGGCCAGATACTGCACCGATATATAATCAGGCCAGCTTCGCGGAGCTTATTTCCCAGTTTGAGAAGCTCGATCTTGAAATAGTGGATCAGCGGGAGTTCAAGGGGAGTGATGTTTTTGATGACATAGGGGCAGTGGTTTTCACACTCACTGCGGCTGCCTGGGAATTGCCGGGATTTTCTGTTGAACGCTACCGTGAACAGCTATACAAGCTTCATGAATCCATTAGATCAAATGGGCCAATAGATGTCGGTATTTCTTTTTATCTAATTGTAGTGCGGAAGCGGGTTTAGAAAGCTTCAAATACAATTAAGAAACATTGCTTCGAATTTAGGGTATTCCAGAAAAAGAAGTTAGTTCGAATTTTCCGGGGTTTTGGAAACCCAGGAAGCTTTTGGCCAAAATATTTATCTGGAGTGCTATACTGTTTCCCCCAGGCAGCTCCGGTCTGTTAACTAACTATATTCACCATTCCCAAATGGAAGTCCTGAATTTAGACACATTTTAGTATGAGGTAACATATGCTTTTAGAAGCTGGTGTTATATCTTTCGGTCTATATCTTGCGTCAAAATTATGCAAAAAAACCAATGAAGAAAAAACCGAGGGAGAGAAAAAGGAGCTTTTAGCTGATGATACCTGGAAAAAGCAGTACCAGGAACTTTCCAGTGATGAAGATAAGGAGAAGAAGTTAGAAGAAGAGCGCAAAATTGACCAGGATCTTCTTGTGGCACTAGGGTCCACTGGAATTGCGATTCTAGGAAGAAGTAACCCTATTTTGAGTCTTCTTAGCTTGCCTGGAATGCTCTATGTTTCCCGACCCATATTTATTGAAACATATAGGAAACTCAAGGAAGGTAAAGTTAGTTGTGCCACACTTGTTAGTCTGGTGATCGGTGGGTGCGTTTTTTCTGGAATGTACATAACTAACAACGTTGTCGCTGTTATTTACCAAATCTCCCGTAAACTCATTTTTCGAGTAAAAGAAAATTCCCAAAATAAGCTGGTGGATGTGTTCAGGCAAACACCAACAGCCGTCTGGGTGCGCATAGATGGAGCCGAGGTGGAAGTAGCCTTTGATGAAATAAAGCCTGGAGATGCTGTGGTGGTTAGTTCAGGTGAAACAGTTCCAGTAGACGGAGTTGTTACTCAAGGTTCAGCGAGTATTGACCAGCAGATTCTGACCGGAGAGGCCACACCCGTAGAGAAGGATGTTGGAGACCAGGTATTCGCTTCCACAACCGTTATATCCGGGAAGGTTGATGTTCTTGTTGAATGCTCGGGTGAGGAAACCACTGTGGCTAGGATTGGCCAAACGCTTAACGATACCATTGATTTTAAATCAACGGTGGAATTGAAAGCCCGAAGCCTGGCGGATAGTACTGTCTCTCCCACAATGATTTTGAGTGCGCTATCTTTGCCCATTGTGGGCGCAGGTGGTGCTATTGCAATTATCAACTCACATATGAAATACAATCTGGATTTGATTGCACCAGTCAGTATTCTCAACTTTTTCAATATTGCTTCCCGACATGGCGTCTTCATCAAGGATGGGCGCACCATGGATCTGCTAGATCAAATAGACACAATTGTTTTTGATAAAACAGGCACTCTTACCGATGAGCAACCCGAAGTAAAAGAAATTTATCCCTGTTCAGTATACGAGGAAAATCAGATATTGGTTTTTGCTGCTACGGCGGAGGCTCGGCAAAAACACCCTATCGCAAAAGCTATTCTAGAAGCGGTTCAGATACGAGACCTGCAGATTCTTGATATAGACGAGGCTGAATATCAGATCGGCTATGGATTAACTGTGAGTTCGAACGGAAAACTTATTCAGGTGGGTAGTGCCCGGTTTATCGAAATGAATCATATTTCAATACCCACGGACATTGAGAAAGAACAGCATCTTTGCCATGAAATTGGCCATTCAATGATAATGGTTGCTGTTAATGGTGAGCTAATCGGCGCAATAGAAATGGCTCCTTCTGTGCGTCCTGAAGTGAAATCAGTGATCAATCTACTTCGCGAAAAACATCATATCAGTTCGACCTATATCATCTCAGGTGACCATGAGGGCCCCACACGTGAATTGGCACGGGAACTGAACATAGATCACTATTTTGCAGAAACCCTACCAGATCAAAAAGCAGAAATTGTTAGCCGGCTACGTGACGAGGGCAAATTTGTTTGCTATATAGGTGATGGAATTAATGATGCTATTGCAATGAAACAGGCCCATGTTTCCGTGTCCTTAAGTGGAGCATCAAGTGTTGCTACGGACACGGCTCAAGTTATTCTAATGGATCAGGGACTAAATCATCTTCCCTTTTTGTTTGATTTAGGTGATCGATTCCGCAAAAATATGAACATCTCCTTTGGTTTGGTGCTGATGCCCATGGTCGTTGGCGCGGGAGGAGTATTCTTTTTAGGGTTTGGTGTTGCAAGCACTTTGGCCCTTAATTTTTCCGGGCTATGTCTGGGGCTCGCTAATGCTACAACCCCGCTTTTCATTACCAAGCGTGAAGACACTTAACAACTGATTGTCGGATCGGCATCATCAGACTTATCCGAAAACCGGATATTTATGTGCGGGTTCTACTATGTATTTCCCTATATGTATTCCCCTAACGCAATCAAGAATTCTGACATTTGATATTTATATTCTGGTCAAGTTCGATCGAACATATTGCCTGGAGCGTTTTAATATAGCGTTTTTATATAGCATAGGCGGCGTTCTGATATCCGTCGTAGCTGATATATTCGAGGCGACCTTATACCACACTGTTATGCATGAGGACTTTATAAAGTGATAAAGACAGTTAAAACAAAACTTAATTCTCATATTTGTTATCCCGAAAATGATTCAATTGTGGGTCAGGCTCTGGAAAACGATAGAATATGGGAGGAACCCCTTATCAAGCGGGGTTTGGGCTTGATTGGTACCGGAGACGTGATTGATTGTGGAGCTTATATAGGTACCCACAGCATTGAGTGGGCTAGGAAAGCAAAACAGGTGTATTCGTTTGAGCCGGTTGCATTGTCCTACAAATTGCTAGAGTTGAATGTGCTTCTTAATGGATTAGAGAATGTCCAGACAAGAAAGATGGGATTGTTTCATGGGCCTGATAACGGTTTCCTGGAAATCAGTAAGCCGGATATTCATAATGAAGTATCTAATTTGGCACATGCTTCCTGCCTGGAAGATGGAGAACACAAAATCTCAGAGAAATGCCTATTCGTGTCTTTAGATGCCGAATTGGAGCGTTCCAACCACAGTAACGAAATCGATCTGATTAAGATAGACTGTGAAGGAATGGAATATGAGGTGTTGCAAGGGGCAGCCAAAACGATTGGCCACCATAAGCCTCACATCATTATGGAATACAACCAACAGTATCAGAAAAATTTCGAGAAAATGGATTGCTTTTTAACAGATATCGGTTATGAATTTGTTGAGTGGGTTGAGGGAGGATACGGTGAAATAGTACGCGATAAGCTTTGGAGCCATCGAAACAAATAGATTCAAATATTTTCGCTGATAGGACTTGAGAAATCTTTAGCACTGTTGGATGTTGCGAATACCTTCCATAACCTATCGTAGGTTTTGACTCTCTTTCCAACCAGATAGCAAAATTTAAAAGCAGATCCAGTGGTTAGTGGATTTGGCGCTGCCTGAAATATCTTCGATATTCTGCCAAACGGATCCATATCTGATCCCCTGACGATAGGATGGGATTTGGGGATGTTTTCCTCAAGGTGGAAAAATGAAGAGGTGATTTGATTATTCTCGATGGGTGATGGCTTCCAGTTGTAGGTTTAATCCGTCGAAAATATGATCGATGACAACGTCGGTTGTTTTGGTAACATCTCCGGTTTCGATGGCTTCGACCAGGGCAATATGATGGCCGAGGGACTTGGCGAGGTCCAGACTTCCTAGCTCAGCGAATGTTTGAAAGGAAGACGCACGGTTCCAGATATTGTCGAACATTTCCAGTAGATAACGATTGTCACAAGCCTCGATAAAAGCGCGATGGATATTTCTATTGGCAGTAAAGTAGGCTTTCGTTGTGGTGGATTCGATATTTTCTTCTGTTGCGATGAGTGCTTTTAGTCTTGAATTGGATTGAGGGTCGTTGTTGCTAGCCAGGATACGTGCCGCTTGCGCCTCGATGGCAGCTCTTGCCTGGTAGATCTTTTTGATTTCATTAGGCTCCAGGCGATGAATGACGAATCCACCGCGCGGAGATGAAACGAGCATTCCCTCCTGTTCGAGGCGGATTAAGGCTTCACGGACCGGAGTTCGGCTGATTTGAAGTTCGGTGGCGAGTTTCTCCTGCACCAGTCGGTCATCGGCTTTGACTTCCCCTGAGCTAATGGCCTCGACGATTTGTGCATAGACTTCGTCGGCCAATCTCGTCCTTTCAGAATAAATTTTTTTAAATTTCAATTAGCGAAAAACCTTAATAGTTGTGAAGATGATCCACTGAGTGGTACTAGTGATACTTAAATAGTCCGTCCTGAAAAAAGGCGCGATGTCGTTAGCGATCATGCGTCATTTTCGACCTTCGGATCAGGACAACACCCAGACGACGATTAGCGGCGTCCCAAGGGGCTGACAACAGGCAATGGCGAGTAATGTTTGCTCTTCGCCGTTGGGTTTTTCAAACAAAAAGAAAGCGATCATCCACTTTCTCAAATTCCACGCGCAACCCGCCATCAGCAGATTGATACGGTCTCCTTCGGCTCCCTTCAGCCAGCTCCTCAATAAACGATGATCATGCTTCAAATGACCGATGATCGGTTCTATCGCACTTCGTTTGCGACACAGTATCCGTTTCTTCTGGCGTTGATAAGCATTGTCCCGTTTCAGCGGAGGACCCGGTAACAGCACCTCACAATCCACTTTATTCTTCGCTCCCCGATATCCCCGGTCAACCACCGCCAGCCTGATCGATGTCTCACGGTGGGTATGGGCTTCTGTCAGTGCTGCTTTCAGGGTCTTCGAATCATGATCATGTTCGTCATGACTCACCACCCCCACAATCACCTGTGACTCCTTCGTCGCCACCACTGACGCCTTGCGACCATACTCATACGCCTTGTGATCCTTCCCCTTGCCCACGCAGTACACAGCAGGATCATGCAGGGAGTAAACCTTGTTCCTGTCTTTGGGCTGTTGAGACAAAACACGTTCGTATAACGCAAAGTTCGCTTCCTGCGCCGTCAGAACATCGATCGGTAACTTCCGTTGGCATTCCCTGAGCAACACACCCGCAATGGTTCGTAATCGTTTCAACGCCTTGTTCGCCTTACGACGTCGTTTCACGTGACGGAAATGACGACATGCCAAACGAAGTGACCGCACTTCCTTTACGTACGTTCGTCGTTGTTGTATCCCGTGTAACTTCGACAGCTTGTTCAGGCGATTGATGATCCTTATCGCCAACTTGCTGTCTGTCGGGTACGTGATCGCCTTCTCCTGTACCGTGGTATCTACCAGTACTGTCTGCTCCTCTGCCAGCTTCCCATGCAGTTTTACCGACAGCGAAAAGATCTCCCTGACTCCCTCCGACCCAATCCGGTTGCGGAACTTCACCAGTTCCGTCGCATGGCACGGTACCTGCGTCTGGAAACTCACCTCACCACAGAACACCTGAAAGTACGGGTTCATCTTCCATTGATCCACCACCGATTCATCACTTAAGCTGTACAGCTGTTTGATCATCACCAATCCGCTCATCAACCGGATCGGTTTCGCGGCCCGCCCCTTCGCGCTGTAGTACTGGCTCAGGGAGGCTTCAAGCGATGACCAGTCAAGGGTATTGCCAAGGGCAATCAGGGGATGGGACGTATCCAGCTGATCAACGATGTTGAAGAAACTGAGTTGATCGTCATTCACCGGGCTGTCAGGTAGCATATATACCTCGTGTTCGACCAGAAACTGAACGCCAGTTTAACAATTCCGGTCGATTCAAACCAGGACTATATCCAGTTTATACTGGATATGTAGCCTTTTCGGGTTCTTCAGGGACGACTAAATACACCCTCAGTGTCATAAAAAACGGTGATGTCACCATACTCAAATATGGTCGATCAGTGATTGCTAGCCCGGCTTGCTTTTAGGATGGATACTGAATACAGTATACAAATAAAGTTCAATGAAATGATATAGGCACATGTGTGGAATAGCGAGTCGAATATTGCCGTCTTTAGGAAACGTTGGTCAGGATCTGGTTGAATTGATGTCAGCCCAGGCGCATCGCGGCGCGGATAGTACTGGATTTGCCATTTATGGTGAACCTGTCGCTAAAGGTTTTATCTTAAGGGGAATGGGATTTGATAAGAGTCAAATGCCCGCCGACCTTGATGATTTCCAACACTGCCTGCGTGAACATGGAGCAGATCATCTATCGGATCCCGAGATCTTAACGGATAGGAATAAGCACTACTGTTTCAGGATGCATATCGCTGAGCCGGATGATCTTGACGAATGGATTCAGGATGCTGATTCGATTAGTGGTCGTATTGAGGTCCAGTCTTGCGGTAAATCTCTTGAGATTATTAAAGACATTGGTAGCGCAGAAGAAGTGGCTGAAAAACACAAGGTTCGCGAACTTGTTGGTACCCATGGTTTGGGTCATGCCCGACTTGCCACTGAGAGCTCAGTATTACCCAATGCCAGTCATCCTTTCTGGGCGAGGCCTTTCCCTGATGTAGCGATTGTCCATAATGGTCAGATTACCGACTATTTTACCTGGAGGGACCGACTACAGCGCCTTGGCTATCGGTTTTTAACGGAGAACGATAGTGAGCTGATTGCAGTTTGGGTGTCGGATCAAATTAAGGCAGGACTCACCATGGATCAAGCGTTGAAGAAGTCTATTAAGTCTATCGACGGAGTATTCACCTATATGATCGCGGATCAAACCTGTATTGGGTTTTCCAAGGATCGTTTCGCGATGAAACCAGTGGTGTTAATCAATGAAAGTGGAGATCTTGCGGCAGCAACAGAAGAGCAGGCGGTACGCCGTATCTTTACCGAAGAAAGCGATGTGATTAACCATGATGGTCCTGGGATTACTGATATCTGGCCGGTAGGAGCTACGGAGATGGCAGCGTGAGTGAGATTATTATCGATGCTGCTGGTCAGCACATCCGAGACCTCAATAATCAGATTCTTGCAGCTTGTGAAAATGGAGACACAGCCAGAGTGAAAAACACTCTTTCCCGACATAATCTAGGGGTGGGTTTGCCAGATGACGGGAATATAATTTTCGAAGGTAGTGTGGGTTACTACTGTGGAGGTCTAAATACCGGATCAACTGTAACAGTGGAAAGAAATGCCGGTTGGGCTGCTGGTGAGGGAATGCGAAAGGGTATGATTTCCATTGGTGGTTATGCGGGCATGTCCACTGGAGCGGCCATGATTGGAGGCACTATTCACGTAAAGGGAGACACAGGCCCTCGATGTGGTGTTGCTATGAAAGGCGGTAACATTGTTGTGGAAGGAAAGATTGGCTATCAATCCGGTTTTATGGCACATAGTGGAAAAATTATCGCCCTGGGTGGAGCAGGCCAAAGTTGTGCTGATGCGTTATGGCAGGGTGAAGTTTGGGTTGCTGGGGAGATTGAGAGTTTTGGGGTGGATGTCAAAGTGGTAGAGCCCAGGGCCGAGGAGGTGGCTGAGGTGGACGCCATTCTTGAGCCCCTTGGATTGGTGGATTCTTCTCGTAATTGGCGAAAATTGGTTTCTGGCCAGCGCCTTTGGTTTTTTGAGAGCAGAGATGCAAATGCGTGGTTAATGATATGACAGATTACTCCTATCCATTTGAAATGGTGGACGAAGATGAAATCCGCTTCCAGGAAGGGGCTATTCAAGGACGCCCGGCGGGATCGCCGGGTTCTTACGATGAAGGCGGTTCTACCCGCTGGACTCCTGACGCAATCGCTGAGGTGCATGCATTGGCCCAGTTAGGACGGTATCAGGTGCGTGGGTATAACACGTTCAATAAGCAAATGCCGACGTTTGATGATCTGACATTTGTGCCGGCAACCATGACCCGATTGCCTCTTGAAGGATACCGGGAGAGTTGCGACACCACGACGATTTTGGGTGGCGGTCGTGGTTTAGTCGAAAAACCGGTGGAATTAAAAATCCCTGTCTATATTGCATCGATGTCATTTGGTGCCCTGTCTGCAAACGCCAAAATGTCCCTTGGATACGGTGCGTCAAAGGTCGGGACCATGACATGCACAGGGGAAGGGGGTATGTTACCCGAGGAACGCGAAGCCTCCGATACATTGTTGTACCAAATGTCCCCGGCGCGTTATGGTGTGGATCTTGAGCATATTCGTGCTGCGGATGCCTTGGAGCTTGCAATGGGGCAGGGAGCAAAGCCAGGCACGGGCGGATTGTTATTGGGCATGAAAGTCAGTCCCAGGGTATCGAAAATGCGAACCTTGCCTGAGGGTGTGGATCAGCGTTCGACCATTCGTCATCCAGATTTTCTCGGCGCTGATGACCTAGCAGTAAAAATTGAAGAACTACGCGTGGCGACCAATTATCAAATTCCCATTTTTGTGAAAATGGGCGCCACCCGGCCCCGCTATGATGTCGCTATTGCCGCTAAAGCAGGGGCGGATGTGGTCGTTGTCGATGGTGCTGAAGGGGGAACGGGAGCGTCTCCCGAGTTGCTACTCAACCATACCGGCATTCCCACCATGAGCGCGATTCGCGCAGCTCGCGAGTCTCTGGATGAATGCGGTATGTCTGGCAAGGTGAGTCTGGTTGCCGCAGGAGGAATTCGCTCTGGGGTGGATGCGGCGAAGTGTCTTGCTCTTGGAGCGGACGCAGTGATGATCGGAAACGCAGCGATGATGGCTATCGGGTGCAATTCGCCTCGCTATCTTGCAGACTATGAAAAAATTGGTACTTCACCGGGCGCTTGTCATCACTGCCATACGGGGCTCTGCCCGGTTGGCGTTGCTACCCAGGACCCCGAACTTGAAAAACGGATGAATCCTCATGCTGGCGCTGAGCGGGCTGCGCGTTACCTCACGGCAATGACCATGGAAATTACTGCATTAGCGAAGGCTTGCGGTAAATCGTCGGTGCATAATCTGGAAGTAGAAGATTTACGGGCCTTATCCTTCCAGGCTTCGGCATTCACTGGGGTAAAGCTGGCAGGGATCGATCGAGAATTTACCTGGTAGAGCCTATGGAGGGTACTATGGGCGGATTCAATAGGCAGAGAGTAAGAGGGGAAAACGGTTAACGGCCAGAAGGGCTATCTTTGGGTGATGGCTTGGTTCTTTTGCCAAGCCTAAATCGTGCTTCGCTGCCGTATTCCCGTAAACCAACGCCTGCCACAAAGTCGCCGAATACCGGGCCATGCTTGAATAAATGGCCAGAGCACCCTCCTGCAAACAATATATTTTTGTGTTCTGGATGCCAGTCGATGATGAAATGTGTGTCTGGGGTCATCGTGATTTGATTAAACTTGGAATCCACAACTTTTTGCCCAACCAGGCCAGGTAGTCGTGTTTCAATATAACGACGGGTTTTGTGTAGGGTATCTTGACGAATCAATCGTTCATCATTATCAAGATCAATACTGTCTGGAATGACGGTCATCGCCTTGATACCGTGCCCTTCTACCGAGGGCATACCAAATGAGCCATGCCCATGGTCGATCCAACATGGCATAAAATCGTGGTCAAATTGGGTGGTGCCTTCAGGGGTCGATGTATAAAGCACATTTAGTCCAATGACATTGGACAGCGGGCCAATAGTACGGGGAAACATTTCTCCCATCCAGGAGCCTGTCGAGATGATAATGAGATCATTTGTGATGAGTTTGCCATCAAGATAAACTTGTTCGCTGGCATCGGTTTGCACGCACCCCCGAGCAACTTTACCACCTAGCTTCCTGAATAAATTTACTGCTGATATCACTGAGCGATGAGCCATGATCATGCCGGCTTCGGGCTCGTATAGCCCATATTTCACCCCAGTCATATCAAATTGGGGAAATCTGAGAGATAGCTCGTCCTGATTAAAACGGTGAAAAGGCACGCCGAGTTTCTCGAATGTCTCAGTGGTCATGTCTTCCCAATCGCAGTGGCCTTCGGTAGCGAGGACCAAGGCTCCGCACTCATAATACAGTCTTTGCCCCGTTTCTTCCTGCAATTCCAGCCACTGTAGTCTCGCTTGACGTACCCATCTGGTATAGAGTTCGTCACGGCCATGGATGGATCGAATAACCCGGTTGTAGTCGGTGGAAGAGGCGCGGGGATGTCCGGGTTCCCATCGGTCCACCAGCGTCACTGAAATACCTCTTCTGGTGAGGGACAATGCTGACATAACACCAGCGATGCCCGCTCCAACAACGACCGCCTCGGTGTTATGCATGATTAAAAATCGTTCTTGAAAATGTTTATTTTATTGTGTACTGTATACAGAATACAGACATTTTTCAAGCATCGCTAGGCGGAGGAAAACCTTGGGTAACATCGATTTCAGCGTACCTGATCATATTCATACTGTCTCCCTTGGAGTGGGGGATTTAAACGGAATAATGAGAGGAAAACGCGTGCCGTCCAGCCACTGGGATACGATCTGTCGGCAAGGTAACGCTTTATCTATCGCCCTCATGGCCCTGGATATGACTTGCGATGTGTGGGATACCCCTTATGTCAATTTTGACAACGGTTATCCTGATATGCATATGTTTCCAATTACTAAGCCCGTGGAATTGCCCTGGGAACCTGGAGTGGCCTTTTGTATGGCAAGGGCCGAGGGAATGGATCATAAGCCGGTGGCCATTGATCCACGTAATGCGCTGGTACGCCAAATGGAGCGCGCCGATAACATGGGATTGGATATTCAGGTTGGCACAGAACTCGAATTTTATTTGCTTGATCCTGAAACCTTGCAGCCTAAAGACAGTGGAATCCAGGTCTATTCCTTATCACGAGCGGCAGAACTTGAGCATGTGCTCGGCCCGATTCGCCAGCAGATTAATGAAATTGGAATTCCCATTGAGCAATCTAATCCGGAATACGCTGCAGGTCAGGTAGAGGTCAATATTCGTTACGACAGCGCGTTATTAGCAGCGGATCGTGTGGTGATGTTTCGTTCTCTGGTGAAGCAGCTAGCACATAAGCACGGTTATTTGGCGACGTTCATGGCCAAGCCCTTTTTTGACCAATCAGGGAGTGGTTTTCATACTCACTATTCGGTTTGGCAAGGCGGCGTTAATCAATTCTCAGATGGCGGAAAGTTGAGCGCTATGGGTCGAAGCTACCTCGCCGGTTTACAAAAACGTATGGCGGAGACCGCATTGTGCGGAACCGCGACCCCTAATGGTTATCGCCGACGTCAGCCTTATTCATTTTGTCCAATCAACAATGCCTGGGGATACGATAACCGTACTGTTGGTTTGCGTGTTATTGAAGGATCCGATAGCGCAGTAAGGGTAGAAAAAAGGGACGCCAGCGCTGATTGTAATCCCTATTTTCTACTCGCCAGCGAAATCGCTGCTGGACTGGACGGCATTGAACAAAATATGCAACCAGGCGATCCAACCATGGGCGATGCTTATGCAGATGAATCGGCTGATCCCATTCCCCTGAATATCGCAGATGCGGTGAAACAGGCTAGAGCATCAGAATTCGTTTCGTCGGTATGTGGTGACGACGCATTTGAGATCCTGGCACAGCAAGCAGAGCGCGAAATTGAGTTTGTCAGTTCCCAGGTGACCCCGGTTGAGTTAACGCGTTATCTGACGAATTTTTAGTGATGAAGATAGCGCGGATTACCGGTTTAATGACGGCGACTGTAAAAGACATGAAGCTCAATGGTGTGAAGCTACTTGTTGCCGATATTGAAGATGGCCTTGGAAATCCTTTGGAATCAAGTGTGGTCGTTGCCGATACCTGTGGCGCGGGAGTTGGGGAGCTTGTTCTCGTGACCACTGGGTCAGCGGCGAGACTGCCCGACGGGATTGCTGGATTACCCGTGGACCTGGCCACGATTGCGGTCATTGACCACCTTGATATTGCTTGATGCACCTCACTTGATCACGAGTAGACGACTCGCAATTACCTCAACTTTAACCCATCACTCCTTCAAAATAGAAAAATGGCAAAACCTATAAGTGGGCAAACCGCCCTTGGCATGATAGAAACTCGCGGTTTAGTGGCTGCTATCGAAGCGGCAGATACCATGGTTAAAGCAGCAAGCGTTACCCTCGTTTGCCAAAAGCAAGTGGGTGGTGGGTTGGTATCAACCCTAATCCGAGGGGAGGTTGGAGCCGTTAAAGCGGCAACTGACGCTGGTTCGGTGGCTGCTAATAAGGTCGGTGATGTTGTGGCGGTGCATGTTATTCCTCGTCCACACGACGAACTGGAATCAGTGTTGGATACGTTGACTGGCAACTAGGCCGTGTTCTTCTATACTGATTAAAGTATTGACTGATGACCGGCAATGAGTTCGAGCAGTTCGCCGAAGCGGCGAACACTGCCCATCGATCCAATCCCTTGCAAAGCGTTAGCTTGTTTGAGCGCGTAACCGTATTAGGTGGTGGTGGCGATGCCATGATGTTAGCGGCGCTGTGTTTATCTGAACAGGCACAAGTCACTTTGTTTTCTGCATATGGTGAGGAGCTAGACCTAATCCGAAATGCGGGGATGGTGTCGATTTGCGGGTCAGGCCCTATCGGGAACTATCAAGTCGATCAACCAGCTGTGCCTTCTATTATTACCACCGCAGAGCTTGATAAGGCGGTGGTAAATGCGGAGGCAATTTTTCTTACCGGACCGGTTCATAAGCAACGAACCTATGCCATGGCTTTGGCGGATCACATTCGCGATGACCAGGTCCTGGTATTAGCACCCGGTCGTTCATTCGGCGCAGCAGAGGCAGCCTGGTTACTCAGGGTAGGTGGTTGTCAGGCGGATTTCACGGTAATCGAAACTCAAGGGCTCCCTTACTGGTATCAGGCTGTTGGAACCAGACTAACATTGTCTCCGGTTCCGGGTGTGTGCGCGGCAACCGTGCCGAGCCAAAGACAAGACAAAATTCAGGCTCTAGCGAGATTGTTTCCAAATATCGAGGCGGTACCAAATATTTTGCACAGTAGTTTTAATGACGGATCAGGGTTGGTTGAAGTGCCCGCTTTGGTGCTTGGCGGGTTAATGGTCGGTGATGGTATGCCATCCATACCACCCGGGGGGATTCCTCTCGATGAAAACAGGAGCTTTCGTGCGTTGATCGGTCCCCAACATCGCGTGGTGATCCAACAATTGGCGGACGAGCGTCGACGGGTTGCTGAGAAATTTGGGGTGCGAGATTTAGCGAATATGGATCAATGGCTGGATACCCATGCGGGTCTTGCCAAGGGAGAGTCCGCCAGACCGGTGCCGGGGCAGAACGAAGCGATTCGTAGTGTGCGTTGCGCTACCATTGCATCTTTGGTACCACTGGTATCCGCCGCGACATTAGCCGACGAAGCGGTACCAACGACCGAATCGATAATTCACCTTGCCTGTGTGCTCCTCGGTGCGAACGTGTCGAGTGCTGGCCGAAGACTGGAATCCATTGGTATTAGCGGCCGTGATATTAGTGATGCGAGGCGGCATCTGGACGCTGTCGCACGGGGGGAATTCCATGGATGATGATCTAAAATCAATCGCTTCCACTCGTCGCTGTGCGGAGCGAGCTTTCTCAGCGTATCGGGCTTTCCTTGGGACGGACCCCGAGCAAATCGATGCAATGGTCCACGCTATGGCTAGAGAAGTCGAGGTCGAAGCAGGGCGACTCGCTGAACTTGCTGTGGAAGAAACGGGATATGGGAATGTCAGGGATAAACGCATCAAAAATTTGTTTAATTCCCTTAGTGTTGCAGACTATCTCAGCGATGTTACGACTCTTGGAATGCTCTGGAGAGACGATGTTGCCAAGGTAGCAGCATTCGGTGAGCCCATGGGAGTAGTGGTGGCATTAATCCCGGTTACAAATCCGACATCAACGATTATTTTCAAAGTGCTATCGGCAATTAAAGCAGGTAATGCGATAGTCTGCGCACCCCATCCACGAGCGGTGAGATGCGGAATAGAAACAGTGAATGTCATGGCACGAGTAGCGGAACAAATGGGTGCGCCCAAGGGACTGATCCAATGTTTAGACAATGTCACTATTGAAGGGACAAGCGCACTCATGAGTCATAGGCGTGCTTCCATTATTATGGCAACAGGCGGACCTGGCATGGTTAAGGCGGCGTACTCTTCCGGGAAGCCAACGCTCGCGGTCGGAGCGGGCAATGTACCCTGTTATGTGCATCATTCGAAGCGCCAGGATATTGCGGAAATAGCGGAACAGATTATTGCTTCGAAGAGTTTCGACTATGGTACTGCCTGTGTGTCAGAACAGGCAGTGGTCGCGGATCGTGCTATCGCCAGAGAGCTAAAACATGAATTGAAGCTGCACGGAGCATATTTTTGTACCCCAGCGGAAGCAGATCGGCTTGCTGGAGTGATCTTCCGGGAGAAGCAGTCCATGAATCCTGACAACGTTGGCCAGTCTCCTGCAAACCTGGCTGAAAAAGCCGGATTTTCCATTCCTCCTAAAACTCGGTGTCTGGTGTCTGAGGAGACAGAGGTAGGTTGGCAGCGCCCTTTGTCAGCAGAAAAATTGAATCCGGTATTGGCCTTTTATGAAGCAAAAGACACTGAACAAGGTGTGTCTCTCGCCCACAGCATCGCTATGTTTGAAGGGTTGGGACATACCGCCATCATCCACGCTGACGACCCCGAAGTAGTTGCTGAATTTAGTAGGGTGCCCACCGGACGAGTGCTGGTGAACACACCTGGAATCATGGGTGGCATGGGATACTCCACTGGGCTTGAACCGAGCTTTATGCTGGGTACGGGTACGTGGTCGGGTTCGATGACCTCCGATAATGTGACGGCATTACATTTGATTAATATAAAAAGGGTGGCTTATGAATGTCGTCCATGGAGAGATATGTATGAAGAATATGGGATGTAGCCATGGCGAGTGAGGCGAGTGATATTACCATTCGGGCACTTATGCAAATCGATAATCTTCAGCCTCGATTTGCAGCCTACAACGGTGCCACTGTTCAAGGTTCGATTCCGTTGTCTGGGGATACCGTGCTGATCGGCGAGTTTGCCCCGGGAAACGGTGTTTTCTCGCTCATTGATCGTGCATTAAAAGCGAGCTCAGTAGAGGCAACTTCACAAATTGTTGAAAGAGAATTTGGATTTTTTATATTGCGATCGCCATCTAATGCAGAAGTCAGCGCAGCGCGGGATGCAATTCTTGAGGAGCTCGGCGTGAGTATGAGCGATCGAGTGAAACCGTCTGTCACTTCCACACAAATCATCTCTTCCGTGGAGCCTTATCAAGCGCAGTTGTTGAATAAATGGAGGAAGGGCGCATTACTGGTGCCGGGCCAGACCCTTGGAATTATTGAGTGCGCTCCTGCTGCGTATATATCCATTGCGGCTAATGAAGCTGAAAAATCAGCAGAAATTGATATTGTTGAAGTTCGGGCGGTAGGTAGGTTTGGCAGGCTTTTTATTTCCGGCTCTGAGGAGTCGGTTAAAACCGCGATAAAAGCCGCATCATCAGCCATCGACGCCGTGGATGGAAAGGCTGAGTAATGTCACCGCGTAAGCGTGTCATTGGATCAGAGCATATTCATGATGCGCGAGCCCGGGGCATGCTTGTTATCGAAGTTTTAGCCAACGATATCGTTACCGATCAAGCAAGGGAAACTGCTAAGAGAGTCGGCATCAAACTTCAGTCTGGGCCATTGGAAAAGCCTACCCCCATTCGAATCGACGGTACTACTAATGTGCAGCGCGGTTTGTATCGAAGAAGTCCTCACTGGATGGCTCCCCGTCGGCGGGTGGAACCAGGATCGTCACGCAGATTAGGTAAATTAACTCTGATTGGTGGGGGTGGTGTTGGTGTAAACATTGCCCATCTTGGAGTGAATGGGGATTTGGCCGAACAAATCATGTTAATCGACATTGTCGATAATCTCGCCGAGTCCATTGCCCTGGATCTTAATCATGCGCGAGGAATTTCGCGAAGTCAGACCAGGGTAGTCGGCTCGTCTGACCTCGCTAGGGTCACAGGTTCTGATGTCATTGTTGTGAGCGCAGGTCGTCCACGTACTCCTGGTATGAGTCGGGCTGATTTGGTTTCGGTGAATCGCCGCGTTATTCGAACCATCGGGAATAGTATTAAGCTGCATGCTCCCAACGCCACTGTGATTGTCGTAACCAACCCTCTGGATGAAATGACTGTGGAGATGCTCAATACGACTGGCTTTGCCCGAGGGCAGGTGTTGGGCATGGCGGGGACTCTCGATGGAAGCCGGTTTCGGTATGCTCTAGCCCGGGCAGCGAATGTCTTACCGCAGGATGTTGAGGCGATAACTCTCGGATCCCATGGCGATGAAATGACCCCAATTGTGTCCAAGGCTCGAATAAAAGGGCAATCTGTGGAACGATTTCTTTCCGTTGAAGAGGTTCAAAGGTGCGTGCAGGATACCATTACCGGAGGCGCGCAAGTGGTTTCCCTGAAGAAAACCGGGTCCGCTGTGATTGCCCCAGCTCATGCAGTGATCGAGGTGATTGATCATATCCGGGGAGCGAAAAGCGGCTCTGTGCCGATTTCCGTGATGCTTAACGGAGAGTTTGGAATATCAGATGTGGTATTAGGTGTACCCTGCCAATTAGGTATGGGTGGCCTTTTGAAGGTGGATGAAATCACGTTGTCTGATGACGAACTGGTTTCCCTTAGAATAGCGGCGGATGCGATCAAACATCGTTTATCGAACCAGAGTCACTAACTGAAACTATCCACTTGTAATGACCAATATTAAAATAAAGAGTGGCGGAAGGTTTGAAGATATTGGTAGCTACTCCCGAGTTCGCCGGATTGGGCCATTTGTGTTTATCGCTGGCACAACAGCAATTGAAGAATCAGGTAAATTACACCAACCAAATGACACTTACGCGCAAACCCGGTTTATATTAGAGCAAATGGAACGCTATCTAAATGAAGTTGGTGCAGAACTTCAGCACGTAGTGAGAACCCGGGGGTTTTTAACCAGCATGGCTGATGCAGGGCAATTTGTTAAGGCCCACGGAGAAATATTTGAAGGTATTGATCCGGTTACGGCCGCGGTGGAGGCCGGGTTGACCCAGCAGGGGATGATGGTAGAAATTGAAGTTGATGCTATTATCCACGATGAAAACGGTGCCATTGATTTTAGATAGCACTCGTACAGTCGGAAATTGCTGAATAAAAATCCTGGACCCACTTTGGTCAGGGGGCTTGATTTATTGCAGTCGATGTTGAGATTCACTTAAGTTTTTTTAACATCATAAATTTGAATACCATAAATGGGAGTGCGCAATGCCAAATAAAATAACAAAAAAATTAAAACGTTTTGCCTGCCTGATAGCCGTAACGGCATTCACGGCATCTTCGGCTTATGCTGATGGCGTCAAGGTAGGATTTATCGGTTCTTTATCGTCTGATGCTGGATTAAGCGCGTTACGCGGCGCGCAAATTGCTATTGATGAGCTAAACGCGGCAGGAGGATTCAATGGTGAGCCTATTGAATATGTCAAGGCTGATACCCGAGAAGATGTCACCGAAGGCATCAAGGCTTATGAATATCTGGCGGAGTCTGAGGAAGTCGATTTTATTCTTTCGGGTTCCATTGACGATGTGTCATTAGGCTGGTTGCCGCGAATGAAAGAATTCAGAATTCCAACACTGGATACCTGGACTTCGTATATCGGTATCATTGATATGGTGATTGAAGATTACGAAGGCATGAAAACCTATTTCATGAATGTCGCGTCCGATGAAGCACTAGCAACACTTTATGTGGATTTCGGTCGAGACATATTGGCAAAAAAAATGGGCTGGGATTCGGTTGTAATCCTGCATGAAGACACCGCATTCGGTGGCGCGATTAATGGCCTGGTTAGTGAGCTGCTGGCACCGGAGTCGGGTATTGAAGTATTGGATACCATCGTTTATGACACTGCAACTGTTGATTTTTCCCCCATCTTTAACCGTGCGGTAGATACCGGAGCCGATTTTATCTATTTGATTTCTTCGGTCAATTCTCAGGTTGTGTCTAGCCAATATACCAAGTTACAGGTCCCCAAAGCGATGACCGGGGTAAATGTTGCGGCACTAGGTCAGGAATATTGGGAAGATACCGGCGGTGAAGGTGGTGGTATCTCCACTCTTAGTCCGGTTCCTTCCGTTGGCTTTGCGCTTGATCCTGCGTCACAGGAGTTTGTTAATACCTATACTGCAAAGTATGGCGATTCGCGACCTCGGTTCCCGCATTTCAATGGGTTCAATGCTTATTGGGGAATCAAGCAGGCCTTCGCTGCCGCTAAAGATGCGGGGGGATTTGACCCCGATGCATGGCCACAGGAAATGCTAAAACAAGACATCAAACTTGAGAAAGATGGTGAAATCTGGCTCCGATACGGTTTCTGGCAGCCAGGAGAAGTGGAGGAGCGTACTGGTCGAACTTATCCCCACAACATCAAATTCGATATCACCCCACCCTATGATAATGGTGCCCCCTCAATGGTGGTTATTCAGTGGTATGAAAACGGTGAAACTGCCGTTATTTATCCACCCAAGTATGCCACTGGTGAGTTTGCTGTGCCTTCCTGGGTAAAGTAATCGATCCATGTTAGTGGTTTATTGATTAAGAGGGAATGGAGATGGCTCCGTTCCCTCTAATTTCATTGATCTGAATCGAATGGTTGATTTGGTATTTCCAGTTACTGGTAGTTGCAAATAATGTTACAGATTCTCATTCAAGGGCTATTGCTGAGTGGATTGTATGCGTTAATCGCCGTTGGGTTTACGCTAATTTTCAGTGTGGGTAGAGTGCTCAATCTTGCTTATGGCGCCTATCTGGTGATAGGCGGATACGTATATTTCTATTTCGCTCAGTCACTTGGTTTACCCAAACCCCTTGTCATGGCAATGGCCGTTGTCTGCGGGTGTTTAGTCGGAGTTTTGAAGTATCGACTCATTGTGAAGCCGCTTAAGGGAAATCATGTGGCGGTGGAAATTTCTACATTGATATTGGCTGTAGTGATCCAGGCCGGTATTGTGTTGCTGTTTAAGGACAGTCCGAAAATTTTACACCCCATTGTCTCTGGTGTATGGCGTGTTGGCGGAGCGACAATCACTTTTAATATCCTGACTGCGGCGGTTTCGAGCTGGTTGATTTTCGGCGGACTGTACCTTTTTGTGCGCAAAACTCACACCGGGCGGGCGATGGAGGCGGTATCAATGGACACAAAGGGTGCCGTGATTTCTGGTATTCGACCAGATCGCATTAATCTTATCACCTGGGGTATATCTGGAGGCTTGGGTGCAATTGCCGGGGTATTTTTTGCGAGCTATACCCAGCTTTCCCCGGATATGTGGGTTGCGCCGTTAATCATTGCGGTTGCGGTGGTTATCGTGGGTGGTATCGGTTCGATTTGGGGTACCTTGCTGGTGGCCCATATTATTGGATTCATGGAAATTATTTCAACCTCTTTGATCGCCGCTGAGTTGCGCGGGGTGTTCACCATGTTATTGATTATCGGCGTGTTGTTGATTCGCCCCAAAGGCTTGTTTGGTCGGGCGGAATTACAATGACTAATCCCACTAAAAAATACTTACTGCTTTGGGCCATCTTCATTGCGGTGATGCTGCTGCTGCCGGAGTTCGTTTCGAAAGGCACGTTAAGAACGATCATTTTTGCTAACTTTCTAGCGATATTCGCCATTAGTTGGGATGTGTTATCTGGTCGAACTGGTTATATCAGTTTTGGTCATCCTTTTTTGATTGGCATTGGAGCATATACCTCAGCGATCCTATCCTACCGTTTCGATATGCCCATCGAGCTGTCCATTCCATTAGCCGTTTTAACCACTATGATCGGCGGCACCTTATTCTTTTTGCCTGCGCTGCGCCTCAAAGGGAGTTACTTTGCATTAGTGACCCTGGCCTTTATGGAGCTCATGTACCAGTTGGTGCAAGTGATTCGACCCGATTTAACCGGTGGAACCAGAGGAATGTCCGGTATTGAAACAATTACACGGGGTGCTGTGAACAATTACTACCTGTCTTTTGCGTTGATGGTCACAATAGCAATTTCCATGTGGTTGTTGATGAGAACCCGATTCGGTTCGGCCTTGAGCGCTATTGGTATGAACGAAGAGTCGGTACGCGGCAGCGGCCTAAGTACGACAAAATTGAAACTCGCTGCATTCATGACGTCTGCATTCATAGCCGGGCTTGGTGGTGCGTTTTATGTCCATTACTTAGGCTCCATTGCACCTCGTGCACTTTTTGATATAAATTTTCTATTTACCATTATTGTGTCTGCCCTGATTGGAGGAGCGGCTACTATCATCGGACCGATGTTTGGCGCGCTATTTTTGACTATTCTTCTGGAAGCACTACGACCTATCCTGCCAGGGGCTGAGCGATACCTTATTTATGGCTCCATTGCCCTGATAGTTTATATGTTTAAACCACAGGGTCTGGTTGTGCTGGTTTTGGATACTTTAGATAAACTTCGATCTATCATTTCTTCCAGATCATGAGCGACAACGCGCATCTGCAACTAGACCATGTCGTCAAACACTTTGGCGGTTTAACGGCAACCAATGACTTATCCTTCGATGTAAAGCACGGTGAGTCTCTTGGACTAATTGGTCCCAATGGTGCTGGGAAAACCACGATCTTTAATCTGATTATGGGGGAGTACAGACAGGACAGCGGGGATATTCTTTATCAAAATCAAAGCATTACCAAATTACCTACCCATGCTCGGATCTTAAAAGGTGTAACTCGTACCTATCAGGTTCCCCGACCTTTTTCAGAAATGTCTGTTCTTGAAAATATTCAAATTGGCCTAATGCCAAATCAACTAAGAGAAATGATTTTTCAGGGACCGGATCGACAGAAGGAAGAAGAGATAGCGAGAAACGTTGGATTATCAGAACAGGATTTCAACCGACCACCGACTGAACTCTCCATAGGTGACCTAAGAAAACTCGAATTAGCCAGGGCCCTTGCAACTAATCCATCTTTAATGTTGCTCGACGAAGTATTCGCTGGATTGACTCTTGCTGAAATTGCCCAGATTGCAGAGCTGATCAACAAGAAGCGCCAGGAGGGCATGACATTTATTATTATTAGTCACGATCTTAGGTCCTTAGAGCCTTTGATTGACCGGGCCATTGCCATGAGCTTCGGCTCCATCGTCGCTCAAGGGACTTTTTCTGAAGTGATCAGTGACCAACACGTCCAAAAAACCTATCTTGGAGATAGCTGATGTCCGTTTTGGAAATTAACCAATTATCGGCTTTCTATGGCAAGGCCCGAGCCTTGAACGACATCAGCATTAAATTAGATAAGGGAGAAATCATGGCTGTCATCGGCGCCAATGGGGCCGGAAAATCCACGTTGCTCGATTCCATTGTCGGGCTCACAAGGACTACAGGGGATATTCGGTTCGAGGGGCAGTTATTGAATGAGTGTTCGGCAGCGGATATTGTGAACAGCGGCGTGGGATACGCCACGGAGCGGTTCAATTTGTTTCCATATATGTCCGTCTACGATAACCTGATGGTAGGGGCCTATACTGCACGGGATGATGTGGAACAAAACCTGGAATTGGTTTATGACCTGTTTCCAAGGCTTAAAGAGCGTGAGACGCAAGAGACAGGAACACAAAGCGGTGGTGAACGTCAGATGGTATCACTGGGCCGTGCCTTGATGTCGAGCCCAAAACTCCTTTTGATCGATGAACCCACAATCGGATTAGCCCCCAAAGTTTGTCTGGATATGGCCGCTGCGCTACGTGATCTCAATCAATCGACCAGTCTGACTATTTTGATCACTGAACAGAATGTGAATTTCGCCATGAGCCTTGCTCAGAACCTGCACGTTCTGGAAACCGGCATGATCCGCATGAGTGGTACACCGGAAGAACTAAAAGCAAATCCAGATTTGAACAAGGCCTACTTTGGCAGCTCTTGATCATTTGACAGGGTATGTGAATAACCAATAATCAGGCTGGACTAAGTCGGTAGGCCGGTGTCTCCCCAATTTCGAATGCCAATGATCGATACCTCATTCAATATCTCTTTGTGTCTGAATGGAAACCTTTGATCACATTATTGTTGGGGGTGGGGTAGTTGGAGCCTCAATTGCGTATCATTTAAAACGCAAAAGCGCAGGAACAGTGTTGTTGCTGGAACGAAACGGCTTGGCCAGTGCTGCATCCAGTCGTGCTGCAGGATTAATCCTGCAGGCATCCACAAAATATTCAAACACACCTTTGGCGAAAATGACCACACAGGTTTTGCCTGTGCTCGAAGACGAAGTGGGGGAAAGTGTGGGATATCATAGTGTTGGTAGTTTGCGCATAGCAGCTTCCGATGAGCGTGTTGCAGAGCTGGATGCGATGGTGGAAGATGCATTGAAGTGGGATATTCCAGTTGAATTGCCGCGCGAGACTGAAATCAGAAGTCTTGTTCCCTGGTTGGATACCAGCACTATTTTGAAATCGGTTTTTTTCCAACCGATGGATATGTCGATCCATACCTTATGAGCATGTCTTACATCAGGGCTGCACAGGCACGGGGTGCCGTTGTGCGTCCATATACAGATGTGCAAGATGTTGTTATGGAAGGTGAAAAGGTAGTCGGCGTTTTGATCGATACCGGGCAGATTGCCTGTAGTACGGTCATTGATGCTTGTGGTGTCTGGGCTGCACTACTATCGGAACGTGTTGGTTTTGCACTTCCTATGGCGCCTGTGCGTAGTCATTACTGGATCACGGAACCCTCAACTTCTTACGGGGGTGAGCATCCGGTGACGATCTTACCAGACGTCGCTGCCTATACTCGTCCTGAAGTGGGTGGTTTGGTTCTTGGGCTACAGGAGCCCTGCTCCGCTACTTTCAACGCCCGGGATTTACCTAACGATCCAGCAGCCTTTTCACCGACCCAGGGAGAGGAGCATTGGGACATTTTAGCCAATGCCTATGAAGGATTAGCGCAATTTTTCCCAGCAATCGAAACTGCCCAGTTTTCAAGTTACATTAGTGGCTTGTCATCATATACCCCTGATGGGGCAATAATCCTGGGACCCGTTCCTGGTGTTACAGGCTTCCATGCTGCTGCGGGAGCTTGCGGCTCCGGGATTACGTTGTCTGGGGGGATGGGCGACGTGATTGCTGACCTGGTATTGCAACAGGAACCTGCCTTTGATATTAGCCGTTTTAAGTCTGATCGGTTTGGCCAGGTTGATCCCTTCAGCGAACCATTCCGCAAACGATGTGCCATGGTCAGGGCGTCAAAGTCTCGCAATATTTCCTAGCGTTCTTCTTACAAATAAGAGAAATAGCGGAGAAATGGCCACACCCCCAAAACCGCCATCGCCCGGGTGGAAACAGGCAATTGTCAAATGGATATACTGTCCCCTGATGGCATCCCTGGTTATAGTATCGCGATATGCTTTGTCATGTTTTCCTTCTCGCTTTCAAGGACAATGTGTTAATGAGACCAGGTATGTTGTGCATCTTTGGACAGCACGTCAAAAATCTTTCAATAGACGTGTGGTTTTCGGGTCCATAAAGCCGGTGACGGTGGCAGTCGTCTCCAGTTGCATGGCATGATCAAGATCCACAGACGCTGTTTTGTTGAGTACCCGTTTCATGGCTCTGGAGGATAATGGCGGCAGGCTCGCCAGTTTGCGAGCGACTCTTTTCGCTTCAGCCAATAGTTGATCGTCGTCAACTACTTTCCAGGCAAGACCGATTTGATGTAGTTCTTCGGCGCTGTATTTTTCGCCAAGCATTAACATCTCCCGAGCCTTGTTTAAACCCACCAATGCCGGGAGTAAACTGGTGACACCGCCAGTAACAAAAAGATTGAGTGATACCTCGGGGAAAAACCCTTTGGCTGTTCGAGCCCATAGCGAAAAATCGCAGTTAATGGCCCATTCAAAACCACCGCCCACTGCCCATCCGTTAATTGCCCCAACCACAAGCTTTTCTCCAAACACAATCGATCTGGTTACACGCTGGATGTCATCAACCAGTTTGCTGGCCTCTGATTGATCATTAGGCTGGACATGTTCATTTCGATCATCTCCGGCGCAGAACCCCCGCCCCTCTCCGGTGAAGATGATGACATTTGTATTGGGGTCCTGATTAGCGAAATCGAATGCAGCAGCGACATCGGTGATGAGCGCCGAATTCATCGCATTAAGGCTGTCCGGGCGATTTAACGCAATGCTGCAGATGCCGTCTTCGACATTGACTTTAACGTTATCGAACAGATTCATGCTTTACGACTCATTTTTTATGGGTTCTTATTACGCGTCTGGTTTTCCCTTGTGTTCTCGGTAAGGTGTTTGACCCCCGGAGTATGACATCAGCATGGACGCCAATATACCTCTTGATGCAGTTTTGTATCTCTGCAACAAGTGCATTTGGCGAGCTATGCTCCCGGGACAATTCAACCTCAATGGGTAAACTTTGATAGGGCGGAGGGTGATCGAGGGTAATGCGATACTCGCCGGACAATCCCGAAATTTTGTTAATTGTTTCCGCAACCATTGTGGGGAATACATTGATCCCCCTGATAGTGATCATCTCGTCACTGCGCCCGATTACGCGAAATCTCGGGGCGCTACGTCTGCACTTAGCCCGGTCTGTTCCAGTAATCTCGATAATATCACCGGTGCGAAAGCGGATAAGGGGTTGGGCCTGTTTGCAAAGATGGGTGAGCACCAGCTCCCCGACCTCTCCCTCTTTCCATTGTTTGGCCCCGGTTGAAACAGGGTCAATCAACTCAGGGTAAAGTACATCGAGCGCGACCAGATGAAGGTCATTGCTCAGGGTGGATTGTCCCGCGAAGTTGCATAAGACATCGGTGACTCCATAATTCGAATTTCTCGCATCAAAGCCCCAGATATCTTCCAGCTTTTTCCTGAATGCCGGATCATCCAGCCCAGGCTCTCCACCAAACAATCCAAGTTTCAAGCCGAGATCCCGGGGGGTTATCATTGGAAAATCTGCTTCCAGGGTTTGTGCTAGAACCGAAGGATAGGAAGAAGTACAGGATATGGCGTCAATCTGGAGGTTTTGAATGGTCTCGATCAATCCCCGGGTGTTACCCACCCCATAAGGTATGACCATGGCACCGGTGGCTTCCAGCGTGCTGTGGTCCGTATACCCGCCCATCCACAATTGATAGTTGAGACAATGAATTACCCGGTTCCTGGGCCCAAGCCCCGCTGCCTTTTGTGCACGGGCGCCAACCATCGCGGTCATGACAGCGTCGTCCTCGGTGAGTGCGAGATTCATTGCCGTGCCCGTGGTCCCTGAGGTGCGATGCATGCGAACAATGCGGGTTCCACTGACCGACAAATAACTGCCAAATGGTGGGTGTTGGCGCTGGTCCTCCCGCAACATCTCCTTATCGGTGAATGGCAGATCAGCCAGTGCATCCAGTGTGGTGATTGCAGAAAGTTGTGGGCAGTGACGCTGATAAAAGGGTGAGCACTGATGAACGTAATTACCCTGTGTAATCCAGCGCGCGGCCTGTATGCGCTTTATTTCCTGGAGATCAAGAAAATCGGCGTTATCGATAACGGTATGATGGGTTTTCGCCATGATGGGATGATAAAGGCAAAAAGCCGTGCGGAACAGTTGCTGGTTTCCATTATATGGAGTTTGGTGCTAAAGACGGCAAAACTAAACCAAAATCTCGGGTGAAAAGGTGAGAGATAAAGAAAAATTAGGAAAGAAAATTAGGACACCCACGGAATTTGGCAGAAAACCCTTCTCCATCAAAGGGTTTCGGTTAAAGGGATACCCGACAGGGTTGAACGCCATCTGGCCACGGTTTCATCAATGCCTTTGCGTTCCCTGTTCGTCACCGGCATTTCGTTCCGGTAGTCATCCATCAGCCGACCGGATTTATAAATCTGTGTCCACCGGTCAATGATTTCGATATCCGTCGACGATCCGGCGAGTTCGGGGTTGACCCTGAGAATGGCAGGGTAGTGATTGGGCATTACGGCACAACCCACGATGTCAATGCAAAAGACAGAACCGGGTTTCAGCAGTCATGACTCCACCCACTCCCACCGGTGTTCATAACTGCGCCCACTGTAGTCATCCTGACCACACGGGAATGCCCTTCTCACATACCGTGAGGTGCAATGGTAATAGGGGGTTGCCTCAATATTGACAGGTTGCCGTCGTGCAATTCATGCCTGTCTGGTGGGGTGATTCCTTAAGACCATCGTAAACCAAAATCCAATGAAAACCCAATGCTGCCAACCTTTCCATAACCTTTTTGTGGGTGTCCGGGTTTGATGTCTAATTTTTACTGAAAAATATATTCAAAATCGTATTAATACGATTAATGCACAACAGGTTAACAAAAGTAGAACATATAAACCTCAAAACACTATATCGCAGAAAATAGAAAATGCATAACAAGCGCAGGTTGTCGGACTGGTTTTCCGCTTCGCCCCAAACCAGCTGCAACTGCGAGCGTTAATGACCGTTTCGGGCCGATTACGCGCGGATATGGATCTGCGAATTCTGCTATTGCCCCAGGTTGTTTCAGAGAATATGCGATTGTGACATCTAAACGTACATGGGCTAGAATTACTACATGGAAAAGACATATACAGCGATAGTCAAGAATCAAGGCGGATGGTGGATTGGTTGGATTGAGGAGGTGCCCGGAGTGAATTGCCAGGAGATCTCCAAAGATGAACTCATTCAGACGCTGTCGGTAACTTTACGTGAGGCACTTGAGTTAAATCGAGATGACGCCATTCGTGCTGCTGGTGAAGAATTCGAGGAATTGAAGATAGCGATATGAAACGTCGCGACTTGATTCGATATCTAGAATCAAACGGTTGCGAGCTACTCAGGGAGGGAGGTAGACATTCCTGGCGGCACAACCCATCTCAAAATAGATGTTCAGCCATCCCTCGGCATCGCGAAATTAATGATCATCTCGCGCGTAAAATCTGTCAAGATCCTGGGGTAGACAGACCCTGATCAAAATACTGCACTCCCACAAAAGCGCAGTTAAAAACCTATACGGTATGGATTTTCGAATGGCTCTAAAGGGCCAAACTCGATCAATTTACTAAGGCCAACCTGGAATTCCTATGTATGCAGCTCGTGCGCTGAAGGTCTGACATTCACTATGGACGTGATTTTCCTTCCGATTAATCCCAATGCCTCTCGACGCTCCTTCAGGTAATCATATCGGTCATAGATTCCTTCAACGCCCTTGATTTTATGGTTGAGGCATCTTTCCGCAACATGTCCCGGAATTTGGTAGAAAAGCCCTTCTCTTTAAAAGGATTTCGGTTAAAGGGATACCCGGTACTATTGAAACGATTTCATCAGTCCCGATGATCAGCAAATCCCCCCTCTCACCCTTTCCCGGGACGGGTCTGCAACTCCAACGGATCAGATACCCGGGATTCGGTTAAACTGTTGTAGGGTGAAGGGGTCAGGTGGTGGTGTTTCTTTGACACACCCAATGTTGACCAACGGCCTGACTGAATTCCCGCAAAGCCTGCGCAGACCCCAGTGCCTTCAGTCGCCAGGAGGTTTTCGGTCCAGGGTACGATATCCATTGTTTTTCACCATACCCCAATCGATCCAGAATGTGGGGCGCTGATGAATTGACGACTCTGTGTTTGTCCTGTTTCAACACACGACTGCTCCGGTGCTCCAGTTCAGCGGATTGGTGGCAATTCGGAAGACGTCACATATTGGTTTTAGATTCGGCGTATTGCGCTTCGCTTAATACGCCCTATGCGGGCTAATATTGAAACTGCCTGAAACATTATTCAATGTTCTGAATCTGTTTATGGCTTAGGATGCAACATCCTTTTGTTAACAAATGCTTGTGAGCTTCTCAGAGTACTTTATGAACAAAGAACCCTGGTGACTGTGGATAAGCGCTACAGGCTATGACATGATGTATTACGTGGGGCTGGATGAGGTGGTTGAGGCAATGGTGCAGCGCATAGCGATCATTGCAGCAAATTAGCAGGCAATACGGGAGAGGGATGAACCGTTTTTAGGGCAGAAGCTCATAGAAAGACGGCGGGCAACTGATAAATTTTCGGACTCAGTTTATACACCTCATCCCCATTGTTAACCACCAGCCCATAAGTGCAGTTATGCTCCTCAATAAACGCTTCTAACGCTTTCAACTGGCGCTTAGCCGTAATAGAGCCTGCTTTAATCTCAATGGGAATTAAACCGCTTTCAGTTTCCAGAATGAGATCAACTTCCGCCTGATTTTGTGTGCGATAGTAGTAATAATCGAGACGCTCCAATTGATTGGTAAATTGACGAATCAGCTGTTCAGCGACAAAAGTTTCCCAAATTTTACCGAACTGCGGATGTGCTTTCATATCGCTCTCATCCTGTATACGCAGCATATAGTTAATCAGGCCAGTATCCCGTAAATGTCCTTTTGGCGTTTTCACAATGCGCTTATTGACGTTTTTTTGCCAGGACGGGATACGTCGCCACAAAAAAGTACCTTCTACAATGTCGAGGTAATTCTTGACCGTTGTTTGAGAAACTCCCAGCGAACGAGCAAATGATGACGCATTTATAATATCGCCGCTGGAAAAAGCCAACATCTGGATAAAGCGCTTATAAGCGTCAATGTTTAGCTGTGGAAATAGGACACGAATATCGCGCTCAATGTAGGTTTTTAAGTAGTTTTCCATCCACAGGCGATAGAATCGGCGATCATCTTTTTTTAGCACTGGCTCGGGATAGCCACCATACAAGCATAACGACAGCAACTGTTGTTTGTCGAAACGCTCTGGTAACTCAAGCAGTCGTTCTGGTTTGATCAAGGCTTCCAATAACTCACCAGATGCTGGTGTAATTGCGTCAATTTCATGCCAGTCAAATCAAGTTGAACGATAGCTGCGCGGGTTAGCTCACACTGACATATTTATAGCTCCGGTGAGCTGGAGCCGCTCAGGAGAAATTGACCAGGCTGGCGTTTTCACAATGCGCTTATTGACGTTTTTTTGCCAGGACGGGATACGTCGCCACAAAAAAGTACCTTCTACAATGTCGAGGTAATTCTTGACCGTTGTTTGAGAAACTCCCAGCGAACGAGCAAATGATGACGCATTTATAATATCGCCGCTGGAAAAAGCCAACATCTGGATAAAGCGCTTATAAGCGTCAATGTTTAGCTGTGGAAATAGGACACGAATATCGCGCTCAATGTAGGTTTTTAAGTAGTTTTCCATCCACAGGCGATAGAATCGGCGATCATCTTTTTTTAGCACTGGCTCGGGATAGCCACCATACAAGCATAACGACAGCAACTGTTGTTTGTCGAAACGCTCTGGTAACTCAAGCAGTCGTTCTGGTTTGATCAAGGCTTCCAATAACTCACCAGATGCTGACCGTCAATTTCATGCCAGTCAAACGGATCAAGTTGAACGATAGCTACGCGGCCAGCTAGGGTTTCACTGACATTTTTTAATAGCTCCGGTGAGCTGGAGCCGCTCAGGAGAAATTGACCAGGCTGGTCGCGGTTTTGATCAATCGCCACACGCAAGGAACTAAACAATTGAGGTGAGAGCTGGGCCTCATCAAACACAATAGGTGGGTTGATTTCCTGTAACAACAATGCGGGATCATCGTTGATGCGTTGATAATCTCTATCACGTTCAAGGTCAAAGAAGGTGGCGTTCGGCAGAACCTGTTGTGTGAGGGTTGATTTGCCAACCTGTCTTGCGCCAAGGATGACAACGGCTGGAAAGTGTTGCAACAGGAATTCGATGGATGTCTTTATCGAACGTTTTCTATAAGACATATTCAAAGTCTGAATTGATAATTACTTGGTAAGTATAGTATTTACTTCAGTAATTAGCAAAATAGTTGTTGGGTAACGATAAGCACCGTTAAGCAATAGGCGAAATTAGGACACCCACGGAATTTGTCAGAAAAGGACGAAATTGGGACACCCATGAAATTTGTCAGAAAAATCCCTCTCCATCAAAGAATTTCGGCTAAAGGGATACCTGGTACTATTGAAACGACTTCGTGAGTCCCGATGATCAGCAAATCCCCCTCTCACCCTTTCCCGGGACGGGTCTGCAACTCCGACGGATCAGACACCCGGGATTCAGTTAAACTGTTGTGGGGTGAAGGGGGCAGGTGGTGGTGTTTCTTTGACACACCCAATGTTGACCAATGGCCTGACTGAATTCCCGCAAGGCCTGCGCAGACCCCAGTGCCTTCAGTCGCCAGGAGGTTTTCGGTCCAGGGTACGATATCCGTTGTGTTTCACCATATCCCAATCGATCCAGAATGTCGGGCGCTGATGAATTGACGACTCTGTGTTTGTCCTGTTTCAACACACGACTGCTCCGGTGCTCCAGTTCGGCGGATTGGTGGCAATTCGGAAAAGGTCACATATTGGTTTTAGATGCGGCGTATTGCGCTTCGCTTAATACGCCCTACGCGGGCTAATATTGAAACCCCCTGAAACATTATTCAATGTTCTGAATCTGTTCGCGCATTTGGTCGATTAGGACCTTGAGTTCCACGGAGGTGTTGGTGATTCGTTGGTCGACAGATTTTGAGCCCAGGGTGTTGGCTTCGCGGTTGAGTTCCTGCATCAGGAAGTCGAGGCGGCGGCCGGCGGGTTTGTTGGAGGCGATGGTGCGCTGGACTTCGTCGAAGTGGGTTTGCAGGCGGTCGAGTTCTTCGTGGATGTCGCTTTTGGTGAGTAGGATGGCGATTTCCTGGTGTAGCCGGCTGCTGTCTTGCTCCTGGCAGAGTTCGTCAATGCGGCTTTGCCATTTTTGTTTTTGGATGGCGGTAATGTTGCCGATATCTCCCATGAGGTCGGAGACGAGGGTACAGCAGGTTTCGATGCGTTGAGAGATCAGCTCTGCCATTCGTTCGCCTTCCCTTTTGCGATTTTCTACTAGTACTCTGATAGCTTCTTCCAGGAAGGTTAATGACTGTTGGTGCAATGCGTCGTTGTCTCTAGTGGGTTCTACTATTACGCCGGGCCAGCGCAGAATGTCAATGGCGTTAGCGGGTTGGGTATCAGGAATGGTAGTTCTGATTTGGCTGAGTAGTTCTCCCAGGTTTTCCACCATGTTCTGATTAATGGCGTTCTGGTTTGTGTCATGGGCACTTTTTTCTAGCTTAAGCTGGGCATCGACTCGACCCCGGTTCAATGCTTTTGAAATTAGTGTTCGGCAATCCGTTTCCAAAAGGCGGAGCTCGTCGGGTAGTTTGAGGTGGACATCAAGATAGCGGTGGTTAACGCTGCGTACTTCCCAGGTGAGTTGAACACCGGAATAAGGGGACTCAATGCGGGAAAAGGCGGTCATGCTAGCGGTCATTTTTATTTCCAGTGTTTGTTTGGGAGCGGAGGGGGGATGATGGGGGTTCGAGTGAGAGGCTACGGATTTATGGAACAGGTTTTTTGCCTATAGCCACAATTTCAAAATCGGCCAGGTCTTTCCAGTGTTGAGTCCATCGCTGAAACAATTCAAAACGATCGGTTTCCATTAGCTGAAAACAGCGAGTTTTATCTGCGGAAAGCCAGCTATCTATATAGTGCAATCCGTCGGATAACATTCTGCCTTTGTGCTGGAATCGTTGGTATACCTGGTCGAGGGAATTTTTGTGGAATGTTTCGACTACCATGTATTTCGTCATTACCGAGGCTTCCTCATCAAATCACCAATCGTCTAACCATCATCACTATCAATGGTCGAGTAAAGACCGAAGGAGTGAGCAAGGTGAGTCGTATCTATGAGAATTAGACATTTTTGAGTTCGCCTTTGGTTTCATTCTCTACATTGAAAACCAGGGATTGGTAATTAAATCCATTTTCAATGGTGGGCTTTATAATTTGAAAGTAAGGGGATACGTCAAAGTCCTTGGGCGTAAAAAGGCTGTGATGACGGATATGATAAATTTCTTTGGCTCGGTAGCTTGAAGCCAGGGAGGGATTGGTCTTTTCAATAGTGGGTAAAATTGGGTATTGAATAGATTGAAAGGTTTCTGCGACTAAACTGGAACAAATTGCCCTGGAAGGATCGCCGCTACCCAACGCCAGCATGCGGCGGCGGAATCGAATAGGAACGGGAGGGGTCGAGAATAAGTATCTGGCGAGATCAAAAATGTGTTTTAAATCATAATTTTTACCGAGATTGTTGATCATAGTTTGTACCACGGTTTGTCGATCCTCTTCGGTCAAATTTACTGGACGACAAATTCGAATGTTGAAATTGCGATACTTCGAAAGTGGGGTGGCGATAACGCCAAATCCTAACTCGGCTTCAATTAGTACATTTGGTGACGAATTGGGCTCATCATCTCTCCCCTCGGGAAAAGCGACGCCAGGTTGTTCACCGATATACATAGCGGCATGGGACCAGGTGGACTGGGTCAGGTATTTGATCGCACTGCTGACTCGGGTATCTCCCTCCACGAGGATGACATCGCCAGGTTGTAGCACACTCTCCAGTACTGGAATCTCATAAGTTGAGAAAGGTTGGTAATTGGGAATGGGCTTTGATAGGTATTGTGCAATCCAACTACCAATCTTCCTTCGTATCGCAACTAACATGGGCCTATTAACAGTCTATTAACAATAGTATCGGAACAATAACATCGGGATAGGTTCGGTTTTTTATCTCATCAGCAAATGCAACCCGCGGCGAGCGATGAGCAGTTCGGGTATTCTATCGAATTTATGAATCCATAGCTAAGTATGGGGGAGTCAGTATGAGTGGGGCAGGGAACCATGGAATCACTAGCCAGTTCGCGCTTCCCGGGCCGGGATTAGTCGTTATGGGTCGTATTCAATACATTTTGAACATATGACTTTTGGGTTTTTCTTGTGCTTTAGATGGAAATTGCATACTATCGCCTCCGCTCGGGTTTTCACCTTTGGATTAACCTCCATGGTGTTTTGGGAAATCGGTGCGTCAGAGTTTTTGGAGGTGTTGGTTTTAAGCTGCCCCCTTTAAACTGCCTCAGTGACTGACAATCCCGATACTGCCCCCGCAACGGTAAATGAGTCAGGTCTGCATGTTTTTTTGAACGCCACTGTGTCATCTGGTATGGGAAGGCGCGGACCGAATATTGATGTCTTGGGTTCTGTATTCAGAACACTGATGTTCGAGGCTCATGAGTCCGGAGACCTGCCCGATCATGGTGTGTTATGCCTGGCGCATAACATAAATATAATTGCACGGGGTCGTGCAACACCGAGACTAACCAGATGAATAAAACTCTCCTGGCTGGAATTTCCGGCTTGCTTATCTACACGTCTGCCCACACTGCGCTGGCAGCAGACAAAGAACCCATTACTATTGTAATTACCGCATCTCGCGCTGCTGAGACCGTGGATGAAACCATGGCACCGGTTTCTGTTATCGACAGGGAACAAATTGAACAAAGCGGTGCCGTTAGTGTTCCTGATTTATTGACGGTTGTTCCGGGTCTGGCTATCAGCAAAAATGGTGGTATGGGGCAGCAAACTTCGGTTTTCCTGCGCGGTGCTGAATCCGATCAGATTCTGGTGTTAATCGATGGTGTTAAAGTTGGCTCCGCAACTGCAGGAACCACGCCTTTCCAGGATATCCCTCTGGATCAGGTAGAACGTATTGAAGTCGTGCGCGGACCCCGATCCAGCCTATATGGTTCTGAAGCAATCGGCGGTGTTATCCAGATTTTTACCCGAAAAGGTGGAAAGGGTTTACGTCCGTCGCTTCGTGTGTCAGCAGGTAGCCACGCTACTTCCAGTCTCCAGGCTGGAGTTTCCGGCGGAAACAGCGCAAAGTGGTACTCATTGAACGTTTCAAAATACAAGACGGATGGATTCAATGTCTGTAAAGGCAGCTTCAGTGCAGGTTGTTTTACCATTGAACCAGATGCCGACGGTTATGAAAATACCTCGGTCTCACTTCGTGGCGGGGCGAAAGTCTCAGATAATTTTGGTATTGAAGCAGGTATTCTGAACTCAGACAGTGAAACTGAATTTGACGGCTCCTTTCAAAATGAATCCGACTCATTGACCCAGGTCGCCCACGTCAAAGCCAATTTCAATGTAAATAAAAACTGGGCGGGTAGCCTTTTGGTTGCTCAATCAACAGACAGTTCAGATAGCTTTCTGAATGGAACTTTCGCCTCAGCGTTTGAAACCAGTCGGGATCAGATTTCGTTACAAAACGAACTTCTCCTGAAAAAAGGACGTTTGATTTTCGGTGCAGACCTCATTAATGATGAAGTGGAAAGTAATACAGCATTTACGGTGACCAGTCGGGACAATACCGGTATTTTTGCCTCCTTTAGTATGAATATTGGTGGTGGTGAAATCGAAGTTTCCGCTCGAAATGATGATAATGAACAATTTGGGTCAAAAACCACTGGTGGCATTGCTTATGGTCGAGATCTGGGAAATAGCCGTCGTATGACCCTGTCTTATGGCACTGCATTTAAGGCACCTACTTTCAACGAGCTTTACTATCCAGGTTTTGGTAATGCAAATCTAGAGGCGGAAACCTCTTCCAGCTTTGACGCAGGGATTTCAGGACGTACTAAAAACGGTCGCTGGTCGATCAATCTTTTCCGCACTGAAATTGAAGATTTGATTGGTTTTGATTCTGTGACTTTTGCCCCAGTGAATATTAACAAAGCAGAGATTACGGGGCTTGAATTAGCGAGTTCCACAAATATTGCAGGTTGGGCGTTAGGTATCAGTGCGACGTTACAAAACCCCAAAGATGCGAGTGGCGGTGCTAACGATGGCAAACAACTCCCCAGAAGAGCCAAGCGAATCCTTAGCCTTACTACGGATCGGGATTTTGGCAAGCTGAGCGTTGGGGCTTCCATCAGTTCTCGCGGTGACACATATGATAACGTGAGCAATACAACACTCATTAGCAGTTATTCATTGCTGGATCTGCGTGCTGAGTATCAGATACATTCCAAATGGGCCTTGGGTTTGAAGGTGAACAACGTTTTGGATAAAGAGTATGAAACCGCATCCTTCTATAACCAGGACGGCATCAATGTCATGGCTACCTTGCGATACGTTCCCTAGGTTATTCTGGTGTTGCAATCATAATTTCGCTTTGTGATTTTGCCATAAGTGATTCTGTAATCATGGTTTTGTTGTGATGGGTCTGTCGGTCACCTCCCCAGGCAGAATGGTCAGACTCGTGATTGCGCTGTTTGGAGTTCTCGCCTGGCTCCACAGCGCAATGGCTTTCGAACTCAAAGAACCCAAAGAACTCAAAGTCAAGGATGACTTTGATCGTCTCGTTTCCCTTCAAAAGCCGGCCCAACGCATTATCAGTTTAGCCCCTCATAATACGGAAAATCTTTTCTCCGCTGGTGCGGGAAATCGGATTGTTGGGGTAGTTGAATACAGCGACTATCCCCCTGAAGCCAATGAGATTCTCTCTGTAGGCAGCTATTCCCAGTTCAATCTAGAAACAATTCTGGCCCTTAAGCCTGACCTGATTGTAGCGTGGCGTGGCGGAAACAACGGTGGTGCTCTGGATCAAATGGAGCGTCTGGGGTTGACCATTTATTATTCCGAACCGCGAACCTTTAACGATATTCTGGATAACGTTCGCGACATGTCGATCCTGGCGGGGACCGAGAACCAGGTCGATCCTTCAGTCCATACCGTTGGTGATGTTATCGAAAGCACCAAAAAGCGATATGCACACCTGGAACCCCTGGAGGTGTTTTATCAGGTTTGGACAAGTCCACTAATGACACTGAATGGTGAGCATTTTATTAGCCGTGTTTTGGAGGTGTGTGGCGGACTGAACCTATTCGCCGAATTGCCTATTATTGCTCCCCAGGTGAGTATGGAAGCCGTTATTCAAGGGAACCCGGATGTTATCGTTACGGGCATGACGGATGGAATTCCTCCGGATATGTCCCTTTGGCAGAAGTGGAAGAATATCGATGCGGTAAAACGGGATGCCTTTGTTTATGTTGATTCGGGCATGATGCATCGGCATACACTACGCATGCTAAATGGTATCGAGCCTTTTTGTCGAGAATTGGATGATGTTCGTCGACTCATGCTTGAAGATGAAAGCTCTGGTTGATCGAGCTAATCAGCGGTAGCCGATTGTTATCGATAGTAATCAGGGTTGGCTAGGGGAGGTCAATGATGGTCCAGGGTGGGCATGATTAACGGGATACTCGGGTTTTGGGGATGGGGGGTGACCCACATTTCAATGCCGAACACCTGGCTAAGTATGCCTTTATTGAGAACCACTTTCGCCGATCCGTCTGCCACCAGTCGGCCATTCTCAATCAGGATGCAACGATCGGCAAACTGTGCAGCCAGGTTGAGATTATGTAGTGAGCAGATGATACCGATCTGTTGCTCTTTAGCCAGTCGTTGAAGCAGTTGAAGAAGTGCGTACTGATGACTCAAATCCAGTGCGGATACTGGCTCATCGAGTAAAAGAAATCGGCTTTGGTCGGCTACCCTGAGCCAGACCTGAGCCAGAATTCTCGCGGTATGAACCCGTTGCTGTTCCCCACCGGATAATGTCGGGAAAGCGCGATCGATAAGGTGCGTGCAGTCGCAATGAGCCAGTACGCAATGGGCAATTTCCTGATCTTGTTCTTCCGAAGTATCGTGAGGGGTTCGGCCCATTAATACGACGTCCTGCACGGTGAACGGAAAATCAAGATTTGAATGCTGGGGCAATACCGCTCGTTGGGTCGCCAACTCCAGATTAGTCCACTTGGACAGTGATCGTCCATTGAGCTCGATCAGCCCATTTGATGGCGTTATTTCCCCATCCAGACATCTCAATAGAGTGGTTTTTCCTGCTCCATTTGGCCCAAGTATCATGCAGAGTTGTCCGGTGGGGAAATCACAGGAAAATCCATCAAGAAGTAAGTGGTCAGAAATTTTAACGCTGATATCTTTTACCCTAAGCATCAAAAGGCCTGCTTGCGTTTGTGTCGAATAAGTAGCCCCAGGAAAAATGGACCACCGAGTACCGCGGTGATAATACCGATGGGTATTTCAGCCGGAGCGACGATGGTGCGGGCGACGATGTCAGCCAGAATCAATAAAATCGCACCAGTAAGAGCGGATGCAGGAAGCAATAGGCGATGATCCGGACCAACAACGAGACGTAGTAGGTGAGGAACTACTAGTCCCACAAAGCCGATAATTCCGGATATGGACACTATCGCACTCACCACTAGCGCGACCAGAATAATAAGCCTCTTTTTAATCTTTTCAACATCAAATCCGAGATGTCTGGCTTCGCTCTCACCGAGTAGATTAGCGTTTAACGCCCGGGCATGAAAGAGCAGGGCAAAACACGATGGGATGGCAATTAAAGCGGTAGCAGCAAGCTTCCACCAGTCCGTTACGCTCAGGCTACCCAGACTCCAGAAAATCAAATCCCGAAGCTCGGTATCGCTGGCGATATAGCTGAGTAAACCGATCAGAGCGCCAGTAATGGCATTCACTGCGACTCCTGCCAGCAGCATGGTGGGAATGTCTGTGCGCCGATTGAAAGTCGCCAATCGGTATACCACGCTGAGGCTGGTAAAGCTTCCCGCAAACGCCACAAGCATAAGTAACCAATTGCCAAAAAGCATAAACGCCTGGGCAAAAAAAGAAAATCCAAGAACAATGGTCGCAGCAGCACCAAATGCAGCGCCGGACGAGACTCCCAGTAATCCCGGGTCTGCCATTGGGTTGCGGAACAAAGCCTGCAACACCGTTCCTGACATGGCTAGACCGCTGCCCACAATGATGGCCAATATCAGTCGGGGTATGCGAATCTGACCCAGCACCAGAGGCAGACTGCTATTTGGGTCTGAAGCAACCAACCCGAAGAATTGGCCGGTGGCAAGTAGGGTCTCCAACAAGGAGGTATCAATGGAACCAGCGCTAAGGGAATACGCCGAGGTCACTAATAAAATGACCCCGAGTCCCCCCAGAGTTCCCCTTGCGCGATATTTGGAGTAGCTTTGCAATAGCCTATTTGTCCGTAGCCGATCTGGTGTGAGATGTGATGGTTTTCCGGTGTGCCGATGTTGTAATGAATAACCTGTTCTTACTGGAAAATTTACGAGACTATTTTGGAATTCCGGGTTTCATCATGAAAGCAACAGAAATAGATACGCCAGATTTTCTCCAGAGTTTTTACTTTGCCAAGTTTTTATTCTGCCTCTGAGTCGGCCAATATGGTTTGCTAAAAACGGCTTCAACTATAACATCCAACCCGGTTTTTTAGCATGGGACCCAAGAGCAAATAGATTAACAGGTTAATGAGCGATATCTATTTCGGTTTAACGACCAATGGTAAACACAGAAAAATAAGCAATACCCGGAACGTGTGATGAAAAGCCACGAAGCCTAAATCAAAACCGAAAAGAAGGGTCAATAGGGTGATCTCGTAGATGCCGCCTGGTGAAAAAGCAAGAAAGAGATCAAGAAAAGGGATATCGATAAAAACGCTCAGGGTAAGGGCTATTATGAGAAAGGTCATCACCAGGATTGTCGCATTAACTATGGCGTCGATGAGGTATTTGCTGATTAGCGAAAGATCAACCTGGGCTAAACGGGAGCCGATGAGGCCGCCCACGACCAGTTGGGCGAGAATCACGAATTCATTAATCCGCGGAATGCTCACCACGCCCAGGAGGTGAGCGATCATGCTAAGGAAAATGGGGCCGAGTAAATGGGGTATGGGAAGCCGCAGCAAGCGCCCAGCAAGATAACCGGCCCCGGCCAATGTCACGAACTGAATGAGTGCCAAAACGGGCAGGTCTGCTATGCCCGGTAAACCTGTTAGTGCATCATAGGAGCGAGTGATCCCGGACTCCCCTTGGGAAATGGATAGAACCAAAGGCGTGGCACAAAATACCACAGTGACCCGGGCAAGATGACAAAGGACAACCACATAGTCCTTGTTCACTAGCTGATGACTAATGAGCAAAATCTCCGCCTGACCACCAGGAAGAGAGCAAAGTAGCGCGAGATTCCTGGAATAACCTCTGATTTGAATCAAATAGGCTGCGGCCAGGATGGTGGCGATCAGTGTTGCCAGTGCCAGGGTGATGAGGCTCCAAAGCCAGGATGAGGTTTTTGCAACCATATCCGGGCTGAACATCGAGCCAATCATAACCGCCATCCCTAGTATGACCGGTACGTACAGCCATCTTGGAATTCCCAAATGTGGTCTGATGGGTTTGGCTATTCCTCCAATCAACCAAATGCCAAAGAGTGCACCGAGCAGAAACGGTGCCGGGGTTCGTAATCGTTGAAAAATGAATGCCGACACCAATGCGAGAATCAGAGTAAGCAGTGCCTTTTTTAAATCATTTAACAGTAGTCGCGTGGGTCGCACTTTGTGGGGGTAGCTGTGGTTGGGCAGATGAGTGCGTGGTGTGCAAGAGCGAGACTTCGCAGGTTACCTTTCTGGGCTGATTTTTCGAGGCTGGCTTTTCTAGCGATACGGGGAGTGTTGTATCACTGCGTTTATATATCGCTGCACGCCTTTTTGTTCCTGAGAAACGAATTGAGCAATGGCGTCATTGAATGGACTATCGGTCATCCAATGTAGGGATTGCATTAACGTAGCCTCAAACCCCCGGGCGATTTTATGTTCGCCCTGAGCGCCGGGATCAAATCGTTGCCATCCATTTTCAATACACATCTCAATACCCTGATAGTAGCAAACTTCAAAGTGGAGGCAGTCAACATAACTGTCGCAACCCCAGTGTCGGCCGTAAAGGGTATTATGGTCGCTGTACATGAGTGCACCTGCCAGTGCCCTTGAGCCATCATCAACAAGCACAAGGTGAATTTGACCAGGAATCGCCAGGGCAACTTCCATGAAGTAGTGATGATTAAAGGCGGGCATGCCGTATTTGCGATTGTAGATCAGGGCATAAAGACGTGTGAAATCCGCCCAGTCCTGTTCATTGGCGGTATGTCCATTCAAACGTCGTATGTTGAGACCCGCATCAGCTACCTTGCGCCTTTCCTGTCGGATGTTTTTTCGTTTTTTTGGCTTAAGAGTTCCCAGGAAATCATCGAAGTTTTCATAACCCCGGTGGTGCCAATGAAACTGGCAGTCATTTCTTGAGACAGCCCCTTGCTGATTCAGCGTAGTATAAGCCTCCGGGGAGGGAAACAGGCAATGCAATCCGCTGTATCCCCCTTCATCCAGCAGGGTTTTAGCGGCGTCGATGATTTTGGGAGTAATCGTTTCCTGCTGCTGTCTATCAACCAGAATACGCCGTCCGCTGGCTGGGGTAAATGGGATTGCATTCACAAGTTTGGGATAATACTCAATCCCCGCTCGATAATAGGCATCAGCCCAGGCGTGATCGAAAACAAACTCACCCCAGGAATTGTGCTTTTCATAAATCGGCATTGCACCAATGAGTCTGCCTTGATCAGTGATGGTGAGATGTCTGGGCAGCCAGCCCGTATGCTCTCCCACGCAGTCGTGCTTTTCCATGGCTGATAGAACTTCATGTTGCAAGAATGGATAGCCGTCCTCAAGCAATGCGTTCCACTGGGAAGCGGGGATATCGTCAATGCTTTGATGGGAGGTAATTAACACGGTAGCGACTTTAGGATAAGGAACACGGAACAAATCATTACTGAACAAATAATCAAGGGCCAAAAACTGTGATTGCAGTTGTTATGACTTCGAAGGGTTGTGGGTTGTAGGTCAGCTAACTCATCGTGAGAAGAACACAAACAGGAATCGATATCTCTGTCTCCTGCCAGGCTGGATCTGTCTTGATGTCGATATTCTCCATTTCACATATAGTGATTTCATCGGGGTAGAGTATATCACCAACCGTTGAAATCAACGTTTATTCCCGTATTCCTGGTTATTGTCATGGATGATTGAGCTCCCGAAAGCGAAGGTGTGCTTTGCACACTATTAGCAGTCGGTACTATTCATTGACGCTTTAGTGTCAGCTTTTGCTGGTGCCTCCGACAATTTAGTGAGCGTCGATGGTTGATTATGGCTCGGGCAATGTAAATGTCGATTGTGCGATAATGGAGGGGTAGGGGAAACCGGCCTGAACGTAAGGAACATAAGATTGAACCGAAAAGAGTGATAAACGATATCGTATGAATATAATTACCCTGATAAAGATTACATTTGTAGTCCTTGGATTAAGCGCCCTGACTGGATGTGCCACGAACCCCGTGACGGGGGATACGGATTTCGTTTTGATGTCAGAAGAAAGTGAAATCAAACTTGGAAAACAAAGTCATAAAGCGATAATTAAACAATACTCGATCTACCATGACGAGGCGCTACAGAAATTAGTTAATGACCTTGGGCAGAAGTTGGCGGAAAAGAGCCACCGAAGCCACCTCGATTTCAAATTCACCCTACTTGATTCTCCTCAGGTAAACGCCTTCGCGTTGCCCGGCGGTTATATCTATATCACCCGGGGAATCATGTCCTACATGAACAATGAAGAGGAGCTAGCTGGCGTATTGGGTCATGAAATTGGCCATGTTACCGCCAGACATGGCGTTCGGCAGCATAGTGCGCAGACAACGGCTGGCCTGCTGGGTGCTATCGCGACTATCGCCACGGGCAGTAAGGGAGTTGCCGATCTGACTGGTCAACTCAGTAATGCCTTGGTTCGAGGCTACGGGCGAGGCCATGAGCTGGAGGCGGATCGCCTTGGGGCTGAATACCTTGCCGTTACCGGTTACGACCCTCACAAAATGTTGGGCGTGGTAGGTATTCTTAAAGACCAGGAGACTTTCGAGCTTCAAAGAGCAAAAGAAGAAAACAGACCGCCTCGGGTTTATCATGGGGTTTTTTCCACCCACCCCCGGAATGACCAACGACTTCAGGAAGTGGTCCGTGCTGCCGAGAAATATAAGAATCCAACGGCTAGAATAACGAATCCCGAAGATTTTCTTCGTTATCTTGATGGGGCTACTTTTGGTGATAGTGAGGAGCAGGGAATTATTCACGGTAACCGTTTTTATCATAAGGAACTGGATTTAGTGATTGAGTTTCCGGGGGATTGGAAAATAGACAATCAGCCTACCCAGCTAGTGGCGCTACGTCAGGATCGAAAAGCAGCACTAACCATCCAGATTGATCAGCCAAATCGCAATGAGTCTTCCGCGGAATATCTCAAACGAAAATTCCCTCAATTACTTAAGGGTCAATCAATCAACCGCCGTAGCTATACCGGGCTGGTGAATGCTGACACACCTTTTGGACACGGTCCCGTACGGGTTGCCTCGGTTTTTCACGGTGGTCGTGCCTATGTGCTTTCGTTGTTCTCAGGGGGGCCTCTTCCCGATCAGCCTTTTTTCGAGACTGCCAATAGTATTAGGAAGTTAAAGCGTCATGAGAAAAAATACGCGGAAGAAAAAAAGATCAGACTGGTTCGTGTATCCAAAGGTGATACCTTTGCCAAACTTGCAAAAAAATCCAATCTGGACCAGTACGCAGAAGAACAGTTGAGATTGCTAAATGGTATGTATCCCGACGGTGAGCCGGCGATAGGCCAACTCATCAAAATTATCAAGTAGAGCGCCAAATAATGATATCCGCCTTCTTGATGGGCTCGAATCAAAGAGTTTCGGATCGATGCAGAGATTGACGAAAATGATGAGTAAGGATGTCATCGTGGTCTTTTTGGGTGAACTGCTTCGCAATGTATCCATTACAAGCCGCTGATTAATACACAAGCGAGGGTTAAGGGTTGCTGGAGACCTTTTATAAGCATTTCGATCCACTATGGGTGAGGTTTCAAGAGGCACTGAACGCCAGAGAGGTGAGCTGGGCTCAAGAACTCCTCGATCGATGTAGGGAGCGGAACGATTTAGCTTCCATATGGCTGGCCAGTGACTTTGTCGCCAATAGCTGTATTCACACCCCGGAACTATTGTTTGACCTGATCCAGCGGGGCGAGCTTGACCGCCCGCGGCAACCGGATGAAACCTCCCAATATGTCATTGAACAGCTTCGTGGTACCGAAAATGAAGCCCGACTCCATTCAGCACTAAGGAAGATTCGCCGACGGGAAATGGTTCGACTCGCCTGGCGGGACCTCAGTGGACAGGCGGAAGTAGAGGAAACCATGAACGATTTGTCGGTGTTAGCAGATGTTTGCATTGATCAGGCTTTGCGGTTTCATGAGGTATGGCTTAGTGAACGGTTTGGGCCGCCGATGTCAGATTCCCACCCAGACCACGGACCCCACCAGGCAAAGATGGTGGTTGTGGGCATGGGCAAGTTGGGCGGTGTGGAGCTGAATTATTCTTCAGACATTGATTTGATCTTTGCCTATGATGAAGCTGGAGAAACCAGGGCCGGGGCGGTTAATCAAAAGTCGATTAGCAACCAGGAGTTTTTTATAAAACTCGGTAGGAAGATTATCGACGCTCTGGATCCCGTGACTCAGGATGGGTTTGTGTTTCGAACTGATATGCGGCTACGACCAAACGGTGAAAGCGGGCCACTGGTCTTGTCGTTTAGCGCTATGGAACACTATTATCAAACCCATGGTAGAGGCTGGGAGCGTTATGCGTTTGTCAAAGCCCGGGTTGTGGCAGGAGACAAAACGGCTGGGAAGGAGCTCATTGAGATTCTACGACCCTTTGTTTACCGCAAGTATCTAGATTTCACTGCCTTTGATTCTATCCGGGAAATGAAGTCAATGATTCGCCGTGAACTCACGAAGAAAGGCATCGACGATGACATCAAACTCGGATGGGGTGGTATACGGGAAGTGGAGTTTCTCGTTCAAAGTCATCAGTTAATTCGGGGAGGACGGGAAAATAGATTGCAAACCACGTCCATTTATCAGGCCATGTTTGTGTTGGTGGAACTGGGCGTTATCGATAAAACAGTGAAAGATGCGCTGGTTGAAGGATATCGCTTTCTGAGAAACTCGGAACATCGATTGCAGATGGTGGCCGATCGGCAAACCCAGCAATTGCCCACCGCGGACAGGGATCGCTTCAGGTTGGCATGGAGCATGGGGTTTGATTGTTGGGAGAATTATCTGACGCAGCTTGATTTCCACCGTGCCGTTATTCATGATCAGTTCAAACTGATTCTGGAGTCGCCTGGGGGCAACGAAACAACTGACAGTGAAACCCGGCAAGGAAAAGCCGGAAAAGATGAAGAAGAAAAAGGCAGCATCGACCGGGGCCTGGCGAATGCCTGGCAAGGCATTCTGGATAAGGACCTGGCGAGTGCGGGTTTGGCGTCTGCCGGGTTTTCCCAACCGGAGTCCACCTATTCTTTGCTAAAGGAGTTTCGTCAGGGGCGTCTCTATCAGATGTTCTCCAGCAATGGACGGGACCGTATCGACAGACTCATTCCATTGGCATTACGTCAGGCCCTTACCCATCATGAAACCGAACGGGCAACGGCTGCTTTTATTTCTGTAGTAGAAGCCATTGGTCGTCGTTCCGTATACTTAAGTTTATTGATTGAGAATCCCATTGCGTTAAAACAGCTACTGCATCTATGTGCCGCAAGCCCCTGGATAGCCAGATACATTGGCCAACACCCCGTGGTGATGGACGAACTTCTGAGTCCCATTGATGAATCTCTCTTCACGGGACAAGGTGATATTCGAGGGGCACTTAAGTATCGAATGAGCCAGGTTGATGAGCAGGATGACGAAGCTCGGATTAATGCCATGCGCGAATTCCATCATGGCCATGTGCTACGGGTGGCAGCAGCGGACATATTGGGTACGCTGGACGCTGACGATATTCATTACGAGCTAAGTCAACTGGCAGAAGCCCTGCTTGAAGAATCTTTTCATCAGGCTGTTCTAGCGATCCAGAAAAAGCAGCAAGTGGATAACGTCGTGGCAGGGGTAATTGCGTATGGAAAGTTTGCCAGTGGGGAGCTTGGATACCACTCTGATCTTGATATTGTGGTGTGTTTTGAGAAAACACTATCCGAAAAAGGAGCCAAATTAGGTGTGCAACCTGCTGGGCATTCCGGTGAAGCAGAGTATTTTTATAGTCGGGTAAGTCGACGGTTGATTCATTTGCTAACAACCCGAACCCTGGCGGGAACGCTTTATGAATTGGACATGCGACTAAGGCCAAGCGGTCGTAGAGGTACTTTGGTTACATCATTAACCGGATTTGTGGAATACCAGCTAAATAGTGCCTGGACCTGGGAGCATCAGGCGTTGGTTAGAGCCAAAGCGGTGGTTGGTGATGGGGCGTTCATCACCGGATTCGAGGAGGCCCGGGCACGTATTCTGCGTTTAAAACGGGACGAGACCCAGTTAAAGGCGGATGTGATGTCCATGCGGCAGAAAATGATTGACGTCAATTGCCAGTCTACGGACACAAAATATGATATGAAATTGGGCCAGGGAGGGATCGTTGACATTGAATTCTTACTACAATACTGGATATTGAAAAACGCTCATGATGTGCCCTCTCTAACACACCCAGGAACCACCACGGATACAATCAGGGCTTTGGTGAAGTATGAGATAATCCCAGATGAAATCAGTGCCACGCTGATTCGGGTTTATCGAACCTATTTGCGCCAGTCCCTGGACCTGAAACTGATGGATCTGCCAGTGCTGGTGCCCTGGGACGTCCTGAAAGAAGAGAGGGCGGCAATAAAATCGATATGGGCCTCGACTTTCAGTTGACAATGACGTCGATGTGAACTATTTATCGACCTCGGAAAATAGCATTCATCGACACCATTATTTTTCGTGGATTACGCTCAACCTGTTTGAAGAATGACAGTCAGGAAATATTGCTTTGTGATACGCGTGGGATATGAAATAACAGAGTTATATTGAATTGGTTGCCTATGTCGGCGAAATTCGGAAAATTTCGGTGAAAAGAAGACAAAACCGTGCTTTTGAAAGCAAAGCCGGATAGTAAACAACGCGCAATACATAATAAGCGGTACATAAAGTGCAGCGTAACTGCTGCGGTGCTTAACCCTAACCCTGGAGTAAAAAAATGTCATTTAGTGATCGTGACGGCGTCATTTGGATGGATGGAGAGATGGTTCCCTGGCGGGATGCCAAAGTCCATGTTTTGACCCATACCTTGCACTATGGTTTGGGCGTATTCGAAGGAGTTCGAGCCTATAATGCTGAAAAAGGAACCGCCATTTTTCGCCTTCCCGAGCATACTCGCCGCTTACTGAATTCTGCCCATATCCTTGGAATGAAAATTCCCTTTGATGCGGAAACCATTTCCCAGGCCCAGATTGACGTGATCAGGCAAAACGGTCTTGAGTCGGCCTACCTTCGGCCCATGGCGTTTTATGGATCCGAGGGTATGGGGCTTCGGGCAGATAATCTGAAAACACATCTCTCTGTCGCTGCATGGGAATGGGGTTCCTATCTGGGAGAGGAAAATATGGAAAAAGGCATTCGGGTTCGGGTGTCCTCCTATACCCGTCACCATGTAAACGTTAGTATGTGTCGAGCTAAAGCGAATGGACACTATATCAATTCCATGCTGGCCTTGCAGGAAGCCATAGAAACCGGTTACGACGAAGCTCTATTATTGGATACCAACGGATTTGTGATGGAAGGAAGCGGGGAAAACCTGTTTGTTATTCGTGATGGGATAGTTTATACCCCGGATCTTACTTCGGCACTGGATGGAATTACCCGCAGCACGGCAGTCAAAATCATCGAAGATGAAGGGTTGAAACTGGTGGAAAAACGCATCACCCGGGATGAAGTGTATATCTGCGATGAAGCGTTCTTTACCGGAACTGCCGCAGAAGTTACCCCCATTCGCGAGCTGGATAACCGTCAAATTGGTGCGGGTGGTCGAGGGCCCATTACTGAGCGAATCCAAAGTCGATTTTTTGACGCCGTTCATGGTCGCATTCCGGAATATGAAAGCTGGTTAACCTATGTATAAAGCTAGTTGTCCTATTGATTCGATTATTCAGGCCAGATAAAAGTGGAAAATAAACAAATAGATTCAGACCAACCAAACGCGAGTCAGCGAGTAGAGGTAACCGCAGCAGATCTACCCTTGCATTGTCCTATGCCGGACAAGCGCTTGTGGGATTCTCATCCTAAAGTGTATCTACCCATCGAAAGTAGTGGCAAAGAAGCTTGCCCTTATTGCGGTACGGTATACGTTCTCAATGGGTCCGCTGGATCATCTCATTAAATCAAATAGATACGGTTTTCTGTTCTCTATTCTGAAATCGCCCATTTCTTTTGCGGAAATGGGCGATTTTTTGTTCTCAATTTGTTCTCAACCCAATCATGGGAAATAACCTTGCCTGAAAACAAGCGAATACTGATTGTTGGACCTTCCTGGGTTGGGGACATGGTGATGGCGCAAAGTCTGTTTCAGTTATTGAAGGCCGAGGCAAAAAGGGAGAAGTATGGACTGGAGATCACGGTACTGGCGCCGGGTTGGAGCGAGCCGGTGTTGGCCCGGATGCCCCAGGTCAGCGAGGTTGTTACTATGCCCGTCGGGCATCGTAAACTGAAATTGGGAACACGTTATGGATTGGCGAAACAGCTTCGGAAATCAGATTACCATCAGGCTATCGTTTTACCAGGCTCCCTAAAATCCGCACTTATCCCCTGGTTTGCCCGTATTCCTCTGCGTACCGGTTTTGTTGGTGAACAGCGATGGGGATTACTTAACGACATTCGAAAGCTTGTTCCTGAGGATTTACCGCTGAATGTGCAGCGATATCTCTATCTTGGATTACCCGCAGGTCGATTATCCGGAGATATTTTTTATCAAGACAATATTAAATCTCCGCCCAAACCATTTCTTGTGGTAGATCATGGGCAGGTACAAACAACCCTTACAAAATTTAGTCTCATTGCAGATAAGCCAGTATTGGCATTATGCCCGGGAGCTGAATATGGGCCAGCGAAGCAATGGCCAGCGGCTCATTTTGCAGAAGTTGCTAGGGCAAAAATTGCGGAGGGTTGGCAGGTTTGGTTGTTTGGGTCCAATAAGGATCAGCCCATTGCTCAGGAAATCAATCAACTCAGTGGTAATGATTGCCATGATTTTTCCGGTAAAACCACTTTGGGAGAGGCCATTGACTTGATGTCCATGGCGAAGTGGGTGGTCACAAATGATTCGGGTTTGATGCATGTTGCTGCGGCTGTGGGTTGTCAGGCGGTGGCGATTTACGGTTCATCATCAGATGAATTCACCCCACCGTTGACGGAAAACTGTCATCGTCTGAGTCTAGACCTTGACTGTCGACCATGTTTTAAGCGTACTTGTCCTTTTGGCCATACCGATTGTCTGAATCATCTTTTTCCGGACCGCGTTTTGCCTCTGATTCGCTAGAATCCCTGGGATGGATTTCCTGTTTTCTTTTGGCTCAAAAAGGGTGTTAGTGGCTTCTGATTGTAGTGTTCTCCATGCGACATCAAGATATTTTTTTCCAGATTTCCATGGTTTTTTCCGCTAATTCTTCGGGCTGTAGGCCTAATTTCGGTCGCTGCGGCGGAACTTCAGGGGGAATTTTTGGATATTTTTCTAGCTGGACTTTCGTCAACTCAGCTAACTGATTGAAATAGAAGGAAATCGAAAAAAATTTTGACTAACCGCCTATATTGGGTATAGCATTACCCTCTTGCCACTATATATAGTTTTTTCGCGGAATTAGGAAAAAATAGGGAAAATCAGTAGTTTGGCAGATTAAGCAAGAATATTTCCAGTTTTCAGGAAAGGGACGAGCTAAATCCAGGGACCGGAACCATGAATAGCGTTTCCAGGGTATCCAGAGACAGATTTTTCAGCAAATCGTATGCAACGGGCACGATATTCTGAAGATTAAAAAAAGAAGATACCCAATACCAGTAATTAAGGCTAAGCAGGATTCGACGGATATCCGAATCAATGCCTGCTAGACCCGAAATGATAAACGAGGAAGATACATGAAAGTGGCCAATGCAGCCCACGCTGCTGATAGGGGCACCGATCTCGAAGAGATCGCCCTACAGCCAGCATCCCTGGATATTTGGGACAAAAAATATCGCTTAAAGACCATGAAGGGAGATCCCGTCGATGCTGACATCATGGCGACTTATGCCCGGATTGCAAAATCATTGGCAAGTGTTGAGGAAACAGAAGAAAAACGCCAGCACTGGTATGATCGATTTCTATGGGCGCTTAAAAATGGCGCAATCCCTGCGGGGCGTATTACCTCTAATGCCGGTGCGCACAATCATAAGCCTGCAACCAGTACCATTAACTGTACGGTTTCAAGCACTATTCCAGACTCCATGGATGGTGTTCTTGCTGCTGTTCATGAAGCCGGTCTAACGCTGAAGGCCGGTTGTGGAATCGGTTACGAATTCTCTACATTGCGTCCCAAAGGAGCATTTGTGAGTGGCGCTGGTGCTTACACTTCTGGTCCGCTTTCATTTATGGATATTTTCGATTCCATGTGTTTTACCGTCTCTTCTGCTGGCGGACGACGAGGAGCCCAGATGGGGACCTTTGACATCTCCCATCCAGATATCGTGGAGTTTATCCAGGCAAAACGTGAAGATGGTCGGCTCAGGCAGTTTAATCTGTCCTGCCTGATCACGGATGAATTCATGCAGGCGGTTAAGGATGACGCCCAGTGGAAATTGTCCTTCCCTGCAGCACCCCATGAAATTGAAAGCGGTGAGTATGAAATTGTTTGGCGAAACTGGTCTGATAATCATAGTTATATGACGAATGACATGGGTCAAACGGCATGCCGTGTTTACAGCACCATACCCGCCAGGCGGTTATGGAATTTAATCATGAACTCTACCTATGATTATGCAGAGCCTGGCTTCATTCTGGTTGATCGTATTAATGAGATGAATAACAACTGGTTTTGCGAAAACGTGCGCGCCACTAACCCCTGCGGCGAACAGCCTCTTCCTCCTCACGGAGCGTGTTTGCTTGGCTCGGTTAATTTAACCAGATTTGTGGAAAAACCATTTACTGATGAAGCCCAGTTTAACTGGGGAAAATATCGGGAGGTTGTGGGTGTTTTTTCCAGAATGCTTGATAACGTGGTCGAGGTTAATGGTTTGCCGTTGGAGCAGCAGCGAAATGAGATTGCGTCCAAGCGACGCCACGGTATGGGCTTTTTGGGTCTCGGATCAACCCTGACTATGATGAAAATGAAATACGGAGACCAGAATTCTCTGGGTTTCACTGAGCGTGTGGCCAAAGAAATGGCCACCGTAGGCTGGGAGATCGGTGTGGAACTGGCAGAGGAAAAAGGAGTTGCCCCGATCCTTGCAGAAGAATATGTCATCACCACCGAGATGTTGTCCCGGCGACCAGAAATGATGGAAGACGGATATAAAGTGGGTGACAAAATCAAAGGCTCCGTACTCATGGGACGTTACAGTCGATATATGCAGCAGTTTCCCAAAGAGATCCAGACCAACATCGCTGAAAAAGGCTGCCGATATACCCACCACACTTCCATCGCCCCAACCGGTACGATCAGCTTGTCACTTGCCAATAATGTCAGCAATGGAATCGAACCTTCTTTCGCCCATATGTATAGTCGTAATGTGATTCGGGAAGGGAAAAAATCGAAAGAGAAGGTAGACGTTTTTTCTTATGAATTATTGGCTTACCGTTATTTGGTGAATCCCGATGCAAAACCTTTTTCGGCAGATGAAGAAACCCGATTACCGGATTATTTTGTCAGCGCCGATGATATTAAACCCAGGCAACACGTCGATGTCCAGGCGGCGGCACAAAAATGGATTGACTCTTCTATCTCTAAAACCGCAAATGTTCCAACGGATTTCCCATTCGACGAATTTCAGGATATTTATCAATACGCTTGGGAGAAAGGACTAAAAGGATGCACAACCTTTCGTTTTAATCCAGAGGTCTTCCAGGGTGTGTTGGTCAAGGATGAGGATCTTAAAAATACCAAGTACCAGTTTACGTTGGAAAACGGTGAGGTTGTCGAGGTCAAGGGTAATGAAGAAATTGAATATGATGGCGAAACTCACAGTGCAGCGAATTTGTTTGATGCTCTAAAAGAAGGGTATTACGGACGCTTTTAGTTTCAAAATTAAGGTCGGAAAGACTTCCAAAAAATTTATTGATAACTATCTTCCCCAACTTGTCCAATCTGCCCAATTTGGGTGGTTTTTGGTAAACCCTGATGTTGGGCAACGGAAAAATAAGAAAAAATAGCGGAATATGAGTATAAAAATCGAAAAGAAAATTGTTGGATATGATGTGATTAAGTCCGATCAATCTTCCGATGACGGAAAGCCAGCACCAGCAGCCCCCCGGTTAGAATCGCCAGTGACGGAGTCTCTTAACACTGACGAAGGCTCGGCCACCATCGTTCAGATGCATGAAAAGGTGGTCAGACCAGAAATGTTAGTCGGTAGCACGTACAAAATCAAAACCCCGATATCAGAGCATGCTTTCTATATCACCATAAATGATATGTTGCTGAATCCGGGAACACCTTATGAAAAGCGTCGTCCATTTGAAATTTTTATCAATTCAAAGAACATGGACCACTATCAATGGATTTCGGGTTTGACTTTGATTATCTCGGCGGTATTTCGTAAGGGCGGAGACGTTACTTTTCTTGTGGATGAGCTCAAAAGCGTGTTTGATCCTAAAGGGGGGTATTTCAAAAAGGGTGGAAGATTCATGCCTTCTTTGGTGGCTGAAATTGGAGAAGCCATTGAATCGCATTTGAAAATGATTGGCATGATTGTTGATCACGATCTGGATGAACATCAGCAAGCGTTGGTTGACCAAAAGAGGCGGGAATACAATGAAAAGCAGATGGCTCAGGGCGCCAATCTCACCGCTGAAGAATCATCATTCCCGGTTGGATCGACGCTATGTCTAAAATGCAATGTACTCGCCAGCATCATGATGGACGGATGTATGACATGTCTAAATTGCGGCGATAGTAAATGTGGATAGTAAGTAGATCGAAAGCATTTCAGGAAGCCATGACACCTTTTCGGAGGCTTTCGATTTAGGGGCGATTTAGGGACGATTTAGGGGAAAACTGTTTCAACGCTTTTCAGGAAAAATGTTGAATCTATCTGCAACATGGATTTAAGGTTGGTTTTCAAAAATCGTTCAGGAATAGAAGCCACCTGGCTCCAATCCTTTATGATATTCCGCTCTGTGGTATGACCCCTTAAAAAAGACGATAGGTCACGACTCCAAGGCATGACAAAACGAATGGTGAACTTTCAGTCCAGATTAAAAAGACTCATTACCTGGTTGTTACGGTTTAGCGTTATAACCAGTTTTTTGAAATGGATAGGAAGAGACGAGAAAAATAAAGATCGGTTTCTGTTCTGGTTCAACATTTTTAATGTAGGTCTTTTTTTTCTGACTGCGTTAATCAGTCCGTGGATATTCATAATTTGGGCCTTGCTTTTTCCTATGCTGGTATTAGGGGTCAGTCCAGTGGCACCGTTGGTAAATCTGATACAAATGGTGCAAAGCCGAAGTATCGGCTTTGCGACATTCACGATTACTGTCTTTTTCATGATGTTGCAATGGATTTCCCTTTTTGCCTGTTTTTATATGCTGTTTGGTGTTGTGCATGACGGAAATCGCACCGTGGTAACCGGGGTGTGGGATAATTTTTACTTCAGCGCTGTCACCTTCACGACATTGGGTTATGGAAATCTGGTTCCAGCAAACACGGTAGCTGAGATATTGGCTGTTGTCGAAGCCATCGTCGGTTTTGGGGCTTTTGCGCTCTTGATAGGCATCTCGTCGGGAGTCGCCATCGACCGAGGATCGAAGAGCTAACAGGGATGGCAGATAATCAGGTTATGTGCCGATAAGCGTGACTTGCCGGGTTTGTCGAAGGAATAGGAGGGTATCCGGGGAAATTTCAAACTGTTTCATCTGATTGCTATCGCCCCGAGAGAATGGCAGAGTTCTGTAGCGGTCTTGTTGAAACTGCCTTGCCGCAGTTTTAAAAGGTGTGCAGTGCCTCCAAAAAGGTTAGTCTGTAACGCAAATTATTTTGTTTGTAGCATGGAGCCAATTCGGCATAAACTTCCTATGTTATGCGTGCTGAATCGATAATCATAAATCGGTTGGTAATTGCTGGGCAGTTATGACTCAAAATAATCGAGATGTTCTGAGTGTCTATCTATTGCCAGATGCTATTGCCAAGTGGAGCAAAAAATGCAAGTTTCATCAAATCATAAATCTGTTTCTGGCGCAGAAACCGAATCCACAAAAAACAGAAGTGCCTGGAATTACACTCCGCCCCTGCCTTTAAAAACATCGCCCTACTTTCGTTGGCCTCTGGATATCGTGGGTATACTGAAATGGATGATTGGTGGATGGTTCCCTATTTCTGAACGGCTCATTATCCTGGGACTGTCGGTTTTTTGTTGGGTGTATTTGAGTCCAGCCCTTGAGCGCTGTGTGGAATTCTCTTTAGATTGGATTGCAATGGTCTATCTACGCAATCTGGGTTTGATGATCCTGGTTGCTGGAGGGTTACATCTGTATTTCTACATCCTGAAACGTCAGGGCAATGAACGACGCTATGATGCACGTCCTTTGGGGGTTAACAAGGGTGTGTTCACGTTTCGATCTCAGGTTCGGGATAATATGTTTTGGTCCCTGGCCAGCGGCGTTACTATATGGACAGCTTATGAGGTGTTGATGTTATGGGCGTTAGCAAATGGCTATGCCCCGTCACTTTCTCTGTCGGAGGATTTATTCTGGCTGGCGCTGATGATCTTTTTATTACCGATGTGGGAAACCACTCACTTTTTCCTTATCCATCGGCTGATTCATTGGCCACCTTTTTATCGAAGAATTCATGCCTTACACCATCGCAATACCAATGTGGGCCCGTGGTCGGGCTTATCAATGCACCCCGTGGAACACCTGATCTATCTCAGCACCGTATTGATTCACTTCATTGTGCCAGCAAACCCACTCCTGATTATGTTTCATTTACAGTACTTTACCCTGTCCGCTGCCACCACCCATACTGGCTATGAGGGTGTTATTGTAAAAGGTAAGGTGATTTTGCCTTTAGGAACGTTTCACCATCAGATGCATCATCGCTATTTCGAGTGCAACTACGGTGGACTGGAGACGCCCTGGGACCAGTGGACCGGCTCTTTCCATGACGGAACACAGGAGTCCCATAAACGTTTTCTTGACCGCCAGCGACAAAAAGCCGCGATTTAGTCAGCAGCTCTGTTCTGCTTCGGCAATTCATTGAGGTGGCTTAATTCGTTAGTCTGCCTATAGCCTTAGGTGTTAGAGATGTTCGGGTATTATCTGTCACTAAAACGTTGACGATAAATTCGGTATATCTGGAGAATTAGTAGTACCGAAAACCACGAGAGTACTTCTGTGAGTAGGAAATCGAAAAGAATCCAGTGGAGAAAAACGCAGAGCGCAGCGAGGTGGGCAAATCGCTGGAGTGTTTTCCACCATCGTCCAAGCTGTTGTACGGCAGTGTGGTTTGAGGTCAGCGCCAGAGGTAATAGAATGAAAAATCCGATCCATCCGATTAGCATTTCCGGTCTCACTGCATGAATCAGAACTTCTTCAAAGTCCCAGGTGTCGTGGAGGTATAGGAGGGTATGAAGGCCTGCATAGATGAAGCTTGCTACACCGAAATAGCGGCGGCGTGCCATTAGCCACATTACTACGGGAATTACGGGAGTGGTGCTGGACCAACTTTTACATAAATATCGCAGGGGAGTAATGGCCAGGCTAATTACCAGCAAATGTGCAGAGAAGGTGCCTGTGGTGTGCATCAATTGGGGGTAATGTTGGTCGTCAAAGAGAACTTCCAGCACAAGGGGCCAGGCGGGAATCGCTAGCGCCAGCCAGAGTATGTAGCGATGATGGATTAGCGCCCATGCTTGCCTTGAGAGGGTTTGCTGTAGGGAGGTTTGCCGGTGAGATGTGGGTGGAGGCGTCAATTGGTTCAAACCAGTAGCTGTCCAGTGTCTGCTTATCGTGTTTATGTGACCAGAAAAAGGGGTTAGGGTTCCAGCCAGCCACTTTCATTATCGTGGTAAACGTGAACCCAGGCTGCTACTCTCTGATCCCGATTAAATGCTGGAATCCGGTTTACTATGATTCCTGTCCGATGTCAGAACTAATGTTGGGTTCGTTGCTGGATTTAATATCACGCTCAATACCAGATATTATCCATCAGGCAGAGTCTCTGTTAGACCAAACGCCAAAGATCGCTGACATTCATCGCTGATATCCATAATTGATATCCAAAGGCCTCATTCTAATATCTCTTGGTCAGAGATCCGGAGTTTTATAAAACCACATGGTTTCATTTCTAAAAAGAGTTATTGCTAATCCTGCTTTGAAGTCCGGGGACTATCTCCGGGTATTGGCAAGCTCCTTTTTTCATTCCATGGGGATGACTGGGGAGCAGGTGATTCTGGGCTATTTGATTTTTCAGCAAACCGGGTCCACTGCCTGGGTAGGTATATCTCTCGCTGTCTACTTTGGGCCCATGCTGATCTTTGGTGTTCCTGCCGGGGCGTTGTCAGATTTAATCGATCGCAAACGTATTTTGCCTGCTATCGAAGGTTGTATGGTGCTTTTATTGGGATTATTTGGGGCCCTGTTACATTATGGTGATCCTGGTTTGTGGGCTTTGCTACTCCTGACTTTTAGCTCCGGGAGCCTCAGGGCAATCTATAACCCCGTACGTGCGAGTTATGTCTATGACATCGTGGGACGTGAGGGGGCGGTGGCAAGCCTTGGGCTAGTAAACCTTTGTTCAAGATCCGGGCAATTGCTTGGTGCAATTATGTCTGGATGGGTATTGAGTGGCATGGGTAGCGGTATTGGATTCCTTGTGCTGAGCACCGGACATCTGATCAGTTTTCTGGGATTGCTTGGGCTAGGAACAGAGGGTCGGGCGAAGGATGCAATTCCTGTTACTTTGGGTGAAAACCTAAAAGAATACTGGCATGAGATATGTCATAACTACCGATTATTGATTTTGATCGGACTCACCTCCGCTGTGGAAATTCTTGGGTTTTCCTTTGCCACAGCCCTGCCTGAGATTGCCACGGAAAAGTTGGGTGTAGGTGCCCAGGGGTTGGGGCACATGCACAGCGCCCGGGCAGCGGGGGGCATTGTGGCGGGCTTGTTATTCGCCGGTGCATTGGTGTTGCAAAATAAGGGTCGGGTCTATCTTTGTGTCGCCGGTGGGTTTGGTTGTTCGTTGATCGCCCTGGGTTTGGCACCATTCTTTTGGCTGGTTTTGTTGGCGATTGCCGCAGTGGCCATTATGGCAGTGGCTACCGACGTTCTTAGTCAAAGTATGATGCAAATGGTGGTGCCGGATCGATTAAGAGGTCGGGCCATGGGTGCCTGGGTATTTGCCATTGGTGTTGCACCCATTGGTCATCTGGAAATGGGATTTCTCGCAGAATCGTTGGGAGCTGATACAACTCTTATCGTGAATGGTTTGTTATTGCTCGGAATTACTTTATGCATTGCAGTATTGGTACCGGCTCTGGCAAAACCAGGGAAAATGTCGATCTGACATTGCCTCGCCCCTTTCGCAAAGCAGCTGGTCTCGCCGAGGATTTAGTCTAATTGGGCATCAATAAAATTTGAAATCGCAATAAGTAATCCATGAGGATCTTTCATCAAGGGGATGAAAGGCCTAAGAATTTCAGCATGACTCATTCCCGCATAAACGTGGAGGGTTGCCGGGATTGGGAAGTCTTTTGTGGCTTCTGCCAGATTCACAGAGTTACGTAACCAGACTCTCCTGTCGTTATCTCCATGGGCGAGAAACAACGGAGGGTCGTTAGGCCCAATAAATGTGATCGGTTGTGACTGTTGTCGATCCAGCGTCTCAGGAAAGATAAGCCCAACCCGTTTCGATGTAATGGGTAAAAAGTCATAGGGGCCCGCCAGTCCAATAAACCCCGTTAACTCATCGGTGTGGCGATCAAAACGCGCCAGGAAACGTGGGTCTAATGCAATCATCGCGGCAATGTGTGCTCCAGCGGAATGCCCCATTAAAAAAACGGGTCGACTCCCATTGGCAATGGTAGTGAGGTTGTCCAATATATAGTCGGTGGCGCTAGCGCCGTCCTCGACGAATGATGGGAAAACGACCTCTGGAAATAGTCGATAGTCCGGTACCACGACATAATGCCCCATATCGGCAAGCTTTCGGGCGATGAATTCATACCGATCCCGATCACCATCGACCCACCCTCCACCGTAGAAGTAAATAATGATGGCGCTTGACGGCGAAGGAGCCAGTGGTCGATAGATATCCAGTTTAGCCCTAGGATGTTCACCATAGCTGACCGACTTTTCTACGGTACTCCTGGAGTCAGTGGGTAGGTGATTAACCAGATCAAGAATTGAGCAGGCTGAGAGTAATACAACGCTGGTGACCAGTAGCGTGAGGCGTATTGTCTGTTTTGCTAATTGAGCAACGTGTTTCATGGCTGATAATACAGGAAGACTCGGGGCTTTGTTGCGTTCAACATTCTCTATCGAAAATCCATACTTTGTCGTCATCGACATCATTTAGGCCTCGGGCCCAGGATACATGACCCAGATACACGACCCAGATACACGACCAGGGCCCATGATCAGGATCAAGCCCGAAACGGTATAATCCCAAGGATGAGTGTGGATCAAAAACAGCGAAAAAAGATATGGGTAGATGCCGACGCTTGCCCGGTAGCGATTAAAGATATTCTTTTCCGTGCTGCGGTTAGAACCAAAACCCAGGTCACTCTGGTGGCTAATCAGTATATCAGCACCCCAGCTTCGCCCTTTGTGCAAATGATACAGGTTATGCCGGGCTTCGATGTGGCGGATAACGAAATCGTTAAACGCATGAATGCGGGAGATCTTGTGATCACGGGCGATATTCCCCTTGCCGCAGAAGTCATCGAAAAACAGGGAATCGCCCTTAATCCCCGGGGAGAACTTTATTCAAAAAATACTATTCGGGCAAGGCTGAATATGCGGGACTTCATGGATACCATGCGTTCCAGCGGTGTGCACGCTGGTGGTCCTCCTCCCCTTTCTCATCGTGATCGCCAGACATTTGCGAATCATCTTGACCACATACTGGTCGAATTCGGTAAGGGCCGTTGATTGCCATTAGTGAATATTCCATGGTCTACATTTTATCCATGGGGTCAGTCGAGACCTGTTATTATTCATCTCCCCAGAACGGTGCTCTGGTGGCCTGTTTCAGTGGGTTTGTTTGGAGCGGTCTCAAAGCTGATATCTGTGCCTGAGCGACAACTCCTGGTAATTTAAATTACCGTCAAGTCTCCTGGAGATAATGCTAGTCAGCAGCCGTCTTTGAGCATTTTTAGTGTTCCACTTTTTTTCTGTAACGCTTTTTCTTAAACGTTTTTTCCTATGACCAGCGAACTTTTTTCCTCCCTTTTCCTGAGTGCTGAAAAGCTCGCAAACCTGGTTTCGTTGGGCTATGAGACCATGACTCCTGTTCAGGCCAACAGCCTGCCTGCTATTTTGGAAGGCAAAGACATGATCGTCAGAGCAAAAACCGGTAGCGGCAAAACTGCGGCTTTTGGCATCGGTTTGCTGGAAAAAATTAATCCCCGATTTTTTGGTGCGCAATGTTTGGTATTGTGTCCAACCCGGGAACTGGCTGACCAGGTTGGCAAGGAAATCCGTCGCCTTGCCCGGGCTGTTCCCAACATCAAACTGGTTTTGCTATGTGGTGGAAAGCCATGGGCCTCAGGTGGGCTCTCTGGAACATGGCGCACACATCGTGGTCGGAACGCCGGGTCGGGTTCTGGATCATGTTCGTAAGCGTACTTTGAAGCTCGATGGACTGGTGACCCTGGTGCTGGATGAGGCTGATCGTATGTTGGATATGGGTTTTGCTGATGATATGAAAGACATTATTTCGAAAACGCCAAACAGCCGCCAAACGCTATTGTTTTCAGCGACCTACCCAGAAAGTATTGAGAAAATGAGTCGGTCAATTCAACGGGATCCAATCACCATCAGTGTGGATGCAGTACATCAGCCCAATGTAATTAAGCAGTGGTTTTATGAAACCAATAACCATAATCGAAACGATGGTTTGCTCGGTATTTTTGCCCAGCATAACATTGAACGCGCCCTGGTTTTCTGCCATACAAAAATTCAATGCGATGAGGTGGCAAAGTTTTTGCGGAAAAAGCAAATATCTGCATTGGCTATTCATGGTGACCTGGAACAAAGGGAGCGGGATCAGGTTTTGGTCCGTTTTGCGAATAACAGTTGTTCGATACTGGTTGCCACTGACCTTGCCGCAAGGGGTCTTGATATCAAGTCTCTTCAGGCGGTGATCAATTATGAATTGCCCAAGGATCCGGAAGTCTATGTGCACCGCATTGGGCGAACCGGGAGGGCAGGGAAAAAGGGATTGGCAGTGAGCATGTACACTTCGTGGGAAGTCTCCAGGGTTGACCTCATTGAATCCTGGCAGGATGCTGCCTGCAACCGCGGATCGACCTCGTCCCTCAAGCATGATCCGTTGTTTAAACTGCAACCAGAAATGACCACGATTCAGCTCGATAGTGGACGGAAGAACAAAATCCGCCCCGGAGATATACTAGGAGCGTTAACCGGTGACGCCGGTCTTGCCAGTGCGCAAATCGGTAAGATCGATATTTTTGATATGTCGAGCTACGTGGCCATTGAGCATCACGCCTGCCGGCAGGCTTTGAATTATCTGACCAACGGAAAGGTAAAAGGCCGGACAATTAGAGCGAGAAAGCTGAGCTAAAACATGGATCTATTGATCGTTCTGCCCGCCAATCTATTCCCTAACCCATTCACATCTGAAAATCAGTTTCCGGGTTTGTTAGAGAGGCAGTAAGTGGGTCAACGACTGCTCTATACTGATGGTAGTGTGCAGACCAGGTCAGGGATGGGCTATGGGGCCTATTTGCTGGTAACCCGGAATGAACTGGAGCATTGTGATATCGATTTTCATGCTCTCAGGCAGAGAGTGAAAACGAAACGGTTTGACCATACTTCTTCCACCAGACTTGAGTTGCAAACCCTGTTGTGGGCATTAACTGAGCTATCTCCTATCGCGGGAAAAATTATCGTTCACACCGATAGTCAAAATATTATTACCCTGCCTGATCGCCGGCGACTTCTCGAACGCCGGGGCTTTTGTTCAAAAAAGAATCAACCCCTAAAAAACCAGGACTTGTATCGTCGTTTCTATTTCATCACGGATCGGATAGACATGGAATTAGTAAAAGTGGCAGGACATAAACCAGTGTCCATGAGGGCCGATCAGGATCGCCTGTTTGCCTTGGTCGACGGCGCATCGAGACGAGCCGCTAGAGCCTGGAATCTGTAAATATGGAGTTCGCTGTCCTGGATTGAATCAGTGTGAACCTGATCGGTGTGGGGTCGGCGAGGGTGGATACCTCATGGGGCTTGATTAAAGTGGGTTTGGTCTACTGGAGCTGAATGCGTTCCAACAGCGCGATCGACATTGCTGAAACGCCATGGATCATGGACAATAACCCATAAGCAAAACCCACAAGCAAAACCCTAAATTCCAATAGTCATGATTCACCAAATTAAATTGACGCCAAAACTTGAACATTTCGTGAATGAAATGATTGAAAGAGGAAGATACGGTTCGGTGGATGAGCTGATGGAGGCTGCTCTTGAGTTGCTCCAGGAACAGGAAAGAAGCAATTCCGGTCGATTGGTGGAGTTACCCAATAATCCATCCCTATCCTCACTAAATACATTTATGGATGACAATTTGCAGGATCTGATGGCCATGCTGGATGCGAAGGAAGTCGAAAAAAAGGACGAGAAACAAAATGGGGAAAGATGATTGTTTAGCTGCTTGCCTGCAATAGCACCATGAAACTGAATCCATCACAGATTGATACACTTCAAAATCAGGGGTTTCTGGTTTTACCGGAACGTTTCAGCGAGGAAGAAGTAGCACTGATTCAGTCCCAAATGCCTATGCTTCTTGATGATCATCATCCGGGAAATGTAATCGAAAAAGAGTCCGGTGTGGTGAGAACGGCCATGGGGCTACATCTTAGAAATGAAGTGTTTGCTCAATTGGCCAACCATCCCAAATTGATTGAACCAGCGTTTCAAATCAGACCAGAACCCATGTACATTCAGCAGGTCAAGGTGAATGTGAAAGCGGCTTTTAGCGGGTCTATCTGGCAATGGCATTATGACTTTGCTACCCATCATGAAGAAGACGGTGTGCCGGAACCATTAGCGCTTAATCTGCACATTTTTCTTGACGACGTGAATCATTACAATGGCCCTTTATATTTTGTGCCAGGTTCCCATAGACACGGAGAGCATGGCGCCTGGTTGGATGATCAGACCACTAGCTATCCCTTGTGGATAGTGGAAAACAGGATTGTTGAGAAACTGATACAGCAAAACGGTATTCAGGCGGCGACGGGGGAAAAAGGAACCATGCTGATCTTTTATGATACCTTGCTCCATGGCTCACCAAACAATATGTCCCCCTGGGATCGTGCCATTTTTTCTCTTATTCTAAATCCGATCAGCAATGCCTATCAAAAAACTGATCGACCGGACTATAAGCACCATCGGGACCTGACGCCGGTGATCATGTCTGATCCAGATTGTCTAAGTCTATTTTTGCACTCCAGATAAATTTCCCTAGTCTGTCTACTAATCAACCAATAGCCCGTGTGATCGAAGCATGTTTGATTCTAACAACTATCAGGAGGTACGAAAGCCGTTACTGGATGCGCAAACCTTACCGCCCCATTGCTATACGGAGCAAGTGTTCTTTGAAAAAGAGAAACAGCGTCTTTTCGCTGGAGGATGGCATTTTGTGGGCCGGGAGGATGAGCTGGCCGAACCAGGAAGTGTGCTGGTGGTTGAAACCATGGTTGGTTCAGCCCTGGTTTGTTGCGATCAGAGCGGTCACATTCACGGATATATAAATGCCTGTCGCCATCGAGGAACGAAACTTAGAGAAAAAAGTGGGCATTGCCGGCAACTTACCTGTCCCTATCATGCCTGGTCCTATGGACTGGACGGCCAACTGAGATCGGCGCCAGGTATGGCAGGAGTGAATAATTTTGAGCTTGAAGATTACCCTCTGAAATCAGTCCGATTGGAGAGTTTCGGCGGCTTTCTATTTATTAACTTCAACATTGATGCATTGGCGTTAGCAGAGTGGATTGGTGATTTGCCTGATGTAATGCGATCCCATCAGTTATCTGATCTTCGCTGTGTTAAGCGAATTAATTTCACCATTGAAGCCAATTGGAAGTTCCTGATTGAAAATGCACTGGAGGCTTATCACACCGGAACGGTTCATCGATCAACCCTGGGAGCCCAGGACTCCGAATCGGTGGATACCCGGGGCCATTGGGATGCACTTTATGTTCTCAGCGACGAAACAAAAAGTATTGCCACTCTGCCTGGTGAGAACCAGGGCTTTGGTTTTATCGAAGGATTGAATGAAAAAGCCAGGCGGGGAACCTGGTTCACTGTTATCTATCCTTGTACACAAATCGTATTTTCTCAGGACTGTGTGTGGTGGTTAGATTTCAAGCCCGTTAATGTCTCAAGAACAAAATTGACCATTGGTGCCTGTTTCCCTTCAGATACCATTGCTTTGCCTGATTTCCATGGCCGGGTTGCTCCCTATTATGAGCGCTGGACCGAGGCAACGGCAGAGGATAATGCCATTGCTGAAGCACAACAACGGGGCCATCAGGCGGGGTTGAGATCTGCGGGCCGATTCACTGGGACGGAGCATTGCGTTCATCAGCTTGATAACTGGGTGCTCGATAGAGTACTCGACTAGATATCGACGTACAATACATAAAAATCAATCAAACTCCTTTAACCAAATCTATTCAACCGAGCCCATTCAATTGAATTCATTCACTGGATTTCAGGCCAATTCATTCCATGAAAGAAATTAGAAACTTTGTGCAATTAACAGATAAACTGGGTACCGCAGGGCAACCGGAAGCATCTCAGTTCGAGCTCATTGCAGACGCAGGATTTGAGGCTGTCATTAATTTGGCGCTGCCCGAGCATGAAGACTCCATTGACAGTGAAGGCGCTATCGTCACAGGGCTTGGTATGGATTATATCCATATTCCGGTACATTTTGATGCTCCTACACCCGAGCAGCTAAGGAAGTTCTGCGCCATTTTGAAAGGCTATGGTGACTCTCCGGTGTTTGTTCACTGTATCATGAACTATCGTGTTTCTGCCTTTATGTATCACTATCTTACCAAGGTACTCGGTTATGATGCCCAAAGCGCAAAGTCAGAAATGTTTCATCGCTGGAACCCTAATCCCGTGTGGCAGGAAGTGATGAATTGGGACAAGGTGACCATTGGCCTGGACTGAGTTCCTGGTGAACAGTCCACCACAGAATTGAATTAGTGTTTCCCTTAGAACATTTTTTGCAGCAGATACTTAACCAGGTTATATTCTTTCTACGCAACCATTCACTGATCCGTTTTGTGTTTAGCTGAGTAAGTTTCATGGTTCATAGCCATGGATCAGACCCACGGATCAGGCCCCCGGATCGGACCCAATGTCCAGGTTCCTATATTGGCCAACGTATAGGTGTCTGTTCATAGACCAATCCAGTGCAATCCTAAGAGCAAAAACGCATGAATCATGACCCAGCCCTTGAGGCAAAAACATCATCACCGGGTCATCGGAAAAAAAGCAATCGATTCATGTTGTTCACCTTTCCTTTGGGGCACCTGGTGAATGATTGGCCAGGCGCTGCCCTTTGGTTGTTAGCTCCCGCCATAGCCATCAGCATGGACCTTAATTCGGTTGAGGTAGGTCTATTGATTACCATCCACGCGTCAGTCGCAAGTCTCGCCTATTTTCCAGCAGGTCTGGTTGGTGATTTCATTCGGGATCGCGGTTTGCTACTCACTCTCACTTTTTGGTGGGTGGCCATCGGTTATTTTCTCGCTGCCAGCTCTCCGGATTTCTGGACTCTGGCAATTCTTCTGGGGTTCGCTGGGTTAGGTGATGCTGCCTGGCATCCTATCGCCACTGGCATCATGGTGGAGCAAATGCCGGGTCGTCGTGCCCAGGTGCTTGGGATTCATGCGTTAGGGGGAACGCTGGCGGAAGTGGGTGCGCCACTTTCTGTGGGTTTTCTGTTGGGCTTTTTTGACTGGCAAACTGTATTGCAAATTTCCACGGTGCCTGCGTTTATCATGGCGGTGGCGTTTCTTTGGTTGCGAAAACGGGTACCCAAACCTAAAGAAATCAGCGTAACTCGACATGACCTGCGATCCATATTGCAAGTCTGGCTACGTCCGGAAGGCCTAAAAACCACATCCATTATTATTCTCTACAACATGTCCCTGATGGGTGGGCTGGCCATGTTGCCCTTGTACATGCAAAACAATCAGGGTCTATCCATGGCCCAAAGCGGTGTGTTATTTGCCTCAGTTTGGGTGGTTGGTGCGTTGGCCCAACCGTTTCTTGGGTATCTTTCGGATATTGCGGGGAGGAAGCGAATTATTGTGATCGCGTTAACCGGTGCATCAGTGTTGCTTGTTGTCGCCAGTGTCTTAAGTAATCTGATAGGGATCATCCTGTTATTGCTGGTTGCACTGGGATCGCTGGTAGGGATTAGAGCTGTGTTGCTGGCGGCCATGGTGGATGTCTCTGGGCGACGGGAAACCACTACCCTGGGCTTTGCTTTTGCCGTGATGGATGGGGTCGGTGCTTTGGGGGCATTTCTTGCCGGTTTGGCGGGAAAAAATGATTTGCGTTATGCCTTTGTATTCGCCGCTGCGGTGGCTTTTTTCGCCATGATATTGACCATGCTTCATCATTTTAAAGGCGCTGCACAAGACGTTTCCGTGGATTCCCCTGGCTAGTACTCCTAATTGCGCTAACTTCCATCTCCTGGTACTGTCTGATTCCGCGAACACTTAGGGACGAGAAAAAGTATCCTTAGCAATGAAAGACTCGAGTATCAGGGGTTGGTATGGAGGGGGGAAGCGCCATTGCAAAAAGACATTGGAAGGGGAGATAGAGGAAGAAAAACACAGGTTATAAAACACGGATTATAAGATGCAGGTTATAAAGCACAGGTTATAAAACACAGGCTAAAGCGATGAGTAAGAATAATTCAATTTATATCCTGGGCGGCGTTACGGCATTCCTGTTCTCCTGTACCGGGCCTGTGGCAATTATTATCTCAGTGGCATTGAGTGGTGGGCTCAGTGACCAGCATGTGGCATCGTGGCTGTTTGGTGGTTTTGCTATCACCGGCGTTTATACCCTCTATTACAGTTTTCGTTATCGACAGCCTCTGAGCTTTGCCTGGACAATCCCCGGCACGGTATTGCTTATTTCTGCGCTTAATCATTTGTCTTTTGAGGAAGTGGTGGGGGCCTATTTCGCTACCGCGGGTTTGATCTTTTTGATCGGTTATACTTGCTGGGTGCAATGGATTATGGACTCCATCCCAAAACCCGTGGTGATGGCGATGGTGGCGGGAGTGTTTCTCGACTTTGGTTTGAATCTGGTGGATGCCTTCAACGACTCTCTTCCCATTGCTATCAGCATGGTTGCTGCTTTTCTGATGCTGTCAGTAATGCCTAATTTACAGCGGCTCGTCCCACCCATTCTCGGTGCATTGGTGGTGGGTATACTGGTGGTTATTGTTACGGACTCGTTCAAGGAAAGCGATCCACTCGGAGCATGGTTGATGTCACCACTATTTTTCATGCCCGCTTTCTCCCTGAAAGCGATGATCGAGTTGGTCATTCCACTGACGATTACCGTGGTCGTGGTGCAAAATGGACAGGGATTCGCAGTTATCAAAAATGCGGGACACGCTCCTCCTATTAATTCAATGACCAAAGCCTGCGGCACCGGATCGGTGCTGTTGGCATTGGTTGGTTCGGTAACCATGTGTGTTACTGGTCCCGCGAATGCCATTCTTGCCAGCGTTGGGAAGCGGGAACATCAGTATATAGGCGGCGTTACATATGGTGTGCTGGCGGTGGCCTTTGGCATATTCAGTTCGTCGATGACCTGGTTTGCACTTAAACTTCCAGCGTCGTATATTGCGGTTCTCGGTGGACTAGCGGTGTTAAAGGTCCTTCAAGGGGCCTTTGTTTCTGCTTTCGGAGGAAAATATTCCATGGGGGCGCTGGTGACTTTTCTTGTCACTGTTTCGGGTATTAGCATGTTCAATATCAGTGCGCCATTTTGGGCGTTAGTTATGGGGGCGAGTGTTTCCTGGTTATTGGAAAGGTCTGAATAATAGAATAACAATGGTTTACCCATCTGAATTTGGCGTCATGCCAGGAAATAGTGGTTTAGTTCATCGCAGAAGGTTTAGCGTCTCGGTTAAGCATTGGGCAGTGACGCTATTTCTCATCCCTGCGCTCATGTCCATCCACTGGACTGCTCAGGGGGGCCCGGTATCGCCAGAAATACTGGTGTCCAGAGATCTCTATCTGTATGTGCCCCAAAGTGATAATCGTCGATTGTTACTTGAACCGGGTTCGCTGTTGATGGAGAAATTCATTCCCCAAAGGGAGGTATTCAAAAAACGAATTCGCGTCATCTCCTAGGGAGGAGTGGAAGGAGAAATACGATCCAGCCGGGTAGATCCCATCAGTGCGTTACGTGGAACACTAGCCTATGTAAAGGACGAAATAAATATCAAGGGAAACAAATATCCCAGCGGAACAATTTTTCCTGTTGAGGTCGTGGATGATGATGGCGAGCAATCCTATGAGATTACCTATCCAAAGCCTTATTACCATGTTGCACAGGGCAGATTTGTTCTCAAGGAAAAAAACAGAACTTTCTCTCAAAATGACTTCACGGAGATGTTTAATCTCATTGATCCAGAAACGATATCCGAACTTCGGTTCCCTATCTGGTTACGCAGCACTAAACACTCAGCCACAGAGTGGGGATGCGGGGAGTCAAACGAAGTATCCAAAATATTGGATGCCAGTGTTGGAGCTAGCGTCGAGGCTAGTGGTGGCTTTTTTGGTTTCTTCCAGGCAAAAGTAGAAACCTCTGGCAGGCAGCTACCACTACGGTATATAAAAAGGTATTGAAAGACCCGCAATACCGACACCGCATTACCTATTGGGATTTACTCGAAGGAATGGATAGCCCGGACAAACTAATTAGCGTTGCTCTGGAAAAAATAAGCGTCTGTGATACCAATAAAGGTGTGAACAACAGCTATGTCATCCGATTTGAAAGCAAATACAACTTCGATGAAATCACTATTAACTCTGTATGGGCCACCGAAAATGGCTTTAAAAAAGGCGGAGGCTCCCCGATAAGAATCGATAACCTGGCAGACTTAAGAGCCTTTGAAAAAGCCTTAAGAGACTTCAAATTCATGCACTCCCTGGAAGGCCACAACATTAAAAAAGCCATCATCGATTTCGCCGTTAAATTGGTGGCCAATCTAAACTATGAAGGAAGATAATTAAGCGGATTCTTCTGTGGAAATAATGGAAACAGAAAATATCCTGGAAGAAGAGAGGATGGGATCAGGTGCTGGAATTCATGATTTAGGCTGTTGTAGAACTCTGTCAGTTTTTGACGACTAGCATTCCATTCCTTTTCCACTATTTTGATTTTTTCCAAATAGGAGCTTAAGCATGAAAAAGATCTCCGATGATGAACTGCAAGAGTTATTGGCAATCCATAAATCTGGAAAACAGGTAATTGATCTTTCGTACACTGATTTATCGGAAAGAGATCTGTCTGGCGCATATCTCGAACAGGCTAATCTGGAAAATGCTTCATTCGCTATGGCGGACCTGAGAGATGCTGATTTAAGAATAACTAATCTGTCTGGGGCAGATTTTACGTACGCTAACCTAACGACAGCCAATCTGGCTGGCGCTAATTTAACAGGGGCCTGTCTTCGCGAGACTCTATTAAGTCGAGCGCAACTCCAGGAAGCAACCCTGGTCGATGCTGATCTAACAGAAGCCGATTTGAAGTGGATGGACTTCAGAGAAGCGGACTTGAGTGGGTCGATTATCAACGGAGCGAACTTTTTTCTCAGTGCCTTCGATGCCTGGATCATAGAAGGAATTCGGTGCACCCATGTGTATTGGGATCAGGAAAATGCAATAAGAAACCCACCAGACAGAGATTTTCTGGAAGGTGAGTTCGAACAATTATATAAATCCCTTCCTACCATCGATTATTACTTCGAGGATGGTTTTACCCCCATTGATGCTCTATTAATAGAAAAAACAGTTTCTGAAATTTATCGCTCTAATCCTGAATTTGAGAGCTGGAAAGTTATCAGATTAGGGGGGCACTCCCGAGAATGAGGATGACGGTGAAGAGTAAGCTACATAAAGAAATCGCCTATGCGAAATTAAAAGGCCGCTATGAAGAGCTTGCCCAACAACATCAGGAACAAAGAAAGCAGATTGCTGACTTCACCATTGAACTGATTGCCAATCAGAAAACAGCTTATAACATTGAGGGAGATTTAAATTTGAAAAATACAATTCGTTCTCGCAATAGTAATGTAATGGTTGGTTCGCCAGGGGCAAATCAAACCATTCATTATTCCAGTGACGGTGCTGTTGGAGAAAAGCTGGAGGAGATTCTAAAGTTTGCTCAGGAGAGCGATGAGATTAGTAAGCTAGAATACGGAAAAATTCACAAAAATATTGAAAGCATTAAGAGCGGATTGGCCAAACCAGCAGATAGGACGAGAATCGAAGATGGGCTAAATAATCTGGGAAACGTCGCATCTATCAGTGGGCTTGTTGGGCAATTGGTAGCTTTGCTTTAGGTTATTCTGGAGACACTATGCCTGGATGTGATTTTACTGTACAAGGCGTCCATAGAATGCTTCATAATCTCATTGCTTCCTATTACTACCTTCATGTGAGCGTTTACCTATCTATATTGCGTAGATAACAAAGACCAAACAGAATACAGTCAAAATTTACTTCTTAGTTTACTTCTTACAGGGAAATATATGGCACTCCCCGTCACACAGGATCTATTAATCAAGCTTGCAGGCGAACCTGCCTATCAACGGGGTAAACAGGTTTACAAAAACGGCCAGGTAGTACGCTGGCAAAAGCAGGGCAATAAAGTAAGCGCTGTTGTTGAGGGTAGTTATCGCTACGATGTCATCCTAATATTGAATGATCGTACACTCGATGGTCACTGTAGTTGTCCTGCCTCAGATAATTTCGATTTTTGTAAGCATTGCGTCGCTGTTGCCTTAACAGTGACAGAGAACCAGCAGCCCAATACATCGGACAATGACCAGTTAGCGCGTTACTTTCGGTCTTTGTCCAAAGAAGTGCTCGTAGAACACTTACAAAAAATGATTGAGCTGGATCCTGCGCTAACCAAATACTGGTCGTTAAAAGCACACATGGCCATGGAAACCATGGATTCCAAAGCCATAAAAAAACAAATCACCCGGGCTTTGCCTTATCGACAAATGTGGGACTACCATAAGGTCAATCACTATTTTTCCCATGCGGAAAGTATTTTTGATTTGCTTATCGAGCCACTGACATCTCTACCGGCTGCTGAAGCATTCAGACTTGCCGAATATGGCTTTGAACGTTTGAACAGGGCATTAGAAAAAATAGATGATTCCCATGGTTTTCGTTTTGGCGTTGAGGAAAGCCTTGGCCGTCTACTATTGGAAAGTTTTGCCAAAAATTGGACTGGTCCAGGGGAAAACGTGTTGCTTTCCTGGTGAAGCAATTATCTGAAGCAAAGGATGTTTATCCCAAAATCCCCGAAGATTTTATTGGTGACAATGACCACGCGTTGTCTACCCTGTTTATCCAGCAATGTGAAACCCAGTGGCAAACACTGCTAGCAAATACCCGTGATAAGGAAGCCATACGTTTTCATCCATTGAACTATACTCTGCTAGCGGATGCACGTAACCATAGTGATGTCGCAAGGGAAATTGAAATCCTCAGCCAGACTGCCCACAGCAATCTTGATTATCTGAAATTGGCTGACTGCCATCTAAAGCAAAAAGCGTATGACGAAGCCGAGCGGTGTCTGGACAAAGTTGAGAGCAAAAAGTTCGGTCATCACCTAAGAGATTATCTGGAAAAACGCATTCATATTGATATCGTTCGGGGTAACTATAAAGCAGCTTTGGACCAACAATGGGAATTATTTGTCCAACATCCTGGCGACGGCTATTACAAAGAGTTGAAAATGTTGCACGCTGAAAATGGACTGAATGAAACCGATTGTTATCAACGTGTGGAAACTTACTTACAAGCCCTGGCAGAACAAAAAGACCATTACCGGGGACGTGTGCCGAATGAAGAGTTAGTTAACTTTTATCTTTACACAGGCAGCACTAAAAAGGGCGTTGAGTATGCTAAAAAACATCCCATCAATCGTTACCAGCTTATGGAATTAGCAAAAACCATTTTAGCCAAAGAGCCACAAACCGCGATTGATTTTTTTAAGCGTTCAGTAAGCGCTATTGCTGGACAAGCCAACAACCAGGCTTACAAGGAAGCGGTTGATGCATTACAGGAACTTAGAGAAATGTTAGCCAGACTGGATGATCGACAGTGGCTAACTGCCTTCGCTGATTTAATCGTCGAACTGAAAGCAAACAGGACACTTGCCAGAAAAAAGAACTTTATGGCTTTGATAGCTCAATTTACATAGGTGTCACTAGTTGCAAAAAATGTGATTACCAAGGGAGCTTGACGGTGTAATTACCAGGCGATATTGTCATAGATACGGTATCAGTAAATTTGGAGAAGTTTACCTGCATTAACGACCGTCATCTTACCTGCTGCCACTTTGGCAATGATGTCAACGGTTAATTGTGCTTTGGAGTTCATCACGATCATCCCTGGCATCCTCAAGTGCTTTAAAGCACTCAAACAATACTATTAAAATATGACCGTCAAACTCCCCTGGTAATAAACGGAAACGACAGAATTGCCTGGTAATTAAACTACGTCAATATCGATTGGTGTTAACAGAAAAAATTGTTTTGGTTTTCTCTCGAGAGCCCAACCTCGAATAGTGAATCGAAGTTGGGTTTGGATATCGATACCTTCGGTCTTAAAAGCTCCGCTTTTGCTGCAGACTCTAACGCAGTGCAGAACGTTAGTGCTTCGAACTCCGGTGGCGGTATCCGCATTCCTGCACCTCTGAACTCCCCTAGCTTGGATATTACAACTATTCTCGTACCAGCTCCGTCGACCCAGAAAGATCAGCGTCGTCTCTGGCTGTAATATTCGAATCCTCAGGTAAATAATTCATCACTGATAACTCTGATATCGGACTTTAGATTAGCACGTCCGTTTGGCACACCATCTTCTCACATTTCAGATTGTATTTTGGGGTGGCATCAAACTGTTGGTAGATTTATGCTAAGACTATAGGGACACATGGAAGTTTTCTGAGTGGTTGTTGCCACTTGAGTCAGACCATGTAAGACGGGCAACATACGTTAGCGGGCTACCCATGTGAATCGCTGCTATTAGATCTACACTTGATTTCGATTTGAGCTCCGGATACGGGAATTTCTTCTCGGCTTCATTACTAGCCAGCGGCGGATCAGGACAATCTACCAATTCGAATGTTAGGTTGTATGCACTGCCATCGCCACGATTCGAGATAATGAATTGATAGTTCCTGTCTATTTTTGCCAGATCGACCTGGAGTTTGGGCTGGGTCTTTGCATGTATTGCCTCGTCGATTTGCGATATCTGTTTTTCCGCAAGTTGAGCAGTGATCTTTTGAAGTTTCAGTTGCTCTGCGGCAATCTTACGAGTACGGACAAGTGATGTAACAGCAATGACCGCTTTGAGGATTTAGCTTCCTTTCTCACAAACGCGTTCTGTCATTCAGAAAGTTTTCGCCTGTAACGGAAAACGCTCTGGATGTTCAATAATCTCTTCCGTTAAATCTATATCTAATTCCGGCCAATGAAAATGACCGGAGGACTGTTCTTCTACCTTTATTATGGATTGAACCGGCTGCTCCTTGAACCAGGGGAAATCGTCGTATGATATGAATAGCTCTTTGTCACGAACCAAAAGCCAAATTCCATGAGAAGAGATGTTGGACACTTCAACTTCGAAAGTGCCGTCGCCATGCGCTAGTGCGTTCGTCATAATGCTCCTCAATCATGAGTTCGATCTGTTTCAGTTGTATCCTTTTGTAGCGGTGATTTTTCGCGAGTTCAATTTCTGGTTCAAGCCAGTACTTTGCCTCGCCATCACCAGATATTATATGAACATGCATCCTTTCTTCCTCTCTTGAAAAGAAGAAAAATCGATACCCACCTTCCCTAAATACTGTAGGACTCATGCTACACGCCTATTGTCCAAATCCGTAATTTATCACATCCTATGGATGTGCGCTTTTTTCTTGTTGGGAATGCCCGCTTCGAGGGGTGGGTCCAATAGGTCGTTGCAACACTTTATCATTAGTTTAAAGGTAGAGTGTAAAAATGAAACAAAGAACAGGAGTATATTATTCAGCAGAGCAGAGGGCATTAATGTGGGATCGATGGGCAAAGGGTGATACATTGCATGCGATCGCACGGTTATTTGATAGAGGGTACTCATCAAAAGAAAGTATGCATGTGTCCCAGGAAACGATTTACCGAAGTCTCTACATACAAGCTAGAGGCGTACTGAAGAAAGAACGACAGCAGCATCTCAGAACAAAGCGAATCATGAGGCGTTCTAAAAACTTCAGTCTGAAACGAAACAGGAAAAATGGTATCAAAGATGCGATAGAGACTAGTGAAAGTCCTGCAGGTGTTGAGGATCGGGTTATTCCTGGCCATCGGGAAGGGGATCTTATTGCGGGGTCAAAAAGCAGTTATATCGCCACACTGGTTGAAAGGCATTCACGTTATATGATGCTTGCCAGGGTAAAGAACAAAGACACCAAAGTGTCATTGACGCGTTGATAAAACAATCAGGAAGCTGCCTGTTGGCCTATACAAATCACTGACTTGTAGAAGTTGGGATCGAGGTTACGAGCTGGCCGACCATCAGCGTTTTATAGTAGCGACCAATATCGATGTTTACTTCTGTGATCCCCATAGCCCTTGGCAACGGGGATCGAATGAAAACACGAATCGATTGCCAAAACAGTATTTTCCAAAAAGAACAGATTTATCGGTACACTCTCAGGCCAGGCCTGGAGCGGTGGCTCGTCAGTTAAATGAGTGTCCTCGAAAAACACTTGCTCGAAAAACAATTGATTGCGAAACACCAGCCGGGCGTTTCAATGCATGTGTTGCACAGACCCATTGAGCCCACCGTATGGTACAGCCAATGTCAGATTATCCCGAGCCCTAAATTCTGTACCATCAGATTAAGTCGCAGTTTTTACACTTTAGTGGAGAAAGAGTTGACTTGACGTGGTCGGGCCAAACGCACCAGTCCAGTTAAGAGGCATTCTTTAGTTTCACTGCCTGCGCTTCAAACTGATTAGGGCTTTGATACCCCAAAGTTGAATGCAGGCGGCCATCATTGTAAAACAGAGTGATGTAATTCAACACATCCTGTTGAGCTTCATAACGTGTTTGATAATGCCGCCATCGAACCCGTTCTTGCTTCAAACTTCCAAAAAAGCTTTCAGCGACCGCGTTGTCCCAGCAGTTGCCTTTACGGCTCATGCTGCCGACAAAGCCATACTTTGACACTAATTGTCGATAACGGTCACTGGCATATTGTGAGCCACGATCTGAATGGACAATCAAACCCGCCTTGGGGTGCCTTTGCCAGATCGCCATGGTCAAGGCATCACAAACCAATGTCGCGGTCATGCGTGAACTCATCCTCCAGCCAACGATCTTTCGTGAATACAGATCAATGACGACAGCCAGATAGAGCCAGCCCTCCTGAGTCCACAGATAGGTAATGTCACCCACATAAGCTTGATCCGGGTTCCGGACCGAAAATTCGCGATTGAGCACATTCGAATAGATCGGCTTCTTGTGATTGCTGTTAGTTGTGGCCTTGTACTTCTTACGTTGCTTGACACAAACGTCAGCTTCTTTCATCAGTGATCGGGCTTTGTCGCGTCCAACGGGTTCTGACAACACACTCAGTGCCGCACTCATTCGACGGGAACCATAACTATCCCCACTGGCCTGGGCCAATTCCTTCACCAAAGTAAGCTGTGCCTGATGCTTAGGATCCTTTGTCTGCAAGGCTTGACGTGAGCAATAGCGATAATAACCTTGACGGTGAACACCCAAAACCCGGCACATCGGATTAATCGGCCAAGTCTTCTTGTGCTGGGTGATAAACGCGTACTTCACGTCGTTTCTCTGGCAAAGAAGACCGTCGCCTTTTTTAAAATCTCTTTCTCCATCCTTAGTTGTCGATTTTCTTCCTTCAGGCGGCGTATTTCCAATTGATCTTCAGTCAGCTTGCCCTGACCTCGAAAGGCCTGTCCATTCTCTGCTTTCTGTTCCTTGATCCAACGGCCTAACAGGTTGGGGTTAATGCCCAAGCTGCGGGCGGCTGCAGCGCAGCTGTAACCCTGCTCCTGCACCAAACTAATGGCGTCTAATTTGAATTCTTTCGAATACTTTTTTCTTGTGGTCATGTCAGTCTCCAATTACGAGTATTATCTCTTAACTGGTCTGGTCGATCTCACCCGACCACGTCAACTAACTATCTACTGCTTCTCGCATCCATTGTTGTAGAGCATGGATGGAGTGTTCAGAGTTAACACCGCCTTTGGGGTCGAGTACTAATGGGCCGGGTTTATAGCCACGACTTTTTAGACCCCGTTGTACCGATTGTACAAGGTGGATGTCTTCTTCCACGGTGGTTTCCCGGTCTTGTTTCGCGAGTTGGTGAACCACTTCTGATTGTTCTTCACGGAGGGTGTACCAACCTCTCCATACCACGACGTTTTCATGATCTACTGGGCGCCAATGGTAGGTGTTTAGTACATTTCCCGGATAAACCTGAAAACTGACCATGGGCCATAAGAACCAGGAAGAATACTCTCCGGCGTGTTCGTTGCTGTCCATATCGATGGGGTAGGTCATCTGGTCCAGGTTTTGACATTCTGTGGTATGGCGTAAGCAATAGCCCTGGGGTTGGATGTCATAGGTGGAAGGTTTGACGACTCCAGTGGAGAACGTCGGGTGGTTGAGCTGGCAGTGATAGCATTCGGAATAATTCTCTATCGATACTTTCCAGTTACACTTTTCCGGTACGCTGATCCATTCAATGGGTTTTAGGTCATGGATATGAGGCACGAAAGCGGTGAGTTCATTTCTTACGTTGGGGAACCATTCATCCATGGGTGCGGCATTGGGATCAAGGTTGGCGAATAGGAATCCGCAAAAATTCTCGATTTTGATCGAAGCCAAACAAATATCAGATTTATCAAATCCAAGTACGACCTTAATATTTGGCCCCGCACGAAGTTGGCCGGTAAGTTCATAGGTCCAGGAATGATAGGGACAGACGATGAGGGTCCTGTTACCCGCTCCGGAAACCAGCTCATGGGCGCGGTGCTGGCAGACATTGTAGTATGCCTTCACTTCCTGGTTTCGGGTGAGAACAGCGAATAGACTCTCACCAGCGATTTCGAAAGTGAAATAGTCGCCGGGCTTTTCCAGCTGGGAGATATGTCCAGCGAGTTGCCAGGTTTTTGCCAGTATCCCCTGTTTTTCTTTTTCGAAAATCATTGGGTCGGTGTAATAGCGGGCAGCGAGAGAAAGCACTGGTTTAGTGATTTGATTCATTTACTGGTCCTCAACATAAATGCCGAGTCGGTGTCGGCGCATATGAAATTCTTCGATATTGACAATCACTTCCGGTTTTGCATCGGCGATAACGAATGCCATCAGGGTTTCGAGTAGTGCGACGGTGGATACCGAGGAAGGAAAAAACTGTGGCGTTTGGGCATCGACGACAAAGGCATGTTTGGCGTTGAGCAGAATGGGCGAAGCAGGGCTGTCGGAGATACCAATAATGGTTACCCCTTGGGACCTGGCGATATCTACGGCCTGCACAACCTCGGCCCGGTAGGGCTTATAGGTCATGGCGATCAGGACATCTTTTTTATTGGCTCTGACCAAATCGTCAGTGGCGTTACTACCAGGCTTAGGGATGCAGTGGATGTCGTCAAGTGCCATATTCGCAAGGTAAGTGAAATTCCGTGCATTGGTGTTATGCACTCCAACTCCCAATACATAGGTGTGTCGCGCGTTAACGATGGCATCAGCAGCCCGTTTCATGGCTTTGTCATCGGTGGCGGCGAAAGTGGCTTCGATGTTCTGAATGGCGCTTGCCGCCATGTCGGCGAAAAGCCCGGAGAGCTTGCCACCCTTGGCGATGGATTGTAACCAGCGGGCTCGATCCGGGAAGTCATGATTTCCACGCCGAATTTGTTCCCGGAAGGGCTCGCGAAAATCATCATAACCATTGAACTCAATACTTTGTGCCATTCTGACGAAAGTGTTGGGTTTGACTCCGGCGGACTGGGCGATTTCACGAATCGATGAGATCCCTACCTCGTTAGGGTTTTCCACTACGTACTCCGCCGCTTTACGGATCTCTGGTGTCAGTACGTCAAGTTTCCCAATGAGCATGTTCAGCACATCCCCGGGGTTTTGGTCCCTGAGTGATTCACTATGTGGTTCGTTCATACGATTTTTGATTGACAATGGTACATCTGTACTATTATTGTATACCCAAACTTTATCGCTTTGAAGGAGCAGATTCGTGTCAAAAGAAAAAATTGAGCCAAAATTACCCCAAACCGCCCGGGTTGTGATTGTGGGCGGCGGCATTATGGGTTGTGGATTGGCCTACCACCTGGCCCATGAGGGCTGGACGGATGTGGTATTGCTGGAGAAATCGGAGCTGACGTCGGGGTCTACCTGGCATGCCGCGGGGCAAATTACCCATTCTACCTCCAGCTTTGGTTTAGGCAAATGTGTCGATTACAACATTGGACTGTATTCCGGTGCATTGGAAAAAGAAACCGGCCAGTCCGTCACCTGGCATGGGTGTGGCTCGTTTCGTATTGCCTATACCGAGGATGAAATGGATTGGCTGCGCCATACACTTAGTGTCGGCCGCTCTCTGGGTTTTAATATCGAATTGGTGGACCCCGGTTTTATTGCCACCATTCACCCTTTTTATAATCTGGAAGGAGTAAAAGGTGCGCTTTATACCCCGGATGATGGCCATGTTGATCCTTCCGGTGTGACTCAAGCCATGGCATTCGGTGCCCGGCAGCTTGGCGTGAAAATTATCCGCCGATGTCGGGCTACGGATATCAGCCAGTTGTCTTCCGGAGAGTGGAAGGTGAGTACCGAAGCAGGAGACATTGTATGCGAACATGTGGTGAATGCTGGAGGAACCTACGCCAGGCAAATGGGAGAATGGTCCGGGCTTCAATTGCCGATGACCTCCATGACCCACCACTATTTCATCACCGACACGGTGCCAGAGTTTCTGGAGCTGGATAAAGAGCTGCCGGTGATTCGTGATGACAAATTAGTGTCGGGTTATGTCCGTATGGAACAAAAATCCGGATTGATCGGTATTTATGAAAAAGAAAACCCCAATGCTGTGTGGACGGATTATTGTCCCTGGGAAGCGGAAAATGAATTATTCGAGGCAGATTATGATCGGGTAATGCCCTGGCTTGAGAACGCCTTGGGTCGAATGCCCATTTTTGCGGAGCTTGGAATAAAGCGTGAAGTACACGGCGCCATCTCCCATCCGCCAGATGGTAATCCTTTGATTGGTCCGGCTCCAGGGGTACAGAATTACTGGTGCTGTTGTGGAACCCAGATTGGCATCGGTTGGGGTCCAGGCCTATCCCGGGAATTAGCCCGTTGGATGGTACATGGTGCGGCGGATATTTCCATGCGTGAATTCGATCCGCGACGGTTCGGGGCTTATGCCACCAAAGAGTGGCAGGTCGTTAAAGCTAAAGAAGATTATTGTTTACGGCACGAAATCCCATTTCCTCACTTCAATCGTCATGAGGGAAGACCGGTCAAACCCAGTCCTCTTTATGAGCGACTAAAAGATCGGGGCGCGGTTTTTGAAGAGGTTTATGGACACGAGCGCCCGCGTTGGTTTGCCCGCGATGGCGTGGAGCAATGTGATCACTATTCGTTTAAGCGAAATGTGATTCACGATATGGTGGGTGTTGAGGTTAAGGCGGTCCGAGAACGCGTAGGAATAATGGACATTACCGCGTTTACCAAAATTGAAGTGTCTGGCCCAGGAACCCATGATTTTCTTGATGGTCTGGTAGCGAATCGTTTGCCGAAGAAAGTGGGGGGAATTATTTTGACCCATTTACTGAATCGTCGGGGGCGAATTGAGGTGGAGTTGACTATTGTGAGATTGGATGAAGATCGCTTCTATCTGGTGTGTGCCATGTTCTTTGAGCAGCGATTGCTTGACCACTTGAATCAGAGAATAGACGGTGAGCAGGTTAACGTCATAAAACGATCTGACGAATGGGCGGCGATGACCATTAATGGCCCCAAAACCCGGGACGTTCTTAAAGCCTGCACTGATGCAGGATTGGACAACGGCAGTTTTCGCTGGATGTCGGCTCAATCCATTGCCATTGCAGGTCATGATGTTTGGGCGTTTCGCATGTCCTATGCTGGCGAGTTGGGGTGGGAGATTCACGGCCCGAAGGAAAACATGCTGGCGATCTATGATGCGTTATGGGAAGCAGGCGAGCAATATGGCATCGTGAACTATGGTTCGTTCGCCATGAACGCCATGCGCATGGAAAAGAAATTTCATGGTGCCGGTGAACTGACCAATGAAGTGACCTTACCTGAGGCGGGCGTGATGCGTTTTGTGAAAATGGACAAAGGGGATTTTGTCGGTAAGCCAGAAACCCAAACCAGTCTGGACGATGAGCTGCCCTGGATATGTGCGTATTTGGAAATTGAGTCCAACGATCTTGAAGATGGCCATGGTGGTGAGGCTGTATTGCTTGACGGCAAAGTAGTTGGCTCCACCGCATCGGTGGCCTATGGCCATACCGTGGGCAAGATTCTCGCCTTTGCCTACATCAAACCATTTGCAGCAGAACCGGGTACAGAGCTTGAAGTCGTCATTGCGGGAGAGCCTCGAAAAGCAAAAGCTCTGGAGCAGGCAGTGTATGATCCTATGAGTGAACGCCCCCGTACAGATGGTTGACGGGACCGAAGTGAAGACGATCATCGGGGTTGCCGGCTCAGGCCTAGCCCCAGCGATTTCCTGGGCCTTGTAAGCAGGGGCGACTAAAAGCAGGTAATTCGATGAATGACGCGGATCGGAAAGTGAAATGAAAATTACCCGATTGTCGGTTTATAAAACCCCATTGCCCTATGTGGGCGGGGAATATGTCTGGGGAGCGGGAAACGTGATTTCCGTCGCCAACTCTTCGGTGGTCGTGATCGAAACAGATACAGGGTTATCGGGGTGTGGTGAATTCACTCCCTGCGGTGAAAACTACATGGTAGCTCACTCTGAAGGTGTTGAAGCCATTGCCCGCTTAATGACTCCCGTGTTGATTGGACAGGACCCGAGACAGACTGAAAAAATCGACCGCCTTATGGATCACGTGGTGCTTGGGCACGGATATGCCAAAAGCCCGTTTATCGCAGCCTGCTGGGACTTGCTGGGTAAGGTCACTGCTCAGCCAGTGTGGATGTTATTGGGCGGCAAACTCACCCATGGCGCGCCCATGTATCGCGTGGCACCGCAAAAATCAATCGAGGAAACCCAACTGGAAATGCAGCAACATCGGGACAGTGGATACCGACAGTTTCAGATAAAAGTAGGGTCTGACTGGGCTGCTGACATTGAACGTATTAGACAAACGGTTCCCTTACTCGCAGCAGGCGAAAAAGCCATGGCAGATGCCAACCAGGGATGGCGTGTGGATAACGCCATACGGGTGGGGAGGGCGACCCGGGATCTGGACTATATTCTGGAGCAGCCCTGTAAAACCTATGAAGAATGCCAGCAGGTTCGACGATCCGTTGATTTACCCATGAAACTGGATGAATGTCTTACCAGTATGGCCATGGCCCATCGAATTGTTGAGGATCATGGTGCAGAAATCTGTTGTTTGAAAATTTCCAATCTGGGTGGTTTGTCGAAAGCAAGAAAAATACGGGACTATTTGGTTGAAAACCGGATTCCGGTGGTGGCTGAAGATACCTGGGGCGGTGAGATCACCACTGCGACAGTTGCCCATTTCGCTGCTTCAACCCCAGAAGAATTTCTTATCAATTCTACGGATCTACACCATTACAACACTCGCTCAACGGGCATTGGTGGTCCTACTACCAGGGATGGAAAACTCTTTGTCAGTGATACTCCCGGGCTGGGTGTGGAACCGGATTATGAAAGTCTGGGTCCTCCGGTTGCCGTGTATCAGTAGAGCAGGATACCAATATTTGCACCTGGAAATAGATCAATAGATAAAATTAACCATTAGTAGTTGGAATAAAAAAATGACCAGTAACAAAGATCAACAACATTGGGTCGAGCGAGCGAAACAGGTCTTGCCTGGCGGTGGTTTTGGTAACTTTGATCCGAGTGTGGTGATCAAAAGGGGACAAGGCTCCCGGGTTTGGGATGAAGATAATAATGAATATATCGACTACTTGATTGGTTCTGGTCCGATGCTGTTGGGGCATGGACATCCTGAGGTTCTGGAAGCGGTTCATGCTCAGCTCGATAAGGGAATGACCTTCTTCGCTAACAATTCGGCGGGTATCGAACTCGCTGAGGAAATCTGCCAGGCGGTACCTTGCGCGGAGCAACTACGTTATGTATCGACGGGAGGTGAGGCTGATATGTATGCCATGCGTCTTGCCCGAGCGTTCACAGGACGGGACAAGATTATGAAATTCGAAGGCGGATATCACGGTATGTCGGCTGAAGCTCAAATGAGTCTGGCACCGAAACAGTTGATTGATTTTCCTCGTGCAGTGCCCGACTCCGCAGGAATTCCTCAAAGTGTGAGGGATGAAATGCTTATTGCACCGTTTAATGATGCGGATTTCTCCCAGTCATTGATCGATCAGCATGGCGATAAAATCGCCGCTATTATAGTGGAACCTTTGCAGAGAATTGTGCCTCCTGCGCCGGGGTTTCTTGAAATGCTACGGGAGCAATGTGATAAACATGGCATTGTTTTGATTTTCGATGAGGTGGTAACGGGGTTTCGGTTTTCCTATGGCGGTGCGCAACAGTTTTATGGTGTTACCCCGGATCTTTGTACTCTGGGAAAAGTGATTGGTGGCGGACTTCCTGCAGCCGCTGTGGTAGGACGAGGAGATATCATGGCTCATTTTGACAAGAGTAAGGTGGGCGAAGAGGGTTTTCTTATGCAGTTAGGCACGCTTTCCGGCAATCCGGTGGCGGCGGTAGCGGGTCTTAAAACTCTGGAGATTCTCCGTCGTCCGGGGGCTTATGAAAAGCTGATGGCGAACGGACAGGCCGTAATGGATTCATTTTCATCTCATTTGACGGAGTTGGGGCATGCCCACGAAATCGTGGGGCATCCAACCCTGTTTGACGTTATCTTTATTGGTCACAAAGTGGAAAACTACCGGGATGTCATCTCTGCGGATACCGCGAAAAATGCGCTATTTAACAAGGCACTGAGGCAGCATGGCATTTTTAAGTCTCCAGGGAAAACCTATGCAGGACTGGCTTTAACGGAGGAAGACCTGAGACAAACCGACAAAGCCATTGCGGCGGCTGCCCAGGAAATATGATCGGAGATAGGTTCAGAGGTGCTAACTGATGATTAATCATTGTTGACCTGGCTGGTATTCAGTATTCCCGTGTTACTTTGGCTCCGTTATAGAGAATTTCAGACCAGTCTTTCTCGACAGAATTCCTCCACTTAATGTCGTTGGGGTTTGCATCAGCTTTCGGGCGTGTTGCCATTTGAAAGTGGTTGAATTTATCTTCGCCGGAAATGTGGAGCGCATACCCTTTTCCGACGGTCTGTTTTACGTCCGGGGTGATATAAGCCTGAAGGGCGATGCCAATTCGCCGATCCTGACTGAGATTTGGTTTGGAGCCGTGGATCAGCTGAGGGTGGTGCAACGACATCTGCCCGGGTTTTAGGATTAGATCAACTGCGTCATTTTCATTAACATTTTCAACTTTCTGTCCCCGGGTCAGGATATTGTCCTCCCCAAAACTATCGTGATGTTGACGAATGGCATCTTTGTGGCTTCCTGGTATAACGCTCATGCAGCCATTGGTGGGGTTGCTATGGGTCAGCGCAATCCAGGGTGTGATGAAGTTAAGGGGTTGAAGCCCCATGTAGATTCCGTCCTGATGCCAACTAACATAACCAGCGGACTCAGGTTCCTTGATAAACAGCACTGACCCATAAAGTAAGAGATCAGGACCGAGAATATCCTGTACTGCCCCCACAACTCGTGGATGAAAAACAATGTTATCCATGAACTTCAGAAAATGGTGAGTATTGTTTCTTTTTTTTCCGTGAATATGCTCCGGATAGTCCCGCTCACAACGTTCCAGTTCATCTCTTAAAGCCTGGGCATCCGATTCGGGCATGATGTCAACCGGAGCACAATACCCCTGCTGGTGATATTGCTCAATTTGCTTATGGCTCAGGATGTTCATATTCTTATGCCTTACTTTCGATGATATCTGTTCGGAAATAATCCATCACTGTCAGGAATGTGACACGTTTTCTCGACGGGACAGTATGTCCCCGACTATCTTTTTCCGTGATTCTACCTTGGGAGCTGGTGGGAGCTCTGATATTTACTAGTGGATCGCATTTATTTAGCCGGGATGTTACATCCTAAACCCATTGTATATCTACTTGGGAGAATGGTTGTGAAAAAGACATCTGAAACGATGGAAAAACACTTAGATGATTCAAACCGTATAGGAATAAACATACCTGTGCTAATGGTACTAACTGCATGCTGGGTAACCGCGACAACCAAAACAATACCAATTCATCGTAATTATCCGGATTATCTTTTATAAATTAGTCCAATTAAGGACCATATTTCTCTAATTCATGTTGACAGCCCATGAAGTTTCGATATGATTCACTGCTGTCAGCGGTTTCGGGCTGGTTTTTCTGATGTTTGTCGAGAGAAACAAATCAATCAATTTAGACGACGTGAGCCTGGGCTTTCATTCGTCGAGATCGGAGCACATCTATGACTCGCTACTCCGCTTGGAGCGTTTTTAAGAATGGTCTTTCGGGCCATAAAAACTGGGGACGTGCCTGGCGTGACCCTGAACCAAAAACCGAATACGATGTTGTCATTGTGGGAGCGGGTCTCCACGGCTTGGCAACCGCTTATTATCTTTCCAAAAACCACGGTGTGAAAAACATTGCTGTGGTTGAAAAAGGTTGGCTTGGCGGTGGTAATGCAGGACGGAACACCACCATCGTGCGTTCCAACTATATGATGCCTGGTAACCGCGATTTTTATGAGCATTCCCTGCAACTCTGGGAGAATCTTAGCCATGATCTGAACTACAACGTTATGTTCAGCCAGCGGTCCCACATCTCACTATTACATACCCCCGCTGCAAGGGATGGTGCTGCCAGGCGCTATAACACCATGCGTCTGACGGGCACGGATGCGGAGATCTGGGATTTGGAAACCCTCAAGCGGGAGGTTCCTCATTTGAACTACAACAATGCGCGTTTCCCAATCATGGGAGCGGCGGTCCAGCGTAGGGCTGGATCCGCAAGGCATGATGCGGTGGCCTGGGGTTATGCGCGGGGAGCGGATCAGCATGGAGTCGATATTATTCAAAACTGTGAAGTGACCGGGGTTAACAGGGATGGTGGAAAAGTCACCTCACTGGAAACATCACGAGGCACTATTAAGGCCGGCAAGGTGGGCTTTGCGGTGGCGGGTAATACCTCCCGGTTATGGGGTATGGCGGGTTTGGGAAAGTTACCCATCGAAACCCATAAACTACAGGCCTTTGTTTCTGAACCCCTTAAACCACTTCTGGACCAGGTGGTGGTGTTTGGGGTAGGTGGTGCTCACTTCTATATTTCCCAATCTGATAAAGGTGGCATGGTGTTTGGTGGCGATCTTGACTGGTATAAGTCTTATGCTCAGCGGGGTAATCTGCCTATTGTGCAGGACGTGGCTGAATGTGCGACTTCCATCATGCCCTGTTTGGGGCGGGTCAGGTTGCTAAGACATTGGTCTGGGGTTATGGATATGTCAATGGATGGTTCTCCATTCATCTGCAAAACACCGGTGGATAATCTCTATTTGAATGCCGGTTGGAATTACGGTGGATTTAAGGCCAGCCCCGCTTCGGGGTGGCATTTTGCGGATCTCATCGCCAATGATAGAGCGGGAAGGAAGATTGAGCATTTTAATCTTCAACGGTTCGAACGAGGCATTAACATTGATGAACGTGGTGCGGGGCCTGACCCCAAACTGCATGGTTAAGGGAGAAAGAAAATGATAAGAACTAATTGTCCCTTTTGCGGTGAGCGAGACCATAGCGAGTTTGCCTACGGAAGTGATGCATCCATTGAATATCCCGCGCTGGATGCCTCAGTGGAAGAGTGGCATGAAGCGGTTTTTCTGCGGGAAAACATCCGCGGTATGCAGTCTGAAACCTGGCACCATGTTAATGGTTGCCGTAGCTGGCTGGTTATCGAAAGGGATACCATGACCCATGAAATTAAATCAGTTCGACCTGCGCATAATGGGTATGCCAGTGCGTTGACCGCTGCACCTAAAGATACGGGCAGTGAAGCGGGGGAGCAAGAATAATGAGCGGAAAACGATTGTCAGATGGGGGACGAATTGATCGTTCCAAAACCCTTCGCTTTCAGTGGGATGGACAAACACTAACCGGTCACCCCGGTGATTCTCTCGCTTCTGCGCTAATGGCCAACGGTGAGCAGATCTTCGGTCGAAGCTTCAAATACCACCGACCCCGGGGAATTATGTCTGCCGGAGTAGAAGAGTCCGGGGCAATTGTCACGGTGGGTGAAGGCGCCCGTCGGGACCCCAATGTAAAGGCAACCACTCAGGAATTGTACAACGGTCTGGTGGCCACCGGGCAAAATGCCTGGCCTAATGTCAGATTCGACATGGGTGAAGTGAATAGTCTGTTTGGTCGATTTTTTGTTGCTGGTTTTTATTACAAGACTTTCATGGGAATTCCGCCCATGGAATGGGGAAAGGGAACCGGCATCTGGATGCAGTATGAGAAACTGATTCGAAAAGCCGCAGGTATGGGTACCGCCTCCAGGGAGCCAGATCCAGACCACTATGAGCATGGCCATGGTTTTTGCGATGTCCTCGTGGTGGGTTCGGGACCCGCTGGATTGTCAGCAGCAACTACTGCCGCTCAAGCTGGCCTGGATGTTTTGCTTGTTGAGCAGGACCATGAGTTGGGCGGTGACCTATTGAATCAATCCGAAGCCTCGGATGGGAAGCGTGAAAAGCTGATCGAGGCGGCAAAAACTGCCGGGGTCAGGATCATGACACGAACCACAGCATTTGGTTTATATGATTATGGCGTGGCCGGATTACTGGAAAGGGTTACTGATCATCTGTCTAATCCCGATAAACATCAGCCCCGACAGCGTTTTTGGACCTTAAGAGCAAAATACACCATTTTGGCAACCGGAGCCCTCGAACGTCAGTATGCATTTGGTAACAATGACCGTCCTGGGGTAATGACCGCAGCAGCAGCGAATGCCTATCTGCATCGTTATGGTGTTTTGCCCGGACGAAAAGTCGTTGTGGCAACCAACAACGATTCAGCTTATGGAGTCGCCACGGATTTGTGTAATGCGGGAGCGAGTGTTTCACTGTTGGATGCAAGGGCGTCGGTAGCGGCGAGCCTAATGGAGTCTACTGGAAGCGCAGGTGTCGCCATTAGGACTAACAGCGCAGCATTAAAAGTAAAGGGGATGCGCGTGACCACTGGACTGGAAATTGCTAGTGTCAGCGGGAATGGTTGGAAGTCGAGCGGGTCGGAATCCTGTGATTTAGTGCTGGTGTCTGGCGGCTGGTCGCCCGTGGTAAATTTGATTTCCCATCGTGGTGTAAGGCCGGTTTGGAATGCAGAGCAAGCCTGTTTCCTGGGGCCACAAACCACTGGGCCTGTTTACATAGCTGGTTCCGCAGCGGGGATCTGGAATACCGACGACTGCGAAACCTCAGGGTTGGTTGCTGGCGCCACGGCTATAAAGGCCCTCGGGAAAAAAACCCGTGCGAGGAAGAGCGCACCCCAGGCAGGAGGGTGGGAAACGCCCATTAAACCGGTGTACGAAATTCAGGTCAAGGGTAAAAAACTCAAGTCCATCGTTGATCCCCAACATGATGTTACCGCTGAAGATGTTCGATTAGCACACCGTGAAGGTTTCGTTTCCGTTGAACACCTGAAGCGCTACACTACCCTGGGAATGTCCACCGACGGTGGGAAAATGGGTAACATTATTGGCTTGGCTTTGATGGCCGAAGCATTGGGCAAGGAGATTCCAGAAGTTGGTACTACTACTTTTAGACCGCCCTATACCCCGGTTTCAATCGGCGCGTTAAGAGGACGGGGTGTGGATGAACATTTCCGGCCGCTGCGTCGTACACCGATGCACAATTGGAATCTGGCTCATGGTGGGACTATGCAGATGGCCGGTTTGTGGCACCGCCCCTGGTATTTTGCCCGTAAAGGAGAGGGGCTTACCGAAGCGTATATTCGTGAAACTGAAACGGTCCGGGAGACCGTGGGGCTTTGTGATGTGACGTCATTAGGAAAGATTGCAATTCAAGGCCCGGATGCAACGGAATTTCTCAATCGTATTTATACTAATCCATTTGCGAAATTGAAAATTGGTAAAGCGCGATACGGCATTATGTTAAGGGACGATGGGTTTGTCATGGACGATGGTACCACCTGGCGTCTGGATGAAAACGACTACTTCATGACCACTACCACTGCTCATGCGGGTAAGGTAATGGTTGTTCTTGAAGAACTATTGCAGACCCGGTGGCAGAATCTCAAGGTTCACGTCACCTCAGTATCAGAGCAGTGGGCAGGCTGCGCGGTGGCGGGTCCAAAATCCCGGGAAGTACTTTCTGCCTGTGTTGAAGATCCATCGGTAATGTCCGACGAAGTTTTCCCGTTTATGGGAGTTATTGAAACTACGTTGAAAGGCGGAATACCCTGTCGTATCGCACGGATTAGTTTTTCTGGTGAAATGGCCTATGAGGCTTATGTGCCTTCCGATTATGGTTCGCTGATGATGGATTTGCTTTGGGGGGCGTCAGAGCCTCTGGATGGCTGCTTGTACGGACTTGAGGCGTTGGGAGCGCTTCGAATCGAAAAAGGACACGTTACCGGTGCAGAATTGGACGGTCGAGTGACCATTGACGACGCGGGACTTGGAAAGATGGCATCACCAAAAAAATCGTTTATTGGCAGTGCGTTACGCCAACGTCCAGAAATGATGAAGGAAGGTCGGCCCCAGCTGGTTGGCATTAAACCAGTGGATCGAGATAAAACGTTCAATGCAGGCGCCATTTTATGTCAACCAGACAGGGTATCCGGTTTGGGCGAAGGTTGGATCACCGCGGTCACACATTCACCCGTTATGGGACACTGGATAGGGCTGGGTTTTATTTCAGGAGGCCACGAGGCCTGGAGCGGAAAAACCGCAATCGCCGCTGATCCGGTGCGGAAAGGTAACGTCGAGGTAGAGATCGTCTCACCTCATATGTATGATCCAAGTGGAGAGCGGATGCATGGTTGATCGAGTTTCGGCCCTAGAAGGGCACTACACGCTGGGTCGTTTTGGCTCGGAAGGCGACATTGGTGTTACTCTCACCGAGGTCAGGGATTTATGTTTGCATCAGGTTGCAGCATGGCCAGAAACGATCGATGCGGTGGGTGAGCAGATCGCACAGGCTCTTGGCGTGGATAGCGCTCCAGGGCCGTGTTCATCCAGCACTGGTTCTGAAGGTGCGATATTGCGAACCGAAGTGCTGAAATGGTGGGTATTGGGCGTCCAGGCTCCTGTGGTTTCCGATAATGAAGGTGCGAATCTGGATATCTCTCATTCCCGAACCCATCTTCGGATTAGTGGCCCTGAGGCCACCACATTGCTAAATCGAGTGTTGCCTCTGGACTTACGTCCCGCTTCCTTTGGGGTGGGTGCGGTAGCATCAAGTGCCTTGCACCATGTTGGCGTCACCCTATGGCGCTCGGAGCAGGGTTATGAGCTTTTCATTCCCCGAGGATTCGCTGTTGTCGTTTGGGAAGTTCTCCTCGAGACTGCGGCGCAATTTGGTGCCGAAGTCACTTAGGTTTTCCTGAGATTGTGTTGCCCATAAAAGGTAATGTAAGGGACTGATTTTTCTAATCCGGTACAAAGTTTTGTACCGGATTTTTTGTGGCTATTTGATACCGTCAATCTGTCTTAAATCGCATGGAATGGCCATAATGTAGTACAAATCAAGGTGATCAATAAAGATTAAGTCAATAACGATTAAGTATCGACCTGACGCCAGGATAAAACGAGTCCGGTGCCAGTAAGGTTAGCCACAACATCCACCAATGGCTCTTTTGCCAATTAGTAGGCGAACCTGTATGGGTTTTATACAGAATTTTCTGGCGATCCTGGTAATGGGCATTTTCTGGTAGTTGTAAAGGATCACCATTTGGTAGATATCTTCTGAAGAAATGGGCTTGCCATTGTCTTGTCGGAAATAGGTTTTTTCTCCCCGTCCTGTCATCTTCGTTAGCTCTTTTAGCGCTATTTGTATTCGGTATCTATAAGCCGTGGGTTCGTTGATTCCCCGATCTATTTTCTAATAACTTCAGCACCTTCCTGCTCCGGTTCATGATCGATCAGATAAGGAGGAAATCCTGGAGCCCTTAGATCCTCCTTGCAGGCATCTTCCAATCGTTTTACCACCATGGAAGACCAGACCCGAGGACCAAATTTATTCAGGCCGTCCCGCATGATTTCTACACAAAGAGGAGAGAGCTCCAGAGGTATATCGAGTTTTTTCCTAGCTCATCAAATAAAGTGAGATCTTTGACTTCATGATCCATAGTGAAGTTGATGTTATAACTTCCATTTAGGATTAACTGGCCTTCAGTTTCATGGACAAAGGAGTTTCCAGAGGAAATCCGAATGGCTTCATAGGCCGTTTCAAGATCTATCCCTGATTTTTTCGCCACCATGAAGGCCTCCCCAGTAGAAATAAGTTGTACGCCAGCAAGATAGTTGGTGATGACCTTGAGTACCGAGGCGGAGCCCAAGGGACCAGTATGAAGTATTTTTCTGCCCATAACTTTGAGGAGTGGCAACGCTTTTTCGAACCCCTCTCTGGAGCCGCCAGCAAAGATCGCGATATTTCCAGAATCTGCCCGATGACAACCTCCGGATACGGGACTATCCATGGGAATGCCTCCTTTGTCCTCCACTAATTGTCCAAGGCGTTGTACTTCATCTTCATCCGTAGTGCTCATTTCTAACCACACGGATCCGGGAGAAATTCCTTCCAGAATACCATCTTCACCTTCCATTACGGCCGCGGATACCGTGGGGGACGGAAGACAGGTGATGATGATTTCGTTGGTTTCTGAAAGAGCTTTAGCGGATCCTGCCCATTTGGCACCTCGTTCGATCAGATCAGCAGCGGCATCTTTATCGATATCGTGGATGGTAAGGTCATGATTATGTCGTAGCAGGCTGCCGGCAAGTTTAGCACCCACGTTTCCAAGTCCAATAAATCCAACATTCATGGTGTTTTCCTCGGGCTTTTGCCCATTTAGTGAGATTGATCCAGCGAGTTTGATCGGTAATCGCGGCTTAAAATGGCTCGTCACCGGTGATGGTGACTCGATGCATTAAGCGGGATTGCCCCACATAGTCATTTGTTGCATAGTGTTGGGTACAACGGTTGTCCCAGAAGACTAGCGTTCCTGGGCTCCAGCTTATCCGGCAAGTGAAATCGGGGCGAATACTGTGAGCGAAAAGATAATCCAGTATTGGCCGGCTTTCCTGCTCACTCATGTCTGCCAGGCGACTGGTGAAGTACTCGTTTACAAATAGTGACTTCCGGTTGGTTTCGGGGTGGGTCCTGACTATTGGGTGCATGACCGGATCCGATACATCGCTAAACTCTGCCCTGGAATGGTGAAAACGGTCGACCCGATGTTCCGCTTTGAGTCCTTCCAGTAACTGTTTGTATCCGGGAGACAGGGTGTCATAGGCCAGATTCATATTGGAGAATAAAGTATCGCCACCCCAGTCTGGTAATGTAACCGCATAGAGCATCGAACCCAGGGAAGGAAGGGCGTCCCAGCTAATATCGCTATGCCATAACCCGGTAAATCGTTTTTCATGATTTTCTTCGGAACGTATGGAAATGACCTCTTTGACACCATCGGTTCCGCTGACAAAAGGATTAATATGAAGACTACCAAAATAACGTCCAATTTCAGCTAGTCGCGCCGGATAGAGGGACTGATCTCGAAAGACTAGAACCAGGTGATTAAGCAGGGCCTGACGAATTTCCTGAACGACGTTAACGTCCAAAGATTCTGACAGATCCACCCCATGGATTTCAGCACCTAACGCTCCGTTTAGCGGGCGCGCCGAAAAACCCTGATAGTCATACTAGCGCTGGGATCTGTAGCGAAGAGATTCAGAGAAGTTACTAACTGGCATCAAAGTGACTTAAGCAGATTACATTTTTCAGTATATTGATCTAAAGCAATCTCTATGTAAAGACAAAGATCAAAGGCGTTTTGGGAGTTCCTGCTGCCCCCAACAATGTTATTTCGAGCCTTGAGTAACCCCCCGCCTCGTTTGGCATCACCAATATCTAAAAGCGAGTTGACAGTATTTGGATGGGGCTTCTGCGGGCCTCTTTGGGAGACCAGGTAAACCCACTTAATCTTCACTTGATGGATCAATCATACTGTCTAATCTTACTGGATTTTGTCTGTCTCAATATGAGCCGGGGTCAATGTATCGTCACCATCACTTAGATAGACATTACACATTTTCTTTTTAGAGTAATAGGTTTGAGCCTGACGTTCCTGTGTCTCGATTAAAAGTGCAGCAAGACCCTGCTCACTAAAGAAATTCCGAATGACTGCGCATCCATCCACGGCCAACTCCGCTCTTACCTGGTCGACGATGGATTGTCGTTTTGGACTATCCTGCTCATCGACGGGATAAGCTGCCCGATTGATTATTTCGGCACATTCAAGCTCCTGGATCCAGGAGCATGGATCCATGAGCTTGAGCCATGATAGAAATTAGTTGATTCTGGTTATTCGACATCCCGGAGAAAGAAGCGTCCCGAAGTAGTATTCCTGCCAGTTTCATACTGGACTTTCAGGCTAATATTTAAACGATCGAACCAGGAATAATCAATCCTCATAAGCCATTTAGTTTGTCGGGTATGTTCGCGATGAGAGCGGGTGTAAGCCAGGATTACCTTCCAACTTTGCGCTTCGTCCGTGTTCCGAAATTCCCGTGGTTCCCGAGCCTATCGAGGTTGAAGTCGGATGGCGCCATCCGCGCGAATTGTTTCGCCATTAATGTAATTGTTTTCTACGATAAACTGGGCAAGGTGAGCAATCTCATCTGCATAACCAAGGCGGGAAGGATTGGGTACACTCTCTGATAGAGACGTCACCACCTTCTCCGGAAAACTATCGAACATCGGAGTGTGAATCAAACCGGGTGCCATCGCGTTCACTCTAATGCCATGGGAGGCCAAATCCCGGGCGATGGGTAGCGTCATGGCAACGATTCCCCCCTTGGATGCGCTATAGGCTACCTGCCCCATTTGTCCCTCATAGGCAGCAATGGATGCGGTATTGATGATGACCCCTCTACCAGAATCCGGTGCTACGGGTTCCTGGGAAACCATGACTTCCGCAGCCAATCTAAGTACGTTAAACGAGCCCACTAGATTTATATCAATCACTTTCCTGAAGATTTCCAAAGAAAAGGGACCCTTTTTACCAATGGTTTTGCCAGCATCCGCTACCCCGGCATAATTGCAGCAAATGTGAATACCTCCAAAGGCGGTTACGGTGCCATCGATTGCCCGCTGCACGGAAGATTCGTCCGTGACATCAACTTTCTGAAAAATAGCGCAATCGCGGGTTTCTCCATTAAGTTCCTCTGCCAATGAGTTTCCTTTTTCCTTGTTCATGTCGAAGAGTGAAACACGGGCGCCCAGCGATGCGAATCGACGAGCCGTTGCTTCACCAAGACCGGATGCTCCACCGGTGATGATGATGGACTTATTACTAATTTCCATGGTTAGAATACGAGAGTGTTAGGGGAATTGTGCCGCAATGAATAAGAGCGGGAAGTATATTCAGGATGTCCATCTTCTACAATACGAACCATGGATACAGGCCTCTAGTATGGCTTGTAACCAAATAAAGACGGCCAATAAAGAGGCAATAAAATGGAATTTTCAATAACTATTACAAAGGTAGCACCCATGTTAAGAAGTTCATTAAAGAGGGTATTGAATTTATGAAAGCAGCAGAATACGCAAAAATGGATGGTGTCGCTTTGGCTCAGGGCATTGGCAACGGCGACTATTCCGGCGCAGAAGTCGTTGAGGCATGTATTGATGTGATTGAAATACTCAATCCAGATTTAAATGCCGTTGTGATGAAAAACTTTGAAAATGCCAGATCCCTTACTGAGCCCTATGTTGGGGTCCCTGAGAAATCCAGGGCGGAGGTCTTTTCGAAAGCCCGTCCAGGAAACGCATTGAGAGGTGTGCCGTTTTTACTTAAAGATGTAAATGTGTTTACCCATGACATGCCGACTACCTTTTCCTGTGCCTTTTTTCGTGATGCATTGCCCGCAAAGGACAGTGAGATTGTAAAGCGATGGCGAGAGTCTGGTTTGATTATAATGGGCAAGACTAATACGCCGGAGTTTGCCGAGGATTTTGTTTGTGAGCCCACATTTCGGGGTCCAACGCTAAACCCATGGAATGACGCGGTTACAGTGGGTGGCAGTAGTGGAGGGGCTGGGGCTGCGGTGGCATCAGGAATGGTTCCCATTGCCCATGGTACGGATCTTGGAGGGTCGATTCGAATTCCCGCTGCCTGTTGTGGGGTTTTCGGATTAAAACCCACGTCGGGCCTGAGCCCGGTGGACCATGGGCAGTCCGAGCTCGCCAGTGGGTTCAATTCGGATCATGTACTTACCCGTTCCGTGAGGGACAGTGCCGCTGCTCTTGACGCTACTTCAAGACCTATTTTGGGCTATCGCTATCCCGTAATGAAAAAAGTGCCGTCTTATCTTCATTGTTTGAATCAGCCACCCCAGCCTATGAAAATTGGAGTTTGCTTTAATACTCCCATGGGCGAGCCAGTGCCAGCGAAACAACGGATGGCTGTTGAAAAAGTCAGTAATATCCTAAGTGATCATGGGCATGAGCTTGTCTCATACGATTATCCCAGTGATCTGGAATTTGGCAATTGGCTTGATAGTCTGTGGATGTTTGATGTGGTAAACGAATTGGAAAAGCGAATCAGGGAAGTGGGTAGGCAGCCCGAACCCAGTGAGCTTGAGGCCATGACATCGTACATCCGACAAAGAGTGAGCGCCATGAGCGCAATGGATCACTACCGGGCCAGAGAGTCAGCCCACAGAAGTAGTGTAAAGATTATGAATTCCATGAGTTATGTTGATTTGGTGCTGACTCCAGCTTTGGGAAGTGATCCCGTTGCCCTTGGGGTATTTGATAGTCGGACTGAGGCATTTGACTACCGCACCTGGGCGGATCAGGGTGCGGCATTTGCGCCTTTTTCCTATGTTTGCAATATCACTGGTCAGCCGGCAGCGTCCCTACCCGTTCAGCTTGAAACGAATCAACAACCTTGTGCAGTACAGCTTGCTGGCCATCAGGGCCAGGATCACCTTATTCTTCAGGTATCTGCTTTGCTGGAGGAGGTGCTGGGGTGGAAGGACATGCATCCACCGATTTGGGCAGGGAATCTCTAAAGCACAGTTGGCAGATATTATTTGCACATTGCAAACGAAATAGTTCTGACTCCCCAGGGCTCGGGGAGTCAGGTTCTGTTCGTGTGGTCTGTTTCCATGATCCGTTCTCTTAACCTGTATAATGAGTTTTCTTCCTGTTTTGCGCTCCCTGGAAAAGTACATACTTTCATTGTGCGACGTGAACAGTCCAAACTATCTCAATTCAAAAGATGAATTTGCTATGCGAAACTGGTTTTATGATGATGGTGCCCAAATGAGAGCATTTTTTGTTCTCGTCCTTGTTCTAATATTCATTCAGGGATGTACAACCGGCGAAAAGTCACCGGAGGTTGTGGTAACTAAAAAACCCGTGAATAAAATGGAAACGGATGATTACTATCATGTGTGCCCCAAAATGAAAGTCTCCAATGCGCCAAAAATAGACAACAATCGCAGAATCAAAAAGTATCAGCCCTATATCAACGTCAATGGTGTAACTCTGGCGCTGGTGCCACTAAGAGGTGGTTGTCTGTCGTCCGGATTTGGACCAAGAAATGGTGGGTGGCATAAGGGCATTGATTTCTATCAACGCCCCGCGGATATGGTATACGCGGCTGCAGATGGTGTTATTCTGGAGAGAGAGTTTTACAAAACCTATGGCAATATGATTGTGATCGATCATGGTGAAGGGGTTTATACGCGCTACGCACATCTGAAGAACTTTGAGCGCAATACTCGCATCGGCTCGAAGGTAAAAGCGGGAGCTGCTTTGGGTATCATGGGTAATACATCCACTATCAGAATTCCGGTCAATCTTCACTACGGGCTATTGACCGGGGATTACAACAATCCCAAGCGGGCATACGGCCTTAAGGCCCATGACCCATTTTCCTTTGTTGGTAGATGAGTTCCCAGTGATGCAAACTATCGGGAATTTTTCTGCAAACACAAAATATTCCAGACTCATATACCAGACTCCACTAAATTCCTCGTGAAGTTAGTTTCATGATAAGACACAGGCACGAAGAATACGACTATATTATCCTCGGCGCGGGTTCTGCGGGTTGTGTTTTAGCGAATGAGCTCAGTCAGGACGAAAACAATCGGGTTCTGATCCTTGAAGCCGGCCCCATGGACCATAAACTCATGGTGCATATGCCCGCGGGAGTTCACAAAGCCTATAAGGATCCGAGTATCAATTGGAATTATGAGAGCGAAGCTGAGTCCGAACTCGGTCATCGGAACATGACTTTGCCCAGGGGTAAGGTGATCGGTGGGTCTTCGTCAATCAACTCCATGGTTTACATGCGTGGGCATCCGTTGGATTATGATTATTGGGCAAAAAATCACGCACTATCCCAATGGACCTATGCTCATTGTTTACCTTATTTCAAACGTTGTGAGTCGTCTGACCGGGGGGCGGATGACTGGCGTGGCGCGAGGGGACGTTTGGGAGTTACCCGAGGAAAAACGCCAACCCCATTGTTCGATGCTTTTCTCGAAGCCGGAAAATCGTCCGGACAGGGGTATTCTGAAGACTTGAATGGTTTTAAACCCGAGGGATTGGCAAGATTGGATAGCACAACCCAAAATGGCAGGCGTTCAAGTGCTGCGGTTGCCCATCTAAAACCCGCTCTTAGCCGGCCTAACCTGAAACTGAAGACAAAGGCTCTGGTGCACCGAATACTCATCCAAAATGGTGTCGCCCAGGGAATCGTTTTCGAACACCGTGGACAGATTCAGCAGGTAAAAGCAGCCAAAGAAGTGATTGTTTGTGCTGGAGCGATTAAATCACCCCAGCTATTGATGTTGTCCGGAGTGGGACCATCAGACCACCTGCAACAACATGGTATTACCGCGATTCACCACCTGCCCGGGGTGGGGCAGAATTTGCAGGATCATCTGTGCATCCCTGTTATCCAGGAATGTACCCAACCGGTTACCGTGGATCGATATGATGAACCCCTGATAAAGCTGGCCCTTGGCCTGCAGTGGATTTTCACTCGAAAAGGGTTCGTGGCCTCGAATGTTTGGGAGGCAGGTGGGTATATTCATGGATATTCGCCGGTAGAGTTTCCTAATTTGCAATACCATTTTGCTCCGCTCCACTACGAATATCGGAATGGAAAAATGAAATTGTTTCAGGGGTTTACCGCCCAACTTGACCAGTTGCGCCCAAAAAGTCGGGGGCAGGTTCTTTTGCGATCCAATGACCCCGCAGACAGACCAGCAGCTCACTTTAACTATCTAAGTGATCCTTTTGATCTGGGAGAGCTGGTTGAAGCCGTAAAACGTATTCGTGAACTAATTTCCCAGCCGTCCTTTAGTGAATTCAGAGGTAAGGAGTTGATGCCAGGACCTGAAGTGACAAGTAATCAGGATCTCGAACGTTATGTTAGGGCCAGGGCTGAGACGGATTATCACCCAAGCTGTAGCTGTCGAATGGGGTTCGACGAAATGGCGGTAGTGGATGAACAGATGCGCGTCCACGGATTGCAGGGACTTCGTGTCGTTGATGCTTCTGTGATGCCAGATATTGTTAGTGGAAACCTGAATGCACCCACCCAGATGATTGCGCTACGTGCTGCTGATTTTATTCTGGGCAAAGATCAGCTACCGGAATTTCACGCCAGATTCCATTTCCAGGCGGAGCAGGGCGCCAGCATATGACTAGCGCATGGCAATGGGTTTTTACTGAAATAGGAGAATGACCTGAGAGTTGGGTGCTATTCATATAGCAAAAACTTCAGTAAAATAAAATTCCAGGTTTACGATTCAGCTGACAGCAGTTGGGTTAAAAATGTTAGTTTCAGACCTCTTTTGGAGATGATTTTGGTATGACCTATGTTGTTCTCGAAGATTGCATAAAATGTAAACACACAGATTGTGTTGAGGTCTGCCCGGTAGATTGTTTCTACGAAGGTCCCAACTTTTTGGTGATTGACCCGGATGAATGTATTGATTGTTCACTTTGCGAGCCAGAGTGCCCTATCGATGCTATCGTTTCCGAACATGAAGTGCCAGACGATCAGGTGCAGTTTATTGCGCTAAACGCTGAGCTTGCCACGGCATGGGTATCTTCTGTTATCACAGAAAGTAAACCGCCACTCCCGGATGCGGATAATTGGAAAGGTGTTGCGGGCAAGCTGCAATATCTGGAAAGATAGCCCTCTGCTTGATGTAACGGATTTTCAGGCCCGTGCATTGGCCTGCTTCATCGATTGGATTTTTATAGCTGATTTTTCGTGTCATTTAATGGCAACAAATCCTTACGAGAGAACTGACAACCCTGAAAAAGGAAGATTTACCATCAGGCGTACCTGAGAGTTTGTCCAATCCCCATTTTTTTCGCTTTTTCCAGCATGGCTACGCCCAATGAAATGTCGCTGGTAGAAAGCCCCCGGTGCCAAAATAAAATGGTTTCATGTTCTGCCACCCTTGCTGTCGTTGAACCAACAATGATTTCACCGATTTCTCCATGGACCGTTTTCGGGCTGATTTTTCCTGCATTGATATGGGGACGTAGCGCGCCAAGAGGGCCCGCGTTCATTTGCCCTCGATCATCAACAATAACCTTATCAATGATATCCAGTAGGTCTAATTCAAGTGCACTCATAGTGCCGTAGGGGATAACCAAGGCTCCTTTTTTAATCCAGCTGGTTTTAAAAAGGGGAGTAGGCTCAGGTAGACGGGATGCCTCCACCATAATATCGGCGCCCTTTAGACAGTCTTCCCAGTTAGTCGTAGCCGTAACCGTCTTGCCAAGATCATGAGTGAGTTTTTCAGCGAATGGATTTTGGCTTTCTGGGCGTTTGGAATGAACCCGTATCTCATCGAAGTCGAATAAGTGATCTAGCAGTCGAACATTCCAGTAAGCAGTGCCCCTTGCTCCAATATGGCCGAGTATCCGTGGATTTTTCTGGGCAAGATATTTACCACCCAGTGCACTCAATGCGCCGGTACGCATTTCGGTGATGGCCGTGGCATCCAAAATCGCGAGAGGCATTCCTGTTTGTGGATTAAACAGGTTCAACATCGCCATTTCCGACGGTAAGCCCTTTTTATAATTATCCACATAATCCCCAACAATTTTCACCCCAGCTGCCTCAAGAGGTGCAACATAACCACGCAGAACGTTGAAGTGGCCGTTAAAGGCGGCGTCAGGTTTTAGGTGTACTCTTGGTTCGATGACGGTTTGATTATTTCCAGCGGCGCGTAGGCCCGCCTCTACAGCGTCCAGAATTTCGTCATTCGACATTGAAAGCTGTTCAATGTCTGGACCGTTAAGGTAGGTGATGTTAATGTCATGCATGGGGTTGTTCCGTTCCTGACCTATTGCTAGAGCGTGATGGCGCCAAGGTTTAAACCGAATTCCCGGGCACACTGTTTGGCTTCCTGGTAGCCCGCATCGGCGTGCCGCATAACCCCTGAAGCGGGATCGTTCCAAAGTACCCGACTGATTCTTTTATCAGCGGCTTCGCTTCCATCGCAGACGATGACTAGTCCAGCGTGCTGGGAGAACCCCATGCCAACGCCGCCGCCGTGATGCAAGGATACCCAGGTTGCACCGCTGGAAGTGGCGAGTAATGCGTTAAGTAGTGCCCAGTCCGATACAGCATCTGAACCATCGATCATGCTTTCGGTTTCTCTGTTTGGGCTTGCCACAGAACCTGAATCCAGATGGTCGCGACCAATTACAATGGGGGCTTTGAGTTCGCCGTTTCTCACCATTTCATTGAAAGCCAAAGCGAGTCGATGTCGTTGGCCCAATCCTACCCAGCAAATTCTTGCGGGAAGACCCTGAAAACTGATCCGTTCCTGTGCCATGTCAAGCCAGTTGTGCAGATGAGGATCGTCCGCGATAAGCTCTTTCACTTTCGCGTCAGTTTTATAAATATCTTCTGGATCACCAGAGAGTGCCACCCATCGAAAAGGGCCAACTCCCCGACAGAACAGGGGGCGGATATAAGCTGGAACAAATCCTGGGAAATCAAAGGCATTTTCAACTCCATAGTTCATTGCTTCCTGACGAATGTTATTACCATAGTCCACAGTAGGAATTCCCTGTTTGTGGAATTCAAGCATTGCCTTAATATGTTCTGCCATGGATTTGCGGGATTCAGCCATGACCAGTTGTGGGTTTGTTTTGATTTCATCCTGCCACTTGTCCATGGTCCACCCAATGGGAAGGTATCCATTGACGGGGTCATGGGCGGAGGTTTGATCAGTCACGAGATCGGGCTTAATCTTGCGTTTTATGAGCTCTGGTAGCACTTCTCCACCGTTTCCTGTTAGTCCCACTGAGATTGCCTTCCCCTCTGCACAGGCGCTGCTGATCATGGCAAGTGCTTCATCCAATGAGTTCGCTTTATGGTCCAGATAGCGGGTCTTAAGTCGAAAATCAATTCGACTTTCGTCGCATTCAATACACAAAATGGAATACCCAGCCATGGTGGCCGCCAGGGGTTGGGCGCCGCCCATTCCACCCAGTCCGGAAGTAAGAATCCATTTTCCTTTCGTATCGCCGCCGAAGTGTTGCCGACCTGCTTCCACGAAGGTTTCATAAGTCCCCTGAACAATTCCCTGACTACCGATATAGATCCATGACCCCGCTGTCATTTGACCATACATCATCAGTCCTTTTTTATCGAGCTCATTGAAATGGTCCCAATTTGCCCAGGCAGGAACAAGGTTAGAATTTGCAATGAGAACTCTTGGTGCATCTTCATGGGTTTTGAATACTCCAACCGGTTTGCCAGATTGAACCAATAGGGTTTCATCGTTTTCAAGCTCCCTTAAGCATTCAAGAATTTTGTCGAAGGATTCCCAATCCCGGGCTGCCCGTCCGATGCCACCATAAACAATTAGCTCCTCAGGTTTTTCTGCAACCTCTGGATCAAGGTTATTTTGTATCATCCGATATGCTGCTTCAGTGAGCCAGCTTTTGCAGGTTAGGGACGACCCTCCTGGAGCCTGGATATGTCGGGATTTATCAATTCGAGTAGGTGCCATTTTAGTTTTCCTGCGGGTGTTTTAGCTACTTTAAGTCTGAAAAAAGAGGATATTTATCCAGGCTATGGATGATCCCATGGAAGACATTTTTGCCACTTTCCACCAATCATGATTGCAGCACATGGATTAAGGCCGATATGGTAGGACAGGGTTGCTGGGTGGTCTGTGTCCCATATTACCAGGTCAGCCTGCTTGTCAGGTTCGATGCTACCAATGACCTTTTCCAATCCCAGCGCTCTGGCGGCTTGAATGGTGACTCCGCCAAGTGCTTCGGAAGGTGTCATTCCAAACAGCGTGCAAGCCATGTTCATGGACAATAACAGTGAAGTCACTGGAGAGCTTCCCGGATTGCAGTCACTTGCGATGGCCATTGGAATACCTTTCTCGCGCAAGGCGGCGATGGGTGGAAGCTGGGTCTCTCTTAAAACATAAAATGCACCGGGTAGCATCACGGCGACGGTCTTACCATTTCCAAGTTTATCTACATCCAGTGGATTAAGGTATTCGAGATGGTCCACCGACAGTGCTCCTCGTTGAGCTGCCATTTTTGCCCCGCCGAGATCACTGAGTTGTTCAGCATGGAGCTTAATCGGTAGGTGATAGGACTGCGCAATTTCAAATACCCGTTCCATTTGTTCGACGTTAAATGCGATGCTTTCTGTGAAGCCGTCCACAGCATCAACCAGTCCTTCATGATATGCCCTGGGAAGCATTTCCTCACACACAGTTCGAATATATCCATCCGCGTCGTTTTTGAATTCGGCGGGTAGCGCGTGGGCGCCAAGGAAGGTTTTACTGATCCGAACACCGGTTTTATCGGCGAGCTCCTGAGCTACTCGCAGCATCTTGATTTCATTTTCAGTGTCGAGGCCATAACCAGATTTTATTTCTACTGTGGTTACTCCCTCGCTCATCAATTGCTTCAGCCTTGGCATGGATTGCTGGAGAAGGTCTTCCCCGGATGCGTTCCGGGTTGCGGTAACTGTGGAGACGATACCTCCACCACTATTGGCGATTTCCTCGTAACTGGCCCCTTCCAAACGTAGCTCAAACTCCCTTGCCCGATTGCCCGCGTAGACCAGATGAGTGTGACAATCAATCAGGCCTGGTGTGATCAGATTTCCCTGGCAGTCCAGGATTTGTTCCGATGATGACCAACTATCGGGTAGGGCACTGGTTTTCCCAACCCACTTTATTTTTTCATCGATAACCACGATGGAAGCATTATCAATGAGTCCAAATGATGAGTCTGTATACGGGGCGACCATGGTCGCGATGGTGGCATTGGTGAGTATCATTTAGTCATGATGGCAACAGTGGGCATAGTGACAATAGGGGCACAAAACCTTGATTAGCTCGGAATCGGTGAACTGAAACCGACTTCTATTATGAGGATTATACTTGTATATACAAGTTGATCAAGAGCCCAGCTTTTAAGAATTGCATTTCAGTAAAAGTTTTCATTAAATAGATCTTTCCCGGGCCTACCCTGGAGCTTTTGAACCCTTAGCGTATTAACATGAATCCATCCACTGTTGGTGGCCAGGCAATTTCATCCATAAATACTATGAACCAGTCAGCACTCAGCCAGGCTCAGATTGAGCAATTCAGGGAAAAGGGCTATATCATTCCTGATTATCGATTACCGCAATCGACCTTACAAAGCATGAGGCAGCAGTATGAGGCATTGCTTGAAGAGAATGCCTCGGTTTCACCAGATTTCATGTTGGGCCCACATTTGACAACGCCAGGTTCTCAGGGAATTAGAGGATCCAACCATTGGCTTGAATTTGCTACTCATCCAGATCTGATGAATATGGCTGCCCAGCTTATTGGAGAAGATATTATTTTGTGGGGTACCACTATTTTTGGTAAGCCGGCAAAAAATGGTAAGGAAACACCCTGGCATCAGGATGGTGACTACTACCCGATTCGGCCTTTGGAGACGCTTACAATCTGGATTGCTCTTGATGATGTAACCAAAGACAATGGACCCATGCGATTCATTCCCGGCTCCCACAAGGGCCGCAAACTTTACTCCCACCATTGGCAGGAAAGCGGCGACCTCACAATTAATGAGGTCTGTGACTCGGAGCACTTTGACGAATCCCGCGCCGAAGATTTGTTACTCGAAGCTGGACAGGTTTCCTTCCATGACGTCTATATGATTCACGGATCCGGTGCCAATTCCACTGCCCGGCGCAGAAGCTTTTATTGTCCGTCTGATGCCCGCGGCCTGTCACTATAACCATGCCTTGGGGAGAGAAATGGGACAGAAACATGCCGCCCATGACTATGGTTACCGTCCACTGTTCCTGGTTCGGGGACGAGATACCAGTGGCAAGAATGACTTTAGGATAGGGCATGAAAAATAGTTGACTAGCGCCAAATTGTCGATGAATAAGCCGAAGCCACTGCTACCAAACTAAAGAGCACAATGGGCCCTACTGTTTGATATTGAAAACCGTGTCGGTAGCCGGCACCCGATACCCGATTGACGTCGCCGATAGTCAGGTAGCCAATCATGCCGTTTCCATTAAACCCAGGACGATATCATGAACGTGAGGATTGATCGCGCAACCCGAGGGCAATTGCCCCTTCTGACGAATTTTGTAAAAGCTTTCCATGAACTCGAAGAGATTCACCTGACGGATGATAGACGGGAACATGCCATTGGTTCCCTCATCGATAAACCGGATCTGGGTGGAATTTGGCTAATTTATGATGATTCATTTGCCATTGGCTATATTGCGATTTGTAAAGGGTTTAGTATCGAATTTGGTGGTTATGACGGATTTTTGGATGAGTTCTATATTGTCCCTGAGCTGCGCGGCAAGGGAGTAGGAGCGACCGTCCTTGGGCTGATTAAAGAGGAAGCCCAACGTATGGGTTTACAGGCATTACACCTGGAAGTAGCGAAAACCAATCATCGCGCCCGGAAGCTCTATGATAGTCTGGGTTTTGTGGCTAGAGACAAATATGTTCTCTTGAGTGTATCGACGAACAGTTGAAGTTGACCAGTTTGGGAACTCATGACTCACTAGAGCAAATTTGAAAAGAGTAAATTTGAAACGGTGACGTCCGATTCCACGGTGAACCACGGGTGAGTGCTACCATATCCTATCAGGATAGCTAAAGTTTCTTTAAATACTGAAACAATTGCCTTGCGGATTTTGGGGCCTGGTTGGATTTTGTTTCTTTTTCCGCCCCACGGATAAGTTGTCTGAGCCGTTGTCGGTCTGCACCATGTTGACCGACAAGTTCAGCTATCAGCGTATCTTTATGTGGGTTTCCAGGGTCTAACAGTCGATCACGCCAGGACTCGTATTGGTGGAAAATTTTTGTAGTTTTTGCGTTGGTTTGGTGGAGTTTCTCCAGCGCCGCCCGGGCGATTTCGGTTTCTGCGGTATCCATGAGCTTTGCGATGATTTTGGCAATAAAACTGATTTGTCTTTTTAGCGCAGATCGGGAGAGTTTTCTTGCGGAGACCACCTCGGTGGTAATTTGTTCTGGAAGTGGGAGCTGATTAAGTTCCTTTACGGGTAACTCGATCAGCTCCCTGACAAAATTCTGGATTGCGTGGTGCTGCCGTTTGCGCTGGGTCTTACTGGGTTCTGCCGGGGTTTGGTCTCCAAAATTTCCAGCCCCCGTCTCAGTATGATCACCAGAGTTGTTCACCAGTTTCTTCCATTCTGCGTTTCGAGATGGCGTCCAAAACAGCTAGTTTCTGTTCTTTTGACATGATCATCCATTCCCGGATTTCGTCTATGTTGCGATAACAACCCTGACAAAAAGGTTCTCCGTTGAATTGGCAAACCGCGACACAGGGAGAGGGAATGGAGGTGTCTATCTGGCTCGCGGCTGATGCTGAATTTGCTCTGCCCCGTCGGCCTCCTCTTCTGGATCCCGTTGAGCGGTCCTGGGATGGGCGTAGACTTGCCGTCGTCTGATCCTTAATCGTTTCTTCGCTCATTTTTCCAGAGGGAAATTGAATTATAGATAGTCGGGTTCAACTTAATGGGTTTTTAGTGGGCTTCACTGGAAATCGGTGTGTAATCAAAATAGAGCTCCATCTTTTTCTTAATTCCGTCAACACCACCATATTGGTCAATGAGCTTCTGTTGATCAGAAAACGCCTTCCGATTTACTGCTTCGAGATCAAGCCAGCTGCCCAATTTTTCGTGACCGGCTTTCAGTACTTGTTTGTAGTGTTTTTTGTCTGCCAAATTGGTTCTTTCCTGCGGGTCGTTCTCCAGATCAAAAAGCTCAGGGTCGTAGTCCTGATAGTGAATGTATTTCCAGTTTTCCCAGCGAATCATATAAAAGCCGGTAGGCGACCAGCCATCATGATATTGACTGAGAACGTTTCGATTCTGCGGATTTTCTTTGCTGAGCTCTGCCAATGATTCGCCATCAAGTGTGTGATCCGGAAAGGGACAATGATGATCTTTGTAGAGCATGGGCGCGATGTCCAATAAACTGACCGGCGTAGTGCTCACAATCCCTTCGTCAATACCGGGGCCGGATAGTAACATGGGTATGGATACGGAGTCCTCCAGCATCAACATCTTTGTCCAGGCACCATGGTTTCCTAGCATCTCTCCGTGGTCCGAGGTAAAGATAATGCGGGTATCCGAAGTCAGATCGTTATCATCCAGAGTCTGGAGGAGTTGACCGACCAGGTGGTCGACGTAGCTGCATAGGCCGTAATATGCAGCCCGGGCAAGGCGAATTTTTTGTTCGTCGAAATGTTGATCATAACCACTGGCGGCCATGATTTTCCGTACTACCGGGTGAGATGGTCGTTCCGATTCATGATAACAAAAAGGCATATCCACATGATCCGGGTCGTAGAGATCAAAAAACTGATTGGGAGACCTAAGGGGGTAATGGGGGCTAACAAGGGAAACAAATAGCACCCAGGGAATGTCAGTATTGGATGAGTTGGATAGCCACTGGCAAGCCTGTTCACAAATGCGGCCGTCATATTGGGAATACTCGGAGCCTCCTCCTCCAATATTATTGGCGAATCCAGAGGCATCAAATGGCAAAGGTGATTTTCGAAGCAGGCCTGGTATCCATCCCACTGATTGCGAAACATGCAAAGGCAGTATTTCCGGATCGAATCCATTGTCGGCGGTAGACGATTTGTAATGCAGTTTACCGATGGAGGCGACATTACTGCCATTTTCCCTTAGATGGTGCCCCCATCCCTTGGGCTCACCGTCATAGGGTTCTGCGCTGGACCAGCAACCCAATCTGTGGACATGCAATCCAGTTTGAAAAGATGCCCGGGCAGGTACGCACATGGGTGAGGGAGTATAAGCCTGGATAAATCTAACTCCGCGCCTGGCAAGTCGATCCAGATTAGGGGTTTGCACTATGGGGTGATTGGCACAGCCAAGCGCTCTGGCCATGTATTCATCTGCCATAATAATCAGGTGATTCATTGTTGCGGAGGCCTATAGGGGAGCGGTATTTTTGGGCTAGTGGTAGTGTTTATCTTTGATATTCCGGGAGATTAGATCAATGAGGTTGATACTATGAGTAGCAGGATCATCTGGGAAACATTAATGATTACACTACGTTTATGTAGTTGATTGAATCTGGACTTAAGTTCAACAGTATCTGAAGCTAGCCAGGCATCTTTCGCAAAATTAATTTTTGGCGCAAGTATCTGTCGACTATAAATGAATCCAATTAGGACGATAACAAGCATGATTGTGGTCGCTGATCCAGAGAGTAGCGCGAGTAATGCTGAGCCACCAGAAATCAGAATCCCCCACAAATAAAATCGCGGAAACAGGTGACGAAGATACAAGCGGGATTCGCTTGCTCCCAGAGATTGAAACACCGAAGGTGTCACAATTCCGGCGAAAAACAACATTGAGCCAAGAAGTATGGACGAACTCAGGGCAACGATACTAAGCATCATGGAATTGGATTCTTACTTGAATTAATCGAATATTACATCAAAAAACCGGCTGTGTGATTTTTTGTGTGGAGTGCGAATGATATGGGAGGTGTGAAAATGGGAAACAGAAGTTCGGCCTAAAAGCAGGCGAAATCAGACTTCCATGGGTGATTCAAACATGCCCGCTTCAAAAGCGGCGGTGTCAGCGTAGACTTCGTATTTCGTGATTAGTTGATCCGCGATCGTAAAGACATTTACCATACCACCTTTGATCAAACCCTGAGTTGACTTTCGTTTCCAGGTTCCCTGGCATTGCATTACCGCTTTTCTTTCACCATAGATCCGATCAAGAACGGTGACTTCAACAATATCCAGATGGGTCTTTATGGTGTCGAGAAATTTATCAAACCCTTCAATTCCCCTATATTCTCCTGCCCAGGGTAATCGACTGTTATTAGCGTGGTAAATAATCTCTATTTCTGGAGACAATAGCATTAAGAGTCCTTCGCGATTTCTCTCCTTCAGGAACTGATAATAGTTTTCAATGATGCCTTGTGTATTCATTCTACTGGAAGGGGGTATTGGAAGGGTGCTATTGGAACAGGACTCTTAGGTACGGAATACAGAGATAGAAATAGTCTTTCCGGGGAGTCTATACAAAAAACCCATCCAGAAAATTTCTGAACCAGGACTCCTGGATTATGCTGGCCTGAGACTTCATTCTACCCTGTTGTTCCCGGGTTTGGGCGCCGGGGCTGTCAAAAAAAGCCCAATCGGAATTCTGCCATCGGGTGAATATGGCCTCGTTGATTTCAGGATGAAACTGAAATGCAAAGACGTTATTTCCGTATTTGAAAGCCTGGTGTTCAAATATTTTTCCCTTTGCCAAACATGTCGCTCCTTCTGGTGTTTCGTATTCCTGAAAGTGGGCCTGGGTAACGAAAAAAGAATCTGGAATCCAGCCTTTACCAGCGTCCGTGGGTTCTATCTCATAATAGCCGAACTCGCAAAGTCCGCTTTTCGCCGGACCTACTTTTGCTCCTAAAACATGGGCGATTAGTTGTGCGCCCAAACAAATACCGAGTACTTGCCTGTTAGCTTTTATACAAGAGTCAATCCACTGAATTTCGTCTTTCAAATAGGTTTCTTCCTCCATGTCCGTGACGTTCATGGAGCCACCGTAGACGATGACACCTTGAAACTCGTTATTCACCTCAGGTAATGGATCCCCATTTACTGGTCGTCGAATATCGATATTAAAGCCCTTCTCGGTGAGATGTTCGTTGGCAATATCATCTCCGGCATTATCATGGTGATCGAGAAAAATAATGGTACGCATGGCTGATTTGAGATCTAATAAAAATATACTTTAGAGGTCGACAATGGTATGCCAATCATCGAATAGATGTGCGATACCGGTCTTATTTTGTCGAATGTCGTGCAGGGAAAGTCCATCAAGTTCATAAGGAAGAACCAGCCATTTTTCAGTTTGGTGGAGATAATAATCCGGCACTCTACCGGTTTTATTTTTTGATGGTTTATACCAGGCAGTGGCAATGCGGATGTCATGAGGTATGTTTTTTCGCATTCTTCTTTTTAGCATATCGATCACCGCTTCCATGTTATATCCGCTGCTAAATACATCATCCACAATAAGGAGTTTGTCGTCCGCATTCATTTTATCAAACAGATATTTCAAGCCATGTACTCGGATGTTATCGCTGCCCTGCAGGATGTTCTCATAGGTTGATACTCCCTGGTATGATGTCCTTATCGCGATGTGGTCTGTTGATACTCCGAGATAGGCAAGGCATTCCTGTACCACAATCCCAACAGAGCTACCACCTCGCCAAATGCCCACAATAAAATCAGGGCGAAACCCACTGTCATAGGTTTTAACGCCCAGGCGAAAGCCATCCAGCATTAGGTCTTGCTCTTCGATGAAATGACGATGATTGCTATCCTGGTTCAAATTTTAATGTATGGATATGGTTGCAATTCCCACAGTGCTGGACCAGGGATTATTGACATTTGATTCGTGGCTTCTTTGTGGCTATTTTTCGTCCCGCCGACATTACAATTCATCACAATAGAACGCACTTGTTTGTAATGATGTCTTACCGGGATAAAACTACCTCACAAATCTACTCGTTCAGCTAAAAGTCGACAACCCCGGATGAGTCAATGGAATGAATTGGATTATAGTATGACTCCATATTTTTAGTATTGATTTTAAACCGTTGGTTCAAATATACATATTCAAATTGCATGGATGGAGATGAGTCTGAACAGGGAGGCAGAGCATTTTTCTGATGGCCTGAAAGAGATAATCTTTACGTCTTTTGTGTGAGACTATGGTAGAATAAAAATTATCGCTTCCCTAATTTTGATTCCATAAATCATAAACATGTCCGAAAAACTGTATCTGTCCGCCCAAGGGCTTCTTGAGGATTCTTTTCGCTTGGGTAAAAAGATCATCGAAAGCGGATTTAAGCCAACTCTGATTATTGCTATCTGGCGAGGTGCCGCGCCCATCGGCATCGCTGTTCAGGAGATACTAGGTTATGCTGGTATAAAGTCAGACCATATCGCAATTAGAACATCTTCCTATGAAAGTGGGATTGACCAACGCTCAAGGGATATCCAGGTGCATGGGATGAGTTATCTCGTTAGAAATGCTTGCTACGAAGATCGTTTGCTAATTGTGGATGATGTATTTGACACTGGTCACACCATCAACGCGGTAATTGAATATCTGAAAGTCCGTACCAGGCGCAATACACCGAAGGATATTCGTGTCGCCGTACCATACTACAAACCGACCAGAAGTGAAGTGAGTCGGGTGCCTGATTATTTTATCCACGAAACAGAGCGATGGATAAAGTTTCCCCATTCATTGGAAGGGTTAACAGAGGCAGAAATAAAAAAATATCGACCGGATATTTACCAGATTTTATACAACCGGGATTCGGTGTAATTTCTGGCTGTTGGCGGCCTGTTCTGTCCGAAGAGATTCAAATATGAATTCTTCAGACAGAACGCTGAACGGATCAGCAGCCATTCACTAGCAGAAATTGCTTATTCAACAGTGATGGTTATCACTTCAGAAAGAACCGGGTTGTCATGGGGACGATGTAGCCAATCACCCAGCAGCAGTTGGAGTGTATGTTCACCCGGTGCCAACTCCAGGGTTACTTCCGATTGCCCTTTGCCGAAATGGCGATAGTTCTCAGAAGATGGGACAGGCTGTGTCAGATCTGGCAAGGGTGCATCAATGATCAAGTGGTGGTGTCCGGTGTTTTCAACATTGGTGCCAGCGGGTGCAATACCCATTCCTCTCAAGCCGAATTGCACGGAAAGCGGTGAGGAAACGGTGTCCCCATCGGCTGGAGAGATAATGTAAACGTTACTACCTTCGGCGGCTTTGGAAACCTCCTCAGCAAAAGCAGTGGAAAGGAGGGGTAGGGTAAACAGCAGTGCAAGAACTTTTATTTTCATGATTTAGAGGTCTCAGATTTGTGGATGAACCAGAAAATCTCTGCAAAATCCTGAACGGCCAACTTGAGCGAGAAACACTCTGGCTCGCGCAGACTTATGCAGAAGATACCTAACTTAACAGTTAAGAGCCGGGTTTTATTCCATGCCAGTATTACTTCACCGTCATTAGTCGTGGCTTGAATGGAGTTCCAAGCTTATGGGTAGCCTACCACGGTATTGGTGATGACTCCCTGCTTTTGTATAAAATGTTAGTATGCATTACAGTCAAAAATGCAAGTCTCTGATTATTTCAATGGTTTTTTCAATGTTTTTTTCAACGGCTTTTTCAATTTGATGGCACGGACTTCAGGAAACCGATTTGGATAATATCCATTCCATTCGAGATGCCGTGGTCGGGTTATTGCCTCGGCTACGTCGCTATGCGCTCACTTTGGCAAGTAATGAGTTTGATGCGGATGATTTATTGCAGGTTACCATAGAGAGGGCTCTAACCCGGAGTCACCAATTTCATTACTCCCAGAATCCGGATCGATGGATGTTTACGATCATGTCGAGTGTTTGGAAAAATGATCTGCGGGCGAGAGCGATCAGACAGGGAAAAGGGTTTGTTGACCCGGAAACATTGAGCCATGCTTCCTTTGAGAGCCATCCAGAGAGCAATGTCCTGTATGGTGAAGTTCTGAAGATGGTAGGGAGGTTGCCTGAAATTCAGCGGGAGGTTGTCGTTCTAGTATACGCTGAGGGCTTCAAGTATAGCGAGGTGGCGAGAATTTTGAATGTTCCTATTGGCACGATAATGAGTCGTATTTCCCGGGCAAGAACAACACTTTCGACTCAGTTTGGTTCAAATGATGTAACTGGTGATGTAACTGCAATGGAAGGGCTGCGATGATTCAGGAGCATCCAGAAAAAGACATTTTTATTGCCTTTGTCGATGGCAGACTCAACGCGGAGCAGGTTCGGGAGGCTAGCTGGCCAATCGAAGAGGATTCTGGGCCACAGTGGTCGCCATGGATATTTGGTTTCTGCAACATCAAATAGAAAAATCGAGAAGAGACGATCATGTATAAACTGTATTGGGCACAGAGCACAGGAGCCTTCGTTGTTCATGCTGCGCTAAACGAGTCCCAGGCAAGTCATGAACTGGTTGTTCTGGACTACGATAATGGAGAACACAAAAGCGAACCCTATACCCGAATTAATCCCACGGGAGAAATTCCTACTCTGGTTTTGCCCGATGGAGCGGTGTTAACGGAAACCGTTGCCATGGTATTACATCTTTCAGAGGTGTTTCCGGATACGGGGTTACTACCCGCTCCGGGATCCCAGGAAAGAGCGATGGCGTATAGGTGGTTGCTTTACATGGCCACCAAGACCTATACGCATGACCTTCGTTATTACTATCCCGAGCGTTATACGACTCAAGGGGAACGAACTGATGGGATTAAAGCGGTGGGACTTGAGTTAATGGAGCGCAGCCTGATACTGATGGATGGCATCCTTGGGAAACAGACATTCCTCGCGGGAGAACAGGTGAGTATTGCGGACACTTATTTAGCGATGATGAGCATGTGGCATCCGGATGGTAATGCCTATCTGCATAAATTAACGAATATTGAAAGAGTGGTTGAGGTGGTTAGGTCCCGTCCAGCGATCAGGGAAATCTGGGATCAGAATTTCCCCCAGGGCTGATGGCATTAATAGTGCAAGGTCAGTAGCTGAATAAGCGACTAATTAGTAGTTCCATTGAATAGAAGAGCTGCCTGGAACGAACTACTTTTAATACCCTGTCTTCTAGTCTAATATTATCCGGTCAACATGGTGTGCTCTGAGGCCACTGTTAAACCACAATCTCCAGCAAAAATAACGAACATGATCAAACTTTCTGGTATTTGTACGCCGATTTGTACCGTCTTTAGTGAGGATGGGAGTCGCGTGGATGAGTCTGCGCAGGCAGCCCATGTGGACACTTTAATTGAAGCAGGAATTCATATTATTGCTGTTTGTGGAGGGACGGGTGAGTTTTCTTTCCTGACTCGTCAGGAGCGTCTTGATCTCACTGAACTTGTTGCGAAGCAAATCGATGGCAGGGCCAAGCTGATTGTGCATGCTTCCGCAGTGATGACCGAGGAAACCATTGAATACGCAAAACACGCTGAAGGAGTGGGTGCTGACTGTTTGCTGGTATTGCCACCTTATTTTGAAGGCCCTACCATGGATGGGTGTTATGAGCATTATGCAAGGGTTGCTGATGCCGTTGACGTTGACATCATGGCTTACAATATTCCTGTTCATTCCGGTATCGATCTGTCGGTGGAGTTTTGTCAGAAACTGATGGAGATTGACAACATTAACTATCTCAAAGACAGTACTGGGGATTTCATTCGACTTCAGCAGCTAACTGCGGCGGGAATCAGGTTGTTTAACGGTGCTGATCCGTTAATGTTACATGGGTTAATGATCGATGCAGAAGGGTGCTTTTGGGGTACGTCCAATGGAATCCCGAAACAGGCAGTAAAAATTTACGATCTCTGCCAGCAGGGTTTATGGGATGAAGCGATGGCATTGTGGCACCGAATTCATGGCGTGAATGATTTTGTTTGGAACAACCCTTTTAATCCTTCAGTAAAAGCATTGGGCAATTTGCTGGGGCATGATCTGAGGTATTGCCGAAGACCTGTTCAGCCGTTAACGGAAGGGGAAATGGAAAGATTAAGGCTGGCAGTAGAATCTCTATAAGCGACTTTCTGGATAGACCTTTCGGAGTATTTTTCACATCAATCTGTATCGAGTCTACATCATAAGGGGAACGGACAGTTGATGGATGACCTGATGGATGACAAACCTCATTGCGTAGTGGTGGGTGCGGGTATCGTGGGAGTAACCATTGGTATCGATCTATTGCAACGGGGCTTCGCGGTTACCCTGATTGACCCTAATGGCCCTGTTAGCATGACCTCCAGCGGTAACGCCGGAGGATTTGGAGTAACCGAAGTGATGCCGATCGCGGGTCCGGGTGTGGCGTGGAAAATACCAGGTTGGTTATTGAATCCCCGCGGTCCATTATTCATCAGATGGGGACATCTTCCGGCTCTCATTCCCTGGCTCAGTTATTTCAGAAAGGTAAGTACAAGGGAAGAAGTTAATCGAATTGCAGCAGTAATGACCGGCTTTCTTGGGGAGTGCATGACAGACACCCGAAGATTGGTGGCAAGCGCGGGTTTGAATCATTTGTTAACTGAAAAAGGATCACTAACGGTGTATCGGTCACGGTCCGCGTTTGCCAGGGATCGACTGGAATGGGAAGTCAAAAAAGAACAAGGGGTCCAATTTGAGTATCTTGATCATCAGCAGATCAGCAAAATGGAGCCGGCACTTGCCAATGCAAATTACGGTTGGTTTGCTCCAGACTGGTGCAATACAATCGATCCTTATCGACTTGGGATGGGACTGTTTTCCTAGTATCAGCGTTTGGGAGGAAAAATCATAAAGGATGAGGTACTTGGCTTTTCCACTGAAAACCCCCATCGTCCCGAAGTTATCACGAAATCGAAGGCGGCAATAGCGCCGGACCGAATGGTGATTTCAGCGGGGGCATGGTCAAAGTCACTGTGTCATCAATTGGGTGAAAATGTGCTGCTTGAGTCAGAAAGAGGTTATAACTCCACTATTCCTGATCCCAATATTTTTCTGGATAAACAGATTATTTTTGGGGAAGAAAAATTTGTAGTCAGTAACATCGGGAATGGATTAAGAATCGGAGGGGCTGCAGAATTCGCTGGCCTGGATGCGCCCCCTAATTTCCAAAGGAGTGAGCGGCTGGTGGAAATTGCCCGAACATATTTGCCTGGTCTCGATACACAAAACAGCCAGAACTGGATGGGTCATAGGCCCTCTACCCCGGACTCTCTACCTGTGATTGGGACATCCGCTAGATACCCAACTGTTTATTATGCGTTTGGTCATGGACATCTTGGTCTGACCATGGCGGCGACCACTGCAAAGCTACTGGGTCAAATTATATCTGCGGAGAAGCCCGTGTTTGACCCTGCTCCATTTCACATTAGTCGATTTGATCATTAACACATGTCCCAACAATGGGTACGAATATATGCGTAGAATTTTTCAGGTAAGCGAATGATGGACAACACATTTCATTGTATTGATGCACATACCTGCGGTAATCCAGTAAGGGTAGTAATCGGAAATAAACCACTGTTGGTCGGTGAAACCATGACCAGGAAACGACAGGACTTCCTTGATCGTTATGATTGGATTAGAACCGTTTTGATGTTTGAACCAAGAGGACATGACGCAATGTCCGGATCAATAATCTATCCTCCAGTTTCTCCAGATAATGATATGGCGATTCTTTTTATTGAAGTTAGTGGTTGCCTACCCATGTGCGGACATGGAACGATTGGAACAGTGACCGTGGCCATTGAGCATGGTCTGGTTACGCCAAAAACCCCAGGAATGCTGCGACTGGATACCCCTGCTGGTTTGGTTGAGGCGCGGTATACCATGGATGGTGATTATGTGGACTCTGTGCAACTTACTAATGTTCCCTCATTTCTCCATTCCAGAGATATGGTTATTGATCTACCTGGCATTGGTGAGTTATTGCTGGATGTCAGCTATGGAGGAAACTTCTACGGGATTATAGAACCACAGAAAAATTACCTCGGGCTGGATTCTTTAACCGTGGATGACATTCGGCGATATAGTCCGGAAATAAGACGGCTGATAAATGAAACGATGGACTTTATTCATCCCGATAATCCTTCTATAAGGGGGGTTAGCCATGTGATGTGGACCGACCGCCCAAAATCAGAAAAGGCAGATGCTCGAAATGCTGTCTTTTATGGTGAACGGGGCATTGATCGCTCCCCTTGTGGGACTGGCACATCGGCTCGAATGGCCCAAAGGGTTGCTAAAGGAGAGCAGCAGATCGGGCAAAAATTCGTACACGAAAGTATTATCGGGAGCATGTTCACCGGGTGCGCAACGGAGTTTGTGCAGGTCGGTGATACTGTCGGAATCATTCCTACCGTTGCCGGTTGGGCCAGGGTGACAGGAGAGAACAAAATCCTGATTGATAAACGAGACCCATATGCGAAAGGCTTTTTGCTGGCCTGATTGTTAGTGAAAATGGCGAGTATCACAAACTCCAGAGCAAAAGATATCAACATAAGGGTGATGCGATTCTAATCCTATTTGATTTAATAGAAAGGAGAAAAAACTGAAACCCGGAAATTACCTGTGCGGTACGACCGTCTGGGAGTATGCCGAAGCCGAAATGGTACTGTTATTACCATGTGGTGGTTTGCCGCAGAAGTTGCCCTGCTCTAGCAGTTTTTCGAGCAGCCTTTTCAAGCAGCCTTTTCGAGCAGCTTAGGGCACCTGATTTTGGTGTCGACTAATCTGATACCAGCTGACGATGGTAGACAATGCGCTTTCCATTAGCAGTACTGCGTAGAGAATTATCATGGGCCAAAGCACGATTAGATATCGTGTTAGGCCAGGACCGGTCAATGCCACTGTGGCTAGTGCGCCATGTAAGCCGAAGGCGCAGAAGACGTTAACGATTTCCGTTTGTGAAAAGTGATGTTGTCTTGTCCAAAGCCAGGTGGTCTGCATCATGGTTAGAAAGCTCAAAAACCCTATCCCAAGTACCACTGCCTTTGTTGCCGATTTAATAATTCCGCCATATTCCATGGGGTTTTTTAACCAATACCGTGCTTTCTCATGGGGAATTACCCCATTCTCCTAGAGGTACTGATTAATGCTCTGGGAGGCGTTTTTGGAATCTGGTGAATAAATAGTCCAAAAAGAACGAAAGTTAAAAAAAGCCAATTGCATGTAGTCAATGGGGTAACGCGCAATCCGCTCTATTGCCGCATTTCTTGCCTCGGTGGAACCAGCTTCTAATCCAAGTTCGGCGCTGCATTCATATTGAATACATACTTCGTATTCAGCAACGAAGCGGTTTTTTACTGAAAATTCAGGCGCATTTCTAATGAAAGTGCGAACAGCTTCAAACTCTTTATTTAATGCGTTTTCATATACATCGCTAGATTCGCCCTGGTTTTCACCGATGAGAGCTGCCTTGGCAAACAGATGTCTTCCTAGTAGCGAGGTGGTATTTTTATCGTGCCAGTAATATGAAAACGTTCGTTCAAATGCGACGAGGATTAGTGCGGGAATCAGCGCAACCATGAATAACGTCTTGGCTCCCAAATGCTTCTTGCCAGAATGCCTTTCGGTTCTTAACGAGAAGAGGACGATTAGCAATGGCACCAGAAAAATGGCGGCGGGGCGAATGGTTATCGCCAGGCCGATGAGGATAGAGGTTACCACCAGATTCATCAGGTTTCTTTTAATGGAGTATCTTATCCAGCTTCCCATAATCAGCATCAGTATGCTCATGTATATCGACTCGGTAAACACAGAATAGTGATATGAATTAAATCGATAGTTTGCAATGATCAAGATTATCAATAGCAGTGGTGCAATAATTGACTTTGTTAGCAAATATGTCTGCTGGGATAAGTATGCCAACGAGACAGCAGCCAGAAGAGGTTGCACCCATGTCACCATGGATAGCGTAATGATGTTCAAAAAAGCAGGGTAACCTGCGGAGCGAAAAGAAAAGAAGTTCAGGTAGCTTTGGCTATCGGGGCCAATAATGGGTTGCTCTGGTCGACCAAAAAATAAAAAACCATACCATACCAGACAGACACCAATAATGGCGATGGTTGGATGTAAAGGGGTATGGAGATCCATAGCTGTTTTAGTGGAATGATTACGTTCAGAATATACATTAAGCTAGAGCGGAAATCGATTTGAGAACTTACTCGAAGACATTTCTTCCAGGAAACCGGCGACCCGAACAGGTAGGTGTCTGGAAAGTATGTCCAAAAAATATATTAGAAAAACAGATTCAGGTTGAATGCCTGGATGGATGTTTTATCGATGATCAAACATTATTGACGATATTCAAAGATCTTTCGAAAGGATTCGAAAGAATATCCCTATGGGTACTTTTGAATCATCTGAGACCAAAATGGTCTGAAGACCACAAAGAAGATGAATTTTCTACTTGTACATCACTGTTTTCAAATTAAGCGCCACCAGATTCTTCAATAAGACCAGTCAAAGAGCTCAACTAACCACCGGATATTAAAAAGCATTATCCTGTCAATTTGTTTTTCGATAGGAATTATACAATCTGCATTTGCTTTTTTTAATAAGAATGAGATAGCAGACTACTGGCAAACCCACTCTGCCGTATCTCAGGTAGAAGTCAGCCACGTCCTATGGGGAGAGTTTCTGGCCAGCTATGTGCTGGAAAAGGAAGGTATAAACCTGGTTGATTACGCTGCAGTCACCGACAGTGATCGCGATCTTTTACGGCGTTATCTTGATCTAATGCAGTCCGTAGAGGTGACCGGGTTGAATAGGGCGGAACAGAAGTCCTACTGGGTTAATTTATATAATGCGCTAACCGTTTGGGTAATACTGAAACACTATCCTGTCGCGAGTATATTGGAGATTTCCTATGGCCTCTTGACTCGAGGACCCTGGAGCGAAAAGTTGATTGACATCGAAAACCAGCAGCTGAGTCTCGATAATATAGAACACGACATTCTCAGGCCCATTTTTGAGGATGAGAGAATTCACTACGCGGTCAATTGTGCTTCCTATAGTTGTCCTAACCTGCAACGGCAACCCTTTACTGCGGGTAATCTGGAAAAAATGTTGGAACAATCTGCCAAAGATTATATTAACCACCCAAGAGGGGTTCGAATAGATTCTGGCAAGTTGGTGGTTTCCAGTATTTACGATTGGTATGGTCAGGACTTTGGTGCAAACGAAGGTGAAATTGTTGATCACCTTCGACAGTATGCGGATAAGGATTTAGCAATAAAATTAAACAGTGTCAGCCATATTTCCACTTTTGAGTATGACTGGTTGCTCAACGTGCCGAGCCCAAACTAATGGCAATGGGCGGGGAAAAACAAGGAAAATGTATCTAAACAATCACGTCACCATCATCATTCCTGCTTTGAATGAAGCGGCTGCTATCGGCAGGGTTATTTCAGATATTCCTGATTTCGTTGATCAGATCATCGTCGTGGATAATGGGTCTCATGATGACACAGCCGGAGTAGCTAGATCTTATGGAGTGATCGTCACCGTTGAACCAAAGCGGGGTTATGGTGCCGCCTGTCTGGCCGGTTTGAGGGCGATAGAAAAGACCGATCTGGTTGGTTTTGTCGATGGTGATTACAGCGACTACCCCGGTGAGATTGAACGGGTTGTTTCTCCCGTGGCGAAGGATGAGGCGGATCTTGCCTTAGGCTGTCGTCAGTATGAAGGCCAGCCAGGTCAAACCGGGCTATATTGGCATCAGCGACTGGGGAACAGGTTGGCATGTCGTTTTATCTGCTGGACCTATGGTCATCAAATCACTGATTTTGGACCCATGCGTTGTCTAAAATGGAGTGGTATAAAGTTGCTGGAGATGGGTGATGAAAATTATGGGTGGACGGCTGAAATGCAACTTAAAGCCATCCGGCACGGTTTCAGAATTGTCGAGGTGCCCGTCAGCTATCGAACACGGATAGGGGAATCAAAAATTTCCGGTACTCTTGGAGGGTCGATTCTCGCCGGTTACAAAATTTTTTATTGGTCTATTCGGCTGCTATTCTCGGGTAAAAAATTGCCTCTTAAAGACGGGTTATCTTCGAATGGCGTATCCTATCCAGAGTAACAGCGGCGAAAACGAGTCCGTATTCAATGAACCATGCCCAATCTGATACTTCATATGCCTGAAGGTTGGAGTCATTCAGGTTAAGCCCCGTCAAGTAGGATAAGGATGCCGTGGTTGCCACTGTCCATGCCCAGTAACTTGGATAAATCACGGCGAAAGGAAGCAACCAGATCAGATACCATGGATTAAAAACCGGGGATAATAAAAAAAACAATCCAAACAGCCAATCCCCCCTGATTACCCTTTCCCTGACCAGGTTATTCTCCGGTACTTCGTGGGCCCTGGCCCCGGCTGGAAATGATTTCCAATGAAATCGACAAAAGTACATTAACCATATGAAGGCAAAAATGCCAAGGCAAAGCAATCTACTTTGGGGGTCTGATAGAAACAGCTTGACCAAAGCAAAAACCGAAGAGTTAAATGTCCAGTTTTGCACAAAACTCTGGAGTGTGAAAAAGTCCGTTTGATGCTGTAACAGGAAGGGAAGATAAAGCGATGCAAAAATTGTGGCTGTTAGAAACCAGTACCTGATGCCGAGACGAAACACAAGAAACGGTACAACGATCAGGGCAAAGACTTTCGTGGCTAGTGCAAGACCAGAAAACAGGGCGGTCATAAAAAAGCGTCGGGAACCAAGGGAAACCAGTGCCGCAAAAATAAAAAATATTCCCACGATGTCAGTATGTGCGGTAAATGCAATTTCTTTTATGACCAGAGGACACCAGGCATACAGCATGACGTTATTCGGGCTCGATAGACGTAGTAGAAGAATGATCAATCCCAGGTCGAAAATGGTAAAGATAACTTGCAGGACGACTACGTTTCCGGGGCTTATCCAGCTTGCCAATGCGAAAAGATATTGTAGGACTGGGCTGTAAATTGTAGGTATGTGAGGGTGGTTTACCCAGGTTAGGATATTTTGACATGGCACGGAAAGATTGTTTCCGGCAAAAAGAGCTTGAGGAGCGATGCCATAAGGAGAGCCATTTTCGATAAATACGCAGCCGTCAAGTAAATATCGGTAGAAGTCATCTTCGAGGACTGGAGAACCGAATATACCAATGATTCTGAAGATTAGAGCCCATAATAGAAGAGAGACAACACTAATGGATTGGTTGGTTTTTCGTAGGTAGAACCAGAACCCGAAGACAATCAGCGCCCCGAGCCAGTGGGTAAAAAGAAACGAAAATACACCAACACCAGCGTCGTTTTGAGAAAGAAACCACAATATCAGGTAGGACGCCATGCTGCTAAATCCGGCGAGCCACCCATGGGTTGTCATTTTTGCGATAACTGGTGCAGTGGGAGTCTTATTCTGCATGGTATGGTGGTGCGGGGTTTCAAAATGGAGTCGAACTATTTGGGCTTTTTACACTCTTAAAGTTCCGGGATAACGTTAGAATTCCGAATGATCAAACTCTGAGGATCGATTTAGTATGAAATTAATCAAAACACTAATGGCCATGTGGCTGCCAATGCTATCAGCCATTATTCTATCAACCACGGTTTTATCAGGCGTTGGGTTAGCGTCTGGAGGACTAAGTACCTTCGCAGACAGCAACTATGACATAGGAAAAAATGTATTTCTGCATAAGTTGTATTGCGAAACCTGCCCTCTGGAACAAAAACCACTGGATAGCAATGTGATCAATGAAATAGTTCAATCCCTGTCTACCCAGGGAGAGCTGGCGTCAGGACTGAATGAAAAAGAACGTCTGGCGGTGATTCATTTTCTTAAGAAGCGTTTTAATATTCTCTAATTCGCGTTAATACGGGGTCGCGTACCGGTTCGCCCTGTGATGGTTCGTTCCAGCAGCTTGCTCTGGCAGTTCGTCCCGGCAGTTCGCCTTTATGCACCGAATCGTTTTGCTAGTTTTCCGATGGTTAGCCCTTGAACTACTATTGAGAAAATGACGATGATGTAGGTCATCACAAGGAATGTGTCTCTTTCCAGGCCGTCGGGGAGACTTAGGGCGAGGGCAACGGATATGCCTCCGCGAATGCCGCCCCATGCCAGAATTTTTATCGCGTGAGGACTGTACTGAATGGGGGTGGTTGCTTTCAAAAAAGTGATTGGAATTCCCACGCTGAAAAATCTCGCCGCCACGATAAGAGGAATGGCCAATAATCCCGCCACCAGGTAGGACAATTCAAATTGCAGTACCATAACCTCAAGACCGATCAGGAGGAAGAGGATAACGTTAAGAATTTCGTCCAGTAATTCCCAGAAGTCATCAAGCCGCGCTCGAGTCCTATCCGACATGGCATAGGCCCGACCATGGTTACCTATTATCAGCCCCGCAACCACAACTGCGATAGGCCCTGAAGTATGTAGTTTTAATGCCAGTGAGTATCCGCCCATCACCAATGCCAGGGTAATCAACGCCTCAACCTGGTAGTTATCGACACTCTTCAGCAGATAAATTCCGACCAGGCCAAGAATGAATCCAAATAGCACTCCACCGATGGCTTCTTCCGCAAAAATCGTGGCTACGCTCATTGGGGACAATTGCTCTGGTTGCTGGATAATACCGAGGATAACGATAAAAACCACTACACCAACACCATCGTTAAACAGGGATTCCCCCGCTATTTTTGTTTCAAGGCTTTTCGCAATGCCAATTTTTTTCAGAGTCGACATTACGGCAATGGGGTCAGTGGGAGAAATGAGCGCCCCAAAAAGCAGACAATAAGTGAAGGAAAAATTAAATCCAAGCAGCGAAAGTAAAAGAGAAGTGATATAACCAATGATAAAAGTAGATAACAATACGCCGGCAGTGGCGAGAACGCCAATGGTCCATCGCATTTTCGCCAAATCCTTTGTACTGACATGTAAGGCGCCAGCGAACAACAAAAAACTCAGCATGCCATTCATCAATGTTGCGTTGAAGTCGATACTGGAAAGCAGGTGATTGGCATATTCGTCAATTTCCGCGACGCCTGCAGCGCGTAACATCACCATCAATAAAGAAATCACCAATGCGATCAGCATCACGCCAATGGTGGTCGGCAGACCGATGAAACGAAAATTAATGTAAGCGAATATTGCGGACAGAGTCAGAATAATTGAGATGAGGTTAATGAGGTCCATTGATTACTGGTTCGGTGATTGGTTTAGTGATTGGTCTGGTTGTAGGCTTAACGGTCGGTCCGGTTTTAATGGGCGTCTTTATTTTCCCTTTTCCCTTTTCCGCTCTTTTACCTGGGCGGCGACACTGGCTCGGGGCTAGAGTTCTGGTGGAGCAATGTTCCACCGTCGGTGATTTCGGGTGTAAGCAACCATCCTGGGTGACCACCAGTTATTAACTTCAGGAGTGCCGGCTGGGGTCGTGGCCATTTGGATTATCCTGTATTTTGACATCTATTTATCGTTGACACCATTCCTAAGCGAAGCCATGTTTGCTTATGAAGACCAACCATGGTTTCCTCTTTGGAGGATAGTAAAATGGTGGTTGCAGCATGGTAGAATGCTCGAAAATCAAGTCTGATTGAATGCGCGATTTCCATTGCTATTCATCATTCATGTTGGTTTCCAATAGATACTTCCCAATAGATACAGGAAAATACGCTAAATGAATGTTGAAAATAGTTGGGGTGCCGGTAAGACTGAAGACTATCGATGCACGAACAGTTGATCAACGATTGATCGATCATTTTATGAAGAAACAAAACCATCATGGATTCTGAGTCTGGTACGGAGTTTTTATTTTCAAACGTTGGTGCTCCCTTTTTGATTGGTGCTGCTGTCGGGTTCTTCGCTAAAAAAGCAATAAAGCTGGTCTTGTTTTTTGGCGGACTGGCGATCGCCGCACTTTTTTTCATGGAAAATCAGGGTATTACCGCTGTTGATGATGAAGGGTTAAAGGACACAGCATCAATCGTCGCCGAAAAAATGAAAGAGCTTGGTAGCTTACTTACCAGTCGATTGGACAATATTACCGGGAAAGGGGTGAGTGCTGCGGTGGGTTTTGTTGCTGGATTTAAAATGGGATAAACTGTTTTCCCAGAGTCGGGCTGTCCTACTGATATGTCGGATTTCAACGCAAACAAGCAGGATATCGGGAAAGATGAACCCATGAGTTTATACAATCAGGCTAAACAGCACTTTATTGCCAGTCATCAACATCCTGTGAATCAGGGGTTGCATCATATTGTAAATATTCTGGCAATCGTTGGTATTATTTATATTTTGATTGATATCCGGGTAAGTGTTGTTTGCCTGATCCTGACTCAAGTATTAGCTATCGGCGGGCATTGGCTTTTTGAGAAAAATAAACCCGCCTTCACCAAATATCCTGGCATCGTGATTCTCGTTTCCCTGATGTGGTCTTTTGATCGCTGGTTTGGATTCAGGGATCTAATGCAAAGATATGTAACCAACAAAAAATAACCTCTGTAGGGCGAGCGATCTCGATATGTACGACGGAATAACTGTAATCGATGCTGATGCGCATAAACTTGAAAATCCCGCTTTGTTTTTCGATTTTTTAGAGCCAGAGTTTCGTGATCGAATGGGGTTGATTGTTGACAACCTGGGTGATCAGCGAGTTCGTATCATGGACTACAACCCTAAAACAGGAAAAAACGATTTAGAAAGAATTTTTCCCCAAGCCGAAGGGCTGGGAAGGGCGGCTTTCGCAATTTACATCCTGAGACCACATTAGGAGCCATTTTCAATCGGGAACGTATTCGTCAGATGGATGAAGAAGGTGTTGATGTACATGTTCTTTTCGGAACATTTAGCCTGACATTTTCGTGTCTCGTCGATACGGAGTTGGCGATTGCCTTATGTCGCGCCTATAACGATTACATCATTGCTGATTGCAAAGGTTTTGAAGATCGAATCAAGCCTGTTGGGGTGATTCCTTTGCAGGATGTCGATGCCGCAGTGGCTGAGATGCGCCGTTGTGTTGAAGAGTTGGGTATGGTGAGTGTAATGTGCTCTCCCAACATTCCCATTCCACACCCGCAGGCTCCCGATGCTTTTCCGGAAGTCCGTACTGCTAAGTGCATTAGTCATCCGGATTTTCGTCCAATTCTAAAGACCGCCGCGGAGCTTGATATTGCATTGAGCCTCCATGGAGGCCCGGGTTCAAATTTGATGGGAGGTATTTCCGATCATATGGACACCTTTGTGTTAACCCATATTTTTGTACAGCGGAACCAACAACAACACGCAATGGCCCGAATGATTTTTGACGGCGCGTTTGAAGAATTTCCAACCCTGCGAGTGGGGTTTATGGAGGGTGGTTGTGGTTGGTTGCCAGATCTCGCGCACTCCTGCCATGAACACTGGGAAAAGCGAATTCGCGATTTCGATCCCAAGAAGCCCTATCGACCAGGTTGGGCGGAGGTCACCCGATTACTGCTTGAAGAGCAAGGCAGTAAGGCTCTTCTGGGAAAATCCCGCTCGATATTCGAATTATTGTGGAGTCGTGCCAGGGATCCTAGAAAAATCGAAGACCAAAGCCTTTATGAACACTATGATTTGCGCCATCGGGATCCGTTGGAGTACTTTGAACGTGGTCAGATATTTCTGTCCTTCGAACCAGATGATCCAGCCCCCCCCTGTATTTGCCTGCTGCGATGGGTGAGAGCGCCCAAAAGATGGTTTGCTTTTCTGCTGACTATGGCCACTGGGATGGAATGCACACCGGTTGTGTTCATTATGTGGCGAGTAACCCGAACTATGAGCGCGATTATCTCACGGCATTATTATCAGGCAATGCGTTGGCCCTATATGGTGATCGTTTGAGAAACACCATGCCAGCTCAAACTGATTTATCAGAGCCACTGAACAGGACAGCCAGTTAATTAGAAAAACGGCTGATTTCAATCATTTCAGTTTTTGAGGCCCAATTACATGGATATGCAAAATGGATAGGGTCTTTTCTGGGGGAATTTGTTTTGTTGGTATTTCGAAAATCATTGCTGAAGCATTTTGCCAATACCGACGAGAAAATTGTGAAGATTAGATCATTGGCTTTTTTGGAACCAGATCATCAACCAGACAGAATGCCCTGTGCTTCATCCTATTGCAGATGTTTACTTTCAGCAAGCCCAGATCCGGTTTAGCGCACATCATCATGAAACGGGCAAACCATGAAGCCTGATCTTCGACTGAAGCCTCAGAAACTGAATACTCGGGCGAGAACGGTTGGGCCAAATCTGAACTATTGGTATCCGGTTGGTTGGTCGGATAAATTAAAGCCTGGGCAGGTACAAAACCAGATCCTTTGGGAACAGGAAATTGCAGTCTATCGAGGTATGAATGGCGATGTTTATGCAATCGAAAATACATGTTTGCATAAAGGAGTGGCGCTAAGCAAAGGAGAGGTTCAGGGTAATGAGTTGGTATGTCCTTATCATGGTTGGCGTTTTAATGGCCAGGGGCAATGTGTAGGGATTCCTTATCTGGGGGATGATGAACCCTTGCCAAAAAAATGCTTGCATCGTTATCCCTGTAGAGAACGTTACAATCTGATCTGGGTCTTTCCTGGGGACCCAGAGCAATCGGAAACCATGGATATTCCAGATGTACCAGAATACGACGATCCAAACTGGCTGATCGTTGAAATACCTGCCCATTTCAAGGTTCATTTTTCCATGGTCAATGAAAACCCATTGGATGTTTTTCACGGCCACTTACACCGTGATTTGCAGGGCTGGTATAACCCGGTGCTGGTTTCCATGGAAAATGATGAAGATTCGATCAGGGCGGAGTATGAAGTCACTTTTAGGAATAGCTGGTTGCCGAAAATACTGGGGTTGACCCAGTCAAAGGAACAGGAAGTCAAAAAGATAATCGGAGTTGGCTATCATTATCCACACTGTAGAAACAACATGCCAGGCAAGTCAAATTATTACTTTATGAGACAGCCCCAGGGACCAATGTCGACTCAATCCTATTCCCTGCTTTGCCTGAAAATCCGCCTACCTGTGTGGTTAGTTGGGTTGATCCGTAAACCGCTGCCCAGAGTGCTCTGGAAGTTTCTGATCAAACCGTTTCTGGATCAGGACATTGACGTAATGGAAAGTGAGCAGGCTAATTTCCATCGGAACCCTGATAGAAGGCAAGTTGAAATAAACCCTGTCATCGCTGCTGCCCAGCTATTGACGGTTAAAAAATACGATCAATATATAAATTCCCAAAAACAGAGGAGCGACGATTCCAAAGGGCAATTCCAGGGCTAGACCTGGAATTGAATAGTATTCTGTTTTAACCTGGGAGAATTAAACCAAAATTAAACCAAAAGCCCCGTGGGACAGGTTTAGGCTCCAGCTTTGGCTATGGGAGCCTGGACCAATGTTGAATTGCGCTTTTTTGGTTTCTTCATTGGTTTCTCTGTCCTGGGAGGTATCATGAACCGATCAAGCTCCTCATCACTGAGTTTCGCTATCTGTGCTTCGATATCATTTCGGATATGCTTCCGGTACTCATAAAAGTGCTCGAAATGAGCACAGCAAACAATGAATCCCCGGAGCCCGGCGGGGTTGTTTTTTTTCAAATCGCGAAAATATTTCCAAAAGTCCCGTCGGCATGATCGGATTACGCCCTGTCGCCAGAAAACGACTAGTAATAGATAGATTTCTCTTGGCTCGGGTGGTCGGGTTTTCCGACGTTTGGGCCTCTCGCCTAATATCATGCAGCTTCTATAGGTACGGGCGAGGAAGTTTTTCGGCTCATAAAGAGCGTGGTTACATTCAACGTGTTCTTTGGCTAGCTCTCTTAACGGTCGAGTGGGAATGAAATTCATCAGGTTACCCTGGGTAAGGTTTGCATGATCGGTTTCCGGAATCATGCGACCTTCCCGCTTTAGTCGATCCATTAAATGGGTTTCTGGTAACGCCTGCAACATGCTCACCATGGCATGGGGAATACCGGATTCATTGATGAAGTTAGTGATACGCTTATCTGCGTTCGGCTTTTCGCCATCGAATCCAATGATAAAGCCCCCCATGACCCGTATCCCAGCGCGATTGATTGCTTTGACCTGGTCAACTAGCGATTGGCGCAAATTTTGCGTTTTTTTAGTAAGTGCCAGACTTTCTGTATCTGGCGTTTCGATGCCCAGGAAAACCGCAACAAAACATGCCCTTCGCATGAGTTCCAGCAATTCTTCATCCTCTGCCAGATTGACGGAAGCCTCAGTAGTCAATGTGTACGGATAGTCATTTTTTTCCTGCCATTTAACTATTTCTTCTAGCAGGGGTTTTACTTTGGGTTTATTACCGATGAAATTATCATCAACAAGAAATACGCCTCGGGTCCAACCAAGGTCATGCAGGAACTGAAGCTCTGCAATCACCTGCTCAGGAGTTTTTGTTCTTGGTTTTCTTCCGTAAAGGATGATGATGTCGCAAAATTCACATAAAAAGGGACAGCCTCTGGAAAATTGCAAGGACATTTCACTGTAATCGTCCAGATTAAGCAAATCGTATCGGGGCATTGGGCTTAGGGTCATGTCTGCCTTTTCATCGTTGGCAGTAAAAACCCCGGAAGTTTCCCCACGCGCCAGGGCAGCAACGAATAGTGGGATGGTAATTTCGCCTTCACCAAGTACTAGATAATCGGCACCGGCTTCCCTAGCGTCATCGGGGACAGAAGTATAGTAAGGTCCTCCTACTGCTACCATTTTGTTACGTCGTTTCCCTTCTTTGATGAGATCAGACATCGAATCTTTCTGAACAATCATTCCAGAGATCATGACAATTTCTGCCCATTCCCAATCTTCTTCTGTAACTTCTCGGGCATTGCAATCCACCAGTTTGAATTGCCATTCCTGGGGTAGTAGTGCTGCTACGGTAATGAGGCTCAACGGTGGCAACAGGGTTTTTTTGCCAATAATGCTGAGTAAGCCTTCATAGGACCAGTAAGAGGGAGGAAACCGGGGCTGTATCAATAAGGTTCGCATAGTCGCTCTTGTTTTGTGCGTTTGGAATTGATAGAAAAAATGTCAGTGAACCTCTGCATTAGTTTACATAAGTCAGATTGGGGTGAGGAAGGGTTAAAGTCAAGGAATGAAACGTCCGTAATCCCCGGGCTATTTTGAATTCTACAATGCTGATGTTGATTATTTCTCTTTGAAGATGGCATTTCACGATTTTTGCATAGGTGTTCTGATTCGACCTCGACAAAAAATGTACCTGTCAGTCCTAATATGCTACAGATCATGCTCAATGTCTGTCTATTCTCAAACTTATCTGCAAAAATTTCAGGCTAATTTTTCGCCAGGGCTTGTCCACTTTTTGCATAAAAAAGAATTCAAAATGCTTATTGATGGGTTTGTGCTGGAAGAGAAAATAGTGTGCACTATTTTTCGCTCCATTTTTTCTGAGCTATGTTTACAGTGGTCTGCAAACCAAATAGGGTAATGAAAATAGACAGCGCAAATAGGCGCATTAGTCTCATAATGAGTGCAAATAGAATGCCAATTCCCGGATCAATCCCCAGCAATAGACAAACACCCCCAATGGACCACTCGCGCACACCAATATTGCCTGGGGTAATAATAAAAGCGTGGGTGAGTCGATAGGAGGCGAGTAGTAATGCTGCCTTATAAAGCTCAATAGGGCTTCCCAGTCCGTCAAAGATGATCGTCACAATGGTGGTCAATCCGCAGAAGGTGAGAAGACTAAAACCGATTAAGCTGACTGATTGTCTGGTGTCCTTTGCTGAGAGCCAGAAGCCATCCAATAATTTAGTGATTTGTTCCGCAAGAATATTGGGGCAAAGGCGAGTTGTATTAAAAAACCGTAGCACTAATGTGCCGATAGGGGCGATTGAAAAAGCGATCACCGCAAGAAGTAATAGGTGACCCAGTGATATCACTGAATTGTTGATTTCCCAGGGAAGGAAAAATCCGAGGGCCGCAGCAGTGGTGAAAGTAACCAGAATGTCCAACCAGGAAATAAATAGAAAAACCGAGCCATAATTCGCATAGGCAAGGTCAAACTGCTGTTTGGCTGCCCTGGCGCGATAAACGTCTCCCGCTTGGGAAATTAGAAAGTTGAGGCCCTGTCCAATAATACTGATCCTTAACCATTTTCGAAAACGTAGCTGTGCATTGGCAAATGGACGCATCACCAGATAGGTCCTTAGCGACAGCAAGCTGACTATCAGAAGATCAACGGAAATACCTAAAGAGATATGTAATCCGGTGAGGTTCGATAGTGAATTCAGGGCCTCTGGGTTTTGTTTGAAATAACGAACGATGAGGTAGATCAGCAGCGCAGTCAGCGCTGTGGCAAAACCTTGCCGCAGAACTTTTTTTATTGCTAAAACGAGGAATCACAAAATGTTTCTCAGGATACTTCTCAGGGAAATATGGAAAAAATCGAATAGTCTGCAAGGCCCTGTTAGTGTTTCGTAGCGGACAAATCTGACTTTTATATCCTGTGCTTCACTTGAACGAGTATCGACGCTCTCCTGTTATCCGCTGGGAAGGGCTACCGCTGGATGATCACACTGACCTGCATATTGGTTAGTGAAGAGACGGCATCACTGGATTCTTGGTCGAGACGAATCTTCACTTCCACAACTCTTGCGTCGAGGTTAGCTGTTGGGTCCAGAGTTACCACCCGGTTGCGACCAACCAGAAAACCAACTTTTGCAACTTCACCCCTAAGGTCAGTGCCAATACCTTCTGCCCGGATAGTCGCCTGTTGTCCCAGTTTCACATCGGAGATATCTGTTTCATAAATTTCTGCTCTAACCCACATCTGCTTCGTTTTACCTATCCCCACGATACCTTCCGTCTTAACATTTTCTCCCGCCTGGGTGTGCACCTGAAGAATTTGGCCGTCAATGGGTGATCTTACGAGACTTCTTTCATAGTCGCTTTGTGCCTGGTCCACGGCTGCCTGAGCATCGGCCACTTCAGCCTGTAATACCGCGATATCCACATCCCGAATGTCCTGGAGATCTTTCATTTTGGCGCGTTCTAACGTTAACCCGGGTTGCAATGTCCGTATGTCCAGGCAACTTTCCTCTCGAGCAGATTCAGACACCGTGCCGTTGGCGCGTAATGTTTTGAAACGCTCACATCGTTTTTTCGCAGTCGATATTTGCGCTCTGATTTGTTCGATTCTGGCTTGTTGTACGTCGAGAAGTCCCGCTCTTGGACCGGCAAGTAGTTGGCTAAGACGAGCTTTTCGAACCTCCAATTGCGCCTGGGTACGGTTTAGAGCGGCTTGAAGTCGGTCGTGACTATTGGGTATGGCAATGATCTGACCCGATGTAATGACGTCACCCTCTTCCACATAGAGCACCTGAACGGTATTGCCTTGGGGTGAGACAGCGCCGCTGATGTTGAAAATACCGTCTTCAGGTTCGATGAAGCCCAATGAGGCGATTCCTGAGAGATCTGCTATAGCCAACGGCGCAAAAAAGCCGATTAGGATCAGTGACCAACGGCTGCAACGTGCATATTTGGTGTAAGTACGAGAGTTCCTGGATAAGATCATGGAATGAGTGAACGAACTGTTTTCTCGGGTGTCAGAGGGTGCCAATCGAGCTCTGATATCGCTTTTGTAGCGTCCACTCTAACACAGCGATCATATAAATAGTGAACAAGCTCACGATTCAAAGGAGGGGATATGGATAAAACGCTGCATAGATACTCCATCAGATATGCGATAGTTCGAACCACCACTTCTGGAGCTTCCAATGGGAGAGTCAGGGGTTTCCCCTCAGCTAATATGGAAAACATATCGATTGTGCGTAGTTCACCAGCGGAAACAATGTACTTTTCGCCGGGCCGTCCATTTTTCGTCGCTAATAATAGTGCTTTAGCAACATCCTCCACGTGCACGATGCCGGTTAATCTTTGACCGCCGGCCCAGATTTTTAGTTTTCCTGAAAGAAATCGGGTGAAAACAGGGCCGAAGTGTGGATCGCCTTTCCCCATAATGCCGGATGGTAAAATACTCACTACTTCCAGACCTTTCTCCAAATAGGAGTCAACCAGTTCCTAGGCATGGAACTTGCTGCTGTCATAGGCCGAAGAAAAGCCGATCTGGGTTCGTTGGAATTTTTCGTTGATTATCTGGCCCTGGGAATCACCAAAAATTCCGATAGTGCTGCAATGCACAAATCGTTTTACTCCAGCAGCAAGGGAGGCCTGCAATACTGCGCGTGTGCCTTCTATATTGACTCTAGCCATTTCGGTTTGATCTACGACGCCAAGCGCAACATAGGCGGCAGTATGGATAACGGTTTCCACGCCTTTAAGCGCGCGATATAGATCATCTCCACTCGTGATGTCTCCCTTGTGTAAGCTAATATTCAGTCCTTTGAGTCGCTCAAGATTACTCTGCTCGCGGACATAGCCTCGGACCGGGATGCCGGATTGAAGAGCAGTTTTTGCCACTTGAGCGCCAGTAAATCCGTTTGCGCCAGTGATGAGTATTGTCATTCCAAAAGGTCGTCGAGTTGCGGATTGTTGTGATACGATCCTAGCTACTTCTTTCCCGGTTTTCCATGGTTGCATTGCATCTGAATAGTTCCTCTCGTAATATTTAAGGTCGCTGAAAGGTCACTGGTTCAAAACCGATCCATAGAAGAAAATTGCATTTAATTTTCATTTCTGAATGGAACAGAATGAACCAGGTATCAACAACATTAACATTCCAGCGTCAGGGTGAGCAGAATTGTTTGATTCATAGTGGATATAGTTATTTTCGCCTCGGGTAAGTGCCCTTTAAGGAATATTTTTATGACCGGTTTTGTGTTTGGAAAGATTTTGTTTTTTATTCGCAACGTGTACTTGATTGAAAATTAGATATAAATATGCAGGTTGTTGAGAATTATATTCGTAAGGTGGAAGAAGAAGGTCTCTATCCAAATCACTATGTTGTCCACGAAAAAAATGGAAATCATGTCAAGGTTGAATGTGAAAACAGTGGCGAATATTATCAGGCAATCAATTTCGGCAACAATGATATTCTTGGCTTTGCGCAACATCCGGCTATTAGGCAGGCCTCAATAGATGCGATTGATCGGTATGGAACAACCAACAGCTCCTGTCATACCTTATGCGGACGAATTGACCTACATAGACAATTAGAGGAGGCGGTTTCCCGCTTCAAGGGGTTGCCTCATACCTATTTGTTTTTGAATGCGTGGATGGCTCTACAGGCAGTGATGGATGGTTTCTGTCATCTGGCGATACCCGTTCCGGGTTTTAAAAATGATCGTGAAACGCTGATTCTGACGGATATCAGCAACCATGGTTGCATCACATCTGCAGTGGTGAATGCTGATAATCGCTCCGGAAAAATGCTGACACAAAGCCCTAAAGTCCGAACCAAAGCCTATCGCCATGCTGACATGGATAACCTGGCGAGTAAGCTGAAGCGATTCGCCAGGCCAGGAGATCGTATTATTGTTGTCACTGATGCGGTTTTTTCCATGGATGGAGATTTTGTTCCGCTACCTGAGTTACTCAGGACCCTGGAGCATTATCCCGGGACAGTGCTAATTCTGGACGAAGCTCACTCAAGTGGAGCATTAGGAGAAACCGGACACGGCATCTGTCAACATTTTGGTATCACGCCGCAACAGATTCGTGATCGTGGGGTTGAACCTGTGATCCTGACTACTTTCTCCAAATTTGGGGCTTCTGCGGGAGCCGCGATTAGTTGCTTTAGCGAGTCGTTTACAAAATTACTGGATGCCTGTCCGACTTCTATCGGCACCATTTCTTTGCCTCCGATGGCTGCGGCTGCGGCACTTGCATCGATTCGTCAGCTCGAAATTGATACTCATCTTCCGGAAGTCCTAAGACAAAAGACACATTTTTTTCGTGGCCTTCTTGAAGAGCATGGTTTCGAGGCGTTAGGAGTCACGAATGTTGTTCCCGTGCTGGTCGGCGAGAGTACTAGCCCCAAAGAATTTGCTGCTCATTTACTGAAACACAGCGGTATGTGGGTCTCTCCGGTGTGGTTCATTGCAAAACCCAGATTGAGAGTTGTGGTAAATGTCCTGCATACCCTAAATGAGTTACGTGCTTTGGTTGAATCCCTGGTTAAAACCCGGGAGTACTTTCAGAAGAAAGCGAATCTTCCCTGAATACTCTTTGCTCATGGGATGAAAATTCAGGTAAAAGCGGTTACAAATAAGGCACTCATGAGGGCATTTCTGGATTTGCCTGGGCGAATCTATGGTAATGACAAGAACTGGGTACCCCCAATACGTAATGGGATTATCCAACAGTTAGCACCTAACAGCGATTTCAAAACGTATGGCGATTTTCAGGCTTTTATCGCTCTAAAAGGTGATGACGTAGTGGGTCGAATTGTTGCCGCCACGAATTTTCGTCTTAATAAAAAGGAAAATCGGAATATTGGATTATTTGGTTATTTCGAATGCGTAGACCAGCAAGGCGTCAGTGATGCATTATTTGAATGTGCTGCTAGCTGGTTAAAAAAATACGATTGTGAGGTGCTGCGAGGGCCCATCGACCTTTCAACTCACATTAATTGCCTGTTTTTGATCGATGGATTTGATTCTCCACCCTGTCTCATGATGCCCTATAACCCACCCTACTACATGGATTTAGTGGAAAATGCCGGATTTAAAAAAGCCAGAGATGCCTTTGCCTATGATTTTGACATGACAGCGCTATCTCCTGGGTTCGAGCGAGCGTACCGACGTGCTCTTGGTGCGGGAATCAAGTTTCGTCCAATACGACTAAGTGGTGGTGGGTTTGAACAGGATTGTCGAAGTATGTATGCCGTATTTAACAATAGCTTTACAGATAACTGGAGCGCGACCCCCAGAAGTGAATCTGAGTTTCTGGCTACGGCGCGGGACTTAAAGAGTATCGCAGATCCGGATATCTTTCCCATTGCGGAGAAAGGTGGGGAAATGATTGGTTTCTGGATGGGGTTGCCAGATGTAAACAGGGCGCTGAAGTATCTTAATGGTCGTTTTACCCCATGGGGAGTACTGAAATATTTGTGGCATAGAAGGAAAGTCGAGCAGGCCCGGGTGTTGGCGGTGGGCGTTTTACCTGAATATCAGCATTCCAGTTACGCCCTGGGACCAGCGCTAGTGCATTTGGGGATGCAGGGCGGAGCGGGAAACAAAAAAAGATATCGAAGGGCTGAACTATCTTGGGTCTGGGAAGACAATAAACCGTCCCGTAAGTTAACCGAGGCCTCCGGAGCGAAACGTTACAAAACCTATCGTATTTTATGAGCGCTCGTTGCATAAATCCCTATTAGTATGAATCCTGCTAGGGCGGGGTACTTCCTCGCAGGTTTTCTTCGATCCGCTGTTGCATTTCGTCTTTGATTAATGCCTTGGTGAGTCGAGAGTTTTTCGTCATTTTTCCAAAAGTTTCTTTTGGTATGGTTAGCACAGCAACTTCTTTATCACCACTGAGATTGTCGCCACTCGGGTGGCGTTTTCCTGTAGCAATCCCATTTCACCGAAGTACTCTCCCCGCTGATGCAGTTCTGCCAGCTTGTGTGGTTTTCCATCCGCACCTCTCCGGGAGACATCGACCCGACCCTGGAGTAGCAGAAAGAATTCATTCGCGATATCTCCTTCGTGAATAATAATGTCACCGGGATAGTAGGTTCGGTGTTGGGTTTCATTGGCAACATCCCTCAGTTGTTCGTCGCTTAAGGTTGGGAAAACCAGAGATAGCTGTTCGCCCACTGCTGTTCCGAGTTTTCCGTCTTCCATGTGGAGAATTTCATCCGCAACATCCAGCACGCGCCGATTGTGGGTAACGACTAGGACCGCGCATTGCTGCTGTTTGGCAAGAGCCTGAAATAAATTGGTCACTTCCCGACCGGTGCTGGTGTCAAGTGCGGCGGTGGGTTCGTCCGCCAATACAAGTCTTGGCCTGTGTACCAACGCCCTTGCGATGGCAACCCTTTGTTTTTGGCCACCAGACAGTGCTTTTGGATAGGCGTTAACCCGATCACCAAGGCCAACCATGTCGAGCATTTCTTCAGCACGAAGTCGGGCTTTACGGGGTGAAAAATCGGACTGTAGTTCCAGACTTTGTTGTACGTTTTGCCGGATGCTCATGAAATCGAGTAAATTAAAATGCTGAAACACATAACCAATCTGGCGTCGCATATCACGGAGTTTGTTTTCACTCGCACCATTTAATTCTTCTCCCAGCAGTTTTACGCTGCCGTCCTGAACACCTCGTAAGCAACCGATCAAAGAAATAAGCGTGGTCTTTCCAGAACCTGAATAACCAGTGAGAAATACATTGGTACCCGCGTATATGGAAAGACTGATATCGAAGAGAACCTGCTTTTTCTGATCGGCGTCCTGATAGAAATGGTTCAGATTATCGATTTCTACGAGTCTTTCGGGTTGTTGGGTCGTATTCATAATCAGGCGAATAGGTCGGCGGGATCGGCGTCGCTTAACTTTCGAATAGCAAGCAAAGCGGAGATCAGGCAAATTAGGCAGATCGAAGCCAGCACGCCCAAAGCCACCTCTGCAGACATGTTGAATCGTAAACTGGTCGCCTTGGTTAAAAAGCTGTAGATATAAAGAGAGCCAGCCAAGCCGGGGAGGAATCCAACGATAGCCAAAATGAGTGCCTCTTTGAGCACAATCAGTCGTAACATATGTTGACTGAACCCTATTGCCTTCATGGTCGCGTAATCCCGTAAATACTTGGTCAGCATCTGAAAAAGAATTCGATACAGAATGACCACTCCAACCACAATGGCACCGCCCAGCCCAAAGCGAAAAATCAGACCGATTGGAGAGTGAAACTCGTAGTGATATCTTTCCTTTGCCAGCAATCTGTTTTTTTCCATGACAAGAACATCTTTAGGAAGGTGTTCATTGAGCTGTTTAGCCACTTCCTCGGGGTTCGCTCCTGGTTTTAGTCTGATCAACCCAATATTGATATCTTCGCGCTTACGGGCAAATAGCTCCATAAAGGTCAGGTCGCTGGTTGCCATATGGGAATTGGTCGAAGTATTCGCACCCAGAGGAAATGTTCCCACAAGAGAAATATTATGCTGACCACCTGGTGTTCTAATTTCGGTAGACTGATTCTGGCCAGCTTTGAGTTTTTCCAGAAGGGGTCTAAATTCTTTGCGGGACCGTTCATCAATAAACAAGGCCCTTGACTGGGTGAGTTTTTCCGTCGATAGGGGGGTGCCAGAGAGGTTGAGAATTGGGTGTTGTCCTATGGGAAATCCTATGACCTGAATCTTGCGAAGAAAACTATGTTCTCCGCCCGGATTCTTCATGGTTGCCGAAGATAGATAAACTGGACTGATGGACTCAACTTCATCGAAAGCCAGTGCATGATGCAAACCACGATGATTGAATTTCGGTGGACGAAGGGCAGTAACGTAAGACGAACTGAGCAAAAAAAGATCTCCATCCAAAGAGGCAGGTAAGTCAGTTAGTGTGTCAAGAAAGCCAGCTCGAAACCCAATTTGCATGAACAGCAAAACGGTAATAAATGTGACGCCTAAGGCCGCGGCGATTGTTTGCGCTTTCTGGTGTAGCAGTTGCTGTAAAGCAATGGGTGTCTTACCAAACCTCATGCTTTTAGGGTCTCCAGAATGGTGAGTGAAATATGTTTCGCGAGAATTGGCATTGTAAATCAAATTGCCATTTCAGTATATTTATCATTAGTATTGGTTAAACAGTTGAGAGTTCGCCACTGAGTGGCTGTTTGTAATACATACTAAACCCTGTCAAACTAATACGGGGTGTTCGACAATCAAGTGAAGAGCATCTTTTAGGGTTTTTTCTTCGATGAACCCCTGGTCTATATGCCACAGCAAATTTCCAGGACACCGAGTGCGGATAAGCAGATGTTTTTACTGAATTACATGTTGCCACTATTGGGTAATATATTGAAAATAGTAACGTTGTTTTTTATTCTGCTGCTACCGGCCAATGCACCTGCTGCGACGCTGGATATCATGGAAACGGGTGCTGCCCGGGCATTCCTCGATAAGGATTATCAGTCTGCACTGGAGAGCTTTAATCAGCTTGCCTCAGAACACCCACAGGATTTGCGCATAAGGCGCTACCAGGCTATCTGTCTGGAGAAATTAGGCGAGGATGAACAGGCTATCGAAATCCTGATCGGGCTTACGTTGATTTCAACGGACCCGGTATCGAGCCATTATCACCTGGGTACGATCTACTACAAATTGCAACAGGGTGAGCTGGCTGAAGAACAATTTAATGAAGTTGTGTTGCTGGCTGATGACTCAAAGTATGCCAAGCTAGCGCAAAGTTATCTTGATGCTATTGGTAAACAGCAATTCGAATCAGTGAATCCCGGGGCGCCAAGAAAATGGAATTTCTATGCGTCGGTAGGATATGTTGATGATATCAGTTCAGATTCGACATTAATTTCGAATAACGCCGCCAGTTCACGGACTAACTCCTATTTGTCAGCTAGTTACTACTTTTTGCGGGAGTCTCGTTGGACGGGATTAATGAGTGCCTCGGTTTATCAATCAAACCAGCAAAGTGATTCGACTTCCACTTACGATATGTTGAGACGATGGAGCTCAAAAGTCAGCTTGCAGAATCAGGCAACTTTATTTGGTAAGCCAGCCATACATCTTGGTAATCTGAGTTATGGAAGATCTGAGCTCGATGGAAGTCTTTATGCGGATGATTGGCTTTTTTATCTATCCACAAAAATACGATTTCGCCCCAATGCTTCTACTGGTTTGTATGCCTCCAAAGGAAAAAGTCGATTTTGGAATATCGGTCAACTTGACATGAGTACGTCACGCAGCGAGAGGAACAGAACTTCTTTGGGAGTGGATCAGAGTATATTCGTGAGGGATCGAAAGGTCGAACTTGGTGTCGGTGCGTATTATAGAGATGTAACGTCCATTAACCGTAATTTGAATAGGGAATCTAAGGGGTTCAAACTTTTTTCGCGTTTCGCATTACCAAAGAAGGTAAAACTCAATCTGGTGGCCGAACTGCAAAAGGATAATTACCCTGACTTCAACGGTGTTGGAAATCGAACAGCTAACACTAAGAATCTGACTGTTGCGCTGTTGCGCCGAATTGGTAAGCACGTGTCCATGGAAGTCTCCTATAAAGCCAGTGAAATTGGATTTTCCGATTTAGATCAGGATCGTCGTCGTAACACACTAGGGGTGCGTATTTCTTATGTTTACTAATCAAGCGTTTGTATCAATGATTCCTGTTCGTATTGCCTTTTTTGCCCTGCTCTTATTGTTTTACACCATACCGTCGCTTGGGGCAGGGGAACCGGTTGGCGAAACCAAAGTAGTAGTGGGAAAAGTGATTGCAAAATCCGGGGATGGTGATGATCGCACTCTGGAGATAGGTAGTGCCATCTACGAGGGAGACTTGCTGGTAACGGGTCCCAGAGATTTCGCTGTAGTGGTGATGGTCGATCAAACCCGCTTTACCCTTAAACCTGGAACCAGTTTTGAAATAAAAGAAGTGAAGGCCCAAACGGACAGCGCCCGGGTTTTTACGAATTTACTTAAGGGGGGGTTAAAGGTGGTGACTGGACAGGTTGCCAAAACCCAGCCGGAGAATTTTAGTATCAACACTACTCTTGGCTCAATCGGAGTTCGGGGGACGCGATTTGATGTCTGGCTTTGTCTTGATGACCGGGAATGTGAACTGGAATATCGCCTTCTTAGGGAGTCAGTGGCGGATGCGTTAAGTAATGGAAGACTGCTTTTTGTCCGGGTTACACAGGGGATAACAACATTGCTCGATTGTGATGGTCTTCCTGAGGTTGGGGCCGGAAAGATGGGTGTAAGTGATGGAACGGCGGGTGGGTGTTCCATCATTGATGTTCCTCCAGAGATGAGTGAACAGATTTTCAGAGAGGCTGACGAGGAATTGGATGAGTCGCTGTCTACCCTGGAGGCTCCATTACTGCAGCAGTTCGATTTTGGCGATGTGCTGTCATTGTGCAATGATGATCCTTTGTGCATTCAGTGTGATGGTGATCCGGCCTGCATGCAATGTAATGGAGATGCAAGTTGTTATGATTGCCAGTCAGACCCTTTGTGTTCCCAGTGCGCGGGAGATGAGACCTGTATCGCCTGTAATGGTGACCCATTGTGTATCCAATGTGGCGGTGATGATTTATGTGTTTCCTGCAACGCTGATTCACTATGCATCCAGTGCAATAGTGATGCCTTGTGCATTTCCTGCAATGCTGATGCCAGTTGTATTCAATGTGATGGAGATGCTTTATGTCATTCTTGCGGAAACGACTCCCTTTGTCTATGTGATGGGGATGAGGACTGTATGTGCGGTATCGATTCGTCATTGCCTCAATGTCAAACAGACATGGGGTTTTGTGGGATCGACAGCCCGTTTTGCGAAACATCGGGGTGATACGTACGAAGGAGGCCGGGGTATTGATTAACCGCTCACTTAACGTACGCAGCTTATGCGAAATGGATCTTGAATCAAGCATCGTTGATTATGAAACTTCGTAGTCAATCAGTTCAGGAAAGTAACTTCAGGAGCAATTGATTCGATGAAATCACGGATTGCCATCCTGTTGCTAGCTGTGGTGCTTGTTGGTGTTCGCTTCTGGGATCCTGCCGCTGTTGAAATCATGCGGTCTTCGCTTTTTGATTTTTACCAGCGATTTTCACCTCGGGATGCAGACCGATTCCCCGTCACGATTATCGATATTGATGAGTCGAGCCTGAAAGAGTTTGGGCAGTGGCCCTGGCCAAGATCATTGCTTGCTGAGCTTATTGATCGTCTGATTGAACATTATCCATCCGTCATCGGTGTGGACTTCATTTTTCCGGAAAATGATCGCGTTTCTCCTCAAAGCCTCGCGAAGACCTGGGAGCGAAATGGTGACGGGAATGAAAGGCTTGTGCAATTCCTCGCTGAACTTCCTGACTATGATCAGCTTTTTGCCGATAGCGTTGATAGTGGACCGATAGTACTTGGCAGAATGTTGCAAAGAACGGATAACTCCGACCTGGAGAAAACCATATTTCCTGCACCTTACAATGTGCATTTTTCCTCTGCTGAAGCAACCTCCTTTATTCCTGAAGCCACTGTTGTAGTGCCGAATATTCCAGATTTAGAAGCGGTTGCCAAGGGTATCGGTGTACTGAGTCTTTTGCCTGAACGGGATGGAATCATCCGTAGAATCCCAACTCTTCATAAAGTCGGAGACCAGATTTTCCCATCACTTGGGGTTGAGATGTTAAGGCTCACTTTGCAAACCCAGGACATTAATGTTGTGTCAGATGATGCAGGTATTGATCACCTTGAGGTAGGCGGGATAAAAATACCCACTAGCGCCAACGGTCTAACATGGGTTTATTTCAATCGGCATGATGATCGTAGATATCTTTCTGCGAGGGATTTACTAAACGGACAGGTTGAGCCGGGGGCACTGGCTGGTCATTTGATTTTAATAGGAACCTCGGCCAGCGGCCTATTGGATATTCGACCAACACCAATGAATGAGCAGATAGCGGGGGTGGAGGTTTGGGCCCAGTGGCTGGAATCCGCTCTTTTTGGTAAACCACTGGATCGACCCAACTACATCAATGTGGCGGAAGTAATGGTAACCGCAATTACCTGCCTGATGATGATTTGGCTGGTTGCCCGAGCTGCCGCTAGTGTCAGCATAGTAGTAATTGGTCTAATGTCGACCACGTTGGTTGCGTTGTCCTGGTGGCTGTTTAAGTCCCATCTGGTCCTGTTCGACTTTTCTTACCCTTTTATGGCAGGGGGGGTGATTTTTCTTGTATTAACGCTGAAAAAATTTTGGCAGGAGGAGCAGCAAAGAAAACTGCTGCACGATACATTTTCCCTTTATCTTGCACCAGAGTTGGTAGAGGATCTGGTAGCCAATCCTGAAAACCTTCGGTTAGATGGTGAAAGTAGGACGTTGACTTCACTGTTTACTGATTTGGAAGGGTTTACATCGCTTTCAGAAAGTCTTGATCCGAGTCAGTTGGTGGAGGTCCTTAATCGATATCTTGATGGTATGTGCAAAATTGCGATTAATCACAACGGCACAATAGATAAAATTATTGGTGATGCTCTGCATATTATTTTTGGTGCCCCTAGCACTCTTGAAAATCACGCCCAATGTGCGTTCGAGTGTGCTTTGGAAATGAACAGATTCAGCGAGACTTTCAATCTGCAATTGGAAAAAGAGGGGAAGCGATTTTCTGCGACCCGAATTGGTGTGCACACAGGCAATGCGGTTGTGGGTAATTTTGGTGGAAATACCCGATTTGTCTATACCGCATATGGTGACACAATTAACACCGCTGCCCGGCTGGAGTCATTAAATAAGCAACTTGGAACGTATATTTGTGTCTCCCGGGAAACCGCGCGACAGTGTATAGGAGTAATAACCAGACCCGTTGGACACGTGATAGTTAAAGGCAAATCCCACACTATCGAGGTTTGTGAGCCATTGTCTACGGAATCACCGTTTCTGGAATCCCTTGATGACTATATTGCTGCTTACAAGGCGATCGAGTCTGGTGATGCTTCTGCGACCAAACGAATTGAGGACTTGTTCCTCAATCACCCCCACGATCCGCTTATCCAGCTTTACCATCAGAGAATTGTGCTGGACGGAAGGCCCGGGGTCCGTTTCGTTTTTAGTTAATGATATGTTGCAATCAAATGATTTTGATGAATGCCTGGCTGGCGTGTGATATAACTGGAAATTATGTAAATATCGGTTTCTGACTGGCCTTCGGAAAAAAGTTTGGATAGCAAAAAAAACAGATTTGCTGATGTTTGGCATCGATGTAGCGAAAGGTCTTCTATGGAGGTTGAAAATAGAAGGGCTGGGCAGGATGTGTTTGATCAGTTGGAGGCTCTTTATCATCAACCCTGGCGACGCTACCATGATTTTAATCACATCGAATGGTGTCTGCATTACTTTGACAAATGTCGCGAACAGGCTGCTGACCCAGATTCATTAGAATTGGCGATATGGTTTCATGATTGTATTTATGTCATTGGCGCTTGTGACAATGAGGCTAATAGTCGGGACTGGTTTCTCTCCTGTAGCGAGGGCTTCCTCAAGGATCCGGTTCGCGAGCGCGTTGCAAATCTTATTATGGATACCTATTTTCGGGATAACCCTTTTAGTGAAGATGGAAAACTCATGGTCGACATTGACCTTAGCAATCTGGGAGGTTCCTGGGACATGTACGTTGCCGATAGCAAGGCCGTTATGGATGAACTCGTTCAGGTAGAATCGGCTACCCTGGAATCGGTGACAGAGCAGGTGTTGGTCTTTTTGCAACATTTGCTTGATAAAGAATATGTTTATCACACCAACTATTATCGAACGAATTTTGAGGGACATGCACAAAGCAATATTATGCGTTATGCAAATCAGCTAAAAAGCCACCAATAGTGGGTTTCTACAGGGAAGTGCGCAAATCGAAGACTCCCTTGTTATGAACACTATGATTGCTATGAACGCTATGGATGAATCCCATTAAAGGTCCAGCGAGAAAAAGTTGATGAATCTCAGTAGACTCAAAAAAATGGAAGCTGACTTCCTGTCTCGCTACCCAGGTGGTTTCGCCGATCCTGAGATGGTTGCGATTTCAAAAAAACATAAAATGAACGCGATGGTCGAACTTACCCAGGAAGCGTTTCAGGAAAAGTATTTCGAGCAACCCCATATTATTCTTAATAACCTGGTCAAGGTAATCAGTCGATCTTCCATGATCTCGATGTTTGAAAAACCGAAGTTTAAAAGTTTTATAAACGGCTTAAGCGTGTTGGAAGGCGAGCTTTTGGTCGAGGGACTCTTTTCCCGATTGCATGATCGGGAACAACAGGGTTTTGAAACAGTGCTGGATATTATGAAAACTGGAAAACTGGCTAAATGGTCTCTGATATCAATTTGCCCCGCCTATTTTCAGCCTCTAACAGAGGTTTATGTGAAACCCACGACTGCTAAGGGTATCATTCGAGAGTTAGAGCTCGATGGTCTGGACTACAAACCTATGCCGGATTGGCATTTTTATAAGCGCTTTCGACAACTGGTCAATGAGATGAAACAGGAGGTTGATCCGAGTCTATCGCCAAGCAATGCGGCATTCACCGGTTTCCTCATGATGTCATTGTGACTGTACTGGATCTATTGCTGGCCTATTAGTGTAAAGACCTGGGTTCGATTAGCCTGGTGCAAATACCCAACCCGGATGCGGATGCTATCTTACACTGACCAGGTTTTTTCTTAAGCGATGATATGATGTCATCAACGAAGGAGTGTGGTACCCATGTTCGATTGGATATGTTTGTTATCGCGCACCTTTGCCGGGAAATATTTCTCCGTGGCTCGTGATATTGGTTTTCCCACCTAATTCAATTTGGCCTGAAGATAAGTAGTCGTCCCTGAAGAACCCGAAAAGGCTACATATCCAGTATAAACTGGATATAGTCCTGGTTTGAATCGACCGGAATTGTTAAACTGGCGTTCAGTTTCTGGTCGAACACGAGGTATATATGCTACCTGACAGCCCGGTGAATGACGATCAACTCAGTTTCTTCAACATCGTTGATCAGCTGGATACGTCCCATCCCCTGATTGCCCTTGGCAATACCCTTGACTGGTCATCGCTTGAAGCCTCCCTGAGCCAGTACTACAGCGCGAAGGGGCGGGCCGCGAAACCGATCCGGTTGATGAGCGGATTGGTGATGATCAAACAGCTGTACAGCTTAAGTGATGAATCGGTGGTGGATCAATGGAAGATGAACCCGTACTTTCAGGTGTTCTGTGGTGAGGTGAGTTTCCAGACGCAGGTACCGTGCCATGCGACGGAACTGGTGAAGTTCCGCAACCGGATTGGGTCGGAGGGAGTCAGGGAGATCTTTTCGCTGTCGGTAAAACTGCATGGGAAGCTGGCAGAGGAGCAGACAGTACTGGTAGATACCACGGTACAGGAGAAGGCGATCACGTACCCGACAGACAGCAAGTTGGCGATAAGGATCATCAATCGCCTGAACAAGCTGTCGAAGTTACACGGGATACAACAACGACGAACGTACGTAAAGGAAGTGCGGTCACTTCGTTTGGCATGTCGTCATTTCCGTCACGTGAAACGACGTCGTAAGGCGAACAAGGCGTTGAAACGATTACGAACCATTGCGGGTGTGTTGCTCAGGGAATGCCAACGGAAGTTACCGATCGATGTTCTGACGGCGCAGGAAGCGAACTTTGCGTTATACGAACGTGTTTTGTCTCAACAGCCCAAAGACAGGAACAAGGTTTACTCCCTGCATGATCCTGCTGTGTACTGCGTGGGCAAGGGGAAGGATCACAAGGCGTATGAGTATGGTCGCAAGGCGTCAGTGGTGGCGACGAAGGAGTCACAGGTGATTGTGGGGGTGGTGAGTCATGACGAACATGATCATGATTCGAAGACCCTGAAAGCAGCACTGACAGAAGCCCATACCCACCGTGAGACATCGATCAGGCTGGCGGTGGTTGACCGGGGATATCGGGGAGCGAAGAATAAAGTGGATTGTGAGGTGCTGTTACCGGGTCCTCCGCTGAAACGGGACAATGCTTATCAACGCCAGAAGAAACGGATACTGTGTCGCAAACGAAGTGCGATAGAACCGATCATCGGTCATTTGAAGCATGATCATCGTTTATTGAGGAGCTGGCTGAAGGGAGCCGAAGGAGACCGTATCAATCTGCTGATGGCGGGTTGCGCGTGGAATTTGAGAAAGTGGATGATCGCTTTCTTTTTGTTTGAAAAACCCAACGGCGAAGAGCAAACATTACTCGCCATTGCCTGTTGTCAGCCCCTTGGGACGCCGCTAATCGTCGTCTGGGTGTTGTCCTGATCCGAAGGTCGAAAATGACGCATGATCGCTAACGACATCGCGCCTTTTTTCAGGACGGACTACATATCCTTTGCTCCCCAGGATCACAATTGCGTTATCTGACTATCGTGTTATGCACGCTACTGCGCCTAAATAAAAGGATAAACTATTAGGTGTTACGCTACCCAATAGATTGATCCGTTTTCGGATCGAAGAAAATAATATTTTCGGCTTTGATACCAACTTCTACCTTGTCGTTCCCATTCGCCATAGTATCGGGATTGCAACGGCAAATTGCGGACTCCCCATTCAAGTTAGTGTGAATCAGCAGATCGGCCCCCGTCAGTTCATGGAGCTTACTATCAATCGTGATCGAGTGGGCATCGGATTCGGTCTTATGATGGAAATGCTCTGGCCTGATGCCGGCGATGATATGACGTCCACGGTAGGGCTGCATGGCGTTTGAGTTTTTTTTGGTAATCGGTAATTTTTTTTCGTCGATACGGGTAGCTAAAGAGAAGTTACTCCCATCTTCTGACACAGTGACGGGAATGAAATTCATAGTGGGTGAACCAAGAAATCCAGCGACAAACCGGTTCATCGGCTGGTTGTAAACTTCCTGTGGCGTTCCGAATTGTTGAATGACTCCGTCATTCATCACGGCGATTCGATCTCCGAGAGTCATGGCTTCGATCTGATTCAGAAATTAGGACAGCGTCCTAATCGTCATTCTTATCTTTGTTAGGACTGGCGCACAAACCCCCACAATTCGCTTTAATCATCTTTAGCGCTGATCCCACTAGATCAGCATTGAATAACCAAAAGCTAAAGGTGATCTATGAAAGACGAAGACCTTCGAATTAAACTTGTTGAAGATGCTGCCAGAGCTCTAGGCATGAGCGCAGAGACTATCCCTGCTGATTTAACCGATCGACAGATGGATAAAGTGCTTGGGCTTGCAAGGGGGACCGCTGCGGTAAAAAGGTGCCACGGAAATTTTCCAATCCCTTCCTACAAAATTGGGAGGCTGAGGAAAACCCCTTTCTCCTCAATTATCGATTTCAAGCTTGAACAGCTTGAGCGACAGGCGGCTTAGGAAGGGGAAGAAATGAAGAATGAGAAAAACCAGGGTTGCATCCTTGGAATTCCCAAAAGCGTTCGGACTGATGACTCGAACTACTCAGATACTATCAAAGCGCCGCAAAAAACTCAGCCCCGATTTACGGTTGATAGTGTTGATCAGCATTTAGCAAGGTTTAATCACACCGGGAGAATCACAAAGCGGGTAAGAATGATTGCTTGGCTACACCTGTGCGCGATGAACTCATATTCCGTAACACGATTTGACGCACTGAAAGTTGGCTGCTCATGCTGGAATACGACCGCAAGTGAGATCGGGACCAAAGAAGGCTTAAAGCTGGAGCGTCAACCAACAACAAGGAGAACGCGATTCAGTGATTCTACAAGTGTCAATGAATATTGGTTTCAAGATTCCGAACTCCCCTGTGTCGTTGATTGGTTGGGTGGGTATCGACAGGAGGCAGCATGAGCCAAGCCAAGCGCGGAAAAAAGGGAAAGTCAGATCAAGGGTCATTCCTTGGTCTGCCGCATAGCGTCCTGAGGTCGACTAACTACTGCAAACTATCTCCTAGAACAAGAGCTTTGCTTATCGAGATTGCTGTTCAGTATGATGGCAAAAACAACGGCAATCTCTCCTGCCCGTTTTCGTATTTGAAATCGAGAGGATGGAGGGGGTCGAAAGCCACAATTCAGGATTGCTTCAGGGAGTTGGAACATTTTGGGTTGATTCTTCGCATCCAGAGTGGTGGCCTTAACTGCGGAGGGAAAAAGCGCCCAAACCTGTACGCACTGTCCTGGCTGAATATCCAGATGATCAATTATTCCGATGGATTCACTCAGAAAACTGACTGGAAGATTGGCGATTACCCCGGAACATGGCGACAGGAAAGGCCATCAATGAAACCTCAGAAATCGAAAAAAGCGCTGACTCAAAAAAAATTGCAAGTACAGCGTCAGTACCGGACCGGTACTAATGTAGTACCGATAGGAGCGATTAGCCAATGAATTTAGTAGTCACCGGTACACATGTTGTACCGATATCAGCCTTTTTCCCGCACCTACCGGTACACCTGCTGTACACCCTTATATATCTACCAATGTATAGCTGTATTTTAAGTGGTTTCAAAAACAAACCCTCAGTCAATAATCTGGTAAAGGAGGAAACCTGTTTTGATTAACTGTTGGTTAGAAGACGTAGCGGATGAACATGAGTTTATTTCTCTCATTCACAATGATTTAGGTATTACCCTCAAACCAAACCCAGATCAATCCAGAAGCGATGTCCATGCTTTAATGGTAGTCGGGCATTCTCCAATAGCTCAGTACGTTAATCGGTATGCTATCCAAATAAAGCACTATCAGGAATTAAAAGATTCAGGCGTTAACCGTTGTTGGTGGGAAACCGTTAAGCGAGCAGAGAGAATTGGATTTATTCCTTTGTTGGCATTCCAGACAAGCCGGCAATGGAGAGTGATTGTTCCTTTGCGCGCCGTTACCAGGCCCATCGGTGAGCCTTCTTTTGAATCGACACCCAGGACCTCCGATTCTTCAATGACTGCCTGGCTCGATCTGGAATCGTTCTGTCTCCATGTTCGTGAGTCAGTCAACCAATCCCCTAATCATGATTTCCGTCCTACCGGAAGAATATTAACTAATACACTCGAGGTGTAATCCAGTGAAACACAACCCGCAATTAAAACCAGTGCTATTCGACATAAAAGACAGCGAAGCCAATTGTCTATTTGCTCTTGGTATAGAACCATGCTTGTGCAATTACCGACGAGAAAAAACGATATGAGTGGCATGCGCTACTAATATTCATCCAACAGACCAAATCACAACCCAGAGGAAGAGAAAATGTCAGCAATTGAAAGTCAGATCGAAGTGAATGGCCGTAACGTAATTGTGAATGTAAACACAGCCCACCCAACCCTTGAACCGGAAGCCGGAGATTGTCAGCAGTTTCTGGAATACCTGATCGAGGCCAATTGCAGTATTGCAACATTCGATGCGGAAAAAGAATCACGCCGATTTGTCATCTACACACGAAACCCTGAACATGAGAAGACTGTCGCCCGATGGATTCGAAATAGCCCAGCCGGTTTTTCAGGTATTCTGAGCGAAGCGTCTGACACCTCAAAAACATGCCTTGAGCGAGGAATTAACATCCCCAGCTGTTTTAACGCCCGTGACTTGCAGTATCTTTATGATGGCCGTGTGCCTGACTGCGCAGGCAGCAATACCAATCTCCGAAATCCATTCGTCCGAATCGTTCCACACGTCGCCGAAAGTAACGACCCCTATGCGATTGGTGACGAAATCACGTTGGAAGAACTGAATCAACCGATGGATTAACTGGTATTTCTGACCTGACCCCATGGAAGCCCCTAAAAAGACCAGAAACTCTGGCAGGCCAAGAAAACGAATTTCTGCCAAAGATGTGTATGAATACACCTGTCAGGGGCTGACCCGCGAGCGGATTGCGTCGAAGTGTGGGGTGAGCAAAACCACCTTCCAGAATCGGTTATCAGAGGATCCTAAAATACGGGAGGCCTACGAGCGGGGAACCAGTGACTTTTTGGGTGAGGTAGAAAAAACGCTGGGGCAACTGGCCATTGCCGGTGATGGGGCTGCAATCCGTTTTATTTTGCAGACCCGCGACAAGGACAGCTACAGCCTGAGGCAGGAGCTAACAGGGGCCGACAATGGCCCGATTCAGGTAGTTGCCGCCCCTATGACTCCGGAAGAACGAAGAGCCGCCATAATCGAAATCAAGAGCGTTCTGGATGATGGGTATTGATAGTATCCACCAAAGCGCTGAGAAGGTCGCGCTTCTAAAATCCACCCTGGAATTATCGCACCTGTATTTCTGGCGTTACTTCTTCAAAAACCAGACGGGCATCAAGACGATTGTTAACGATCACCATCAGGTAATCAGCGATACCTTGGATAGGGTGTTCAATGGCGAAATTACGCGATTAATCATTAACATTCCCCCTGGTTATACGAAGACAGAATTGGCCGTTATCTCGTTCGTTGCCCATGGTCTGGCACTTAATCCAAAAGCCAAATTTATCCATACTAGTTACTCCGCTGGGCTGGCCCTTGAGAATTCAACCAAGGCGCGGGATATTGTGCGAAGCCCTGAGTATCAGCAGTTATGGCCCATGGCATTGAGAGACGACAAGGACGCCAAAGGATCTTGGTTTAATGAGGATGGAGGCGGGATGTATTCAGCATCAGCAGGTGGCCAGCTTACGGGCTTTAGGGCCGGGTATGCGGATGACGGGTTCACGGGCGCGTTTATCATTGATGATCCTATCAAGCCCGATGACGCCTTTTCGGAGAAGATCCGCGGTGATATAAATCGACGGTTCACCAATACATTTAAATCCCGATTAATGTGTGAGTCGGTACCCATCATCCTGATCATGCAAAGGATCCACCAGGACGACCCCACAGGTTTTCTGTTGCAGGGTGGTACAGGAGAGAAATGGCACTACCTGAAAATCCCGGTATCCATCGATGACGACTCTCTATCGGTCAATAAATCATTCACCCACGCCATACCTATTGAGCATGGTTTGCCTGATGGCCCACTCTGGGAGTACAAGCACAATCAGCAGCAGATAGAGACGTTGAAAGCGGACGTTTACACCTATGCCGCCCAATACCAGCAGGAACCCGACACCATGGAAACAGGAATGGTTAAGCGTGAATGGTTTGGTTTCTATGATCAGATTCCATCTACGATCAGCCTGTTCACGATGTTTGCCGACACGGCCATGAAAAAAGGCGAGCACAACGATTATTCAGTTTTTGGCCTGTTTGGTACGGCCATGGTGGGCAATACCAGAAAGCTCTATGTACTTCATATTGAACGCGGCAAATGGGACGCCCACGAACTGAGAGAGAAAGCCGCCGAATTGTGGTTGAGATTCCAGAAATACAATCACCGGGCCGGATTAACCACGCTCAAGATCGAGGACAAGGCCAGTGGTACCGGTTTGATACAGGATTGCAGTAGGGGAATAACGTATCAGGGTAAGGTAATCGAAATACAGGCCACGGAGATACAACGCACCACGGACAAGGTGAGTCGCACCAATGCCAGTATTCCACAGATTGCGGGAGGTAATGTTCTGCTTCCAAGTCAAGCGACACCACTCACTGGTGCGCTATGGGCGGAGAGCTTCATTGATGAATTATCCAGCTTCAACGCCCAGGGCACCCACAAGCATGATGATCAGGTAGATGTGTTGAACGATGCCGTTAGTGATTTACTGCTAAAAGAAACCCCTTTGTGGGTGATGTGATTGGATGGCCATTTAGTCTCTCGTTTCTGGGTTGATCTTTGCACAACTGATGATTTTCTCACCGTCACTGCGCGAGCAGAAAGGAGCAGGGTGGACGCAAGCGGTACCGTTTTTGGGCTTTCTTGTTTCTAGGCTGTACCACTTTTGGGACTGCTATTAATGAACTGGAAACAAAAAACTTTACTGAAGTTATTACGCAAGTGAAAAGCCTGGAGAAATCTGACATTCGGGAAATTGGAAACCCCCGGTTTTGAAAAACTGTTTCTGGGCTGGACGAGCCCTTCACCGAAGCGGAAACGAATTTGATGAGCTATCCCGCCCCTAACAGCTAAGAAGACCGTCAGGCTTCGTACACTCATGTTTCCTTGGCTTTCTGGTGATAAGGCAGTCCTAACTCATGAAACAAGCCTTTCGTGTGGTATCGCCCTCTGGATTTCATGTTAAATTCGCCAGAAGTATGAAACTCAGGAATAAAGGGAACTATTAATGCCTCAAGAACCCCGCCGCTTTGTCTGGTGGTCTGATAACGAATCCCGGAAAAACCAAACTGTTTCTATCTTGGCCATTGCTGAGACTATCTTTGCTGTGGCGTTGTATTGGTGGATTGCGGTCAAGTTTGATACCCATATCCATCTGGTGACCAGTTTGTTTGTGGCTCCGCTTTTGTTGCTGCGATCGGAGAAGTCGATTGAGAAGGGGTGGAGTGGTTTCTCACAGACCATTTTGAATTTAGAAGTTTTCATAGTTGGCCAAAACGAAAACAGAATAAAGCAATATTTATAAGGAGTGTGGCTGTTTTGATGACAATTGGATTGTCGTCTTACTTCTTGTTGACTTCGCTTCCTAGTTTCTGGGGCGACTATACGCTAATTTTGTGGGGAGGTGCTTTGGGTTGTATTTCTCCTACTTTTGCAACTTTCGTATACTACGTGGTTTCCGTATGTAGCGAAAATAACTCTATGATCGTGGAACGAACAGGTCTGTTGGTTACTTTTTTCATGAACATAGTATTGAATATCATCATCGTGGTATTTCTGGGTTGGATGATGAGCTCTAACTGGGCGGCGTTGGGTGCTTTCTTAAGTACTTGTTTTGGCCTTTTCGTTGGAGCGAAAGTTCTCAAGCTAATGAAATTGCGTGTTGTAGTTTCGAGTTTTGCACTAGGCAACTTTACACGTTCTATCTTTATACGGTTTTTAGCAACTATTCGATATTTGGTACCAGGTTTTCGTCAGCTACCTGAAAACTGGTGGGTAACTAATTTCACTATAGATCTTTTTACAAACCCAGAACTCTTGCCGAGGATTGCAGAGAAAAAGCCCGGCTTATCGTTAAACGGGCTATTAGGTAACTTAAAATCACGGGAGTGCGCTAACAGCCTGATGAGTCGATCTGATACCTTTTTTTTAGTGTTTTTTTATGCCGTCCCTCCGTTTATATACCGCCTAAACATCAAAGCCACCTGCTGGCTCTATTGGCCTTTGTTCTATCTGCTGAGACCTGCGTTAACCAAAGACACAACCGAAATGAGAAGGCGTGAGCTGTGCTTTCCCTTGAGCAATCCGGTACAGGCTTTGATTGTTGGCTTAGGTGTTGTTTGGTTTCTGGCTTCCCTGTTGGACATCGGCCAACTCAAACAAATCACTGGTTGGACAGGAGCGCCTGTTTATTGGGAATATCTGCTCATCATGGATTGGTCATCCCTCAGGTTATGGGATTGGGCGCATCTGGTAACTGCTGTTACTGGAGTAGGTATGATCTGGATTGCTGGAAATGCTCTAGGTAATTACAAGAACAACGTTGACTACAGCGAGGAATGCCCCTCGATGGTAAAGGTTATGACTGGTTTAAATCGGGTGCGTACTCTGGCTGTTGTTGTCGCCTTGGGTATTGCCCTTGGATCAGTAGTGGTGAATCTCAAGCCGGAGTGGGTGGAGGAGTATGTGCCGGTTTGGGCTGAGGGGATTCAGGGGTTTTATCGACCAGCTGCGGAATAAGAAAAAACGCTCCAGAAAAGAATCCTTTTGTCTTTGTAGATATTCCGCAACATATTTATAGAGTTTTCTACCATTTCTTTGGTCAACCATCAACACGAAAAATATAGTAAATCAAAAACAATGTTTAGCTCAGATATTCACCTATTTCACGATAACCCCGGGAAAAAAATCCAATTCTACATCTCTATATACAAGAAAGTGGATTTGGCAGGGTTGATAGCTCTTTGCTTTGGGGTAGTTATTTTTATCGGGTCAATAGTTTCGCACTACATGTTCCCTCTGATTCTAAAGTACGAGCTGCTGGAAAAGTCAGGTTGCGTTGCCGTAATGTGTTTTCTATTCAGCGAATTTCGAATCAATAATCGGTTCTTGGCGTATTTTCTGGATATTTTTCGGGATGAAAAGGAAATTGACAAAGCCTTTTCTGGAAGCGTCTCGAAGGTGAACAGCGAACGATTCAGCTATCTAGATAAACTTGCTGTAAGTCATATTTTGCTAGCGACTTATATTCTTGCAGCGCCTGATCAGAAGACGGCCATAAAAAAGGAACTCACAAGTCAAATGGATGTGTTAGAGGACTCCAGGCTAGCTTTAGAAGAGCTTCGAAAGACTGAACCTCAAGTGTTTGCTGATGAGATTAAGCCGTACGCTGAGAATCTAGTAACAATAGGACTTGAGAGGGAGGCATTGAGGTTTTTTCACGTATTCAACTTAGGCTTTATTTTGTCTGCTACCTTTCTTTGGGGGTTCGGCTCCTACTTGTATTGCGATAGCCCTTTTCGGGAAGTATTGTGCAAGTGATTTGTTTTCGAAATTTGTACTTGTACCGATAGTGTTTAAGAGTGCTATGCCTACATAGAATGGGCAACAAAGCACGGTGTTAGAGATTACAGTTTCACTTTTTCTCAGACCTCAAACTCTCCATCAACCTCTGAAACTCAGCCTGAAAGCTGTCATGATCTTTCCAGTTGGAAAAATCAGGTATGAAATATTCCCGAACTTCTCTGGCGATGTCCTTCCCCGTATCACCGTCGAATAGCTCCCAATCGACGATTTTCTGAAAGTCATCACAGATGGAAATGGGGAACAATACCTGCCTGTTCTCCTGCCTTCCTTTTTTCATCGCCCTGATGATTTCCGTCTCCACCCAACCAAACTGTCCATGCTTTCCTCTGAGAGGACAATGAGCAGCTTGTCATGAGTTCTGATGGCGTTATCGATCTGGTCTCTCAACTTGCGACCCGACTTCATTTCTTCAGGGGCGTACCAGACCGTTACGTTCTCACTTTTCAGGGACTCGAATAGGCTCTTGGCAAAGTCCTCGTTCTTGTGGCTGTAGCTGATGAAGCAGGAGTAGAGTTGGATAGGGAAAGCCTCACGGAAGCTGGATAGGCCTTCTACCAAGTTTCTGGGGACGCCTATGCCTTCTAGAAAGACGTCGGGGATGGATTTATCTAGGAGGAGTTCAGCCAAAAAAAAACTTGGTCCAATATGGAGGCAAGACCCCAGATTTAGTGCTCCGGTTAAATCAGAAATACGGGTTAGTGAGAACTTGGCATTCTCCAGATTAGTTCCGATTAAATTGGCGCCGAATAAATTAGCTAACCCAAGAAAACTTGACCTAAGGTTGGAGTTTCTTAGGTTTGTTTCAAAAAGGTTTGCTTCGCCTAGATTAGTATTTTCCATATTAGCGGTTGTCCGATCGGCTGACGTAAGACTAGCCGCTACTAGACTTGCTCCACCTAAGTTAGCTCCAATAAGAGTAGCTTCGGTTAAATCTCCCCTCCTGATGTTCGCCCTGGATAAGTTAGCTCCATCTAGAATTGTTTCGTTTAGACAAGTCCCGCTAAGGTTGGCATCTACCAAAGTAGTTTCTCCCATATCTGATTGCCACAGGTCTGCCTGTCTAAGATCAGCTTGAGTTAAGTCAGCGCTAAATAGATCGGTTTCCAACATTTCCGCCTTCCTCAAATCTGATTTTCTCAGATTTGTATTCTGAAGGATTGATCCACTTAGAATTGCCCTCTTTAGATTCGTTTCGCTCAAATCAATTGCTGTAAGATCACATTCAACTAGCTCGGCTCTTGCTCCCTGCTTTCCTTCACTCTCCAGCCAAACCCGATGCTTATCGAGTACCTCATCCAACTCTTCCCGCGAAATCTCTCTCATCCCATCACCCCCAAGGCACCAAGTTAATAACAACCCCTACCCACTCCCATTCCTTCAAGACAGGCCATACGATCAGATAGAACCCACAGGCAAGAGTAAACAGAGAAAACGCTGTACGGAAGAAACGAGACCAGAATAGGATGATGGGCGCGCGTTTATCATCATGATTCGTTGAATCTTCCCAATTTATTAGTAGTTTTTCACAGTAGGTGTATAAAGCGATAGTGATTATGGCCGCTAGTATTCTGGTGATATGCCATGAATTGATAGTTATCGTTTTGGATGTTTGAGTATCAAGAAAACCGATGCCGGGAAGGAACAGGAAATAATTGATAAAAGCCTTGGCTCCTTCCTCCAGGCTTGAGAGATATTCCATCCAGCTGTGGCAGTTGAATGAAATGAGCGCTGATCCTGCTGAAATTAGCAGAACGAATATCGACAAGATGAGAGGAGCTTTTGCCGTGAAACCCAATACTTCGCTTTTTAGGTTTCTTTTCAGAAGTTGGGTTTCAGTTATGTACTCTCCTTCTTTTTGTTGAGCCTCTCTAACTAGATATGAAATCCACAATAACGGTAGGTAGAAAATGAAGGTAGATTTCAGAGACCAGCGGTAGAAAATAGAAGCCGGATATAAGAGCAGCAAAAAAATTATGGCCAAGATTTTTACTTCTACTACCCTATTTTTTATATCGAAAACAAAGTTTGCAACCGATAATCTCTTATGTTGACCCCTAGCATCTAAACCAGGTAGGAGTTCAGGTGGGTTACGAATATCTGAGCAAAAGGCCATCCGAAACCAGTTCGCAGAAATCTCACTAATTGATTGTTTTGGATGACGGATAATATTTAGAGAGGTAGAAGCGAATTTTATTACGCTGCTTCCAAGCCCTATTCCTAAGGCAAACACTAAGGTTATTATCGCAATCGACATAAGCATCAAAGGGCGCAAAGCTCTTGATATGAGCAGAGCAACCAACAGGACTGGCTTTCCTCCAGTTTCTGTCTTTCTGACTAAATATTGCCCAATTCGATTAAAAGAGTGTCTGGATGTGTCAAATAACTTGTCATATTTGCACCATTTAGTAGCCCATTTTCGAAAAAAAAAGTCAAACCATTCCAACCCTTCCACAGTAGACTTCTTTGTTCTCAACAACAAAAACGGAGACAAACAAACGGCAGTAACAAGAATATGCGTGTAAGTCTCCCAATACCAAGCAATCCATAAAGAAAGAGAACATGCCGCCACACTCTCAACCAGTGCCAGCCAACTAAACTCAAGATTATTAGCCGACTCTGGGGTCGAGTGGATACGAACGTTTCCCCACTTACCTTTTTCTATTCTGGCCATGTTGTGTCTTCCTTGGACTCCTCGTCTAATTGAGGTTAATCGTGGATTGCCTTGTCTAATTTTTCTCTAACCCACGCGCTGAAAGTTTTACCTGAACGTTCTGAGGCATTCTTATAGGAGTCGAGTTGATCTGGTGTAACGCGGACGACCGGCAACTGTTTTGCCCGAGGGTTTTGAGACACAGACCCTTTCGGCCTTCCTCTTTTCTTCTTTATCGTTTCGTTCATTACTGGAGTGTAGATTATTTAATCGCAGTCGCAAAATATTATTTGATTTTACAATAAAATGCGATTACAATTAAATCATACTTAAGGGGGGCTGCAACCCCCCGAAAGTACTAACCACAACCAACTATCAGAGAGTTAAATCATGGCTAACACAGAGTATACAAACCTTACCGACACACTGGAAACCATTTATCAGAATTCACCCCGTAATAGCGAGTCAGCAAACTGTCGAGCAATGGAGTCGGCGGTCAAAGCAGTTCGAGCTTCTGAGCTTTCCGGAGAAGAAAAACAGCAACTAGTAAAAACCATTCAAAGCGCTGCTAATCCGTCAGGCTGGTACTATGACAATTCAGGCATTCCAGCGGCTCATGAGGCGTTGAATACGCTGATTGAGACCAAACAACCAAGGAAGAAACAGAAAACCCTACACAGGCCCAATCAGGAAGCCTCAGCCTAAACTTTCGTAATCTGCAAAACCTCGTATCTGATGGCGCTATCTTTTCGGTGGAATTCATCAAGCGTTCTACTGGAGAACTTCGCCAGATGACTTGCCGGGTTGGTGTTAAAAAGCACCTGAAAGGAGGATCCAAAGCATACGACCCAAAACAGCACAGTTTATTGACGGTCTTCGACATGGCTAAAAGGGGTTATCGATCGATCCCCGTTGATGCAATCAAGGCATTAACCATCAATGGCCAAACATTCACGGTGGAGGTGTAGAGGTGGGTATTCATACAACACCAGATACCGCAGCTCAGGCGAGGGACTATCTGCCCCGCTTGGGGGCGATGTTTCAGGCCATCGTCAGCACTACAGACAAGAACTCACAAGCCCACGAGTTGGCAATGAATGGCCATGAATTGGCTGCGTACTGGAGCAATGATTTTAACTTTATAAGGATGGAGCCAGAAAACAGCACGGGAGGTGAGCAGTCATGAGTGAATCGAAAAAAGACTCACCCCCTGATATTGATAAACAGGTCCAAGAAGGTCTAATCGATATCTGCGATGAACTGGCCAAGCTGAATAAACAAGCCAAGGCAGTGACGACTTCGTTGCTCTGTGATGATCATGTCAAATGCCTGAATGACTCAATCATTACAAATCTTGTCTGGACGGTCGACGACCACCTTAGAAAAATGAAATCGTTACAGGATGACTATTGGGAATTGATAGGATCGTTGATTGGATCGAGGGTGTTGCAAAAGTCGCCTGAGGAAATCCTTAAAGCCTTGCCTTACAAACTAACAAACGGCTGAACAGCCCTTAAATTAAGCTAGATTTTTATTGGTGCCAAGGAAGGCAGTGTACAAACTTCCAACAGGGGAATAAAAACACCAAAAAACGTGACCCTATCGTGACCTATGGAAATTAGCGCGGTATTGGGTTTTGAAGTATTGCGCTAACTCATTGAAAAATATGGTGGGCCCGGTAGGACTTGAACCTACGACCAATGGATTATGAGAACACAGATCATAGATTTAATTGTTATATTTCAACAGCTTAGCGAGGTCGTCCGTTGCCATTTTGCATAACAATGCATAACTGTGGGGAACTCATCCCCACAAAATCCCCACACTTATGACCAGTGGTATATCAGACAAAATTTTCAAGCTAATCACCTGAAGTCTCCTCTAATTCACAAAGTCTAAGCTGTTAACACAACGGATATTCAGCTTCTCACAATTATTAGCAGCGAAAGCTCGTCATCAAGATAGGAAAATAGAGTATAGGATTTGTTCATAAAAGCGTATAATCATTATAACTCTTTGAAAAATATGACTGTAAAGAATAAAGAAATGCAACATGTTGTTGTCGAACTAGACATACCTGATTCAGTACAGGTGCCGGACTATTATGACTGGGGAGAAGCCCAAGTCGCGCAAATGTATCGAGCTGGCATCATGTCTGGCAGGGAGGCTGCAGAAACATTGGATGTACCACATCGTGACATTATTGATATTTTGAGCAAGTATGGCGTGGCAGCAGCGAATATAGAGAACTATGATCTCTATATGGGGAATCTGAATAAGGAGTGAGAGAGGTTGTTGCGGACACGGGCGCTCTGATTTCCCTAGAGAAGATAACCAACGGATATCAATTTATTCGTGAGCTATACGATAAAATTTATATCCCTCCTATGGTACTTAGGGAAGTTGCATACCACTACGAGAGTGGAGACCAGTATCTTAAGGAATACGGAATTGAAAACCTTGTTGTTATTGAAGAAGTAAGGAATCTTGATACGTTTCGGCGAAGTCTTCATGCAGGAGAGCAGTTTGCTCTTTCTTTGGCAATTCAAAAACAGTTACCCCTGCTAATCGAAGAAATCCAGGGTGCAAAAGAAGCATTTGATTTAGGGATCAGTGTTTTTGGTATTGGAGGTTTGATTGCTAAATCATTTCATAAAAATATAATCCCAAGAGACGAAGCGGAAAAGCTCTTACTTGAACTTGTCCAGCACGAGCGAATATCAAAAGAGTTTCATCAGCGCATTATTGAGGATCATTTCAATATATGAAGTTCTATGAAAATCTCTCCCCCGATGAGCAGAAAATCCTTGCCTACGAGGTAGCCGCATTCAACTCAGGCATGGAAGGGATGAAGTCGACAGCACAAAGGCTTCTCGAACAATCAGAAGAAATTCGTAATCAACATTCAAAGCTTACACGGGTTTCAAATCAACCAGCGAACCCAAAAGAACAATAAGTTTTTCATAGGACGCTTCCCGACATACTTGCTGTATCGCTTCGAGATAAGACGTTCTATCTTCATAAAATTGTTAGGCGCGGATAGGAAGCGCAATTGATTGCATATGGAATAGATCACGGAGTAGTCGGATCGGACGACCGTTACCATCACGGAACCGATGAATATCGGAGTAGGAACAAGCAGCGTTTTCAAATACTTTTTGGAAAGCCGTGTGTTACTCATCTCCCTCACTAAGTGGAGGAAGTGACATCTGCTCTATTTGCAAAGTAAGCGTTCAAACCCCGACGTACTATTAAGCTTTAGCAATAGATTATTAAATAGGGTTTTCTTATCACGAGGAAGCCCTAATGAACATTGCCTATAATCATAAGCCAGCCCGAGTCAAGCGTCGCAACCGATCTGAATGGGAGCAACTGATACGGGCCTATCATCAAAACGGACTGAGCAGCAAACAATTTTGTATAGAACACGGACTCGGTTACGCCAGTTTCTGTCAATGGAAGCGTCGTTTGTCCTCTGAACTGGAGTTACCAGGATCCAAATCAGTTTCCCCCTTTATCGATATCGGTGCGTTGTCATCGATGAGTCACGGTGCAGCTGAATCCTCCTCCTCCTCTGCCTCTTGGCAAATTGTATTAAAGCTGGGTAATGGCGTAGAGCTATGCTTGAATCAAGTCCATGTTCCATCCTGAACCCCGCGTTCGTATCTGGTTATATACGAAGCCAGCAGATATGAGGAAGTCCTATAATGGACTCAGTATCTTGGTCCGTCATCATCTACATGAAGACCCGTTAAGTGGCCATTTATTTGTGTTTGTGAATCGGCGCAAGGCCCAGATGAAGATATTGTATTTTGAGTCATCGGGTTATTGTATCTGGTCGAAACGATTGGAACAGGGACAGTTCAACTTCCGCCCAGGTCAGGATGATAAAGCCCAATTGGATTGGGCACAGTTAAAGTTATTGTTGTGCGGGATACAGGTTCAAAAGAGCCGTCAATATAAGCGTTATCACCTTGGTCAATCGCCTTGATATGGTCATGATGAATCAGGGTCAATGGTATAATCTGGTGCTATGAGAGGCGATGCAATCACTGCGGATTCAATGGACTCTAACCCAGAGGAATGGGCTGAAGAACTGAATGATTTACGCTTGGAGAATCGTCAATTGAAGGAACGGGTGGCGTGGTTTGAGAAACAGTTATTTGGGTCGAAGTCAGAGAAACGTCATGTGGTGCCTCCAGAACAGGAGAGTCTGTTAGGGTCGCCGACTACGACACCTGCAGAGGCATCAGATCAACAAACGATCACCTATCAACGGGGTAAAGCGAAGAAGCAACGACCACAAGATTGTGCGACGGATGCGGGTTTACGCTTCACGGATGAGGTGCCTATTGAAGTGATTAAGGTGACGCCCCCCGAGCTTGAAGGCGCGGAAGCGTATCAATATGAAGTCATTGATACCCAGGTTAGGCATAAGCTCGCCCAGCGTCCGGCCAGTTATGTGGTATTGCAGTATGAGATTCCGATACTAAAGCGCCGGGTGCCCAAGGATGAGCCATCAACCCAGGCGGCCTCTACCTCTCATACGGGCACGGGCTTACTACCGCACTAAGGGAAACCGGGACAGATTTATTTTTTATTTGATCTTCGACAAAAACAGCATTTCTATCATGTCCACGCTGAACAACGTGGTGAGGCATATTGGGGACGACAATCCTTCCAATCCTTGGCATAGTTAAGGTCTTTTGTATATGTTAGTTAAGTTCTATTATAGGAAGGAGCAGATGGGGTCAGGTCTTGAACTGTGAATTCCTAGCACCAGTACTGATAGTACGATATATCTAACCATCAATGTACTACCCTTTTTCTTAACTTAGGGCGTCCAAGTATCCATGATAACGGTATCGTCGATCACGACGACTTACTCCGACTTCCTCAATGATTCCGAATTTCAGTAGCACGTTAATTGCCTTGGTAGCTGTCGGTTTTGTTGTACTCAATAATTTGACCACGCTCGACATAGAGATAACCGGATTTTCGGGCAATTGTTCGAAAAACTGAATCGAAGACACGGTTGCGTTCGAACCTGCATGCAGCTTTTTTCTGTCCTCACTTATCTGTCTATGTAACTTACTCGCAGTCTCTATAGCATCAGTTGCGGCCGTCGTTACTCCGTAACGGTCCGGTCACTCCCTGTTGACAGGCGCCTTCCAGTTGTGCGGCAGTAGTTCATCGAGTTCACTGTAGCGTATGGTGGGTAACCGTTCCATCACGCCCTTGAGATAGGCATTGGGATTAAGGTTGTTGAGTTTGGCGGACTGGATCAGGCTCATAATGTTGGCGGCCCGCTGTCCACTGCACAGGGAACCGGCGAACAACCAGTTGGAGCGACCCAACGCCCAGGGGCGAATCTGATTTTCGACCTGATTGTTGTCGATGGGCACATCGCCGTCGGCGGCGTAACACGTCAGTGCGTCCCAGCGCTTGAGGGAGTAGTCAATGGCCTTTGCGGTGGCCGTACCATTGGTCACTTTCTCACGCTGGCCGATCAGCCACAGCCGGTATTTGTCCAGTAACGGTTTGGCTTTTTCCTGCCGGTATTCTCGGCGAGCGGGGACGTCCATCGTGGCCGTTTCACGTTCAATGTCGTACAGCAGCCGAATATACTGCAGCGCCCGGTTTGCAACGGGACTGTCATTGGCTACGTACAGGTCATGGAACTTGCGCCTGGCATGGGCCATGCAGCCAATCTCGGTGACGCCCAGACCAAAGCTGGCCTTGTAACCGCTGTAATCGTCGCACACCAGTTTGCCTGACCATCCTTCAAGGAAGGATCGAACTTCACTGCCCGCTCGGGTGGGACAGAAGTCATACACCACGCCCTGAACGCGCGAGTACCGGGTGGTCGAATATGCCCAGACATAGGCCCTGTGGGTTTTCTTCTGCCCCGGTGCCAACATCGACACCGGCGTTTCGTCCGCATGTAACACCCCGTGCCCCTTGAGAATCTCCTGAAGCCGATCAACCAGTGGAGCCAGTTCTACACCGCAGCGGCCCACCCAGTCCGACAGCGTTGAGCGAGATAACTCAACCTCGGCACGGGCGTAGATCTGTTGTTGACGGTACAGCGGAAGGTGATCCGCGTATTTGGACACCAGCACCTGGGCCAGCAGGCCGGTAGTCGGAATACCCCTGTCGATGACATGAAGCTCGACCGGTGACTGGGTAATGGTTTCGCAGGACTGGCACGCCCACTTGCCCCGGACATGTTGTTCAACGCGGAAAGTCCCGGGTTCATAATCCAGCTTCTCGCTGACATCCTCACCAATGCGGGTCATCTGACAGCCACAGGAACAAAGGGTCGAATCAGGTTCGTGGCGAATCACCGCGCGCGGTAACTGAGGGGGCAGAGGATTGCGTTTTGGGGACTGCTTTCGGGCTTTGGGCGGATTCTCAACGGCGACCTGCGCGAGCTCGGTCTCCATCGCCGCCATGTCCTCGTCAATCTGTTCCTGCAACAAACTGACCTGATGATCACTCATGCCTTCGCTGCGGCGACCATAACGATGGCGTTTGAGTAATGCCAGTTCGTGGGTTAGCTGGGCTTCGCGGGTCCGATGATGTTTAATGGTCACTTCCTTCTCATCCACCAACGCCATTAACGACGCCACCTTCGTGCGAAGCTGTTCGGCTGACAGGGTGTTGAGATCGTCGGTCGGGTTCATGACTTGGACTATACCTGGACACAAAGGCCCTTGCGATCCCTCCTTCGTGGTATGGACGGGAAAACCGGTTTCTGAGCCGGAATCAGCCCGTGAATCAGAGGTGATTAATGGTGTGATCCGACCTCGCGTACTGCCACGGCAGCCCTACCACCAGCGCCTCAAGCTGGGACGATTCAAGCGCAACCGCACCACCATGACGCAGCGCACTCCACACGAACTTCCCCTGATAAAGACGCCTTGATGCCAGCCAGACCCCGAAACCGTCATGCACCAGTACCTTCATCCGGTTGGATCGCTTGTTGGCAAACACATACGCACAGTGGGGCTTCGCCTCACCGAATGAGGTTACCACCCGGGCCAGGGTCGTATCCGGGCCGCAGCGCATGTCCAGGGGCTCCCGGGACAACCAGATCTCGTCAATGCGGATCACGGCAACAGCGCCTTCAACCAGGCGACGGATTCACTCATCCGATCCACGGGCCAGTGAACCGTAATACCACCGGGCAGTTCAATGCGAACCATGTCGCTCACTGCACAGCGGGCAGAAGTCTCGGGCAGTCGAACAAAATTAGCCGGACCCGAACCCTCAAACTCCCTGCGCCATTTGTGCAGCTGATTGGCATTAACTCCATGCTGCCGTGCCACACTGGCAACCGATTGGTCCGACCTATTGCTCGCCTCAACCAGACGTTGCTTAAACTCAGGAGAATAACGCCGCCGACGCTTAACGACAGGAGACTGACTCACCAACTGATCCATAATACGTGTCCGCTTATTTTTAAGTGGACACTTAAATTACACCCTTTAAATCAAAATACCAGATGGCGTCACCGGACGGTTACGTTACTCCGTCAAGGAAAAAAGTAAACCAACCGACCCAATCTCCTTTCAATCTTACATCTGCAAGACGGGCGTAATATTCAGATTGATTTTGCTTAAAGTAGTGGCTGAGATAAAGTAGTGGTCGACAGCAGATCCCAGTGCGATAGCAGTAATGTAATCAACATCCTGCCGATTCGACCATTACCATCTAGTGTAGTGTCCTAAACTGCATTTTGTAATAGCAAGTTTTGTCTTGCGCGATTGACTTTTTCCAAAATCTTATTGGCCGATTTTGTCCACACAAACGGTTTAGGCTGATCATTATGTTGGGCAACAAAATCCTGTATCGTCTTTTCCAACTCTTTCACCGAGGTAAATACCCCGCGCCTAAGCGCTTTGTCTGTCAATAACCCCAAAAAACGCTCTACCAAATTCAGCCATGATGAGCTTGTCGGGGTAAAGTGTAACTGCACACGCTGAGTGCGCTTCAGCCAGTTTCTCACTTTTTGGTGCTTATGCGTTGCATAATTATCCACAATAATGTGAATCGTTAGTTCCTTCGGGGTCCGCTTCTCAATCTCCTTTAAAAAGCATAAAAACTCTTCATGACGGTGGCGTTTCTTACAAGTCCCAATCACTTCGCCTGTTGCGGCGTTAAGGGCAGCAAATAACGTACTGGTTCCATGACGTTTGTAATCATGCGTCATCGTACCGCATCGCCCTTTTTTCATCGGTAAGCCCGGTTGGGTCCGATCCAGCGCTTGGATAGAACTCTTTTCGTCTACACAAAATACCACCGCCTTCTCCGGTGGGTTCATGTAAAGACCCACCACATCTCTTAGCTTCTGTTCAAAATGGGGATCATTGCTGACTTTAAACGTCTTATGCAGATGGGGCTTGAGCCCCGCCTCTTGCCACACCCTATTAACGAACGAATGGGTCGTACCAAGCGCTTTGGCCATCATCCTGGTCGACCAGTGTGTGGCACCGGGTGGTTTGTCTTGGGTCGTCTTTTGGATAATGGCTTGTCGAAGTTTTTCCTGATCTGCCGTCTTTTTGCCACCTTGATTCGCTCCACGAGGACGATCCTTAACAATACCGGCCATTCGTTGTTCAGCGTAGCACCTGCGCCAACGTCCCACTGTATGACTGCTAACGCCGAGTTCACTGGCAATCTGGTAACTGGGTATGTGGTCAGCAGCCATTAATATCGCTTGTGCTCTTTTCACCAAGCGGACTGGGGACAGACTGCTTGAGACGGCTTTTTTTAATTCTTTTCTTTCTGGATCGCTTAAATTAATCGTGATTGGGGCAGGCATCAAGGTACCGTTTGGCGAGAGGTGAATTCAGTCTTTAGTATATCATTTGATATGATAGATTAGGACACTATACTAGATAGGGGTGAATTGTTTCGAATTGAACATGGGAAGCACCTACCCTAAGCAATGGAGACAAATCATCGTCCTCATGCAACCAAGCTTCTAATTCTGACAAAAGTGGCTGAACTTTGAGTGGAGGCGGTGGCACAAATGTTGCCGTTCCCGGCCTTGAGCCGCCAATCCAGTTTTGCGAGTTTCTAATTTCACCGGGCTGCTTGTTTGCACCGCGCACGCCTTGCATCAATCTTAAGTGGCACTGATTCAGCAACCGTATGGATAAAGGCAATCCTCTCGGGTTTTCTAGCTCTTCGAACGCATAGTTGATCGCATACACATAGTTGGCAACTTCCTCAACATCTTCAACAGTTGTTTCTCCAGGTTGGTTAAGATTCTCGTAGGAAAAGATATCTGTGAGCGTCGCCTGCGTTCCCTCTATCTCAGAAGAAAGCAGCGCCTCTTTGCGAACAAATGCGTAGATAAACCAATCTAACGACGGAATCATCTGCCCGGCAATTTGCAGTTTCGATAACGCAATCTCCGCCTCCAAGAGCTGGGGTCTCAGCTCAGCCAACTCCTTTTGGGACAGCTTTGGCGGAAGCGCGTTAGGGACAAAAGCTTTCACACTTTCACCAGCGACACTACTCGTTACGTATTTTCCTGTTGGTCTCATAGTTAAAGAATTGTTTACTATTTTCGAAATAAAGTAAAGTTTACTTTACTAACAAACCTTGCTGGTAATAAGTACTTTACCAATGAACTTCCGAGAACAGTGCAGAAACAGATGAATAAAAAGTGAGTTATTTATTCAGAAGACCAGCTTTATTTTTGGTTTTTGAATTGCTGGATAAGGTAGTGTAATCTGAGGTCTGTAATTTATTTCTTTAGCGATGCTCGTTTGGCTTAGGCGAAGTGAGCGTAGCGAACGAAGGCAAAGCCGGTTTTTCTTGATTCGGTGTTGAATGTTGAGCCATCAAGTCGTTCCATGTTTGTGACTTAAGCAAATGTGGAGACAACCCAATGACCCAACTGGATTACAGTAACCTATATGAAGTGGTGATGGAACAATTGATTCAACATGGCTCCGGTGCCTTTCGTGAAGTGATTACCGCGATGATGAATCAGGCGATGCAGATTGAGCGGTCTCAGTTTCTGGGTGCCGCCCCCCATGAACGCAGCGACGACCGTCGAGGTCATGCCAATGGGTTCAAGCCCAAACAGGTGGACACGACGCTTGGCACGCTTAATCTTCAGATACCCAAGACCCGTGATCACGGAGAGGCGGGGTTTTACCCGCAATGCCTGGAACAGGGTCGGCGTAGTGAACGCGCTTTGATGTTGTGTGTGGCCCAGATGTATGTCAGTGGTGTCAGCACTCGCAGAGTGGAGAAGGTGCTGGATTTGTTCGGGATAGAGAAGATATCTTCGACGCAGGTGTCCCGTGCAACGGCATTACTGGATGATGCTTTGTCGGTTTGGCGCGATCGTGCCCTTGGAGAGATACGCTACCTGGTATTGGATGCCCGCTACGAACGGGTTAGGATGGATCACCAAGTGGTGGATGCAGCGGTACTCAGTGCGGTAGGTATTTTATCGGATGGTCGACGAAGTGTCCTGGGTGTACAGATCGCGACCAGCGAAGCCGAGATCAATTGGCGAGAGTTTTTACAATCTCTGGTGAAACGGGGAATGGTAGGGGTTGCGTATATCTCCAGTGATGACCATGCCGGTCTCAAAGCCGCGAGACGCGCTGTGTTTCCCGGTGTACCGTGGCAGCGTTGTCAGTTTCATTTGGTTCAGAATGCGATTAATCACGCGCCGACGGTGAAGATACGAACCCGTATTGGTGGCGAATTGCGTTCGGTATGGAATGCAACGGACGAGGCATCGGCCCTGACACAGTTACAGCAACTGGCAGAGCGATATGAGTCGAACTATCCGAAGCTGTCGCAGTGGTTACTGGACAATGTTCCCGAGGGGCTGACGGTGTTCAATTTGCCGGAGCTGCATCATCGAAAGATGAGAACGACCAACGGGATTGAGCGTCCAATCCAGCAGGAGATTAAACGGCGAACCCGGATTGTTCGGGTTTTCCCGAATGAAGCATCGCTGCTACGGCTTGTCAGTGCCATCCTCGTTGAGATTGACGATGAATGGAGTAATGCCGACAGGCGATATATCGTGTGGAACGACAATAATGACTCAACCTAAATCGAAGTTACAGACTTAGAGTTGCACAATCCACCAATTCCACGGCAGAACCTCCTAATGTGGAAATCTCTCATAATGCCCGATTAATGCTACCCATGTGGGAGCAATACCGTATTGGGCTTAATTCTAGGACTCATCCCGAAATTGATTTCCAATATGGAAATGTCGGTGTTGACCATCGGTTGGAGCAGCAACTGCGAGTCAATTTAAAAAATCAGGGAGCAGGTGTTGCTCCACGATATCAACATCCCGCTGGAATACTGAAGCTAAGGTAGGTTATTGCGAAATATGTGAAACAATATCGTGGGGTGAATTGCCATGCTGACCAGATTTTGATTACCAACGGCTCACAGGAGGGATTAACGATTGTCAGTCAGATGTTGCTCAACCCAGGAGACGGAGTCATCATGGAAGAACCAGGGTATCGAGGCGCAACTCAGGCTTTTCGTTCGGTGTCGGCGAGAATTGTTAATGTAAAAGTTGATGGATTTGGTTTATGTACAGATGATCTACCAGAAATAGGTACTCAATCCACCGCCCAGTTCAGAGGCCCGGAGGGAATGGAGCCTGAAATGCAGAATGAAACACAACTGGGAGAAAGAATTTGTAAGAATTCACGTATATATTCTCATTCACACATGGATTCCGATGATCTGAATGGAAATATTAAGTTACTCTATACCACTCCTTCCCATCAATTCCCAACTGGAGGAGTCATGCCGCTGGAAAGGCGACTGGCGATGCTCAAATGGGCGAAAAGGAACCAGGTCATTATTCTGGAGGATGACTACGACAGTGAATTCCGTTACGCGGGGGCCCCCATTGAATCCATTCAAGGTATGGATGATGCCTCCCAGACCATTTACATGGGGACGTTCCCAAAGATCATTTCTCCAGTTCTAAGAACCGGGTTTCTAGTGTTACCCGCACCACTCGTAGAACCGGCCTGTGCCATTAAATGGACCCAGAACCGACATTCAGCTTTGGTTGTCCAACGGATGTTGGCGGAGTATCTGGATTCCATTCATTTCATTCGACATCTTCGGCGAATGCGGAAGCGATACTCTGAGCGACGCACCGTGCTTATTGAAGCTCTCAAAGAGCATTTAGGTGATGAAATACAAATTCATGGTACCAATGCCGGGATTCATCTTCTCGCCTGGACAACAATCCCAGTCGACATGGAGTCGAATCTGATTCAGCAAGCCCTGGACCGGGGACTAGGAATATATACTGTAACTAACCTTTATCAGGTCAAACCAAAAACCATTGGGTTGTTGTTGGGTTATTCGAATTTATCCAACGCGGACATCCGCAAGGGCGTTAGAATACTGGCTAACTGCATCCGGAATCTGAGCACCGAAACGGAAACAGTAAAAACCACTGAATGTACTGAATATATTTACTCAATTTGATTCTTGAATATGACTCCTGACATTAGAAAAATTGTTATCCAGATAGAAGAAACCCACAAGGAAATGGGTAAGACTATCCATAATCCCAGCAATAAGGTCACGGTTGCAGCGGTTATCAGGAATCCATTCGCCGGTGAATATGTTCAAGATCTGGATGAACTAAAAGAGCTGGGAAAAAACATCAGCGGGCTGCTGACCGAACGGGGAGTCAAGGCACTGGCTGTCAGTCCAGCAGATGTTGAAAGTTATGGTAAGGGAGCGATTGTTGGTATTGACGGAGAAATTGAACATGCCGCCGCCCTGCTCCATCCCCGATTCGGAGCGCCAATGAGAGCCGCCGTTGTGGAAGGTAAAGACATCATTCCCTCAACCAAGAAAATCGGCGGACCGGGTTCAGTTATCGTCATGCCGATGACTCACAAAAATAGTATTTGGGAGTTCGACTATATGGACGCCGCTGAGATTACTATCGCGGATGCACCGAAACCGGATGAAATCCTCGTTGCTATTGTACTCGGTATCGGTGGGAGACCGTTGGCGCGGACTAAACCAGATTAATCCGTACCAGGCTATTTTCCATTCTTCGGATGGTCTGGTTTTTAAACAACATTCTGCCTAATTAAACACGGGTGTATTGAGCGTGGAATACAAATTTATCATTTCAGGAAAGAGTAGTGAAAATGTTTAAAGTAGTGATTTTACTGAAGCGCAAGGAAACCATGTCCTTTGATGATTTTGCAAAATGGTGGTTAGATGACCATGCGCCTTTAGCCCGTACTCTTCCTGGATTACGACGGGCAGTGTTCAACCTGGTTAATACTGGAGACGATCAGGAAGATAGGCAATACGACGGTATTTCAGAGCTCTGGTTCGACACGCAAAGCGATTTTACACATGCCTACGAGACAGAGATTGGAAAACAGGTTGCCGCGGATTCGATGTGCAATGTATCGAAACGGGATCGCCTGTTAGTCACGGAAGCACAAATATTTCCCCTGTGACACTGACATATCCCCTGTGACGCCGGAATATCTGTAAGCAGTCGTTATTCATGCTTAATCAGTTAGATGTGTCAATCGCATAGACGATAACGGAAGTTACCCAGTTGAAGCAATCGAACAAAAAGTGACCTAAAAAAAGTATTATGAATGACGTCTATTCCTTTGACTATCTGATTATTGGCGGGGGTGCAGCAGGTTGTATTGTCGCCAGACGGTTGGCGGAAGAACTTCCTCATACCCGTGTCGCTCTGATTGAAGCTGGAAAGTCCGATGAAAACGATCCCTCCGCCACCCTGCTCTCCCGGCTCGACGACCAGAATGACTCTTATGACTGGGGCTATCAGGCAAAAACCGTTCGCCACCTCCCCCACTCATTGTCTTATTCCCGGGCTCGAATGTTAGGCGGATGTGCCAACCACAATGATTGCGCCTTTATTGCCCCCCATCCCAGCGATTTGGATCGATGGGAAAGCCTGGGAGCCCGGGGTTGGAACAGTGATACTTTGGCGGATGCCTTAAGCCGGGTAGAAAATCGTTTGTACATTGAACCCTCTCCCAGGGGAAATGAGCTTAGTCAGGCATTTATTGATGGGAATATTGAACTCGGCCTGCCACAACGGGAATTTCGTCGCAGCATTGAATCAGGAACCGGTTGGTTTCCTTTGAATGTTCGGGGGGATTTCCGCCAGTCTTCCTCCATTGCCTATTTACATCCTCTGGAACAGATACCTGAAAATCTCAGCGTATTTACGGAAGTGAGCGTTCAACAATTGATTTTTGACGAAATGACTGTCATAGGAGTACGAACAGATAATGGCATTTTCAAATCCCAAATTGAAACAGTGCTATGTGCTGGGGCCATCAATACGCCACAACTGCTCATGCTATCTGGCGTTGGGCCGGTATCCCATCTCAACGAAATTGGAATATCTGTTGTGCATGAGCTGCCCGGTGTTGGGGAAAATCTCATAGACCATGTTGCCGCTAACGTTTGTTTTGAACTAAAGTCCCCCGCTCCGCCCTGGGCCCTCACTCCCTGCGAATCCACTTCGTTAATTAAGGTTGATTCCAGCTCTCAGACCCCGGACGTACTTTTTCATTTTGTGATGCGTCTACGGGAAAAATACGCTGGACAAAAACAGTTCGAGGGCATTTCTCACGGCGTTAAATTGTCTCCCAATGTGGCCCGTCCAAAAAGTAGGGGGACCGTTAAATTGGTTAGCTCAGATCCCACTATGGCACCGGAAATCGATCTGAATTATCTCTCTGATCCCGAGGGGTATGACCGCCGGATACTTCTTGGCGGGTTACAATTCGCCAGACGGTTAACCACCACCGAGGCGTTATCTCCTTATCTGAAACGGGAGGTGTTACCCGGTAACGATATACAGAGCGACGAAGCACTATTGGATTACATCGAGCAGACCTGTGAAACTGTTTACCATCCTTGTGGCACTTGTGCCATGGGTGCCGAAAATAATCCCAATGCAGTGGTATCACCAGATTTAAGAGTCAAAGGTATTCACGGGTTACGCATTGCTGACGCTTCTGTGTTTCCAGACATGGTAACTGTCAATATTTGCAATACGGTAATGATGGTAGCTGAACGGGCAGTGGATCTGATTTCAGGAAAAGAGTATTAGCTCTTTCTGAGGATTGATGATCGACGGTCCGTCCATATTTTAGGATGCCGAGCACATTCGTCCGCAAATGGGTGCTAAGACTCATCGAACAAACACCCTCTGGCCATGCTCTCGTAACTACCAGTTCAGCCTTACACAGATATCATCATATATTTAATGCGTAGACCACTTTGAGTAATTGAACGAAGAAGCTTTGCGATGGCACCTAAATGGATGGAAACTAGCCTGCAAGAAAAAGAGCTGCTCCGAGGACAAAGAAAACTAAAACACCTCTTTCCATGCCCTTAAAAAGCATTCTTAGCATAGAGGCCACTCCCATCAACCCTCCAACCATTACCAAACCAACCCCCAACCATCCTAAGTCTGAGAAACCCCTAGTTCCACCTTGCCAGAAATAGCAGCCGCTAAGGTTCATGATGCATAGCAATAAAAATACTTTTGCGCCTAATGGGGGTCAGCTTACAATACGTAATGGAATGGTTCTCGGGGCATTAACAGATAAACTCTGTTGGCCCTTTACCCAAATAATAGAGGAACCATCCAATGAATACTATCCTTGTCATTGGCATTGATCTGGCCAAAAGTGTTATTCACGCCCATGCGGTTGATTCGGATCATCGAGTGGCCTGTAAGAAGAAACTCACTCCCGAAAAAATGTTAGCTTGGTTAAGCACATTATCACCCTGTTTGATTGGGATTGAAGCCTGCGGAGGGTCGAATTATTGGTTCCGGAAGATGAGTCAATATGGGCACACTGTGAAGTTGATTAGCCCGCAATTTGTTAAACCCTATGTCAAATCAAATAAGAACGATGCCAATGATGCTGAGGCCATATGTGAAGCGGTGATCCGCCCAAATATGCGTTTTGTTTCAGCTAAATCCCTTGAGCAGCAGGATATTCAGTCTCTCCACCGTATTCGTACCCGACTAGTGGGCCAAAGGACGGCACTAGCAAACCAAATCAGAGGGTTGTTGAATGAATATGGCTTTGTTTTTCCACAAGGCATTAACGCAATGAGAAGTCGGCTACCCGATGTCATTGAAGATGCACAGAATGAGTTAACTCCGCGCTTTCGCCATCTGATGCAGGCGTTATATGATGAACTTGTTTCTCTTGATGCCAAGGTGAAGGAGTTTGATGATGAATTACAGCTCATCTTCAGGCAGTCGGAAGCCTGCCAACGGATTGGTCACATTCCGGGGATTGGGAAAGTGACGGCAACTGCGTTGGTGGCCGCAATCGGAGATCCCGCTGTATTTGAGAACGGTCGCCAGATGGCGGCCTGGCTGGGGTTAGTACCCCGTCAATTCTCAACCGGCGGAAAAACCAGGCTGGGCGGAATTAGCAAGCGTGGAGATAAATATCTTCGAACACTACTCGTCCACGGAGGTCGAGCGGTACTCAGAACGGCGGCGAAACGGACAGACCGTACTGCCCGTTGGGCACAGCGTTTGCAGGCGAAAAAAGGCCCTAACAAAGCAGCGGTAGCGATTGCCAACAAAAATGCACGAATCGGGCGGTATTGTCGAAAAACGTAGAGTATCAGTATATGTAGAGATTGTCCTTTGAGATGCAACGAGCATAAATGATGAGGAAGTGGAATATTCCCACTCATTCAGAGCCTGATTTTTACAGGGGTTGAAAGACCGTATACGTGTTGAGGTGTTTGAGTGCGGAATCCATCAGGGCCAGAAGCAATATGAAACCTGCTTCACAAAAAGGCCGGATATATGTATGTCATCCATTCTACTTACTTTTTTATGTTCAGCAAAAAAAGACAGATTTATTTGCCATACCTATTTGACGATGAACAGAGAACCGTATATGTAGAAATAGGACGCATGCTTGATCGTATTACATTCGTTTGGAGTGCCAGCCAGTAGAGTCAGTATGATAGAAATCGGCCTCTAACTGCTCTCTTTCCTGAGGTTGATTCGCCAATGGCTCACCACAATAAGGGCAATGTGTGATCCCCACAACTGTTTGCCAAATAGTATCCCCTCTTCATCAAGATAGTGGTTTTCTTCGAGATCCTTTTGTGTGGCGAGTTGGGCGATCACCAGACACCAGGGCCACTGACTATCATTAAAGAAGTGCTGGGCACGATAAATGTGGATACCTTCCGGTATAAGTGAACAACGATGTTCGTGATCAGAGGTCATCTTCATCATCGCCAAAAGCGATCTCCCACCGCTCATCGGGATCATCAAACCGCACTTTTTTGGGGTTAAAGTGATCCGGATTATAGGGCCAGTACTTTTTAGCGTGACCTTTCAACCAGTCTTTGGTATCCAGGTATTCCTCTGAATCTGAATCTTGCAAGATATCCAGTAGCTCAGCGTAACCGCCGGGGCCACCGCAATCCTCTGGTGGGCAGGAACGGGCGCCATCGATACATTTTGGATAGTATCGAGTACTTCTGACCAGCGTAATGCTTTCCAATAAGACAGTGTGTTTCCAGCTATCACCAAAATCATAGTCATACTGCATGATATCTCCTGGCAGACGAAATGTTCAAAGATTGGAACAGCCCAACCGGCTATTGTTTCGGGGCCGTAATCCCAGCCTTCGTCGTCCGGTATGCCAATCATCTCAAGATCATGACCACGGGTACCGGGAACGATAAAGGCGTGCAAATGGTAGTCAAGCCAGCCCATTGCATCGGCAATGGCAACGTGAAGATCCCAGAAACTGTAATCTCCCGGCACCTGAATAACCCGCCAAACCGCAGGGTCAGTAAATTCCAGTGTGATCCTGAACTGATAGATAAGAGATCGTTTAGGTGGTTTTTTCTGAGTGCTCATTGTTTAACGTATGTATTATTTCGTGTCCTATTTGTCGTATCGCTGGATAAACTGGGACATTGTCGTAGCCCCTGGAGACCCCTGATCTAAGTCCCACTAACGTGGAACCACCTGACCAAGAATGCCGGAAAGCGTCATAATTTTCTTGTACTGTCAGGTCAAAATGTGCTCCGCCGTCCTTATTTGCCATAGACAGAACCAGATCCTTTCGAGTAAGAGTAAACTGGCCTGAACGAAAGACTTCTTCTCGAGTCCACCAATCTTCAAAGCTAATAAAGCGTTGTTCTTTAGGACTTGGAAAATATCGGGTATCGCAAAGTGGCCAATACTTTGCTTCACCGCCAATACCATCTTGGACACCAACGCCTATTGTCCTAACGAGGCCTAAGTGAACAGGCTTGATATCATCATTGATATTTGTACTTAAGAATTCGATATTTTTCTAGTTTTGTCAGGGCTTTGAGTGCTTGCTTTGTTAGCTTATACCTCATTCGCACCGAGCTTATCCATTATCTCTTTTGTTTCCTTATCAGACGCAAAACCCTCTTTAATAGCAAGTTCGGCTGCTTTCACGTAAAGAATATCCTCAATTCTCTTCAACTCTTTATACCTGGCACTGGAAATCATTACCGCAACATCTTTATTTCTACGCGAAATAGTCACAGTTTCTTCATCGGCTACCCTATCGATAACAGCACTGAAATCCTGCCTGGCTTCACTTGATGTCATTGTTTTCATTTGGACATGATGTATTCAAAAATAGACAGTAATTGTACAACTAAAATAGCTATTTGTACAAAAATACAAATAAATACCTTTCTGTCGAACGAAAATGCTTACTTCACTACCTTTGTACAGATTGACGCCGGCTTGTGTCAGAACTCTCTACTACTATTCTTCCAGGCTATTTTTTGACTTCGCTATTTCTTCCATTAAGATGGGGATAGCCAGGTTACAGGAGTGAATCCCCATTACCGTGGTGAGTTGGATAGTTTCCAGAATTTCTTCTTTGCTTGCTCCTGCTGAAATAGCATTTTGCATATGTCGTCTTACCCCGGGGCCGTACAGATGTGTCGTCGCGGCATTGATGGCAATGAGGATTAGTTCCTTGTATTTTTGCGGCAATGGTCCGTGGTTTTGTGGCACGCTCCGAAAGGCCAAATAGGCCTCCAGGAAATCCGCATCCAATTCAAAAAATGTATCCCATAGAGGGTTCCAATCGCCCTTGGCTCGATGAGCTTCAACATTGGGATACTTCTGAGTGTCCGGATTTTGATCAGATTTGGCCATTTAATTTATCCTCCTCGATGCTTGAATGAATCTCTTCGGAAACTGTAAAGCGCCTTGGGGTCAACTGCCAAATCAATGACTGCGGGCTTACCACAATTCAATGCAGCTTCCACTGCCCCACCAATTTCAGATACCCGATCTACGCGAAATCCAGCAGCACCATAAAGTTCTGCGACCTTATCGAATGGAGGGCTACTGATATTCGCACCGATGTAACGTTCCCCGAAAAAGTCACGCTGATAGGCTTTTTCTGCCCCCCAGCATTGGTTATTCATTACCACTGTTACGGTATTAATACCATGATCCACTGCGGTACTGAGCTCAGAAAGCGTCATACCAAATCCACCGTCTCCCATGAGACTCACCACTGACCTTTCTGGTCGAGCAAGTTTGATGCCAAGCCCACAGGCGAATGAAAAACCGACTAATCCAAAATCCAATGGGGTAAATAGCGCTGGAGGTTGCCAGTAGTTAAGGGCATCCGTTGCTTGTAAACACAGCGTTCCCGCATCCATGGTAACGGCAACGTTTTTTGGTAACACCACCCTGAGTTCTTTATACAATGCCGAAGGTTGAATGGGATGAACATCACTTTCTGCATCACTGTCCCGTTTCCGAAGAAATGCTTCCCTCTCCCGCTTATAGTCTTGTGTCCAACGTTCTACTTCCTTCTGGGCTTCACGGTTTTCCAATGCCTGACAAAGCTGTTTTGCAGTGGTTAGGGCATCTGCCCAAATTCCCATCTCCACCGGGAAATAACGACCAATTGCGGTGGGTTCCAATTCAATCTGAATTATTTTGGCGCTTTCATTAATGTTGTCATAGGAATAGAAGGTCGAGTTGAAACCAAGTCGGGTGCCCAACGCCAGGATCACATCCGCCTCTTTGACCAACCGGGATGCTACCGGATTGCCTCTCGGTCCCATTTGACCAGCATTCAGTTCATGGGAGAACGGAATAGCGTCACCATGTCCGGGAGCCGTTGCAATGGGGCAGTTTAGCGCCTCGGCCAGAGCAAGGGCGGCTTCATGGCCCCCCGTATTTTTTATTCCACCTCCCGTGACGATCACGGGTTGTTTGGCGGTGAGCAGTAACTCGGCAGCGGCCTTAATGGATTCTTTGGATGCAGCGGGAAGAGTTTGGGAGCGATAGGATGACGGAGACTGAAATGCCGAAAACTCTTTTACGTCAGACAAAACATCTCGAGGTAAATTTAGTTGCACTGGGCCGCGACGAGGGGTCATGGCAACGCGGAAGGCTTCACGAAACATTTCTGGAACCCGACCGGTCTGAGTCACGGTCCATGTTTTTTTAGTAACCGGCTTGAACAGGGACTGCTGATCAACTTCCTGAAACGCGTCACGATACACATGCTCAGATGATAATGCGCCGGCAATGGAAACTACTGGTGAAAATGCTGCGGCTGCCTGAGCAAGACCAGTCACCAGGTTGGTGGCTCCGGGGCCATTTTGCCCCGCCAGCACCACCCCAGGTTGGCCCGACGCCCGGGCGTACCCGTCCGCCATGTGGGTGCCAGTTCGCTCATCATGGACTCCGATAAAACTAATTTCCTTCGCATCATACAAGGCATCGAACATTTCCATGGTAGCAGAACCAATGAGTCCGAATACATGAGCAACCTCCTCGACTTTAAGTGCCTCGACGGCGGCTTGTCCACCAGATAATTTTTTCATAGTTTGTAAATCCTGGATTTGTTGCTGGGTCTATATTTCATTTCGTGGCCTCAGTCAGGCTGAACGCTGACAAGGCTTTTCGACTAAAGATGCTGTTTAAGAAACTTTATCGTGGGGTTAACAAAATCCAACGGACGCTCCACCAGCCCCATGTGTTTTAAATGCGGAACAATTAGCGTTTCGGCATTGTAGATTTCCGAAGCAATGCCAAAGGTCATGGCCGGTGTGCTACCGCTGTCATTTTCGCAGGTAATAACCAGCGTGGGTAATCGAATGGGTGGATTCGGACGAACTAACTCTATGACCCCTTTTGCCAAAACCTGGCGACATTGTGCATAACTCACTGGATCATTACTGATTACCCACTGGCGGATCTTATTGACTATATCGGTCTGGGTATTTCGGTATTCTTCAGTAAACCAACGGGCTAAGGTGGTATCGATGTTTGCTTCTGGGCCTCCTTTAGCTGTATCTGCGACCCGTTCTTCCACTAGTTTCTGGGCTTCTACCCCTCTTTCATGGGGAGAGTTAAGGATTACCAATGCTGCTACTGAGTTCGGATAATCCATGGCGAAACGCCGGTTAATCATCCCTCCCAATGAAAACCCCGCAATGGCACAGCGATCAATCGATAATTCATCAATCAGTGATTTCAACTGCTGTGCAAACAGAGATAAAGACGGTGTTTCTGGTGGTGGAGTGCTGTCACCATGTCCAAACAGATCCACATTCAATACTCGAAAACTCTGATTGAGTATTGGCAAATGATCGTCCCAGGTATGACGGTTTAATCCCAATCCATGAACCAAAACCACCACAGGACCATCCGGAATTCCAGTAACCTCATAAGCAGTCCCATTAGAGGAATAAGTGACAGTCATTTTTCTGTTCGGCTTCGAACTGTCTCTGGCATTATTCTCGCTGGGCCCGCTACCACTAATACCAATCCCTTTAGCAGAGACCCGGTCCCAAACCGATTAAACACCAGCTGGATTATCGACATCCCGCCCCATAGCTTTGAGATCTTCGTATCGATCACCAATGCGGTGATGGGGGCGTCCTCCCCGAAGCACCCAGAGCAATAATGATTTCATCATCTGCTGGCGCATCTGGAATGGAGAAATGGATAGAGAGATAATGTGACCGACGGCCTCCATCATGTTTATCCATCAAGGGAATCATGATGGGAGTACTTGCTGGTCCCCGGGTATTGTTGAAAGCAAGATAGGTTTTCGCTCCTACCGCCTCCCGATACTCATTACCAAAAGGTACCGTGTGAATAAGACCAGCAGCATGCTCAATTTCTCCTCCCATACCCACGACAGAGCACTTTCCATAACCTTCCACCGCATCAGCAGACCCGGCTGCCTCAATGATCATCCCAGATAACTTTTTACCTAGTCCAGGAGCGATTTCACGAATAGTGGTTTTGAGATCATCCACGAACCCTTGGCCTGCCCAGGGGTTTTTTATAATCGCTGCTACAGCAATTAGCTTAAGTGGGTTTTCAGCTATGCGACCAGCGTCAATGTAGGTGTTTTCGACATGGGTAACGGTTCTTCTGATTTCTGCTGGCATAATGATTTTAATTTTCTAGACGTAGTGCTTTTTTCGTCGAAAGCGTATATCAGGCGTATATGCTAAATGTAGATCCGACGTAAGTGTTTGAATTGTAAATAAAATAAATTGTTTTTGGACGACTTACCGACCATGAATTCTAAAATCTGAATCACAGTGTGTTTTTAGTATGTTTTGCCGTTAGCGGATTTTAAAGAAACTCTTTCCAGAACATGGAACCGAGGCATATCAATGAGCCTCCCGTCACCGCTGATCTTTGTCCAAGTTGATTTTTGTCCAGGTCTCCCAAATTAAGTGTAGGGGCGAAATATTCTGGAAGTTAATTAAAAGCAGGAATCACTTCGTTACAGAACAGTTCCAGGGAGCGTTTTTGTCGTTTGTGGTCCAATCCCATGCTGGCATAATAAATAAACTCGTCCACACCTAGGGCTTCGTATCGTTTGAGTTTTTCAATTACTTTATCCGGCGACCCAAACATTAGATTCTCTTCCAACATGTCGGCATTATATTGCTCACGATCAGTCAGCTCATTCAATGGAATGCGTTTTGGGAAGCCGTTGTTCACGTCCCCAAGGTTGCGAAACAAATTCTCGAATTGGCCCAGACAACCCTGAAGAGCAGCGATACAGGCATCCCGACCACTTTGATCTTCATACAATGCAGTATGGCGCATCATGGCGAAAGTGGGTCGGGAAGCTCCCGGATTCTTTGCCAATGATTCATCCAGTTGAGATTTGTAAAGTTCTGCTTCTGAAAAAGGGCGGGTTAGAGGCCAGGATATGATATTGCAGTCATTCTTAATGGCGTAGTCAAAAGTTAGCGGTGAGCGGGCAGCGACCCAGATTGGTGGATGGGGTTTTTGCACGGGTTTAGGTACCGAGGTGGAAAGCGGAAACTGCCAAAATTCGCCGTTGTGTTCATAATCTCCTTTCCATAAGGCCTTTACTGCGGGCAACATTTCATGCATATAACGCCAACCATCAGACTGTTTGGTTCCGGGGCTCATGCGATCGAATTCCCGTTGATATGCTCCGGAGCCGATGCCGAAATCCAACCGACCGCCGCTGATTAGGTCGGTGAATGCTGCTTCTCCTGCCAGATTAATGGGATGCCAGTAAGGCGCCACCGCAACTGCGGTACCAAGTCGAATATCATTAGTGTGAGTGGCCCACCATGTCAGTATCTGAAAGGGGTTCGGTGCGATGGTCATCTCTAACGCGTGGTGCTCCGCTGACCAGACTAAATTGAAACCTTTCCGGTCTGCCATTTGCACCATATCCAACGTATGGCGCATAACCAGATCCATGTCCATGCTATCGTCATTACGTTCGAGATTTACCGCGAGTTGAAATTTCATTATCGTTACCTGTGTTTTCCCAGTTCTATGTCAGTCAATACTTTTTTGTGATTATATTTCGCTTTAAAGCATTTATGGCAATTGTTTAAACAAACATGCTCAAAATATGTCCGAAATATATTGTTTAGAAGACATATTTATCGTGCGACAAATTGATTACCTAAGGGTTCACTCGATGTGTTGACCCATACAGTTTTTGGGCGGGTATAGTCATAAACGGCCTGCAGGCCGCTTTCTCTACCATAACCCGAATATTTCATACCGCCAAATTCTGCAATAGGCGAGACCGCTCGGTAGGTGTTCACCCAAACGATACCCGCCTTAATTTTTTTCGAAACTCGCATGGATCGCGCACCATCCCGAGTGAAAATCCCTGCTGCCAATCCATGACGGGTGTCGTTGGCCATAGAAATGACCTGATCTTCATTTTTAAACCGGATGACGCTCAGTACTGGACCAAATAGTTCAGTATCAACGATACGCAAATCCTGGGTTGGACACTCAATAATGGTAGGTTCATAAAATAGTCCACCCCTCCCCTCGGGCTGCTTTCCGCCGCAGAGCAGAACTCCTCCCTCGGCGATCGCATTCTCGACCTCGGTTTGTACCTTAGCCAATTGCATATCAGTGCAAAGTGGTCCCATTTCTGTTTTTTCTTCCATGGGGTTACCGATGCAGATATCTGCTGCCTTTTTTGCCATAAGAGCGAGAAATTCATCAGCAATGTTCTCATGCACGTATAATCGTGAACCCGCCACACAGCTTTGACCTGATGCACCAAAAATTGCGCCAAGTGCGCCGTTAACCGTACTCTCGATATCGACATCATCGAACACAATCACTGGGGACTTCCCACCTAGCTCCAGCGATACTGGCGCGAAATTATGGGTCGAATTGTTGAGTATTTGAGCTGCTGCCCTGGGTCCGCCGGTAAAGGAAATGCGCGAAACCAACGGGTGAGAAGTCAGAGTTTTACCACAGGGATCACCATGTCCCGTGATGATATTGACCACTCCATCTGGAATCCCTGCCCGCGTAATCAAACGACCAAACTCCAGCATCGCGGCAGATGCATATTCTGATGACTTTAATACCACAGTATTACCTGTTGCCAATGCCGGGCCAATTTTCACCGCACTCAAAAACAATTGGGAATTCCAGGGAACTACCGCAGCGATAACTCCCAGCGGTTCTCTTTGGGTATAGACAAACAGGTCCGGCTTATCAATAGGAAGGGTTTCTCCATTCACTTTATCTGCGCAACCCGCGTAGAAGTGGAAAAATTCAGCAATATATTTCGCCTGCCAACGGGTCTCCTTAAACATCTTACCAGTATCAATACATTCGATGCGGCCTAACTCTTCGGACTGTTCAGCCAGGAGATCACCTAGTTTTCGTAAACAATGGCCTCGTTGGGTGGGTGTCATTGATGCCCAGGGTCCTTCGCTAAATGCCCGTTCAGCGGATTTTACGGCGCGATCCACGTCGTCTGCAGTGGCTTCAGGTACCCGGCACCAGATCTCCCCATTGGCAGGATTGACGCTCTCGAAGGTGTTTCCATCGCTAGCATCGACCCATTGTCCATCGATTAACATCTGGTAGTGTTTGATTTCTGACATTGATTTTTGGTCGGTGATGTCTTTGGAATTATTTACTCGCTCAACTCAATTAAAGAGCTTTTCATTGGCCTGAGTGAGGTGCAGCTAGTTGGGAAATTCTTAAACTCAAGGTAGAAAATTTTCGTATAAACTAAAACAGTCTCCAAAATGGTAGCTAAAGTAGTAATAAGAGAAATAGCACTAATACGAAGCTTCGCAACCCAGAGACTGATCATTGTATGTCCAGGAAGATCATCCATGGTTTTATAAGTCATCCTTGAATACTTCATCGGCCATACTCGCGAGCACTGCCTCCTTTGCAGAATCCAGATGAGCAAGGCTTGCTGCTCGGGTAGCTATTGGATCACGTTTCAACAAGGCGGCGGTCAGCTTTTGCATTTCATGCAGTGAAGTCACCCGGAGTTCAGGGTCGCGCATTAAGCGACTTCGAAGATGACAAACCCGGTCGATAATGTTTTCCAGTGCTCGACGGAGTTCCCGATTGCGGCAACCAGTAAACAGAATATCGTAGTAGCCTTCCTTCACAGGTCGCATGATTTCGATATCAAAATTCTCCACACAGCCCTCCAGCTTCTCCAGTTGCCGATTCAGAGCCTCAAGCTCTGCTTCACTGGCTCTTTCGGCAAACAGTACCGCCGCCTGAGTTTCCAGGGAAGATCGCAATTCGAAAATCTCACACACAGTACGAGCATCGAGTTCCGTGACTCGATAACCGCAATAGGACTGGCGCTCGATGAGGCCATTAACTTCAAGATTAACCAGTGCTTCCCGTAACACAGAACGACTGGCCCCAGTAAGTTCACAGAGTTCTCGTTCCACGAGTTTCTGCCCGGCGACGAATTGGCCGTTTAAAATAGCGCTGCGTAGCGCAACCTGGGTATGGCTGCGGAGAGTTGTTTCAACACCCCGGCCTGCTGCTTTGACTGGCAATGCTTTTCGGACTGGTCCAGTTTGAAGTGTTACTGCCATTTACGTTGTTGAATCCACGTTGTTGAATCCACGTTGTAGAGTCCGCGTTGTTGAACCTATGTTATTGAATCTGTTTCGTTGACGCTCAACTCCAATGTTCCGCTTTAGTGGGTTGAGAAACAAAATTAGAGCTCAACATAAAATTGTATACAATATATAGTTCAGAAATTACTCTTGTCAGTATAAATATGCAATACCCAGGTTAAATTATTTTGATATTTATATTTTTGTATGACAATTTTGATGCTTTGGATGTTGATTGATTCAAATGATCTCGTTTATCTCCAATTCAGCTGACTCATATGAATCCAATTTAGAGATAGAAAAACATTATTATCAAATACCGTGCAGTGTAGGCCAGTGTCAATCTGCTCTGACCTTAATAGCACTAACCTAAAGCTCGACGCTCAACGGTGATTGTCCTGGGAAACCAGCCTTCCCTGTTTCCCAGCGACTGTGTGAATGCATGAATAGTTACGACTATGGTCCATGCCCTTGGTAGCGCATCCATGGATCTCGCCTGGGAGGCCTATTTATTGGCTTTCAACCACTTGAAAATACCGCTAAGCCCAGATCAGTTTAGTCGTCAGTTATTAACTATCACTGCGGTTACGTAGTCCGTCCTGAAAAAAGGCGCGATGTCGTTAGCGATCATGCGTCATTTTCGACCTTCGGATCAGGACAACACCCAGACGACGATTAGCGGCGTCCCAAGGGGCTGACAACAGGCAATGGCGAGTAATGTTTGCTCTCCGCCGTTGGGTTTTTCAAACAAAAAGAAAGCGATCATCCACTTTCTCAAATTCCACGCGCAACCCGCCATCAGCAGATTGATACGGTCTCCTTCGGCTCCCTTCAGCCAGCTCCTCAATAAACGATGATCATGCTTCAAATGACCGATGATCGGTTCTATCGCACTTCGTTTGCGACACAGTATCCGTTTCTTCTGGCGTTGATAAGCATTGTCCCGTTTCAGCGGAAGACCCGGTAACAGCACCTCACAATCCACTTTATTCTTCGCTCCCCGATATCCCCGGTCAACCACCGCCAGCCTGATCGATGTCTCACGGTGGGTATGGGCTTCTGTCAGTGCTGCTTTCAGGGTCTTCGAATCATGATCATGTTCGTCATGACTCACCACCCCCACAATCACCTGTGACTCCTTCGTCGCCACCACTGACGCCTTGCGACCATACTCATACGCCTTGTGATCCTTCCCCTTGCCCACGCAGTACACAGGGAGTAAACCTTGTTCCTGTCTTTGGGCTGTTGAGACAAAACACGTTCGTATAACGCAAAGTTCGCTTCCTGCGCCGTCAGAACATCGATCGGTAACTTCCGTTGGCATTCCCTGAGCAACACACCCGCAATGGTTCGTAATCGTTTCAACGCCTTGTTCGCCTTACGACGTCGTTTCACGTGACGGAAATGACGACATGCCAAACGAAGTGACCGCACTTCCTTTACGTACGTTCGTCGTTGTTGTATCCCGTGTAACTTCGACAGCTTGTTCAGGCGATTGATGATCCTTATCGCCAACTTGCTGTCTGTCGGGTACGTGATCGCCTTCTCCTGTACCGTGGTATCTACCAGTACTGTCCGCTCCTCTGCCAGCTTCCCATGCAGTTTTACCGACAGCGAAAAGATCTCCCTGACTCCCTCCGACCCAATCCGGTTGCGGAACTTCACCAGTTCCGTCGCATGGCACGGTACCTGCGTCTGGAAACTCACCTCACCACAGAACACCTGAAAGTACGGGTTCATCTTCCATTGATCCACCACCGATTCATCACTTAAGCTGTACAGCTGTTTGATCATCAGCAATCCGCTCATCAACCGGATCGGTTTCGCGGCCCGCCCCTTCGCGCTGTAGTACTGGCTCAGGGAGGCTTCAAGCGATGACCAGTCAAGGGTATTGCCAAGGGCAATCAGGGGATGGGACGTATCCAGCTGATCAACGATGTTGAAGAAACTGAGTTGATCGTCATTCACCGGGCTGTCAGGTAGCATATATACCTCGTGTTCGACCAGAAACTGAACGCCAGTTTAACAATTCCGGTCGATTCAAACCAGGACTATATCCAGTTTATACTGGATATGTAGCCTTTTCGGGTTCTTCAGGGACGACTACGTAACCGAATATTCAGAAACTCAACCACTAATGAAAACGCCATGGCAAAGTAGATGTATCCCTTGGGGATATGGAAGTCCAGCCCCTCCCCTATGAGCGCGATACCGACCATCATCAAAAACGAAAGAGCCAGCATTTTAATGGTCGGATTTCGATCCACATAATCTCCAATGGTCTTTGCCGCCACTAACATCACCCCCACTGCGACCAGAATTGCAATCACCATAATAGAAACCTGCTCCACTAAACCCACCGCAGTAATCACCGAATCCAATGAAAAAATAACATCCAGGAGTGTGATCTGCACCAGCACTGATGAGAATGTAATGCTTTTGACATTTGCTTGGAGTTCTTCTTCGCTGTCAAAACTGCCGTGGATTTCCATGGTGGATTTAAAAAGCAGAAATAATCCGCCAAAAATAAGAATCAAATCCCGGCCCGAAATTTCATTTTCATAAATAGTAAACCAGGGCTCAATCAACCGCATAACCCAAACCAGACTAAACAGTAATGCCAGTCTTGACACCACCGCTAACGTCAAACCAATACGGCGGGCGCTATCTCGCTGGTGGGGTGGTAGTCGATTTACTAAAATCGAAATAAAGATAATATTGTCCACTCCCAGTACGATTTCCAACGAAATCAAAGAGACCAGAGCCACCCACCCTTCCGGGGTAAAGAACCATTCGAACATGTGTGTTTGCGTTTTCTATGTTGTTAAAAAAGATAAATACCTACCGGCATCGGAATAGAGCCAGGCTGATTCAACCAGCGATGGACGAATTTTCATGCCGTACAGCGGCTTAGATATAGCTTACCCGAATCAGTTCGATCAGCTAAGCAAGGGCCTGCGTTATTTCTGCCTCAATAGGGGGATAACCATCAATGAAGACCCATGTAAACTTCAGTGGAGTTTTCTCTTTTCCACTCTCACATCCGTTAAGTTCATTGAGGCGCAAAAAACAAATAGGTAGCACGTCGTAATTTCTCTGCAAATGCAGAAATTTAAATCCGTTCTTTTTGGAGCCAGGCTAATTCAAACAGGAAAACATTCGGTCATATTTCGCAGGATTATCAAAGTCCACTGTTTCATCCAGTTCCCGGGCCCATCGGTGCCCGGCGAAAACGGCGTCGGCGATGATCGAAGGTGAGTCGCAGTCGCCGATTTTCGAAAGGGATCGCATTTTTATGGAACGATCAGAGGATCTGGTTTCCAGATAAGTTTGAAGATCATAGTAAAGTCGATCTCGTGGGGTCCTTGCCGTTACCAATAGCAATGACTCACACTCTAAAAAGTGGGATCCACTGCCGTAGTGACATTGAAGTTCCGCTCGATGGCCGTCGAATCCAGATAGACTTCGGGAAGTAATAATATTGACCCCGAGGTCCATTAACCGCCTTTGAACCCGAGGCTGTTCGGCGGTATAACCACTCCAGGAGGAGACTTTGGCTTCGGGGGTGACGTAACTAACGGTTAACCCTAATTGGATTAGTTTCTCAGCCATAACGCTGCCCATGTAATAACCGTCGTCGTCATAGATCATAATAGCGCCGGTGGGAAATTTCTCCTCCATAATGTCATCTGGGGTAAACAGGCATTCTTCAGGTCCCAGGTTTGGAATTACTGCCTCGGTACCACGACCGAATCCATCCCGCCGCCAGTTAGCGCCAGTGGCAATCATGACATGATCCGCATCGACTTCAAGGATATTTTCTACGGTCATTTCGCTTTCCATGAACATTTCCACATTGGCCATTTTCGTCAATTGCTGAATTCGATAATCCCGAACCCTCGACCATTCCCTTAAACCCGGTAAGGCAGATTCCTTAGTGACCCTTCCGCCTGGTGCGCTGGACGCTTCCGCCAGCATCACGGTATAGCCCCGTTTACCCGCGGCGTGAGCCGCTTCGAGCCCTGCTGGACCGGCACCGACGATAAGTACAGTGGAATCTTCCTGATTTAATGTGGTTTTTCGTTGAGGTAAGATCTCCGGATGCCAATTTCGTCGCCATTCTTCCCCCATAGTCGGATTCTGTGTGCAGCGGATAGGGACCGCCAAACCGTCCGAGGCATAACAGATGTTGCATCCAATGCATTCACGAATATCTTCGAGCTGGTCGTTCATGATTTTATTGGGCAAAAAGGGATCTGCAATGGATGGCCTGGCCGCCCCAATAAAGTCCACGATTCCCCGTTTTACCTAGGAAACCATGGTATCCGGCGACGTAAATCGTCCCACGGTCACTACGGGTTTACTGGTGACCGATTTAACAAAATCCATATAAGGTTCCAGCGAAGCCTCTTTGACAAACCTTGAAACCCCCATTTCATAAGAGTAATCGGCGATATTGATATCCCATAAGTCTGGCAGCTCGGCCAGGTTTTCGAAAACTTCCCTAAGCTCGTTATAAACCGGCTCACCGTCTGATCCTCCGCCATCATCAACGGAAAATCGAACGGCCACCGCGCACTGATCTCCAACTGCCTCCCTGGTGTCTTCAATGAGTTCGCGCAATAACCGGCTTTGATTTTCCACGGAACCGCCGTATTCATCGGTGCGAGTATTCGTGGTCGATGACAAAAATGACGATAACAGGTAGCCGTGAGTAGCGTAGACATAGACAATATCAAATTCGGCTTCCTTGGCTCTAAGGGCAGCATTTCGATGCCATTGTCGCAATCGTTTTATGTCAGACTTATCCATTTGTCGGGTCTGGCAAGGGTTTCCTGCTAAATTTGGCACACTGGAAACCCCGAGAGGAACTTCCCGGCTAAAAAGATTGGAGGCCCGGGGACCTCCGGCCCACAATTCGACTCCAGCCAGGGCGCCGTGTTGGTGAACCTTTTCAGTCATTAATCCATGTGCCTTAATATCGCCTTGATCCCAAAGGGAATGATAGGGATAGGGCAGATCATCGGATGAAGGGTGAATGGAACAATACTCCGTGCAAACCACACCCCAGCCTCCTTCTGCCTTCACTCCCCGTAGCTCCGCCACCATTTGAGGGCGAAGCCAACCAAGGGCCAGTACAATGAGGAACTTGATAGAAGCGGTTTTTTGCGGTTACTGGCCCAATTTGAACGGGCTCAAATAGCTTTTTATATCTTCCCTGATATATTGGGTTTGATAAGTTAGTGGACAAAGAATGTTTCCTATGGTGGATTCTGATAAGCAACGACGGTTTGGTCTATAGCGCCGAAAATACTATCTCCATTACTATCCAGCATTTCAATACGAATACGATCTCCAAACTTCATAAAAGGGGTTTTCGCCTGTCCGCCATTGATCTGCTCAATCATGCGAACCTCAGCGATGCAGGAGTATCCCACTCCACCCTGATCGATGGACGAACCATGGTCCGTATTCTGTTTATTTGACACTGTGCCCGATCCGATGATCGTGCCTGCTCCCAACGGTCGGGTTTTTGCGGCATGGGCAATTAACTGATGAAAATCGAAAGTCATGTCCTCCCCGGCATTGGCCATGCCGAAAAGTTCATCGTTATAGGTCACATTCAGGGGTAGATGTAACTTGCCATCTCTCCAGTTAGTTCCCACTTCCTCCGGAGTGACCACGACCGGGGAAAAAACACTGGAGGGTTTTGATTGCAAAAATCCGAATCCCTTGCCCAATTCCTGGGGGATGAGGCTGCGTAACGAAACATCGTTAACCAGCATTAGAAGTTTAATGTGTTGCTCACATTTCTCCCTCCCCTGTCCCATGGGAACGTCATTGGTAATTACCGCGATCTCCCCTTCGAAATCAATACCCCAGTCTTCGCTGCCAATGGGAATATCCTCATAAGGACCAATAAAACTATCTGAACCTCCCTGGTACATCAGGGGCTCATGCCAAAAGCTTTCAGGCATTTCGGCGTTTCGTGCTTTTCGCACCAATTCCACGTGATTCACATAAGCACTGCCGTCCAGCCATTGACTGGCTCTTGGCAACGGAGAAGCGCAGGCCGTTTGGTCAAACACTTTGGCATCCGCCGTTTCGCCCCCATTCTCGTTTAATGAATCATAAATTCGGGATAAAAGAGGAGCCACACGGTCCCAGTCATCCAGCGCATCTCGCAGGGTTGACGAGATACCTGATGCACTAACACAATGTGCCAAATCCCGGGAAACGACGACGAGCTCACCGTCTTTTTGTTTTTTCAAGGAAGCCAGTTTCATGGAATGTTATCTATTGTGCTAATTAGTCGTCCCTGAAGAACCCGAAAAGGCTACATATCCAGTATAAACTGGATATAGTCCTGGTTTGAATCGACCGGAATTGTTAAACTGGCGTTCAGTTTCTGGTCGAACACGAGGTATATATGCTACCTGACAGCCCGGTGAATGACGATCAACTCAGTTTCTTCAACATCGTTGATCAGCTGGATACGTCCCATCCCCTGATTGCCCTTGGCAATACCCTTGACTGGTCATCGCTTGAAGCCTCCCTGAGCCAGTACTACAGCGCGAAGGGGCGGGCCGCGAAACCGATCCGGTTGATGAGCGGATTGGTGATGATCAAACAGCTGTACAGCTTAAGTGATGAATCGGTGGTGGATCAATGGAAGATGAACCCGTACTTTCAGGTGTTCTGTGGTGAGGTGAGTCTCCAGACGCAGGTACCGTGCCATGCGACGGAACTGGTGAAGTTCCGCAACCGGATTGGGTCGGAGGGAGTCAGGGAGATCTTTTCGCTGTCGGTAAAACTGCATGGGAAGCTGGCAGAGGAGCAGACAGTACGGGTAGATACCACGGTACAGGAGAAGGCGATCACGTACCCGACAGACAGCAAGTTGGCGATAAGGATCATCAATCGCCTGAACAAGCTGTCGAAGTTACACGGGATACAACAACGACGAACGTACGTAAAGGAAGTGCGGTCACTTCGTTTGGCATGTCGTCATTTCCGTCACGTGAAACGACGTCGTAAGGCGAACAAGGCGTTGAAACGATTACGAACCATTGCGGGTGTGTTGCTCAGGGAATGCCAACGGAAGTTACCGATCGATGTTCTGACGGCGCAGGAAGCGAACTTTGCGTTATACGAACGTGTTTTGTCTCAACAGCCCAAAGACAGGAACAAGGTTTACTCCCTGCATGATCCTGCTGTGTACTGCGTGGGCAAGGGGAAGGATCACAAGGCGTATGAGTATGGTCGCAAGGCGTCAGTGGTGGCGACGAAGGAGTCACAGGTGATTGTGGGGGTGGTGAGTCATGACGAACAGGATCATGATTCGAAGACCCTGAAAGCAGCACTGACAGAAGCCCATACCCACCGTGAGACATCGATCAGGCTGGCGGTGGTTGACCGGGGATATCGGGGAGCGAAGAATAAAGTGGATTGTGAGGTGCTGTTACCGGGTCCTCCGCTGAAACGGGACAATGCTTATCAACGCCAGAAGAAACGGATACTGTGTCGCAAACGAAGTGCGATAGAACCGATCATCGGTCATTTGAAGCATGATCATCGTTTATTGAGGAGCTGGCTGAAGGGAGCCGAAGGAGACCGTATCAATCTGCTGATGGCGGGTTGCGCGTGGAATTTGAGAAAGTGGATGATCGCTTTCTTTTTGTTTGAAAAACCCAACGGCGGAGAGCAAACATTACTCGCCATTGCCTGTTGTCAGCCCCTTGGGACGCCGCTAATCGTCGTCTGGGTGTTGTCCTGATCCGAAGGTCGAAAATGACGCATGATCGCTAACGACGTCGCGCCTTTTTTCAGGACGGACTAATTAGTGAGAATTATTCGTTGCCAAAAGCCAGATCGAAGAGCAACTATAGGAAATGAATCATGAACTTACTCACCATTCCCTTCCTGTTTCCCCAACCGGCGTGCATATGAGCATCAAAATGGGCGTCAATTTTCATCGTCAGAGTCGAATGCCTTTTCGTGCATCCAGGCTGCGTGTTTTGGTGCTTGTTTAGTCTGTGACCACTCTTCGAGCATCGCCCATTTCACATCATCCAGCATTTTCAATTTAGGCTTCTCCTCTTCATCCGGACACGCAAGCTCCAGGCGATGTCCATTGGGATCGAAAAAGTAAATAGAGTGAAAAATAGAATGATCCACTACCCCCAATACGTTAATCCCATTATTTTCAAGGTGATTCTTATACTCTAGCAACGTTTTCCGATCCTTTACTTTAAATGCAATGTGTTGCACCCAGCCAGGGGTATTTTTATCCCGCCCCATCTCCGGTTTAGTTGGCAGTTCGAAAAATGCCAATACGTTCCCATTTCCTGCATCGAGAAAAACATGCATATAAGGATCTGGCTCTTTGGTTGACGGCACCTGATCTTCGGCAATGGCGAGAACAAAATCCATTTTTAGATTCTCGACATACCATTCCACAGTTTCTCGCGCATCCTTACAACGATAGGCGACGTGATGAATTTTCTCTATTTTCATGTGTATCCCGATTTGATTGAACTGGTAGGTTTGGTTAGTTTCGACTTAGCAGCATGCCAGATTACTCATTTTCGAGATTGGTCTCATTATGCACCTCGCTGCCAATGCTACCCCGGGCGATATTCATCGCCTCTCGCAATACACTCAAGTCACCAATGTGGTTGCCAAGTAATAAAATCAGTTTTGCATTCACCATGGCGCTTTGTTCATCGCTCAGACCCCGGTGCATGTTGATTAGCGCTTCATAAAAGTCATCTCCCGCACGATAGGCACGGAAAAAGTGCGTTTCGGGTTGATGAAAATTGGTCTTGGTATTAAGTGTCATGAGGCTACCTAAGCAAAATGTTCGACGCAATAATACAGAACATGGGCTATTCTGAATCCATAAGGCACAACAGGGTATTCATCACTCAGCCTATTAGAATTCTATTAAGCGCAGCAGAAACGCTTCCCATGTCAAATATATGGCATCTCGCTAGCACATGCTGGTCCGGACGAATGAGATACACCGCACCTGAATGTCCGTCAAAACGCTGGTTTGCCATACCTGTAACATCCAACACCGTCGTGACTTCGTCAATGGGTCCACCCCGATTCGCCACCACAATGGGAATGACCGGAACAGGTTCTTGTGACATTTGTATCAAGGCAGAACGATGGTTGGCGTCGAAATCATCTGCATTGTCGATGAAATAGAGAAGATTAAACGCACCACCCATCATATTGAGTAGCCACTTATCTTCGCCATGGTAGTTAACTGGTGCATCGTCCAACGGTGCACCTGGTACCATATCACCAGAAAATTCATCCGTGTCCGGAGTATTGAGAGGGGAATCCACCAGAATAGCGGGATCAGACAGTCGACCGGAGTTTGTTAGCAATTGAGCAAACTCATGTTCTTCTGCCAACTCCAGCACCGCATCCCGAAAGACACTGGAAACAGGGGATTTGGGGGTAATGAAATCCGTTGAACGAGTGGAATTCATGATGTTCTCCTCCGCTGCCATGACTCGCTCCGAGCAATATGAATCCAGCATAGAAGAAGGAGCTTCATTTCGTAAAACCAGATCTAGCTTCCATATCAAGTTGTCAATATCCTGGAAGCCAGAGTTAGCTCCCCGGGCGCCGAATGGAGACACCTGGTGGGCAGCATCCCCAGTATAGAGCAATCTGCCATGGCGAAATTTCTCCATTCTGCGACAGGTAAAAGTATATACACTGGCCCATTCCAGCTCAAAATCGACGTCTTCCCCAAGCATGGCTGTTACCCGAGGAATAATATTCTCAGGTTTTTTCTCTTCCACCGGGTCAGCGTCCCAGCCGAGCTGAAAATCCAGCCGATAAACATCATCTGCCTGGCGATGCAATAACGTGGACCATCCCCGGTGATAGGAAGGATCAAAGGAGAACCATCGCTCCGGGGGAGCATTTTGCTTCATCACCACATCCACAATCAGAAATCGGTCCTGAAAAATCTGACCTTCGCTTTCCAATCCCATACGTGAGCGAATTCCGCTATTCGCACCGTCCGCCACAATGAGCCAATCACAGGAAAGAGAATATGGTCCGTCCGGGGTATCAACGGTAATCGTGACTTTATTCTCTTCTTCCGTCACATCGACGACTTTATTCTTCCAGCGAATCTCAGCGGAATCCAGCTCCCGAAGCCGGTCTACCATGTATTGTTCAAGGTAGTACTGTTGCAAATTAATAAAAGCCGGTTGTTCGTGTCCCGGAGCCGGTAGAAGATCAAATTGCCGGATTAGTCTGTCACGAAAAAAGATCTTACCGACCTTCCAGGTGACACCCTTATCTACCATTCGACTGGCGCATCCCCATCGATTAAAAATTTCCAGCGATCGTTTGGAATAACACACAGCTCTTGAGCCAACACTAACAGTATTACTTTCATCAAGCACCAAAACATCCATGCCGTGAACCCCGGCATCCAAGCCGGCTGCCAGACCCACCGGCCCACCACCAACCACGATTACCGGGTGATGAACGACAAGATCGGTATCCTGATCAGGCGATCTTTCATAGTCATAAACCGGGTTTTGATAAGTTGCAAGCATCTGAAAATTTTGTGATATTCCCGTACTGATCGATCAGTTAATAGTCAGACTCTGGTTACATAATGGCAATGGAATAAACAATGCGTTAACGCCTAAGTTTACTGAAGATTATTGCAGGCCATGCCACATTTCCTGATCCCGATCCGCAGTCCAGATTCGAGGATCCCGAACACCGGAGGCTTCATCAAAAGCCCGCGAGACATCAAATGGTAAACAATGCTCATAAATAAATACATGGCCGAAATCCGGATCCATGGCTTCCCGGGTCAGGGCCATGGTTTCCTTTAGATTCATGCCTTTGGAAACCGCTTCCTGAGCACTTTTATAAAGAGTAGTCACGAAGTCTCTGGTGTATTTCAACCCTGCTTTGACCTGTTCCGGGGTTTCAAGCGCAGGTCCCCTGCCGGGTATAATTTTAGCGGCGTTTAGCGCCTCAACGTTATCCAGTGTGGTGGGCCAATCTGATAGATAACCATCACCGGTATAACAAGCTGCTTCACATTCCACCAAATCCCCGGAGAAAAGAACTTCTTCCGATGGCACCCACACCACGGTGTCGCCTTTAGTATGTCCTCTTCCGAGCTGCATGATTTTCACCTCCAGTTCTCCCATTTTCAGGGTCATTTCTCCTTTGAATGTTAACGTGGGCCAGGTTAAACCGGGAATGCTATCCACCGCATCAAATAACCGGGGAAATCGTCCGATTTCAGAGTCCATGTCCTGTTGTCCTCGCTCGACAATCAAATCGTGGGTGTCCTGGCTGGCAATGATCTGCTCCAGTCCTTCATCCCGATAACCACTTGCCCCAAGGACACGAACAGCATGGTAATGGGTCAACACCACGTATTTAATGGGTTTGTCCGTAATTTCCCTTACCTGTTTGATGACATTCTGGGCCATCACTGGGGTGGCGGTAGCGTCTATGATCATCACACTATCATCACCGATAATGATGCCGGTATTGGGGTCACCCTCTGCGGTAAAGGCCCAGCAATGATCTGAAAGCTGCCCAAAGCTCACCGGCTTTTGTTCAAGGTCCGCGACAGATGCAAATTGATTACTCATGGTTTCTCCTGTTTTTATACGTTTGGCAAATAAATATCATTATTATCAGTTCTATATTATCAGTTCTATTGGGTCAGGTTCGCCGAGTCAGGCTTTATGTGAACACGATCTCCTACTACCCGGATCAGTGCTTATGCTATTTCAAAATCACTATTATTCAACATTCCGCCCCGGATTACCCGAATTCAATTTAACGTGATTGAATCCAAATTGGCTTTAATCTCACACAATCAGATCCGGATTTGACCCGAATCTGATTTGGGTCAAATCAGGCTCTGCCCGAGGCTTAAGGCCCCAGGGCTTAGGTCTAACGTTTGTCCACAACCCGAACCGCTTTGCCCAGAGACCGCGGGATCGTTTCTGGATCGGTAATATTCACCGGTGCGGTAACACCGATGTAATCCTTGATAGACGCCTGAACCCTTTCAGCAATATTCTTTCTATCATCGTTCGGTGTATCAGGAGCCGCTTCTACGTTGACCATCATGGTGTCCAGATTTCCCTGCTTGCCTATCTCGATCTGATAGTGAGGGGCCAACCCACTTTCTTTCAGTATTAACTCTTCAATCTGGCTTGGGAATACATTAACTCCGCGAATAATCATCATGTCATCACTGCGACCGGTGATCTTACTGAATCGCCTCATGGGTCTCACCGACCCTGGCAGCAATCGGGTCAAGTCCCGGGTTCGATAGCGAATAATCGGAAAAGCTTCTTTCGTTAACGATGTAAACACTAATTCTCCTTCCTCACCCTCCGCCATAACTTCACCGGTTTCAGGATCAATCACTTCAGGATAGAAATGATCTTCCCAGATGGTTGGACCGTCTTTCGTCTCCACACATTCCTGGGCGACCCCCGGCCCCATAACTTCTGACAAACCGTAAATATCCACCGCATCGATACCAAGTCTGGCTTCAATTTGTTGCCGCATCTCATTGGTCCAGGGTTCCGCGCCGAAAATTCCAATCTCCAGAGAACATTCTTCCGGAGATACACCCTGTCTCTCAAGTTCATCCGCAAGGCTCAGGCAATATGACGGCGTCACCATAATAATCCGGGGTTTGAAATCCATAATCAACTGAACCTGTTTTGCGGTTTGACCCCCGGACATGGGTATCACAGTGCAGCCAAGTTTTTCTGCGCCATAATGCGCGCCCAAACCGCCGGTGAATAATCCATAACCATAGGAAACATGACACATGTCTCCGGGGCGACCGCCTGCAGCCCGGATGGATCTTGCCATTACCGTGGACCAGACGTCGATGTCATTTTGGGTATAGCCAACAACGGTGGGTTTTCCCGTAGTGCCAGAAGAAGCATGTATTCGGACTACCTGTTCCCGGGGCACTGCGAATAATCCGAAGGGATAATTATCTCGCAGATCTGATTTTACGGTAAACGGAAACTTCGATAGATCATTCAGTGAATGTAAGTCGTTAGGATGGATTTGCGCATCATTAAATTTCGCTTTATAAAATGGAACGTTATTGTAAGCGTGATTCAGACTCCATCGCATTCGTTCAAGTTGTAACGCTCGCAGCTCGTCTACTGATGCTGTTTCGATGGCGTCGAGCTGGCTCGGGTTATTCTGATTCATATTGTTGGCCTTATGTATGACTCTACTTAACTCTACTTGACTTTTCCTGGCTCTTCTCAGCAAGGACGAATCCAATGCTGATTATTCTAACTAGCTATATTAGCTGTTAATTGGCATTAGGGTTCTCGATCACCATGGCGATACCCTGCCCCACTCCGATGCACATGGTGCATAAAGCATACCGACCACCCTGTCGTTGTAATTGCCTTGCGGCGGTGGTCACCAGTCTTGCCCCACTCATTCCAAGCGGGTGTCCAAGGGCGATAGCTCCCCCATTTGGATTTACATGTGACGCGTCATCATCGATTTTCAAATAACGTAAGACACCGAGAGCCTGAGCCGCGAAGGCTTCATTCAACTCAATGACATCCATTTGATTCAGCGTAAGGCCCGCAAGTTTCAGAACTTTCTCCGTAGCTGGCCCCGGCCCATGCCCATGATTCTGGGCTCCACCCCAACCGTTGCCATGGCGAGCACTTTGGCTATAGGCTGCAATCCATTCTGCTTTCCCGCTTCTGAATTCCCCAACAACAAAGCACAGGCTCCGTCATTAATCCCTGAAGCGTTCCCCGCGGTAACTGTCCCATTTTGACGAAAGGGAGTTCCCAGTTTTGCCAATTGCGCCAGGCTTGCTTCACCCCGGGGATGTTCGTCCTTATCAATTCGCAAATCATCCTTTTTTCTCTGAGGAACATAAACCGGGATAATTTCTTCGTCAAATATGCCAGATAGTTGAGCCTGATGGGCTCGCTGTTGGCTTCCTAGAGCAAAAGCATCCTGATCTTCCCGGGAAATACCAAAGTCTTGTGCAATATTTTCTGCGGTTTCCGGCATGGAATCGATGCCAAACTGTTGTTCCATCTTCTTGTTAACAAACCGCCAACCCATGGTGGTATCGAACACTGAATTTTCCCGACTGAATGCCGTGGTCGCTTTAGGCATGACAAATGGTGCCCGGGACATGGACTCCACCCCCCCGGCAATCACCAGGGAAGCTTCACCACACTTAATACTCCGGGCAGCCATACCAACAGCATCCATTCCCGACCCACAAAGGCGATTTATGGTAGTTCCGCCAATGGTTAGTGGTAATCCACTTAGCAAGCCAGACATTCTCGCCACATTACGGTTATCTTCCCCAGCCTGATTCGCACATCCATAAACCAGATCATCGGCCTGAGACCAGTCAACCCCAGGGTTCCGTTCTATCAATGCTGCAATGGGTTTTGCTCCAAGATCATCTGCTCGCACGTTGGATAATGCTCCACCGTATCGACCAATGGGAGTCCTTACTGCATCGAAAATATAAGCGTCTCGATTCATTGGCAATCAGAATTGTCGAATATAAAGTTGGCTAACATCAGGCGGAATAACATCAGGCAAATAACATTGGGATATCTAACGACTGGAACCACCAGGCACCGCATTATGAACAAGAAATTTATGGAGCGGTGGAAATTTATAGAACAGTGGAAGCATGGATAGGAAATTGTCGGTTCGTTCTGTACCGGGTTAAACATCAAATCCGGGAAGCCTTTACTCCTGATATTATTCGCCATCATTTGGTATCAGTACCGGCTTATTAACATAATACGATCTGCCTGAAAATTGGGCCACTATGCGATCACTTTGATTGCTAACCATAATGGAATAGAGTCCACTTTGTTTTCCGCGGTGAACTTCAGTAGCCTTCGCGGTCAAGATATCGCCTTCGAAGGCAGGCTTTAGAAAATCAATCCGACAATCCATGGCTACATTTGCCTCATTCCTACTATTGCAAGCATAAGCAAACGCCGTATCAGCAAGGCTGAATATCATGCCTCCGTGACAACTGCCAAACCCGTTAAGCATATCTCTGCGGATTAGCATGGTTAACTCGCAACGTCCGGACGCGCATTCGACAATGGTAATTCCCGAGCGCTGAGCGTGGTAATCTGTTTCATGCATTCGCTCCGCACAAGCCGAGGCTAAATCCTTATTCGGACTCTGATCTCTAACCTGGTTTCCAATCTGATCTCTGGGCTGATCTCTGTCCTGATCGAGAGTCTGGTCATGAGCTGTTTCTGAGTTAGTTGTCATAAAGTGTCATTCCCGAATGGATCCGTTGTTGTAGTAGCAACGATGTGCGATATCGATCCAACCCATAACTGTTTTGTAGATGTTGCAATACCTGACAAACCCACTTCACCCCAATTTCATCGGCCCAGGTCATGGGACCTTTGGGGTAATTCAAACCAAAACCCATGGCTCGATCCACCGAAGAAATGTCGCAAACTCCCTGATAAACTGCATCAGCTCCTTCATTGGCAAGCATACAAACGGTACGCATCAAACACAATCCTGGTGTGTCCTCCATGACCACGACTTTCTTCCCCATGGATGAAAAAAATGCGGTGGCCAGGGACCGTGAATTTTCGGTGGAACGAAGTGATGCAGCAATGGCAATGCACGAAAAATCTGAAAAATCATTCACCAGATCGAATAATACAAGATTGTTGATTCCAGTATCATGTGAGCGATGGGTCGCGGTCCGACCGTCAGTCAGCGCCATGGTAATTTCTATTCCTTCGGATACGATTCGGATAAATGGAGTAGCGACCTCGTTATCTACCCCCACTACATTGGTAACTTCGATCCCAAAGTCTGTTATCCCATCGATTATCCCGCTGGCGATTCCCAGATCGCCGTGGACAGATACGCTAGCATTCCCAATTGGGTTATCTAAGCTATTCTGAGCATCCGGACTCGTCGTTAGCTGAGTTTCTGAATCATCCAAATCAGTCAGACGGGTAGAAAGTCGCTTACCGTTTTGATCATATTCATAAAATCCTTTTTTGGTTTTCCTGCCGAGAAACCCGCCGTCTACCATCTCTTTTTGAATCAGCGAAGGAAGATATCGGGAATCCTGAAAATAGGCACTAAAAACGGACTCTGTTACGGAATAGTTTATGTCATGACCAATAAGATCCATTAACTCAAAAGGTCCCATACGAAAACCACCGGCCTCTCGAACGATCTGATCAATTTGATGTGGGGCTGCAACTCCTTCTTCAATGAGTCTAAGCGACTCTGCATAAAACGGTCTAGCGATTCGATTGACGATAAAACCTGGAGTTGACTTGCTTAAGACTACCTTTTTACCCCATGCCTGAGCGGTACCCATAGCAATTTCAACAATGACATCGTCAGTCGCCAAACCTCGAATTACTTCAACCAATTTCATTACCGGCGCAGGATTAAAAAAGTGCATGCCGACCAGATTACCCGGCCGAGTTAAGGCGGAACCGATAGCTGTAATTGAAATCGAAGAAGTATTAGTGGCGAGTATTGTCGACTCACTACAAATTCCTTCAAGCTGGATAAAAAGCGACTGTTTGATTTCAATACTCTCAACCACCGCTTCGATAACCAAAGAGCAGTTACTAAGTTTTTCCAGCGAATCACAAGGGTGGATACGGGTAATGAGTTTCTCTACCTCTTCCTCATTTATTCTTCCCCGGCTAATAAGTTTTCCCAAACCCTGTCGGATAGTTTGTATTCCATGGGACACAGCTTCAGGTCGTTGATCAAAGAGGCAAACAGTATGTCCCCTGGCAGCCGCAACCTGAGCTATTCCAGCCCCCATAGTACCAGCGCCGACCACGCCGATGACTGATGATTGCTCTAATGCATTCATTGTTTAATTTTCACTGGGAAAACCGGCTTCCAAATCTAAAGACAATCGCCACAGAGTTCATTTCCCAATAAAGGTCGGTTTTCGCTTTTCCATAAATGCAGCCACTCCTTCAGCATAGTCCTCAGTGCGGCCAGCCATCCTCATTAAATCTCTTTCCAAATCCAATTGTTCATCCAGAGAATGGGAAGCAGACTCTCGAATTGCCCGTTTAATCAGGCTGAGGCCCGTGGTCGGTTGCTTCGCGAGGTGTTTTCCCGTCCTGATCGCTTCATCCATCAACTGATCATCATCAATGCATTTCCATATTAAACCCCATTCCTCAGCGGTTTGGGCAGATAGTTTCTCTCCTAATAATGCCATTCCCAATGTCCTTGAACGCCCAACCAGTCGTGGCAAATGCCAGGTGCCTCCGGAATCAGGAATAACGCCAATTTTACAAAACGACTGAATAAAACTGGCAGACCGGGCGGCAAATACGATGTCACAACCCAAAGCGACACTGGATCCCGCTCCCGCCGCCACCCCATTCACTGCACAAATAACCGGCATTTCAAGTTCGGCAATGGCTCGAACCAGAGGATTATATTTGTTCTCCACAGCATGACCAAGATCAGGTCCACCCTGGGAGTTACCCCCTTCCTTGTCCGGCGCTGTGGGATTTAACACTGCAGGGTCTGACAGGTCCTGCCCAGCACAGAACCCTCGACCTGCCCCGGTAATCAATAAACAACGAGCGCCATTTTCCAGCGAAATCTGGGTGAATGCCTGTCGGAGCTCCGCAAACATTTCATCGTTAAAGCTGTTGAGCTTTTTGGGTCGGTTTAGGGTCAAAATCGCTAGCCCGCCCTCGATATTCAATGTGATGGTATTGTAGTTATCTGTCATTCAGAAATACCTGCATTCGCTGTCTCTATAATTTCCTAATCCTGGAGCAGAGTTTAGATTTAAAACTAACGGTCTGACGGTTTAATCCGATATTGCACAACCCAATACGCGACAATGAAATTCAGACAATCGATCAAGGGCATAACAGATCAAGGGCATAGCAGATAAAAAGCAATCTTAGGCTCAACTACCAGATGCAACCGCCATTTTCAGAAAGGATACACTAATTGCTGTAATATTCAATATTTTGTAACACATTCTTCCGGAAATCCGAACAGAATTCTAACGAATTTTAGGGACAGGGATTCCGTGAGCAGTATATTTGGTTAGGCGGCATCATCTACAACCGATACCGTTAAGGGTGTGTGTCTGGATAAGGAAAACGTCCCCGGGGGGCCCTGACTACTGGGACTCATCATTCCACAGGAGTTATTAGCAAAAAGGTGAGTGCCTTGAAAACTTAAGATGACCTATAGATCGAACAGAAGCTGGGAATTATCGAATAGGTATACTACCCCAATATTTCGTGCTCTTTCCGCTCGCCAGGTGTCAACAATCGGAGTGATCGGGACTCTGAAGTAAGGTCCAGGTCGGATCAACCAGTTGACCATTTACCCCTCCATCTCTCAGCACGGCAAAAACAGTGCTCGCAACCCCCTCACTTTGATCGATCAACACGAAGTCATAAGTCCCCTGCTTGATCGCTATACCACTAAAGCTTATGTTTACATGGCCGATACCACTGGGTCCAACTTCATAGGTTCCTTTACCAGTGGCGGTCAATGTTCTACGGGTCGTTTTCTGCTCGGGATCTCGCCCATTAATTCGAATATCCAACGAAGCATTGCCTTTTCCGTCGAACCTGATGACGCCAAAACTGGCGACATCCTGGGCCACGTTTTTATAGGCGTAAGTACCATGAAGCGCACAGTTATTGAAATCCAATGGTACGGAGTCTGCACCGGATGATGCTATGGGCATCAGAAAAAGGTAGCTTATCAGCAGGCTGAATATGGTGGCTTTCATAATTTAAATTTATTTGGTTAGCAATGGGAGCTCCGGTGAAAACTCCAGAAACAGTATACCTATTAGAACTCACCAGTTAGTGCCTCTAGTGCCTTGCCACTATGAATTGGCTATTATGAGGGCGAGACAGAGACACCGTTTATGAAAATTATTCTAGCAGAGGCATGAGTATGAGATGAAGTGCTTTTGTCGACTGAAATTTCGTCGAAATGCTTCACCAATGTTGAACAGACAGAAATTGAATTAGATGTGTATCGTGCCCCTGGATTTCACCCTCTGGATTTCGCTTGAATTCCATTTGAATTTCATGTCACCCTGATGCGAGCGAGAAATGATGTGCTATACCATTCCTGAGCTGATAATACTCTGCGCCCCCTACCCGGCCAGGGATCCCTTACGACAGCTGCCATCACCTCGCCGTTCCCCCATTGGTCGCGAACGTATTGCAGAGAAGTCAATACCATCGCGTGGCCCATCGTACCAATAATCAAAGGCATATTGTTTGATAAATCCTGTGCCGCTGTCACTGGGTTGGCGGAGAAGGCATCCCCAGAAACATAAAAATCACGCCCATAGGAATCTCGCCACGGGCGATTTAGATTTGCAAGAATTTGATGGGGCTGCCCCGGCAGGTTAACGATGGCCCCCCAGGTTTGCTGGACAATGGTTTCCTGTGGAACATTAAGCCCGTAATATTTAAATACCATTTCAATACATGCGGCCCAACACCATTGATTCATATGTTGACCTCCCACAGAGGCAGCACTAACATGAGCCAACCTCGAATCAATACCGGCTTCACATTGTTGTACGCCTTGGAAGTTGTAAGGTAAGCAGTTTAAAAGCGCCGATGCGGGACTCCCCATGGCAAACGCTCCTACAGCCAGACTTCCTGCGCCAAATTTGATGAATTTTCTTCGGTCCAATGTAATCCTCCTTTGATCGGAATTCCGGTTACAGTATACCTATTTAATGGATCATCCACTATTATCTCGTTACGAGTAAGTTCATATATGAGGAAAGACATCGTCCAGGAAAACACAGCAGGTTATTCCTAACCATCCCACAGGGGCTACTAGTGAAGAGATGAATCTTTCGAAAACTGGAGCACGTTCTTTAAAAATAAAAACCTTTTCGCCTATTTGACCGTACAGAAGTCGAGAAATATTTAATCGGCATACTGGCCCAGGTTTGGAATTGAGATGCCACTTATGACTCAGTATACTTGTGGCCGAAAGCTAACAAAAATTTGAAGAATACGTATGCGTGTTAAAAACTCGGTTATCGGTCCATTAAAGTGCAGAAATGGTTAGCCATGTCAAACAGCAATCTTACAATCCACCTTACTACTACTTTCGGATCAGATGCATGGGAACTGGAGTTACCGGCAACCGTTACAGTTGCTCAGCTCATGCAAAAGCTGACCGGGTTAGCCGACATTGGGCTAGCATCAAAGGATACTAGCGGTAGAGTTATAGACTATGAGCTCATGTGGCAGGAGGGGGAGCGAGTTGTACGCCCTACTGAGACGCTTGATAGTGCGGGAGTAAGAGATGGTGATAATCTGATCATAAGGGTAGAAGAAGAAGCTAATGATATTTCAATCCACCTTACTACCGCCTTAGGGCTAGATATATGGGTTCTGTGGCTACCGATAACGACCACTACCCGTCAGCTAATATCCAAGCTGATCACACTGACCGAAATTGGGCTAGCATCGAAGGATGCTGACGGTAGGGTTATAGACTATGAGCTCATGTGGCAGGAGGGAGATCGGACCCTAGACGTTGCTGAGACTCTTTATAGTGCGGGAGTAAGACATGGTCACAATCTGATTATAAGGGTAGGAGAAAAAGCCAATGACTCTCTCATCCAAAGTGAGCTTACACAAATTCGAGAGCTTCCTGGGATAATGGCTGACTATAGGAGGCTAGGGGAAAAAGCTAATAACTCTCTCATCCAAAGTGAGCTTGCAAAAATTCAAGAGTTTGTTGGAATAATGGCTGGCTATAGGCTAGGAGAAAAACCTAATGATTTTCTCCACCAGAGTGAGTTTGCACTAACTCAGAAGATTGTTGAAGGAATAATGGCTGACTATGGGCTAGGAGAAAAAACCAATGATTCTCCCAGCCAGAGTGAGTTTGCACAAGTTCAGGAACTTGGTGAAGGAGTAATGGCTGACCATGGGCCAGGAGAAAAGTCCAATGATTCTCCCAACCAAAGTGAATTCGCGCAAATTCAGGAGCTTGGTGAAAGAATGAGGGAAGTGACTCAGTCTATCGAGAATTTGCTTCTTCGTTTAGAAGAAATTGATCGAAAAGGCGACTTTGAGAGAGCTTCCGATATTACGCCAGCCAATCAGCAGCAGCCGATTATCACTATAAACAATAATGTTGAGGCTAGAGCTGTGGCAACGTCTGATGTGTCGATAGCAATAAACATTGGCAATGAGTTGGATGCGCTTCAGGGGATTGTCAGCAACGCATTGGAAGATAGTAAAGGGCAGCATCGACAGGAGCTGCAAGAAATTTATGATGCCATAGAGAAGATACCTGAGTGTAAAACCGGGAGAGAAGCAAAAAAGCGGGGCTATCTCGCACGTATCGAAGCTCTTTTAAAGTTGTTGCCTAAAATTGACGAAGCCGTGGATAGTTCCCAGAAATTATCAGACAAAGCTAAGCCGCTGATTTCGATCATCTTGAAGTATTTTACGTCTTAGGCTTGCAGTACCGGTGGCAGCATAACTATTGGAATCCCCACGATTACCTTGCTGTTACGAGTTGATTTATATGGGAGAAAGAAAGACATGGTGTCCCGGAGACCACGACAGGTTGCTCCTGGTTATTCCTCAGAAACTACCGGTGGAGAGGTGATTCCTGGGAAACCGGGGTATTTCAGGGATCGACGATTTTTTGCTGACTTGAACAGACGGAAGTTAAGAATTTCTAAATAGGTATGGCTGCCCCAGGTTTGCACAGCCTGGTGAAATCAATGTGGGCTGCGGCTAGGCGCTGCGAGAGACATAGAGCCTTGAGAGACATAGAGATGACGGAGAGTAATAATCCCATTAAGAAACAGCTACTCTCCTGGCTGTTAACGGTAATGATTTTCTATACATCTCTATACATTTGTTACCGCATTCGCGCTAAGACTAATCTCAATGAATGGATGATCTGAGAGGGGCATGTCCCAAGGCGACCGATTCGCTACATTATGATCCATTTCTATCGTTGACGTGATATCCGGGGAATGGAGTACGTGTTGGACTGAATCTGTCTGTTCTCTGGTCGGCCATACCCATCCAGTCTCCGCAAGTTCGACTTGAATACTTTGATGCGCTGATTTTGTTGCCGGCCAGTTTATTCTTAAGTTGAAATCTCCTGCGATTACTGTTTTCTTTACGTCAAGTAATTTAATCTGAGCAATTTGCTCTTTGAGTCTGTCAGTGTATTTTTTGGTGCTGACCGGGCTCCACCGATCTTTAATCGTCACTGCATTTCCATACAGATACTCGACTAGGGGTGATGCAGGAAATTGGCAAAGTAGCCCATTAATCGGTTCCTGAATAGAACATTTCCGGGTTGTCTCTTTTGAATATAGCGCAACCTGATGATAACAATTAGGAGGTCCATAGAATCTCGATTTCCTTAGGAACGGGCTTTCCTCACTGAATTGTGCGTTAAATCCGGGAAGCGTAATCGCTGAGTTCGCCTCGGTTATTACGTATGAATGGCAGTTCCTACTGATGAGATAGTCAACTATGAACTGATAACGTTCCTGTTTTCTTTTTGACCCAGTGCCATATTCGGCATGGTCTATGTTCCAAAGTCCGATCTTCATTCAGTTTTCACAACACCAATTTCCACAACACCGGAATAAGCAGGACGATTCGTATCTGAGCCTGATGGGCGAATCGGATGGGTATCCCAACCTGGGACTATGGGAGCCAGGACAGAACCAGATCGATCCAATATTTGTTCTTTGCCACGATGGATCACTATTGCCCTGCCAGGAATTTCATTCAGTCTGGTTTTTTACGAGTGACTGATCAATTCAATCTAGTTTCTAATCAAGTTTAAGTTCCACCCTACCAAGGGAGCCAAAATCAGCAACGGCGACATCGCCGGGTTCTGCCCAATAGATATCTGTTGCTGTTCCGGTGTTTTGCACATGTCCAGCGGATATTTTTTTCCCATCACGGGTAATTGCATTAACCAACCAGACGAATGCATGGAGTGGATCACCCAGGACATTCGCACCACTCCCTATTCTTTCTACTTTATCGTTAATACTTAACGTTACCGGAGTATTGATAAGATCAATGCCTTTCCAATTTTTTGTGCCTTTTCCGATTATTAACGCTCCATCTGTTCCATTATCAGCAATCACAGAAAACACATCCTGCTTCGGCCAATCTTTCAGATGACCAGCAACAATTTCGATGGTTGGGCAAACCCGAACAATGGATTCCTCGATGATCTCCCGGGGGTAAGGATAGCCACTCGGCAGAAAATCACGGTTCACAACAAAGCCAAATTCACACTCGAAGACGATGGGCGGATATTTTTTTGTATCTATGATTGCCGGACTTTGGTACAGATGATCTTTAAGAAGATAAGCATAGTAGGGCTCGTCTAATTCCAACAGGTTTTGAATAACCTCATTGGTACATGCACCGAACCAACCACATGTCTTTGCACCAAGTAGTTCGATAAACCGATCCTGCACTGCATAAGCATCCTGTAACGAAGTTGGGCGAATTTCTAAAGGAATGGACTCAATAATCGTGTTGCTGATTCGGGCTGAAACCAGCAGTTCCGCTGCATCTTCGATTTGTTTTTCTGTCAGCATATTACCGAGTTTGGTTTTCTTCAGTTTAAGTTCTTCGATAAAGTACTTTGAGTATTCTACCGACAATCAGTATTCTACCGACAATCAGGATTGTAAATCCTACTCATTGGCATTCATCATCTGGCATCAGTTTATTTTTCCCATTTCTCATTTTTATGCGCAATTTTCCATACACAAATCATCTCAACCGGGATCCCTGATGATGTGAGATGAATTTACTCATGTCCTGGAAAGCATAGTCGTTGAAAGCATGGTTCTGGAAAGCATGGTCGTTTAATGCATCGTCCTGGAATACATGCGTGTGCACCACTGATCTTCTCCTATATTCATCATTACTCGAATACGAATTTAGGGATGGGAATCATAAGCGTTGATTTCATCGTCTGCAGAAAGAAGGCGTGATCCCGGATTTTCTCCAGGGTATTCGTCGAATTCTATAACGTTTCGATCTGGGTCCCGTACAAATAATGCGCTCATGTCCTTAAAGCTGAAGCGTCCAGTAATTTCGATTTCGTTATCCTGCAGGAATGCTTCAAGGTCGCTCAGGGATTCTACTTTCAGCGCCATGTGTGTGTATCCAGCATGCTTACGGTTGGTGTCCATTAAAATGTTCTCATCCTTTTCTTCCGTACTCGGCCCAAGAAGGTTTAGCACCACCCCGGAAGGATGTTCCATCATGATGGGATGACCTTTTTCGAAGCCTGTATCGGCGACCAGGTTGAACCCGAGTTTCCCATAAAACCCGATGGCACGTTCTTTTTCTTTTACGCGAATACCAATATGGTCAATTTTAATTATGGCTATCATTATGAACTATTTCTCCTTTGAGTAATGGGCTTCCAGTTAGGTAGCACATGGATTTGTTGTATAGGAGTAGTTAGTATTACTTATTCCGTTTTTTTTCAATAGTCCGCTAACATGATACAGACTGTTCCATTTATAGAACGACATGAATGATCTAAACGACATGGTCATCTTTGCTAAAGTGGCAGAGTTTCAAGGTATCTCCTCCGCTGCCCGAGCTCTAGGTATGCCCAAATCCAGGGTAAGCCGCCGGATAGCCTTACTGGAAAATGCATTAGGCGTTCGCCTGCTGGAACGGACAACCCGCGCGGTCCATTTGACCGAAGTTGGAGGTATCTACTATCAACACTGTAAGCGTATCGCTGAAGAAGCAATGAGCGCCCAGGAGTCCGTAAACCAGATGCTGGAGGTTCCACGAGGCCATTTGAGTGTGAGCGCTTCCGTTGCCATCGGTCAATATCTCATCGCACCACACCTTGGTGAGTTTATTGAAAGTTATCCAGAAGTTGAGGTCGAGATAGTATTAAATAACCGCCGGGTGGATGTGATTGCAGAAGGTTTTGATTTAGTAATACGGGTCGGTGAGTTGCAGGATTCCACATTAATTGGCAAGCACCTTGGTGTAGATAATGCGAAGATGTTTGCATCCAGAGACTATCTGAAAAAGGTGGGTGTACCCAAGGGATTAACTGATTTGCATGATCATCGATTTGTAACTCTCAGCGGTTCTCCCCATGCGAATCAATGGGTCCTTATTGGGCCGGAAAACCAAAAAGAGGTGGTCCCTATTCACACTCACATATCTGTCAATGATCTAACCATGATTCGTCACATGGCATCAGATGGTGTTGGAATCGCGCTTTTGCCGAGTTACATGAAAGATAACTCCATGGGCGCGGATAACCTGCAACAGGTTTTACCTGGATGGCAGTCACCACCCTTTCACTATCACGCACTGTATCCCAGCCGTAGAGGAGTCTCTCTGAAAGTAAAAGCATGGCCAAGCTTTTTCGAGAATAAATTTCAGAAATCCATTTAGCCAATTAGCAAATTAGATATCTATTTGATATCAGCTAGAAACAGATTGAATCAGGGTGGAGTGAAAAGTCAGAAAGAGTAATATGATTGCTCCCTACAGGGGGCGGGGGGGAGTTAGTGAAGATGAAATGGCTAAATCAACGGAACTATGACGACTCGAGATGCTTGAATCGTTGATGAAATCTCTTTTCCATTTTTGGTAGCCCACCCTGACTATTTTGCGCCACGGAACAAAAGTATTCCCTGGAGAGCGGTGCAGCTGCGCAGTAGATTTTCGCTGTCATACTCCTTGCTTTACGTCCTATCCATTCATCGTTAAATATCTGGTTGGTTTGATAATGATCGTGATGAAGCAGCCTTCGATAGTCGTTAATCATCAAACTATTTAGCAGGAAACAGTCCATGGGTGAAAGAGATCCAATCTGTCTAACATAACGAAAGAATGGTTCGTAGCAATTAAAATAATCCAGATATTCCTTTTCCAATAAAGCCATGGTGTTGCGTTGGAGCACATTGTCTATCTGGGAGAACTCAAGAGATTGGCCCTCAAAGTCCTGAGCGCTGGCAATCAGATAGGATTGATTCACGCCATGATCGATCATGAGTTTTTCTATGTCTTTATAATCGAAAGTAGGATGGGCAAAGACATTAGGAGCAATCGGGAGAAAACCATATTTTTGTAGCGCCTTGCGAAAATCTTCCCGATTGTGACTGACCTTTTCCATGGACATGCCAATGATCAAGCGCCAATTACCATCCCATTTGTTTTGTGGATGGTAAATCACCCGCTCATTATGATTGATGTCTTCCCAGATTGCCGGGCGATAAAAGCTCTTTCTACCTACCTTTGTTCCTTCAAGCCAACCGTCTTTAGACAACCTGAATATGGAGGTTCTGATAAGCCGTTCATTTATCTGGAGCCGCTCCAACAGTTCAACCAGACTCCCTAACCAAATTTCACTACCATGGGGAATCACACTGTCCCCAAATACCGTCATGATTAAATAGGGCGTAGAGTTGAAGTCCTGCTCAATAAAGTAATCCAAACGATTTTGTAATATCGTTTGGATATTTTCGTCAGAATCAGATTCGTCCAAAGATCCAGACCTATCTGCTGATCGCGTTTTATTTCGATTCGACATCAATTAGGAACGTTGATTTTTTTCACTTGTATTGTTATCGCCAACCTACCTTTTCCTGAATGCATTTCTGGGCTGGAACAGACGCCGTTTCGACCTATTGTGCATTATTAATATGATACATAATTATTCAATTGCAATATATATCTGTATCATATATATTGCAATTGAATCAGCTAAGCTGATCAATCAGGCTGATCAACTGTTCTTTCAAGTTTTATCTTTAGGATTTCGTGGAATCTTTGCCAATGACCGACGCTGCTGAACAAATTAGCCATTTCGAGTCCATCATCTCCATGGATCAATGTATCGAACCCAAGGATTGGATGCCTGAAGCCTATCGAAAAAATCTGATTCGTCAGATTTCCCAACATGCCCATTCGGAAATAATTGGCATGCAACCTGAAGGTAACTGGTTAACCCGTGCCCCTTCCCTACGCCGCAAAGCTGTACTTCTGTCGAAGATTCAGGACGAAGGCGGACATGGTCTCTATCTTTATAGTGCTGCTGAGACTCTGGGCATTAGCCGAGAGGAAATGATCGACGCCCTACAAACCGGAGAAGCCAAGTACGCGTCGATTTTTAATTACCCGACTCAGACCTGGGCTGACGTTGGAGCCATCGGTTGGTTGGTGGACGGAGCAGCCATTGTCAACCAAATTTCCCTCCAACGCAATTCCTATGGTCCTTATGCCCGGGCCATGGTACGAATCTGTAAAGAAGAAAGTTTTCATCAACGCCAGGGTTATGAAATCATGCTGACATTAAGCCGGGGTTCAGAAAAACAGATACAGGTGGCCCAGGATGCACTGGATCGATTTTACTGGCCTTCTTTAATGATGTTCGGCCCCCATGATTCAGAGTCCGCCCATTCTGCCCGCTCCATGGCATGGAAAATAAAAAGGGAGACCAATGATGACCTGCGTCAGAAATTCGTCGACCAAACAGCTCCTCAGATACAAATTCTAGGTCTTCGACATCCCGATCCAAAATGCATATGGGACCCAGAACGGGGCCACTATGACATGGGCGAGATTAACTGGGAAGAATTTTATAGCGTGATTAATGGGAATGGACATTGCAATCGTCAACGGCTGGAGCATCATATTGACGCCCACGAAGAAGGCGCCTGGGTGAGAGAAGCCATGCAGTCATATCACGAAAAGAAAAAGCAGCAGAGCTATGCCAAAGCATCCTGACCCGTAGACCTTCCACTGGGATAAAGCAAAGACACCAGGGCTCTCTCCAAAACAAATGCGTCAATGCAATCATGATCGGGTACGATTTATTATGACCAAAGCTCATTTAGAATTATTCGAAGTATTTATCCGCTCCCGGCGAGGCCTGGATCACAAACATGTTGGTAGTTTGCATGCTGAAGATCCGGCCCAGGCATTAGAATACGCCCGGGACACCTATACCCGCCGCAGCGAGGGGGTAAGTATCTGGGTCGCGAAGTCCAGTGATATTTGCGCATCTCAGGAAGCCGACGCAGAAAGCTTTTATGACCCATCAGACGACAAACCCTATCGACATTCCAGCTATTACCACCTACCTGATGAAGTTGATAATATGTAAGTCTGAATCCCCACTGGCTTATCTCCATTGATCTGAATGCGCAACTAATCAAGTTTCCATGAATAACGCTGATTTACAAGGCCCATCATCCCGGAATCAACAGGTGATGCAATACGCTATCCGGCTAGGCGATGATGCCTTAGTCCTTGGACATAGGTTGTCTGAATGGAGCAGTAAGGCGCCTTTTCTGGAAGAAGACCTTGCTTTGTCCAATGTCGCGCTGGATTATATTGGCCGCGCCCGTATGTTCTATGGTTATGCCAGTGAACTCGCCGCGGATGGACGCACCGAAGACGACTTTGCCTATACCCGAAACGAACGAGAGTTCCAGAACCTGTTAATTCACGAGCTGCCAAAAGGAGACTTCGCTTTCACCATGGTGCGGCAACTCATCGTTGACATCTTTAATACTCACTTCCTCCACCAACTGGAACAGTCGAGTGATCAAACACTCTCAGGGGTTGCAGCAAAAGCCATCAAAGAGACCCGTTATCATTTGAGGCGAAGTCGAGAGTGGATAACGCGTTTAGGCGGCGGCACCGAAGAAAGCCAACAACGCACCCAAAAGGCGTTAAACAGCCTATGGGGGTATACACCGGAGCTTTTTGAGTTGGACGAGTTGGAACAGCAGCTTTGTAACAATAATATCGGAGTTAACAACACCTTGCTATCCGCTATCTGGCATCAGCAGATAGCGGATATTCTGACCGAAGCGGGTTTGACGGTACCGGAGAACAGCTGGACAGTCAAAGGAGGAAGATCAGGTTATCACACGGAAAACCTCGGCCATCTGCTAACGGAATTACAATTCGTGCATCGATCAATGCCCGGACTAGAGTGGTAATATGTCGGTAGAAAAGGATTATCTCCAGCGGCTTTCTCACCGGCAAAGCTCCGAAAGCTCGAAAATCTGGAATCTTCTTGACCAGGTTTGTGATCCGGAAATTCCTGTTTTAAGTCTATGGGAATTGGGAGTATTGCAGCACGTCGAACAGGGGAATCAGGGAATTACTGTGGTCATCACCCCTACTTACTGTGGCTGCCCGGCTCTTGAGGTGATGAAATCCGATATATTAAATCTGCTAAGCGAAAACGGATACCACGATGTCACTGTTCAGACCAGTGTTTCACCAGCATGGAGCAGCCAATGGCTATCGCCAGATGGCAGGGAGAAGCTAAGAAAATACGGCATTGCCCCTCCTCATGATGAAAAACGGTGTAGGAGTACGAGTCGATTTTCTGATCCCAGACATCGATCAGTATTTCCTCAAATTAGTTTTACCGAAACTTCATCCCAGATTTCCCAGGCTGTTATACCCTGCCCTCAATGTAACAGTGAAGACACCATTGAACTGAGTGAGTTTGGCTCCACGGCCTGCAAGGCCCTTTACAAGTGCCAAAATTGCCTCGAACCCTTTGATTATTTCAAGCCGATATAGAATACAGGCCAGTTAATGAGTACCACCAAATTCTATCCATTGACAATCAGTGAGGTGCGGCCGGAAACTGATAGTGCGATATGCGTCACTTTCTCCGTGCCCCCGGAATTCGACCATTTATTTCAATTTATTCAGGGACAGTTTATTACTCTTGAATGCGATATCGAAGGTGAAAGAATACGACGCTCTTACTCTATTTGCGCTGGAGTGCATGAAAAATCGTTGCAAGTGGGAATCAAACGGGTTCCCGGGGGCCAGTTTTCCAATTATGCGAATGATCATTTCAAACCTGGTGTTTGTGTGGATGTCATGCCACCCCAAGGCAGCTTTTTCACCCCCCTTGATGCTGAAAATCGTAAGAACTACATGTGTATCTCAGCAGGAAGTGGCATCACGCCCATGCTATCCATTATCAAAAGTACTCTGGAGACGGAACCATTTAGTCGCATCACCTTAATTTATGGAAATAGGCAAACCCAGTCGGTGATGTTTAAGGAAGCGTTGGGGTTTATAAAAAATCGGTACATGACGCGTTTTAACTGGATTAACATCATGGATCATGAAGATCAGGGCACCCCTTTGCTTAATGGGATTATTGATAATGAAAAAGGAGCAGCTCTCCATAAGGCAAAGCTCATTAACATTTTCGATACCGATGAGGTATTTATTTGTGGTCCCGAAGCGATGATGTCAGAGGTCTCCAGAGGGTTTCGTGGAGTTGGATTTGAAGAGTCCCGAATTCACTACGAACTCTTCGCCAATTCCGCTGAAGATTCTGAAAAAGCCCTGGAGAAATCCCAGCACCGGATTGCAACCTATGGTGAGCAAAAATCCAGTAAGGTAACCATCAAACATGATGGCCGAGCTATTCAGTTCAATCTCACCACTGTCGGAGAGAATATTCTTGATGCAGGCATGCACCACGGACTTGATCTTCCCCATGCCTGTAAGGCTGGTGTCTGCTCCACCTGTAAAGCCAAACTACTTCGAGGAGAAGTCGATATGGATTTGACGCATGGTTTGGAAAAACACGAAATAGAAAACCGGTTTATTCTTACCTGCCAGGCACATCCAATTTCTGATGAGGTAGAGGTGGATTTCGATGTACGCTAGGGTATGCGCTAGCATTCCGGTAACCTGATAGACACTGACGTAGATAATTCCGAACAATGATGACCATTACAACAATAGCATTAGAACATTAAGGAGCTTATTGTGTCAGAAACCAAAGAACTATTAAGAGGCGTAATTCATCCCTGGTACTGCGATACTTTCGGTCACATGAATGTTCGTTGGTATAGTCATTTTTTCGACGATGCAGCCTTCCACGTATGGCCAATGTATTGGGGTAGCCATCAACAGATGCAGTCCCAATTCCAGGTTCACACAGTAACTGCTGGAGCCAATATCCAGTTTCGTAAGGAATTACTCGCTGGAGACTTAATCGTCGTGGATTGTGCCATTACCCGACTCGGATCAAAAAGCGCCACCTTCATGGAGCGGATGATGCACTGTGATACCGGCGAGGTGCATGCGACTTATGAACTCATTGAAGTGTTTTTCGATCCACAAACCAGGAAGTCAGCAACCATGCCCGAAGAAATTCGAAACGCCCTGCTCCCATTTCTCATCCCTAATGAGTAATGGAACTATGCCAACTTCCATCAGTCTAGATGGATAACATTAACCATTGGCGAATACAGTTCATGAGAACACTACCCACTCTTTCTGCGGTTTTACTGAGTCTGACATTGATTTTCTATACAGCCATATCGAACGCAGATGATGGCGAGTCTTCCAGAAAATGGATCGGAAAAGGCTATGATATCAACGGTGGCTGGAACATCAGCGAGCAGGATGGAAAACAGATACTGACATTTGACGAAGACTTCAGCACCAGAAAAGGTCCCGATCTGAAGATCTATTTGTCCAGGGAAAGTATTCAAAAAGTAAAAGGCCGCAGCGTTACTAAATCTTCGGTTCTGATCAGTCCATTGAAATCCGAAAAAGGCGCCCAGCAGTATGAGCTACCCTCAGACCTCAATCTTGATGATTTTTCATCCGTACTAATTCACTGTGAAGCCTATGCGCATCTTTGGGGCGGTGGTTCGCTGAAGGATGGTGAATAGCTGCTTAATATGATCCTGGCAAATTAGAATCTGGGTTAATGGGATCTTCTATCCCATTAACCCAGATCAACTGGAATCATGGTGGTGACAAGGATATATTCAGCGATATATTCCACGATATATTCCACGTTTTTCGCTGATTCAAATCCTCAGGACTTCGTTTCATTAAATGCGACATAAATGCTTCATAGAAGGAGACTCGGGAAAACTCCGTTTACATCAACTCGTTTTTACGATCATGGGTCTCCCCATAGCGGTGTAATGCGGGTTCTTTAAGTCCTTCATAAAGCGATTCGATATTTTGGTTAACGATTTCTCCCTGTTGGGCAAATAGTGAGTTTCCCTGTAGGTCGCTGTCCACAAGGAAAGGGCCAAAGTTTTTCACTCGAAACATCCACATTGCCTGAGCAATCCCGAGCTCATCTAACCAGTGTACTGATTCCACAGCTTGCACTCCTCTTCCGAGTAATGCGCCCGTACCGTACCCAACGGTAGTCAGGTAGATCGCGCCTCGGGGAGCGAGAATGTTTTTATAATCATCCCCAGGCATCCCGCCTTTGCCAATGATAATTTTTGTTTGGGTCAAGTCTAGCCAATCCGCCAGATATTTGGAGAAACGAAAGCTCGCCGTGGCAGTCACTCCGCCAATGTGATAACTACCGTCTTCTTGGGGCGCAGCAGCAGGGGAGCAGTGAAAATTCACATTGCTTAAGGAAGAGAAATTGTCCGGCAGTTTTTCTCCCTTAACCATGATTTTGTCGTAGACCCTTTCTCGGGCCGTATAAACAATGCCGTTAAGGTAGACGATGGAACCCGGGGTAAGTGATTCGATGTCTTCAGGGGTAACGGGCAAATTGATACTAACTTCTCTTAGCATGATGCTTCCTCCCAGCCGATGGTTTCCCGACGATGATAAGGAGTGAACCATTTGGGATCGGTTCGATATTCAATTTCACCATTGCCGTGGATACGCGCTGTAGCACGGCGGGACGACAGGCAGAATGTGTGTACGCTGATTGGCATTCCCCCAGTATGGGTATGCCCTACTTCGATGTGTAAATCCACTACCATGGATGATCCGACGAAACCCATGGGACCCATTCCGATACCATTACCAATTTCCTTTAATTCAAGTTCAAGTGCGGAGATTTCAGGATCCGGGTTGCGATCTCCGACCACCCGCAGGCAGGCAGCCTGTTTACCTAGTTGCATACACGTGTCTTTGGATCCTCCTAGTCCCACTCCGACAATGGCGGGTTGGCAGCATAGACCCCGTTTCCCAAAAGAAATGAGAGTGTCCAACAAGAATCGTTTGATGCCATCAATTCCATCCCCTGGAAATAACATTCGGTAATCCGTTCCAAATAGACCACCTTTATGCACTGTGGTGATATCTATCCAGTCTTCATTGGGTTCAAAACTCCATTCGACCTCCGGAGAATTAATCCCAACATTGTTATTGTGATCTGTGCGCCATAGCGGATGAACTCGATTAGGGCGAAGAGGGACATCATGGGTAGCGCGAGCAGTGGCTGATCGCATTGCTCGTTCGATCCCTGTAAAACCTCCCTGAAAACGGGCATTGTCCCCCACCTTCACATAATATCGGGGCAACCCGGTATCCGCACACATTGGCCTTCGATCTTCCGTGGCGGCTTCGTAATTTTTAACCATGGTTTTGATCACGAATCCCGAGAGCTGTTCCGATTCCTTTTCTGCTACCGACTTGATACCCCCAAGATAATCCTCCGGGATGTCGATGGCCGCCTTTTTCATGATTTCATAGCTAGCTTCTTCAATTATGCTATTTTGGATCATTGTGGGTTCTCTGAATTGTTTTGGGTCGGTGGTGGTGCACCCGCTTCGTCATCAATAAGAGACTCTCCGGGTTTGACAATGGAAAATTCCACCGGGACCATGGTTTGAACGAACCCGTCCCCCTGCTGACGGACCCGGGTATATTGGGTAGTTTCAAGATCATCGGTCTGCGGAAAGTCCTCACGAAAATGTGCACCTCTCGAATCCTCACGTGCCAACGCTGCCGTGGCGATCACTTCACTAACCGTTAATAAACTGCTCATGTTTATCCAGTCATGCCAAGTCAGATTAAAGCTTCGTTCACCGTCGGTTAGCCCCTGCCCCATCAAACTATTTTTATGCTCCTTAATCTGGGACTGACCTTTAGCGATCCCTTTAGCGGTACGAACAATGCCCACCTGATCCCACATATCTACCCACAACTGTTCTCTCAATTCCATGCTATTACCGGAAACCTGGGAAAACGGATATTCAACTCTGGCAACTCCCTGCTCGATGATAGATCGATCGGGATCCCGATACTCTCCATCACGCTTTATATAGGCAGCCATCTCATCTCCGGCGATTCCGCCATAGACAGTGGAATTGGCCACACCGTTTCCCCCCAAACGGTTCGCGCCATGAACACCGCCGGAGTCTTCTCCAGCCACATACAGACCCGGCGAACCCGTAGAACAATCAATATCGACTTCAATTCCTCCCATCATGTAATGTGCGGTGGGAACGACCTCTACACGACCACCTGCCAGATCAAATCCGCAATCCGCACATCTTGTGACCATGCCAGGAAACTTTCTAGCTACATTCTCTGCACCAAGGTGAGCCATTTCGATAAATAATCCGCCTTGGGGAGTGGTGCGGCCTTCCCGCATTTCGTTATACATACTTCGGGACACAATATCCCGGGTCGCCCGTTCGCCTGCTTTGTGATAGTTATGCATAAAACGTTCTCCACCACCGTTTAACAGGTATCCCCCAGCTCCTCGCAAACCTTCTTCAAGGATCGTACCCGTCATGCGAGTATCGTTCCCAGCGAGAATCCCCGTTGGATGGAACTGCACCATTTCCATGTCCCGTAACGGCAAACCATAGCGCAAAGCCATGGCCAAGCCATCGCAGGTTTTATCACCGGATGGAGTGTGATAGCGATACATCGAAGGCCCAGCGCCGGTTCCCATCAGAACTGACCTAGCCTGGATAAATCGATACTTACCGGTGCGGATATCGATCATTAAAACACCCGAAATTCCGGACCCATCCGCTGCTGGAATCAGCTCTATGGCTCGATGTTCCTCGAGTTTATTAACCGACAATGACCAAACCTTCTCCATGAGTCGATTTATGATCTCGATTCCGGTTAGGTCTCCCTTATGGGCGGTGCGGTCGAAACTCTGACCTGCAAATGCTTTTTGATGCAGAGTGCCATCGGGGTTCCGGTCAAAAAAACAACCGAGCTCATTTTCCAGTTCACGAATTCGTTCAATGGCGACCTCACAAAGCTTCCAGGCCAAATCCTGTCTCGGTAACCACTTCCCCCCCACGATAGTATCCATAAAATGCCGCTCTACGGAATCACCGGGATTTAACGCCACATTGTATCCACCCTGGACCATTCGGGTGCATCCGGATTTTCCGAAGAGCCCTTTTACTGCAATAGTGATATCAAGATCCGGGTTCGCCTGTTTGGCGTGAAGGGCAGCGAACAATCCCGCTCCCCCTGAGCCAAGTATCAACACATCGGTCTGATGATAATCAATGTGAGTGGTAGATATACTGGTTTTGATTTGCATTTACCAAGCCTGAATCAAAAAAATAAAACCTATAATCAGAACAAAAATGGTGGCTGGGACCACCAGATTCACCAAGTGCCCTGCTCGTTTATCCGCTTCTTTGCTTTTGAAGGACGGCCAATCTGTAAATTCGAGAAACAGTATACGAATACCAAACAGCAGATGGAGTCCGAGAAACATGACCAATCCCCATTCTGCGAGTTTAATCAAGGGTAATTCTGAGTACTTCAAAAGTGAGTCAAGTTCATCAGCGCCGCCAAGGGCGCTACCAAGTAGCCAAAAATGGAAAGGCAGAAATAATATCAATGCAATTCCGGATACACGGTGACCGAAAGCGGCGACATAGCTTTTATGATTTCTCAAGGGATGCATGGGCGATTTATCCTCCCAATCCTACTACTGCCACAACCGACCTCGCACCAAGAATGAGCAGCAATAAACCTAGCCCAAGGGTAATAATGAGAGTTGCTGTTTTCGGCAAGGATGTCCATTCATTCAAGACATTTCTCAATCCAATGGGTCCATGTATCGCCGCCATGATCACAAACAATCCATAAAATGCCCCCCAACCCACACTCCCCCGGGTCCGGGACAGGATCTCTGATGCCGTTAATCCGCCCTCCACAGCATATAAAATCAATCCGAGATGTATCAAAACTAATGGCCCCAGAACCATGGCGGTAAGGCGTTGGGCAAGAAAGAGATAGCGTTCCATGGGAAATAGTGGGCAGTAAATAAATAGGATCTTGATAAAGGAGGTATAAAATTGCCTGTCTGTAGTCTGTCTATGATCTGTCTATCGCCTGATCTGGATCCGGCTCTTGTGAATGAATTTTGCTAACCCGCCTTTTAGACTTTTGGTAATCCGAAAAGGGCGGATTTTTTTAACCCTGCGATGCTTTCCGACGGGCTCAGACCAATAGGACAATGACGGGTGCAGTTTCCCTGACTGTGACAGGAACCGCAGCCCCCCTCCCCAAAGGCCTTATTAAAAGTTTCTGCACGCTTTCCATGCCGGGCGTCGTTAATCAGTGTCCATGCACGGTTCAGTCCTGCTGGACCGATATAGTCCTTATCCCAGGACACCACATCGCAGGCGCTATAGCAAACCGCGCAATTAATACACTGCAGACCGGCATCCGCTGCCTTTCTGGCTTTAGAGCCGGGATCAACTTTAGCGGGTTCCTGATGACGGGTTTGTATCCCGGAAAATGGCGCCCCAGCTTTTTGCCATGTATCGATGAATGGAGCCAGATCACAAACGAGGTCTTTAATGCGGGGCAAATTCCGCAATGGTTCAATGGTCAATTCTCCTGTTCCAGAGACCTTCTTTACGTGAGTTCTACAAGGTCCATCGGGGTTTGCCATTAACTGTCATAGCGCATGAACCACACACTCCAACCCGACAGGCATATCGATAGGCAAGTCCGGGTTCAAGTTTGCGTTGGATCTCACTAACAACATCGAGTACCGTTTGGTTTTCTCTTGCAGGTACTTCATAGTTCATCCATTGGCCGTCTTCCTTGCCGCGCCATACTTTTACCTTTAGAAGAGATTGATGGCTGGTAGACTCATCCAGGCTCATGATGATTCCTCGAAATCAAATTCTTTGTAAACCGGAGCAGGTGCGCCGGGAATAATAACGTTGAGGCAGGTAGGCCGGCCAGAACGCTGGCTCAATTTTAGCCCTTGCCTTAGCTCATCGATGGTCTCGGCAAATACACCCTCGCAACCCAAACCTTTCGCCACGATATCATAGCGAATATTGTCCCCCAACCCACAACCATGAGTTCGGCCAAGACCATAATCCCGGGTCTGGATATGATGTTCGGCATTCCACCGGGAATCGTTACCAATGACCACGGTAATATCGACGTTTTCTCGAGAAGCGGTTTCGAACTCTGCCAGATGGAATCCCACCGTTCCATCACCCATAAAAGCAATAACCGTTGCATCAGGCCGACCAATTTTCGCTCCGATAGCGTAAGGCAGGCCGCCGCCAATGGCACCACCAGGACCGTTGGTAAGGCGAGTCTCTGAGCTTGCAAACGCCTGGGACCATTGACCAAACTCCCCGCCGTCACAAACCAGAATGCTGTCAGGGAGTTCATGCAATGCTTCCTGCACGCATTGAACTACGTTTTTACTGTAAAGCGATGAGCTGTCATGGCTAGCCAGTTCCCGGTGCGCCAGAGCATTTTCCACGAACTCACACCAGCGGATTCGTGAATTATCACCCGGACTTTCTTTCGATGAAAAGTCACGATCGTTTTCCGCAGCGAGGTACCCGAGTATTGACGTTACTGCCTTCACCGGGGACAAAGGTACGCTCAAAAGAGGCTTTTCGTGAGAACACTCCTGGGCTCGCTGCTGTATCTTCCCATCGTCGGTAATCACGATAAATTCACGTGCCGACTCCGCAGTATGTAAACCAAAACCAGACGTAAAATCTATCGGCTTTCCAAGATAAACGAGGCAATCTGCCTCCTGAATCACGTTTGCCAGGGCACCTTGGGCAGGATCCCTCAAGCCCCTGGGGCTATCCAGGATAATGACTGGTGTATTCAGACCATGGGAAAGCAACTCACGATTTCCCTGTCGTTCGGCACGAAATAAATGAGGCCCTGTAAGAATAAGGGGACGATTGGAATTCCGAATGCGTGAAACGATCTCGCTCCAGTCTTCCCTATCAGGCCTATCCGGGGATTTTTGATGATCATCATTGATTGAAGAGATTCCCCGGTCGTGTGTTCCGTCAAAATAACTCTCTATCCCGGGTTGTTGATTGGCTGTCAGTGTATCCGCGGGCAAAGCGAGATGAACCGGGCCGGGAATACCATTCATGGCGATATCAATGGCATTGGAGAAAACCACAAAGGGATCATCTTCATTGGAAAGTCGGAAACCTGCTTTTACGAATGGAGAGGCTGCAGTTCTTTGGTCCATTTCCTGAAAGGGGCCTTGACCGTCTCTGGAGATAGGCGAGTCGCCACTTAATAGAATCACGGGTACTTCAGACATCAATGAGGAATATAGCGCACCAAGTGCATTGCCGAATCCAGGTCCCGCAGTCACCAGAGCAATAGCAGGTTTACCGGTCACACTGGCATAGGCTTCAGCCATAAATACCGCAGCGGCCTCATGTCGAGTGTGAACAATCCGGATATCAGTATCAAACAATGCATCATAAAGCGGCATAATCTGATTTCCAGAGAGGGAAAAAACCACTTCAACTCCCGCTAGTTTCATGGCTAATGCCAGTCGATCTGCCCCCCGATTCAGGCTTTGTCTGGAATCGTGTTTCAGGCTATCAGTGCGATCATTGGTCACATTTAGATACCGGATTGGTAGTATTAAAATTCAAGAAATATCCCACCTTCAAAGTGAACTAGTCAGTACGAAGCAGTCAGGTCGAATCAGCCATTGCAGATCAGACATTGAGAATCAGCCATTGAGAATCAGTCAGAGTAGATTAATAAATATTCCTTTAAGCTAACCCTTTAACCCAATCAATTAGTCCGACCAATGAAAACTCCCACAGGCAATTAAGGCCCCTACGGGCCAAACCTCAAAAATGGTGTCCATGTAGTTGCGTCATTTGGATGGATCATTTGGATGCTTCCTGGCAATGGATTGATTTGAATATATTTTAAAAAAAAATCAAATAGCAAATTTATTGTTTGAGTAATACTCAAACTAAAGTTAGAATTTCATTATTATGGACATCAAACAGCTAAAAACTATCGTCAGTATCGTTGATCATGGCAGCTTCCAGCTAGCAGCTACAGCATTGGAGATGTCCGTCTCCAACGTTAGTTTACATATCCGGTCTCTGGAACAATCGGTAAACAGCCCATTATTTGATCGAAGCTCCCGTCCCCCTAAACTTACAGAGTCTGGCCATAATTTTGTGATTCAGGCCCGGGAATTGCTAGCACAATGGAACAAGTTCAATGAAAGCCTGATCAGGAATCCGAACCAGGGAACACTCAGAATCGGCTCGGTACACACAGCGATATCTGGGGGTGTTGCAGTTGCCCTTGGTCGGTTGAGAAAATTAGATCCTGATCTTTTTTTACAGTTACAAACTGCACTGACTCCCCAGCTAATAAAGAAAGTGCAAAATCAAACCCTGGATTGCGCCATTGTTACCAAGCCGCCCTATCCGAGTATGGATGTGAGATTTATTGAGATTGCCAAAGAGGAGCTTAGCGTCGTTGCGCATGGGCAGGCCATTGGAGATAACTTTCTGGAAATTCTCACTCATAATCCTTACCTTCGATTCAACCGCCAGGCGACGCTTGCAGCATTTATTGATGATGAATTACAGCGCCGGGGAATTCAGGTTGATGCAACAATGGAAATAACCACCCTAGATGCCGTTGAAGCATTGGTGAAGAATGGTTTGGGCGTTTCAATTCTGCCCATCGGCAGAGGAGTACGTCCTTTATCCAGGGATTTAAGAGTTGTTCCTTTTCACTCTCCAGAGGTTCATCGCAGTCTTGGAATAATGGTCAGAGAAGACTGCCCAAAAATGCACCTTGTGGAATTACTCGTCGCCGAACTTCATCGGGTATATGGATCTAGTGAGAACTAAACGAATCGTGTTATGAGTTGAGCTTTTTCAGAAAGCCATATTCACCCAACGTGTTAGTCGATGTCCATATCATGCAGGGGAATGGGTAGATATCGTCAGGAACTAGTACAGTACAATTCCTACCTCGCACTTTTTCCCCTTATATAACTCTTATATAGCCCCTTGAATTCAACTAGTAAGTGCAACTCGTCAAAGAAGGGAAAGCTGGGATAATGTCGGCTTTTCCTCTCGCCAAAGATGAGAAGCATGATGAGTCACTATACCCAGCTCACCCGAGAGCAAAGATACCAGATATTTGCATTAAAGAAGGTGGGCATATCACAAAAAGCCATCGCCGAAGAGATCGGTGTTAACAAGTCCACGATTAGTCGGGAGCTGTCTCGTAATACAGGGCTTCGTGGCTATCGGCCCAAACAGGCCCATGAGTTCGCACTGTCTCGTCGAGCCGACAAGGTGACACCAAGAATTGAGCCTTCTCACTGGGCCGAAGTGGGTCGTTTGCTGAGTGCTTACTGGAGTCCAGAGCAAATATCATGGAGGCTGTATGAAGAACAGGATTACCGAATCAGCCATGAATGGATTTATCAGCACGTGTATCGGGACAAGAAAATGGGCGGGAAGCTGTCGGGTTATCTTCGCTGCCAGAAGCAGAGAAAGAAACGATATGGGGTCTATAGCCGCCGTGGTCAGATTCCGAACCAGACGATGATTGATGACCGCCCTGCCTGTGTAGAGTCGCGCTCCCGAATTGGCGATTGGGAAGGAGACACCATTGTTGGCAAAGGGCATTGCGGCGTATTGGTTTCCCTGGTGGATCGTAAGAGCCGGTACACGTTATTGGGTCATTCGAGTACGAAAGAGAAAGACCCGGTTGCCAACGAGGTAATCCGTTGTTTCAAGGGGAGCGCAGATAGCTGCCATACGATCACCTATGATAATGGTCGGGAGTTCAGCGACCACGAACGCATGGCGAAGGAACTCAGTGCGGATATCTATTTCGCTCATCCGTATTCTTCGTGGGAGCGAGGAACGAATGAGAATACGAATGGGTTAGTTCGACAGTTTTATCCCAAGACAATGTCACTGTTAAAAGTAAGCCGACAGTCGTTACAATCGACGATGGACAGATTAAATCATCGTCCGAGAAAATCGCTGAATTACAGAACACCTCATTAGGTGTTCTGTAATTCAAATACAACCTTGACGGTTGCACTTAAGAGTTGAACCTAAGCCCTTATATAGATGGCCACTTTTGTTGAGCGGTTGATAGGGCAGGAGGAAGCGCCTAAGGTTTCCTTCTCTGACTTTGCAAGAGACAGCCCGGCCTGAGCATGTTCTATCAACAAGTTTCCCTCAAGCAGCGCAACGGTATTCATTATACCTATGGTGAGTTCCCAACGGAGCTCGTCAGGGCCACCCCGCGTAACGCAAGACAATGTACGTGAACTTCCATTTTCTCAAGTTTGTCCATTTTGATATTCACACCTACGGCACCACCTGAGCAACCTTGTGGCAGTTGATATATCCTTATAAAACATCCGGTCTCCTTTCGTAGCCAAGCCAGCAAAATCCATTTTCCTGTACAGTTGCAGTACAGTTGCACCCTACCCTGCAATCAATTCGGTAATGATACAGTGAGATTTACCTTAAACCAGTAGTCTAGTAATGGGAGATTTTCAGGAGGAAATTATCTGGGATACCAGATTAATATTTCAACGCTATACCGTTAATCCTGTGGCAGTTTCCTACCATTATGCAGTGGGCAGCAATTTTGCAATTGAATCTCTCCAATGTGCGAAATTAGAAACTCTGGAACAACAAGCCCCGAAGGATTTACCCTTCGGGGCTGTCTCAACCTGCATCTTGCGTCAAATAATCTGTATTTGCTTACTATCTGTATTTGCTTACTAAAAGTCCACAAGCTCGACGTCGAAGATTAGTGTTGCGCTGGGAGGGATAACCGGTGGGTAGCCTTGGGCTCCATATCCGAGATCCGGGGGAATAATCAACGTACGTTTTTCTCCCTTAACCATGTCTGCAACACCCTCGTCCCAGCCCAAGATGACCTTCCTTTCTCCAACAGGAAAGCTCAATGGTGTGCCGCGATCAACGGAACTGTCGAACTTGCTCCCATCCATTAGCCATCCAGTGTAATGAACATGGACGGTGGTCCCTGTGGATGGCTTTTCAGTTCCGGTTCCACCGCCGGTAACCACATAACGAAGTCCGGATGGAGTGACCTGACTTCCCGGCCAACGATCGTTAATGGTGTTTTCCATCTCCTCACGAGCTTCTCGGTTTTTTTCCATTTCGTGCTCTTTTGTAGACAATAGTAATTCGTCAAAAGCAGCTTGATCGGCCTGAAAGGTTTCTGCTGCCTGACCAACTCGAACAATACGCACCTCATTAAGACTATCACCCTGCGCAATCGTATCAACAACTGACTGACCATCAATCACTTTTCCGAAGACAGTGTGTTTTCCGTCGAGCCAGGGGGTTGGCACATGGGTAATGAAGAACTGGCTTCCATTAGTCCCAGGACCCGCATTTGCCATGGAGAGAATCCCAGGACCTTCATGGGTTAACCCAGGATGAATTTCATCATCAAACTGATAACCAGGCCCACCACGCCCGCTACCTTCCGGGCAACCACCCTGAATCATAAAGTCAGCAATTACCCGATGGAACTGTAGGCCATCATAAAATCGACTACCTTCAGCCTTATTAGAGCTTTTGATTCCTTCTGCGAGACCGACAAAGTTCGCAGTGGTCATTGGACACTTTTCATATTCGAGTTGAACCTTGATTAACCCTTTTTCGGTGACGTCATATCGTTAGTGGTAAATAGTTAGAGCGAGATAATTAGGGCGGGAGTGCCAAAATACAAAAGGCGGCATTGTATCCCAACGGCGAACCGCAACCAATCTATAGTGACATGAGAAACACTAACACGAGCTGGATCTTTGTGTAGTCATCAAAACCAATACCCTGAAGGGGGCTGTTGGTGTGATGGATTGATAACCCGAGGCCGATCCATTACACTGCGAACGGTTCTAACTACAGAATCAGTCATGAAAACGAGGTAGGCGTACTTGGATACAGGTAAAAATCGACTCCTAATGTGGGCTGCCATTGTCCTTGGCTTTTTTTCATCTATTATATTAGTGAGAAATGCCGGTGACGCATCGGTTTTTCCTGCTTTTATTTCAGATCCATTCCAATTCTCCGAATGGATAAATCAGGGTGAGGACTGGCTTAAAAAAAACTATCGGTGGTTTACTCGAATGATTGCAGGCTGGATAGAGACTGCCCTGTACACCGTGGAAGACTTTCTGATTGAGTCACCGTGGTTGCTTATTTTAATGCTCTTCATTCTTCCCTCCATTGCCTATGGTGGACTTCCCCTTGGGTTATTGACTCTGGTTGGCGGCCTCTTCTGGGGCGGAGTAGGAATGTGGGAACCCACCATGCAAACGCTGGCATTGATGGGTATGGCGGTTATCCTTTCGGTCTTTTTTGGAATATTATTGGGTATTACCAGTGCTCAAAGTGATCGCTTCGAATCCATACTCAAACCTATTTTGGATACGATGCAGACGATGCCGGCCTTCGTTTATCTTCTACCCGCAGTGTTCTTTTTTGGTATAGGGGGACCACCGGCAATCATGGCGACCATGATTTATGCCCTTCCACCAGTTATTCGGTTGACCAATCTCGGCATTCGCCAAATTCCCGCAGAAACCATTGAAGCAGCTCATTCATTCGGCGCTAACCGGTTACAAACCCTGGTCAAGGTACAACTGCCCCTGTCTTTACCCAGCATCATGCTGGGAATCAACCAAACTATTATGATGGCTCTTGGTCTTGTTGTACTTGCGACCTTTATTGGCGCCGATGGCCTTGGTAGTGAAGTATGGAAAGCGATTTACAAACTTCGCGTTGGCTGGTCATTGGAAGGCGGGCTTTGCATTGTTTTTATGGCGATCATTTTTGATCGTTTAAGTCTAGCTCTGGGGCGACCAAAACCCAGTGCACTTCCGGCCAATACCACTCGTTTTTATCTCCTACCCCAGTCCTTTGATATCTATCCCATAGCCAAAATAATTGAACGACCCATTGGTGCGGGTTGGAACTTCATTGCTATGTGTGGTCAGGGTTTCACGCAAATTATAGCCGTTACACTTGGAAGCATTGTGAACTTGTTTGATAGCGTGCGAGGTCAGGCATTTGTCATCGGGATCCGACGCCACGCCTTTTTGGTGTCTAGTATCGCCCTTTTATTATCCATCTCTATTTTTGATCATTTTTTTGGTATTGGTGAATTTCCGGAATCCATGCAGTTTTCCTTCCGGGAGCCGGTTGACAATGCCGTCGCATGGTTGACCGTAAACCCAGCATTCATTGCCTTTACCAAAGGTCTTCGGGCATTGGTGTATCTTTACTTCCTACACCCCCTTGATGTCTTTTTAACCTACTTACCGTGGTATATCGTGGTTGCAGTATTAAGTATCGTTAGCTGGATATCCGTCGGTCGCAACTTTGCCCTGGTCTGCTTTTGTCTTTTGATGTTTATTGGTGCCTGCGACCTTTGGGAGCAAGCCATGCTCACTCTTTCTTCAGTGCTGGTTTCTGTACTTATCTGCTTCATTATTGGCATTCCCCTGGGTATTTTGTCGACTCGAAGTAAACGATTTGACATGATACTTCGACCAGTATTGGATGCGATGCAGACACTACCAAGCTTTGTTTATCTTATTCCTGTATTAATGTTTTTCGGCGGCAATATCGTTTCTGCTGTTATTGCAACGGTTATTTATGCGTTGCCTCCAGTGATTAGATTAACTGCATTGGGTATTGGTCAGATTCCGGTTACCTACACTGAAGTGTCCTCATCCTTTGGTGGTACAACCTCACAAACATTGATCAAGGTCAAGTTACCCATGGCATTACCCAGCATTATGCTGGGATTAAATCAAGCAGTGATGATGGCCTTGGCCATGCAAGTGGTTACACCACTGATCGGCGGGGTGGGACTTGGAAGGGAGGTATTTAACGCACTTAATACCTCCAACACCGGAGAGGGGTTGGCTGCTGGAATTGGAATAGTACTGTTGGCAATCATTCTCGACCGTCTGAGCCAGGCATGGACTCAAACTCAACGGGATGCTTTAGGTGTCTAGAGTCCACCGCAAGCTTCCTGGAGATTATTGTGCATCTTATCTCCCATATCAAAGGTATCCAGTGCATCGTCACTTGGGAATTAATCGCTGGATCACCAAACGTTGTTCCTGTTTTTTCGCAGAAGCAGTACTTCAATATCGAAGTGTTAGCATATCGCTAGCCTGTTTCACTTTTAACTCTATCAGCATACGGTCATGATTCATGATCACAAAATAACCATCTGGAGAAAATTAATGACAATTTTGACTTTTAAGAAAACCGTGGTTGGGGGTATTGCCGCCTCAATCCTGGCCCTCGGAGCATTGCCTGCTAGTGCCGCCCAAAGAATGTCTGCACCCATTCCTGACTGGACTGGTGGTGCAGTAGTCTGCAAACTGGTTCAAACTATTCTCGAAAATGAGATGGGATACAAAATTAAGGCCATCACCATGCCTTCCGGTGCGGGTGTGTATGAAGCAATTGCTTCAGGAGATTTGGACTATGCATGTGAAAGCTGGCCATCGTACAGCAGCTCCAAAGATATCATGATCAAGGAGTTTGGTGGTGACGGTACAGTTCAGTACATGGGCCCTACCGGCATTGTTGGTGTATCTTCTTACTATGTCCCAAGATATTTTGTGGATGAAGTTGCACCTGATTTGAAATCCTATGAAGATCTGAATAAATACAAAGAGCACTTTTCCACCATCGAAACTAGTGGTAAAGGTCGTTTGATCGCCTGCCCTACCCCAGCCTGGGAATGTGATGATCAAAAACGCCTCGACCTATTAGGTGTAGATTTCGTTGCTGTGGAACTTGGCACTGAAACGGCTGCCTGGGCAGAAGCGCAGGCGGCATACTCTCGAAAAGAGCCATTTTTATTGTATGCCTGGGAGCCTCATTGGATCCACGCCAAGCTGGATCTTGTGAGAATTGAGCTTCCGGCCCACAATGCCGACACCTGGCCTGCAACTGGTTGGGCCGAAGACGTCACCTTCAACTATGCCAACCCGGATTCCATGGCGGAGCATACTGATGCAGCCCATGTCTTAAGTAACATGGATCTTTCAAACTCCGAACAAGCGAAAATGGTACTTGACATTGACGTTGACGGAAAGGATATCGGTGAAGTTGTCGATGCCTGGCTCGCTGAGAATGAGTCAATTTGGAGAAAATGGCTGCCTTAAACCAGCATAACCATTCATAGAAATTTACCAGGCGGCTCTGTGGTATCGCTTTATACTGGAAATATCCCGTACGGATATATTTCATACTATCGTCGCAGAGCTGTCTGGTTTCATTGATTAGAATTAACTCTCCCTATTGTCGCTGATATGAATAGTTCGACTAAAATAGTCTGCAATAACGTTTGGAAGATTTTTGGTCCGAACCCGGAGAAAACACTCGCGGGGTTAGATCATTCTCTATCCAGAGCCGAAATTCTCGAACAGACTGGCCATGTCGTGGCCGTGAGAAACATGTCCTTCCGTGTTGAGGAGGGAGAGACGTTCGTGGTGATGGGTTTATCGGGTAGCGGGAAGTCCACATTAGTACGCTGCTTATCCCGATTAATTGAACCCACCAGTGGCGAAGTACTCATTGACAACGACGATGTTATTAAGATGGACGTCGCCGCGCTGACTAATCTGCGACGAACGAAGATGAGCATGGTTTTTCAACATTTCGGACTATTCCCCCATCGTCGCGTTGTTGACAATATTGCATTCGGATTGGAAATTCGGGGCATGGGAAAAAAGGAAAGAACAGATAAGGCTATGGAGGTTTTAGAAATGGTGGGCCTATCGGGTTGGGATCAACATTTTCCACGAGAGCTATCTGGTGGTATGCAGCAGCGAGTTGGGTTAGCCAGAGCCATGGCTGTGAATCCAGAAGTGCTTATTTTCGATGAACCTTTCTCGGCTCTGGATCCATTGATTCGAAGGGAGATGCAAGATGAACTACTACGTCTGCAAAAGCTGGTAAAGAAAACCATGGTCTTCATTACCCATGACTTTCTTGAGGCAATAAAAATGGGAGATCACATTGCCATCATGAAAGACGGCGAAACTTCACAAATTGGAACGCCAGAAGAGTTAGTCGCAGAACCCGCTGACGATTATGTGCGTGAATTCACTGAAGATGTGCCACGCTACAAAGTACTAAGCGTTGCGAAAATAATGCAACCGCCGGAAAATGTAACACTCAGCGATAATACGACCACTGTTAAGCCTGATGACAAACTAGAAGCTCTTATTGATCTCGTCTCGAGCAGTAATGGCCCTTTAGGTGTTGTGGATGATAGTGGAGAGTTAGTTGGTGAAATCAATCAAGCCATGGTTCTCAAGGCTATGAATAGCCGAAGCTGATTTATTCCACCATCAACCTGGCTCTTCAAAAAAGGGACACCGGAATGGCATCCCTTTTTTATATTACAAGTATCTACTTTTATATTACAAAATACACGATGCCCCTGGTATCACACACTGGAGCAAACGAACTTTAAACGAAACGGTTCGCCAATGTTTCCAGCGCCTTATAGATAGACCCGTTAGCCAAAAATCGTTCATTTGAGCTTTTTGGCCTAGCAGAAGCCACCAGCGGCTTTTGAATGACTCCCCTTTCACATAAGTGCCAAGTACTTTGCGTTTAAGGGTTGAGCCCACTTCAGTTCGACCATGGAGAATACGACCATTGTCACAAATAAGCACTTGCCCTGGCTTCAGCAGGAATTCCTTGGTGTATTGCTGATCTTCCAGTAATTCAACAAATTTGCGGTAAGCCTGATAAAAGCTTTTTACCTTATCATGGGGCATACTAAGCGGTGCCCGGGTATTGTGGTTGAAACGCACCTCTGCAGGGTTTCCCCATTCGTCAAGCTTGATAACGTGATTTAGTCGATAAGACTCCCAGGCATATTTTCCAATAGTGTTGTTCTGCGAAACATTGCCCAGGGCTTCACCCCCTTCCTGCAATACCTTTTCCTCTGCGACCATTCTTCGACGACAGGCAGGGGCATACTCCTCGGTCAGCTGTTGATAATGCTCAGGATATTCTTTCCGTAACACTTCAGCGAGTTTAAAGCCGTCTGCGATAATGGAATATCCTTCAGCTTCCTGATTCGAGTTATTGTATTCCAGACAGTGAAGCAGCTGGATAACTCCAGAGTCGGTGTAGGCTGTCAGATCAGAATGATAAAACAGACGGTCCAGCTTATAGGCATGTTGAATCTTTTGTGCAATTTTATCGGTGGTATCCAAAGTGAATACATTACTTGGATGATATCGGGTATGTAAAAACCCAACGCGAGCCGCTAGCTCCCGAAACGCTTCTTCATTACGAGGTGCGTTTTCGATGATAGACACGCCAGTTTCAATAATCGAATCAAGCCAAACAAAAAGAGCGTCATCGTTGCTAACGACATCATTGAAATCAAAGGTTGGCATATCAAGAGTTTTATCCCAGGTTTTTCGAGCCAAACTTCGTCCAGTTTCACTTTGACAGTGTACCCTCAGCCACGCGGAATCGAATATACTTTCATGGTCGGATCTTGGATCATCCCAAACTATTTTCAGGCTACCATCCTGTTCGACGTCAACGGAATTGCTGGATGGAGATAATGGCATTGTCAGTGGGTCATTGCCTGGGTTAACACTCAGGGTATCATCCTGAAAACACTGCTTACATCGACATGCATCCATTAACCACAGATTGTTGTAAACGCTCTTATGACCATCTTTCCAAAGAACATCAATGGTCTCACCATTTTGTGTAGCAGAATCGATTTGAAAAGATGATTTAACTTGCTGGTTTTGTGCTGTCATAAATACATCCCAAAAGAGACATAAGTAGGGGACGTTAAGACAGATTCACTGCCCCCCAAATAAGAATAATATTGAAGATTCATACTTCCTGGCTTCTCCCTCAATGTCCATTTTCACAGATATCAGGGAGAAGATCATTTACTAGGCTTCCCGGTCCGCCAACATTTGAAGGACCCTGTCGGAGCATCCGGTTAGCCATGCCTCAGACATACCACTTTGTTTACCTAATAACATTCTCCACCGACTACGAGTTGTTTCCCCTTTGACATAGGCACCGATAACCAACCGTTTTACAAATGATCCAATGGCATTTCGGCCGTGTAAAATTCGGGCATTATCAAATGCGAGTATTTGCCCGGGTTCCAGTAAAAACTCCTTAATGAATCGTTGATCCTCAACCACCTGGGTAAATGCCTTGTATGCGTCATAAAATGTGCTTCGAGTTCTTCCTGGGGCATATCAAAGGGCGCTCTGGTATTCTGTTTGTATCGAATCTGTCGAACGTTTTCTTTTTCATCCAGATCAATAACATGGCTAAGTTTATATAGGTCCAATTGATACTTAGTGATAGAAGCGCCTCCCTCTTCCTCAACCCTCATACGTCGTCGACAGCTTGAAACTAATGATTTGGTGAGTTGTTTATAATGCTCCGGATGATTCTCCTTGAAATATTTCGCTACATTAAATCCATCTACAACGGTCGAATATCCATCTTTCCCAGTGCTTTCACTTTCGTATTTCAAGCAATACAAAAACTGGGTAAGAGTGGAATCCATATATGGGGTGTAGTCTGTATGGGGAGGAACCTTGGTTAGTTTGTAAGAAGACTGGATAGTTTTGGCAACTTCATCAGTGGTATCCAGGGTATAGATATTGGTTGGATGGTGGCGATCACGCAAAATTCCGATTCTTTCCGTCACCGCGGTCAGACTACTTTCATCTCCATCAAGTGGAGCATTGTCGATGATCGCTACTCCATATTGATGAAGCCCATTCAACCAGCCAAATAACTCATCATCGTTGTTAACGACTTTGTCATAGTCAAAATGTGGAATATCTAGCTCTTTGTCCCAGAGTCGACGTTCTAAGCGCTTATTCATCTCGACATTGCAATGTGCACGTAACCAGGAAGCGTCGAAATTAGTAACGTGGCTGGATTCCTTCCCACCCCAGTTAATATTTAAATTACCATCACTATCTTTTGAGGCCTGGTCGAGCTCAGGTCGTATGTCAATCGTTAAAGGATCATTGCCATAATCAACGCTTAGCGTATCGAACTGGAAACATCGTTCACAACGACAGGCATCCCGTAACCAGAGATTGTGATAAAAGCTGGTATGACCGTCTTTCCACGAAACGTTAACGCCGTTTTCGGTAGCGTTAACAGTATCAATTTGGAAAGCTAATTTAAGTTCAATTTGATTTTCCATACACCTGAAAATATTAATGGTTATAAAAAGACAAAGAAGAAAATTATAGACATTCCCGCGACAAGCGGTCGACAAGGAATCAGAAAAGGAAAAAATTCGGGCCAAATTATAACATCTACAGCAGCATTTGATTAGAAAAATATTTTTCTAAAAGATGCTTTCAAAAACAGTTAGTTACGCAGTAACTATCACAAAGAACCTAAAGTAAAAACGTCAAAAACCGCAAGGCCAGGTCAATAAGGTGTTGGCACTATAGAAATAGCTCGGCAAATGAATATTGCTCGTTCCATTGTTTACAAATTGATAAGCGATCTATTGACCTCAAGTTAGGTTTAACTCTTACAATTCATTGTTCAAATCCCAGGTTGAGAAAATTATGAAGATCACAAAGATTAGTGTTTTTAGGAAACCCCTACTTTACATTTCGGGAGAGCTTGAGATAGGTGACCGTTCTGCCGATCGTGGGAAACTGTCGAGTGATCTTTTCAACAGCACAATTGTCGTTATTGATACAGATGCTGGAATCAGTGGATGCGGTGAATCATGCCCTTGGGGGGACAGTAATCCTGGTGCACTCCCTGCCATGCCCGGGCTTGCTAAAGTTCTATTGGGTAAAGAGCCGCGTGAACTCCATAAAATAGAACGAATTATGGATGTGGCTATCGAAGGTCATTCCTACGCCAAGAGTGCCGTTGACCTTGCCTGCTGGGATTATCCTGGGAAAAAGTACTGGAGTACCTGTTTATATGCTATTAGGTGGGAAGTTGTGTAACGGCGCGCCGCTGTATCGCTGTGTTATGGAACAGACGCACGATAAGATATTAGCCGAGATGGAACAGTACAGGGCTGCAGGTTACAAGTATTTTAAGCTCAGGGTTGGCATTGAGCCAGAAAGCGATATTGAGCTTATCCGATTTGCGGCGACTGCTGCTAAACCTGGGGAAGTTGTGTATGCTGATGCAAATTGTCGATGGACTCTATACGATGCGCTGAAAGTGGTGAGAGCTGTTGATGATCTTGATGTCTTGATCGAACAACCATGCCTCACTTACGAAGAGTGTTTACATGTGCGTTCACGCACAAACCTGTCGATGAAGCTCGATGAACTCGTGACCGATCAAACCATGGCAGAGCGAATGACACAAGATCTTATAGCCGACGTAGCCTGTGTGAAAATGGCGCGAATCGGCGGACTTACAAAAGCGCGCAGAATACGCGATTACTTTGTCAATCACGGGGTTAAAGTCGTAACTGAATGCATGATGGGCGACGAGATTGTGTCCGCAGCTGTGTCACATTTTGCAGCGTCCACACCTGAAGAACTATTGTTCAATACCACAGATTTACATGCATATAATGCAGAATCGACCGGTACACCGGCTCCACCAACATCAGATGGGCGGTTATTTTGCTCCGATGCACCTAGGCTTGGTGTAGAGCCAGATTTTGAGAGTCTTGGAGATCTCGTGGCTGTTTATGGGTGAAGCGATCCAGCCAGGTAGATTGGCTCAAAATGGGCAAATAGTTGCCTTAGCATACGTTTTTACCCCATTAGAGACTTCAAACTCCGATTATTAGTCTTTAAACGCATAAGGATGTTCACGATCAGGAGAAAATCTCGGCGTGAGCCGGTCAAGGCAATGTGACAGAATAGATCGATAAATGGATACTACATAATGCCCTGTTTAGGTCCTGTTTCGATATCAAATTAAAAGTACTCAACCCTTAATTCAATCACCGCAGGTTTACCGCAGCAAAGCGCTTCTTTAAAAACGGGTTCGAACTCCTCTGTTTTTTCGACTACCCCACCAAAAGCGCCATAGGCTTCCGCCAAAACTGCGAAATTCGGGTTTTGCAAATCCGTGGCCACAATTCGATCTGGAAATTGTCGTTCCTGGTAAGACTTTATCGTTCCATAGACAGAGTTGTTCACAACAAGGAAAATCACATTCAATTTATATTGAACCGCAGTGGCAAGTTCCTGGCCATTCATCAGAAAGCAGCCGTCCCCTGCAAAACAAAGCACTGTGCTTTGTGGTTTTTGTAATTTTGCAGAAATTGCAGCGGGCACACTATATCCCATGGATCCATTGGTCGAAGCTAACTGGGTTCCGGGCTGACGGAATTGATAATATCGTTGGAAAAAAACAGTATAAAGGCCGGCACCGCAAGTCAGTATCGTATCATTATCGACGTGTTTTCTAATCACACCCATAACGTCAAACATTCTTAGATTATTGTCAGGATCACATGGCTGAGCGAAAAAAGCACGATAGTCTTGGTGAGCTTTCTCCACTCCCCTCCGCCGGAGGTCCTGATGGGCAGGGTTCTGATTCTTCTCGTGATGACAGGCTAGTTGTAGAAATAATTCGGGATGGCTCACGATGCCCAGGTCCGCGTGATAAACCGAGTTCAGCTCTTCACCATTGATGAAGACATGCACAAGCTTCTGGTCATCCCGTTTTGAAATGCCATCGGGAACATCAAAGATCTCATAACCTGATGTAGTGACATCTCCTAATCTTGCAGCAATTGTGATGATAAGATCTGAATTTTGCATCAGTCTAACCAATTCAGGATTTGGGTTAATCCCAAGATCACCGGCATAATTTGGATGGAGATTGTCAAAGGAGTCAGAGCGACGAAAAGCAGTGGCCACGGGAATGACTTGCTGCTCCGAAAACCTGGTCAGCAGCTCACTGGCTTTTGGCGTCCAACCTGCCCCACCACACAGAATGACAGGGCGCTGTGATTGATCAAGCACCTCGAACAATTGGTTTAGTGCATCCGGAGAAGGCCCAGCAACAGTAACATTGGGTGCCGGTAGATTGGCCACATCAGACTTGTCCAGCAACATGTCTTCAGGAAGCTCAACCACCACTGGTCCACCTCTACCAGAGGTAGCTACACTCCATGCCTGTTGTAGCTGTTCAGGGATCCGTTCTACATCGTTAAATGTAATCACCCGCTTGGCAATGCTGCTGTAGACCTGATGATAGTCAAGAGCCTGAAAGGCTTCCCGCCCCACATCACATCTTGGGATATGGCCAACGAACACTAACATGGGAGTCGAATCCTGAGCGGCCGTATGGACACCGATCATCGCATTCGAGGCACCGGGCCCCCTGGATACAAAGCATACGCCCGGCTTACCAGTTAGTTTTCCATAGGCCTCGGTCATATATGCCACTCCCCCTTCCTGGCGACAGGTAATTACCCTAAGGTTATTTTTTCTATCATAAGTTGCATCCAGCGCCGCGAGATAACTCTCACCAGGGACGCAAAAAATTGTGTCCACGCCATAGCCTACAAGACCATCCAATAAAATTTCTGCACCAGTTCTCATAGTAGAGGCTATATTCGAGTTGAAGAGATAAATCGGTAAATCAGGGCTGAAGTAAAAAATTCCAGACTAGTCGAGGACTAGTTGACGGTCAACCACCAGTCATGATGGGGTTAGACGGATAAGATGCCCATTCAGTCCATGAGCCATCGTACAACCGACCAGGTCCCAGGCCTGCCACAGAAAGCGCCAGCGTAATAATGGCCGCAGTGACGCCGGATCCACATGAGGTAGTGATGTTGCTTTCCTGGGAAACGCCCAGCCCGTTAAAAATAGCGAGCAACTCTTTGCTTGATTTCATGCGACCATTCTTCAATAGCATGGAAAATGGCAACGAAATAGCACCTGGCATGTGGCCGCTTTTTAGTCCAGGCCTTGGTTCAGCGTCGATTCCCATAAAACGTCCCTGAGGTCGAGCATCGAGAACAGTGACAGCATTGGATTCACAATTTTCCCTCATTTGTTCCATGGTCATAGTCATGGACGGATCAAGCCTTGCAGTAAACCCAGTAGGACTCGGGCTGATAGTTTCGACTTGTCCCCGTTCTAGTTCAAAACCAGTTTTTATCCAATCAGATAGTCCACCATCCAGCACAGACACCCGATCATGGCCAAATAGACGAAACATCCACCAAACCCTCGCTGCGGAGAAAATTCCGCTACCATCGTAAACCACTACATTACTGTCACTGGAAATACCCAGCTTCTCGACCTCAGATTCAAAACGCTCTACCCCCGGGATGGTATGGGGAAATCTGGAATTGGGATCAGAGATATGATCAATATCAAAAAATCTCGCGCCGGGTATACGTCTTTCCTGATATTCAGAATATGCATTCCTTTTTTGAGTAGGCAAATACCAGGACCCATCGAGTAGGATAGTGTTTTTTTTGTTTAGACGTTCGGCAAGCTCTTGGGAATTTATTAGGGGCATCTTGATTGGAAAGCCAGTTCACTGAAATGAATGAGCAACAAATAGAAAAACACTCATCTACTGAATTAAGGTATCGATCAATTATCTCTATCAGATAAGACATTAAGCGAATCACATAAAATTATTGTATGAAGCCAATGCACATCAGGCCAATGCACATAAAGTTAATGTTCTACAACCATGATATCCGGTACTGATCTGCATACATTAACAAGGGGATATTTTAGCTGCGAATCGACGGCAAAGCCACCAGGAACTGGAGGCGTCGTATCCCAAACCCAATCAATAAAGTATAGTACTGGCAAGTTACCTTTCCCCCAATAGCAGAACGTCCCTGATCCATTAACAGGGTTCACCCAATTGACGCCCATCACGGATAAATAAACCTATGACACTCGCAACCCTTCATTTCCCGAGGACGGAATACACAAACCGAATTGCCAGAACAAGAAAAGAAATGGCTGTTAGAGGTCTTGAATTACTACTGGTATCTGATCCTTCCAATATGTCATGGTTGACTGGCTATGACGGTTGGTCTTTTTATGTCCATCAGGGTGTTTTGCTCAGTATGGAAGGAGATCCGATATGGTGGGGGCGAGGAATGGACGCCATGGGAGCGAAGCGAACCGTTATGATGGATCACGACCATATCATAGGCTATGAAGATACTTATGTTCAAAACCCGGATAAACATCCAATGGAATCTCTGGCTAACCTTATAAAGGAAAGGGGGTGGGAGAATAGCTCAATTGGCGTAGAGTTGGATAATTACTACTACTCTGCTCAAGCTCATTTGGCATTAGTAGAAGAACTCCCGAATGCTTCCATTGGTAATGCCACCGGTTTAGTGAACTGGCAGCGTGCGGTAAAAAGTAACGCTGAAATAGAATTTATGAAAAGAGCCGCCAGGATCGTTGAAAAAATGCATCAGACAATTTTCGAGCGGGCAGAACCTGGCGTAAAGAAAAATGAGTTAGTCGCTGATATCTACCATGCTGCGATAATGGGGGCTGATGGACATTGGGGAGACTATCCAGCCATTGTTCCCATGGCGCCGTCGGGAATGGACGCCACAGCCCCCCATCTCACCTGGAACGATGAACGCCTTCGCAAAGGAGAATGTACTTTCTTTGAAATCGCCGGAGTTTACCGACGATATCACTGCACCCAATCCCGAACTCTGTTTCTGGGGCAACCTCCTCAGAAATATCTGGATGCAGAAAAAGCAGTTTTGGAAGCCGTTCTAGTTGGATTAGAGCAGGCAAAACCCGGAAATCACTGCGAAGATATCGCCAATGCGTTTAATCAGACCCTTAATAGACTTGGCTTTAGTAAAGACAGTCGATGTGGTTATTCCATTGGGCTGTCCTATCCTCCGGATTGGGGCGAGCGAACCATGTCATTTCGACGAGGAGATTTTACAGTGTTAGAGTCCGGGATGACTTTCCATTTTATGCCTGCTCTTTGGCTTGATGATGGTGGGCTTGAAATTACCGAGCCTATTTTAATCACGGACACCGGGGTTGAATGTCTCTGTAACACACCTCGAAGATTAATGGTCAAAAAATAATTATGGTCGATGGTGGACACGTCCAACAAACCTGACTCACAAGATGAACCCCGTACTTAATCCCGAACAAATTCGTCTCTTTGAACAAAACGGATACTTATTGATTCCTGACTTCAATCCCAGGGATCAAATAGAGATCGTTACCAATCGGTTTGAATCACTTTTTCGTGGAGAGTTCGAGACCGGGCTCCAACCCGACGAATGGAATTGGAGGGAGGGCGTCAGCCCTCCAGACCTTACCCGACAAATTTGCAATGGTTGGAAATCCGACACGGCCATCGCAAAACTGGTAACGAATGAGAAAGTGGGAGAAATATGCGCTTTACTTATGAATTGGCCTGGTGCCCGTATCAATCAGGATAATGTCATCTGGAAACCTGGTGGATCAAAGCCACTAGGCTTTCATCAGGACGACTCTTATCAAAATTGGATTGAGCCATCCTCAATGATCAGCTGCTGGATGGCATTAGATGACACCAGAAAACACGGTGGAACCATTGAATACGCAAGAGGTTCCCATCGGTGGCCGGTACAAACAAAAACATTCACTTTCCATGGACCATCGGATTATCATGAGGGATTGAAATACTCAGCAAATCAATTGGGAATAGATACCTACACCATCGATCAGCTGGAGGTTAAAAAAGGTGACGTGGTGTTTCATCATGGACGTATATGGCATGGATCTGGAGCAAACCAATTGGATATTCCCAGACGCTCCGTGGTATCCCACTGCATGTCCAGTGAAGCCCAGTTTCACCCAGAAAATAAATCGCCCATTTATAACCGTTACAAGAAATTTGACTCCCTGTTAATGGACGAGAGCTTCTTTCCCATTACCTATTCCAGAAAGGGTTACCGTAGCCCGTTTTTAGATGAAATCTGAGAATAGTAAACTCCATTTTACGCGGCGATATCGGATTAAAGATCATCAGAAGATTACCCAGGACTCACAAAAAGCCACGAAAAAATATCTGAAGGCTTTCTGAAAACCAGCTTCTGCAAACCAGCTCAAGTGCACTTCCTGGCTTCTACTTCGCTGTTAATTGACTTTATTAACTTTTATGGCAACAACTGCGAGATTGTCCCCTGGTTTTGTTAAACAGGGATAATGCCTCCCCGCGAGCACACCGTCCATCTTTGCTCGATAAGCTATGGGCTCTATACCGGTTCTTTCGATGTCATAAACCAGCGCAATGACATCATCCTTTTTCACACTATCACCAAGATCAAAACACATTTCGAGTAATCCGGAATGTTCGCTGGTAACGAAACAATTTCCATCAGGCATATACAAAGACAAGGACGGAGAATATTCCATTTCACCCTGCAATATACCCGCATGCTTGAGGAAATTGTCGACCCCTTTTCTTGCGATTGCTGTGGTGGTTGCATTAGCTGAGCCACCGCCGCCAAGTTCCGTTGAAACAAATACCTTCCCCTGGTTTTCTGCAGCAGTGTCGTACATACTTGCTGCATCCAACTCTAGTAGCATCATCGAATGCGGTGCATTGAACGCTTCCATTGCCGCCACACAGCGGGCTTCCTGCTCTTTGTCCTCGAGGATATGAGCGGCTGCAAACGGGACAAAATCCAGGGTCTTACCACCAGAATGAATATCCAGAACATAGTCGGATAGCGGTAAAAGTACCCGGTTGAAATAATCCGCCGTAATTTCGGTGATAGTGCCATCCGGTTTGCCAGGGAAAGCTCTATTCATGTTTCCCCCATCGATACTCGACGTTCGTTTTCCTGCTTTGAATGCTGGATAATTCATCGCTGGAATAATGATTACTCTTCCGTTGATGGATTCAGGATGCAGATCCCTGGTCAGCGACCATAAGGCAATTGGACCTTCGTATTCGTCTCCATGATTACCCCCGGTCAGCAACGCAGTTGGCCCCTCACCATTTTTTATGACAGTAATGGGTGTCATCACTGCCCCCCACGCTGAGTCGTCACCAGAATACGGCGCTTTCAGGTATCCGTGTTGAACTCCCTCTTTTTCAAAATCAACGGTCGAAGTTAAAGGTGAAGCTTTCATAATTAGACCCGTACTTAAAGAACCATAATGTTATAGGGGGGAAACCAACTTTTCGTCCTTCTTCATATCAAATGCCAATGAGTTGGTAGTTGGTGTAGCAAGCTTGAGACCCAACAAGCTGTATGACAGATTATTTTCCAACTTCATTGGCTACTCAGCGAGAATTATGCAAAGAGGGTTATTCAGCAAGCCCAAGTAACTTATTATATAACTCCATCGGTACCTCGACCCCCTTCGACCTGGCCCTGCTCTGACTTTCCTGTCTCCGGTCTCCAGGTAGACGAACCCCGGGCTCCTGAGATAGCGCATTTAACATCACCTCAAGCCGTTCGCTAAACTGCCCCGGCTGTTCGGGCGAAAAACGGCCTGGAGCAATGGCTAGAAAGAACTGCCCTACCGCGGGATAAGTTCCTTCGTTGTTCTTGAACATAGGTGCTTTGAAAGAACAGTTTGGACCAGCCAAAGCCCCCGCCAGCACATCGACCAACAAACCAAGTAATGTTCCCTTGTACCCCCCACTGGAGCCAATGAGCCTCCATTAATCACCGCAGATGCATCCTCGGTGAAGTTCCCGTTTGCATCGTATCCCCATCCCAGAGGGATTGCTTCACCAGTGGCAGCACGTTGTTTAATCGTTACCAATGCAACCTGACTGGTTGCCATATCAGCGATCAGGGGAGCACCCTGAGTCCGTGGAACAGAGAACGCCATGGGATTAGTACCAAAAAAAGGACTCGCTCCAGGAGCTGGAGAAACCGCAGAAGGCGAGTTCGCGAAACCGAGACCGATTAAGCCTTGTTGAGCCATTCGCTGTACAAACCATCCCACTACACCAGCGGAATAGCTATTGATCACGCTTAGTGCCGCTATGCCATTGTCCTGAGCCAAATCAAAAAAGTCCTGTTCAGCTTCGACAAATGCGGTGTGTGCAAATCCATTTTTTGCATCGGATTGGATAGCCGATGGGGTAATTTTTCTGTGATCTGGAATTGCATCTCCACTAAGTTTGTTATTCTTAAGATGGCCACAGTAGATGGGAAGATAGTTAAGACCAACAGCTCGAATTCCGTCCGCTTCTGCGTCCACAACAGACTGGGTTGCGACGGCCAATTGTTCACCACTGGCACCGCAAGCACGTAACGCATTGTGGGTAATGGATTCTACTTGCCCTAATGTAAGGGTCATCTGCTCAGCCATGTTGATTGACATTTATTATGATCTTTGAGGTTAATTGTCGTTTATTCTGTTCTTTTCTTTGATGTTCGTCAGAAAACTGAAGCGTCAGGTGGAATCGAAAATCGATCATGGAAACCGCGACTGAGCATCGTCTCGAACGACAGATTGAATTCCTATGATTTTAACACAAATTGCCTATAAATTGTCCCCGGGAGACCACAATCGTCCAGCGTTTTTTGAATTCCCGAAGTTCATCTGATTCGTTTGAGTAAATTGACAATTATATATTTATTGGTTAGTTTCCATTGAGATTTTCTTGCAACCCACCTATCGGATACAGACCCTATATAGAGCCTCTCACCATGACAACAGATACCCTGGTAGTTGGAGAAAATCGAAAAATTTCCCCTTATCAAAGACCGATTTCTGATACGGATAAACTGCCCGATGGAACACCAAATGATGACAATCGGGTTGAAATTGGTCCTACTGATCTCGCTTTTTCAGAATGGCTAACCCTTGGCATAACACCTCCGAACCTGGACCAGTTACGTCAATATCGATATTCCCGTCTGGTTGCGGACTGCTCATGTTTGATCCATTAAACATCCGTTACGCCACGGACACGACCAATATGCAACTATGGACCACTCACAACCCTTGTCGAGCCTGTCTAGTTACTGCAGATGGATACATGGTCTTTGGGACTTCCACGCCAGTGAGCACCTCTCCGCCCATCTACCGTTGATTAATGAAGTTCGCCATGGTGCCAGTTTTTTTTATTTCGAAAGTGGTAATCGAACCCGGGAACATGCTGATTCATTTACTCGTCAGGTAGATGAGATCATGGGAATTCATAGTGGCAGCAATCGCAGACTGGCAGTCGACAAGATTGAAATTGCAGGCCTGCGGTCCCTGGAGCAACTGGGATTCGAGATATTGGAAGGGCAGGAAGTTACCGAACACGCACGGAAAATAAAAGACGCTAATGAATGCAACGCAATGCGATGTGCTGTTGCTGCATGTGAAGCAGCCATGTATGAAATGCAATCCGCGGTGCAGCCAGGTATGACTGAGGTAGAGGCATGGGCGGAGCTACAAAAAGGGAACTTCATTCGCGGGGGAGAATGGATAGAAACAAGGATTTTGTCATCTGGCCCTCGAACCAATCCGTGGTTTCAGGAGTGTGGGCCCCGGACCATCAGGAATGGGGATATTCTTGCCTTTGATACGGATCTTATCGGTCCTTACGGATACTGCGCTGACCTGTCCCGTACGTGGAAGATCGGTAATCAACCACCAACTGATTATGAAAAGTGCATCTATCGGGAAGCCTACGAACATATTTCGCACAACATGGCCCTATTAGAGCCGGGTATGAGCTTCGAAACATTGATGAAAAGTGGACAAAAACTTCCAGAAAAATACCGACACCAGCGTTACGGGGTAATGTATCACGGCGTTGGACTTTGCGATGAATACCCTTCCCTTCGATATCCGGAAGACTGGGACTCTAGTGGTTACCGAGGTGAACTGGAACCTGGGATGTGTTTATGCGTTGAAGTGTACTTCGGAGAAGTTGGTGGCCATTGTGGTATCAAGCTGGAAGATCAGATCATCATTACCGATACCGGTTTCGAAAATCTAACAACCTACCCGTTTGAACAAGAGTTTCTCACCTGAGAAAGCAAGCTTAACCCGCTTGTAATTTTATTACCCAACTCTATTGTTATCCAAACCTACTAATTCAAGCCATTAATTCAAGCCATTAATTCATATTCCGTAGTATTTTCGTTTAATTGACATGCTACTTGGAGAGATAGACAGGTTTTTTGCTGCCTGCCCCTGGTTTCCATCCGTTCGGATAAGGGCTTCGATCAAAAAGCGTTTTTCGTTTCGTTCCTTTCTTTCCTTCGCCGACATTTCTTTGCCATCCTTAAATAGCATAAATTCTCTATGCAATGAGGTATGAAGTCTGAACATCACAGTCCCTAGTATCCAAACCCGAATATCATATATACCATCACTATTTAACGCATAGGTAATTATCAGAAGAAAAAAGCTAATACCAATTGGCAATATAACGGCAGCGGTAATTTCAATTCCAGCTACCATCGCTAGAATCGCGATGAATATTGGAAAGCACATCGCAAAAACCGCAACCACCAGATACATACATTGAATTTTTGCATAGTGATACTTTGCTGCTTTATAACCGTAAATACACACCCCAACTGACGCGAAGATCATAGCAATTCCATAGGCCTGGGCCAGAAAATAAAAGTCACCAGGAATTCTGGTGACAGTATAGCCAATGGACCTGGCGCCAGTAATAATCAGATCAGTGAACAACAAAAATCCGATCATTATGGCCCCCAAAGCGAAATTCGCCACACCGAAAAGCAAATCGAGGCGTCTATTTACCAATAACATCGAAATCTGCAACAAAAGCGCAAACAGACAAACAAGAGAAACATAGTAGAGTTTCAATAGAATCTCGGTGGTGAGAAGGGTATCGCCGTAATAATAGGCGACTAACTCCAGGGCATTGGAGCCGGTCATTATAATCAGCAATGCCAGAAATGATCGAGATAAAGCTGTTTGTAAAAGCGCTCCACGTCCAAAATAGAGAATCGCTATCTTAATTAGTAGTGCCGATACGGCTGGAACATAAATCCACATCAAAAAAACCCCTAATTCAGGTTGTTAAACAGAACCAGGAAAAAACTATCCCACTTCCAGTTCCAAGTAAACATATTTTTTTTCCTTTGCCTACTTTACCTGATTTTTTCAGCAATTCAAAGTTAATTGGTAACGTAGCAGTAGTCACATTACCCAGATAATCGTATGTTTTAGGGGCACCTTCGGGTCTGAATTTGGAAAATTTTAGAATGGCCTGATAAGGTTTCTTGCCTACCTGGTGCGTTACGAAATGGTCAACATCCGCGCTCTTCCACTTCACCCTATCCATGGTTGGCTTCAACTGTCTTGCGCATTTTAAAAGAGTCATGGAGCAAATCTTATCCATTATCATCTTCCCTTCAATCCTCCCAGAAATGATATCGTAGCTGCATAGACCATTAAATGATCCATCAGATTGTGTATTAATAGCTTGTATTCCTTTCTCTGGGCAATCTTTTCGACTTAAGATCATTGCTCCGGCTGCATCTCCAACTGAAAGACCACCGAGTCTATTTAGAAAATTCTGGATACTTTTCTCTTTTTTAAGAGAAGGGTAAAGGAGCCTGGAAACTCGAGTCAGTTCACAGGTCACTACCAGCACATGGTCCACGCCCCCTCCTATCAACAGATCTCCAAATAGTATTCCATCACAGAATCCGTGACAGGCATTTTGGACATCTTTGCAGATTGCGTTCTTTGCCCCGATCTTATTTTGGATAATATGGGCGGTACCAGGTTCTATGACATCACCTGTTATCCCGCAGTAAATTATCGCTCCAATATCCCGAGGCTCCAGCCCAGCATCTGATATTGCACTCATTGCAGCGACGGATGAAATATCAGATGGCTTCTCATGATCATCGCAATATCTTCTCGATTCTATACCGAGATTTTCGTCCATCCACTCGGTCTTGATTCCGAATCTTTTATCGGTTTTCAAGTCATCTAGTAAGTCCTTGGAATGTATCGGATTTGGAGGGATAAAACTCCCAACGCCTGAAATCTGGGAATGTCCGGAAAATATCATCATCATGCCTCGTAAGTAGTTAAATGCAAAGGTATTTTATAAAACAAAACTACTATTTATGATATCGAAATCTAAAAAACGTTGATCTAAAACTCCGAACTCCCCTAATTTCTTTTTGTCATAAGATAAAAATCGGAAAATAATGCCTGGTGTTGAGTAAATCCATATCCCTTTCGCAACCAGTACCTATGGGATATCGGGATACCTATATTTTGTAGAACTTCCGTTTAACCGACATGCTACTTTGGGAAATATTGAGATTACGGGCAGCCTGCCCCTGATTTCCATCGGCTTTTATGAGTGCTTCAATAAGAAAACGTTTTTCGTTTCTCTGGTTTCTCTCTTTGGCTGTCAAGTTAGTTCCGTCCGGATAGATCATAAATTCTTTATGTAAGGACAAATACAACTTGAACATCTGCGTACCCGGTATCCAGACCCTCAAGTTATAAATTCCTTTTGCATTGAGTGCATAGGTTAATATGATAAGAAAAAGACTCACACCAATTGGAAGGATAACAGCCGCATTCACTCTCATTCCCAGGCTCATAGCAGCCATCGCCAGAAAAATCGGCGTAGACATCATCACTACCGACAAAATCACATAGGTGCACTGAATCTTGGAATAGTGATTTCCCGCGCTAAAATATCCGTAAATGCATACACCGATAGAACTGAATAGCATAACCAGCGCATAGATCTGAAAAACATAGTAATACTCTCCCGGAACCCTTGTAATGGTATAACCGATAGACTCCACTCCGGACACAAACAGGTCAGTGGCAAACATAAAACATGAAAAAAGAACCGCCAGGGTCAGATTTGGAATAGAAAACCTGAAACTACTTTTACGTCTTACTATGGCAATTGTAATTTGCAGCAGAAACGAAAAAAGAAAGATTAGGGTCACATAATATATTTTCAGGAAAAATGTCATAACATCAGGCAGTGTTTCGACCAGATGAAAGTAGGGATAACCCAAAAGCTCCACGATATTTGCAATCGTTAAAGTCACCAGTAAGGCGATAAAATACCTGGAAATACCAGGCAACATCAGGATATCGTACCGTTTATAGATAATGACGAATTTGATGAGTAGTGCAATTACTGCTGGTAAATAGATCCACATACTGGGCCCTGTCTAATAAAGTCTGTACTTCATGTTTTTATCTGTTTTTCCTGGAAATACTCCAAATGGAAGATAAAATACCGTTACTACTTCCCTATATTGCATATTAGTACTCGTAGGCGATTGAACAAAAATCAGTGATTTATCACAATCGGTATAATATCTTTCTATTCCGTGATCAACCCCAAAATGACTTGGAACCACAGGATGTCTTATCCATCCGTTCAAACAAACAAAGCTTTACGGATAAGATTAATACCGATGATCAAAAAACAAATTAGTACAATCGACTTGAATCGTTCCGGTTTTATCTTGCTCCGAATCACTTCTCCCAATGAGAACCCAATCAGAGAAGGAATAATCATCGCCATCGAGATCCCCGCAAGTGAACCAGTCATTAGCCCGTTTTGAATAAAACCAAAACAAAGAGGGATGCTACCGATGAAAAAAAGAAAACCGGTTGCCCGAACAAAATCCTCTTTTCCAACATCTCTTGCAATCAGGTAAATGGCAATTGGGGGCGACCAAATTGCTGTCAGTCCTCCTATAATCCCCGCGACCGTGCCACCTACAAATTGGGCTCGTTTATCTAATCGGGCTGGAATCGATGGTGGAGAGTAAAAAAGGTTGATCAATGAGAATAAAACAATGATCGTACCTACAAATGCAACTAGCCAAGCAGCCGATATTCTCGCGGTAAAGTAAGTCGTCGTAATCAATGACAAAGCGAGGACGATTGCGAAAAGATAATATTTTTTGAAAGTCTCTGGAATGCCACCCGCCCGATAACATTGCCAGATATTCGTGATCATGATTGGAAAAACCATCAACGACATTGCCAGTCGAGGGTCCATGAACTGGGTCATTAGACCAACTGCTGCAATAGGCAAACCAATTCCCAGAGTACCTTTAACGGCACCTGCGACAAAAAACGACAACGTGGCGATGAGAATCCAGGGTTCTATAATGAGACCTTATTTTTTAGGAACTGTATTAGGCTCATATTTACCGGAGAGTTTTTCGGTTTATTGGTATCGCGTTAGACAATTGCACCTGGACTTATGACCCGTTATCACATGCGGCGATTCTACCCCATTGCTAAAAAGGATTGTAATCGTACTTGTTTCATTTGACAGGTAATCCGGCACCGGATTCACTCTACCATGAGCGAGGGAGAACCTATCAGATATTAAAATCAGTAAATATTAAAATCATTCCCTTGACTCAAAAACACTCATGGGCCTATCTTTTTATATCGAGCTGTATAAGAATTATCACATGGACATTTTTATAAATCACTTTATAGGAGACCAGACTATTGCATCCCATTTCTGATGAAATATTCGACGTCGTTATCATTGGCGGCGGTATAAACGGGGTTGGAATTGCAAGGGATGCCGTTGGCAGAGGGTTTAGTACCTGCCTATGTGAAGCGAATGGATTTGGTTCTGGAACATCGTCGGCCTCTTCCAAACTAATTCATGGCGGTCTTCGCTATCTTGAACATTTTGAATTCAGACTGGTACGGGAAGCATTAAAAGAAAGAGAAACCCTCCTCACGATGGCTCCGCATATTATTAAGCCAATGAGGTTCATTCTTCCTCACTCCCGGTTCATGCGTCCAGCGTGGCTTTTGCGACTGGGTTTGTTTCTCTACGATCATCTAGGTGAGCGTAAACTGCTACAAAAGAGTCGTCGAATCAGTCTCGAAAACAGTGAAACAGGAATTCCTCTCAAATCTGATTTTCGTTGGGGTTTTGAATATTCAGACTGCTGGGTTGATGATTCTCGTCTGGTCCTGCTGAACGCCATTGATGCCAGGCAACGGGGTGCGGAGATGCTCGTCCACACCAGGGTTGAGCAGGTAAAGTGCGAAGAAGGTATCTGGCAGGTTACAACTAAAAATCAACGAAGTGGATTAGTTTCGACTCGAAAAGCGAGAATTGTGGTCAATGCCGCTGGCCCCTGGGCTGACCAGGTGTTGAACACTGCATTTGGAATGCAAAATGTAAAAAACACTCGGTTAGTTAGAGGTAGCCATGTTGTTGTAAAGAAGCTATTTGAGCATAACAAGCCCTATATCTTTCAAAACGCCGATGAACGAATTGTCTTCGCAGTGCCCTATCTGGACGACTACACCGTAATCGGTACCACTGATGCGGACCAAAGTGAGATGAACGACTCGCCGCAGATCAGTGACGATGAACGGAAGTATCTTTGCGATGCTGCTAACAAGTACTTTACCAGGCAAATTACCAATAAAGACATCATTTGGACTTATTCCGGTGTGCGGTCTCTTTACAATGATGGCGCTACTGAAGCCAGGAAGGCGACCCGTGATTATATATTGAGCACAGATAACTCTCAGGGAGGAACGTTAATAAATGTTTTTGGGGGAAAAATTACCACATATCGGAAACTTGCTGAATCCATGATGAAGCACATCGAAAAGACCCTTGGGAAACGGGGTAATCCCTGGACTGCAACATCATCACTGCCCGGTGGCGATTTCAAAGTCGGCGACCTGTTGTCGGTGGTCCAGGAATTGAAGAACAATTATCCTTTTCTGGATGATGCTCTAGCGACGCGCCTCTCGACCAATTACGGCACTCTGGCTACTCAAGTGCTTGGAAACGCCAAATCCATTGCTGACCTCGGAGAATGCTTCGGTGGCAATCTGTTCCAAAAAGAGGTGGAATACCTGGTAAGCAATGAATGGGCAGTTGACGCCGAAGACATCCTTTTCCGGTGTACTCGAATCGGCATAGGGAAACCTGCGGAAATATATGATGGTGTAGCGTCATTTTTAAGGACCCACACTAACAATCAGGAAATCTCTACTTAAATTTTGGAGGTAAATTAGGATCAGAGACGATATCGAATCATTGCCCCTATCTTTGGGCCGTTTTCCAGCTATGTACCAGTTTCATCTCAGAAGTTGAGGGCGATAGCATTCCCTGGCCTTTGATCAAGTCTGCAGCTCTTTCCGCGGTCATAATCGTAGGTGAATTTAGATTTCCATTGGGAATTACAGGGAAAATGGAAGAATCAACAACTCTTAACCCGCTAATACCAATTACTCGGGTCTCAGGATCAACCACCGCCATATCATCAGTGCCCATTTTGCAGGTACAGGATGGATGATAGGCACTCTCCACGCCTTGGCGAATATACGCATCAATCTGTTCATCGCTTTGCACCGATTCGCCAGGTTGAATTTCAGAACCCCGGTAGGCATCCATTGCTTTTTGTCCGATTATTTCCCGGGTCAATCGAACACATTGACGAAAACCCTCACGATCCTCTTCGTGTTCCAGATAATTAAATAGGATCGAGGGCTTATCCAGGGGATTTGCAGTATTTACTCTGACATGCCCCCTACTCTTGGGTTTATTGTGACCAACATGAACCTGAAAGCCATGTCCGGAGAATGCGGCACGTCCGTCATATCGCATTGCTGCTGGAAGAAAGTGGTATTGGATATCCGGGGCTTTTATGCCTGCTCTTGAGCGAATGAAGGCACAGGATTCAAAGTGATTAGTTGCTCCAAGTCCAGTTTTAAGAAATGTCCATTCGGCTCCAATGAGAAATTTACTCCATAGGTTCAGTTTACCATTTAAGGTAATGGGCTTTTTACACTTGAATTGGAAGTAGAATTCCAGATGATCTTGCAGATTCTCACCCACCCCGGGTAGATCGTGCACCACTTCAATGTCTGCTGCGGCCAAAACCCTGGCAGGACCAATTCCAGATATCTGTAGTAATTGTGGCGATCCCACAGAACCCGCACTCAGAATAACCTCCCGACTGGCATTAACCGTCACTGTCTTTCCCTGAACCTGATACTCAATACCTTTAGCCTGTTTACCCTCCAGCAAAATGCGCCTGGTTAACGCTCCTGTTATCACTTTTAGATTGGGCCGACTCATCGCTGGTTTTAAATAGGCGTTAGCAGCAGACCACCTAACACCACCCTTCACGGTCATGTGCATGGGTCCAAACCCTTCCTGCTGCGCGCCATTATAATCATCGGTTTCCATGTATCCGGCTTCTTTACCTGCATCAATAAACGCCTGATACAGCGGGTTTTTCATTTCATTACCATTATTGACGCTGAGTGGGCCACCCTGGCTCCGATAGTCGTCTTTGCCAAATTTCCAATCATCCGCTTTGCGAAAATACGGTAAACAATGCTGGTAGCCCCAATTTGTTGCGCCGCTCTCCTCCCACTCCTCGTAGTCCATTGCGTGTCCACGAACATAGACCATACCATTAATAGAGCTGGACCCTCCGAGTACCTTACCTCTTGGACAATGCATTATGCGATTGTCGAGAAAGGGTTCAGGATCGGTGTGGAACTGCCAGGCATATTTATCTGTGTTCATTGGAATAGACAGTGCAGTTGGCATTTGAATGAACATGCTCCTGTCACTACCCCCGTATTCCAAAAGCAATACACGAACTGACGAATCTTCCGTTAGGCGGTTAGCCAGTACGCAACCTGCTGAACCGGCTCCTACTATAATGTAGTCAAAATTCTCTGACATAATTTATCACCAGAAATAAAAACTGGTCCACAATGACCCAACCCAGGGTTTCCAGGGGCTGCAATTTTGATCAAAGTCATGTGAATCGAATTTTACTGATCTCTAGATTTGATCCAGCACCTCTTCGAGCTCAAGAAGAAGATCATCGATGTCTTCAATGCCCACGGAGAGTCGAATCAGGGAATCACCAATCCCGAGTTTTTCCCTATCTTCAGGAGATAAGGATGCATGGGTCATAATCGCAGGATGCTCAATTAAGCTCTCCACTCCTCCTAAACTCTCTGCCAAAGCGAACAATTTGCAGTTTTCCAGCATCTTTGTTGCCTCCTCCAAACCGCCCTTTAAAATCATAGTGACCATGCCTCCTCCGGCTTTCATCTGACGCATAGCCAGGTCATGCTGAGGATGGGAAGCAAGACCTGGGTAAATCACCCTTTCCACCTTGGGGTGAGTTTCGAGGAATTGAGCAATGGCTAACGCACTCTCACAATGCTGTTTCATTCTAAGTGGCAGGGTTTTTAGACCTCGCAACGCAAGGAATGCATCAAATGGCCCTGAGACACCGCCGATGGACATCTGAAGTAACTTCATTTGCGCAATCATCTCGGGGTCATCACGAAGCACTGCCACCCCACCGATCATATCTGAATGTCCATTCATGTATTTTGTAACTGAATGCATAACAATATCAAAACCATGATCCAATGGGTTCAGCAGATAAGGTGTAGCAAACGTATTGTCACAAACTGTAATAATACCGTGTTTCCTGGCTATCCCGGCGATGGCAGCAAGGTCAACAAGGCGCAAAAGTGGATTAGTACAGGATTCTATCCAAACCATTTTGGTATTCGATTGGATGGCCGCTTCGAAGTTCTCTGGATCGGATAAATCAACGAAACTAAAGTCAAGTCCCGCGCTGCGTTTACGAATACGATTAAACAATCGGTTACTTCCGCCATAAAGGTCGTCCATGGCCACGACATGTGAACCGGTATCCAGCAACTCGAGGATGGTGCTGGTAGCGGCCATCCCCGAAGCAAAAGCAAATCCCGCCGCACCGTTTTCCAGATCAGCGCAACATGCCTCCAATGCCTCTCGTGTTGGATTATCTGCTCGACTGTAGTCATACCCCATGTGCTCCCCGGGGCTTTTTTGAACATAGGTAGAGGTAGCATAAATCGGAGTCATAATTGCTCCGCTAGCAGGATCCGGTTCCTGTCCCGCGTGGATGGCACGGGTAGAAAATCCATGGCGTCTGTTTTGATTCATGATCTATTGACTTCACTTGAAATTGGAAAAGGGAGCATTCCTGGGAGACAGCATAGAAGGATCATCGCACTGATCGCCTCACTAACGGAAGAAAAACTGTACTGGCTCGCTGTTATTGAGGAATTTACTTTTTTATTTCGTTAAACGCAATGATAAACACGTCAACCCACCATCCATTTTGGCGATTTCAGAAACAGGCATAGGGATCACTTGGCTTCCGTGTTCGAGCAGTATTTTTTCAACTTTTGGAAACCCCTGAGGAATCAGGACAGAATCATTGAACCAAACAACCTTAGCGGCGTAATTTTCATCTGTCGGAACAACCAGCTGACCGTAACTCGACAAGCAGGATAACCCCTTGCATGCTTCAGTAACCAGCAGAGTTTCTTCATCAACAAAATTCACACTGGACTTAAAATGCAACGCTTCGGACACATTGACAATATCTCCCCGGTAACCGTATTCACCTAAAATAGCACACAATTGCTCCGCCCCCAGACGATTGGTCCTTTCTGATAGACCGACGATACAATGCTTGCCCACAACAAGAACATCGCCACCATCCAAAGTACCGGGAGCCCGAATTTTTCGACAGTCACGAAAAGTACGTAATGTTTCGTCCATGTATTCTGTCTCTCCCGTCCTTGCGGAGGCACCTGGATTGGTTAAAATAGCAATCTCCGGAGTAACTACCGCAACATCTTCCACAAAATAGGCATCCGGAAAACCATCTAACGCATCCAGTACAATAACTTCATTGGTCAGTTGACTCAGTACCTCATGGTAGCGTTCCCATTGGGACTTAAGCAGAGAAACATCCGGGATACCCAGATCCACAGAAGTTAATCCATCCATACAATTGTTAGCCGGCTGTCTCATTATCGCAACGTTATATTTCATATTATGAGCTCTTGGACGGGTATTATTGAAATAGGATTATTGAAATGGGACTATAAGATGGATTGTGGCAGGTGACTACTGACCAATTTGGGAGATGGTAACAATTTGCTTTCGTGTCTAGTTCTGGAACAATTCTTTTTTCATAAAAACGGAAAAAGGATCATCATTCGAATAGCCCCCAAATGCCTCCGTCTTCTGATAGCCCATTTTTTCATACAGGCCGATTGCTTCAGGTTGGTAGATGCCCGTCTCTAATCGAACGATACCAACCCCTCTTTCAAGAGCATGGAGTTCTAGTGCTGACATAAGCTGTCTGGAAATCCCCTTCCCCCTGGCTGCTCCTTCGACATATAGTCGTTTAATCTCTCCATAGAGTTCAGTCGATTCATCATCACGGCAATATTTTATTGCGCCACACCCGATCGCATCAGATCTTCCAGGATCACATTCGGTTGTTTCCTCGCTATCAGGATTTTTATCATAGGCAGCAACGAAATAGACATCAGATCGGGTTAGTTCTTCAATGGTATCAAGATGATTAGACTCATCAGGATACAGGGTTTGCTGATACTCATCCAGTTGCTTAATCAGCTCCCTAATATCATCATCCGAAGGACTCGCCTGAATAATACGAAACATTACTGGTTCTGCGCCTCCAGGGGGCGGAGTATGGATCTCGAAATAATCAATCGTTGAATTTCACTGGTTCCTTCCCAAATGCGTTCAACCCTAGCATCACGCCAAATCCGCTCCAGTGGTAAATCAGACATTAACCCCATCCCACCGTGAATCTGTATTGCCTCATCAGCAATAAAGGCCAACGCCTCGGTAGAGGCAAGCTTCGCCATAGCTGCATCCATATCGCTTAGTTGGTCTTTATTTGCACGGAAAGCCGCTTGATAGGTAATCAATTCAGCAGAGCGTAGTTTTAATGCCATGTCCGCTAATTTGAAACTAACACCCTGGAATTTACCAATGGTTTGGTTGAACTGCTTCCTGACCGCGGCATATTCACAGGCAAGTTCATAGGCCCGGTCACAACGCCCCAGGCAAATTGCCGCGACCTGCAGTCGGGTATTCCCCAGCCAATCGTTTGCTACTTCGAATCCATTGTCCACCTCACCCAACACCTGACTAGAAGCGACACGACAGTTATCAAACTCCAGAATACTATTATGGTAACCACGATGGGAAACGTTGTCGTAACCTTCCCGAATGTTAAAGCCTGGGGTGCCTTTATCTACCAGAAAGCAGGTGATTTTTTTACGATCTCCTCTGGATGTTTGTTCCACTCCGGTGGCGCAAAAAAGAATGACGAAGTCCGCGACATCAGCATGGCTGATGAAATGCTTGGTACCGTTGATAACAAATTCATCTCCATCCCGCTCAGCCTTGCATGACATCGAACGAACATCGGACCCAGCCCCAGGTTCTGTCATCGCCAGACAATCCGTTTTTTCGCCCCGAATACAAGGGAATAAATATTTTTCCCGTTGTTCACCAACACATGCCTGGAGTACATTGCTCGGACGAGCGACAGTGTATTGAAGGGCCATTCCCGCGCGACCCAACTCCCGATCCAGCATGCACATGGACAGAGTGTCCAACCCGCCACCACCTAACTCTTCAGGCATATTTGCGGCATAAAGACCAACTTCAATGGATCGATCAATGATTTGTTGTCTTAAATCCGGTCTCACCACGTTATTGCGTTCGACCTCTGCCTCATAGGGATAGAGTTCCTCTTCGACAAAGCGTTTAGCGGTATCGATTAGCAAGTTTTGCTCTTCACTAAATTCGAAATGCATAATATATCCTTAAGATGGAAAGGTTAAAGGTTAGTTTTCGGTTAGGCTTATTTAGGTCGCCAGAAGCTTAGGTTGCCAGAACAGGTTTCAAAGAGTTTGAAAAAAACAGTTGAACCTCCAATCCGTCCATGCCACGTTAATCCAGTCCACCAAAGTATTCCAGATGCCCATCTACGTTCATAATTTGTCCGGATACTCTGGAAGCTGATTGCGATGCCAAAAAAAGCGCCATATCCGCAATATCCTGCCCTGAAATAAATGTTCGCATTGAACACCCCTTTGTATAGTTATGCCGGATTTCTTCTTCGGAGACATTTTTATTTCTGGCTTCCGCAGCAATAACGCGATCCATCCTATCTCCGTCCACACTCCCTGGGCAAATGGCATTCGCGGTAATTCCATGCTTACCTAATTCCATGGCTAAAGACTTTGTAAAACCAATAATCGCCCATTTCGCAGATGCATAAGGAGACCGCAATGGATATCCATGCCAGCCCGCTGTGGAGGAAATATTAATAATGCGGCCTTTTTTCGCTTCCTTCATTAACGGAACCACTTTTCTGGAAAATAGAAAAGTAGCATCCAGGTTCACCCCCAGGCATTGATGCCACTGGGCCAGCGTAACATCCTCCACCGGCGCAGTTGGACCGGCAATGCCCGCACAATTCACCATCACATCAACCCCGCCCATACCATCCTGGTGACGCTTGAATACTTCATCCACATTTGCTTCGTTAGACACATCAGCCTGACTAAAAAGTACTGTTCCCAAATCATGATCAGGACAACTATCAGTACTCTGATCAAGATCCACTTTTGCCTGCTCCAATGCTTTTTTATCGATATCAATGATATGCACGTTGGCACCGGCTTTGAGAAATGATTTCGCTATGAAGTACCCGATCCCACTCGCACCCGCGGTGACGACTACGTTTTGCTTTAAAAACACTTTTTCTGAAGAGTACATTTTGCGTTTTTCACCTGCACATATCGGACCTAGCCTGGTAATCTTGCTATAACTAGCTCGTTTATTATGACTAGCCGGTTTACTATAAAGAGCCCCTGTATCAATCTGAGCCCGGTAAATTGGGACGGAATGTAATCAAAGCCAAGTCACGGAACTCTCATATATAGCAGGACTATTGGGAGATTTCGCAAATCAGCGGTCGATTGTTTTCCATTCAAAATACCCATCCACAACACTGTAGAAATTTCCAAATCGGGATTTTTCCGAAATCTATCCGGTTGGGATCAGAAGTGCAAGCGCTTTTATAGCCAGAACTTTTATGGCAATGGATTGCTTCTGTGGACAGGTCCTGTTTTATCCATTAGTTGAGACAATGCGGGCTATCCTCTCCAGATCCTGGGTTGATATTGCTGTCAGAGGGTTAGACTCATCCCACACATAACCAGCGAGCACTGAACAGATTTGCCGATAAGTGTTCCCATCCCGATAATCGCTATAAATTAAACGCTGTAAAGGTCCGCTATACCAGGATTCAACATAAACTTTAAATGCATTGATGCCTCGGATCAAAGGCAACTGGAAATCATCTTCCCAATTCGCTGCTTCCCCTTTAATCACACTGGTCACCAATGGCGCTGCCATCACCGCAGACTTTAATGCTATGGTAACGCCAGAAGAAAAAATTGGATCAATGAATTCACCCGCATTTCCGAGAATAACAAATCGATCCCCATAAAGCTTTTTGATACTCGAACTGTATCCCGACAGGCAAGACACGGGTCTAATAAGTTCTGCTCCCTGAAGTAGGGTGGATAAGTAGTGGTTTCTTTCAATCAGATCAAAGTACTCTTTTTCATCCAGGGAACCATCTCTGGAATTCGAGTTATTCTTTCCCTCATTGTTCGACGGCAGATCCATAACAGCCCCGACTGAGACCGTACTATCGGAAAAAGGGATAGCCCAATACCACGTTGAGTCAAGGGGTTGGGTTTGGGATATAGAGATTTTATTTCGATCAAACAGATGAGCTGAAATATTATCGGATAAATGACTGAATATCGCTTTTTTGGGAGGAAAAGAAGAAGGTTTATCCAATTTTAATAACCGGGCTAATACTCTGCCAAAACCGGAAGCATCAACAACAAACCCAGCATCAACATGATGCATTTCATCCCCGTATTGCACCTGGAGCTGATATCCCCGCTCATTTTTTTTAAGTGACGTGACCTGAGTTTCAAATACAGTATTTGCCCCCTGACCAATGCAGTGATTGATCAGGTCGTGGTCAAAATGCTGTCTTTTTACCTGATATGCATAGTTAATGCCCTGAGACACTTTATCCGAAAACTGGAAGTCACATTGTTTTTCCTGACAGGAGAATCGGGCACCATCCTTAAATTGGTGACCTCCATTGGTTACGACTTCCAGTAACCCAGCCTGACTCAGGCAATTCAAGGCTTCGGGCAAGAGGCTTTCACCTATCATAAACCTTGGGAATTTCTGACGTTCCAGCACCAGAGGGTAAATACCCTGTTGGATCAACAATGAAGCCATGGCAGCTCCCGCTGGACCCGCTCCGATGATAACGACGTCTGCTTTTTTAGGAATCATGATCCTCTAATTTCGTCTTTTAGCAGCCATACCAGCAACCATGCAGCTGGAATTCCGCAAGCCACTGGAATCGCAAAAAACTGCACCGCTGGAGTTTGACTGAATGACAGAATGGTGAATGAAAATGTAGTAGTCAGTGCAGATATAAAAATCGCGCCGCTGGTTGCTCTGGCGCGATCTTTCACCTCTGCTGTGAAAATGGCGTAGTCAATTGAAAGACCAGTAAGTGGGAATAATGAGGCTACTGAAAAGGCCGTAATCGGGAAGCCAAACCACGACACAGATGCAACGCCGACAAGAATAGCAACTAGCGGCACAAGCATAATTTTCAGGGCGTGAGTTCTGTATCGAATCCATAAAACTACCAGCATTGTTGCAAGTACCACAAACAATGCGAAAATCAGGTTTTCTCTAAACGTCGAAAAAATCCTGGTTTGGTGGTCTGACAGAGAAAACTCACTGCAATAGTCCGCCTCCTGACACAAGGATGACATGAGTGGATAAACTTCTGGACTGGTTCGTATTACTGATGCGCAACCTGGTTCACCATCACAATACAGCAACAAATCGCGCTCGCTAAGCGCCCAGGGCTGTTGCACCACAGATGCCAGCTCATAGTGGTTCAACGGGAAGTTTTCTAAACCATCAGAAAATACGGGATCAGGAGTAAAACCCAGGGTATTCTCAATCAGTTCTGATGGGAGCTGACCAAACACATCAAAGGATTCCTTAAGAATACGGTAGTTATGGTTTTGAGTTTGAATCGAGGGAATTAACCGGCTAATCGCCTGAGTTTGTTTCAACTGTTCGGTATCTAAAGTGGCTAATAACTGCTCCTCTCGCTCCAGTAGAGATTGGTCATTTTTCCCATGAATAATGAAACCGGGCTGAAACATATCCAAACCGAGGGCCTGATTGATCAATTGATCTTCCTGATACTGATCTACCAGTACCTGTCGCAAGCGCTGCGCTCGATCATCAACATGGCCAAAAAAACCGATTCCAATACAGGCGGCGACGAGGATCGCAGTCAAGACCAAACGAATAGCCTGCGGTGGAATATTTTCCATAAAAGACCAGCTCAATGATGACTGCCTGAAATTAAATCGAGGATAAACCCACATTGCAAAGGCCCAGTTCGTTACAAGCGCCCCCACAATCACAACCGCAGACTGACTAAGTACCGGGATAGCCATAAATGCCATAACGCTAAAGCCCAGCAAGGTAGTCAACATACTCATAGTCATCCCACGGGATAGCTGTCTTCCTGATCTCTCAGACCCAAAACCAATTGGCATTGGCCCGGTGGACTCCGACTCAGCTAATTCTGGTCTGGTTGAATCAAAGTGATGCTGATCTCGTCGATGCATCCAATAATGCAGGCTAAAATCAATACAAATCCCAATGGCAGTGCTAGCCATAATTAGACCAATCAGATGAGGTAGTCCGGTAATAATCTCAGCCAATAAAAGACCGGCGACTAATGCTACGCCCAAAGTAAGCAGGCTAATAATCAGAGCGGGAATGGAGCTGATTGCCAATAGAAACAAAATGGTAGTGATGACAATTGCCACTGTGGTCATGAAGAAAATCTCTTCACTGGTTTGTTTTTTTATCTGGGTTGAATGCAACGGCACACCACTCATACTGATCTCCACATTAAAGTCCTCAGCAGTGTCATTAGCCAATTTCCTCAATTGTTCGATAGAACGAATCATTGCATCAGAAGTGATCGCTGTTTCGCTTAACTCAATGAAAATAAAGTGAGCATTTTCTTTAACGCGGGATTGCAAATATAGTCCATCCGATGTCAGGTTTCCCTTGGGCATTGCCCGTTCCGAAATAAATCCATCAATAACACCGAGAGGGTCGGCAACCGGGTCAGTGAGGTTCGTCGGTGGAAACTCCTGTAACTGTTTCATACGAAAATCCAGCGCGACGGTAGGATCTTTTCTGATTCGAGCAAGAGTTTCATCTGCAATAAGACGATCCCGATATGGGGTCATAAACTCTCCTCTTTGGTACAACACACCGGGATCAGGCCCGTCAATAATTGACGTTGCCAGTGTTGACAGGACAGAATGCTCTGCGAGTTCATCCGTTGTCATTTCTGTGGCAGTCACGCTTTTTCCGTGAATCATTATTACGATTCCATTGTATCTCTCCTCGTGTTTCTCGAACAAATTCTGAATCGCCTTGGACGTTTCAACTTCGGGAAACATCGATCCAAGATCATTGGGGAAAACCATTTCCCCTGCCTGTACAAGCCAGACTAATCTCCCTGCCAGGACGATAGAAATCAACACTACCAGGATTCCCAGCAGGTTTTGTGCTCTGGTTCTTACACTAGTTTTCACATGCCTCACTCAAAAGAAGCGACATCGGGGACAAATTAATCACAAATCTGTTTCCTCGCTTAAGCTCAAGATGAATAGATACAACTTGTGAGTGCTGGCCGGTAACGGTTACCTCCTTCAACAACCTGGATAACCTGCGTTTCGGTATTAGATTAATTTGATAACCAGCAGGACCTCCTCGTACAGCAAACTCAAATAGTCGCTGTATTTCCCCCGGATCCGGATTCATAAATAGCGAGATAAACCGCGTTATCGGATTCACTCTATCTCTGCTACCAGACTTCGCACTCCTCTGTTCACGTAAGCTACCGTTCGGATTAATCATCCATGACCTTTGTATCGGTTCTACCAGGGACCAAATCACACCGCCGTCGATCATCGATTCATAATTGCCGATGCTCGACTGTTTATGGGCTCCCTGCCGGGAACATTGGGAGAAATACCCCTGATGAGGCCCTCGTTGCCTGATCAAACCTGCTATTTTCGAAAGCATCTGCTGATCCGATGCCGTATCAGGGATGGTGAGAAATTCTTCTGACTCCCCCAAACTATTACTTCCGTGAGCGAGATTATTCCCCACACCAATGCTAAAAGAAGGAAGAAGGAATAAGGAAATAAACGACTTAAAGATAGAAAACCAGATATTCTCAGCCCCATAGCCAATCCTTGTTAGAAACCCAGGCTGATCAATCACCATACTATCTGTTTCTCCACTTTTGAATGCGGGTAGACAAACACTCTGGGCTACCGAATTGCAGCTCGCTGTTCTCAATGGATACCGAGACCTGAACTGTTTTTCCCTTGCTTAGGAGAATATCTGTATCCCTGTGGTAGATAAAATAGCGAATGACCAATTGAATTTCCCATTCAGTAATAACAGCAATAATTTCCAATTGGTCGCCATACCTTGCTGGTTTGATATAACGGGCGGAAGCATCCACTACGGGCCATGCATAACCCGAACTTCGCATTTGTGGATAATCATAGTCAATATCTGATAGCACCTTGCAACGAGCGATCTCAAAATATTTTAGATAATGACCATGCCAGGTCACTTCCATTGAATCGATATCATGAAACGGTACCGATTGTTCTACCCTGGCAATCGGACACCCTTCGTACTTCTTTTCGATCTTATTCCTTTTCATTGTTCAGCCCTGTTTTATTCACTATTCCCCATTCATTCTCAGTTAATCATGCAGAGCATGGGCATGCCGTTCATGTATAGCGTCGATATATGCACGGAACCCATTACGCTCCCAATCGACTAGCCCCCTGTAGGCTCCATACGCTAAACCTGCATACTAACTATCCCCCAATAATCACTCAGGGTTCCATTGAATTACTAGTCCCTCGACCAAAAATCGAAAAAGTTATACCACTGAAACGGATAGCGTTTGCAATTAGACTCAAGCTGATTCGCATATTGAGCGGCATAACACGTAATCGCAGCCTGTCGATTTGATCTGGGCAACTGGATCTGACTTTTAAAAAGCTTAAAATCAATTAGAAAATTGCCGCTCTTTCGGATAGAAAATAAAGTATAAACTGGTGATTGGAGCAGATGAGCTAAAACAAAAGGACCAATGGGAAAATTTGCTTCCGCCCCCAGGAATTTAATACCCACTGAGGTTGATGAATCAGAAGTTGTAGTTCGATCTGCGGCAATAACTAAAATCTCTCCCTGATCGATGCGCTGACTAAGATCAATCATCGTCATAGGGGTAATATCCTGGGGATCGATAAAGCGTACCTTTTTTTCAGAAAATATTTTGCCCCGGAACTGATTGAACGTTTGACTATGACGCATATTAATCACGATATTAAATGTGGTTTCAGGGTTAAGATGGCTCCTGGAAATCGCCACATCAAAGTTACCCAGATGGGATACCAGAATTATTGCTCCCTTCCCTTTACCATCCAGGACTTCAGCCAGGCAATCGAAGTCACTGCCTTTATATTTCGATTCTGGAAGCCCATATTTCCACGCAAACATGCGATCGACCATGGAGTGAGAAAATGCAAGAATATGTCGATAGACATGAAACCACCTAACCTTTTGAGCCCTGTCCAGGCCAAGGAGTCCAGCGACACTGTATCGTAATGCTGTGGCCGGTATTTCCCTGGTATTATTTTGGCTTGCCTCGGTAAACCGGCTGTCTCTAATAGCCTTATGAACCCGGGTTAGGTAGCGCTTGGAAACCCGACGTGTTTCTTTAGAACTCAGGTAGTAATAAAACGCAACCGGTATGACTAGCACCTTGACGAAACCAGGGCCAACCAGTTTCATGAAAAAAAGTAAAATGGAAATGCCCGACTTATTGCTAATTTCTTTACGTTCCGTCCAATGCTGTGTCTCCTGCTTCATCCCCTACTCCCATCCTGGGCTCCATTACGATGTCGCTGAAGAAGTGTTTTCAACTTCCTCGCAATCAATCGTGGAGACCTGATCAGCATGCCAAAAAAAAGTCGGGTATGCATGTAAGCAATTAACCCATTGTCCCTTATCAACTGGAAGCTGGAAAAACCTTCTTCTGGATAGATGACTTTGACCGGGAAATTCATAATGGGAATATTCGCCCAACTGGCTCTTACACAGATCTCCGGGTCAAAATCCATTCGATTTCCACAACGTCCACTTTCGATAATGGGGATGATGGACTTTAAGGGATAAATTCTAAATCCACACATTGAATCGGAAATGGAAAATGAAAGCGTGTTTATCCAAATCCATATGTGAGTTGCCCATCTACCCGCTTTGCGAGCGGTGGGAACAGAGTCGTCGTAAACTGGGGTTCCCAGTATCAATACATCCGAATTATGCCTGGACAAAGTCAAAAGAGCTGGTAGGTCATCCAGCGCATGCTGACCATCTGCGTCGACCTGAAATACATGAGTATATCCATCTAAACTGGCCTTTTTTAGGCCATCGCAGATAGCTGCTCCTTTGCCGCCATTGACTTCGCGTTCAACCAATACGCATTGATGTTCACTGCAAACAGAAGAAATCTGCTTTGAAACTGCTGGGGTACTACCATCATTTACCAGGATAACTGGCAACTCTAATTGCCTCAGTGTGGTAACTACAGCGGGTAATTTCTTCGCATATCCATATATTGGTATGACGGCAGCAAACTTAATCATTTCCAAACCCGGTATCTCCGCGATATGAACTATGATATAAAACACCGGATGCCATCACCACACCATCACCTTGTGAATAGTTGAAAGAGATCGAGGCATCAGTAAATGACAGACCAAGTTTCACTATATCCCCGGGTTGAATAATTTTCGAGAACTTTAGACGGCTCACTTTTGCTGGATCGGTTTTAACTCCCAGCACAACTGTGCAGTAATAATGTGCCCATTGCAAAAGAATGAGCCCCGGCACCACGGGCAACCCACTGAAGTGCCCTCTGAGATACAGTAAATCCGCAGGGATTTTCATCTCCAGCGCAGCATTGGATCTAGTGTCCATTCTCTCTCCATCCAGGATGTATTTTGAGATGATAATCGGATAGCGGGGATATTCGTTAGTGAACATTGCCTCCGCACTCTGGGCAGTAATTTTCCCCTGGGAGTTTTGCGCTATGTGGTCGACGTATCGAAAATAGCGTGGTAACGTCACTGGATCAAATATATCGGACAGATGAGTTCGAAGTTCACTGTCCAGTTCAAACTTACCTTTGCTACGATAACACTCCAACCCCGGAGCTGACAGAACAATACAGCCCCCCAGATACTCCCTTTGGGATGTTTCAAGAGGGGTTATATAGCACTGGTCAACGAATGGATGTTGATCAAGAACATTGCTTACGTGATCCAGAGAAATTCGTTTACCCTCAATTTTTTTGATTCGATCCAGTCGACCGCACAGCTGAAATTGGTTGATCGCGGTGACCAGAATCTCATCCCCAGTAGAAAGCGGTTCACCGTGCAATCCTGACACATGGGCACCCCACGCCTTTAATGGAATGCGGTTCCCGATATTAGTCTTTGCACCCAGCAATTTAATCCCCGGCAACAACTTCCAGTCGTCAAAATCAGTATTGATAGGGTGATGCTCACGAAAAGCCACCGCTCCGGTTTCAGTGCTGCCTAATATTTCGGTTAACGACGACCCAAAAAGGGAATGCATTTGATGACATTCTCCGATCCCTAATTTCCCTCCCGCGCAAAACACCCTGGAAACGGGAATTACCTGACTATCATCCACAATCGAATGTTCTTCTTTCAACTCGATGATTCGCTCAGCCATGCGTCCCGCCGTCGGACTTGCAATTACCACTGCCTTTTTTATTGGGGAAGATTTCGTGATGGCGTGGAGTTCAATGGCTTCCGTTGCTCTAAGTATTCCAGAATTGGTATAACCATAGAAAGGCGAACCCAGATACAGTGGTAAGAGATAGCCGAAACCAAGACCGTAAATATGCTGATGGGAAACCAGACAGAAATAAACCGAATCATTACGTAATTGCCATTGGGTCGCAAAAAGCGCTATTTCATCGGTTAACTGAGTAATATTCTTCTGAACCGGTTTAGGCTTTCCCGTAGATCCAGATGTAAGGAAACAAACAAAACCCGAACTGAAAAAATCAGCTAAGGGAAGCTCAGAAAAAGGGGGCGAATGTGAGTTGATTATCGACTCCGTTTCGTCCCATAGCCATGACCCAGATGTTGATACGTCCACTGGAGTCTGAGGAGTGAAACTGCTACCGATAAAACAGTATTCACCACTGACCACATCAGGGACGTTTTCTAACTGTCCTCTGGACACGATATAAACATTTCGACCTTTGATAATAAGCGCCAGCAACGCCACCAGGAAGAGATAAGGGTTTGATTCGTGAAGAACCCAATTCTGTTGATCATAATGATCTAGCTGCTCGACGAGACCAGCCACCGTGGACTCCAGATTGCCTAGCGTCTTCAACCCATATTGATCAACATACACAATGGTTTTAGGATCGTGGGAAAAGATTGAGTGAATCAGACTCTGGTGGGGTTCAGCCCGTTGAGACATCGTTTGTGACTCAGGCGGCTGATTCACTGTCCCCTTCCCGAGGCCCGTGATAAGCGCATCCTGGTGCTTATCCCCCCTCTTAGTATTCTCTCCAAACCAAGTAACAGACCTATCAGTCCATAAGAAAGAAATCCGGTGTATAGCGTCCACCATTCCAATTTTTCATAATAGGCAAGATAAAAACACACTGCGCCGTTTAGAATGAAAAAAACACACCAGATTTTCGTTAGATTATGCGTATAGCGTTGGCTTATTTCATCGAAATGTTCCTTTTCCTGCCGCCGTGCTAACCTTTCTATTACGCCGGGAGGAGACAATAGACTGGTAGAAAAAACGACAAACAACACTCCGTTGACCAGCACAGGATAATATAAACCCACGGACTCGATCCCTAACAATAACGCGACACAAATAATTAGTCCGCCGATTAGCAATAGGATATCCGATAGACGGGCCCCGGAATTATGAGTTTCGCCCTCGCCCGGAAGCTGTTTATTGAAAGCCGGTTTACTAAAAAGCTGAATGCTAAAAAAACGCGCAACTAGTATTACCGCAAGATAGATCGCTGCTAACTTCGGGAATTCCCAACCATAAAGCCAAATAAATATGGGGAATCCGGCACTCAGGAGAATAACGAAAAGGGACATCCGTCTGGTCTAATCAGGCTCTTTCTTAACGCAATCTATCTGGACCCCAGCATTAAATTACTGATTGGACAGTTGAAATTCCAGCTCGGAAATAACGTCGTCGACAGTCCTTACATTGCGAAACTTCTCCGGTTCCATTCGTTTTCCGGTCAATTTATACATCCAGGCGAGTAAATCGACGGCATCAATACTGTCAATATCAAGGTCGTCATAAAGCAACGCTTCTGGCGTTACAATCCCGGGTTCGATGTCAAACTCATTCTCAAGCACCTGTTGGAGTTCTCGCAAGATTTCTGATCGTTCCATATTTGGAAATACTCTTTATAGAAATAATGTGAATTAGTCGGTTTTGCCTGATGACTCAATAAATCTGGCCAAAGATCTTACGGATTCAAAATGATTACGTGTATCTTCATCCTGAGACTTCAACTTTATGCCATATTTACGATTAATCGCCGCCCCGATTTCCAGCGCATCAATGGAATCCAATCCTAATCCACCATCAAACAATGGTGTTTCAGGATCGATAGAATTCGAGCTCATTTCCTCCAGATTAAGCACCTCAACGATCATAGTAGAAATTTCAGACTCTAGCTCCTGCAAGGGTAATGCCATTTTCTCTCCAATTCCAATTAAACGGGTTTTCGATGTCAGGGATATTCCTGGATTCTATCATGTAATTAGAAGGGTTCATAAACCGGTTAACTCCAGTTAAATCTCTCTAAAAACAATCTACCATTTAGGCCATTTTGGACAATTCAACAGGGTTTGATGATTCCGTTGATATCCCTATAGGCTCCGATTCGATCAGGCCCTACCTTTTCCAATTCTCTGTATAAATCCAGTAAATACTTTGTCAGACGCCGGGTCTTTAATGGCAGCCCCATGTGATTGGCATTTCGTAAAGGTTCGATGTCTATCGGTGCCAATGCAGTGATTTCATAGTGTATCCTGCGCTCAGGAATTCGATACCATGGGTCGTATTTCCCAAGCGCTGATGGCTCACAGGTAATATGAACAGGTCGGACAACGCCTTTTGAAAGTGTCATCAAATAGGCAGCTCCCCGTTTGAACGTGAGTTCCTGTTTGTCTATAGTCCGGGTACCCTCAGGAAAAATAATCACAGACTCTCCTTTTTCCAGACTATCCACGCAAGTCTGCAGGATATCGTCCCCGGCGTCATTTAGAATATAGTCTGCGAAATAAACCTGCATAGCCAAAAAGGGATTGCGCAACAGATTCTTCTTGACCACGCAGTTGCAGTTTTCGATAAAGGCAAGCAAAAACACGACATCCAGCAATGAAGGATGATTCGCAATGATTATCTCACCACTGGAACGAGTCAATACCCTCTGGTTTTTGATAATAAATTCAAAAACGCCAAGCAGTGAGCCTGCGACCACAAAGGCACGAAATGCCAATTGATTAATCCGCCTTACCCGTCGGGTTCGTTGCGCCCTAGACGGTGAAAATATAACGGCGAGGGGAATTAAAGTAACGGTAATAATTAACGCACCGATACCAAATACAATATATAAGATGGTGGTGGCGAAAAATCTCCAAAGCCTATCCATTGTTACGAACCATTGTTACGAATACCCGGCCTGGAAATACTGCCAGTGGCCGTCATCCACAGTCTCGCCCAGCATAAGTGTCTTAACAAATGACAGGCAGCTACCTCTGGACGCATTTGCCTCTGATTGACAGGATTTAGGCTGATAGGGTTTTACTGACACCATCGATTCCGGCCCCGAGAACGCCTGTGTCACCACCCCTTCACGGCGTCGGCACAGGCCATATCTTATGTCACTTTGTTCCGCAGAAAAGAGTAAAAATGCGCCAGCATGGGGTTTAAAAGACTGCTTTATCAACGCCTTATAATCCGGGGGTATTTCTGGCTCATAGGAAAGAATTAAAACCGGTGTATCCGGGTCCTTTTTCAATAATGATATCGCCTCTGCCAATGCTAAAGGGAAACCATCCAGCGTAGAAGAATAGGCACCATTGATGCCTTTAAACCCAAAAGACATACTGACTAAACTGGAAAAACGATTGTGAACCGAATAGGCAAAAGCAGTGGGCGAGATATCTTCATTCGATCTTACATCACGAATTAATGATGCCATAAATGGAAGATCCCCGTGTCTTGAGGTTGAAATAATGGATGGATGCACATGCTTTGGTAGTTGATTCAAACATTGCTCAGCAGAAAACATCACACATTTTCCAAGCTTATCGAGCCGGCGGCTAATCCGGTTTGGAAACCTGGATAGCTGTACGTTGGGCAACTCCTGGGATAACTCCCGATTTCCCTTGGCCCAGTCACACCAATCCGCCTCGTTGTCCATACCTGCCGAGACGATTGACCACGCTTTCACCGAAAATTCTTTTTTCATCCTTCCTGGTTCCCTCCCCGGTTTCCGCAGACTCGAAGTAGACTGGAAACTATACAGGTTTTAGCAAAATGCTTTATATCAACATCACTTGCTACCCCGTTCCACAACCCCCAGGCAGCCCGTCTTGATAGGTAGAGTTTTGTATGCGCAACTTCCATTCATTACTCGTCACGGATACGTTTAAAGATCAACGACGTGTTCATGCCACCAAAGGCGAAATTATTGCTCATGAAATACTGGCAATCGATGTGTTTCGGTTTCGCCACAATATAATCAAGCCAGCCGCATTTTGGGTCAATATTATCAAGGTTGTTGTTCGCCGGAAACCAGCCCTCCTGTAGGCCCTTAATACCAAGCCAGGCCTCAATCGCACCGCAAGCCCCCAGAGAATGGCCAAAATATCCCTTTAGAGAACTAATGGAGACATTGTTCCCGAGCACATTAGCCGTTGCAAGGGATTCTGCTTCATCACTAGCATAGGTCGCCGCCGCGTGGGCAGATACATAGTCTATGCTGTCAGGGCTGATCGTCGCATCCGCTAACGCCATATTCATTGCAACCTCCATGGTCTGTTGCGTTGGTTGGGTAACGTGATTGCCATCACTATTGGTGCCAAACCCGACTATCTCCGCGTAAATCCTCGCACCACGAGCCACTGCGTGATGATACTCTTCCAGCACCAGCGTACCTGCCCCCTCTCCAATGACCAGCCCATCCCGGTCGGCATCAAATGGCCGTGGCGACATTGAAGGAGCGTCATTCCTGACTGATGTGGCGTAAAGTGTATCAAATACCGCGGCTTCGGTAGCATCAAGCTCCTCCGCTCCCCCAGCAATCATCACTGTTTGGTATCCATGTTTAATTGCCTCATAAGCATAACCAATAGCCAGGCTCCCGGATGCACAGGCGCAGGATGTTGGAATGATCCTCCCTTTCGCTTTGTACACCACTGAGATGTTTACTGCCGTTGTATGAGGCATCATGCGAACATAACTGGTTGAATTCAGGGAATGCGTTGAACGGGAGAGCAATACTTCACCGAATTCAGCCACCGCATCAACACTTCCGGTTGATGATCCATAAGCAACACCGGTAAGACCGCTGGCAAGAACTTCCGTGTCGAGCAATTTCGCATCAGCCAATGCATCGTCTGTAGCGGTAATTGCGAGCTTTGCCACTCGCCCCATTCCCCGGAGCTGTTTTCGTTTAAAACGTGGTGGCACTTCGAAGTTTTCTATTGGTGCTCCAAGACGAGTATTCAGACCTTGAATATCTTCCCACTCCGTCATGTAGCGTACCCCGGAAACGCCATCCTTTAGACAATTTGATACAGTTTCCCAATCTCTTCCAAGAGAAGTCACTGCTCCCATCCCTGTCACCACCACGCGATTGGTCATGATAAACCACCATCCACAGAAATCACCTGCCGAGTAATGTAAGCTGCATCATCGCTGAGCAAAAAGGAAACCACCGCAGCCACTTCTTCTGTTTTTCCCGCCCGTCTCATCGGTATGAGCGGTATAATATGTTCGTCGGTAACCTCCTCTGACATATCCGTTTCAATTAAACCCGGGGCAACGCAGTTCACGGTAATTCGCCTTTTGGCAAGTTCAAATCCCAGGGCTTTAACTGCGCCAATAATCCCAGCCTTGGATGCGCTGTAATTCACTTGTCCCCGATTCCCCATGATCCCTGCCACCGATGACATGGCAATGATACGGCCGCCTTTTCTTGCGAGAATCAAAGGTTCAATAATGGGTTTCAGTACATTATAGAAACTGTCCAAGTTGACAGAAAGTACATCATCCCACTCGTGATCCTGCATAAACGGAAAAGCACTATCCCTTGTCAGTCCTGCATTCAAAACCGTACCGTAGTAACAACCATGTTGCTCAATATCCTGAGTAATAATTTCACTGCAACGCTGTCGATCTGAAATATCAAAATGTAACACCCGGACTGCCACACCCATGGATTTGAGCTGAGCCTCAACCTCATTCAGATTATCGCTTTGGGTGCGGCCATGGATAACTAATCCATACCCCTGTTCGGCAAGTCTCATTGCGACAGCCTTGCCGATGCCTCGGCTCGATCCCGTCACAAATATGTTGCGCTCTGACATACTAATCTACGTTCTCCTCTTGTTCGCTATAAACGCTAATTCTGGCCTCTGCAACCAAATCTCCGTCACAGGTATCAGCAATGTAATGTAATCGACAGCCAAACGTCGCCAAACCTTCGTTGTTGATGATCTCCTCAGCATAAATTCTCAATGTGGAACCTCTTGGGAAGAACGACACTTCGCACTCATACTTTCGTGTTCCCAACAGGAATCCGGGCTGGGGTGGTTTGTTTCTGGATTTTCGCACGAGCCCGGACCAGGCGGCAATGGACTGGGCCATCAACTCGATTCCAACATAGGCCGGCACCCCCCGCTCTGAAACCAGGACTTCCAGAGAATCGACATCAACCTCGGTCACAATGGAAACATCATCATGCTCAAGTACTCGATCAATGAAAACCATTTGTCCCGAATGGGGTAACAAGCGCTCAACTTCCAATTTATCCAGCATCATTTACTCCGCGTCGGTTCTTTGCAGAATAAGTGCGGTATTATGTCCTCCAAATGCAAACGAAGTCGATAACACCCTCGTGAGCGATACTTTTCCAGCATTATTTGTGGCAACAAAATTCAACTTAGGAAGATCCGGGTCGAGATCTCCTAACAGTGACTGGACAGGCAGTTTGGAGCAATCATTATCTTTTAGCAAAAGCCACAAAACTGCCGCTTCGATGGCCCCGGCGGCCCCAAGAGTATGCTCCATGGCTGGTTTGGTAGTGCTGACTCTGGTTTTCTGCCCGAAAATACGACTGATCACCCCGGCTTCCATAGCATCATTCAACGGCGTCCCGGTTCCATGCAAGTTGATGTAATCAATATCTTCTGCGGAGCAATTAGCGCTTGCGAGCGCTGCCAGAATTGCGCTCTCCGCGCCCTTTCCAGATGGATCCGGGGCGGATTCATGGTAGGCATCACTGGATTCACCATAGCCCGACATTATGATCCCCGAAGCTCCCTTTTCAAGGACAAATAAGGCAGCCCCTTCTCCAATGTTAATTCCGTCCCGTCGAGACTGAAAGGGCCTTGCAATTCCATCTGAATACGATTCAAGGGAATCAAAACCCTGACATGTCATCCTACATAGTGACTCGCTGGCTCCTACAATTGCCGCATCGAACCAACCGCCATCGATAAGTTGTTGCGCCAGTCCAAAAACCTTGGCCCCGGAAGTGCAGGCCGTTGATACCGCAACCGAAGCTCCATCTATGCCGCAGTAATTAGCTAAAAAACTGGAGCAGGAAGACATCTCCTGATCGTCATGATAATCAATCAATGTGTGGTCCGATGCAGTTTCCACATTATTCATGCCTGTGGTTGTGGTCGCGATAATAACCACCAGATTGCTCGGAGAGTACTCCCGTTTTAATCTGTCAATAGACGGTTTCAGCTCATCTGCCAGCAAGGTCAATAACTGATTTGTTTTGGAATTTGCCTTGGAATTTGCCTTGGAATTTGCCTTGGAATTTACTTGAGAGCTTGTTGACTGGATTTGTGGATCAGGCATTTCAACCACACCGAAATACCCACCGCGGTTTTTAAGCCACTCTTCACAATAACTCAGACTTCCCCCAACCCGCTCGGACCCCTGCTGGGGCCCCTGGGATAGATTGGAAAGCAACGATCGAGTGTCACCGGCAGAACAGATAACTGCGCAGTCGCTCAGAACCAAGGAATCACTCAAAAACTGTTTCTCCAATCACTATTTTTAAGTTCTGAAATCTCTGAATCATTCGAAAATTACGCTTGCTACTTCCTTAAGACACCCCCACCCTAAACGCCTGGCGGTTACCTTTTGTATTTGTTAGTTATCTAGCCCGGAATGTTCAAGGCTATAAATTGGATCTCGTTATTTGAGTCAGCGGACCGAAAACCTGCCCACCAAAGCGGCATCCTAGCTCAATCCGCGCAATTCTCAAAGTCATTTCGGAAGCGATGGACTTTTGATTGAGGCCTTACTACCTCAGATCATTGGCGAGAGACCATTGACGAGGCCTAGGCCAGAGAAACGGCGATGTCTTTTTCCTAGGGACGGTAGAAATAGCGATATAATTGAGTATATCCGGGAGCCTTATTCTGAGCATCACTCTTAAGTATGAAACCCGGGTGGGCGCATAATACCGAGCATTCATAAGATAATCACCTGGAGCGATGGATATCATGTCATAAGTCCATCGTATTTTTCGATGATTCAATGGATATGGCCCAATAAACACGATTCAATAAGCATCAACTCAATAAGCATCAACCAATGAACATCACTCAATAAACACGGCTCAACCAATTTAATTCTCAGATATCGAAATATGCCTCAACTTGCAGTAACACCCGATGCTATTCATTTATGGTCCTGCTTCTGTGACGAGATAACTGACTCTGGCCTGTTATCGAAATATAATTCCCTAATGGAAGAGCATGAAAAAACCAGACATCAACGCTTCCATTTTGAAAAGCACCAACATCAATATCTCGTTACCCGGGCATTAGTGAGGACAGTTCTATCCCTGTATGCTGACATAGAACCCGATCAGTGGCGCTTTACAAAAAACCAATATGGACGACCGGAGATATCGCCTCTGGTACTAGGCCAAAAGCCCTATTTAAATCTGAGATTTAATCTCTCTCATGCTGACGGACTAATTATTTGTGGTGTTACAACAAATAGGGAAATCGGAGTCGATGTGGAAAATCTTACTCGCTCCAATGATCTGCTCGGAATCGCAGATCGTTATTTCTCTAGCACCGAAGTGAAGGATCTATTTTCCCAACCTGCTTATCGACAAACCCAGCGGTTTTTTGATTACTGGACACTAAAGGAATCCTATATAAAAGCCAGGGGAATGGGACTTTCGCTGCCATTGGATCAATTTTCATTCCATATTCAACCCGACGCCTCTACTATCATTAGCTTTGACCCCAGGTTAAAGGACAACCCCGCTCATTGGCGATTCTGGCAATACAAACCCAGTGAAGACCACCAGATTGCCCTCGCCACCCAATCGGCATCACTCACCGCACAGACGCCTCATATTCACAGCTACCGAATCATACCCCTTAAAAGTTGGTCAGACTTTGCAATGCCGGAGCTTTGAAAGTCCTGGACATTGCCCTTTCACAGAGTTCCTTTAGAGAACCTCTTTAAAAAGTCAGCTTGGAATATTTTTCGAAAACCCTGTTTACGATCCTGTCAGATATCCTTAACTCAAAAGAACCACCGCCCCATCGGGTCAATAGATACGCTGCAGTTTCTTTTTCGCGATTCTGGTTTCCTTGGGATTACCAAAAGCATTGTTTATGTAGTGAATGCCTTCAAGAGTGACATCACGGTTAACATGGCTATGCCCGTAAATATGCATGTTTGACCCAAGCTGTCGGATTTGCTGATCCAGTTTCCAACTACCGAGAACCGGGTAGACCCGTTGATGTTCAAAGGGAATATGATCCGGCATCAGATCAAGTCTTGGAAGAAAATGAGAACAGGAAATAACATGGTGGTTTTTTACAGATAGCCTAGATTCATTTTTTGAAAGAAAAAAATCCGTCACTGCCACCGCTTCATCACTAAACTCCTCCCAGTTACAGAGATAATAGTCCATCCAACTCCGCCGCAACCATTCACACGGGGAGCCGAAAGAATAGTCATACCAACTGAATAATGGAACAATGGTTAGTGCCTCATGGGACCACACTCCGGTTACTACTGACATCGAGTCAGCCAAATCCAGAACCTCCTCAAACTTTTTGAGAGAAGTCAAAGTCTGATCTCTGGGTACCCACAAATCATGGTTCCCCGGAACATAAATCACCTCAAAGAAGCAGCTCTTTAGCTTATTGAAAACCTGACTCAATAATTTCCGGTCATCCGAAATGTCTCCGGGTAGGATCAGTACATCCTGCTGGAATTGTGTTTCTGAAAGGGAGTCCAGCCATTGTCTGTTGGCCGGGTAGTCCACATGTAGATCGGAAATCGTATAAACATACATAATCAATTAAAATCCGAATCAGTGAAAATCAGGGTCAGCAAATGCATTAGTAATCATATCGGTTGATCCAATCTGACAACCAGGACTAAAAAACCGGGCCGGAAAAAACCGAACCACAGATTCGAGCTGAACACCCTGGGCTTAATTGTCGACGGTTTCATTATTCTGGATTTCATTGCCCTCGATTTCATCATCCATGATTTCATCGCCAAGAGTTCAATCATCACAGAAAGGGAGTTCTTAGTGTGCATAATCTGCGGTGTTATTTTGCTCAAACCCTCATCATCCAAACTCACATTATTCAAACTCAGACACCGTCGATTGTATGAGGCCCCAAAGCTTCTCCAGATGTTCCCTTTGTGTACTTTCAACTCCAACCGAGACCCTAACCATCCACAAACCATCCAGAATGGAAGGGCTCATAAATGCTTCGCCGGATTGATTAATCCTGTTCACCCAGTTTAACGTGTGCTTATCAAGTTCTTCTCCATTAAGACCATCGGGTTCATGACGAATACACACAGTTTGTAGTGTTACCGGAGCAACCACCTTCCAGTTTTTGGTTTTAGCCACTTGTTCGGCCAGCCAACCTGCGTTTTCCAGATCCCTTCTAAGGCGTTGCCGAATGGATTCAACTCCATCCAGGCGAAGATGAAACCATAACTTAAGGGCCCTGAATCGGCGCCCCAGGGGAATCCCCCAGTCTCTGTATTGGGTTACATCTCCATCAACTCCCGAACGCAGGTAACTTGGATTGGTTGACATCACCCGAATCAAATGTTGGGGGTTTTTCACATAGAATAGAGAACAGTCCAGTATTGTCCCCATCCATTTATGTGGATTCCAGGATACTGAATCAGACAACTCAACGCCCTCCCACATAAAGCGACATTCTTCAAGCAACATTGCGGATCCCGCCATGGCAGCATCTACATGCAACCAAATATCATATTCTCTAGCAATCAAGCCGAGGGGTTGCACGGGATCAATGGCTGTTACCCCAGTAGATCCCACAGAGGCAATGATCGCTGTGGGGGTTCTACCGGCTTTACGATCTTCCTCGATGGCCTGACGAAGTGCATCCGGTGACATACCATAAGTGGTTGAATCGACATTGATCAAACGGATGTTCTCTTTGCCATATCCCGCCAGTAATGCCGCTTTATTGATTGAAGAGTGGGCGTGCTCAGTGGTGTAAATAATTAAAGGGTTTGGTACTCCCTGAAGGCCTGATTTCATCTCCGCATAGTCACTTGCCTTCTCTCTGGCAAGAATCAACGCAGTCAGACAGGCAGTCGATGCGGTATCGTGAATAGTTCCTTCCCATTGATCCGACAGCCCAGTCAACTGTCTAAGCCAATCGCATACCACTTCCTCAACTTCCGTTAATGCTGGACAGCTCTCCCAGGAAATACCCAGCGTACCAAGCCCGGAACTCGCGATGTCACCTAAAACCGATGCCAATGAAGCATTTGATGGAAACCATCCATAATGCATTGGATGTTGTACCTGGGTGATACCAGGTACAACGATTCTTTCAAGATCTGACATGACCAATGACAATGGTTCCGGTTTTTCCGGAGGGGAAGTGGAAAGACCGCGCGCCACTTCTCCTGGTTGAACCTGAGCCCGTACAGGCAGTTGGTCCAGAGTCTTGCGATAATCGCTAATCCAGTCGATAAGCTGATGGCCTGCTGCACGAAATTCTTCTGGTGCCATAATATTTCCAGTTCTAATTTAATGATAATGTTGAGTTGAGTTTACTTTGGTTCGTAACACTGACTAACCAGCTCTGGGCTAACCAATCCTGGATTTACCCTTAATGGTTTAGTATAGCGAAGTTATTCAATCCAGCATCAATACATCTAGTGGATATGGTCACGATATCCGTGGATGTCCGTGAATATTCATGGGTGCCTTCATGTGTGATGGGTGCCTTCATGGGTGTCCATGGGTGTAACGAGGTATTATAAGCAAAAAAAAGCTCACTAATTCCACTAAAAAATCACACCCATTTGTCGTTATAGGCATCGATTTTTCCTCTTGCTGAATATTGGAACTTTATCGTAAAGTGTGTTTCCGTCAAAAAATTACATTGCACTATCCCATGCTGAGCACCCAACAGCTAGATGACTTCAAAGCTCAAGGTTATCTTGTGGTTAACGACGTTCTTGACAGACAACAAATAATCACACCCCTAATCAACGAATATGAAAAAAAACTATCCTTACTTTGCGCCCATTGGCAAAGTCAAGGAAAGCTGCCCGGGAATTGGAACTCAGATACATTTGAAGACTGCATCAAGGCGATTTACGACGCTGGGCTAGACTACTTTCAACCTCTGGATATTTCGCTACCACCGGAAAAAATTACCGCCCAAACTCCGATGCATGCAGGAGATGCCGTATTTAATCTCATGACATCATCTTCTCTATTGGATCTAATTGAATCCATCATCGGTCCCGAAATCACTTCCAACCCGATCCAACATGTTCGAATTAAACCTCCGGCCAAACAGCTTTATACAAACGAACACAGGGCACATATTACCTCCACAGACTGGCATCAGGATCGCGCCGTTACCCTGGAGGAAGCAGACCATACCCGGATGGTTACCGCCTGGATCGCAATCACTGACGCCACGCCAGAAAATGGCTGTTTACAGGTTATCCCGGCAAGCCATCAAAACCCCATGCTTCACCATTGTACCTCCCCTCAACTCGCGATCCCCCAGAGTCAATTTAATGCAAAAGAGGCCAAGCCACTGCCAGTCCGTTCCGGCGGCGTGATTCTATTTGACCCCCTGACCGTACACAGTTCTTTGACAAATAAAACCGATCATGTTCGATGGAGTTTTGATTTGCGGTATAACGTTACCGGAGACCCTACAGGTAGACCGATGTTCCCCTCTTTCATTGCCCGCAGTCGTAGCTGCCCCGAAACGGAGTTAAGAGATCCAGAACAGTGGCGCTCACTTTGGAAAGACACCCAACGTCATCTCATCAGCGAACCTCCCGTTGAGATTCACCGCTGGCCCCATGATGCTCTATTGTGTGCGTAAACAGTTATTGGGATCTGTGCAAACAGAATCAATCCCGAGGCGCTCGATGGAAAGATAGCTAACAGATGGAACGGAATACAGCTACTCAGGGGAGTAATTCGAAATTTCGATCAGGTTGCCATCGGGATCCCTGATATAGACCGAAACAATGGAACCACACGCACCGGTTCGTTTGACCGGTCCATCAATAATCTCAATACCGAAACCACTAAGAACCTCAATCACCTGCTCCAATGGAGTAGCGGCGATAAAGCATAAATCCGCACTACCTGGCTGCACCTTACCTGCCCTGGGCTCAAACTCACAGCCCGATTGATGAAGATTTATTTTCTGTTGGCCGAATTCAAGGGCTACCCGATCTCCCTTAAACGTCACTTTTTTCATGCCCAAAACCCGGCCATAAAACCGAGCGGTAACATCGATATCCGCTACCGTTAGTACCAAATGATCCAGCCTGTCTAATTCGATTGGTAAGGGATGGATGTCAACATGTTTTGTTTGCATATAACCTATTCATAACCTATTCAATTAAATCTCAGAGTCCTAAACCAGCAGACCGGGGAATAGAGGTGATTACCCCCAGGAAGAATTACCCACTGTTTATTGTCATCAGCTCTGATAAGTAAATCCAAGGGCAGCCTTAATCATAATTGAATCAGGGACATAGGCTGCCGACTTAGACACTCAACACCATTTTCAACGACCCTGACAGTCTGACCAATTGTCATCGAGCGATTCGTTTCGCTGTTCATCAAAACCATGTGCAAAAAGAAAATGTTATTGACTCGCATTTCATAAGGGTTATTTTCATAGAACATCGGATAATCCATCCACATCGGAGTATACATAGCACCAAGACTGTAGCCGCAGGCATTTAATCGGTGAGAGTGGTAGCCATGCTGATCCAGAGTCCGTGCATGGGCAGCAAACACACCGCCCATTGTGTTCCCCGGTTTTATTACTTCAATACAGGCAGACATGGCTTCACTACAAGCGTCATGCAGAGCCACATGCTCAGGGTGAACCTGACCGATAAGAAAGGTTTGCATTAGTGCAGCATGATACCTTCGATATACTCCGGCATACTCCAGAGTGAGTTGGTCGTTCAATCCAATGGTTTCCCGTCCGGTAAAATATCGACAGAGCAATGCTCCGGCGCCAGAGCCTATAATGAATTCATTCGCCGGGTAGTCTCCTCCTCCTCTGAAAACAGCTCCCTGCATGGCAGCCAGAATATCGCCTTCGAATACCCCCGGCCCCGCGGTTTCCATGGCCGCATCCATGGCATCGTCGGCCAACTCTGCGGCCCGGGTTACGTAGGCAACCTCAGCGTCACTTTTCACTACCCGAAGTTCGCTGACAAGGGTCGAAGCATCAACCAAGTGACAACGCCCCATCAACCCCTCATCCAACAATTTCCCATAGGCTGCAGATAATCCATAAGCGTTATATTCACAACCCAAATGCGCTCCGATAGCTCCATATTGAGACAGTATTTCTGTAAGGCTATCCACTGGGTTAACGCCCTCTCCATCTACCCATATTCGAATGTCTTCGATATCCGACGTGTGCTGCGCCTGACGAAGATCCGGAGAACGGGTTAAAAGAAAGTATCGCCCATCTGCTCCCAAATACAGACACTGGAAAAAACAAAAACCGAACGTATCGTATCCGGTCAGATAATACATGCTTTCCTGTTTAAACATTAGCAGTCCGTCCAGACCAGCATTTTGCATTTTTGTAATCGCAGCATTTCTTCGCTGACTCAATTCGGCTTTGGAAAAATGTAATGGCATCGTATTTTTTTGTTTCCGGGTTTCTGGGGAATTAAGATCAGGCAAAAACGAATTAGATATATAACATAGATTAGAGTGGCTTAAGAATCATTCCCCTTGCCTACCATTGCCTACCATTCCTGGTTAGGAAGTGGCCCCAACTGCAGGGCGTCTATACCTGAAGAACGCCTATTAAAATGGTTACGTCCCGATATAGTTACCCCGGGCTTTCATGAAAACATCCAGGAAATCTGTTTAAGCACGATCATTCCGTTGTAGAATACTGGCTTTATTTTCAATCCTGGCGGCAGACTGCCTTCCCAGAGAAAACGTTCATGGTTTGATAGCTGTTTTCGGATTCTGACCCTATTACAGAATCGAAATACCGCTTGAATTTAGATGAGATTCGTTATGGGACAACCCACAAAAACCCGATTTGATACTTTAGCATTGCACGCCGGGCAAATACCTGATCCTGTTCACGGCGCCCGGGCAGTGCCGATATATCAGACTGCAAGTTATGTGTTTAAAGACAGTGATCAGGCAGCATCCCTGTTTAACATGGAACGTCCGGGTCATGCTTATTCCAGGTTGTCCAATCCCACCACAGCGGTACTGGAAGAGCGAATCGCAGCATTGGAAGGTGGTGTGGGGGGAATTGCCACCGCCAGTGGACAAGCAGCATTACATCTTGCGATTACGACACTTATGGATGGAGGTTCTCATATTGTCGCCTCTAGCGCGATTTACGGTGGCTCACATAATATCCTTCAATACACCCTTCCCCGTTTTGGTATTGAAACGACTTTCGTTTCTCCTCGGGATATCGACGGCATTCGAAATGCAATTCGACCCAATACCCGATTAATTTTTGGTGAAGTGGTGGGAAACCCAGGTAACGATGTTATGAACCTGCCACTGGTGGCAGAAGTGGCTCATGAACATCACATTCCACTGATGATTGATTCCACGTTTACCACGCCTTATCTGATTAACCCTTTTGATCACGGTGCAGACATCGTAATGCATTCAGCCACTAAATTCCTATGCGGTCACGGTACCGTCATTGGCGGTGTTCTGGTGGATCGAGGTCAGTTTAGCTGGGAACAAAGCGGTAAGTTTGAAAATCTTTCTGAACCTTATAAAGGGTTCCACAACATGTCCTTCGACGAGGAATCTTCCCAGGCGGCATTCCTATTACGGGCGCGCAGAGAGGGCCTTCGGGATTTCGGTGCCTGTATGAGTCCAACCACAGCATTTTATATTATTCAAGGTATGGAGACGCTGTCGATGAGAATGGGTCGCCACGTTATAAACACTCGGAAAGTGGTCGAATTTCTTCAACAATCCGATGCGATAGAAGGCATTAGCTTTCCAGAGCTACCAGAACACCCAGACTATCATATTGCACAAAAGCTACTCCCCAAAGGCGTCGGTGCAGTATTTAGTTTCACCTTGAAGGGAGGACGTGAGGCAGGTCGAAAATTTACCGAATCTTTGGAAATTTTTTCCCATCTTGCAAACGTTGGCGACGCCAAGTCTCTGGTAATTCATCCTGCAAGCACCACTCATTACCGGATGAGTAAAGACGATTTAATTGCTGCGGGCATTAACGAAGGCACAATCAGGATGTCAGTTGGCATCGAAGACATTGATGACCTACTAGAAGACCTATCTAGGGGCATTCATCAATCCAGGAAAGCGCGCAATTAGATAAATAGCTAATAAATAGCCAATAAATAGCAAAAAAATAGAGGGCCCCAAGTATGAAGATAATCCTTGATGGCATTGAGTATTATGCTTATACCGCCAGCCACGAACCCAATCCGGATCTGGAAACCGTGGTTTTTGTCCATGGTACCGCCATGGATCACACGGTTTGGGCTCTACAAAGCCGCTACTTTGCCTACCATGGCTACAACATTCTTGCAATAAATCTTCCAGGACACAACCTGAGTAGGGGAAAGTTATTACCCACTATTGAGGACATGGGAGACTGGTTAGGCGAGATTATGTCCACGAGTGTTGGTAAAGCCCTGCATTTGGCGGGACACAGCATGGGAGCATTAATTGCACTACAGGCCGCATCGCACTATAACGATAATGCCAATCAGGGTGCCCCCCTGAGGTCACTTTCCCTGGTGGGATTTAGTTATCCTATGAACGTCGCCCCTCCACTACTTGATGCAGCGAAAAATGATCCAGTGAAGGCCTACTCCATGATGACACAGTGGAGCCATGCTTCAAAAATCGGCGGAGAGCCCAATCCCGGCTTCTGGTCCCCTGGAATGCAAATGAGCATGATGAAAAACAGCCCGGAAGGCGCTGTTTTTACCGATTTAAACGCCTGTAATAACTATGTAACTGGTGAGCAGGCTTTGGAGAAAATCACCTGTCCAACACTGTTTATTAGCGGGCAGTTAGATAAGATGGCTCCAGCCAAACTCGCGGTTATTCATTCCCAAAAGAATGATCTTGCCGAAATCACCATGATTCCAAAATGTGGGCATGCCTTAATGTCTGAGCAACCTGACCGTGTTCTTGCTGAGCTGAAAGAGTTTATTGGTAAAAACAGCAGTCAGCCATAGTTTTCCATAAACTATCACCGATTCCCGACTTCCGATTCCCAACTCCCGATTGCTACAAGGCCTTTTCCATGCGAACCATCGATAAAATTATCTATCCTAAATGGCTTATTCCAGTGGACGGCGATCAGTCCGTACTTGAGGAGCATGGGATCGCCATCAATGAAGACCAAATCGTCGCGATTGACAACGTTAACAATATCCAGTCAACCTATGACGCCAGGGAAGTTATTCAGCTCCCGGAACATGCGTTAATTCCAGGGCTTGTCAATGCGCACACCCATGGGGCAATGACGCTACTGAGAGGGTTTGCCGATGATCTCCCGCTAATGGACTGGCTGACCAACTACATTTGGCCAGCTGAACAAAAATGGGTCGGTGAGGAATTCATGCAGGTGGGTAGCGACCTTGCCATCGCAGAAATGATTCGCGGGGGAACCACGTGTTTCAATGACATGTATTTTTTTCCGGATATTGTAGCCCGGCGCGCGGAAGCAGCTAGCATGCGAGCCACCGTAGGAATGATTGTCATCGATTTCCCCACGGTGTGGGCGCAAAATTCCGATGAATACATTAGTAAGGGTTTAGCGGTACGTGACGCCATGCGTCATTCGTCCCTGATTACCACCGCCTTTGCACCCCATGCTCCCTATACTGTTTCTGACGAGCCACTGGAACGGATTGCCACATTATCTGGGGAACTGGAGTGCCCCGTACACATTCATCTGCATGAAACTGCTCACGAAGTGGACGAATCTGTGGTCCGTTACGGCATGCGTCCCATTGAGCGTTTAAATGGATTAGGTTTATTAAATTCCAGTCTGATTGCAGTCCACATGACCCAGCTGCTGCCAGGAGAGATCGAGGTTGTAGCAGAACGAGGGGTCAATGTGGTTCACTGTCCAGAATCCAATCTTAAACTTGCAAGTGGTTTTTGCCCCACTGCAAAATTAATGGATGCGGGAGTAAATATCGCCATCGGCACAGACGGCGCATCAAGCAACAACGACCTGGACATGTTGGGGGAATTACGCACTGCTTCACTATTATCCAAAGGGTTTAGCGAAGACCCCTCTGCGTTTAATGCACATCAATCTTTGGAGGCAGCAACCCTGTCCGGTGCCAGGGCATTGGGAATAGACCATCTTGTCGGCTCCATTGAGGTCGGGAAGATAGCAGATTTAACCGCTATTGATCTCTCTGATTGTGCAACACAACCGGTTTATCATCCGGTAAGTCAGATTGCGTACAGCGCAACGAGAGATCAGGTTAGCGATGTCTGGGTCGCTGGAAAGCGGATTCTTGATAATAAAGAACTCACGACTGTGGATGAAGATAAAACATTAGCAACGGCTAGAGAGCTCGGCAGAAGAATTAAACAATAAGAATTAAACAATAAATCACGGCAACAGGCGCCACAGCAATAGACTATAACAAATAGACTATGACAACAGACCACAATAACAGACCATAACAGGTAGGCTACAGCAAATAGTCTATCGAATCTGAAGTTTATCTCAAGATGACATCGACTACCGCTGATTGGGGATACAGGACTCGTGCATGTCAGTCAGTTTTGTTTAGGCATACTAAAACAGAGACCTGGTAAAAGTTTCATCAAAATTCACATAAAAACTCAGTAGAACACTGCTAACGTGGTTGAATACAGACTACTAATACAGACTACTAATACAGAACAGGAACAGTACCTGAACTTTTTCAGGCATCACAAACGGATAATCGTAATCGCGTACATCACGGCATAACAGGCGAGAATAATCAGGATAATCGGTTTGAATTTTTGCAGCAAACTAGTTAACCCATTATCAGTTAATATGTACAACGCGGTTATACACATTAGAACCCCGGAAATTAGTGCAGCAAACCCCCAAAACTCGGACAAATGTTGAAGCCCATACCAAAGGCTATTCCAAAGCCCTGCCATTAGTACAATGACGGCGATGACCCTGGCGACCCCCCTGGGGAGATTTCTCAATACTGGTAAATCTGCAGCCATGATCAAACCTGCGAACATACATACTGTGACGATGGTTCCCATTGGTAACATAATTCAATTCTCCGAGTTGATCGTCAGATAGACAATTTGATAAAGACAATCGATAAAGACAGTCTGATAAAAACAGTGCTGATTAAAATAGCGCGATGACACCCATTTGCCTAAAGTTTAGCAGCAAAGTATGTTCATATCGGGATATTTTGATCCCTATCCTGGGCATTGAATAGTAAAATATCAACCCGTGGCAAGATGAGCCAGCGATAGCCCTAATCATGAATACTGATTCCAATACCCAGTCCAACACTCGGCCCAATACTGAGAGCAAGAGCAATGCCCATCCCAACTCCCAGGCTAATGTTGACCCTTCTGAGATAAATAAATTTAGCGAACTTGCCTCCAGATGGTGGGATAAGGAAAGCGAGTTTAAACCACTGCATCAGATTAATCCCATGAGGTTGAATTACATCAATGAGCATTCGCCATTGAATGGAAAACGGGTTTTGGATGTGGGTTGTGGTGGAGGAATACTCAGTGAATCCATGGCCCAGCAAGGAGCAATTGTGACAGGCATTGATATGGGTGAAGCTCCCTTGAGTGTCGCAAGACTCCATGCCCTTGAGAGCGAAGTAGACGTTACCTATCGAAAAATTACAGCAGAAGCACTGGTCCAGGAACTATCCGGAGATGAAAAAGATCAATGGGATATTGTGACCTGCCTTGAAATGCTCGAGCATGTGCCAGATCCTTCCAGTGTCGTGGATGCTTGCAGCAAATTGGTCAAGCCTGGTGGGAGTGTCTATTTTTCCACTATCAACCGAAACCCCAAATCATTCCTGCTGGCTGTCATTGGTGCAGAATATATTCTTAACCTACTCCCCAAGGGTACTCACCAATACGAAAAATTCATCAAACCGAGCGAGCTTGGGAACTGGTGCGAAGAGTCAGAACTTAGTCTCGATGCCATGACGGGAATGCACTATAACCCTCTGACTCAGGTTTACCGATCGGGGGATGGGGTTGACGTCAACTACTTGATGCACACATTGAAACTCTAAGGGAATACCGTTATTCCGAAACCCCATGGAATCAGCACCAACCAATAAAAAAACCATCATGCCAGAAAACCTTGAAGCGGTATTGTTCGACCTTGATGGAACATTGCTCGATACTGCTGAAGACCTGGCTGGTGCACTGAATGTCATGCTGGAATGTCGAAATAAACCAACGCTCCCCATGAATTTACTACGCACCTATGTCTCCCGAGGTGCCATGGCTCTGGTCTGTGTTGGTTTCGGCTGCAAGCCGCATAGTCCTGAATCTCAACCGCTCTGGCAGGAGTTGCTCGATCAGTATGAAAATAATCTTGTGGTCCATACCCGATATTTTGATGGCATAGAACGACTACTGAATTATATCGAAGGTAAAAACCTGCCCTGGGGAATCGTAACCAATAAGCCGGGCTTTTTAACCCTGCCTCTGCTCACCGAACTTGGTATCGTTTCCCGCACCAATTGCATTGTTAGTGGAGACACTTTACCTCAAAAAAAACCCAGTCCCCTTCCACTATTCCATGCCTGTCAATTGCTGAACAGAAAGCCGGAAAATTGCATTTATATTGGCGATGACAGGCGGGACATCGAAGCGGGCAACAGCGCTGGAATGCTGACTCTGGCCGCTACCTATGGTTATATCCTGAGCGGCGATGATCCTGGAGAGTGGGGGGCAGATGGATTAATTGCACACCCAAATGAAGCCCATGGATGGATTAGTTAGCGAGCTGTTCATTCAATTGGAGCGAAACCGGGCCCTGTTCGGATTATTGTTCATTGTTGCACTGCTTTTTTCCCTATTTGGATGGCTTATCGCCCGAACGACCTATCTCCGTCAGATCGCTAAATTGGAAGTAATAGTGGATTATGAATCGAAACACAATGACCACAGAAACCAGAAAAACATTGAGTCAATGACCGATAGTTTCGCTGCCTTATCCAGCGCAGCTCTTAGGAATAATAACCAACAATTTCTTGACCTTGCCAATCAGACATTACAGAACTTCAATTTAAAAGCTGAACACAATCTCAAGCTTCGTGAACAGGCTGTAGAGAATATTGTTTCTCCATTGAGGGACTCTCTAACCCGGGCAGAACAACAGTTTCAACTTTTTGATCGTGACCGAAGACGAGCTCATGGAGAATTGAGCACTCAGATCAAACACATGTCCGCTAGCCAGAATGTTCTTGAACAGGAAGCCCGTAATCTTGTTAAAGCGTTAAGCCGACCGGAAGTACGAGGAAGATGGGGAGAAATTAGCTTACGTCGGTTAGTAGAGCTCGCTGGCATGACAGCTCACTGCGATTTTATAGAGCAGAACACAATCCATACAACAGATGGTGTCATTCGACCTGACATGATTATTCGGCTTCCTGGAAAAAGGCAAATTGTGATTGACGTGAAAACTCCATTAGACGCCTATCTCGCCTCCGTGAATGCATCCAGTGACACAGATCGCCAACAATTCCTGACCCAACACGCCAACCAACTGAAAAACCGGATCAAGGAGCTTTCGGCTAAAAAATACTGGCACCAATTTTCTGAATCGCCGGACTTTGTCATTCTCTTCATACCGGGAGACCAGTTTCTCGGCGGTGCACTGGAAAAAGATCCAGAACTATTGGACTATGCCTTACAACTTAATATTGTGCTCTCTACCCCCACTAGCCTGGTCGCATTGCTTCGCACCATCGCCTATGGCTGGAAGCAGGAGCAGCTTAATAGCCATGCACTGGAGATACGTGACCTTGCCCAGGAATACCATCAGCGACTCGCCACTTTTAGTGAACATCTATCCTCATTAGGTGATCACCTTCATAAAATGATGGACAGTTATAACCAAAGTGTGGGTTCCTATCGTCGTAGTGTCATGCCAATTGCGAGAAAATTCGCCGATCTGGGATTAAAAAAGAATAAGGAAGTTTCCGATCCCGCCTCGATTGATCCCACTGAAATCAGGAAACATCGCAATAATAATGAGGCCAGTGATACGGGTAATTGAGAATTACCCTATTTACCCATGTTTTCATCCTGGTTCATGTTTCCATCGATATCGCCAATCGCGTCTTCACCCACATCCATAAACCTGGATCTATTTTGACTCATGACTCTTCATCTTCCAGCCCCTTTAAGCGCCTCACAATGGTGCAATGAACAGCGCTTGTTACAAAAATCCATCGGATACGTCCCCACCATGGGAGCACTTCATCCGGGGCATTTGTCTCTGATAGAACAAGCCCAAAGGGAAAATGATGTATGTTGCGTTAGCATTTTTGTCAATCCTCTGCAGTTTAATGATCCGGATGACCTCATCGGTTACCCCAGTAACCTGGATAACGATATCAGATTGCTCGAAAGCGCGGGTTGTCACATGGTATATACTGGAACACTTGGCGAGTTTTTCCCCGAAGTCGAAGATATCCACCAAATTGATTCATGCGACCCAGGCCCCGCCGCAAAGGGATTGGAAGGTAACTATCGACCGGGGCACCTTCAAGGGGTCTATCAGATTGTGGAAAGACTGTTCACCACGGTCGGCGACTGTCGAGCCTATTTTGGTGAAAAAGACTTTCAGCAAACTCTAGTGGTGAAAAACCTCGCAGAAAAAATGCAACAAACAGGCACTAACGTAGAAGTGATTGTTTGTCCCACAGTGAGAGAGCCCTCTGGCCTTGCAATGTCCTCTAGAAACACCAAACTGGGTGATGCCCATTCTTGTACTGCAGCTCTAATTTATAAAGCGCTAGGTAAGGCAAAATCCGCTTGGCAGCAAGGCATTCGTGTTGCCGAAAAACTCGAAGATATAATGCTGGATACACTACAACACCCTGACCTCAAAGTTGAGTACGCCGCAGTTCGGGACCCCAACGGATGGACTGAAAATAGCCCTGACTATCCACTTAAGCAGGCTCAGGCGCTAATTGCTGCCCACCTGGGTGGGGTTAGGTTAATTGATAATCTCTGCTTAAGCGACGATCTATTAGAATGATCTATCAGGGTGAATAGCATGACACGAAAGAACTGACGCTGATTAGCTAATCGGCTGACTGGCTTCTTTCTACCCGATTTTGCTCTACCTGATCTTGCTCTAAAACAAAATAAACACTCGAATTCATCATCCGCGCCCCTGTACTACCTTTTGTGCTATTTTGTGCTATCTATAGTGATTTCCCTCTTTTTAGCGTCCCTGAACCATATCGTCTTTGGATTTGATCACTGAGTTTGTCAAGTTTACTTTGCTTCTGTTTATCTGCGCTCTTTTGCTCGAAAAGATCCGTTTGCATGGGGGAATGATCACCTGAAAACCCGGATACACCGACACCAATTAGTCGGATGGCGAATTTTCCATTAGCTAATGCCGATTGGAGTAGCCCCTGGGAAATAGCCCAGACTTCGCTAGTAATATCCGTTGGCGTTGGCAGAGTCTGGGAACGGGTAATGGTTTTGAAGTCACCGAAGCGAACCTTGATTGAAATAGTCCGGCCTTTTAACTCTGCCTGGCGCAATCGAAAGACTACTCCTTCAGTTAATCCCATTAGTGTCGACTCAAGCTGGTTAAAATTACGAATATCCTGTTCGAAAGTATGTTCTTTGGAAATAGACTTTGCCTCGGAATCCGTGACCACGACCCGGGTATCAATCCCATGGGCGAGTTGCCATACTTTCTCTCCAGATTGCCCTAACAACACTTCAAGAACATCCGGCGATTGAGATCGTAAATCCGCCACGGTATTTATTTGATATCGCATCAATTTTTTCTTTGTTGCCTTACCTATCCCCCACAGCTGATCTACTGACATAGGATCCAGAAATTGCCCAACATCCTTTTCCCTAACCACGGTGAACCCATCTGGCTTGTCATAATCACTCGCGAGTTTTGCAAGAAACTTATTAGGCGCAATTCCAACCGACGCAATCAGATCAAGTTCATTTTTAATATCATCTTTAATTTTCCTGCCGATAACCATGGCATCGCCATGCAACATTTCACTTCCGCCCGGGTCTAAAAACGCCTCATCCAGAGAAAGCGGTTCAATGATAGGGGTGAAACGACTAAATATCTGATGGATCTGCTTCGAGATTTTGGCGTAATAGGCTCCTCTGGGAGGGATAATCTTCAAATTAGGGCATTTTCTAATTGCCAGACTGGTTGGCATCGCACTAAACACACCAAATTCCCTTGCGGCATAATTGGCAGCGGACACGACCCCCCTCGCTCCTGGTTGACCACCTACAATTAGCGGCTTTCCCTTTAGCATCGGATCTTCACGCTCTTCAACTGAAGCGTAGAATGCATCCATGTCCACGTGAATGATCAAACCTACGTACCCTGACTTCTGACGCCATTCTCGAAGCTCGTCTCGAAATTGGTCTCGAAGCTGTCCTTAATAGGCCCCCCCATGCGATCCATCATGCAGCTCTGACTATGATTCTTTGGGTGGGTATTTCTATACATAAACGGTGGATGTATGCCTAATTTCACACTGATTGCTTGAGTGAAATGGTATATCACTCTACACTTCGAAGTCCATTTTAGCGCAAGATATCAATTCCTCTTTGTCCATTTCGTCTCACAAGAGCTCCAGTCAAACCCATCGAAACACTCACACAAAAGCAGATGCTGAAAAGCAAGCCGTTGTGGAGGTTGACAACCTTGAGTGTATGCGGGGCTATCGGGTGCTATTTCAGTCGTTATCTTTCGCTATTCAATCCTCCACTGCATTACATATCCGGGGAACTAACGGCAGCGGTAAGACGTCACTGTTACGTATTTTATCTGGATTAAGACAGCCCGAACAGGGCTCAGTCTATTGGAATGGACTGCCAATATCTTCCAACCGTACCCAATACCTTGAAAACATTAGCTACCAGGGGCATGAAACAGGGTTAAAAAGTGACTTAAACGCAATAGAGAATCTTGAATTTTCTATCAGAATGCAAAATCACAATAGCAGTTTCACTATTCAGGAAGTCCTGGAAAAATTGGAAATCGATCACGTTTCCATGCTGCCTTGCTTCGCGCTCTCAGCGGGGCAAAGGCAACGGATCGCCCTCGCCCGTATCATTTTGAGTGGAACAACATTGTGGATTCTCGACGAACCCGGTACTGCCCTTGATCAGACTGGCTTGCAAATATTCGAATCCATTGTGACAGAACACGTACAAAATGGCGGCATGATGGTATTTACCAGCCACCATGATTTCAAACTTGAAAGCGTAAACTACGAGCAGCTTTCGTTAGACAGGTATGCGGTACAGAGTCCAATTTAAAGCCAATCGATTCCAGAGCTAATGGATAATCAACGAAAACCCAACACTGGTTTACTATCCGCGTTTGTTGCGCTTTTAAAACGTGATTTAATGGTCTCCTATCGCCATTTGGGTGAATTAATGCACCCGGTCATATTTTTTCTTATTGCAGTGAGTCTTTTTCCACTTGCGATCAATCCCGATCCCGTTTTCCTCCAAACAATCGGCTCCGGGATTATCTGGGTCGCTGCTCTACTATCCACCATGCTCGCGCTGGATAACCTTTTCCGCGCTGATTACGATGACGGTACACTAGAACAACTCTTATTAAGTCCACATCCTATTAGCGTGCTTGTTCTAGCCAAGGTAATCGGACATTGGCTGGTAACAGGGCTGCCCCTTATCATTATCGCTCCATTGCTTGGAGTCATGCTAAATTTATCTGACAGTGCATACGTTGCATTGTTAGCTAGCCTTGCCCTGGGTACACCAACCATGAGCCTTATCGGTGGAATCGGAGTAGCATTAACTGTTGGCATTCGACGCAACGGAATACTGTTAACCTTGCTGGTAATGCCATTATTTATACCAATTCTGATTTTCGGCGCCAGCGCCGTCGAAGCCGCATCAATGCAACTCCCATTTTCTGGTCAACTATACCTACTCGCCGCCATGCTTGTTTTTTCTTTATCCCTCGCTCCCTTGACCATAGCAACATCCCTTAAAATTAGTTTGAACTAATTCAGCAAACGACTCACTAACTAGCAGATATAACCACCCTTCGTTAGCTTCGATTATCTTGCGCGTTATCCCGGACTGCGGCCAGAAGCGACGACACAATAGTGACGTAATAATGTGCAGCAATAAACAGGATTCTCAACAACAATTGATGACCGTGCTCAACGCCTGGGTCGGTCGGCTCCGAAACCCACTTAATATACCACTATGGGGGAATAAATCATTATCTTGTGCTTTGGTACACTCGAGTTATCGAGTAAAATTCCCCACTTAAATTCGATGGATTCATAAATCATTCTCCATGTCGATTCGCCATGTTGGACGGTGGTATTGAACGATGGTGTTGAATGGCGATCCTGAATGATCACAGAAACCACCTGGATGAAAATCCTAAATAGGAAGAGAAGATACGAATAAAAAAGGCCAAAGAAAAAGAGCCAAAGAACAAAATACAGAGAACAAGATCCAGAACACAAAGCCCAGAAAACAAGGCCCAGAAAACAAGAACTAAAGAAGAACGCTCAGAGAAAAACGACGTAAGAAAACGAGCAGGAAAAGAGCTCCGGTAAACCCAGTAAACTATCGAATAGTGTCAGTGTCGATTGACATTTCTTATCAGCGATCTAATTTCTCGATCTATAACCCGGTGAACTATCATTTACCGGCAGCTAATTTTTATGAAAACCGGATTGCAAAACAGTAACCAAATACCATTCACCGCATTCTTGTACTAATTGATGTCGTCTGAAAAAAAATCTACCGATCGCTCCTGGGTCTGGTTCCATCGTTTTGGCTCTCCTGCGTATTTTTACCGATTTGCCGAACGTTGGGGACGTCGGTGCGGGATTGTGACCCTTATTCTTTTTGCTGTTGGGTTATACATGGGACTGGTTGTCGCTCCCCCTGATTATCAAATGGGAAATAGTTATCGCATCATATTCATTCACGTTCCATCTGCCTGGATGTCAATGTTTACTTATGTGGTCATGGCGTTAGCTGCGGGGACAGGGCTGGTTTGGCGTATGAAACTTGGACATATTGTCGCCAGGGCTAGCGCGCCTCTCGGAGCAGCCTTCACCTTTTGTGCGTTGGTTACCGGCTCACTCTGGGGGAAACCAACCTGGGGGACTTATTGGGTCTGGGATGCAAGACTCACTTCTGAGTTAGTTTTACTATTTCTTTATTTTGGTTATATTGCTCTGGTCAATGCTATTGAAGATCAGAAGTCTGCTAACCAGGCTGCTGCAGTGCTGGCTCTTGTCGGTCTCATTAATCTTCCGATCATCCATTACTCTGTTGAATGGTGGAATACTCTCCACCAGGGCTCCACCGTCACCAAGCTTGGCCGACCCACTATTGATATGCAAATGCTAATTCCCCTATTGATCATGTTTGCAGCATTCAATTTTTATTACATTACAACCCTCTTCAATCGGGTACGATGTGAGCTCATCGATCAGGAAAGGCGAACAAAGTGGGTGAGTGAAATATTATGAGTGATTTCTTCCATATGGGTGGGCATGGGTTTTACATTTGGAGCAGTTATGCCACGGTATTAGTGGTATTTGCCTATAATTACTTTTCACCGATTTTCAAAAGAAAACATTTGATTGAGCAAATAAACGCTGCTAACAGGAGCGCCCAAAGAGGGAACTCTAATAAAATCAATAACGGCTATACCGAGCGAAACGATAATAATGACGCCTAAACGTAAACAACGACTGATACTGGTGGGGCTTTTAGTCGCGGGCGTAGGCCTGGCTGTGGGGCTTGCCTTAACGGCACTAAATCAGAACATTAATCTATTTTTCAGCCCCAGCCAGATTCTTGCTGGAGAAGTACCAGAGAATGCAAAGTTCAAAATAGGAGGTATGGTCGTCGACGGCAGTGTCAAACGGAATGATTCCGACACGAACCTTGATGTCCGATTTGCGTTAACGGATACCGCACAAACCGTGGAAGTCTCCTATACCGGAATTCTTCCTGATCTATTTCGTGAAGGTCAGGGAATTGTGGCCACGGGTTCCATGAAAAATGGAATTTTTATTGCTGATCAGGTTCTCGCAAAACACGATGAAACCTATATGCCTCCTGAAGTTGCAGATGCTCTGAAAGCCGCAAACGAAAAAAAATATGGTGACACAAATTGATTGCTGAAATTGGACAGTTTTCACTCATTCTCGCGCTGGTTTTCTCAACCCTGCTGGCGACATTACCACTGATTGGGTCCCTTCGGGGCGTTGTTAATTTACAACAATTGGCTCGCCCTGTAGCTCGCACGCAATTCCTCCTTACCCTCATTGCCTATATTTGTCTGACTTTAGCCTTTCTCAACAATGATTTTTCGGTAGCCTATGTGGCAAACACGTCAAATAGTCATCTTCCCTTGCTATACAAAATCTCGGGAGTCTGGGGTGGACATGAGGGCTCACTACTTCTTTGGACATTGATTTTGGCAACCTGGACCATGGCGGTTAGCTTTTCGAAGGGAATCCCCGAAGATATGGTGGCCCGGGTTCTTTCCGTAATGGGAATGATTGGTTTTGGCTTTTTGTTATTTACTTTGATGACGTCGAACCCCTTTGACCGGCTGTTTCCGGTTCCCCCTGAAGGCCGTGACCTTAACCCACTATTACAGGACGTAGGTTTGGCGATCCACCCGCCGATGCTTTACGTTGGCTATGTTGGGTTTTCAGTGGCATTCGCTTTTTCTGTTGCGGCGATGATTAGTGGGCGGTTCGACGCTGCCTGGGCCCGCTGGACGCGCCCCTGGACTAACGTCGCCTGGTTGTTTCTTACCATTGGGATTGCGCTTGGGTCCTGGTGGGCCTACTATGAATTAGGCTGGGGTGGATGGTGGTTTTGGGATCCAGTAGAGAATGCATCCTTTATGCCCTGGTTAATTGGCACTGCACTTATCCATTCACTGGCAGCTACCGAAAAGCGCGGGGTATTTAAAGCCTGGACCGTATTATTATCAGTTTTTGCCTTTTCTTTATCGCTGCTTGGCACATTTCTCGTGCGCTCAGGGGTTTTAACCTCAGTTCATGCTTTTGCGACCGACCCGGAAAGAGGGCTGTTTATTCTTATTTTCCTGACTATTGTTGTTGGGGGTTCGCTATCACTGTTTGCATGGCGTGCACCGAAAATTGTCAGCCGGGTTCATTTCAATGTGATTTCCAGAGAAATGGCAATACTGCTGAATAATATCTTTCTCGGTATTTTATGTTTTGCGGTGTTAATCGGAACCCTTTATCCATTAGTGTTGGATGCTTTGAATATGGGAAAAATATCTGTAGGCCCTCCTTATTTTGATTTTATTTTTATGGTCATTGGGATTCCATTGGCGGCTATCATTGGGATCGGCACTTTGATCCGGTGGAAAAAAGACCAAATAAAGCGAATCAATAAAACTGTCTTGTTCTCCCTGGTACTCAGTATAGCCGTTGGCTTTTTCACTCCTCTACTCATGGACCACTATTCTTTTGGAGCCGGGTTGGGAATCGCCACGGGACTGTTTGTGATTGTGCTTAATATCACCAATCTCGGGGCTAGAACCAGCAAAGGAAAACGAATAAAAGACCTCCTTGGAACACCGAGATCCTTTTACGGCATGGTCGTCGCCCATTTGGGAATTGGCATTTTCATTATTGGCGTTACCATGACCAATACTTACAGTATAGAAAAAGACATCAGAATGCTTCCAGGTGATGTCCACGAAATCCAGGGGTATGGTTTCGGTTTCAAAGGTATCACCGAAGTTCAAGGACCGAATTATCGCGCGACCCAGGGGAGATTTGACGTTACAAGAAATGACAAAACTCTCACTACGTTGAGACCTGAAAAGCGAGTCTACCTGGTACAGCAGAATCCCATGACTGAAGCAGCCATTGATGCTGGTTTTACCAGAGATCTTTATGTAGCTTTAGGAGAACCACTGGAAGAACGTAATGCATGGGCGGTCAGAGTGTATTTCAAACCATTCATACGCTGGATTTGGCTCGGTGCCCTGGTCATGGCTTTGGGAGGCGGACTAGCTGCTTCTGATAAACGCTACCGAAGAAGCAAAAAATACGCCAGGGCATCCTCCCCCATGGTTAGGTCTGCGGTGGGCTCCGTGGTGGAAAATAACACCGCTCCGGTAAATTGATATGAACCGCTTTCTTGCTCCTCTGGGGATTTTCGCTACCATGGTCGTCCTGCTAGCGGTCGGTCTAACTCTAAACCCACGAGAAATACCGTCGCCTTTTATTGGCAAACCCGCTCCAGAATTTAGCCTGGCAGAGCTGGATGAAAAAGCAGCACCAATTACTCCGGAGGCATTTCGGGGTGAAGTCTGGATAATGAATGTGTGGGCGTCCTGGTGTGTTGCCTGTCAACAGGAGCATCCCTTATTAATGGAGATGGCGGATCGAAATCTGATAAAACTGGTTGGACTCAACTACAAGGATAAAAGGAATGATGCCAAAAAATGGTTGCAAAGGCATGGCGACCCCTATGGGCACATCGCATTCGACGAATCGGGGGATGTGGGCATTGATTATGGCGTTTATGGTGTACCAGAAACATTTGTAATTGATCAGGATGGCATCGTTCAGTTAAAGCATATCGGTCCCTTAACCCCAGATGATCTTAGAGACACAATTTTGCCCCTGATCCTAACGCTGACAGGAGGCCAAAGCTGAAAAACATCGAGTTGAGAAACATCAAGCCAAAAATCATCGATATGTGTAAATCAATTATTACCGCTTTTTTGCTGACAATTAGCATCCCTTTTTTTACTTTGGCCCATGGGCAGCAGGAGATATTCGAATTTGGCACTCCTGAACAGGAAGCTATCTACCAGACAATGATAAAGGAGCTGCGTTGCCTTGTTTGCCAAAATCAGAATTTGGCAGATTCCAATGCTGGCCTTGCTCAGGATTTGCGTCGAAAAACCCATGAAATGGTAGTAGAGGGAAAAAGTCAGGGTGAAATCGCTAAATACATGGTGGACCGATATGGAGAGTTCGTTTTGTATCGACCGACAGTGAGTAAATCGACTTTTATCCTTTGGTTCTCCCCTTTTATTTTGCTTGCTTTACTTATATTTCTCTCTTATCACTTTATTAGGAAAGCGCGAAGACGGGATGAATTATTTGGTACACCCAGTGATGAATACGATGAAGATCAACTGGTTCGAGTTAAATCACTGATGCAGGATAAAGAGTAATGACCGTTTTTTTAATTGTTGTTTTGGGGATTACACTGGGTGCAATTGCCACGTTGTTGAAACCTTTATTCTCTCTAATGGAGACCAGGGCTAGTGAGAATGAAGCTCAAAGGGAGACGGAGAACATCCAGATTGCGAGAGACCGATTAGCTGAAATAGCTCAAATGGAGGCATCTTCTGACGATTACAAACGGGCACAACAAGAATTGGAAACAGCATTACTCGATGACCTGCATCAGGCAAAATTGAAGAAACCTCAGTCCGTTTTAGCACTGCCCAAAGTATGGAGTATTCTCATTTTGCTATTCGTTCCAGCATCTGCGATTGGTATTTACACGCTAATAGGTAATCCAGAGTTTATCGATCAGGAGATTGGCAATACAAGTAGTGCTCCAGCAGAACAGGACATCGGTAAATTATTAATCCAGTTAGAACAGAAAATTGCGGCAAACCCATCCAACCCGGATGGATGGAGTCTGGCCGCCAATACCTACATGATGATGGGTAATTTTTCAAAAGCTCGAGAAGCCTATGAAGCATTGGCAAATCTGGTTGGCGACGATTCAGATGTCCTCACTGCCTGGTCAGACGCGATCATCATGGACAGCGGTAATTCCTATGTTCCGGAAGCGCAGAAGAACATCAATCGTGCTCTTGAACTTAATCCTGACAATATTAATGCTCTGTGGATTGCTGGCCTTGGAAATCAAAGCTTGGGAGACCATGAACGGGCTATTCGCCATTTGAAAAAACTACATCCTCTAATGGATGGTGATCCTGAGGCTCAACAACAGATTCAGACCGTTTTAGCTGACAGTTTGGGACAAAGGAACCAGACCTCCTCTGCATCCGTCAATAAAAATGAATCAAAAACCGTTGATGAAAGCGCAGCTAATACATCGAATAGTGAACTCGCTGGTAACGATGAGGTTTCCAACTCAGGGTTACAGATTAGATTAAGCCTTGCATCTGACTTTTCCAAAGAGCTATTAGCGACTGATACCATCTTCGTCGTTGCCAAGGCTACTCAAGGTTCCCCGATCCCATTGGCTGTTAATAGACTATCTGGGAAGGTTACTCTGCCCATGGAGGTATTGCTGGATGCCTCAATGGCGATGCTCCCCACTCACAAAATATCGAATTTTGAAGAAGTTAAAGTATCTGCCAGAATTTCAAAAAGCGGTGAGGCTATTCGACAGCTAGGAGATCTAATCAGCGATGAAGTTGTATCCAAAGTTGGTAGCAGTGGTGAGACAATAGAATTGGAAATCAGACACCGGGTTGAATGACTCGTTGATGAAGTTTGGGTGATATGAAATTTCAGTAATGTGAAATTTGCATCTATCCCTACAAACTCATGCTCATCAGCAAATTGATATGAATTCCTGACTTCGGAAATCAAAACATCTCCAACATATTTTTTGACATTACTGATGCGCCCGGCATGAGGATATTCTTGCATTAGGGTAGTAACAGTCCTTATTCCTTTTGCACGATCAATCGCGGTATTCGAACCGAATCCCGGATTTCGTCTCCCGATCAGGTCGACTTTCTTTTCGCCGTATTCAAACTCTAATCGGCGCCATCCCCCTAAACCATCACTCGTCTCTAACTCTGATACCAAAGGGCCTGTACGATTCATTGGAACCAGTGGGTAAGTCCTCGTTAGAGAAGGAATGTACATTCCCGGGACGTGGGTTGGCGGTTTCATCTGAACCTGGGAAACAAACCCGAAACCATTTTCTGTTTTGATCACCGTCTCAGGAACAGCATAGGAACGGTTGCCTAATCCAAACGCCCAACTCCTGCGAGGTTCTCCTTTCGCACTTATTACAAAATCCTCCATTCCATCCGAATTCATATCAGCGAAAAAACCCAACCCGATATCCAATTGTCGGTTTTCATGACGAGATATTTTTTTAAACACTACAGGCAAATCCAATATTCCCTGCTTCCTCCAACCTGAACCCGTGTTTACCCATGTATCAATATACTCAGTGCCATCGATATCTTTAAATGCGCGGACCAGATCGATCAGACCGTCTCTATTCATATCCTGATAAAAACCCAGCATCGATGTTCCCTGGTCATTCTGGGCATTAGACACATGATTTCTCCAATGGGCTACTGTTGGTAAATACTGTTGAGAGTATTCCCAACCAACTCCCGTATTTAGCCAAACCGATCGTTTTTCAGTCTTGATACCATCCACATAGTCATCCCTGCTTACAAGCAGGTCCGGTAAATGATCTCCATTCAGGTCAATAAATCTCGAAAAAAGCAGACCTTCGTGATGATGTTGATAACTGATCGAAACAGTTGGTGGCCTATAACCTTCATTCTGTTCCCATGATGTCCCAGTGTTCATCCAGGCCTCTCTGTATTGGGCCCCCGAGGAGTCAATGTAGGACCGAACCAAATCTACCAGTCCATCGGCATTGAGATCGACAAAAGTTCCCAGTCGGGAAGCTGAGTTACCCATTGAATAATTCGATAACACCTCGGGTAAACGATGGGATTCACTTGGCTGCCAGCCAGCACCTGTATTCATCCAGGTTTTTATAACGGTAACTCCGTGAGCGTTCGTGGTTCCCAGGACGATATCCGGAAGAGCATCTGCATTTAGATCAACGAGCTCTGCATGGGGTTGAGGTAAATTGGAGTTGGAAATAACAGTCAGAGCTGCTGGTAATCGATAAGACGCTGACTCAGACCAGCCGTTACTATTATTTATCCAGGTTTGAACGACCTCCGTTTCTCCCTGTCTCCATGCAGTCACCCAATCCACCAATCCATCCCCGTTCAGGTCAATCGTTTCTCCCAGTTTTGCTTCTGATTGTTCTGTTGAAAGATGTCGGCTCAGAGGGGAGGGAGGGCGAAAACTTTCCTCCCTTACCCAACCCGTATCGGTATTTAACCAGGTCCATAACGATTGGGTTCCATCGATTTCCTCAACTGCGGTGATCCAATCTACCCGACCATCCCCATTCAGATCAACCAGATTTCCGAGCCTTCTTCCATTTTCGTCATACAAATCATCTGGCGGTTGCCAAAGGTCGTCAACGGACCAATCTCCATCAGCCTCGGCCCAGCTTATTTCGGTCGGGGGAAAACAGTCATTGGAAGATGCACATTCCTGCACGGTTATCAGTCTAGACTGCATACTGAAGACTGATTGGTCATATGTTAAACGATATTCTCTAACCAGCGTGTCATCTACGTGCGTCGTGATACGGGATACTCTCTGAGTTTGCTTGAACCCCGTTCCCAAATAGAAAAAAGAACGAAGATCGGGGCGAACTTCATATTCAAAGTCAACGGAGACAACCGCATCCACATTCTGACTCTGATTACTGCCATACTCGATTTTTGCCGGCAGTCTCTCTATCTGACTATAGTCGCTATCGGTCACCATTGAGCTGAAATCATGATATTGATAGGTCATTGTATTGCCGTAGTTATCCTCAACTCGGCTTACTCCCCACGAATGTATGGGCGCAGAAGCATGACTCTGAATGCGGGACTCCGCTGTGTTGCCGTACTCTGTTCTCACTCCATTCCTACTAGTCAATGTAAACGACTCCGGCCCGAGCACGCCATCCGGATAGGGCAACACACTGGTAACGGTAATCTTCTTAAAGGGATCAAGCTCCAACCGATATTCTGATGCTATCTGACCGTGGATACCCTCTACTAACACCATTCTCTGTCCATCAAGGCAAAAGCGGTCGTTCATGGTGAGCATCACACCTCGAACAAAACCGTCTTGGGGAATGGTTGATGGACAACGGGTTATCATTGAAAAACCATGGATACGACCACCAGAGCCAACCAACCCTGTACCACCTCTGCTCAAATAGTCAATTCTGACCTGCGGTACTAACCCTGCAATGCCGGGAGGCATTTCAATATCGATACTAAAAGTAGCTTGGCCATCTGGAGTCGCGGAAAGGAGGGCATCCGTGGCCCCAACCTGAAACCCATCGTCTGAAAACGAGTCAGTCGTCACCGAGATACAAAGAAGTCCGCTAAAAATCGCCAAACGATGAAGTTTGGGTGATATGAAATTTCAGTAATGTGAAATTTGCATCTATCCCTACAAACTCATGCTCATCACCCAGGTCCTGAATCAATCATGCCCCGGCTATCAAAATTTCTCCAGGGCTTTGGATTTGCTATAACCTCTACTCAGTTCCCACAGAGTGCCGAGATAAGTAAATTCCATAGCCATTAGCCATCATAGCCACTGTGGAGAGTCTGAAACAAAGCCCGAGTCTATAACAACCTACCGAACTAACTCGCTTACCGGGAACGCCACCCCCCCAAAAAATCATCAGACAGTTTCTTTCAGCTCATCAATCCCAGACACATGGCATCGTCAAGCGAGGCTATTTGGTAAGTTACCTGGCGAGCTATTTTTGGCAACGGAGGGGAAGATATTACTGCCCTGGGACATTGTGCTCAGGGCTCAACATTTTAGCGATTCACAAAAAAGAGCGCAAAAGTGGGTTCCTACTTTTATGTCAGCCAGAATAAGGCATACCCGAAATAGGGATTAGGATAGGGACGCAAATTCTGATTAAAAAACCCAGCAATTGCTCAACTTACAACCGCTTGTAAAACAAAACTCTCAGGGTTTTTTACTACTGGTGGAAAGTTTAGCCGTGCGGTTTTTTTTAAACGGATCCATATCAGAAGTATCGATGTCCGAGATTTTCTCCAATACGCTTTCACCCTTATCGGCCGAACCATTATTTCCACCACTTGCTGTTGATGCCTGCTTACGGAGACTTTCTCCCTGGAATTGACTCTTGTTGTCGATCATCAAGCTTGACGAAATCAACTTACCTTCAGCTTCCCCACCATCAATTAACTCGATAACATTACACTCTGCTTAGCGGTTCAACAAGCTCTCGAACCGACATATATGCCGTTTTTATCTCAACAGCAATGTCGCTATCAATCTGCTGATTTCCCCCTTGCAACTCCAGCGCCTGGCTTGCCATGATCATCTCAATCGCTGAAAGCATCAGCCCGAGCTCAGCGATTTGATTTAATCCATGGGCTGACGTCATGGCATTGCTTAAAATATCTTCAGAACCATCTGCATTAACGCTTGGCCATATTGGAACCGGCGTTGCCAAGTGCCCGATTTCCGCAACCAGTGATTCCGCGATTTTCATATAAGGAGCAAAGCCATTGGAATTCGCCTTAGGCATCGCAAGAAATAACGGCAAATCCGAATGGCGAGATGATAGAAGCTTCGACATTCTTGCAATCTGAGCCATAACCACCTGAACGAAATCTTGATACCGTCTCATTGGCCACGGTTAGGTGGGCGCTATGGTAAGCACCGCAGGAAAACACCTGGTTCTCTTCGATGTCTACAATCGGATTATCACTGGAGGCATTAATCTCAATCTCTATAATGTCCCGGGAGAAGTTCACCGCACTCGCCATGGCACCATGCACCTGCACGATATTCCTAATCGATAATGGATCCTGAAGTTTCCGAGGAATTTGTGCGTTCCAGAGTCGACTGCCTTTTAGGAGTTTTCTGAGTTCCTTCGCCACTTGCATCTGGCCAGATTGTGGGTTTGCCGTTAGTGCAAAAGGTGCCAGAGGTGGGGGATTAGCCCTAAACGCCTCCATCGTCATGGCAGAAGCTATTTGAGCATTTTTTAGGGATAGTATGGAGCGGTGCAATGCCTGGGCTGAAACCGCCCCGGAGAACGTTGAGTTACTAGCCAGAGCTAGCCCATCCCCTGGTGCCAACGCCAAAGGTTTGAGACCAACCGTCTTCATCACTTCGTTAGAAGGTAAAACCGCTCCCTGTTCTGTCAACATGAAACCCTCACCAACCAGGCTTAGTCCCAGGGTTGCTCCCAGACACAGATCGCTGGCTCCGATGGAGCCGATTCGGCCCACAACCGGCGTAATTCGTTTTTCGAGACATGCTAACAAATGAGTGGCAACTGCGGGTGAAGCCCCTGACATTCCCTTTAGTAGCGTATTGAGTCGAACTACCATCGCCGCCCTCACAGACTCCACAGGTAATGCTTCACCGATAGCGTGCGCACGACCGCGCAGTGTTTGGAAGGAAAAAGCTTCCAACTGGCTGATATCCAGTTTCTGTGAAACCTTCGCGCCCAGTCCCGTTGTTAACCCATATACGGGTTCCTGAGATTGCAACATGGTTTCCACCACAGCCCGGGATTTTTGAAGCCTTGCGAAACTGGTTTTCTCCAGCTTGATACGATGTTTACCACCCGCGAGGCCCATTAATTCGTCAATGCTTAGATCATGCCCAGTCAAGGTAACAATACTCGAACTTTTGGACTCATCCACGATATCAGCGCAAGGCGTCATCATTTTTTCCTGCTATTTACTTTGATTTTTATGAAGGTTAACGAACTAGTCACTAGTAGTGTGAGCGCGATTATGCTCGCACCATTAGCCAGCGTTAAAAGACACGAATTTTTGGTAGCATTGATTCCCAATCAGACCAGGATGCCAAACCAATACATAAAGTCAACTCAATATTTCCATTCTCGCCGTTTCCATTTTTCGAATCAGGTCCGCATTGCGAATGTTCCTAAAGGAAATCTCGTCACACTGATTGAAAGAGCAGAACTCACTCAGGGTTTTCACTAACTGATAGACAAAGGTGTCCATGTCTTTTATGTCCTTCTCCAAAGTCAGAGACTGAATTAACATCGTTCTGGTTGGCCGATCCGCTTTGCAGTCAACTCTCCCAACCAGTGCGGCATCCCACAGTAAAGGCAAACAAAAATAACCGTGCACCCTTTTCGCCTGGGGGACATAACATTCTATTTGATAGTCAAAATCAAATAGTTGTTTCATCCGATTTCGTTGAATTAGCAGATTGTCAAAGGGAGACAATATTTTTACCCGTTTCCGCATTAGCGGCTTGGCCAACAGTTCCAAATATTCAGTGGATGTAAAATAATCCTTATCAACTACTCGTCTCCCTTTTGAAATATTTATAGGGGATACGCTACCTTCTTCACACATTTCTGCAAGAACAGATTCAATCAAATGTTTCGTCCCTTTACGCAAATAGGTCATCTCATTTAACTTACCGATGCCATGCGCTTTCAGGAAACGATTGACCAAATAGCGCGCCCATTCTGACTCACTGGGTTCTGAAGTATCAATACCAGCAGGTAAAACATTCTCAGTAAGATCATAGACTTTCTGGAACCCTTCTCGACGCAAAGTCATCAGTCTGCCTTCCATAAAGAGTTGTTCCAGGGCACGTTTTGCCGGTTTCCAATCCCACATATCCCTTCGGGTGCCGGTCTTATGCTCAAAATCCCTGGATTGAAGAGGTCCCTCACTGACTATTCTTTGTAGCACGGCCTTCATCATGGCAGAATCACGATCAAACCAGTGCCCGGGACTGTTCGCCACTTCCCTCATTTTTCTCAAACTATAGCGATAATCGGACATCGGTAAATAGGCCGCGGCGTGGGACCAATACTCGAAGATCTTTCGCTTTGCCTGAAGTGTATCGATGTGTGAATGTCGATAACGTGGATTACGATTCCAAAGAGTGTGATGGTGCGCTCTTTCTACCACGGAAATCGTGTCAATTTGGACATAACCCAAATGGTCAATACAGGCGAAGGTAGCATCAAGGGCACTGCCCGGAATTGATTTCGAAGGTAGCCATTGGCTATGCAAGACAAGCTTTTTGGCTTCTTTTTGGCTAATCCACTCCATATCCTGTCTCACTGAAAAAGGGAAGAAATAAACTACCCCGCAGCAAGCTACGGGGTATTAGAATAGAGTAAGCTGATAGTTATGGTGAATCTGTTTATATTGTTGCCCTTGATTCTTGACATAATTTTTGATCATTTCTTCGTCTCCATGCTTTCCCACCGTACTGGCAAAATATCCGTCTGACCAAAACTCACCTCCCCATAGGGCTTTCCTAACCTCGGGGTAACGACGAAATACTTCTCTCGCTGTGATACTTTTCAACGTTCGTACCAGCTTTGTCACGCTGTAAGTCGGTACCGACTGAACCAGAAAATGAACATGGTCCTTATCCGTACCAATCTCTAAAAAGTTAATTTGGTATCGCTTCTCAATATCAAGACAAATTTCCCGAAGTATTTCATCCACGGCTTCGTCAAACACTACCCGCCTATACTTCGACGGAAATACCAAATGGTAGAGTAATACCGTAACATTATGGCTTCTATGAGTATAATCGCTCACCCATACATCTTACGCCCCAAGGAGCGGGGAATTAAACCCTAAGAGATTAAATACACCGGATCCGCGACGGTTCGGTTTTCTGGTCCTGATTAAGGACCCGGTTCGGGCCTTATGTTAATCTTATCGGTGAATCAATGAACTAGAGATCTTTTCCGGCGCGGAGATGATTCCACCACAAATTCATTTTTGCACCAATGGTCATAAAAGGTTCTGGATAGAGTTTCGCCGGCTCACCTGGTTCTATCAAAGACTTGATCATCGGATTGTCTCTTCCTGACGCCAAATCTGCAATCAATATCCCTCCAAGGGTTCCCTGAACAGCGCCTAATCCATTTTGGCAACCCGAGGCGAAAACACCTTTTTCAACTTCACCGAATGCTGGTGCAGAATTTAAGGAAAGACAAAGGTGTCCTCCCCACCGATATTCCATGCTAACGTCTTTCAGCATTGGGAATCGATTCCTGAAGGCTTTGTCATGTCTTTTTCCCGTTTGACTCACCTGATCTTTAGTGGTCTCCATATTACCGTTATAGGTAAAAACATTACGCACAACAATACGACCTTCCTTCACTTTTCGCACCGTTGTCCCCATAGGATGAGCCGGAGTGATACCCCATTGATCGCGGCCGCCCAAGCGATTGAGTTCATCAACAGACAATTGACGAGTCATGCTCCCATAGGTAAAAACATGCATCAATCGTTTTGAAAATAGTCCAAAGGATTCCAAATGTCCATTCACCGCCAACACAACCCTGTTGGATAAAACTTCTCCCTTCGGTGTTTTTATCCTTTTTGTCTCCCCTGAAACAATTTCAGTTATGGGAGAGTTTTCATAAATTTTGATATTCTTGCTGCTTTGCAGAAGGCCCTGAGCAATACCCCGGATATATCCTGCCGGCTGTACTTGAACACATCCTGGAGTGTGGATCCCTCCTGCATAGTAATCAATCCCGGTAATCTCTTTTAGCACTTGTGCGTCGTATTCTTCGAACGACTCATCCAGCTCTCTGAGGTGCTCGGAATAAGCGCGCAGGGCATTCATCCCCTGAACGTCTGTTGCAGCGTTGATTTTCCCGCCGGTATCCATGAATGAATGCAATCCGTATTCATTCACCATACTTTTTGCATACCCGATGGCGAATCGATTCATTTTGATTTGGTTTCGATCCCGAGTAGTCCCACCACTATAGTCCTTACTCTGTAGATCATGTGGCAGATCTATCATAAAACCAGAATTTCTTCCCGCAGCCCCCCAGCCAATTCTCTGGGCGTCGAGGACGACGATGCGATCATCGGGGCAATTTTCCAACAATCGTCTGGCTGTAGTTAATCCAGTAAATCCCCCTCCGATAACGACCCAATCGGCGTTAATTGTACTATCCAAAATTTCCGGTGGGGGTGGCTCAGGCAATATTTCATACCAACCTGAGCCCGCAAGATCATTGGGAGGTTTTCGAACTTTCAAATTCATTCAAATCAATACCTGTTTCCAGCATCAGGTGAATATTCTTTCTCAATTAATAGACTCTGAACTGAGTTTCGATTCACATTCAGATGACAATCCAACAAAGCCCGGATGGACTAGTGTTGGGGTAGACTAGTGGCTTAGTTGATGGCGTCATCAATATCCTGATCCGATACATCAATCCAGATTGTTTTCATCTCGGTATATTGATCATGCGCATGAATGGAATTATCCCGACCACCGAATCCTGACTGCTTGTATCCACCAAAAGGCGTTGTGATGTCACCTTCACCAAAACAGTTGACCGTAACGGTCCCAGCCCGTATCGCTCTTGACATGCGATGGGCGCGTTTCAGATTGGATGTAAACACAGAAGCAGCCAAGCCGTAGCAGGTTTCGTTGGCAATACTCACAGCCTGATCCTCCCCGGACACCGTGATCACCGCGAGTACCGGGCCGAAAACTTCTTCCTTTGCAATGGTCATATCGGGAGTAACGCCGGTAAAAATTGTTGGCTCGATAAAAAACCCATTTTGCAGTTCGATCGCATTCCCACCAGCTATAAGCTCGGCACCCTCTTTTGGGGACGTTTCGATGTAGTCCAGTATTCTCCTGTATTGACTGCGAGATACGATCGCGCCCAACCGGTTAGAGGGATCCAGAGGATCGCCGGTCCGCCATTCTCTTAACCGGTGTAGCACTCGCTCCATTAAGGATTCGCTAACTTCCTTATCCACGATTAGCCTGGAATTTGACGAACAGTTTTCGCCCATATTCCAGAACACTGCATTGGTAACATGTTGAGCTACCGTATCCAGATTTTCTGCATCACTCATAACGACACAGGGGTTTTTTCCACCACATTCCAGTACCACTTTTTTCATGTTGCTATCGGCGGAGTATTTGAGGAAATATTTTCCGACTTCCGTAGACCCAGTAAAAGACACCATGTCAATTCCAGGATGCAAACCAATCATTTTTCCAGTACTCTCACCAATTCCGGTTACCACATTTAGCACTCCAACCTCCACGGCTAGCTCCGCTATTCTGAGTGCCGTCATGCTGGTTTCTTCAGCCGGTTTTATAATGACACTGTTACCTGCGGCTAGGGCAGGGCCAATTTTCCAAGCCATCATCAAGATTGGAAAGTTCCAGGGCAATACTGCGGCAACCACACCTATTGGCTCCCTCACAATCATCGCAATGGCATCCTCTCCTGTTGGCGCAACCTGATCATAGAGTTTATCTGCCGTTTCTGCATGCCAGGAAATACAGTGAATGGCTTCAGGAATATCCACCGTTTCTACTTCGGCAATGGGTTTACCGCTTTCCAGGCTCTCCAGCACAGCAAGTTCGTGCTGATTTCTCTTGATCAGCTTACACAACCGAATCAAAGTGGCTTTTCTTTCACTGGGATGAACCGCCGCCCACCTTCTATCCTCGAAAGCATCTCTGGCTTTCTCCACTGCATGGTCCACATCTTCCTGACCGCATAGGGCAATCATTCCAAGGCTTTTTCCATTCGAAGGATTCAGGCTTTCAAAGGTATTACCACTAAGGGCTGATCGCGCTTTTCCATCGATAAAAGCGCCGCCTGGGAAACTCATACTCTCAGCGATGGACTGATATTCTTCAAGGGTTAATAGTGACGACATTTTGATCCCCATGGGTGTTTTTGCTTTGTTGAATTTGCGGCTGTTCTTCAATATTCGACTGCTTGCCCGGTGACTCACTTTGTATCTTTCTCATGGCAGATTTCAGTGTTTTAAGTACCGTTTCGAGTTCTCGTTTGTCCTGTTTGTTTAGTTCCTGTAGCGGTTTTCTCACCGGGCCCGTTGGTAACCCCTCTATGCGACAGGCATGTTTAATACTTTGAATGAATTTTCCACTTTGCTCGAGAATTCCCATAAAAGGCATTAAGGCCGACATAATACGACGACCTTTGACGATATCATTTTCCAGTGCTACTGCCTCATATAACGCAACATGCTCTTTCGGCAAACAGTTACCACCTGCGCAAACCCATCCCCGGGCTCCCCATGCAAAAAACTCCAGGGCCTGATCATCCATGCCACATAATAGAGTAATGTGTGGGTATTCTCTTGCCAGCATGTGCAATTGATTGACGTCGCCGGTAGATTCCTTGATACCCCGAAAGTTTGGACTACGCCCCACGCGATCAAAAAACTCTGCCTGCATAGTGGTCCCTGTTCGCCCCGGATAGTTGTAGAGCATAATCGGCAAATTGACCGCTCGATCAACCGCAAGTGCGTGATTTGCTAACTCAAGTTGGGTTGGGACTGCATAGTAAGGCGCACTCAATAAAATGGCCTCAGCACCATTTTCCTTCGCCAATTGTCCATATTCAATGCAGTCTTCGGTACGAATAGCGCCAACCCCCACAATGAGCGGAAGCCTTCCTCGCAGGGTTTCATTAGCGAGCTTCATCAATTCAACCCGCTCTTCTTTTGTTTGTGCATAATACTCCCCGGTAGTTCCACCAACGATCACTCCATGCACACCTGACTCCACCAGATGTTCTACCATTGCCACAAACCCATCCCGATCAATTGAACCGCCCTCACTATGGGGAGTAATAACTGGAGGATAAATACCTTCGAATTTCATCAGTCTTCTCATTAAGATAATTGTATGCAAATAATATACAATGCAAACTCTAATGTCATCAAATAAAAATTACAGCAGCGACCACCATTTCTCAATTAAACGGTACCTTACCTAGCCACCTAACGTATAACGAAATATGCCGAAGCGCTCATTGTACGAACAGATTCGACACGAAATTATTACTCTTCGCATTCCGCCGGGTACATACCTTGATGAACAGTCTCTCGTGGAGAGGTTTGGCATGTCCCGTACCCCAATTCGGGAATCATTGATTCGCTTATCCGCCGAGGGGCTCGTTGAAATACGGAAGAACCGGGGAGCTACCGTTACCCCTCTGGATCTCCTAACATTACAGTCCATTTTCGAAGCCGGCGACCTAATCGAAAAAGCATTTACCCGATTGGCCTGCTTGCGACGGACAGATCAGGACATTGAACACATCGCCAGAGCCCAGAAGCAATTTGCTTCTGACCTAGAAAGAGGTGATATTTCTGCCATAGTGGAATCTAACAGCCGCTTTCATCTGAGTATCGCTGAAGGCGGTAAGAATAAATATTTTGTCGACAGCTACCGTCGAATTCTTGCCGATCATGAGCGAATTGCTCAAATGTGGTACACCGAACAAATCAATAGCTCCAATCAAGCCATCATCGAAACCCTCGACCAGCAACACAAAACCCTTTATAAAGCCATCGCCGATCGGGACACGAAAGCCGCAGAATATTCCACTATGGAACACTCTAACTTTTGCAAAGAAGGTGTTAGAAAGAGTCTGATAATCGGGGAAAGTGTGATCGCCGATATTGGTTTACAGGATATTGGTTTACAGGGATAAACAGGCATGCGAATAATTCTTGCCCCGATGCAGGGTGTTATTGACTATCAAATGCGCGAGCTACTCACCAGCGTGGGTGGATATGATCGATGCGTCACCGAATTCGTTAGAGTGACGGACCATCGTGTTCCTGAGAAAGTCTTTTTTCGCTACTGCCCCGAACTTGAAACCGGAGGACGAACTAAATCTGGCATTCCAGTGTATCTCCAACTGCTGGGCGGGGATCCGAAAAGCATGGGCCTGAGTGCCCGATGCGCTGCCAGTCTTGGAGCACCGGGGATTGATATCAACTTCGGCTGTCCCGCAAAAACCGTAAACCGACATGATGGTGGTTCGGTTTTGTTGAAAAAGCCACAACGGGTCTTTGAGATTATTCATGCAGTTAGGGAGAACGTTTCTGAACAAATTCCCGTCAGCGCAAAAATCCGCCTCGGTTTTGAAGACGATACCCTGCTATCGGATATTATTGGCTCAGCAGCTGAAGCAGGAGCAACGGAATTATGCATCCACGCAAGGACCAGGACCCAAGGATATAAAGCACCAGCCTATTGGTCAGCCGTTGGTCAGGTTCAACAACCTGCCGAAATGCCCATTACAATAAATGGCGAAATCTGGACACCTTCTGATGTTACCAAGGCCATGCATCAAAGCAATTCCGAACACATCATGCTCGCGAGGGGAGCGCTTTCATGTCCAGATCTTGCTCTACAGACTAAAGCGTGGCATCGGTCAGAGAACTATACACCTATGGATTGGAGCCACGTTGTGGAGTTGGTTCGAGATCAATTCAATAGCAGTACACACTTCAAAGGCAAATACGTGGGTAACCGAACAAAACAATGGCTTTCCTACCTCATGAGACATTATTCTGAGGCCTCCTCATTGTTCCATCGTGTAAAACGCTGCATTCAGGCCGACGAAATTATGCAACATTTAAACGAGCAAGCACTTTAACCAGATATCTATTCGCGCTCCTCTATACCAAACAATTCTATTGGGAAGGTACACATTTCACGCCCCCCGATAGAGGTGACAGGGATTTTGCACGCAGGGTGACAGAGGGCAAAGGGCAGGTGCAATAAAAAAGCCCCACACCGTCTCCGGCATGGGGCCCTTATTAAATTGTCTGGCAGTGTCCTACTTTCACATGGGGAGACCCCACACTATCATCGGCGCTAAGCGTTTTCACTTCTGAGTTCGAGATGGGATCAGGTGGTACTCGCTCGCTATTGCCACCAGACAAACTGGCATGAGTCACAGAACGGCAGACAATGTCACTGGTTCTGTTTCTCAGGTTTGTTACAGACAGGTAAAGACCGGTCTTACAAATCAGGGTAGTCATTGGCGCTGTGTCCGGTTTAGGGACACGGGATTTATATAGTCTTATGCATACACACACCGCTAAAATCTCTTTAGACTTTTTGGGTGTTATATGATCAAGCCACACGGGCAATTAGTACTGGTTAGCTTCATTCATTACTGAACTTCCACACCCAGCCTATCAACGTTGTGGTCTTCAACGACCCTTCAGGGGACTTAAGTCCCGGGAGACCTTATCTTGAGGGGGGCTTCCCGCTTAGATGCTTTCAGCGGTTATCCCGTCCGTACATAGCTACCCAGCAATACCATTGGCATGATAACTGGAACACCAGGGGTACGTCCACTCCGGTCCTCTCGTACTAGGAGCAGCTCCTCTCAAGTCTCCGACGCCCACGGCAGATAGGGACCAAACTGTCTCACGACGTTCTAAACCCAGCTCGCGTACCACTTTAAATGGCGAACAGCCATACCCTTGGGACCGGCTACAGCCCCAGGATGTGATGAGCCGACATCGAGGTGCCAAACACCGCCGTCGATGTGAACTCTTGGGCGGTATCAGCCTGTTATCCCCGGAGTACCTTTTATCCGTTGAGCGATGGCCCTTCCATACAGAACCACCGGATCACTAAGACCAACTTTCGTTCCTGCTCGACGTGTCTGTCTCGCAGTCAAGCACTCTTATGCCTTTACACTAACCGTACGATTTCCGACCGTACTTAGAGTACCTTCGCGCTCCTCCGTTACTCTTTGGGAGGAGACCGCCCCAGTCAAACTACCCACCACACACGGTCCCGGATCCGGATAACGGACCTCGGTTAGGGCCCCAAACAAGCAAGGGTGGTATCTCAAGGATGGCTCCACAGAGACTGGCGTCTCCGCTTCAAAGCCTTCCACCTATCCTGCACATACTTGTTCAGAGTCCAGTGTGAAGCTGTAGTAAAGGTTCACGGGGTCTTTCCGTCTAGCCGCGGGTACACTGCATCTTCACAGCAATTTCAATTTCGCTGAGTCCCTGGTGGAGACAGTGTGGCCATCGTTACGCCATTCGTGCAGGTCGGAACTTACCCGACAAGGAATTTCGCTACCTTAGGACCGTTATAGTTACGGCCGCCGTTCACCGGGGCTTCAATCAAGAGCTTCGCCTAAGCTAACCCCATCATTTAACCTTCCGGCACCGGGCAGGCGTCACACCGTATACGTCCTCTTGCGAGTTTGCACAGTGCTATGTTTTTAGTAAACAGTCGCAGCCACCTCTTTATTGCAACCCCCTTCTGCTCCAAGAGCAAGTCTCTTCACATACCAGGGGCACACCTTCTCCCGAAGTTACGGTGTCATTTTGCCGAGTTCCTTCACCAGAGTTCTCTCAAGCGCCTTAGGATTCTCACCCCACCCACCTGTGTCGGTTTGGGGTACGGTCACTTGTAACCTGAAGCTTAGAGGTTTTTCCTGGAAGCATGGCATCAATTACTTCGCTCTTAATAAAGAGCTCGTCATCACGTCTCAGCCTTAAGGACCCGGATTTTCCAAAGTCCTCAGCCTACTCGCTTAAACCGGCATATCCAACAGCCGGCTAACCTAGCCTTCTCCGTCACCCCATCGCAGTTACAAACGGTTCAGGAATATTAACCTGATTCCCATCGACTACGCATTTCTGCCTCGCCTTAGGGGCCGACTCACCCTGCGCCGATTAACGTTGCGCAGGAAACCTTGGGTTTTCGGCGTGCGGGCTTTTCACCCGCATTGTCGCTACTTATGTCAGCATTCGCACTTCTGATACCTCCAGCAAACCTTACGATTCACCTTCACAGGCTTACAGAACGCTCCCCTACCATGCGCAAATATAAATATCCACGCATCCGCAGCTTCGGTACACATCTTGAGCCCCGGTAAATCTTCCGCGCAGGCCGACTCGACCAGTGAGCTATTACGCTTTCTTTAAATGATGGCTGCTTCTAAGCCAACATCCTGGCTGTCTGAGCCTTCCCACATCGTTTCCCACTGAGATGTGTTTAGGGACCTTAGCTGGCGGTCTGGGCTGTTTCCCTCTCGACGACGAAACTTATCTCCCGCCGTCTGTCTCCCGTGATAGTACTTCCAGGTATTCGGAGTTTGCTATGGGTTGGTACCGCGAGATGCAGCCCTAGCCATTACAGTGCTCTACCCCCTGGAGTAAGTCACGAGGCACTACCTAAATAGTTTTCGGGGAGAACCAGCTATCTCCGGGCTTGTTTAGCCTTTCACTCCTAGCCACAGCTCATCCACTAATTTTTCAACATTAGTTGGTTCGGTCCTCCAGTCGGTATTACCCGACCTTCAACCTGGCCATGGCTAGATCGCCCGGTTTCGGGTCTAATCCTAGCAACTATACGCCCTATTAAGACTCGATTTCTCTACGGCTCCCCTATTCGGTTAACCTTGCTACTAAAATTAAGTCGCTGACCCATTATACAAAAGGTACGCAGTCACCTGTCCGAAGACAGGCTCCCACTGCTTGTACGCACACGGTTTCAGGTTCTATTTCACTCCCCTAACAGGGGTTCTTTTCGCCTTTCCCTCACGGTACTGGTTCACTATCGGTCGATAAGTAGTATTTAGCCTTGGAGGATGGTCCCCCCATGTTCAGACAGAGTTTCTCGTGCTCCGCCCTACTCGTTTTCACTTTAAGAGCCCTTTCGTTTACAGGACTATCACCTTCTATTGTCAGACTTTCCAGACTGTTCAACTAGAACTCAAAAAGCTTAAGGGCTGGTCCCCGTTCGCTCGCCGCTACTAAGGGAATCTCGGTTGATTTCTTTTCCTCCGGGTACTTAGATGTTTCAGTTCCCCGGGTTCGCTTCCTGTACCTATGTATTCAGT